>Ga0334722_10000023_pt1 | contig 243759 bp, 217 predicted proteins | sample C3_bottom_MG_FD_207210 | JGI IMG/M metagenome (GOLD analysis project Ga0334722, IMG submission 207210) | Sediment microbial communities from Yellowstone Lake, YNP, Wyoming, USA - C3_bottom | ecosystem: Environmental > Aquatic > Freshwater > Lake > Sediment | place: USA: Wyoming | collected... | reverse complement strand
AGATGAGCGTAAAATTTGTCGACTATGATCAGTCAACACTCTATTTATTGCCACCATCACTTCAGGACTGGCTACCCGAAGATCACCTGGCCCGATTCGTAGCCGAGATCGTTGACCAGCTTGACCTCAGTTCTTTGAAAGCAGCATATGCAGGGCGCGGATCACAGCCCTACAATCCGGAAATGCTTCTGGCGCTCCTGTTCTACGGATACGCCACCGGGGTGTTCTCCAGCCGAAAACTGGAGCGAAGCACCTATGATTCAGTAGCCTTCCGGTTTATTGCTGCCAATACTCATCCGGACCACGATGCTATCGCCGTTTTCCGGAAGCGGTTTCTGTCGCAGCTAAAGCCGCTGTTCGTTCAGATCCTGCTTATCGCCCAGCAGGCGGGTGTCTTGAAGCTGGGCACCGTCAGTCTGGACGGAACAAAGGTTAAAGCGAATGCCTCCAAACATAAAGCCTTGAGCTACGCTCACGCCTGCAAGGTGGAAGAGCAGCTTAAGGCGGAAGTAGCTGAACTTCTACGCCAGGCGGAAGCAGCCGACCAGGCCGATCTCCCAGATGGGATGAATATCCCTGACGAACTATCCCGGAGGACCGACCGGCTCAAGGCGATAGCCGAAGCCAAGGCCGAGATTGAGCGGCGTGCAGCCGAGCGTTACGCTCAGGAAAAAGAAGCTTATGATAAGAACTTGGTCGAGCGCGCCGAAAAAGAACAGAAGACCGGCAAAAAACCGCGCGGTCAAAAACCGCAACCGCCAGAACCTGGTATCAAGGGTAAAGACCAAGTCAACCTGACGGATGGCGAATCCCGCATTATGAAAAAGTCCGGCGGTGGCTTTGAGCAAGCGTACAACGCCCAGGCCGGCGTCGATACCGAATCAATGATGATCGTCACCAGCCATGTGAGCCAACAGGCAAACGACAAGCGCGAACTGGAACCAGCGGTCGCCAATCTGATGGCATTACCGGAAGCTCTCGGCACAGTAGATGCGGTTCTAACCGATAACGGTTTCTACAGCGAAACCAACATCGGCGCTTGCGAGAAAAACAAAATCACGCCGTATCTTGCCTTTGGCCGGGATCAGCACAACCAGCCGCTTATGGATCGGTTCCGTGAGCCGTTGCCGCTACCTGATGATGCTGATGCTATTATGAGGATGAAGCACCGTCTCCGGACACAGGCTGGAAAGAAGCTGTACGCCAAGCGTAAGAGTACATCATCAAGGCAGTCATGGGATTCCGGCATTTCCTCTTACGAGGTTTTGAATCGGCGCAAGGCGAATGGGATCTGGTTTGTATCGCCTGGAACCTAAAAAGGCTGCATGCCTTGAGCTGATAGCATTAAGAAAGAGCAGATCAATCGCTTTTTCAGTAACGACATTGCTGGAAAGTTAAAATATCAGGCTGCTTTTGGGCAGCCAGTTAACTTATGCCGCCGGATTGATCATCACAAGTCCGACAGACTCCTAGTTAGTGTCATTATTTAACGAGCGATTCTTTCTGGTCCAAAGCGACGCAACCATCCTGATTTCCCAAATCGCATGCCTTCTTAAACTGCTCACGGGACCTGTCTGAAAAACCTTTGGGCTTGATAGGCAAAACCAAGATTGAGATATGCTTCACCAAACCCGGGGGCAAGCGCAACGGCACGCTCAAGAGAAGCTATTGCTTGATCAAAATAACCTTTTTTAAGGTAAACGGCCCCGATGTTGCAAAATCCCGGCGCATAGTTCGGATTCCAAATTATTGTCAGCTGAAACCGTAATAACGCCTTGTCAAGCATCCCGTGTTTGAAATAATAATAGCCAAGATCTGTATATGCCCGCGGTTTGCGAGGGCTCTTCCTGATTACGTCTTCATAAAGCGTTGTGTCATCGTGCCACGCTGTATTTCTTGAATAAGAAGAAACAGCGAGGATTATAATCAAAAATGCTGAGAATATTGTTATCATTTGTCAAATTCGTATTGGTTCAACAAAGCATCATTTATTACATGATGTTAGTCATGGTATTTTCCTATTGACTACATATGAAAAAGGGTAAATGATGAGCCCTGCGAGAATCAGGATTAAACCTATGATGAACGGCATCAGGAAAGAATCTGATGCTACCTCGAGGAGCACCCAGTCAGAAACCTTTATGAAATGGAGTGACATGTTTCCTTCAAAATCAATCGAATCCATTGTATCTCCCGAAGCTATTAGGGCGTCTCCCTTTACTATCTCAACATGATACAGAGGGTTGGTCAGGTCATAGGCCTGTGCTTTCTCCTTCGCTTTTGTTATGATGCGATTCGGTTGAATGCTGATATTAAATTTATACGGGTGCGGTTCAAAGGTGAATGAGTCCACATTCCCGAAGGGTATCAGACGTAATGCAATCTCACGTTTTTCCACGACCTCCTGATTTCGCCTCAGTTCCACTGCCTGTCCGAGTCCGAAGTTCAATATATGCATAAAGGCTGACTTAACTTTTGTTGGTGGGAACGGATGAACAGTGGTGCGCATGCCGGTTTGGTCTTCCAGGTTGATCCCTGGCTCATAATCAAAAAAAGCCGAATCTCCAGTTCTCAATGTTTTTTTATTCAGAGCTGATTCAATGCCAACCACACGGAACAATGATTGTTCCCACGGGATCTCCAGAATGTCCCCTTCCCCTACAATTAGCTGCTTGTTCTGCCTGGTATTCAGGCTCATAAAAGAGGAGATCAGGCTTATCAGCAAACCCGCGAACAGGGGCAGTCGCAACAGAAACTTAGTACGCTGTTGCCACGTGTCTCTGCCTGTACTAACTATTCTCACTATCAGGTTCAGAAGAAAAAGAACATATAAGGATCGGAACAGGACACCTGACGATAGCACATGAATAAGCGTGGCAAAAGCTTCTCCCTGCCACACAGCCACGGTGAGGTAGTACATGATAAATATGCCGGCAAGCCAAAGGGTGAGCGTCCTCGATCCCAAAAAAAGGGCAAGCGTTCTCAATGTTTTCATTTATCGCCACTCCCCTTTGCTTTGCCTGAGTTGACGAGTTTCCACTTTGTTATAATTTCAGAGGACTCGATAAGCACGTTCTTATCGGTGACCTGCGCTGTTATCGGTATTGGATTGCATCCACCTGCTTTGCCGAGTGTATCAACAGGTATCGGCGTCTGGCAGTTGAGACAGATCACCTGTCCATTCCCCTGGCCATAGCCGTCAGGAGGACAGATCTCACAGGCATCTAGACAAGTAGCAAGACTGCCGTCCGTTCTTTTCATAATCAGCAGGCGCATAACGACACCGTTTATGGTTAACGAAAAGGTATGGAGCGTGCCGTCAAGAAGATCGGTCACCGGATCATGGAGAGGAATGACTGCCTGGCCGTTGACAATCGCGAGGGGCACGGGCTTGGGTGTATACACGCGGGCAACACTCTCTCCCCGCTGCGAGAACCAGATACTCGTGATGATCACAAGAAACAGTATGACCGGCAGTGACTTCAGTAAGCGCTGGTCCCGAATGGATTTGATGAACATGCGCTTCCCGGCTGTTGGCTGGATGTCCGTTGGCACTGTTATTTTTTCGGAGAAGTGCTTCTGGATGAACAGGATCAGAGGGAGTGTCATCAGCAGAAGAGACAGCCAGAGCCCTGTCGTGTTGCTGAAAAGTACGCCAATAAAGTTCCAGGCAGTCACCGAGAGAATCATGTGATCGGGCGTCATGACAAAGACAAATGTCTGGTGCACGATGTCGTGGATCAACTTTATGAGCCCGGCCTGCACCGCAGGTATCAGGGACAGTTCGGCAAATCCCTGTACGCCGCCGGCAACGAGTTTGACCAAGGCAAGAAAGAGAATGAGTTGTGCGGCGCCAAAAAGCTTCGTGACATCGGCCCTGACCCGCCGTGCGGCAACATAGGACCCGGCAAGGGACACAACAAATCCCGCTCCGGCTGCGAAAAAAATCACCGGTTTTGCGCCCGACAAAGAAAAGGTATCCGCAATATACAGCGATGAGCCCGCCATATCGGGTAAAAAGTAAACAATCGTGAGCAAAAACGTCAACGGACCAAGAACGAATGTTCTTGTCAGCGGTCGTTTGAAAGGACCAAGCATATCAGTCCCCGACGTGTGGTACAGAGCCGCCAGAGAGAAGAAATAGAACAATCCGAACACATAGCCGATCATCTTGACGATAATCGAACGAATCTCCACCGTCACCGTGAAGCTCATGGCAACGAACGAGGCGAGGAACACGACAAGGACTCCGACGAACAGGGGTTTCCTGAGGTCATCGTGACGGGCATGCCTCAGGTAGGAGATCACCAGAAAGAGACAAAGAGAGAGCTTCAGCCCCTCCCTGAACCCGATGAAAAGCGCTTCACGGATTAACTGGTTCATCCCTGATTATCCTTCCGTCCTCCATGGAAATGGTCCTGCCGGCCCACTGAGACACATAGGGATCATGGGTCACCACAACAATCGTGAACCCTTCCTGGGCGTGCAGATTTTTAAGCAGTTCGAGGATATTCTTCGTATTCGCCCGGTCGAGATTGCCGGTTGGCTCGTCAGCAAGCAGAAGCGAGGGGTTGTTGATCAACGCGCGCGCGATGCAGACCCTCTGCTGCTCGCCGCCGGAAAGCTGCGACGGACGATGATGCAGACGATGTCCGAGACCAACCCGTCCGAGCGCATCCTCAGCTTCCTTCCGGTCGGGTATACTGTGAAAATATTGAGCGAGCATGACATTCTCGGCGGCAGTGAGATAGGGGATGAGGTGAGACTGCTGGAATACAAAGCCGATCGTTTCCCTCCTGAACCTCGCCAGCTCGTCCTCAGAAAGCGCGTTAATATCGGTCTCATTGATGGTGATCCACCCCTCGCTCGGATGATCAAGCCCGCCCAGGATGTTTAGAAGCGTACTTTTGCCCGAACCGGACGGACCAACGATGCTCACCCATTCACCGGATTGTATTGCGCAATTCACCCCCAGCAGGGCTGAAGCTGAATCATAATGTTTCGAAAGGTTATCTATCTTAATAATGGCCATGCAGTGACCTCTTCATTGTTCGTGGTTTCCGGCACATGAGGAATCTGCCGGCTTATTGAGAAATGGTACCGATGATGCCTGTAATGAATCGAATATGGGATGTCATCATTCTCCCCGCAGAATTTTTGCCGGCACGACCTTCATGGCGTCCCTCACCGGCAGATATGTTGCCAGAACCGAGATAAAAACCCCGAGAAGCAGGGACAGCGGCGAGAGGTACATATTCACAGGAATAAAGGACCCGAAGGCTGTCCTTGACACCGCTTCCGCAGCTGCGATCCCCGCCACGAGGCCCGCTAATGCACCGCAGAGCCCGGAAAGCGCCGCTTCCGACATGAAAAATCTCCTGATGTCCCCGCGCGTGGCGCCGATCGCCTTCATGAGACCTATTTCCTCCATCCGTTCGATCACATTCGCCCCCATGGTGCTGCCGAGTGCAATGACTGAGGAGAACAGCACGACGGCCGTGACCATCAGCATCAGCAGCTGGATCCTGCCGAGGATGCGCTCTTCCGCGATCGCCACTTGCCGGAGCGTTTTTACTTCAAGCGCGGGATAACGCTGTCGGATCTGGATCTCCAGTTCCTTTAAATGATTTGTATCGGCATTGAGAAGGACCGCGTTCACTCCCGATACATTGAGCACCCGTGAAGCACCCTCGAGCGGAATAACGATGGTGCCATCTTCATCGGTGCCTTTTTCAAAGAGTGCCGTGACCTTAAATGACGACGTCCCCTGGTCAAAGGTAATCACGTCTCCCTGCTTGACCTTCAGCGCCTCTTTGAGATTCACCCCGACCATTAATTCGTCCGCAGCCGCCGGCAGAGCGCCGAAGATCCGATACCCCGTCATCTTTCCCGGCTCCGTACCCATGATCTCGACCGGCATGCCTTGCAACGATACGGTATCGTACTGCTGAAACGCGGCGTCTTTGATAATGGCGGAAAAACCCCTGAGTTCCCGGGCAGTCGCGATCTCTATGCGATTGCCATTTTTTTCCGTTACAATCATATTCGCGCCGTATTGTTTGAGTTCGGCCCCCATCTTTTCCCTGACACCGAACGACAGTGTGGCAAGAGCGGTTATGACCGTCACCGTCAGCATGACAGCGGCGGCGGCAATGATAAACCTCCCCTTGCGCTGGGATACCGATTTTTTTAGAAAATAGAAAAACCATTCGTTCGTCATACGCAGGTTACCGTCCACCCTTCAGCACAATGGCCGGCCTGATAAGAAGCGCCCGCCGTATCGGGAGGTACACTCCCATGACGGAAATGAGGATGGCGACTCCCAAGCTGATCGGCAGCAGTATCCCCTTCTGCTCCAGCGCCGTTCCGAATACTTTGTACCCCAGATAGCCGGAGATGCCGAGCGACAAAAGATAGCCGATGATCCCGCCCACAATGCCGATGATCAATGCTTCGGTCAGAAATATCAGGATCGTCCTCAGGCTGTCGGCGCCGATGGCCTTCATCAGTGCGACTTCATCGATCCTTCTCAGGAGGCTCATGATCATGGTTGTGGAAACTCCAAGAGCCGCCGCAAGAAGCGACACCGTGGTCAGGAGCGCTATCAGGAGCTCAAGCCTGTTCAAGACCTTGCCCTCGGTCTCGGCCACCGGCCAGATAGGCCGCACCGTCGAACCTCCGAAGACCTCTTCAAGCTGCTTCGCGATGGAGGTGACATAGCCGGTGCAATACCATTTTTCATATTCTTTACGGGTCATGGTCAGCGGGTCCTTGTATGCGAAGGCATCCATGGGCGTGGTGAGGGCGCTCACCTGCACCTGCGAGATCCTGCCCTCCAGGCCGGACAACTTCTGCACGACCGAGAGATCACCCACCACCATGTCGTCTTCCCTGCCCCCGCTGTTTACGATGCCGGATATCCGGAACTGTTTTCCGAGCACGGTGAGCATGTCCTGCTCTTTCACGCGGAGCCGATCGGCGAGACTGATCCCGACCAGCAGTTCGGTCTCGTTCTGCGGCCACTTCCCCTCGATCGACCACCACGGCATGACCGTGACCACACCGGTATCGAACCCCTTTTTTTCCCCGGGCACCTGCACGGACTGACGGTACCAGGTCCCGAGCAGGGAGACACCGAGTTTCTCGTCACGCACGAGAAGCATCGGTACGAAGCCCAGAATATTATGTCTCCAAAAAATGGTTTTTGTTTTGACGAGGTCCTCTTCCCGCAAATACCGTTTCTGGCCGCTCATTCCCGCGAGACCGGAAATCTTCGGCTGGACAAGAATGTTCGCACCATAGGACCGAAGTTCCTTGGACACTTTGGACGAGATGTCGAAGGAGAGCGAGAGGAGCGAAGCGGCTATCGCGGTGCCCACCGCGACAGACACCATCATGACCGCCATCGCTTTTTTCTGATTGAGAAACGACCGTTGGACGATACTGAAGAGCATAGGATATCGACTGCTTTCCTTACGCGGATTGAGAGTTCGAAGCCGGACGCGAATAGCGGGGTATTATCCCATATTCTTTTACGAAAGCAAACAGGAATTGTGGCTGCAGGTGCGCCGTCAGGCGCGGTATCATCCGTGTTTTTTTCCTGACTGCACAATGCGCAATATCATGCCGCGCGCTTCTTCGTTTGAAGGATCGATTGCCAGAGTTTCTTCAGCTTCTTTTTTTGCTCCTGCGTCATCGCCGTTCCCGTACAGAACAAGTGCAAGCTCGTTATGCATCCGGACCAGGTAATATTTATGGATTGCCGTGGGCTCGTCCAGGACCGTCAAGGCCGCGAGGGCTTTTTGATACGTGGCGATCACCTGGTCCGTATCTCCGACATTCCGGTAAGCGGAGATCAGGTCCCAGTAAATGGGAATATGAAACAGCTGGTGGTCAACGGCCTGCGACAGATACGGAATGGCCTGCTGATATTGTCCGGTGTGCAAATAATGCAGGCCAATCGGATACAAGGCCCGCCACTTGCCGGGAGCCTGAACCAATACATTCTTCCATAACGCAGCCTCATCAAGCCATACCGCATTTCGCTGATACGCGGTAATCGAATACGTCATGAGAATTGCAAAAAGAACGGACAGCCGCGTAACGTTCCCTGGTGCGAAGACCGACATATGGAGAATCCTCAGATTAAACGGGAGAGCCGAATTTCACGATCGAAGCAGCACAATCATCACTTGAACAGCATTTTAAAGAAACGGTTCGCGAACAGTCCCGCTGCGGCGCCGAGTACAGCGCCGAACGCGGCCAGAAACCCCATCACCGCGGTCAAGACGAGCGTCACGACAACATAATTCCTGCCCCATGCCGGCCCGAACATTTTTGTTACATCCTTGGAAGCCGCGTCCCGCCAGGTGCCCTGAAACGTGTCGGAAAAAAGAACATCCATGGACAGGGCGGCGCCCAGACTGAGAAGCGCCCCTGCTGCCATGCCGATGGTGACCGCTTTTTTAAGGCCGTTGTCAGCCATGATCCACCTCATTTTTTGTCGTCCGCATTCGCATCTCTCTGTTTTCTATTTAAGGATCACTCCGGTCTTCCGGGACCACAGCAGCAGGTCCATGTGGTCCATGTCGATGCCGATCTCGCGCGAGAATTGTCTGAGTTTTTTTTCTATGGTAAGATACCGCGTGCGCGTCGACGGAGGGCGCGTCCCTTTGCTGATCACTCCCAGTTCACCGAGACTGTTCAGAATGTGCTTGTCCAGGATTGCATAGCCCCGGAACCCGATGTTCCGGAGAAAATGGCTGGTTTCCTTGTACCCCAGTCCCTTGATATTCTTGTTCCCGGCGAAAAAGTCACGGAGGGCCTCCGGGCTGTCAAAGGACTGGATAAATGACCTGAGTTCAAGCCCGCACACGTCCCGCAGGCATTCCCGCGTATGAACGATGTACGCCGGTCGTATGCGCCAGAATCTGACATGGTGCGCCCTGGCGCGCTGCTGCAGCACCCGTAACCCGCCGTTGGGAAGGAGATCGCGGAGCGCCTCAACGGTCCGCATGCCCATCTTGGCGCTGCTGCCGGCAGTCAGGATGCAGTAACAAAGCTCTTCGAAGATCGCCTGATCGCCCCGATCGAAGGCTGCTTTGAACTCAGCGAGCCGTTTGACGATGTGCGGCCGCTTCACCCGGTAGTCTTTTTTCAGTTCAGCGATGAGTTCTTTTCCAGGCACTGTATCCGCCCTTCAGGTTATAAAGATTCGTGTACCCCATGCCCATCAGACGTTTGATCGCCCAAATGCTCCGGTTGCCGCTCTGGCAATAAACCACGAGTTCCTTGTCCTTCTTCAGCTTTTTTATTTTGTCCCCGATGTCCGCAAGCGGCACATGCACCGCCCCGGGGATGTGCCCCTGCTGGAACTCCTTGTCCGTGCGGACATCGAGAAGCACCATGCCTTTTTTCTGGTCAAGTTCCTTGCCGGAGAGTTGCTTTATCCCCAGGCGGCCGAGGAATCCGAACAGTTTGATCAGAAGATATGCTGCTATGACCGTGATCAATATCGTTGATGCCGTATCCAAAATTGAAACCTCCCCTTATACGATGAACCAATTGAACCTGATTCTGCTCTCTCACCTTGTTCGTTGACCCGGTTTAACCCAGTTTCACCGGCAGCTCTATGATGAACCGTGCGCCCCGGGGCTGGTTCGCCTCGGCACGGATCATGCCGTTGTGCTCCGTAACGATCCGGTCGACGATGGCGAGCCCCAGCCCGCCGTCCCTCCGCTTCCGGGAAAAATCCGGTTCAAACACCCGTGCAGCATCAGCTGCCGCAATACCCACGCCTTCGTCCGCTACTTCTATCTGCATCTTGCCCGGCGCGTTGACATGCGCCTTCACCCAGATCCTGCCTTTCCGGTCCATGGCCTCCACGGCGTTCTCGAACAGGTTGATGAAAACGCGCTTCATCTGCTCCGTGTCGATCATGACCTCGGGCAGGGACGATGCGATGTCCTTCACAAATTCGATGTCCTTGTGCGCTCCATTATAAAGCTGGATCACCATCTCCAGCATGGGCGCGAGCGGCTGGGGCCGGGGGTTCGAAACCGGCATGCGGGCAAAGTTGGCGAACTCATCAACAAGCCTCCGAAGACCGTCCGCCTCCTGCACGATCGTCCTGCTGCAATCATCGAAGACCGAATCGAAATCCGGCGCTCCCTCCGCATGCTTCTTGCGAAGGCGCTCTGCGGAAAGCTTGATCGGCGTCAACGGGTTCTTGAATTCGTGGGCGATCCTTCTGGCAACTCCCTGCCAGGTCTCCGCCTTCTTGGCCCGGAGCAGTTCCGTCAGGTCGTCAAAGGTGATGGCCGAACCGATCGGCATGCCCCCGCTGTCCCTGAGCATCGTAATGCGCATCCTAAGGGTCAGCATCCGTCCACGAACGCTGAACGTCATCTCATCCTCTGCCCGCCCCTGTCCGTCCTCTAGCCGGCGGAACAGCCTGCGTACCGGATCGAGCTCGATGAAACTGAAGGCTTCATCGTATCGTTTTCCCAGCACGTCCTTTTCCAGCACCCCGAGGATGCCAGCGGCCGCCGGGTTGATGGTCGTGATCTTTCCTGCCCGATCAATGGAGACCACACCGGTGTCGATATTGGCAAGGAGTGTCTGGATGTTCGAGAGGATGGTCTGCTTATTGATGACCTCCTGCTCCAGCTGTCCACGGGAGAGTTTCAGGTCCTGCGTCATTTTGTTGAATGAATCAATAAGCACGCCGACCTCATCGCCGGTACTTTCGTCGATATGATAATCGAGCCGGCCGGCTGCTACGGCCGCCGTGCCCTCCGCCAGTTTTCTGATCGGCACGGTAATACTGGCCGCCACGCGGAGAGCCACCCAGATCGCCGCCAGGAGCAGAGCAAGCGTGACCGCGAGGAAACCAAGACGATAGGAGAGCTTGATCGGCTCTTTACCTCCGAGCGAAGACCGGTACTGCGCATATCCGGAGCGGATCTCATCGTTTTTCGCGGAAAGGCTCTGCGGTACGTAATAGCTGACGGCAACCGCTGCCACGACCGTTTTCTGTTCTGCCGAGAGGTGGACCGGAATGACGGCACGCACGATCTCTCCTTTTTTGCCAAGGTCCGTCACTTCAGCGGCGGTCTCTGACCGCAACGCCCGTGCAACGAGGTCCGGTGACGTGGCGAGATAGGTCTTGCGGGGAAATTGCGCGGTAACAACCGCTGCGACCCTTTCGTGAGGAAAGGTGAAGACCTCTACCGCACCCAGCCTGTACTCGGCCGCCTTTCTGTTCAACAGATCTTTCAGCGGTTGATCATCAGCCCGCTGAAGGAGCCCCTGTTCCATCACCTGACCGCCGATCTGTCTTCCGAACCCGTATGCTTCATCGCGCAGCCGGTCGTAGTAGGACTGGGCCACGGAAACAGAGTCGCGCAGAGAGTTCTCCACCTTGAGGCTGAAAAGCCGTTCGATGCTCTTGGTGAACATCCCGCTGCCGATCAGAAAGAGAAGCACGGGAGGAATAAAAGAGAGGCTGACAAACGCCGCAACCAGCCGGGTCCTGAACCGGGCTCCGAGCACCCGCTGTTTTCTTTCGACGGAAAGCTTCCAGAGGCTCTTTGCCATCATGAAGATGACCGCGGCGAGCAGCAGGAAGTTCGCAATGATAAGCGTTGTGATGAGAATATAGTCCGAAAGAGGACCTTCAAATCCCCGGAACTTCAGTTGAAGCTGCACTGCCAGCACAGTCAGAACAAGAACGCCAAAGAGGTAAAGGACACCTCTCCATCCTGATTGTGCGTCTTTTTCCTCATCATTCATGGCAGAGGCAGAATACCAAAAACACTTGGTAAAAGCAAGGTCTGGTTATTATGAATTCTCTTGACAAACAAGAGGTTTCTCGGCTATCTTAGGGAAAAATCGCCTCCGGAGCGCCGCGTTAAAGCAGCGCGCCGACACCACGTTGAACTGCAGAAAAAGATCCAGCAGCCATCCATTTTTCTGAAGGGGGTCCGCTGAACTATGCTGTACCGCACCAGGATCATTATCATCCTTTCTCTGCTGCTCCTTTCTGCAGCATGTGCACCAGTTCAGCCGCCGCAACCCGACCCGATCAGGGAACAAATGACAACGCTGCAAAAGCAGCTTCTGGAACTCCAGAAAATCCAGCAGGAGACCAAAAGCAAGCTTGATGAGTCCCGCGCATCAATCGACGCCTTGACGACGAAGGTGAAAGAGCTGGAAGAGAAAACCGCGCGGCCGGTCCCACAGCCGCAGATCGAGTCCAAACCTACACCCACCGTTCAACCACAGCCGGAAAAGAAAAAGCCTGTAAAAAAACAAGTAAAAAAGAAAAAACCCGTTAGGAGGCAGGAATGACCACACGGTTTCCATACCTGATCCACGCACTCTTTATAGCAGCTCTCATCATACTCGTCCCTTCAACAGCGCGCGTTCAGGAAAAATCCGAACCAACGGCAACGCAGCAGCCGGAAAAGGCCGCTGATCAGCCAGTCAAACAGGAAACAGCTGTCGCGCCTGAACCACAGCAACCCGCTGATGCAACCGCACCAAGCGAGACCGGCGAATATGTTATCAAACAGGGTGATACCCTCTGGGACATAGCGCAAACGTATCTGAAGGACCCCTTTCTCTGGCCCTTTATCTGGAAAGCAAACCAGACCATCATGAATCCGGATCTGATCTACCCCGGCAGTAAACTTGCGATCCCGAATCTTGGACCGGTGGAACGGGCAATGGCTGCGGTGTCTCAACCCGCACCAGAGAAGAAGATCGTTGAAAAAGAGACCGTTGCACCGGCTGGAGAAAAAGAAAAAGCCCCGGCCACGGAGACCGCCGCACCGCCGCCGCCGGCAGCGCAGGAAGAACCTGTCCCCGAACCCGTTCAGCCTTTGAAGGCAAAACCCTCACAACCCGTGCCCGCAGTGGCTGAGGAAGAAGTTCCTGCGGCAAGAAAACTCATTATGCCTGAAGAAACAGTTGCGCCGGTCATGGACCGCTATTCCATGCTGAATGCCGGCTATGTGAACTCGACCGATACCACCGACATGATCGTGTCCTCAGTGGAACAGAAAACCATCATGGGCTACGACGACCTCGTCAATGTGAGGATCAAGGACCGTGAGCATACGAATATCGGCGACCGGTTCCTCATCTATCAGCCCCTTAAAAAGGTCAAGCATCCCATTACGGGCAAGGAATTCGGAAGGCTCATCAAGGTGTTCGGCATCGTCAAGATCGTTGACAAAGATTCTCCCGATACGCTGACCGGAAGAATCACCCTTTCCTTCGACGCTTTGGAGCCGGGAAGCCTGGTGACGCCGTACCAGGAACCAGTTCTTGTCTATGATGCGGCGCAGAAAAAAACCAAGGATATCTCGGGATATATTCTCGAGGTAATGGACAACCGCTCGGTCAGTTCCCAAACGGACATCGTCTACCTGGATAAAGGCAGCCTTGACGGCGTTGATGCCGGGGACCGTTTTTCCGTGTATGCTGATGCAAACGCGAAAATATTTGCCAGAAGGGTCATCGGTGAATTGCAGGTATTCCTGGTAAAGGAACACAGCTCCACTGCCGTGGTTCGCAGAAGTATTGACGGGCTGGCAAAAGGGGACAGGATAGAGTTTAAGAAATGAAATGACCTGGTAAATACTATGTAAATGCACGAGGGCGGTTTTCCGATTACGGGAACCGCCCTTTTTTTAAATCGACGGTATCATGGTCTGCAGATGGATACTGCCAACAATCTCTTTGAGCATTTTTTCCTCGACCTTCTTCCCGCCGGTAATCAGAAATTGCAACGTTTCCGCTCCACCGGCGCCGGCAACGAGGACCTGGGCTTCCTGTTCATTGTTTCGAATTCCCTGGGTAACCAATCCCCTCATCTGAAACTGATCATCGTAGTAAAGAGCTGTCTCGCTGAATCCAGATAATTCCATTCGCTTCATCACCAGAGGCAGGAGACCGAAGCGGGATTGATAGGATATATTTACCAGATCAAAATAATCCCGCATACCGATCGAGGCAAGAAAGAACCTGTTGATGCCGGGCATATCTTGACCCGGCGTACGATAGGAAACAACCACTGCGGTTCCCCCCACCCTGTCGCGGAACAGAAGTCGGCCTTCAATATCCCCCATAGCGATGAACCGCTCGGGTAACGAGAAAACAAAGGTCCCCAGGTAATATCTGGGGACCTGTTGAGTCGGTTCCTGAGCCCCCAACCATGCCACTCGGCGTGGTTCTATTCTCAGTTCAGGGAATCTATAGGTGAGATATGCATGCGCAACAATAGTTAAACAACTTAGGATGGACAGCAGGGAAATCATGACCTTCCCGTCCGCAAAGGTCTTCGCATGGATGCGCGCGCCAGGAAGTCTATCTGTCAGTTCTTTCAACAGAAGGTCTTTCTCTCGGAGGTGCAGCGCCAGGATTAAGGTGGGTTTCGCCAGCCATCCGGTGTCGAGCGATACTCTCACCAGGTTTCCAGTTTGCCTCACCTGTATCCCCTTAATTCGGTCGTAAGGGATCGACGTTCCGAGCGATCTGACCACTCTGCTATGAACATCGTCAAAAAAAAACCGGTCCGTCAGGGACACAATCGCAGCCATACTTATGACAATCGGCAGCAACGCTCCTGTCGCCAGGAGAAACAACCGCCACCCGTGTATCCCCAGCATGAGAAGAGAAAGGACCGCTGCAGAACCGATCAGATACAGGGACGTATTCAGAAAAAACAACGTACCGTGTCCGCGAAAGGTACACGGCGAGGCGTCGGATTGCATGGGTTGGCTCCTTTGCTAATAAGACCGCACGGCTGGACAACAACCCGCTATTTGACAACCGGCGAGGCATGCGTGTTGAAAGGGTTCGTACGCACGGCAAATGAAAACAGGTAGGGGTAATCATGCTTGAGATGCCTCATATAAGAAAGCCACTCAATGATGAGGATGGTGTATGCCCTCCTGATGTCACCGGCGATATGATTACCATCCGCCTGAGTAAGATCCCGCAGGTCCTCCCGGACAGCCAATTCCTCGGTCAGATGGAACACCGACCACAGAAGATCGGTGAAGGTCTCGTGTTCCAGCAGATTCGGATTCTCCAAAAGACCAAGCAGAAAATCCCGTTTGGTGAGCAGCAGTGCTTTGAGCGCCACCAGGTCGCTGGTCGTATGATTTATCTGGTAATTGAAGCCATTCACACGCTTGATCGCCGAGGCAAAGTTCTGGTCGGACCAATCGTTATTCACCTGCAGCTCGTCTCGAATCTTTTCAGCATTGCTGTCAAAAGCGGCAAGCGATTTTACCAGCGTGGTCCCAACCTCGCTGAAGAACGTACCGATGACCATGTTCAGTTTGTTCATCATGGCAAGTTTTTCCCGGACATTCAGCATCTGGTTCAGGATCAGCGTAACAAGAAGCACCTGGATGGGGATAAACGCGAGGTCCTGGAAGAGATAAAAGAAGGTGTCGCGCTGCGTGTGAAAAATGGCGATTTGAGCGTAATACAGGAGCGCCGACATGGCAACCAGTGCTGCTCCAAGATAGATCTGCCATTTGAGCCGATTCATGTCGATCCTCCCCGGATCAGCTATTTCGCATCGCACAAGAATAGTCTATCACAAACGCGTTTTCCCTGAGCTGGGGTACAGCATGCTCGCCACACAACAAAAAAGGGCGACCCGAAGGCCGCCCAGTGAAAAGTTACTTCATAAACAGGAAAAATCCGTTAAAGAAATACACCAGGCCGAGCACACCCAGGACCAAGCCGACGTACCAGGAATATTTCTGTTTCATCAAGGCTGCGATAGATGATAACAAGATGGCGATCTGAAGGAACATCGCGGCAAGACCAAAAGCCCCTGAGTGCACCTTGGCCTCATCGCGCTGCTTTTCAAGGTCCTCGGCCTTCTTCTTGATCTCTTCCTTTTCCTTTTCGTACCGTTCTATCTTTTCCTTGTAAGCCGTGATCCTTTTTTCATAGTCGGCAACCAGGGTACGGGGCATGTTCCTGTTCGCCTTCAGGTCCATCTCAAACTTCTCGCGCTGAAGTTCATATACATACCCTTTGATGCTCTTTGACTGAAAAAATGCCCATTGATCCGATGCTTGCGCCTGGGACATCACTGATCGGGTCGAGAATCCACCGCCTTTGAGCGTTGAAAGCGTCGCGCAAACAGCGAAGATCACGGTGGTGAGTGCGAGATAGTTGAGCCATGGTTCTTTCTTTTCATCTGCCATATAAAGCCTCCTGAAAAATAATAATTTGAGGGCACATACTACCCAAAACCACTGCCATAGTCAAGACCTTGCCAGAATTTTGTCAATCCTGGCAGAAGCACAATGCGTGAATAAATGCAAAATAGAAAGGACGAAATAACATTCGTTATTTCGTCCTTCGGCAACAAGAATGTTCCGGCTATAAACACCAGCGACATGAAAAGCAGATTTCGCTGAATGCGTTGTTACTGTATTTTCCTGATCAGATTGTTCAAGTATTCCGTAGTGTACAGGGCTGTGCCGTCAGTCGTAATTCCCACAGGCTGGCTCATGGTCACTTCTGTTCCGGCGCCGTCTGTTGATCCGAATACACCGGATCCTACAAGGGTGGACACTCGTCCCGTTGCGATGACGATCTTCCGAATCTCATTATTGTCGGCATCTGTTACGTAGAGGTTCGTGCCGTCCGTGGTGATCCCGGTAGGTCTGCGGAAATTTGCATAGGTGCCGGTCGGGCTGGTTTGTAATGCATTAATACCGCCGATCACGTCGTCATTCCAATAATTTCCCGAGCCAGCCAGCGTGCTGACCGCTCCGGTGGACAAGACTATCTGGCGAATCATATTGTTGCCGGTGTCGGCAATATATAGTTTCGTGCCGTCTGTTGTGATTCCGGCAGGCTGGTTGAATGTAGCGGTTGCCGGGTCCGTCGAGTCTGCTGCGCCAGCAACCCCTGAGCCTGCCACAAGGCTGACCACGCCGGTAGAGATATCAACCCTTCTGATCTTATTACTGAGGCTGTCAGCAATAAACAGATACGTGCCATCCGTGGTAATGCCGAACGGCTGGCTGAATGTTGCAGGAGCATCCGTTGATCCGAAAGCTCCTGACCCTGCGAGCGTGGTGACCACTCCCGTAGCAATCACGATCTGGCGGATCTTCTGGTTCTCCGCATCCACGACATAGACATTCGTTCCATCCGTGGTAAGACCCATAGGATAATTAAAGCTCGCCGAGACGCCGGTAGCGTCAATTGAACCGAAGTAGCCGGAGCCAGCCAGTTTCGTCACCGCACCGGTTGCTATCACGATCTTCAGGATCATCCGCTCGCCGGAGTCCGCAACGTAAAGATTGGTGCCGTCTGTTGTTATGCCATAGGGGAAATTGAACTTTGTAGCCGTCCCCACGCCCACAGGGCTGTGCGTTGCGTGATTGGCATTCCCGGCAAACGTGCTCACCGTATACGGCGCTGCAACGGCCATGAGCCTGATTTCGTTGTTGCCGGAGTCTGAAATATAGAAATTGGATCCAACCATGACCATGCTATTCGGAAGCCGGAATGTCGCGGATGTTCCAAGAGCATTATCCGCCCATCCTGTCTCTCCGGACCCTGCAATCGATGAAACCTGATAATCGGCAAGCGACACCTGCCGGATTTTCTGGTTGTCCGTATCCGCAATATACAGGTACGTGCCGGTGGCGTCCGTAACTATTCCATTCGGGTTCCGGAATTGCGCCGCCGCTCCGATGGCGTCCTTGATGCCAACCTTGCCTGCAGTCCCCGCGATCGTAGTGACTGCCTGCGTTGCAATAACGATCTGACGGATAACGCTGCTGCCGCTGTCCGTAACATAGAGCATCGCATGGTCCGGTGATATGGTGATGCCGTGCGGCCGGTAGAAACTTGCAGCGGTTCCTATGCCGTCCGTCGAACTGTACGCCCCCGAGCCCGCCAGGGTGGTGACCGCGCTGGTGGCAATAACAATCTGGCGAATCCTGTTGCCGCTGCCGTCCGCAACAAAAAGGTTGGTATTGTCCGTGGTAATACCCCAGGGGGCTTTGAAGGTTGCATACATGCCGATGCCGTCATCGAACCCCATTGACCCCGACCCGGCTATGGTCATGACCGATGCATTATCGGAGGTCATGGTTGCGAGCGTTCCGGTCAAGGGTGTGATTTTTCTGATCCTGTTGTTGCCGGAATCGGTTACAAAAAGACTCGTACCGTCCGTGGTAATGCCGTTCGGTGTGGAGAATGTCGCCCCTATTCCGGTCCCGTCTGTTGAGCCAAGTAAACCCGATCCAGCCACCGTCATGGCCTGACACGTGGCGATGTCAATCTTTCTAATTACCCGATTGCCTGAGTCCGCAATATATAAATTTGAACCGACCGATGTTATGCCGCTTGGATTATTAAAGCGGGCACTCTCGCACGCCCCGTTCGTTTCGGTGTTGATCATGCCGCCGCCCGCGATCGTAAGTGCTTTGCTGGTTAACGTGAGATTATTTCCCTGAATAGCTCCACCCCGTAATCCGGAAATCGTTGCGCCAAGGGTTAACGTGAAACTCGAGGGAGACTTTGCTGTCACCCCGGCGGTGGTTACCGTGATCGGTCCGCTTGTTGCACCAACCGGAACAATAGCGGTCAGCACTGTAGTTGACGTCGAGGTTGGCGCGGCAGCCTCGGTTCCATTGAATTTTACGACATTATTACCCGCTGCATCAAAATTCAAGCCGCTGATGGTTACCGTAGTCCCGGCAGTGCCGCGCAGCGGCGTAAAGCTTTTCACCGTCGGCGTTGTGATCGCAGATGTTATTGCAAAGGTGAAATGCGAAACAGCTGTTCCGCCGGAACCTGGCGTGGTAACCGTGATGTTTCCGCTTATCGCATCCGGAACAGTCACGATAAGCGATGTTGCAGAGGCTGACGTGACCGTGGCGCGTGTCCCGTTAAAGGTGACGATGTTATTCCCTGGCGTCGCATCAAACCCCGTGCCCTGAATGGTCACGGATGATCCCACCTTTCCGGAGGCTGGAGAAAAACCCGTTATGGCGGTATTCCCGCCGTTTGTCCGGACAACAAAGTTTGTCGCTGACGTTGCCGTCACGCTTCCTGTGGTGACCGAGATTGGCCCGAATGCGGCGCTGGCAGGAACAACAACAACAAGCGATGTATCAGTAGCAGAAGCAACCTTGGCTGGTGTCGCGGCACCGCTGAAATTAACCGTATTGTTTGTCGCGGTGCTGTCGAAATTTGTACCGCTGATGGTTATGGTTGACCCGACGTATTGCCACCCCGGAAGGAAACCCGCGATGTTCGGCGCCGTTGACCCGGGCGTTGCTGCAAAAATCCGAGTCGCCGGTGTTGCAACCCCGCCTGTTGGAGTCGTATTGCTTCCGCAGGCGCTGAGCATCAAGAACAACGCTGAAACAAAAACTACGGGTAATGCTGATGTCTTTTTCATTATGAACCTCATGCTCACATCTATTCGGTCAATTCGATCTTCGTTATTCTTTGCAGACTTTTTCCGTCAGTACTGCGTCTCTTAAAAATACGTCGTGACCTGGAGAAGCATCTCATTGCTCTTGGACGCATCGACGCCCTTCGGCATGGTTGAATCTTTGCTGATATAGTTTGCCTGCAGTTTTGTATGCTGCTCTTTGAAGTAGTAATTCAATCCAGTGGTCAACCATTTGTCCTTGTCCTGCCCGTGAGCGCCTTTCAAGACCTTGTCCTTGTTGTCATAGGTGAACGACTCCTGGCGCAGGCTCAATGAAAGATTTGGAGTCACCAGAATACTGGCTTGTGCGGAATACGACGTTTGAACGCTGGAAACGGCTACGCTACTCGTCTGGGCAAAATTATATTGCCACCAATCAAGGTTCCTTTTAGCATACTCAAATTCGCCGGTTACTCTCCAGATCCTTACTAACACATCTCCCTCAATAGCATTGGCGCCATTTAACCCGGTCAGCCCATTGGTCGCCAGGTCGGTGTTCACTGCAGAAGAATCGAAATAGCTCAACCCCACGCCGAAGCTTTTTCCATTGCTGAAATTTTCCTCACCATCCTGACCATATTCTTGTGCATAAAAATCGTCGCGACCATTCGAATAATAGGCGATCCGAGCAGCTTTGACCAGAATATTGCTGCCGGTTGTGCCTGAATTCGTCGAGAAAATGCTGTTATCCGCAAGTTTATTATTGATGAGCTCCGCTTCCGCCTTGCTGTTTAAGTTGCTGTTCCATACACCGGCCTGAACGATCAATCTGGAATTAAGCGCTTTTGCCGAAATTGATGCCCCCGGCAAACGATCAGGAGCGATCTGGGACGTTAGATGCCTTTCCACAAACGGGAGATAGATATCGCTTTTCAGAGCCTCGGCGCTGAACGGAAGTTTATGGTTACCGGCAAAAACTTCAAACATCGAATGTTTGTATTCAAAATACGCATCCTTGATTGAAGGCTCTCCCCGGCCATATTCAGGCTCGAAAACAAAGCTTGCCTTGTCACTCACATGGCCGACGATCCTCAGGTTCGCACGCCTGAGGAACATATCGCTGATCCTGTCCGATCCGGAATCAGCCTTGCTGTTGGAATACTGCAGCTGGAGGCTGCCCATTAATTCGAGCTTAGGATAGCTGTTTCTTATTTCATTGATGTCTTTTTCAGACATCAATTGATTCTTCTTTAACTTCGTTATAATATCGTCGTTGTTATACAGGTCAATAGCGCCGGCTTTTTGAGCGGAGCAGGCGGCAACAACAATAAAAGCAATACCGGTGAATACCATGACCCTGATGTTCTGTGCGAGTTTCATTTCTTTTTGTACCCTCCATTCTTTATAAGAGCTCAAAAACCGTTTATGTCGTTAATGAACAAGACACTTCGTACCCCGGGCTACAAGCCCGGAATGATCACCACCGGCCCGAGAAGACCCTGCACCTGCACAGGCGCGTCCCGGTCAGTCGTGGTCCCGTCGCCTAACTGGCCTTTTCCATTATATCCCCACGCCCAGACCGTGCCGTCATTCTTGACAGCAAGAGCATGATAGGCCCCCGCGGCGATCGCGGTGACCCCGCTCAGGCCCGTGACTTGCACCGGCGTCCGATTATAGTTGCTTGCAGCGTAGATAGTCGCATCATCGAGTTCGCCTCGATTGAATTGATATCCCCATTGCCAGACTGTGCCATCGCTCTTGAGTGCGAGGGTGAAATATTTTCCCGCGGCAATCGCAATGATGTGGTCAAGTCCCTTCACATGCCTCGGAGTCGGTGTGCACGGCATGGTAAAAGCGCTGGTAATTGTGCAGGTTTGCGTCGTGGCAAGCGCCTCGCCAGTTAACATATTTAGTTCATCCTGTTCGCCCAGCTGGCCGAATTTGTCCCCACCCCACGTCCAGACATACCCATCAGACATCAAAGCAACAGAATGGCGGAGTCCCGCGCTGACTGCGATCGCCCACGCAGGGATCTGAATGTTGACCGGATAGATGCCGCAGGAAGATGAGGTGGAGTTCGTAAAACCGACATCGAATGGCGTTGCAGCCATGAGGCTGGGAGGACAATAGGACGTGTTTCCGAGCTGGGCAGTATCATTTCTTCCCCATGCCCGAAGGGTCCCATCGCCGAGCGCGATCAGGGTATGCTCTTCTCCTCCTGCGATTGCAGTCACCACGCCATTAATGCCGGGCACCTGAGTCGGGTACCAGTCGCAGGTGAAGCCGGTATTTCCGCTGTAAGGATTTAAACAATCCTCCGAATCGCGCCCCAGTTGACCCAGCGAATTGTATCCCCACGTCCATACTGTGCCGTCGTTCTGAAGTGCGATCGTGTGACGACCGCCTGCAGCAATTGATTTGTTCTTGAAATAAGCTTTGGCCGGCAGCGGCAGCGCCGAATTCGTGAGACTGAACGGACGGCCGAGCTGGCCCGTGGCATTCAGCCCCCAATCATGGACAGAATTATCCGTGGTAAGCGCGACCGTGTGATGATATCCGGCTGCGATGTCCGTTACCTCGGAAATAGTTTGTGCCCATACTGCTGTATGATATTCAAGGTTCGACCCGGTGCCGAGTTGGCCAAGACTATTGTCCCCCCACGACCAAACGGAGCCTTGATCGAGCGGCAGATCATCGATGACCCTGATGGCCACGGAATGCCCGTAACCTGCTGCAACATCCTTATATGCCGGTTTTGCCACAGCAGAAAGTTCCACCGAAGGCGCGCTTTCTCCTGACTCATTCACTGCGGCCACAATAAAATAATAATGTCCGGGAGCTTTATCCAAACCTCTGATCGTTTGAGTGGTGAGTGTGATATTCGAAATTTTATTGGGGCTTGATGTGGTCAACCCCGGGGTCGTGTCATAGTACACATTATAAGATATGGCATGCGGAACTTTTTGCCACCTGACCGTTGTGCTGGCTATCCCATTGGTCGGCAGCGCATCCAGTTCAACATTTCCCGGAATGCCGGGCAAAGGCGGCATAGGTGTTGCCGATACTTCGCTTGATGCCTCACTCTCCTCGCCCTCAGCATTCACCGAAGTCACCTTGAAATAATAAGTGACCGTGTTCATAAGGCCCGTGATGGGTACGCCCGAGATTGCCCTGGTTCTCTGCTTTGAATTAACGATTGTTACGCCGGGATAGGTAAGATAATACACATTATACGAATCAGCGCCAGCTATAGCTGTCCATTGCAACGTCACTTCGCCGTTTCCCGCGGTAATGATCACACCCATGGGAGCTGCAAGTGGTGCATTGGAGGGATCAGACAGTCTCACTGACCGGTTCGCGGCATCCGCGCCGGAATTATTTCCCTGGCTTCCGCACGATACGAGGAATATCGAAAAAAGGGCGGCAACGAGCAGCCGCGATCCTGTTCTTGCCCGTAACAACGACCCTGTATACATTGCCAACCTCCCAAGAGTATCTGTTGTCATACATTTTCCTTCACTACAACTACCCATGCACGAATCTTTGATGCGGTTTTACGTCGCGTTTGTATTAATAAGACGCAAATACCATGGATTGCAGATTTCTGCCAGCACCTGCGGCATCGGGTGCCATAGGGCCGCCTGCTATGACCTGTAAAGCGCCATTCCACGGATCTATCGCAAACCCCTGCACTCCCGTAGGAGTTACAACGTACACGAGTTTTCCCGTGGGCTCTGATACAACACTGAATGCGCCTGACGCCGCAGGCTGGCGATCCCAATCCGCCAACTCCCCTTTTATCTGATTAAGCTGCAAAAGATTCAGCTGATTATCGAACAGCATGTACATGTATTGATAAGGATACGGCTCTCCCGTGCGCGGGCTGATGGCCATGTTCGATACCGCTGTTTCCCCGGTGCGCGACATCGTGTACGTAATTCTACCGGAGGTCTGATCAATAAAATACACCAGGATCTCCGCGCTATTAGGATTGCCCTGCGTTGTTGGACGGCCCCATTCATCATAGGTGGATATGCTGGAACCGCCTGTTTTTGCAACATACAGGAACTGACCTGACAAATCCACGGTCAGATAGTTGACAGCTCCCAGGAATTCCTCGGCATCATCATTATCATCATCAACATCAGCGTCATCATCAACCATGCCCATGACTGATGTCAGCATGCCGGTGGTCTGGTCGATATGATATCCGGTAAGACCTACCGTGCCCTTATGATTGCCAAAGTTAATGGATCGTCCGCCGACGTACGCGAACCTGCCCTGCGGCTCGATCGCCATTACAGCTGCTCCCGGCGACACCGTGCCGTTGCAGGTCAGTTCACCTGTGGCCGGATTGATCATATAAACGGCAATTGCCTGCCAGCCCTTGACATGTGTACCGATAACATAGACGAACTTTCCTAGAGGGTCTACCATGATTGACTTGGGGGAATAGAGGGTTGCGACTCCTGCAGAATTTCCAACCTCGGTCAATGCACCAGTGTTCCGGTTAATGCTGAAGGTATGGATATAACTGACTGATCCACCAGGGGAGGTGTATATCTCGCTGTCTGTCACATAGAGAAAATTGCCTGATGGATCAATTATTGAAAAAGTTGGTTTTGCTCCTGCAGCCACAGGTGTTCCTGTACTGGCAAGCCTGCCGGTTCCCGTCCCCGTGAGAGTGCTTGCGATTGAACTGCTGACCATGGTTGCTAGAGGTTGATAGTCGACGGTATACGTGTACACTCTATCGGATACCACATACGCATACTTCGGAAGTTTCCAGGTTGGTGAAATAGTGCCGTTCGACATGGTGGTGGGATTGGATCCGCCGCCGGTTGAAATAGTCGTGCCATCGCCTAATTGCCCTGACCCGTTCCATCCCCAGGTCCAGAGCGTGCCGTCGTCCCTCAAGGCTACGGTATGATAGCCTCCTGCAGCTATTGAAACCCAGGGATGCTTCGGTAATATCAAGGGCAGATGGAGATCATCGCCAACCGGCAAGGGGCGCAAATTATCCATGCCCGCGATTCCGTTGGCAAGCTGCCCATTCACGTTCAAACCCCATGCCCAGAGTGTGCCATCCTTCTTTAGCCCGACATTATGGCCGCATCCGGCTGAGATCAGGGACCAGTCGCTATCTGTGCCTATTTGAAACGGAAGCGACCGGTCGGTGCCGGACCGATATTCTGTCAGCGGATAGGTTCCTGCGCCCGCCCATCCTGCGTAAAAGTTGTAATTACCGTCGCCCAGCTGGCCAAATATGTTCTGGCCCCAGGCCCAGAGCGTGCCATCGCTCTTCAATGCAATGGTGTGGCCTCCAACATGCGTCTTTTCACCATCTGCAAAGTAGGAGTACGGTACACCGCTGCCTCCGGCGGCAATCGCTGAAAAGTTCGTACCAAGTATCTGGGTTGGGGTCGGGTTGGGATCATTAGTGATGATCCCATTGCCGAGCTGGCCTGAACTGTTCCCGCCCCATGTAAAGATGGTGCCGTTGCTCCTGAGAGCGACTGCATGGTCATATCCTGCTGCAATTGCCGTCCAGGTTGTGTCTGCGCTGATCTGCACCGGGGCTGCCCTGTTTGATGTGCTCCCGTCGCCGATCTGTCCTTTATTGTTCAGCCCCCACGCCCAGAGCGTGCCGTCACTCTGAATCCCCAGTGAAAAGGAACTGCCTGCGGCAATTGCGGTCCAGGTTGTTCCCGGCATCACCTGTACCGGGACCGGGTTGTCGGACGTGCTATTGATGCCAAGCTGGCCGTTGTTGTTCTTACCCCATGCCCAGAGGGTACCGTTGCTTTTAAGCGCAAGGGAGAAGGAATTGCCTGCAACAACGACCGACCAGTTCGTATCTGCTCCTACCTTCACTGGTGTGGACCTGTCGATCAGGGTCCCGTCGCCAAGCTGGCCCGAGCCATTGCCGCCCCAGGCCCGAAGCGTGCCGTCGTTCATTAATCCAATGGTGTGGTTCCAGCCGGCGGCAAACGACTTGATGCCCTGTATGGCAGCAATGGCGCCTATCAGATAATTTTGTGTCTTTACGTCTTCGATATTTCCTGCCTTGTCTATGGAAAAATATTTAAGCGTGGTTTTGGACCAGATCGATATCGGGCCCGTATATACTGTTGAAGCCCTGTTTGGTGTCGTTCCATCTATCGTATAATACGTTTCCAGGCAGCCGTCACCGCTGCCGTCGTTGCAGGTCAGCGTAATAGCCAGGGGGCTGTAGACAGGGGTGTATGCAGGTGATGAAATAGAAGCTGTGGTGGTTGGGGCAGCGGTGGCGCTGGCGGATGCCAGCCCCAATGCAGTCTGATTTGTGTCAGGCGTATGAGGCCTGTTGGTCGACTGATAATCGCTTGATCCGCAAGCCGAGAGTGCGATCAGCAGGATACCAGGCAATATTAGTTTCGCTGCAGATTCAATGGAGGATCGTTTACCAGGAAGCTGAAGGTTCATGAAGTTTTTCATAATTAATAGCCCGCCCAGGTTATTGAATGAGGCCGGTAGCCGCCCACACTGCATGCACTATCCGGTAGATAACATACATTTGGCCACATAATGGGGTTGGGATCTACACCGGGGATAGCCGTCTCCGTTGCGCCGGTCAACGGCGATCCAACCGTCGTGAGTGCCCCATCAGCCTGATCAACTTCGTAATTGAACATATTCCCCTGATTCAACAAATAAACGAATCTGCCGGTATCGTTCCCGGTAAGTGATATTGGAGTCGCTCCCGCATTCACGAAGCCTGTCGGGATTTCCGTTCCGCCGGCTGTCAGACTTCCCGAGGGAATAAGCTCTCCCGAGTTCTGATCAACATAAAAGGAGTGAATGTAGCCCGGGAAGATCGCTGATACCCCAGGGCCGCATTCATCCCATTTAGGATCCAGCTCATGGGTATTCAACAATTGGATGAACGTGCCGTCTGGATCAACTGATCCCCACGTCATGGTGTTCGGCGTCAAGTCAAGCGGCGGCCCGCTCTGTGTCAGCAAACCCGTATTCTTGTCAATAATGAACGTATAGACCAGGCTGCCGTTCGAGTTGACATCCGGAAGGACGCACCCTTGGTAGGGCACGGGACGCATATATGTTTGTACATGCTGTCCGAGCACGAACAAATATTTTCCACTCGGATCAGCGGCCATATAATGCAAAGCCGGCGACTGGTGCCAAAGCGGCGGTTTGTTAATACTGTGAAAATCATTGCCCACTACCCAGGAAGCAAATGCATTAGATCCTATCCCAGTAAACAAACCGGTTGCTCTGTCGATCCTGTACGTATGTATCGTTCCATTGGTGGCGCCATAGGCGAAATTGCCCGAGGGAGCAAAAATCAGCTGGTCAATCGCGATTGCCTGAATGCCGCCAGGGGTCAATGTGCCGGTGGCAGGATTAATGGTATAGACTGTCAGACTGGAACCCGGGACATAGGATAATGTTTCAGTTGAATATATTGACGAACTGGAGCTCAACGCATAGATGAATTGGCCTTGTGGTTCGACGTGTAAGGAAGCATAAGTCGATACAAGCGGACCCTTCATTGGCGGTCCCACGACATGAAGAGCGCTCGTGCCTTTGTTCATCGGGATCAGATTAGGATATGCCGATTCAAGCATCAGTCTGTTCAACTTCACTATTAATTTCTTCTCGCCATAGGAAAGGTCGCCAAAGAGCTTTGCCCGTGTCCTTACTGTTTCTGCTTTCAGCTTTTTTATCTCAGCAGTCTCCGGCAAATTCGGGTTTTTGGCAAACATTCGGTCATACAGAACAGGCTCTTCGATCAGGCCGATCAGATTATCAACAACCTGATTTACCGACGATACTGTCCCCGTAATATAGCCATCTTTCGCAAGAGCATTGTAAAGCGCCAGCGGGTCCAGGTTATTGCCCCTAAACTCCTCCATCGTCAACGTTAAATACCCGATCGAAAACGTATATACAAGTCCATTGCCGGCTTTATCTGCTGTGAGCATGTAAAGAAAATTGTCCGAAGGGCTTGTTGCCAGGGATTTGGTGTTCCCGGGAATCAGGTCTGCAGTTAATCCTATGCTGGTAGCCAAACCGGAGACCAGATCTATGGAGTAGGTATTAACAGGATTACCAACGTAAAAAGTTTCGCAATTACGGGGGAATTTAGGGTTATCGGGAAGAAGACCGCAGGTATTTTCTTTACCCGGCCATTCAGCGGCTACAATATCGTTTGCGAAATGATACGCAAGCTTGCCATCCGTTGTGTGAGCAGGCCCTGATACGATAGATCCGGAACCGCTGACAGATCCAGCCTCATGTTTCGACGTACGCTCGGATGGCGATGTAGAACTATAGGAGCCGCTGTTGCAGCCTGCCAGTATCAGAATAAGCAGTGTTATGCAGAGCCCCCCCATTAATACGCTTGAGGAAACGTGCCGAACAAGGTTTCCATTTTCTTTCAGATCGATAAGGACGCTCATTAAAATCTCCCTATGCAACGTTTAGAACATGCGGTCTTACTTTACAACCAGGTAGCCGTCATTCCACTGGCCTTCGTTCTGTTTTTTGCCATCCGGGGTGAAAAATGCACCCTGGCCTTCATACAACCCGTTTTTCCACTGACCTTCATACTGTTTTTTACCATCCGGTCCGTAGGAAATGCCTTTGCCGCTATATTCACTATCTGACCACGAACCTTCGTATGCCATAGTGCCGTTCTTTCTGAATTCTATGCCGTGGCCGTCGAGTTTGCCGTTGTTCCATGATCCTTCACAGATCTCGGTGCCGTCCTTCCTGTACAAAGTACCGGTGCCATCATACTTTCCGTTCTTCCACTCGCCTTCGTACAAAATTATCTTTCCACCGGAATAATAATACGATCCTTTGCCGTTTCTCTTGCCGTTTTTCCACTCACCTTCGTAGAGTTTGCTGCCATCCGGAGAATACACGATCACCCGGCCTTCCATCCTGTCATTCTTCCATAACCCTTCATAGAGTTTGATGGAGCCTTTTGCGCCTTTTTCTCCGGAACCCATGTCACTTCTTTTCGCATCTGCAAATGGGGAATCGAATAAGTAGGTCAGGTAACTTTTAACGTCTTCACCAGCCGGCACATAGAAAGCGCCCTGTCCATGCTTCATATCATCGCTGAACATACCTTCATATCTGCATCCGTCGAGATCATAGGAAATTCCCTTGCCTTCCTTCCTATCGTTCTTCCACTCACCTTCATACAGTTTTTTGCCGTCAGGCCCGAAGAGGGTTGCTTTGCCGTTCAGTTTGCCTTCCTTCCACTGGCCCTCATACAGTTTTTTTCCATCCGGATAGAAATAAACCCCCTGGCCTTCAAATTTATTGTCCTTCCACTGGCCATCGCAGATCTTTCTCCCGTCAGGCGCGAACAAAATACCTTTGCCGTTATATGCGTTATCTTTCCATACACCCTGGTAGATCTTGACTCCGTCCTTTTTGTTGTATCCGGTTCCCTGGCCGTCATACTTGCCGTTTTTCCATTGTCCGTCGTAGGCTATTTTGCCGTCCTGAGTATAAGAAATACCCTGGCCGTTTTTTTCGTCATTCTTCCACTCGCCTTCGTAGATTTTTTTCCCTTCCGGCGTATATACGACAACCATGCCGTCAAGCTTATCGTCCTTCCACTGTCCTTCGTAAAGTTTGAAGCTCGCTGGTTTTTTATCCTTTTTGTCATCGGACTTTATCGCAAACACACTGCTTTTTTCTCCAACAGGTGCGTAAAAAATGCCCTGGCCGTTTCTCTTGTCATCTTTGAACTGGCCCTCGTATCTGCCTCCGTCAGGCGCGTATAAAACTCCCTTGCCGTCCTTCTTATCATTTTTCCACATGCCTTCATAAAGCTTTGTGCCGTCAGGCGCGTATAAGATCCCTTTCCCGTCCTTGTTGCCGTCCTTTACCTGGCCCGCATATACCCGCACATCGTCTTTCCACAGGCCTTCGTACGGCGCTGCTCCGTCCTGCTCGTAAAAAGTGCCCTGTCCGTTTTTCTTGTCATCTTTAAACTCGCCGATGTATTTGCTGCCGTCCGGCGCATAGAATGTCCCCTCGCCGTCTTTCTTGCCATTAGACCATTCGCCTTCATAGACAAGTTTGCCGTCTATACGGTATTGCTTACCCTGGCCGTTAAACTTCTCGGCCTTGAATTGGCCTTCATACGATTTTTTCCCTTCGGAATAAAAGAGAATCCCCTGGCCATCCTTGCAATTCCCGTCGCACAAAGACACCGCAGCAGCGCTGGTGGTTGCATAAAACGCCGTGACAAGCACGTATAAAGAAAATATGAATTTATTTTTCATCTAGATAAAAACTCCTACGGAAAGTGTCAGCAAGAATCCCCAACTGGAAAGAGATGGAACAAAAGTACTTCAATAACGATTCACGGAAGAGTTACAGATTAAACGTGGGATGACTTTATACAAAAAAAAACTCTTTGTCAAACTATATTTTTAATTTTAGAACAAGTAATTATGGTTTAGACCCGGCTAATAATTGGCCTCAGGGTTTCAAGTAAATAACTCTCTATATTTAAGCATTGTATTCGGCGTTTGTTGCCTGGATATAGTACAGATAATGAATATTACGTCATCGGGCGGTTTGTAGAGAGCCTCAATCCCATTCCAAAAAAAAGCCATTATTCTTCTTCATATATTTCACCAGCTCTTCCATCGACCCTTTGACATGGGTCACGGTATCGGGCGCATACCCCGCGATCTTTTTTGCAAAAGACTTCATGTCCCTGGGCGGCTTGATGAATTTCGCCTCAACACGGTCCACGTTCGCGCCGGTTATCACGAACGGCGCCTGTTTCTGCAGCGCCTTGAGCCAGGCGATGATCGCCTTGGTATCAAGGTGGTAATTGGGGGCCTCGGTCTTCTGAATCTTCAGAATGTCGTAGGAGTTCCTCCCCCTGACCACGGTGACCACATCAGGCACATTACGATGATTTTTCTTACTCCGGAAGATCAGGAATCCCTGTTTCCGTAGCGAACTCGAGCACGATGCAATGACCTCATCGGCTTTTTTTGTCCGGACACTGAATCCGGAGAGCTGTTTCCGTTCGTACCCTTGTTCGCCCTTCAGATTCTCCGAATGCACCAGGACTGATTCGTAAAAAGGCTCTGCCTCGGCGCCCGCGGCCGACTCAACACTTGCCAGAACGTGGGGTGGGAACCCCAGTGAGACACGCTGCGGCTCATCGAGCAATGACGGTTTGGGTTTGAGGATTACCGTGGGAGCGGGCGTGGGAGCGGGCGGTTTCGGTTCAACCGGTTTTTCACGGGAGCATGCGAAAGAGAACGTGAGGATAGCGATGATCAGAAAAAAACGTCTACCTGCCATAGCGAATGTCAAAGTACTTGAACTCTCCTTGGTACGGTTCCCAGCTGATCTCCACCTTGCTCACGCTTGCGCCCGATGGTCCCCGGTGGCACCAGCCGATGATTTCCTCGACTTTTTTCTTTTCCCCCTCGAACAGGGCTTCAACGCTCCCGTCTGGAAGGTTCCTGACCCAGCCGTTGACACCAAGGCGAATTGCTTCATCATGGGTGCTTGCGCGAAAATACACGCCCTGTACGAGGCCGTGAATTGTTACGAGTGCGCGAAGGAAGTTGCTCTCGTTCTTTTTCTTTGGAGAAGACATAACAACATTTCCGTACGATAGTCAGCAGTAAAATATATCCCGCGTTTTTTTGAAAGCCGGCCGGCATCGTGCGTTACTTTCTTCTCCCGGTTGTGCCACGCCCCGGACCTTTATCTTTTCCCGTGAACGTACTTTTATTCGGCCGTGCTCCCGGTTTTGCCCATCTGCTCTCACTCCCTGCCCCGCGTCCGGGACCGCTGCTTCTCGCACCAGCACCTCTATTGGCTGGCCATGTTCCCTTGCCTGGTTCTCGTCTGGCTTCCGGTTTCCACGTGGGAGCTCCTGTTGCAGGTCGCCGCTCGAAGGGTCTTGCAGACGGACGACCTGATGAAGGTCGTGCACCTGTTTCATACGGCCTGGCCGTACGCGGGCTATAGCTGCTGGGACGAGCACTGCTAAAGCCCTGATCACGCGTGCTACGAACAGGCGCACCGGGTTTAGCGTAAGAACTTTTTGCATCCGGCCGAGCAGCCGGGCGACCTGGTGTTGGCCGAGAACCGGTGTCATACGGCCTGGCCGAACGCGGACTGAAGCTGCTGGAACGGGCACTGCTAAAGCCCTGATCACGCGTGCTACGCCCGGGCGTGCCGGGTTTTGCATAGGAACTTCTTGAATCAGGCCGAGTGCCCTGACTCCGTCCAGAAGAACCTGCTGCCGGTCTCCGTTCAAATGTTCTTGCACCCGGGCGATCTGATGACGGCCGTGAGCCTGTCTCATACGGCCTGGCCGCTCGCTGGCTAAAGCTGCTCGGGCGAGAACGAGGTCCCTCGTCCCGCATGCTGCGTCCAGGCGCACTGGTCTTCGCGTAAGCGCCTCGTGTATCAGGCCGGGCACCCTGGTTCCGCGTGGGCGCTCCTGCTGCTGGTCTACGCTCGTAGGGCCGTGCTGCTGGGCGACCGGAGGACGGCCGTGAACCCGCGCCATACGGTCTGGCCGCACGCGGGCTGAAGCTGCTGGGACGATCACTCTGTCCCGCATCCCGCGTACCGCGTGCAGGCGCGCTGGTTTTCGAGAATGTGCTTCTTGTATCAGGCCGAACAGTCTGGTTCCGCCTCCGTCCGTCGCTCGTCTCCTGCATGACCTTTGATCGGGCACCCGGAGCAGATCGCATCGGTTTTCGCGCACTCGCGCTTGACCGCACACCACTGGCCCCTCGCGGGCTGAAACCTGTTGTTTCTTCGCTCGCCACTTTCTGCGCTTTAACTACCGGCGCCTTGGTGATGATTTCCATTTTATCTTCTTTGAGCGCCAAATCCCGGAGTTCCCGAACCTCTTCTGAAGATAAATGGCGGAAAGCGCCTGGCTCAAGGTCACCAAGCGTAAACGTGCCGATCCGGATTCTCTTGAGTCTGATCACCGAACGTCCCACGTGATCGAACATGCGCCTGACCTGGCGCTTCTTGCCCTCATGGATCGTGATCTCCACCCATGAGTTAGCCTCTTCCTTGCGCACTTTTTTGATCTTTGCCGGCGCTGTCTTGCCGTCCACGAGGAACACGCCCTTTTCAAGCTGATCCACCATGTTGTCTTCAAGCACCCCCTTGATCTTGGCAAGGTAGACCTTCGGCAGCTCGTGCTTCGGATGCGTGATCAGGTGCGCAAAATCTCCATCGTTCGTGAGCAGCAACAGCCCTTCCGTGTTGTAATCCAGTCTGCCGACAGGGTAGACGCGCACCTTGACGCCCTTCAGCAGGTCCTGCACCGTGGGCCGTCCTTCAGGGTCCGACATGGTGGTGATAAAACCCACGGGCTTGTTCAGCATAATATAGGTAGGAGGCTGATGGGGATTAATGAGCTTGCCGTCGACTTTGATGTGGTCCTTGGATGCATCCGCCTTGGTCCCAAGCTCGGTCACAACCGCGCCGTTCATGGTCACTCTGCCTTCGGTGATAAGCAACTCCGCGGCCCTGCGCGAGGTCACTCCCGCGGCGGATATGATCTTTTGTATACGTTCTTCCATATGTGTTCCTTTCGTGGATCAACTTCGTATTTTTCGTGGGGGCATTATACCGGCTATCCCACGGAAAAGCAATGTACGTCACGTTTGGTGTCAAGTTTGGTCATATTTGAGGCAATCGATACGCGAACACTCGTTCGATGAAATTTTCCCTGGCGCCCGGGTCCCGCAGCCCTTCTTCGTCCTCGACAGGCATGAGGGGGAAGCGGCCCATAACCATCTCTGCAAATAAACCAGGCCTCATGCCAATAAGCCTCCGGGACGGAGAATACAGTTTCGTATCATGAACACCGCAACTCGGCGACCGGGCTTTGAACACAAAGCCGGAGAGGCTCTCTTGTTCAAGTGAGACCATCTTCTTGTTCGCCCATTGCACTATTCGGTCTGTTTGGTCTATACCCGTATCTCTCGTCACGAGCCGCGGTGCATCCGGAGCACCAATGAGATCCATGGCATCACGCGGGACGGACAGTCCGCATTCCGCCTCAGGACAGATTGGCACCCACGTAATGAATTGTCCGAGCGTATCGCGAAGATAATGATCGAGCTTGTTTCCGCCGTCGTAGCGGACATTATTGCCGAGAAGGCAGGAGCTGATGCCGAGTTTGATTGATGGGTTTGATTTCATTTCAGAATTTCCGGGTCATTGGTAATTCGGGTAAGAGGCGGAGGCTTTCTTGCCCGGCCCTCTCAAAGGATTAGGGCACTTTTATTCTGTCTATCCAATAGTCCGGCTGTCTATGCAAATGCGCGAATGCGAGAATGACTATTGTATCATCCTGGATGGAATAGAGAATCTTGTAGGGGAATTTATGGACGAGATATCGCCTGATTTCTTTGCGCTCCGGCGGCCATGCGTGAGGGTATTGTTGAATGCGGAGAAGGGAATGCCTAATTTGTTCCTCGAACTGAGTTCCTAAGCCTGGTTGTTCTATTTCATAAAACTCTTTCGCCTCAACATACTCCCGACGGGCAATTTCGAGAATTTCCATGATCATGATTACTTTCTAATGAACATGTCCTCAAAGGAGACAGTTTTAATTTTTCCTGCCTTGTAAGCTTTGAGTCTTTTTTCGGCTTCGGTCGCCCATATTTTTTCAATTTTAGGATTAGGAACATCCAGGCTTTTGAGCAGAGCTTCAATCACGAGGGATTTCTCAGCAGGTTTAAGATGCAAGGCTTTTGAAATTATCGTTTTTGTCGGTGACATGTTGACACCTCGTATTCTGAAAGTACTAAATTATATCACAGAGCGCAGCAACATAGCAATATACTAACTTCGCGCTAGCTTCCAGTATTGAGAAGGTGCTGCAACCACCACTCGTTGATATAACGACTCGGGAGCAACATCAAAACCACAGTCCCAAACAAGAGTCGGCCAGGAATCCAGATGAAACTCAGCAAAACAAACAGGATCGCGCAAGGGTTCCGCTGTTTTATATGCGAATACCATATCTTCCAGATCCACTTCTCCGGTCTCACCCGTATTGAACCGCAACCAGATACGATACCTGCCGATATATTTGGCTTCAGAAATTGAGATGCAATCCATAGATCATTCCCTCCCTACTATACCAAGGGTTCAATTCTGTGAAAATCAGCGGTTTCCCACATAGTCAGAAGTTCGTCGCGATGTAGTTCCGCCCACTCTTCGATGAGACCACGGACCCGTGCCTCGCATCACAATATTCTGTTGGGCAAGGTGAAATATTTTGCCCAACCAACTGCGTCAGCAGTGCGCCGGGTTTCATTACGATCTACCCGACCGGCTGTAATTTCTAAATTCGGACAATTGAACGCGCGAGTAAACCGCGCGCTTTTCGCGGCGGACTTGGCCCGCTGGTTGGTAGTACATACAAAAAGAGCATAAGGCTTGTCAATTAATGAGCATTCTATCAATTGCAACTAACTACGTAGGAGCTAAAGGTACAGTATCCATCATAGAATAAAGTATTCGTATAACTCCAGCCACCCGGTTTTAGTAAATGAATTGCATCGACCAATTTTTGAGCAATAATTTGCTTATCTGAAATACCGCCTGCAGTCGTGATAGTCAGCTTATCATTAAAGTAGTTTATCAGTGCTCCAAGTGAACCGGAGCTACTAGTATTAGTGGGACTGGTCTTTGCAGCCGCATCAGCGATTAGTCGTGACATAGCGGAGTTATCGTGAAGGGCTGCCTTTACGACCGTTGTAGCGACATAAGTTTGCCCCATCATGTTAGCCATAATATAGTCCCCTGCGGTTGTATTCATAAGCACCGATACTGCCGAGTCAATATTAGCGTCAGTACCATTGAATATTCCTTGTATTCTAGCCTCCGCGCCGCTAGTATCTCCTGCCGTAAGCATTTGACTTATGAGTGTCGGTAGCGTACGTGGTGTTGCGTTTACTTGAGAGGTTGCGGTGCTTTCCCAGTCGGGCCCGGCGGCAGTAACGACAAAGTAATATGTCGTGTCGTTTATTAACCCAGGCACAGTGTAACTTGTGCTGGTAATGCTTTTTATTGCCACACCGTTCAATATTGTGACACCGGAAGAGGTTCCGTAATAAACATTATATGATGTGGCCCCGGCAACAGAGCCCCAGCCTAACGATACTGCATTAACATCCGGTGTGGCAGCGAGGTCAGGCACGGATGTTGCTCCAGTTGCGGTTTTTGTAGCTTTAAAAGTACCACTGCCGGAATTCGAACATATATTGGAATAACCTGCACTCCACGTTCCTTCCATGGTGAATGCAGATGAAAATTTGCCGTTTATCGACGCGCCATAGGTAGTGCTGTATTTAACTTGGCTATACGTCGCGGCTATGCTGAAGTCGGTCATGTCAATTGCGACATTAGAGTACGTCGCTTCGAATGATGAGCCGTTTCCAAAACATTCTCCGTTAGTGGGTAAAGTCGATTTGAAATTAGTAAGAATCCCATCAGCAGATACACTAAACGAGATTTCGCTGCCTGCCGCCCAATCTCCAACTAAATCAAAAATATTGGATGGCGGTGTATATGTTGTGGCAGTTGCCACGTTGCTTGCTGCGGAAACATTATTGGCCACATCTATCGCTTTTACTTTATAGGTATATGACGTGCTTGCCGCAAGACCGCCATCACTATACGCCGTTATAGTAACTGTTGCGATCTTCGATGTTCCGCGCCAGACCTCGTAGCCAGCAATCTCAATATTGTCTGTTGAGGCATACCAGGTTAGATTGATTTGAGTCGAACTTACAGCTGTGGCAATGAGATTCGTCGGTGTTGACGGCGCTATTGTATCGCTTGCATTGGTTGCCAATGTGGTCGCCGTGGCCGATGAAGACTGCGCCGATTCGTTCCCAGCTGCATCATATGCTGAAACATTGTATGTGTATGTCTTGCTCGAACTGAGACCGGTGTCACTGAAAGCATTTGCCGTAGATGTGCTGATCTGCGACCCATTCCTGAATATCTTATATCCTGTGACGCCAACATCATCAGACGATGCAGTCCAGTTTAAAGCAATCGAGCTTGAAGAGGCTGCCGATGCTAAAAGGTCTGTCGGCCGGAGCGGAGTAGTTTTATCGGGACTTCCACCGCTGCCAGAGTTGCTACTCCCACCGCATGCAGCTAAACCAACCGCGACGATCAAGCAAAATACAGCACATATGACACCTCTCTTCATCTTCACTTCCTCCTTATGAAAATTGCGCGGTTTTATCCGCCTGGAATGCTGGTTGGCGTAGAACGGTATTATGCCGGAGTAAACCAGTAGTTCCATCTACCTGTATTTGATCACCACGCTGGCATCGACAACAAAGCGGCTCACCGGTTGCGGTTCTCGCGGATAAGCTCGGAGCTGTCCGAAAACGTCTTGTTGCCGAAGCTTGCCCGGATCTTTCGTGCGCGCAGAAGTGCGTCCTCCCCGTTCGTCTTCACGGTTTCTTCGACAAGGTGCTTCACTTCTCCCTGTAGCGACCGGTTGTGCTGCTTGGCCCGCGCTTTTAATTGATTGATGGTCTTTTGGGATACATCACGGATGAGGATGTTGGGCATATAAACCTCCTGCGTTTTCATTGCTAACCTACCGACCGGCGCTGCTCTGCACCGCCTGGTACAAGCGCTGCACCAGTGCTTGATTGTAACCGTGGGAGGTCATGTTGGCAATAATGCGCCCTCTAATGGGAAGGCCGAGGAGGTAGAGGTCGCCGATCAGGTCCAATATCTTGTGGCGAACGAATTCATCGGGATAGCGGAGTTCCGTGTTGATGACCTTGCCGTCATACATGATGATGTGGGAATTGAGATAGCCGCCACCTACTTTCCCAAGCTTCTGGGCCATTTCGATATTCTCAAACGTGTTGAAGGAGCGGGCCGGGGCTATGTCCTTTGCAAACGACCCGTTTGCGGGATTGAAGGTCAGCATCTGTTCGCCTATGGGCAATGCGTAGTCAACCCGCATCGATATCTCGAACCCGTTAAAGGGCTCTGCATAGAGATGCTTTTCGCGCTTCGCCTCGGCTCCCACGCCGATCTTCTGGCGGATGACCGCAACCTTGGTGAATGCAGCCTGCTCCTCTATCCCCGCCTCTTCGATGAGTTTGCAGAAATCCCTGGCTGAGCCATCGATGTTCGGAATCTCCTCATCGACTTTTATCAGCACGTTGGTTATGCCGTACATGGAAAGGACCGCCATCAGGTGTTCAATGGTGCGCACACGCCGCCTGCCGTTATCCAGGGTTGTGGAGTTGGCGGAGAAGGTCTTCGACGGTCCAGTCTGGGAGAAATTCTCAAGAGAAGTGATATGTCCGCAGATGGTTTGACCGTCCAGCGTTTGAAAGACGATCCCTTCGTTGATCCCGAGGGGAGAAAGGATAACACCGGTGTTCCTGCCGCTCAGGAGCCCGATGCCGTTCAGAACAACATTCCCCCTGAGACTGCGCTGCGGTTCCGGAGAATCCACGACTTCCACCACGCCGGGAGGCAGCGATAGGTCGGCACTGACGATCTCGAGCCGCATATCCGAAGGCAGGGTCTCGCCACTCCTGGAAGGCCGGTGCTTAAGGGCTGACGCCACCTTATCAAGCAACGCCTCCAGATGCAGCGGTTTTTCCATGAAATCGTACGCGCCCGCCTTAATTGCCGCAACCGCCGCATCAATGCCGGCATGCCCGCTCATCATAATAATAGGGAGCTCGGGGAATCGTGCGTGCAGACGTTTCAGCAGCTGCATGCCGTCAATGCCGGGAAGCCAGATGTCCAGCAGAACGAGAGAGGGCTCCATGGTGTCGAGCCTCTGCCAGAAGCTCTCCGCATCAGGAAATACGATGGTCGGATACCCCTCGTCCTTCAGAATGCCTTCTACCGTGGAGGTAATAGAAGATACGTCGTCTATAATGCAGATAGGGTTCATATTAATGTTATACCTGTTGTACCTTCCGGTCTAAAGTGAGAACAGAGTAAAACAATGAAGAACGTTTGTCAAGAACATGCCTCATCACTTCCTCGTTCCAGACCTTGCCTGTTTGATCACAGATTTTTTCACGGTGGCCTTTGTCTTTTGTTTGACAGTCTTCTTCTTAGCACCAGACTGCTTTGAAGGTTTTTTCTTGAGCCGTTTTTTAAGGGTCTTCCGCACACCAGATTTGCGAACTTTCACAGTCACAGGCTTTTCTCTTACGGCGCCATCATCCCGTGCGGACATACCAGCATCCCCCGTAAGATCAATGCCGAATACAGCGGACAGGTCGGCGCCTTCAATGATCCGCGAACTTTTCTTTGAAGCCTTTTTAAGCAGGTCCTCAGCCTTGTTCGCTACGGTCCGGCTGATAAGTTCCCCCGTATCAACACCGCGAAGAGTAAAAAAGAGTGATGGGTTTTCGTCAAGCCGTACGCCGACGCCGTAGAGCGCAGCGGCAATATGTTTGCACATGCTCGCCCAATCCGGACAGGAGCAGTCGAACTCGATCTCCTTGGGTGAAGGGAATAATCCCTTTTCGCGCTGAATAAAAGTTTCTTCGAGCGCCTTGGGGAATTTCCCCGCAAGCAGCTCTTCAAGTGATTCCAGCTTTCCTGAGCACTCAGCCGTGACCTGTTGCCAGATATCCTTGCTCAGTTTTTTTATTTTGATGTTGATGGAATACGGCTTTGCCCGGGAGCCATGCACCAGCGCTGTGATCTCACCGGCGTTGACCTGGAGGTCCAGGACCGCTCCGCACCGGACATAGCTCCTGCCCCTTCCGATCCGGTTGCTGTAGTCAGCGTAGGATTCAAGGTTCTTGTTCCACGCCTTGCCCCACCAGGTACGCGCGATGGCGCTGCCTTCGATGATCACCGGCCGGACATCATGCTTCTTTTTCAACTGATTCAGTTTTTTCTCGGCCTTCGCCATTTTCTCGGCTTTGCAAACGTATTTCGGAAAACTCCAGAATGACATGAGCGCTCTCCTTGAGTTGGCAATCTAAAATTGACGCACTCGCAAAAAATCAAGTAGCGTCTCCCTGAGCCCTTCGCCCCTGTCACCCTGAGTGAAGCGAAGGGTCTCGCAGTTGGCTCAGGACAGGCTCCGCGAAGGGTCTGGCAACGGTGTGAAAAGACGAGATTCTTCGTTGCGCTCAGAATGACAAATTTGTTGCTTATAGACTTTTCACGAATGCATCAGAATTGTACGGATGGTACAGGTGCATTGACATGCGCTCACATATCAAATCGTCAACGTGAACATCCTCATAAGCTGCTCATTGCTCATCTCGGTGATCCATGCCTCGGACCCGGACTGGATCACGTCGTTCGAAAGTTTCATTTTCCCCTCGATCATCTTGTCGATATTCTCCTCAATAGTCCCCTTCGTAATGAACTTGTGCACGATCACGTTTCTCTTCTGCCCGATCCTGAAGGCCCGGTCGGTTGCCTGGTTCTCAACAGCCGGATTCCACCACCGGTCAAAGTGAATAACATGGTTCGCGGCGGTAAGATTGAGTCCCACGCCTCCGGCTTTGAGGGACAGGACCATATAGGGCACATAGTCCTCATCCTGAAATCGTGCCACGAGGTCTTTCCTCTTTCCGACCGGTGTTCCGCCATGCAGCACCAGACCTTGCTTCCCGAATATTCCTGTTAAAAATTCTGAAAGCGGGTCCGTGACCTCTCTGAACTGGGTGAAGATCAGAACGCGCTCCCGCTTCTCATGGATCGTTTCGCAAATCTCGCGCAGCCGGCTGAACTTGCCGCTGTCGCTCTCGTCGTACACGCCGGTCCCGAGATACTGGTCCGGGTGATTGCAGAGCTGTTTGAACTTCATGAGCGAACTCAGAATAAGCCCTTTTCTCTGGATGCCCTCCGTGCTTTCAATGGCCCGCCTGAGATCATCCACCAGCTTCTGATAGAGCACCGCTTGTTTTCTGCTTAACGAGGACCAGGTCTTCATCTCCACCTTGTCCGGCAAATCGGAGATGACCGTTTTGTCCGTTTTGAGCCGACGAAGGATGTAGGGGCTGATGACCTTTCTGAGCCGACCGTATCCTTCGGGGTCGTTGGCCAGATCCTTGGCGAACGTATTGAACTCCTGGCTACTGCCGAGAAGCCCGGGGTTGATGAAATCGAACAACGACCAGAGATCGGACAAACGGTTCTCCACCGGAGTGCCGGTCATAACAATGCGGTTGACGGACTTCAGCTTTTTGACCGCTTTGGTCTGCTTTGTGCCGGGATTCTTGATCGCCTGGGCTTCATCAAGGATCACATACTTCCACTCGTAAGCATGGAGCCATTCGTACTTCTGCACCATCGAGTAGGTTGTGATAACAAGGTCGAGATTATCCAATTCGTGCGCTGTTTTCGCTTCCACGCTGCTGGACTCGTTGCCAGCGGGGTGCGCAGTATAAAAGGTGATATCCGGTGCGAACTTAATGAGCTCATTCGCCCAATTCGCGAGCAAAGATGCGGGTATCACCAGAAGACTCGCGCCTGTCTCTCCCCGGTGCTTCAACAGGTGAAGCAGGGCCAGCACCTGCACGGTCTTGCCGAGGCCCATATCGTCGGCCAGACACATGCCGAATTTCAGGGAGTGAAGGAATGAGAGCCAACGCACACCTTTTTCCTGATACGGCCTGAGCTCCGCCTTGAATGAAGAATCTAACTTCACCGGGGCAACCAGTTCAGGGTGGCGCATCTTCGCCATGACCGTTTCCAGCCATTGGCCGCTGTCGACGGTCACTGCCGCGTCGGTATCGGCGATTTCCAGTAGCGCCTTGGGATTCAGCTGAAAACGCAGAGCATCGCGGAACGTAAGCCCCTCACGTTTGGCCAACGTGCGCGCTTTTTCATAGGCGTCGAGCGTTTGGCGCAGCTTTTCAGGATCCACCGCCACCCAGCGGTTCTTGATCAGGGCAAGCCCTTCCGCTGACGCTAGCAATTGATGGGCTTCCTCAAGGGATATCGGTGTGTCCTCCACGTGCAACCCGATGTCAAAGCTGAGCAGCGCATCCATTCCCACGGTTGAGGGCTGGCTGCCGCCCATCACAACATTGACTTTCAGACTTGAGGCTCCGCCTTTCCACCAATCAGGGATGCGGCATAGGATGCCCGATTGTTCGTACAGGGGAATTTCCCGCAGGAAGGTATAAGCCTCTTTGGCCGACCAGGCAAGGTGATGGAACAATTCGCCGCTTTCGATGAGATTCGCAATGAGGCCGCTCTCTTTTGCGGCGCGCTCAACAGTCCGGAGCAATTCAAGCAGCCGTTTGCTGTCTTTGCCGTATTCCGTCACCGCATGCTTCAGGGGAAGATGTTGCGACTTGCCCTGTTTGTTCAGCCCGGTGGAATAGGTGGCCAGAAATGCGAACGGGAAATCGTTCCGCTTATCCTCAACGAGATGGAAGAACACTCGTCCCACCAGATGCACGTCAGGACTGTACTGTTGAATAAACTCTTCGACCGTCCCCTTGTACTGTTTAATCTCATTGCAAAACTCGGCATGCAGCCGCTGCCAGAGATCGTCCAGCACCACCCTGCTCAGATATTCGACGCCGGTCATCAGTGGCGCGGATGCAAGTATGCGATCCCGCTCCTCTTCGCTGATCGTGACAACAACATCGTGTCGAATGGTTTCCAGCTCGGGAGTCTGCCTGAGTTTGCTCGCAAATATACCGCAGAACCCTCGCAGGAAATCGAGCGACGGGGACAGAGTGACAGATGCGCTGCGGAATCCCAGAAAAAGAAACGCGCCGTCCGGATTTTCCGAGAACCGCCTGAACAATTCCCGTTCAAGCAGGTTTCTACTCTTGTCGAACGGCTCTCGCGTCTCCAGCCATTCCAGTTGTACAGAACCTACCGGCATGATGACTGCCTGTAGTTCCTGGTTCGTGGATGCAGCCTTACGATGGTTGGCGATTATGTTCATACTGGCACGCAGCCCTACTTTCCTGAATTTCGACAAAAAACCCTGAGTCTAAACAAAACTCAGGGTTTTCACTTTGGCCAATAAAAGCAGCATGGTTACTATCTCTTTGCCAGCCACTCCTTCAGCCTCGGACATTTTTTTTCGCGCGGTTGTCAGTACAATCGCCGCAAATCGTCATATCCGGACTGCAGGGAGTAAAGCCATCGGCACCATGTGGGTTCACTTCTTTTTTTATTTTCGCGCTTCGCGCTGTGTTGATATTCGTTACTTTTGACATGTCAAACGTAAGAGTCTTTTCTGTCTTCTGTCTTCTGTCCTCTGCCTTCTGTCTTACTAGTCCAACCGATAATTCGGCGCTTCCTTGGTGATCACCACATCATGCACGTGAGATTCGCGGAGGCCGGCCACCGTGATCTTGATGAACTGCGCCCGCTCCTTCAGCGCCTTCAGACTTTCACACCCGCAGTACCCCATGCCGGAACGCACCCCGCCGATGAGCTGGTGAACACTGGCCGAGAGCGTCCCCTTGTATGGAACACGGCCCTCGATGCCTTCCGGTACGAGTTTGGAACGTTCCTCTTCATGCGCCTGAAAGTAGCGGTCCTTGCTGCCCCGCTCCATCGCGCCGATCGAGCCCATGCCGCGGTACACTTTGTAGCTCCTGCCCTGGAACAGCACACTCTCGCCCGGGCTTTCCTCCGTGCCAGCGAAGAGGCCGCCGATCATGACCAGCGACGCGCCGGCAGCAAGGGCCTTGGTGATGTCGCCGGAGAATTTTATTCCACCATCCGCGATGACCGGGATCCCCGCCTTGTCCGCTTCCTTGCAGCAGTCCATGACTGCCGTGATCTGCGGCACGCCTGCGCCGGAAACCACTCGCGTGGTGCAGATGGAGCCGGGACCGATGCCGACCTTAACGCAATCCGCGCCTGCCCGGATGAGGTCTTTTGCCGCCTCAGCAGTGGCGATATTTCCCGCCACCACATCGAGTTCGGGATATTTTTTCTTGATCCCCCGGACCGCATCAATAACGTTTTGCGAATGTCCGTGCGCGGTATCGACCACAACAATGTCGATGCCTACCTTCAGGAGCTCCGGCACCCGCTCGGTGTAATCTCCGGTGCCGACTGCCGCGCCTACGCGCAATCTGCCGAGTTTGTCTTTGCAGGCATTCGGATATTTTATCTTTTTCTCAATATCCTTGATCGTGATCAGGCCGCGCAGGGTGTCATCCTTGTCCACGATCAACAGTTTCTCGATCTTGTGCTTCTGCAAAATCTTCATGGCCTTCTCAAGGGTGGTTCCGATCGGAGCAGTGATCAGAGGGTCCTTGGTCATGACCTCGGATACTTTGAGGTTGTACCGGGTCTCGAACCTGAGATCGCGATTGGTCAGGATGCCGACGAGCTTGTGGCCTTTCGTGACCGGGACCCCCGAAATGTGGTACTTGTTCATAACGTCCAATGCATCGGAGATCTTTGCATCAGGTGAGATAGTGATCGGATCGATAATCATTCCGCTTTCCGACTTTTTTACCTTGTCCACTTCCTCGGCCTGGATATCAATGGGAAGCGCCTTATGAATGAACCCGAGACCGCCTTCCTGGGCCAGAGCGATGGCAAGCTTTGCCTCGGTCACCGTGTCCATGGCCGCGCTCACAAGCGGGATATTAAGCATGATCCGTTTAGTAAGCAGAGTGCGGACATCCACATCGCGGGGCATGATATCCGATTTGGCGGGCAGGAGCAGTACATCATCAAAGGTAAGACCTTCTCGAATAGGACCAACGACCATGATAGTTCTCCTTGGGAATGAAGTTGATGGGGGACAATTTACCACACCGGGCACAAAACCTCAACACAAACCAGTTATTCAAACCCCGATTCTTTGTTGAGAAATGGATTCTCCCGGCGTTCTTCGCCGATGGTCGAAGCGGGGCCGTGGCCTGAATATACTTTTGTGTCATCGGGCAAAACCATAAGATTGGTTTTAATAGAGTGGAGGAGAGTTTGCAGATCACCGCCAAAGAGGTCGGTTCTCCCGATGGAACCGGCAAAGAGCGAGTCACCGGTAAACACCATGCCCTGTTCCAGCAAACTGATTCCACCTGGAGAATGACCAGGGGTATGCAGCACCTTGAGTGTTACCTCCCCCGCTTTGACCACGTCACCCTGCTTCACATACCGGTCTGCGGGCGGTGACGAAGCGGCCTTCATGCCGAACGTTCTTGCCTGCGCTGACGTGGAATCGAGCAGAGGGGCGTCCCCCTGATGGATCAGGATCTCTGCGCCCGACGCGTCTTTGATCGCCTTGTTCGCGCCCACGTGGTCGAAGTGCGCATGCGTGTTCACAATATATTTTACTTTGAGGCCTTTTTCCTTGATGATCTGGAGGATATCGCCGGCATCATCACCCGGATCTATGACCACGGCTTCTTTGGTTGTTTCGTCGGCGATGATGTAGCAGTTCACCTGGAGCGGGCCGACAACGAGTCTGATGAGCATCATGTTTTTCTTTCTTCCTTGTTCCTGATGATGAATAGGCCAGGCGGACCCTGCACATACGAAGATCATGAAAAACAGTGCAGCCGCATATTTTATCTTCTGTTGTTGAACCCCGGCAACGAAGTTCATCTCTGCTTTGCTTCAAGATCCAGCAGCTGCTGTTTCATCGAAAGCCCGCCGGAAAACCCGCCCAGGGTGCCCGCAGAACTGATGACCCGGTGACAGGGAATGATGATGGGGACGGGGTTGGCGCCCAGCGCCTGTCCCACAGCCCGCGTTGCCTGCCGGTTCCTGATCCTCATGGCGATCCAGGCATACGACCGCGTCTCCCCATACGGGATCTCCGCAGCGGCTTGCCATACCGCCCGCTGGAAGGACGTATAATAACGCATATTCAGCAACAGGTCAAATGAAACACGCTCTCCGGACAGATAGTGCCGCAGCTGGTGGGCCGATCTTCCCAATAATCCATGCCACGCATCCTCTGGCAGCAACGGCGCAGACAGCTCTTTTTGAACTGCTCGTTTTCCTTCCCTCGGCAATACGACTTTGCAGACCCCCAGTTCTGACACAGCCACACCTGCCCAACCGAGCGGAGAGAGAAAGACAGCGCAGGTTATCCCGTTGTTATCAAGTGCCAAGCGGTCATTGTTGCGTGATCGTATCATCGTGATGTTTGCTCTTTGTCTTTTTCCGCACCATATTCCAGAGAAATTTCAACTCGTCGCTCCGAAGGACCCACATCGCAACCAGATAAAACACAATACTTGCGCCCATGCCGGCGCCGAGCAATTTCAGTTTATAGAGGGTATGTCCGCGCACCGCCCAGGCCGGGTAACGGCTGATCCACCACCCGATCACCCCCATCGCCACGGAGGCCGGCACGATCTTGAGCAGGGACACCAGGATCTGTCTTCCGTCCATGTGGCCGATCTTTTTTCTGAGCGCCAGGGTCAGAAGCGTGAGATTCAGCATTGCGGCAAGGGAGGTGGCAAGGGCCAGGCCACCGTGGGCCAATGGCCCCATCAAAGACAAGCTGAGCAGGATGTTCGTAGCGAGAGCGAGGAGCGCGATCTTGACCGGCGTCTTCGTGTCCTGCAGGGAATAGAATGCCTGCGCAACGATGCGCACACCGGCGAATGCCCACAGGCCTACCGCGTAATACAGAAGCGCGGCAGCCACGCCAGCTGTCGAAAGCCGGTCAAACTGTCCATGTTCGAGCAGAAGGTTCACGATCGGAACACGGAGCGTAATGAGCCCGGCCATGGCGGGGAACATGATGAAGAAAACGAGCCTCAGACCGAGGGAAAGCGTCTCGCGGAACTCGGCCATTTCCTTGCGCGCGGCCTGCGCGGACATGGTCGGGAGCACGGCTGTGGCGATTGCGATGCCAAAGATGCCAAGGGGAAAGTGGATGAACCGCATGCCGTAAAAAAGGTAGGTGATGCTTCCCGTGGCGAGGAACGACGCGAGAATAGTGCTGATGAAAATATTGATCTGCGTCACCGAAGAGCTCAGAAGGACCGGCGCGGCGAGACGGGCAACCTTGCCCACGCCCGGATGGCCTGGAGCGAACTGCGGCCGCAGCATCATCCCCTGTTTTTTAAGCCCGGGCAGTTGGATGAGGAACTGGAACATGCCGCCGAGCACCACCCCCACAGCCACGCCGTAGATCGGGTTGGGCAGCAGCCACATGCTCAGGACGATCGAGGAGATGGTCATGATGTTCAGCATCACCGGTGAAAGCGCGGGCGTCAGGAACGACCTGAGGGAATTGAGCATGCCCATGGCCAACGCGGCGAGACCGATGAAAAAAAGGTAGGGAAACATCATCCGCGTGAGCGTGACGGTCATGAGATATTTATCGGGCTCGGTCCTGAACCCCCAGGCGATCCCCCTGACTACGAACGGTGCGAACAGGATGCCAAGGCCCGTCAACACGGCAAGGAGCACCAGCAGTCTGGCGAAAATCGCGTTGGCCAGCTGACGGGCGCTTTCCCGGGACTCGGTCGTGAGGGTCTCGGTAAATACCGGAATGAACGCCGCGGACATGGACCCCTCGGCAAGCAGCTCCCGGAGAAGATTGGGGATTCGGTAGGCCACATAAAAGGCGTCGGCCGCGATGCTGGTGCCGAACCCCCAGGACATCGCCATATCGCGCAAATATCCCATGATCCGGGAGGCAAGCGTTGCTGAGCCCACGATTCCAGCGGCCTTTGCAACCTGTGTTTTCTCCGACATGCCGGTTCACCTCGAAAATAAGGGGTAACTTTATCAGAAAACGTCCGTGAAGAAAAGGTTTTTTTTCTTGACACTCAACGGCCCTTTGTGTTAAAAGAAGGGTCTGTTTTTAATATCAAAGGAGGCAAGAAGTGGCAATTCACAAATCAGTTATCAAAAGGCAGCGGCAGGCCGATAAAAAACGAGAAACCAACAAATCTGTAAGATCAGCGCTGAAAACCGTTGCCAAGAAGGTTGAAGAGGCTGTTGAATCAAAGGATTCTACGATGGCCAAGGCGACCCTGGTGAATGCAATGAAAGCCTACAACAAGGCCGCTTCTCAGGGGATTCTGCACAAAAGCACCGCATCCCGCAAAATATCCCGCCTTTCCATCAAGGTGGGCAAGATCGGGACCGCCTAACCATTCTCATACATAACCGGGGTAACGGGAACAGGTGAATTTAAAACCGGTTTTCGTTGCCTCGTTTTATTTTTCAGCACTACCTCACGGTTGCCCGCCACATAATCTCAGGATCATCCGCTCCAGAACCAGTCTCCCCGAAAGACCACTCGACTTCAGCGCCTTGTCAGCTGTCAGCATCACACGAAAGGCTTCCTGCAACTCATCCATCGTAAATCGTCTCATCTGATCCTGGAACTGGGCGGACTGGTGGAAGATCACCCCGAGTTTCCTTTTAATATCTTCGTACCCCGTTCCCGACGCCTCCATTGATTTTGCACGCAAGAGCCTGCGGAAGTTCCATGCCAGCGAACCGAGCAGACCCACCGGAGCTTCGCCTTCCTGGATGAGGCGGGAGAGGATAAGGAGTGCTTTTTCGCGGTTCTTCGCCCCGAGTGCGGCCGCGAGATCGAACGACGTGTACTCGCGGAAATCCCCCACCACGGCCTTCACCTCATCATAAGCGATGATTTTTTTATCTTGGATGAAGATCCGGACCTTCTCGAGTTCGTTGCCGATTTTCTGCAAATCGTTGCCGAGTGTTTGGACAAGGAATTGCGCCGCGTCCCGCTGAATGGAAAGCTTCCGCGCCTTTGCCCATCCTTCGATCCAGGACACGAGTTCACGGTCCAGGAGCGGAAAGAACCGCGTCACAGCGCCGTGAGACTCCACAGCCGAGAGAACGGATTTTTTTTCAAACCGCGACTGGTGCGAGACCATCACCAGGCAGGTGCTGGGAGAGGGGTCCTGAAGATAGGGGACGAGTTCATCGAGCTCTGCCGCCTTAAGAGCATCAAAATCCTTTGCGATCACAAGCCGCGTCTTCGCCATGAACGGCAGGGTCTGCGCGAGATTTACGATTTCGGGAACGCGGGTGTCACGGCAATAGACCGCGTTGAAATTGAAGTCCCGGGTCCCCGGATCGACGACCTGGTGCACGATAAGGTCAAGGGCCTCCTGAATCAGGAATTCTTCTTCACCATACAACAGGTATAGGGGGAGAACACTGCCCTTCTTGAGGCTGGCGATGAGATCGGGATATTTGAGTGTGCTCATAAGAATACTGCTGCGATTTTACCGAGGGCCATAAACACACATGGTGAGCCGAAAAAATTACACGCCTGGCATCCTTCCCTCAAAATCCCTCCAGCACCCTGCTCCGGAGCGTCCAGGCGATGTCCTGACTTGCTTTTTGCATGGCGGCCTGCTTGGCTATTTTCGTGGCCCGGATGTCCCCGATGGCCACGGGATAATCGGTGATAAATATGGATTCTATCCCCTTTGCCTGCCAGAGTATCTTCCTATTTTTCAGATCTTCCAGACTGACATCCACGACCAGCCGGACCCTGTATTGCTGCACATAAGAGTCTGTTGAATACGAGAGCGCCTGGAGGTCGAAACGTGCTACCTTGCCGCGAAGCGCAAGGTCCGCCTCTTCCAGATTCACGACGCGCAGCCTGCCGTCCGCGATGAATTCCTCAATCACGGCTTGCGTCACTTCGGAATCAACATAGGGTTCGTTGGTCCCGTTCCGGAACACGGGAATGGAAATCGTGCCTGATCCCTTCGGCACCAGGTCTCCGGTACCGGACAGATGGTAGCCGCAGGAGGCGCTCGCCATAACCAGCGCGATCACGGTCGAAATCAGCACAGCGTATTTTTTCCGCACCCCACACCCCATTGCGTTCCCGCACTCCTCCGCACGTCTCAGACGACGATGTTCACCAGTTTGCCCTGCACCACAATGACCTTTTTCAACGGCTTGCCCTGCGTGAACTCCCTGACTTTCGGGTCCGCGAGGGCAGCAGCCTCAATGGCCTTATCCGCGGTTCCAACCGGCAAGGTGAGTTTGCACCTGACCTTGCCGTTCACCTGCACCACAACAGTTATTTCTGACGCAACCAACGCATCAGGGTCGTGCTGCGGCCACGAAGCATTCGCGACTCCGCCCGTATTACCAAGAACCTCGAACAGTTCCTCGGCAAAATGCGGGGCAAAAGGGGCAATAAGCAGGGTGAGCGCATCGATGGCTGAGCGAAGTACGGGCAGCTGCTGTTCCGTTACACCGTTCGACGTGTAATCGTACATTTCGTTCACCATCTCCATGAGCGCGGAGATTGCCGTATTGAAATGGAACTCCCGCTCGATGTCCTCGGTCACCTTCTTGATCGTAACGTGGGTCTTGCGATGCAGGCTGTCCCCCCGGGTTTCGGGTCCCGCGGGCTTGATGTTCTTCACCCGCTCATGATGTTTAAAAACCATGGCCCAGACACGGTGCAGGAACCGGTATGCGCCGTCCACACCCTGGTCGCTCCACTCTAGATCGCGCTCCGGAGGCGCGGCAAACAGCGAAAAAAGCCGTGCCGTGTCCGCCCCGTATTTCGACAGGATAAAATCCGGGTCCACGACATTGCCCTTGGACTTGCTCATCTTGGCGCCGTCCTTGATCACCATGCCCTGGGTGAGAAGATTGGTGAACGGCTCGTCTCCATCGAACAGTCCGAGATCGCGGACCACCTTCGTGAAGAACCTCGCATACAGCAGGTGGAGCACGGCATGCTCGATGCCGCCGATGTACTGGTCCACACTCATCCAGTACCCCGCCGCTTGTTTGTTAAAAGGCGCCTTGTCCTCCTTCGGCGAACAATACCGCAGAAAATACCAGGATGAGTCGACGAAGGTATCCATCGTGTCTGTTTCACGCCTGGCCTTGCCGCCGCAGGAGGGACAGGTCGTTTCCCTGAACTGAGCGGACTCGGCAAGCGGCGAACGGCCCGTACCGGTGAATTCCACGTCCACCGGAAGCAGCAGGGGCAGGTCTTTTTCCGGAACAGGCATGGTGCCGCATGCGTCACAGTAGATGATCGGGATCGGCGTACCCCAGTAACGCTGGCGCGAGATGCCCCAGTCGCGAAGCCTGAAGTTTTTCGTACGCCTGCCGAAACCGCTCGTTTCGACATGGTCCGCTATTTTGTCCTTTGCCGCGACATTGGTGAGTCCGTCGAATGTGCCCGAGCCGGCCATGATGCCTTCCTCGACAAATGCCTGCTTCATGGTGGACGCATCGAGGCCCGCATCTTCGTTCTGGATCACCACGCGAATGGGAAGTCGGTACTTCTTCGCAAACTCAAAATCGCGCTGATCATGGGCGGGCACGGACATGATTGCGCCGGTGCCGTATTCCATGAGCACGAAGTTGCCGACCCAAATGGGTACCTTTTCATCGTTCAGAGGATTCACCGCGAACGCACCCGTGAAAACGCCCTCTTTTTCCTGTTTCTCGTCTGTGCGGATTGCTTTGTCCTCGCTCATCACCCGCTGCACAAAAGCACGGACCGTATCCGCATCCTTCCGGCCGTTAATGAGCGATTCGAGCATGGGATGCTCGGGCGCAATGCTCATGAAGGTCACACCGAACAGCGTGTCCGGGCGGGTCGTGAAAATCGTCAGTTTCTCGCCCGTATCCTGGACTGTGAAGTCCACTTCCACCCCGACGGATTTGCCGATCCAGTTTCGCTGCATGGTCAGCACGCGCTCGGGCCAGCCAACGAGTTTGTCCGTGGAGGAGAGCAGTTCCTCCGCATAATCCGTGATCTTGAAGAACCACTGTTCAAGCTCTTTATGCTGTGCAACGGAACCACAGCGCCAGCACAATCCGCCCTCCACCTGCTCGTTCGCGAGAACCGTGCTGCAGGAAGGACACCAGTTCACGTAAGAACGTTTTTTGTAGGCAAGACCGCGTTCGTACATTTTGATGAAAAACCACTGGTTCCAGCGGTAGTATTCGGGAAGACAGGTGGTGACTTCGCGCTCCCAGTCGTAGGACAGGCCCAGCCGTTTCAGCTGTTTGTCCCGCATGGAGGCGATGTTCTCGAGGGTCCATTTCGACGGGTGAATGCCGTGTTTAATGGCGGCATTCTCGGCAGGCAGGCCGAACGAATCCCAGCCCATGGGATGAAGCACGTTGAACCCGCGCATCCGTTTATACCGCGATATCACATCGCCAATCGCGTAGTTCCGCACGTGCCCCATATGGATGCGGCCGGACGGATACGGGAACATTTCGAGACAGTAATACTTCGGCCGCGAAGGGTCCTCCGTGACGTTAAAGGTTTTATGCTCCCCCCAAAAACGCTGCCAGCGATCTTCGACTCTTTTGAAATCGTACCGTTCTTCCAACGTAACCCTCCAACCCGAGAAAAGCAGGTTCAACCTGCAGGTTCAGCATCCCGTCAATGCTTGATCCGCCCCTTGACGAATTGATCAATGATAATGAGTGATTTTGTCTCCAGATTTTGAAACTTTATCCCGTAGCGATACGCTCCCCCGCCAATCGCCTCGACCCGCATGACAAGACCTCTAGCGGTAATCTCCTGGCTGCCGATGCTGACAGAACAGGTGATGTCGTCGCCTTTTTTGAGCTCCTGTTCGGTTTCGAGCAGCAGGCCCGAGATGCTGATGTTCTGCGAAACTCCGGCAAACGTTTGCTGTCCTTCCTTGCCCTTCATCGAAACGTGCATGAATGATCTGATGGCCTGTCGTTGTGGTACGACCAGCAATTCGGACATCCTCGCGAAAAGTTCGGGGGGGTCAACGGGATGGTAGACCAGTGCGTTGGCCCCTGCTTGGCGGCATGCTGTCAGCGATGCTTCATCGCGATCGCAGACCAGAAGGAGCGACACGTCCTTCAGACTTTTGTCCGAGCGCAACGCCCTGCACAACCTTACCCCTCCCATCAAGGGTTGAGACGCATCCGTGATAATGAGTTCAGCCTTGCGGAGCCTCTGGATGTCCAGCATCTCCTCGCACGACCTGACCGGGTATATCGTGAGGCCTCCCCGCCCGAAGAGCGTGTTGTTCTCCCCTATTGCTTTCATGACGCTCTCAGCGATAATGATCGATTTCATGCTCTGGCCGTGCCGGCTGCGTCCCTGCCCTGTCCGCGGTTCCTCATCAAGCTCCTGGTCTGCCCTTTTGAAAAGTTATTCACGTATCCAACCCGGATACGCATCAGCCTTGCGTGCTTCCTCCGGAAGATCGACTTCAAGCCTCCGCTTTGCAATAACGATCTGCTTTTCAAGTTTTTCTTTTTTCTTCTCTCGGGCGCTTTTGGATTTCGATTTTCCGGTCTTCGTTGTCAGCTTCCGCGGCTTCTCTTCGTCGTCCTTATCCTTTTTCTGAATAAGGTTATACTCGTCCTGCAAATCATTGAGCTGTTGGCGCAGATGCACGGCCCGCCGGTGCCACCATTCTTCCCCCCGGCCATTACGGTCGTGATGTTCGGCAAGGGGCGCAGCCGGCTTTCCCGCAGCAGCGGGCTTTGCCCCCACGCTGACCCGGGTGTTGTCGGTTTTGACCGGTGTACTCGTGCTTCGATACTCCTGCGGGATCGATGTCGGCTCGTTCGTGAAAAACTCCTTCCCGTCTTTGTCCACCCATCGATAGAATTCAGCTGATGCCGCATTCGCGGAAAAAAGCAGCGCAGCCGTCCCCAGGAGCATGATCGTTCTCAATCGCATAGCGCACTCCTTCCGAAACCAACTTGAAAGAACGTGAAAAAATAACATAAATAACCGGGGCGTGCAAGGTTTTTTCTTGAATTGCCAAGAGTAATAGTGCTATAGTGAACAGCTTAATTTATCTGAATTTATGAAAATGCCGTGTGAATCATGCAAAAACCCGTAGTCGCCATCGTAGGCCGGCCGAATGTCGGAAAATCCACCCTGTTCAACCGGATCATCGGGAGAAACTTCGCCATTGTCGAGGATATGCCCGGCGTGACGCGGGACCGGAACTACGCCGAAGCAGAGTGGCTGGACAAACATTTTCTGCTCGTGGACACCGGCGGGTTCGAACCCGAGACTATTGACGCCATGTACAGCAAAATGCGCGACCAGACCACGCTCGCGATCGAGGAAGCGGATATTATCCTCTTCCTTCTGGACGGGAAGCAGGGTCTTCTGCCCGCCGACATCGACGTGTCCAATCGCCTCAGGGCATCCGGAAAACCCGTGGTATATGCGGTGAACAAGGTGGATGGAGAACGGCATGAGGGGCTGGTCCCCGACTTTTATCGCCTTGGGCCGGATGAAATTTTTGCGATATCAGCCCAGCACGGCCAGGGCTTTTCCGACCTCATGGACAAACTCTCCCTGCTGCTGCCGGATTCCCCGGCAGAAGAACAGGGGGAAACGACCGTCATTCCCCGGATCGCTGTCATCGGCAGGCCCAACGTGGGCAAATCGTCCTTTGTGAATTCGCTTATCGGCGAGGACCGGATGATCGTGAGCCCTGTGGCCGGAACGACGCGGGATGCCGTGGACAGTATCTACCAATACTACGGCAGAAAATACATTCTGGTGGACACCGCCGGGATCCGGAGCCGCGGCAGGATCAGCCAGGGCGTGGAAAAATACAGCGTCATGCGCGCCATGAAGGGTATAGAACGGGCGGATGTGGCGCTTGTTCTGATCGACGCTGTTGAGGGAATCACCGAGCAGGATGAGCGGATCGTCGGTCTCGCGCATGAAGCGGGCAAAGGCATCATTCTCGTTCTGAACAAGTGGGACCTGGTGACGGACAAGGAAGACGCGTACAAACGGTTCGTTACGGACATCCAGCTGCGGCTTAAATTCGCTCATTATGCGCCCATACTCACCATCTCTGCGGTCACGCGGCAGCGGATCACCAAGGTATTCGATGAGATCGACAAGGTGATGCTGGAGTCCCAGCGCCGGGTGCCCACCTCCGACCTCAACCGGGTCTTTGAACAGCTGGCATCAGGCCACGAACCGCCGCTCTACCGGGGCAGGCGGGTGAAATATTTCTATATCACGCAGGTGAGCATTCAGCCGCCGACATTCATCGTATTCGTCAACTACCCCAACGGCGTCCACTTCTCGTATCTCCGCTACATTGAGAACAACCTGCGGCGGGCGTTTGGCTTCCTCGGCACCCCCATCCGTCTTTTCCCGAAGAGCCGGAGAGAAGAGCCAAAAGACAGTGCGCGCAAGCGGCCGAACAGAAAGTCGCAGTCCGATAAACACAAATAAAACTTGAAAAAGAGATTGACAATCCGTATCCAGCGAGAGTATGATACCGAATATAGAGGATATCAAAAGTTTTTGTTCACGGTCAGGCTGCAAAAACTACTTCAAGTTTGCGGTCTTTTTTTTTGCTTTCTGATATCCTTATAATCTCTCAAGGAGGAACAGATGTCGAACGGTTCAGTAAAGTGGTTCAATGATGCAAAAGGCTACGGGTTCATTACCTCGGAAGAGGGAAGCGATGTATTCGTCCACTTCTCGGCAATACAAGGAGAAGGTTTCAGGTCACTTGCGGAAGGTGATGCGGTAACGTTCGATATCGAAAAAGGACCGAAGGGTCTTCAGGCAGTCAACGTCGTAAAGCGCTGACATATCTCCCAGGCCCCTGCAGCATACGTTTGTAGGGGCCTTATTACGTTTCCAACGGCTGGCTTCACCAGAAAACATTATTCACTATTAACACGAGGGAGGCAGGAACATGGCAAAGAAGCTTTATGTCGGGAATCTGTCATACAGTCTCACCGAGGACGGGTTGCGTGACGCTTTTGCCCAGATCGGAGAAGTACAATCAGCCAAGATCATCACCGATGCGGCAACCGGACGCTCCAAGGGATTCGGTTTCGTTGAGATGGCCTCTGATGATGATGCGGACAAGGCGGTTTCCACCCTGAACGGCACCAATCTCGGGGACCGCACCATCAATGTCAGCGAGGCACGGCCTCAGCGTGAGCGGAGCAGCGGCGGCAGACCAGGCGGCGGCGGAAGACCCGGCGGCGGCGGCAGAGGCGGCCAGCGAGGCTTTGATCGCGACGGCGGCAGCGGCGGCGGAAGGAAACCGAATAATTGGAGATAAGGGTTGATGGCAGAGATATTGAAAAAGCCCTGAGGCTTCTTAAACGGAAGATCCAGACTGACGGCCTGTTTCGGGAACTGAAGAACAGACGTTTTTATGAAAAACCCTCGATAAAGAAGAAGCGAAAGCGAATTGAAGCTAAGAAACGAAAGCTGAAAAGCCTCAGGATGAACAGACAATCTCGTTAGGCACCGTCACAGAAAGCGCCGGCGAGTCGCAGCTATTTAAGTTTTTTCCTCTTTTTTTCCATTTTAACGTCGAGCGCCATCAGGTCATGGAGGCTCTTTTCGAGCTTTTCCTTGGCTGCAATGAGAGCATCCCTCTCTATGGTGAGCGCGTCGACCTTTTTCAAACCCAATGCAACTTCCTCGGTCAATCCTTCTTTATCTTTGAGCAGCAGCGCCTTTTCCTTGAGAAGCGAGTCCTTATCGAACAGCAGATCGTCCAGTTTTTTGGACAGGTTCGTTTTTTCGATCGAGAGGCTGTCCCGCTCCCGGGTCACCTCTTCCTTCTCGGAAATCTTCTGCTGGTAGTCCTGCCTGAGATCCTCCAGCTTCTTTGTCAGCGTGTCGACCTCCTTCAGGAGTTCATTCGTCCGCGACATGCCAAGACCCTTGATCACTTCCAGCCATGATCCGGCATCGTCTGCGAATCTGCCGATTGGATAGCGGACCAGATACTCCTCAAACTCCCTGGCAGCCAGCGTATAGTTCCTGTCCGGGTTCTTGTGCGAAACAAGCAGGTAGGCGGCATTAAATTTTGCCTGTTCTCCCCATGAGGCTTCGGGCTGCGCCTCGGCGATTGTCCGGAACGCTTCGCGGGCGTCCTGAAACTTGCCGGCCTCTGCAAGGGTCCTCGCCTCCTCATATTTTTTTTCATGTTCGGAGATCGGCGCGGGCTGCAGAAATGCGCACCCGGAAAACACGGAAACCAGCAGCAGCAGCATGAACAGGTGACTCACGGATGCACGTTGTCTGGCTAAGGAACGATGGGCAACGGACAATAACGCGCTCACACCGACCTCCTCTGGTCAACAACGTAGACGCTCTTATTGATGGTTTTGGCATAGTCTTTCAGTTCCGCGGCGATTTCAGCTGTTTCAAGCGAGTTGGTAAGCTTGCGGTGAATATTTGTCACGATCGCGATGGAGATCGTCATAAAAGGAAATTTCATCTCCACGCCCTGGCGGTTTTTGCCGAAAATATACCTGTTTTCCCTGTCCTCTGGTTCGTAGAACTGCGGGATCTGCTCGTCGAATTGATGTATGATCTCCGCGCTGATATCCCGCATATGAGCCGGTGTGGAGATCACGACAAAATCGTCACCGCCGATATGACCGACAAAATCATCAGCTGCCCCCTTGACCCGGGTCGCGGTTTCAATGATGGCGCCCGCAGCCTTGAGCACATCATTCCCATGGGCGTAGCCGTAGTGATCGTTGAACGCCTTGAAATTATCCAGGTCCATCACACAAAATGCGATCGGCTGCCCTGAATCCAGCCTTCGTTTCAGCACATTCTCGATCGCAATGCCGCCCGGCATCCGCGTCAGAGGGCTGGCGTCAAGATACATCTCTTCAAGGTTCAACAGCCGCCTCCCCATGGCACGGAAAGCATCCGACAGGGTCCCGATCTCGTCATGCGTCGTGATCCCGGGGTCGTAATCGAATTGCCCTTCCGCGATCCGTTCGGTGCCGACGCTGAGCTTGTGGATGGAGGAGGAAATGTGGTGGGTCACCACGAGGCCGGCCAGCGCACCCGCAAGAATGCTGAAAATACAGAGCATCGCTGTCGTGGCAAAAGCGGACCCGCCGATCATGCTGATCCTCTTCATGCCATTCTCCTGGGCAATTTTCGCGTCCGCGGACATGGCCCGGAGCAGCACGAGCAGGTCGTCAAGTTTGTCCTTCAGTTCCCCGTTTGAAATGGCGGATGCCGCTGCGGTGCTTCCGTCCTTCACCATCTTCGTTTCCCTGATGAACAGGTCGCTGTATTGCCGATGCAGTTTATCCAGCTTTTTAAGAGGGAGATCGCCCTCCGCGGTGATAACCGTGAGTTTGGCCAGCAGCGTATCGAACTCTTCGCCGCGCTTCCAGAAAAGATTGCGGATGTCGGTGCGTTTAAGGATCAGAAAGCGTTTCTCATAACTATCCTGCGCGAGAATCGCCTCATGCATCTTGTCCGCGGCCTCCTGCACCGGGATAGCCACGGTGATGACCGCCTTGTTCTGCTGGTTCAACTTCTGCAAACTCACCAGCGCATAACTAACCACGATCACCGTCAGAACGACGAGCATCATATAGCCGAGCAGCATTTTGCTGGCGATGTTCAGCCGTGCAAAAAGCCAATGCGGGGTCAACAGCTCGAGAACTGCTTGTGATAATGGCGGTTTATTCATCGGCCAACAGAAAGTATACTATGGTCTCGGGATCTCGGGATTTTTGGCTTCACTCTCATCCATTCAGGAGCGTGGCACACGGGACAACCTTGCAGACATTGATGGAACCGGGCAGCTTAATAATTCATACCATTTCAAGCAGTGAACGTCGTGAGAACAACGGCACGAATGAGTAAGAGTAACAAACATTAGCAATATTGTCAAATGATTATGCTCGCAGCCTGCAGTGCTACTTCAAAATATCCGCCGTGAACGTATATATCCGCGAGCTCTTCCACGCGTCCTTCGGCAAACCCGCTTTCATGGACACCTGCTCCAGAAACGTGTCCAGATCCCAGTGATACTCTGTCGCGACCTGGGGGAGAAGAATGCCGCTGGCGCGGTCATTGACCAGGAAGAGGCCGTGCGTGCCGATCCTGATGTCCTTCTTGTCCTTGAGTAATTCAAGCGGCGACAGGATCGTGACCTCCACCTCCATGTCCTTAAGCTCTTCCTTGCTCATGGGAGAAAATCTCGAGTCGCGAGAACTGGCGGACACGGCATTCTGGACAACAGACTGGTAGAGCGACATGATCGGCTGGATATTTCCGATGCAGCCCCGAAGGCGGCCGTTCCGGTTGATCGTGACAAAAGCCGCCCCGTTTGCCGTGAGCCTCGGATCGTTCGTTTCGAACACCGGGACCTTCCTGTTCGTCACATACGAGACGATCGTCTCTTTTGCCATCGCCAGCAGCTTTTGCTTCTCGTCCTCCGCAAGCGGGCCCTTGTACCATCCCAGAGCTCCGTAGCCGACGACCCGGTTCCGGTCATTGGTCACATCGCCGGAGTTCGCATAGCGATACAGCTTCCCGTGGGTCGCCCCCGCTGCGCGCGCAATAGACAGCGTAAGCAGCACCGGATATCCGCCGCACATCTCCCCCTCACCGGTGTTCAGGAGCTTTTCAACATCCTCCAGCGACATCCGCGCAGCAGCATCCAGAATTTTCCGGTCCATGACAACCGCTGTCTGGTAGTCATGGTAGTGCGACAGATCGGTGCTCGCGATCACGATCGTCTTTGGGTCCTTTCGGAGAAGCGTTGTAAGCTGCTCCGTCAGAAAATTGAAGGATTCCCGGGTCGGCGTACCGATCAGGATCGGCACGATAGTGATTTTTTTGAGCGATCGCTGCAGGAACGGCAGCTGCACTTCCAGAGAATGCTCCTTTTCATACACCCGCGGATCAAAGGTCACCTGCGCCTTTTCATTCAGCAACGACTTCGCGATCTTCTCGTTAATTTTAACGCGACCGAGCGGGGTGCTCATGCTGCCCTCCGCGTACACAGAAGCGCCGGAGAACGAAGCATGATGGCTCGGTCCGATCAGGATGACGGTTTCGATGTCCTGCTCCCGCAGCTGCCGATAGGTATAAGCGGCGACCTGGCCGGAGAACACATAGCCTGCATGAGGGGCCATCAGGGCAATGAGCCTTCCGTTTTCCGGATTGGTTTCCGCGCGCGCGAGGAAACCATCGACCATATTAGCCAGCACCTTGGGGTCATCAGGATAAAACGCTCCTGCCACCGCGGCTGCCTTTACCTTTTCCGTACATCCTGCACTCAACATGCTAGCTGCTACGCAGGCGATGAGGAACAGGGAACCGCTATTACGTCGCATCTTTTTCCTCCAGAACATGGATCAAGAAGGGAGACAGAACCGCGGAAACCGCGATCTCGGCCAGGGGTGTGAACTCGCCCGGAGACAGCGAATACTATCAGCGATGAACAGGATGGTGATCTGGGACAGCGTAGAGTCGGGAAGAAGGGACCAGAGAAGGTTCGGAAATGATGAACGATGATCAGCAAGAGGATCGGGGTAGATCCCATGAAGAGAACCGGCAAGTTCCGCATGGATTCACTCCCTCTGGTCGAGCAGTTCCCGCACCTTCTTCAGAAATTCCCGCGGCGAAACGGGCTTCGCGATAAAGCTCTTCCCCGCTTCCATGGTCCCTTGATATTTCATAAGGTCGGCGGTGTAACCGCTCATAAACAACACTTTGATGCCGGGCTTTATTTTCTTTATGTCCTCATAAGCGACATTGCCGTTTTTGCGCGGCATCACCACGTCAAGCACGAGCAGGTTGATCCGGTCCTGGTTCTCGGAGAACCGGGCCACGGCTTCCTCGCCGTCCACGGCCTCGATGACCGTATAACCGAAATCCTGAAGCACCCTCCGGGTGAGTTCCCGCACCACCTCATCGTCCTCGGCCAGGAGGACCGTCTCCGTCCCACGTGCAGGGACAGCTTGCACAACCGCATTCTCCGCATCAAGATCCGCATCAACCGCAGGAAGATAAATATTGAAGATCGTGCCCCTCCCCGGTTCACTGTAGACCGTGATGTATCCTTCGTGCTGTTTAACGATCCCGTACGCAATGGAGAGCCCCAGGCCCGTGCCCTTTCCCGTTTCCTTGGTCGTAAAGAAAGGGTCGAAGATCCGCTCCCGGGTTTTCTCATCCATACCCATACCCGTGTCGGCGATTGACAGCAGAGCGTAGGCCCCCGGCTTTCCGTAGCCGTGAACTTTAATGAAATCCGGGTCCAGAATGATCCTGCTCGTTTCAATGGAAAGGAACCCGCCTTCCGGCATGGCGTCCCGGGCATTCGTAACGAGGTTCATGAGGACCTGTTCGATCTGCCCCACGTCCGCAGTCACGAGCACGCCATCCGCTTTCAGCAGCGTTTTGAATTCCACATCCGCGCGAAGGAGCCTGATGAGCAGTTTTTCCACCCGTTTGATGATATCGTTGACCTTAACCGTTCTGGGGGTGAATACCTGCTTTCGGCTGAAAGCGAGCAGGCTCTGGGTCAGTCCGGCCGCCCTGTCCGCGGAAGCCAGGATCTGATCGACGCTATGGCGCACCGGATCGTCCTCACCCAGTTCCATCTGCAAGAGGCTGGCATATCCGATGATGGCGGTCAGAATATTATTAAAGTCGTGGGCGACACCGCCGGCAAGCACCCCCACGGCCTCCATCTTCTGGGAATGGCGGAGCTGTGCTTCAAGATGCTGCTGCTCGGTGATGTCCCTGCCTGAACTGAGCGTACCGGTCCGTCTTCCCGAGTCATCGGTCAGGACTATGTGGTCCCAGGCGATGGTGCGCTCTCCGCCGCCGCGGGTCATCACCGGACACGTATCATTTTCTACATGCTCGCGCGCCCCTTCCACCAGCGCGGTAAATTTTTCTCTGGCGTTGTTTCTGAATTCCCCGGGAATAAACAATTCCGGCCAGTTGCGCCCCATGATCTCGCGCTCCGGCAACCCCAGGACCTCGCACCCCTTCCGGTTGATCATTCTGACATTCTGCTGCTCATCAAGAACGACGAACATGACCCCAGCGATATCCAGATATTTCTGCGCCGTGTCCCGCTCATTCCGGAGCGCATCAGCGCTTTTTTGCACCGCGTGAATAGGCAGGTTGCGCAGAATTACGAAAACCCCGATGCCGAACGGCAGCAGGATAATCATCAACATCCCGCTCCGCAGCAAGAGCGGCCACAGGGAACGGGAGATCTCTATCCTGCCGACGACCACGCCCGAGTCGAACAACTCGGCGGACCGTGTCATGACCGGCAACGGCAGCTCATTGATGCTTTCGGCGATCACCTCGTTCTTCGCATTCAGGACGCGCCGGGTCTCCTCGTGACCCTTGCGCGGACGGTGCGAGAGGTATTCCTGGACCCGCACTTGTTCGTACTCCCACATCTTCGGATTGGAACTGATGATGCGGTTGATGATCCGGGCGTTTATCTCGGCTTCGCTCTCGAGGCTCCCCTCCATGTACTGGGTCAGCATGAAATAATAGCCCAGGGGAAAGACCACGACGATCAGGCTGATGACGAAGCCGGACATCCAGGTGATGACGCCGGTTATGTTTTTGACGTTTTGCATGGTTTATTTTCGCGCTTCGCTCAGCGCGGGAATATTGCCCGTTTCTTTCAAGATCCGCCGGCCCTCCGCGGACCGGAGGAATTTCACAAAGCGCTGAACCGGCGCCGAGGGCGTCGCACGGGTAATGAGAAACAACGATTTCGCGAGGGGGTACGACCTGTTTTCCAGCGTTTTGATGCCCGGGGTCACGTTGTTGAACGACAGGATCTTGAGTTTTCGCTTTTCCGAAAGGATCAGGCTCAGCGCGGAAAACCCGACAGCACCGGGCGTTTCCTCGAGTATGTCGGCATTCTCCTGGTCCGTCAGTCCGATCAGCATCCCTTCGCGCGCATGCGCTTCATCAAAGGCGCTGCTCATTTCCTCAGAGATGCCCTTGATAAGGGTCGTATCCACATCAGAAACAGGCCGCAGCACCAGACGGATCTTCTCTCCGTTGGGCCAGGTCGAACGTTCCCCCCGGTAGATCCTGATCAGTTCCGAGCTGGTCAGGCCGGATGCCAGTTCCTTTTTTCCCGTGACCAGAACAAACGGCGTCCGGGCATATTCGGAAGCCGATATCCCCCGGGTAAGTTCCTCTCCCTGCAGCTGTCTGCCGCTCAGCCCGATATCGAGCGCTCCCTTCATGACCGCCTTGATGCCTCCGCTACTTCCCATGCTCGGCAGGATCGCGATCCTGATGTCCGGGTTGCTTTTTCCGAACGCGGACGCGATGTGCCTCATGGTCCCGAGAGCAGCACCCGTGCCTCCGATCCGGATGGTCTCCTGCGCGTATGCAAACGAGCATAGAAGGAAGACCCCCAGCATAAGAGGCAGGAACGTTGTTTTTATATAAGTTCTTCGGATCAATGCCATGGAATTTGCTCCTTGAACAGGGTGAACACCTCTTTTTACCCGTAGTATATGCCATCAGCGAAAAACCGTCCAGATTTTTTATTGCAGCAACATGTCGTTCGGGGAATGGCTCAGATAATGGCATCGAGGACGATGAACATCAGGTTCTCGCAGAAAACAATGATGAGGGAAAAAACCCAGAACGTCTTCGCCACCTTGCCGGAGGAAACCTTGAACCCGGCGAGCAAAGCGCATGTAAAGACGAACCAGGCAACTGAAAGCCACATAAGGCCGAACGGAGCGCCCCAGAGTTCCAACGCGGAAATGAACGACCCCAGGATCAGATACGGCATCCAGACAAAATAAGCGAGGGACTTGCCCAGGTTCTCCGCGCGTTTCGCCCTGAGCGCCGTGAACAGAAATATCTGCCACCAGGCCCCGAGATAGAAGAACATGACGCAGTACCGGTCCAGCCGGTGCAGGATCGGCGCGAGAAAAGGATAGAGGTGATTTTCGAGGCTTGTGATGGTGAAAATAATAAGAGCGGGGATCAGAACGGCGAACACGCACCCGAACGCGTCCAGCGCAAGCGCCCTGGCCGGTCCTTTTTCTGATCTCTTGCGCTCTGTCCGGGCGCTCAGGAAAAACTCGACGCCGACACAAAAGGGTATGATCAGATACGCAAGCTGCAGATACCGGTAGTCCTCCATGGTTATTCCACCCCGTCTTATTATCGACGTATTACTTCCTCTCCCAACCGGGGAGAGGACTGAGGCCTGCGGCCAGCGATTATGAGTGCATAGCGCGAATGCAGGCTGTGAGGGGTATCCCTCCAAGGGATATCACAGGTATTATTTCGTTTGCATTAGTATGATATTAAAGAGGAGCGTTCCGGATGTCAAAGAAAATCAGGTGAAAGGAGAAAAAAACAATGTGAAGAGGCTAATTGGAATTTGCAGATGAGCTGCTGGTACGATTTGAGTTGTGTCCTGGTATATAAAACAAAACGCGGATCCCTGTTCCTCAGGACCCGCGCTTTTCGTTGATTATGCCTTGATTCTCTACTTTATGATATACCCCATGCCTTGGACCGCTTCATACTTCGCGCGCGAGCCAATGTTTCGAACGTACACCTGTGCTCGATAGTTCCCGGGGGGCAGGCCGGCAGTGTTCCATGTCCAGGTATCTGATGCGGAATAACCCTGCATTGCGGTCCACACGCCATTCGCCTTGATCCAGAATTTGTATTCGTAGTTGCCCGATCCTCCAACACCGCCTGCGGTAAATGTTACGTTGTTCCCGGCTATCTGGGGGCTTGTTTTATCCGGAACAAGTGTTGCTCCGGCAACGGGTGGCGAAGAAAGAGCATAGCTGACGGTCTTTACGACTTCATACTTTGCCTTTGATCCTGAATTTCTGACGAATACCTGCACTCCGTAGGACCCTGCTGTTGCTGCGGAGGTGTTCCAGGTCCAGATGTTGGTCGGGGAATAATCCTGCACCGCGGCCCATACGCCGTTCGTCTTGAGCCAGAATTTATACTCGTACCTGCCGGTTCCCCCAATACCTCCGGCAGTAAACGTTATATCGTTGTTCCCTATTATCTGGGGACTTGCAACCCCTGGTGAGAGTGTTGCACTGGTAGCAGGAGGATCGGCAAGAATAACATAGCTGAGACTTTTAAGCGCTTCATATCCATAATCCGATCCGGTATTCCTCACCCAGACCTGCACGGTATAGATTCCTCCTGGCATACCTGAGGTGTCCCATGTCCAGGTGTTGGTTGAGGAATAATCCTGCATAATATTCCAGACGCTGCCAGTCTTCAGCAAGAAGAAGTATTCATAGCTGCCAGCTCCGCCGATACCTTCTGCGGTGAAGGTTACGCTGCTCCCGGATATCTGCGGACTTACCTTGTCCGACACAAGAGTGGCGCTGGACGCAGGGTAGTTCTGCAGCCAAAAACCGTCCAAGTTCTGCGCTTCATATGGAAGGTTCGAACCGATATTTCTGGCATATACATAGACTTTGTAGGTCCCTGCTGGTACTCCATTTGTATCCCAGGTCCAGGTAGTATTTGCTGAATAGTCTTGGACCAGCGTCATGATTCCGGTATCATCCGTCTGGAGCCAGAACTGGTATTCATAATTCCCGCCTCCGCCGATGCCGCCCGCAGTAAACATCACTTTGGTTCCTAGGTATTGCGGCGATAATTCGTTCGCAACGAGTGATACATTGGCGACCGGTTCGGCAGGAAGCAGTATGTAACTGATGGTCTTTGATGCTTCGTATGTTGCAGTTGATCCGACAGGCCTGGCATAGACCCGTACTTCGTATGTCCCTTCCGATGCCCCTGTGGTGTCCCACATCCAGGAGTTTGAGGGGCTATAGTCCCGCACCACGCTCCAGACTCCATTCGTCTTGAGCCAGAACTTGAATTCGCAGAGCCTGCCGACGACGTAGCCACCTGTAATAAAGATCACTCTTTTCCCGATAACTTGATAGTTCACAGGGTCCGAAACAAGAAGTGCGTTGGGGTCTGGTGAATTCAGTACATAGCTGAGAGTAGTCGTTGCTTCAAGCGGTGCAGGTGACCCGGTGCTTCTGACATTAACTTTCACTCGGTAGTTCCCTGCTATTGTAAGCGTCGTATCCCACGTCCATCTGCTGTCAGGGGAATAAGCCTGCATCCGGCTCCAAACTCCGGCAGTCTCAAGCCAGAATTCATATTCATACCCTCCGCTGCCGCCGGCACCGTACGCGTTGAAGGTTACATAGGCTCCGACTACCTGAGGGCTGGCGAAGCCGGGGGCGGGTATAAGTGTGACGCCGGTGGCGGGTGGATTGACAATGCTGAAGGATGCCTTGATTGTATGATCGGCATGAATATTCTTGAATGTGTACGAGGATACCGCGCCCTCGGATAAATTATCCACAAGCACGTTGGTGATTCTGTATCCTTCATCCGGCGTAATCGTTAAGGTCTGGGATTCCCCGGCGTTCACGTTAATACCATTCCACGAGCTGTCCTTCGGCAATATTGTACCGTTTGTGCTCATGGTAATTGCTATGCTGTATACTGCTTTTGTCACGCTGTAGGTGGCGTAAATTGAATGATTTGCAAGAACATTCGTGAAGGTGTACGAGGATGACGAGCCCACCACGGGAATACCGTCCACGAACACGTTGTCGACAATGTATCCTGCATTCGGTGTAAACGTGAACGTCTGGGATTCTCCTGCCTGCACTCCGATACCGTACGAAGGGAAAATCGAGCCGTTACCGGATGAGTAAACTGATATTCCATAACTTTTGTTTTTCGGACAGGTGTTGACGCGAATTACATGATTAGCCAGAACATTCGTGAATGTGTATGAAGATATCGCGCCTAAGGGTATATCATCCACAAACACGCCTTCGATAAGATACCCCTCATGGGGAGTGATCGTGAAGGTCTGGGACCCGCCTGGATTCACCACAATCGTCCCAATGCCGATGGGCGACATGGTGACGCCAATCCCGGACAAAGCCGTGATCGCATATCCATTTGTCGGCACGTTCGGAAGCAATTTAAAGGAGGCATGTATGGTATGGGGGGCAATAACATTCACAAAGGTGTACGAGTAGACCGCACCCACGGAAACACCGTCTACAAGCACATCATCGACAATGTATCCGGGATCCGGCCTGACCTCGAAGATCCCCTGGTATCCATAAGGAACGCCGGCAAATCCCTCAATGACGCTGCTTCCCTTAAGTATGATGTTTCCATTGTTGGTGAAGGAAATAGATATATTATAGCCGCTTCTTTCAAAATCAACACCGAGATCATGATTGCCGGTCACATTCGTGAACGTGTACGAGTATACCGAACCCGCTCTAGCGCCGTCCACCTGGACGCCGTTGATATAGTGACCTGTATTCGGTGTGAACGTAAAAGTCTGGGATGCGCCGGGAGTTACTGCGACGTAACACCCGTCATTGTCACAAGAAACACCCGCTGGCGATATATCTCCATTTCCGTTGGTGCGTACTTTGATCGTGTAACTGGTTGCGGCATTAAAAGATGCAACAATAGAATGGCCGGTTGTGACATTTGTGAAGGTGTAGGAGGACACCGCACCCACGGAGACGCCATCCACGATCACATCGGCGATGGCGCATCCTGACAAGGGTGTAATTGAGAAAGTTTGGGATGCGCCTGAACCAAGGACGACGTTCCCCAGCGGCGATATGCTGCCGCCCGTTCCAACGATGGAAGCCGCGATCACGGGGCCGTTCAACAAGCTGAAGGAAGCGCTGACCCAGTGGGCCGCTGTAACATTCTCGATCGTATATGAAGACAACGCACCCACAGGAACACCGTCCACAAGAACATTCGCGAGGACATATCCCGGGTCCGGCGTAAACGTAAAGGTCTGCGAGTCACCCGGATACACGGAGACGCTGCCGCCTGGCGGAGAGATGCTTCCACCTGTGCCGGCTGAAGTTGAAACCACATAGTTGCTGTAACGATAGACGACATTGAGGGTATGTTTGGAATTCACATCCGTGAAGGTGTAAGAGGACACCGCGCCAACTGAAACACCATCGACGATCACTGCAGAGATTGTATATCCCGGATTTTCGGTGATCGTAAACGTTTGAGATGCACCCGGACTCACATAAACATCACCTTTCGGAGATGTCGATCCGCAGTAGACCCCATTTTCGGAAGCTACGGTCGCTCGGATCAAGTAGCCGATGCCGCGGTTGCCGAAGATGGCGTGGATGGTATGGTTGTGGGCAATATTCGAGAAGGTGTAGGAGGAAACCGCACCCACGGAGACGCCGTCCACTAACACGTCGGTGATGGATTCTCCCGCAGACGGTATAATCGTGTAAACCTTGGAATCTCCCCAACCGGTTATTGTGTTGGCCGCCGGCCATATATTTCCGCCATCAGTGCGGTCAGCATAGATCACGTAAATGGATGTTGAATAGCCGACACGAATGGTATGGTTGGCGGTGACATTCGTGAACATAAAAGAGGATGCTTTGCCAATGTCTACGGGGACGTCGTCTACCAGCACACCGCTGATAAAATATCCCGGGTTTGGTGTGAACGTGAAGGTCTGGGATCCGCCAGGATTCAGACTAACGCCGCCCGACGGCCAAATGCCGCCGTTTCCGTAGGTGTCGGCGGTGATCACGTAGTTTGTTTCAAGGATGATCGTATCAGCATAGACGATTGACCAGTTGCCGGCAACGTCCATGAACTTGACCGAGACTGTCTTCTCGCCATCGCCTGAACTGAGCGCCCAGGACCTGGCAGGCGCGTACGCCTCGGGAAGAGACCACGGTGCCCCGTCATTGCTAAAGCTCATGGCTACGCAGCCGGTGCCGGCCCCGTCGTTGCAGGGGAGCGTCAGTAAAACGGACGATGTGGCAGTTGATACCAGGCCGGAGTTGATATCGATCGCCCCAATCGGCGGGGCAACGTCCGACATGTTCGTGACATAGGCAAGCTTACCAGCGCTGTCAGAATTCAGTGCGGTCGTAAAGATCATATGAACGTTGTCAAGGGAGTCCAGGGCAAGGCCCGCATGCAGATTATTTGAGTAATCGGTGGATGCCTTGTCCACAAATTCGACAGCGAATGTCCCGGCTGTGTTTGTTGCGTATTTAAGGAACCTGTTAAAATTGGGAGTGGTATGCCAATCGAACGAACGATATGCAATATGAACGTTGTTAAATGAATCGAGCGCCAGAGAACTCTCGCCGAGAACTTCCTGCTGATCTACTGTTGAAGACATCCATTGGCCCGAGGCGTTTGTTGCATAATTCAACGCCTGGAGCGTGGTGCCGGTTTCGACGCTTAAGAGCGCATAGCTGATATGTATCTTGTTGTTCGTATCCACGGCCAGCGAGGTCGTCTGTTCCAACGAATAATTTATACTGTCGACTGTCTGAACATGCCAGGCACCCGACGAATTCGTCGCATACATCAGAACGGAATTGATAATGTCCACATAGCCGATGTGTACCTTGTTTGAGGAATCCACCTTGATCGAAGAACGAGGCCGCCCCACGCCATCATTATTTATGATGTCTACGATCAGATTGACCCATGATCCCGTTGCGTTGGTAGCAACCTGAAGGGAATTAGCAGATACATAGCTTATGCTTGCAATGCCGTTTGTGGCAAGGGCGATCGAGCTTTTGCCGGCGTTCGTGGCAACGGTCTGCAAGACCCATGAACCGGATGCGTTGGTCGCGTATTTTACGGTGTTCGCGCCAGTATCATCATAGCTGACATATACCTTACTATTCGAGTCAACAGCAATGGAAGGGTTGCGTCCCGCTCCTGATGCGTCCACGGTTTCAATCAGCCAGGCGCCCGAGTCGTTCGTCGCATGCATGAGGGTGTTATGCGTCTCATCGTAATAAGCCGCATGCACTTTGCCGTTAGGACCTAGGGCGGTTGCGCTATTCCCGGCGGCAACTGCAGCGTCTATCTCTCCGACAACCCATGGGGTGGCGGCGCTGGAAGGCGATGCAATACCTAAACTTACCAGCGCTATGAACATGAGGAACACCGGAAGCATTGTCAATCGCAATCTGGCCTTCTTATCCATGTATCACCTCTTTTATTCTCCTGCAGGAGCACATCTTCTGTGCCCAGGAACCGATATGCTGTGAGTCAATCGTGATGTATTACATAGTTTGTGAGAAAGAGAACAACTGTGCCCAGGATGGCACGGAAAAGCGGATCTGTCGGAATTCTGAAATACGAAGGCACAGCTTTAATCCAGAATGGTTAGAAGAAGCGAAATATTACTTAATATGAAGTAAACAGTAATGTATACGCATTATTATGTCAAGATTTTAAACGGGGTATTTTCAGGTGATGTGTCAAAACTGCATCAGAAGGGGTTAGCAATGCGCAGGAAAGTGACTTAGTGCAACAAGCTGTCTATACACATGCCTCAAATAGGACAGGATTGTGTTTGCAGACTACTATATATATACTGCAGTAATCATGGCCTCTTTTACTGCCTCTGCTTGTGGCAGATCAGGCACTCCTCTTTGGGAGGATGGTTCGGCTTCAGTTGCGCTCGTTTGCCCGGTCCATGACAAGCAAGACAACCGGCGTTCGTGCTTACCTCATTATGAATAACATCAACCGGGATACCAGGAACTTTTTTTCCGCCTGAGGATACGAAGAAAAGTGCGGCAATTACTACGATAGCAAAAGCGACAATGCCTAGATTATTTTTCATAGCGTCCTTGCTTGTTTTCGATTTTTTGTCATTCTGAACAAAGTGAAGAATCCCGCATTTTTCAATAACCATTCAAGTCAATTATACGCAACCAAATAAGCCGCAAAATCACTGAAATAGTGCGGACCGTTCGGGGAACGGTCCCTACGATTTTATATAGGTGCTGTTGTAGGGCGCGTTTCCCAAACGCGCCGCACCAAATTGTACTGAATCGATACATTTTTCATTCAGATGCGAGACCCTTCGCTTTGCTCAGGGCAACGGGATAGGTTTGTTAAACCGGCTCCCGAGCACGATGCTGGATTCAGAATATCATGAAACTAATACAAACGAAATAATAAAAGATATATCCCTCGGAGGGATCCCCCTCACCTCAGTCCTCTCCCCGGTGGGGAGAGGAAGTAATATGGTTCGTATTAGTTGCTAAACAAGCAACAATGAAATGCATCGTCCTAACCATCATGTAATTCATAGCTACTCCAGCCTTATTCTGATATAATTTTCTCAAGATCGCACCACGACGCTTTTTCCCGACGTTGTCCATGTTCACCTCACCTTTCTCCAAGGAGAACCCATGAAACAGTACAAATTCGATGTCGTCATCATCGGCGCGGGACCAGCCGGCGTGACCGCCGCGGGCTGCCTTGCGGGGAGCGGCATCTCCGTGGCAATGATCGAAACCGGCGTGTATGCCGGAGCGGAGAACTGGTCGGGTTGCGTGTACTTTGCCGAGAGTCTGGCGGAACCCGACTGCTTCGGCAGTGCCGCGGTTCTGTCCGCTCCGTTCGAGCGCCGCGTGGTCAGGCGCGGGACGCTCCTGCACAACGGTCTGGACGTTGTGGGTGTGGAACTCACGGACGCATCCGCATACAGGAACTGCTACACCGTGCTCCGGCCGGTGTATGATCCGTATTTCGCAAACCTTGCCCGCGCAAAGGGAGCGGCCCTTTTCACGGAAACCACGGTCCTGTCGCTTATCCGGAAGGAAAACCGCGTCATCGGCGTGCAGACCGATCGCGGTCCACTCTTTGCCGATCTGGTGTTTATTGCCGAAGGCGACGCCTCGCATCTCGTGCGGTCCGAGGGACTGGAGCAGGTCCCGAATCCCCATTATCTGCAGGGTGTAAAAGCCGTGCTCTCGCTCGCGCCCGACGAAATCGAAAAACGATTTCGGCTCCAGCCCGGCGAAGCCGCAGCCTATGAGTTGCTCATCCGAAACGCGGCGATCGCCGGGAGAACAGCAAAACTGAACATCGGAGGATTCCTGTACACGAACCAAAACAGCCTTTCCGTCGGCTATGTTGCGCCGCTCGATAATATACGGAACAATTACCGCGGCAGCCATGATACGCTGTTTGCATGGATGAAAGGGCTTCCTTATATAAAGGAACTCACCGAAGGAGCAACACTCTCCTCCTATGGCACCAAGATCATCAGGAGCGGGGGCTGGAAGGAACGGCCTGTTCTCGTCGAGGACGGGCTTGCGGTGGGCGGCGCCTCCGTCGGCCTCGGCGTTGACATCCCCTTCCCGAATTTCACCGGCCCGGCGTCGGCAACCGGCCTCTATTTTGCGCGGGCCGCCAGATCCCTGTTGAACCACGGCCGGGACGTGAGCGCAAAAAATCTCGCGCAGGAATACCTCTCCCCGCTCCGTTACAGTGTCTACGGCAGAAATGCTCAGCATCTCTCGCGCTGGCCCGGCTATTTTGGCAGATCAAAGGTCCTCTTCAGCAGGACCGTTGACCTTGCCTGCGGCACTGCTCACTTTCTGTCCAGCCGCGATCTCGTGGAAACCGGCAGGTTCCTCAGGCCCCACGTCCTTTCCTTCCGCGCGCTCAAGGAATTCATCAGCGATAAGGTGACCGCGATCGGCAGTCTCAATCTCTGGAAACCCCTTATCCTGAATGCGATCAACCCGGCATTGCTGGGAGCATGGTTCGCGAACCTCGTTAAACCGGTGTCTTCTCACCCCTCCGGCCTGAAGATCATTTTGAGGATCAACAACAGGGACGTGGACCCTGCATCGCTCCCTTCGCCTGTCCGGGGATTGATCAAACGGATCTCGCCCGCCCTTATGGATGCGCTCAAAATCGTCTATGCAAATGACACCCTGCCTGCGGAGCATAAATTATCAAAAGCCCTCAAACGCATGATGCGATCGCTCAGCATCCTGGACATTCTCCTGTTTCCTTTCTTTATCCTATCCCTGCTTATGTTGTCCCTGGGTACGGCTGTATGGGATGCGTTCCGCTACTATGTTCTCAAAACGAACGTAACCGATCTTCTGCAGGAACCGGTCATGCTCTACAACGAATCGCTCCGCACAACGCGTGACCTGGACGCGGTGAAACCGGCAACCACGCTGGACGCCAAGCTCGCCACCAATACGTATCGCATTGGAACAACGTCTCACATCAGGACCCTCTGGCCGGAAAACGTGAAAGACCATGCGGAGATGTCGCAGGCAGGGCTGTGGTGGGTTTGCCCCGCGCGGGTCTATGTATATGATGCACCGCTCTTCGGACGCGGCAAGGTGACCGTAAACTACGAGAACTGCATTAAGTGCGAATCCTGCTGGCGGTCGGACCCTTCACACACGCTGTGGGGACGGCATACGGACCACAAGCTCATCTACCGGCCTGAAAGCTCGGCCATCCCCCTGCTGCTGGAATCTCTCAAAGCAAAAACGGCTTCTGTGGCGATCAAATTGCCAACTCGTGTTGACGAGTTCCTGTGGTATCCGGGCAACGACCTCGCGCACGCGGCGCAGAGCGCCCTGCAGGCTTCCCGGGCTTTGCAGGATGCTATCACAAAACTTCCTGCAGCCGTGAGCTCAGGGAGAAAAACCTGGCCGCTCGCGCTCGGCCGCAGACTGGTGGAAAAGCTGGCGAAGCTCGAAACCCTTCTCTCGAACGACAGAAGGCCGGTGCAGGCGAATATGATCCAGAGGGAAAGAAAAGCATTGGAGCTGGGTCTTGGGCAAGGCCGGTTCTTTGCCGCACGGTATCAATGCCAGCAGATTGAGCGCTGTATCACTTCCTGGAGAATCCCTTCCGTTGTTTCTCAGGAAAAGCCGGTTTCCTTGACCGCTGACGTTCACCTGTCCTATGCTAAGCTGTCCCAACTTTTCCCCGACCGGGTCGTCAAGCAATGGGAAGACGCGCCCCTGCCGATGGCTGAAGCTGAAAAACTTTGGTCCTTCATTTCCGAACACCAGAGCAAACCGGTTGAGGTCGTGCGCGCGCTTTCAGCGATCAACCCTGCGTTGGGTCTGATCGCTGCGCACCAGCTCCATGCCCGGAACGTATTATCCAGGATCGGGATCACGCTCGGACACGGGATCGTTGCAATCTCCGGTGACCATCTTGACATCAAGGAATCCATCGACAGCGTCCATATACAGGGCACGCTCAGTCTGGCGCCCTGCGCCGCTGCAAACACGCTCCTCATTCTGGCGAACCAGAGGGGGCATGTTGTTTCGCTCTCCGCGCCGGGCGTCACCCTGGCACCCTCGCCTGCCATCGGTTTTAGAGCAGCCGGCCTGACTGACATCGCGCTCAACTGCACTATAAAAAAGCTGCCGATCATCGTGCCGGCAAGCCGCACGGTGCCTGATGCGGCATCCTTTCTCGCGATCGCCCTGGGCGCTGCGGATTATCTCTGCACACGGGTCAAGGAACATGCTTTGGGAAGAATTCAGTTTCCCGGCCAGATGCTCGATACCGGGGGACGGGACGGCATCGCAAAAATAGGCGCGGTCAAGGCACTGATAGCACGCACCGAATCATGGCGGTTATTGCTCGAAACGCTCTATCAAGCGAGTTTTCACGCCGAACTCCGAACGCCAAACTCCGAGCCGGTTTTTAATCTGCTCTGCGCAACCGTCGCAGCAGCTTCTTTCAGCCCTGAGCCGGGAACCATGGGATATGATGCCGGCCAGGTCTTCGGCGGATTCGCCTACTCGGAAGACGATCTGCTTTCGCGTTTTTACCGCGACAGTGCCCTGTTCAGGTTCCTTGCTCCGGGCTATAAAGCCGCAGCTGAATTTCATGCAGCAATCGCGGGCGATCTCGCGCTTCACCCTGCCGGCGGTTTGCCTGCGCCTTCGGAAGATCCTCTCGGCCCGCTGGTCGCCCGACTGCAGGGTCTCATGAAGGAGTGTACAGCACTCCCCCGGAATGCGGATAAGGCTCTTGTCGGGGAGGCGGAGGCCATTGCTCTTGGCATACCGTACCTGCTTCGATCGATCAATGCCGGACTGCTTCAGGGCGAAACCGCGGAAGGCGAGGCTGCCGCAGTCGAAGTGCTGTTGAAACTGGGCGAGGCCGCAGCGCACCGGGCAGAACTGTCCGCGGGACGCGGCAGGGTGCCGATACGAGCGGTGTTCCCGATCGAACCGGTCGGCACGCGAGGTGAGCTGGATCTGGATTATGATTCCTTTTGCAGTGCGCCGGGGACGCCCCACAAATCCGGAAGCTTCCTTTTGAACGCGTTCGACAGGCAACCCCGCTTCGTGCCCGAGATGCAGCTCCATGACGCAAAGCTCAGGTCCCGCTGGGAAGAACTCGTGGGCTGGTTCAAGCAAAACTGCCGCAATGCAAAATTTGACAACAGGGACCTTGAACGCTACATCGACAAGGTGCATCGCCTGCCGGATAACGTCATTCAAACCGTCAGGAAAAACCGCTGGCTCGCAACGTACGTTCCGAAATCCTTGGACGGGCTCGGCTGGCATAAAGCGGAGTACTACATCCTGAACTCCGTCGCAGGAAGCTTCGGCGATGCATCCATCGACCTCTTGATCATGGCGAGCACCAGCATCGGCACCACCCCCATTCTGCTCGGGCTCGATGACGAGCTTCCGCGTGTGCGCGAAGAGCTGTCGCCCCTTATGCAGAATGAACGAATACTCGGCGAGATCGATGTCCGGCTCGCTGCGATCATAACGAGCTTCTCGCATCCCGACCCCTCCTTTATCAGGAAGGAATACGAAGCCATCATGAAGCTCGTTGATGAGCGCATCCGCCGCACCCGGGTGGTCAAATACCTCGCCGCAAATTTTCTGCAGGCGTTTTACGGCGCCGGTATCGCGGGCAAACGGGGTGATTTCAGCGCGTTCATGTCGAATCTCAAACGTGCCGGAGAGCTTTTCCCCGGGCTGATGCAAGATGTGCGCGCTGCTCTTGACGAACTTCCCCGGCGGGAACAGTGCCACAAGCTTTTTCTGCGTTATCTCGGCCACGGCGCAATAAGTGCTTTTGCCCTGACCGAGCCGACAGCGGGCTCCGATTCCGGCGGGGTGCAGACCACGGCAAAATCGCACATCGCAAAGCTCACCCTTCTTAACGACGGCAGATACTCCTTCTCTCCGGGAGACGATGCAGGGGAAGAGCTCCGCTACCTGATCGATGCAAGCAGGATCACGTTTACGGATGAGGGCATTGCCTACCTGACGCCGGACAATGCGATCGCTCGTATCAAATTCGACAAATACGATTACGCAACGGACCAGGGGATACGTTACTACCTCTATCAGGGAAAAGAATGCCTGTTCCACGACATCGGCCAGGTGCGAACAACGGAACACGGGATGGCGTACCACTTCTACAGCCTGACCGGCGCCAAGATGTGGATCACGAACGGCAGCATCGCGACCCAGTTCTGCCTCTATGCCCGGACCCCCGAAGGCGTCACCGGGTTCATGGTCGATCGCCATGCTGAAGGCCTCAAGGTCGGAGCGGACGAAAAGAAGACCGGACAGCGGGGATCGCCCACCAACGAGATCTCGATCGACCGGGTGCGCGTGCCGTACGAAGCAGTGATCGGGTATGAAGGGCACGGACAGGTGAATGCCCTTGAGACGTTGAACGTGGGAAGGTGCGGTCTGGCCGTGGTCTCCGGCGCGCTCATGCGCAAGCTTCTCCAGGAAGCAGAGGCAACCATCGCTCCCTCGCCCGAAAGGGACAGCCTGCTCGGCGAAGCAGCTGCGGTCCTGTTCGGCAGCGAGTCCCTTGCCTATTATCTGGTCGGGCTGTTCGACCGGCCTCACGAATCCGTGCGCATGGAATCCGCCATTGCCAAGTATGTCTGCTCCGAAGATATTCACGAATTCATCAGCCTCATCGAGCAAGCCTACGGTCCCGAGGGCCAGACGGAAAAACACTTCCTTGAAAAAGCGCGGCGCGACAGCCGCATTCTGACGATCTACGAAGGCACCAACGAGGTCCAGCGTTTCCTCATCCTCAAGGACCTGGTCGCACAGGCAGCCGGCTGGCCGGAGCTTCCCGTGCAGCAGAACGATGCGGATGCACAGGAACTGGTGATCTGGAAGAACAAGCTCAGAACGCTGGTGATGGACGCGACCGCTGTTCTTGGGGATGCCTGCTGGTCCGATGCCATGCTCCAGCCCGCATTGTTCCCGCTCGCGGAACTTGCCGGTGAAATCCTGAGGCTGGAATGCATTCTGTATCGAAAAGCGTGGCTGCACAGCCATAGTTCTCTCCTGGCCACAAGCTCGGAAGAATACGTTCGCGCGATGCTCCTTGGTGCGGAACGCGCACACGAAAGGACCGTGTCGCGTCTTCGCCATAGTGAGCAAAGCTATGCATCCCACGGGAATATAATTGTCAGGGGCATGGACATGCCCGAGGTCCTGGTTGCTGACACAGCGTTTGAACGGATGCACGCGGTTAATTCATCTTTCAACGAAACAAAGAGGCTCCCTGCTCCTGTTCGCATCCTCTCGATCGTGAGGCCGGTCGCCGATCTGTCGCCCGCACCCCGGCTGTCAAACGGCAACATTGAAGAACTGATCTGGAAACTCGACCCGCGGGACCAGGCCGGACTTGCGCAGGCGATCACTCTTAAAGCAGGGAACAGAGCGCAGGTTACGCTTGACGTGCTCATGCCCGGACTGCCCGGGCACGAGCAGCTGCTGCGCACCTCAACAGGTGCTGCTGTTGACCGCCTCATCAGGCTGAACATTGCATATGCCGCGCCTGTGGTCATCGCGGAAGCCATCCGCTCTGTTGAAGTGATGCAACCGTATGACATCATCATGGTAGGCCGGGAAAGTCTGAACAGCGATGCGGGTGTCAACGCCTTTCTCGCGGGAAGCCTGAAGCGCGCGCTGGTTGGGACAGAACGGATTGACGTCCGTCCTGGCCACGCGGGACTCGAACATATCGATCAGCCCTCGATCGTGTGCATCACTGCCAGGACCATATCCGTTGCCACGACCCTGGCGGAACAAATAGAAGCAGCCGCTTCCCCTGTCCTGGTCAGGGAACCAATCGCTGCGTTTCCCGACCGTGCCCCGCGTTTCGAAATTCCGCAGGCAGCGGTGGTCACAGCGAAGATCGTAACTTCGGCGCCGGACGCGGCGGAGCACATTAAGCGTTATGCCGCAGCGGAAAGCTCGGCAGCCTCCGCGGATTACATTGAAGATCTGTCTTGCAGCAGCCTGCAGGTGGACCCGGCTGTTTGGGCCCTGCTCGATCCGGTTGAATTGAAATCGAATTCTGCTGTTCTTTGCGCAGCCAGACTGCTTGCAGATTCGCAGAACAGGCGGCTGCATGCGCTCATTCCCGCGCCTGGCGGCCGATGGCCTTCCCTCCTGGGCGCTGCGCATGCAAACGGAGCGGACCGGGCCTTCTGCATGGATACCGGGCACGACATGCTCTCGACCAGGGGCAAACAGGAAACCCTGCGCTTGATCCTGCAAACCTCGGGCACACCCTTTATTGTGGCTGATGCCTCCTGGATCGAGCCCCTTGGATTCATTGCCGGCGAAGCATCCCGTTCCGGTTCAACAATAACGCTCGTCAATGGAGTGACCGCCATCACACAATTGGCCACGGGATCCCTGGTCTTGTCGCAGCCGGCGTATGACGACAGATTGGTCCGCAGGACCCCGCTGGCACAGGACGGTGCGTTCATTACCGTGGCGCGGAATGCGGAGTTTCCCACATCCGCGGCGCGGGAAGGCTTCCGTGCAGCGGCCCTGGACGTGGTTCCTGACAGCGCATGGCTTGCCGCCCTTCCCACGATCGCCGGGCCGACACTTTCCCAGGCTGACGTCATCATCGATCTCGGCTACGGTATTCGCGATCAGGCAGGGCTCGATCTGGCGCACCAGCTGAAAAGCGCGCTGGAGTCGCTCGGACTTTCACCCCTGTTCGGTGCTACGCGCAAGGTGACCCAGGACCTGAAGCTCCAGCCGCTCGACGCGCAGATCGGCCAGACCGGCGTTCGCGTGAACCCGAAGATCATCATCGCCCTCGGTATCTCCGGCGCGCCGCAGCACATCGATTACCTAGGAGCACGCGCTGACATTTTTTGTTTTAATAAGGACCCCGATGCGGCTCTGATGAAACTGGGCCAATCCCGCCGTGCGCCGCGGGTGCATCCTATTCCGGGAGACCTGTTCGTGACGGTGAAGGAACTGATCAGGAAGTTGTCGTAGGGGATGTCTGCAAAAAGGTGGTTGCTACAGTTTTTGAGGGGTCATCCTGAACAAACGTGAAGGATCCGAGGTGTCCGGAAAGCAGGGATTCTATTTCATCTGCGGGATTGACAGGGTTTTGATGTCCCCTACGGTATGCTTGAGGATGAACTCTCTGACCTGAGCATAATCCTGGTTAAGGACCCCGGTATACATGCGGACCGCTTCTCTCTCGGAAATATCCTCGAGCGAGACCGACGAAATCTCCGGAACGATATAAATTTCCTTTGGTGAGCAGTAGTCAATGATCTGACCGTAGAGCTCTCCCTGGCACCTGCCGATATAACCGCCGCCGATGAGCAGTTTCCTCACCTTCACCGCTTCGAGAAAACCGCAGAGCGTGGCCACGTCATTCGCCTCCAGATTGCCGCTCTCCCTGGTCTCGGAATAAAAATAGACCACGGAATTTTTCCCGTGCGTTGTCCTGTTCAGATACGTAACATAAGCGGACGCCGCGTTGTCGGGCACGGAATCCCGGGGCAGGATCAGGACCACGACGTTTCCGAATTGGGCCTGGTCGCTCATGAACTTCGCTTCATGTTCAAGCTGTTTTTTCATCAGCCCCAATTTTGCTTCTGAATACTGCTCATCGAGATCTTTGTCAATAAACAGGGAATACGCGGGATGCACCATGATGGTCACGTCCACGGCGTCTGGATGCGCAAGTGCCGTGCCGGCCAGCGGCGTCGTGATCTGCTGGATGGTCAGTGCTTCGCGTGTCGGGGGATAGTCCTTCAGAATGTCGGCGAACTGGACAGCCGGATCCACGATGGAATGCGCCGAACAACCGGCGAACAACACCGGCAGCGCAAAGAATGTCAGCAGCAGTCCCCAGTTCCGCAAAGAATTCACCTCGTACCGCATCATAACGTCACGAGGCACATGGTACTATATCTTTCCGGAAAAAGTAAACAATTTTTCTCGTGGTATGCTCAGAGCAAATGGCGGGTGGAGGGGTGGAGGAAACGACGCTGGACAGAAATCGAACGCTTCGGCTGCGGGCCCTTCGGACGAAGGAACACCATCTGAAATTTCATTCAGGCGGGATCGACAAGATGTTCGCCTTGCTGCCCACCCGGTTGTCAATAAAATCTCTTACCTGGCTGTAGTCCTGCTTATCGAGGCTGTTCAAAATTCTTTTTGCATCTTTTTCCGAGATGTCCTCGGGGGATATGGTCGATATCTCGGGAACGATGAAAGCCTGGCTCGTGTCAAAATAGGTCGTCAGCTGCGTATAGAATTCCCGCTGGCACCTGCCGACATATCCGCCGCCGACAAGGACCTTCCGGACGTTGAGCCCCTGGAGAAAACGATACAGCGTGATCATTTCTTCCGAAGAAATATTGCCGCTGTTCGGTGAATCGGAATAAATATAATACGCTGAATGACTCGGCGAGATCATGCTGTTTAAATATGCCGTATAATTCTGCGCGTATGCGCTCGCAGTAAGGTACTTGCCCGGCACGATCAGGATGATGATCTTCCCCGCATTTGCCTGGTCCAAGATGAATTGCGCCTCGTGATCGAATTGTTTTCTCAGCAGGGAATATTTTACTTCCGGATACTGCTCATTCGTCAGGTCCCTCAGAAATATTGAATAGGCGGGATGGACCATGATCGTGACGTCGATAGGCTGATTTTTACGGAGACTCGGATATACCGATGCACGGGTAAGATGCTCGAGCTGAAGCGGCTCGTCTGTCTGGGGAAAACGGACCAGAAGGTCGCTGAATTTACTCACCACAGGCCGGTACTTGCGGTGTGACGGCGCTGTCGCGCATCCCGTAACAAGAACAAAAAGCAGCACAGAGAGTAAAACCGGCAAGGCCGGAGAATGGGTTTTGTTCTTCACTTCGTCCCTTTATCAAACGACATAAAAATGCCTACTATTAATACGATATTTTAACATAAATGTAAATATTTATTTTCCTTATAGTGATGGATTGTGCGGCGGGCCTGCGTTATTTAAGCGCTGTTTCAACGTCGTCTTTCAATAATCGTTCAGAATAAACACCCTTCAGCTTTTTGATGATCGTGCCTTCCCTGTTGATCAGGAACGACACGGGGACATGAGCAATATCGCCATACTCCCTGGTCACACGCTCGTTTGTCCTGACAACGGGATACAGCACGCCCAACTCGCGGATAAGACCGGGGGGAACATCGTCCAGGGCGATTCCGATGACAACAAATCCCTTGTTCTCATAGGCCAGATGCACCTTCTGGAAACCCGGCATCTCGTCCTTGCACGGCGGACACCAGCTCGCCCAGAAATTAACCAGGACGACCTTGCCCCGGTAATCCGCAAGTCGCAGCATTTTCCCCGATGCGTCCGCCAGAGAAATAGCCGGCGCTGTTTCGCCTACCGCTGGCTTTTCCTCCTCAAACGGCGTCCGGTTCCTCAGATAGAGAAATGCCGCGAGTCCCGCGAGACAAAGAATAATGACCGTTATCATCGTTGTTTTTGATTTCATACGATCCTCCGGAGAGAGTATAGCATAACTTGCTCATGGTGCAGAAATGTTCTCTCCATTATCTGATGTGAAAAATATCGAACCAGACTTTCATTGCCGTGACAAAGATGATCGCGGCAAGCAGCCATTTGAGAAACCGCGTTTTTGTCCTGTTCCCCACGATGCTGCCGAAGCGTGCAGCGGGTATTGCGCCAAGAAGAAGCGGCAGGGCCATGAGAAACGGCACCTGGCCCGTGACCGCCTTCCCGATAAAGCCTGCGGTTGACGAAAACAGCCCGATCGCGAGCGTGCTTCCCAGAGCGACGCGCAGGGGTATTTTCAGAATGTACAGCATCGTCGGGATAAGAATGAACGCCCCGCCCTGACCCACGAGGCCGATGGAAAAACCGAGACCAAGGCCGATGACGACTGCTGTGGCTGTATGAAACTCCACTTTGTCCTCGGTCAGATCGTCGTGCGCATAATTGCGCGGAATGAGCATCATCAGCGATGCGATAAGCGCCAGAATGCCAAAAACCAGAAGCAGTGCGTCGTCAGGCACCCGCTTCGATGCCAATGACCCGACGAGCGAAGACAGGAACAGGGACAGGCCGAGGGTCAGAACGAGCGACCGGTTCACGAGCGCATTTTTATGATACGTGAACATGGCCGTGAGGGCGGAAAAAAAACCCTGGATCATCGTCAGGCCGGTAATGCTCTTGACATCGATGCCGGTAAGACCGAGCAGCGGCGGCCCGTAGAGCAGGATCGGGAACATGACGATGCCCCCGCCGATCCCGAGGAGTCCGGAGAGAAAGCCGACCAAGGCGCCGGTGAGAACAAGAAAGAGCGCGAGGGTTTCCGTCATATCATTTCTCTACAAAGATGTTCTTGCCGCCCGACGCTGCCGCGTCCTGCACATCGCCGATATAGGCCGCCAGAATGTTCTCTTTTTGGAGAGCGGCGATCAGGCGGTCCGTCCGGTCCTGCGGAACGAAGATCAGGAGTCCGCCGGACGTCTGCGCGTCATTCATCAGCACCCGCTGGGTGGCGGTCACCTCGCTGCTCCATTCGACCACCGGATCGTAATTCTTCTGGTTACCCTTCGTTCCGCCGGGAACCGTTCCCGCCTCGGCAAGCGATATGGCTTCCTCGAAATACGGGACACGTGCGGCGTGAAGCCGCGCGCTGCGTTTGCTCGCGGTCAGCACTTCGTTCAAATGTCCGATCAGGCCGAATCCCGTGATATCCGTTGCCGTGCTTACACCGATCTCCAGCATGATCTCGCCCGCCCGCTTGTTCAGCGTTGCCATGGATCGGGTGAACTCCCCGGCGATAGCAGCGCTTGCCTTGCCTGCCTTGATCCCGGTCGAGATAACGCCGGTCCCGATGCGTTTGGTCAGAATAAGCGCGTCGCCGGTCCGGGCTTTCGCATTGTCCAGAATTTTATCGGGATGCACGGACCCGAGGACCGCGTACCCGAATTTCGGCTCTTTGTCCTTGATGGTGTGTCCGCCGATGATGGCCACTCCCGCCTCGGTCATTTTATCGATGCCGCCCTGCATGATCCGCTTGTTGATGTCTGCGAAATCAGGCCCTGCGGGAAGCGCCGCGATATTCAGGGCAACCAGCGGTTTGCCGCCCATGGCATAGACATCCGAAAGCGAGTTGGCCGCCGCGATCGCGCCGAACCAGTACGGATCGTCCACAATGGGCGTGAAGAAATCCGCGGTGAAGACCATCGCGGTTTCGTCGTTGATGCGATAGACCCCGGCGTCGTCGGCATTAGATGCGCCGACCAGCACATTCGGGTCCATGATTTTCGGCAATTGTCCCAGAACCTGGGACAGTTCAGCGGGGCTGAATTTCGCCGCTCAACCGGCACAGCTGGAAAGTTGGGTAAGTTTTATTTCCATGGCCCCTCCTTTGCGTTGTTTCTGAATTCTACGGGCCATCATACCTCAGAAGAATTCAAATCTCAATCTCTATAACGCAGTTTCTCAGTAACTCAACCGGAAATCGGGTATCAACGGTGTCAGCTGCCGTAAGTTATCCATAACCAGTAATATGCCGAAGAGGATCAACAGAGCGCCGCACATGATCCGCATAAGGATCATAAAAATATCCCTTTTACTTAGATAGGTGATCGCTGACGCAATGCCGACTCCGAACAACGAAAATGGTGTGGAGAGGCCGAAAGAATAGATTGTCAAAAGAAACCCGCCGCGCAGAATAGTACCAGGTGTGCTGGCCGCGATAAGTAAAGGCCCGAGCGTTGGATTATTGCACGGAGTCCAGCCTGCGGAAAACCCCATGCCAATCAAGAAGGCGCTGCAGTAGACTGCGCCCGCTGCGATTTTACCCTGATTTGAAAAATCTTTTTTCCAAAGACTAACGAGAAAAACGCCATATACGATGGTAGCCACAGCGCCTGCCATCCTTAGATACTCTAGTGAAGCAAAGAATACATCGCCGATGAGTAAGGCGGATGACACAGCGGTGAATACGAATATCAGTGCGAAACCGGCAAGATAACAAAGTGAAACGATGGTTGTCTTCAGCAAGGGAAGCTGTTTACCTTTTGTGATCGTCGTACCGGCAACGAGAACTCCATAAAGGGGGATTAAGTACAAAATACAAGGAGACAAAAAGGACACCGCACCGGAAAGAAAAGCTCGCAGCATTGGCACATCTTCCATAGATCGTATCTCCCGTACTTTTAGCTGTTTGATGAAAACATTACCGCACTGGTTGCTGTCGTGATGATCTGATTTAAAACGTGAGGTTCATATCCGCCGGGATCACGGTTTCTTTGTAATAATGCGCCGGATCAGCGACCTTCACACCGTCGATCAGATCAATCTTCTGGATATTAAAGAGAGCTACATTCAGAGGGCAGGCAAGGACGATACCTCCCTCGGCTATAAACATGAAGAAGAGGTCCTCCACTGAGGGAAGCTCCATTTCCTCCATCTTTTTCATCACCGCGTCGCCCTCTTCTTTCGGCTGGTCAGGAAGACACCTGAGAGTCTTTACTTTTTCCTTGTGCACTGCATTGATGCCGCGCGAACCGAAGAACATGGTGACCTTTGAACCTTCCCGCAGCAGGCTGAGTGCGGTCATAAGAGCATTGTACACCTGGCACAATTCTTCATGGAAGCACATCACAGAAACGTTTTTCACGATCTTTGGCATGGCAGCATCCTCCTTTAAAATGTATGTTCCGAGTTACACCCATCCATACGGTGTTACGCTGGAATACGCCCGCCAGGTGAAGAGTCCGATAGCGGCAATAAGAACCATAGTCAACCAGATAGGAAACGGCGCCCAGACCTGCACCCCGAGCATGGTGGACAAAAGCACCACGAACAAACAGATTGTGGCCATGCGTTTTCTATGGATGCGCAGCGGTCCGATCTGCTTCGCAAGCTCCGGAGACACCGGACTCCCGCCCGCTTGCGCGAATAATGCGTCGATCCTGGGTTGCAGGGAAAGATACACGTAAGCCAACAAACCGCCGATCAGGAGTAGCGGAAAAAATTTGAGCGCGAGGACCGGATTGGCGGCAAGATCCGCCAAACTCCGGCCGTGCAGCACAACGAGAATTGCGCCGGATATGAGGGCGGTTGCCTGGAACACGAAGCAGGGGATCGTCCGGTTCTTGATGATGTTCTCCATATATACATCAACCCGGTCGCCGATCGGCGGCCCCAGCCTGCCGCGCTGGTTCACTGCCACAAGCGCATAGAACGGCCACGCCATCAGAACAGCGTTCGTAACGTGGATTACCCGTAAAAATGCGGTCAATTCTTCCATGATTCCTCCATAAATACTGCGCTCACCTGGTTACTATCTGGAACCACATCCTGATCCCCGTGATCGCGATGATGACCGCAATGGCGATCCTGAGGTATTTCGTGTTCACCTTTTTGCTCGCGCTTCCGCCGAACTGTGCCCCAGGAATCGTACCCACGACAAGCGCGATCGCGATCGGCCAGAGCACCTGCCCGGTCGCCACTTTGCCGATGGTGCCCGCGACCGCGCCGAAGAACACAATGCCGAGCGTACTGCCGATCACGATGCGCGTGGGGATGTTCAGAAGGTAGATCATCACCGGAATATAGATAAACGCGCCCGGAGCACCGACCATGCCCCCGAACACGCCGATGGCCAGGCTCACGGCCATTGCCAGGGGCTTGTTGTACACCAGATCGTCAGGCGAAATGTCCGTGCCCTGCTCACGCTTCGGAATAAACATAGTCACCGCGGCAATCACAGCCATGGTCGCGAAGATGGCAAGGAGAAATGCGCTCTTCGTAAATTGTGAGTAGTACGAGCCGATAAGGTTGCCGATCGCATTGCACACTCCCATATATAGGAGCAGCGATTTACTGACGAATTTATTCTTGTGGTGCACGATCACGCCGGTAAGAGAAGCGAATAGGACCTGCACCATGCTCACCGCCGCCACCTGCTTCATGTCGAACTGGCCCACACCCAGAAGCGGCGGCACATAGAGCAGCAGCGGAATCATGAATATCGCACCACCGAGGCCCAAAAGGCCTGAAAGAAAACCGCCGCCAAGTCCGAGTAAAACGAGGGTGATCAAAAGTGATGTATCCATTATGCCTCCCCCTTGATCGCGGCTTTCAATGCTTCCTGTGTGATAATATCATTCTTTACAATGAAACGTCCATTCACCATGACCGACGGGCACGGAGGCTGGTCCTTTTCCTGTGCGTACTCCTGCGAGGTTTTTTTGATGATCCTGATTTCCGCGCCAAATTCCTTTTCCGCCCAACGAGCGGATTCCAGGTTGATTGATCAGCGTTTGCCCAAGGGGTCGTTCATGTAGAGTGTGATAAGCGTTTTTTTCATTATCGTCTCCTTTCACCAGTATAGGTCCCTTTTTTTGTCACTGGACAGCAGGCCGGCGCGGCTATGTCTTCATCATATTTTTTTTTCAGGAGTTCGAGCAGATCCGGGATCAGGGGTTCTTTAAGAAAGTAGCATTTAAGGCGCCCGTCAACGAAGTAATCAACTATCTGGTGCGATCGGAGCAGCTTTAAATGCTGTGAGACATTGGGCTGACTGATATCGAGGGATTCTTCGAAGTCGCTCACGCACTTCACACCCTGAACAAGATCTTCGAGGATCTTGATGCGATTAGGATGGGCGATGATCTTAAGCAGTTCAAGTCGTTTTTCGATGGGGATCATTTATAACACCTCCCAAATAATACATGCAAACATTATTATGTTTTTATGTAAATGTCAATACTTATTGTCTTCATCTGATCAGTGGAAACTACATCACGGGAAGCCGAGGGATTGTAAACAGAGGATTAAGCCGGCTGCGGTTTAAAACACAAGAGACTGTTTAACAGTAAGAACCTGCTGATACGAGACGAGAAGTCGCTGCGAGAGTGCCAATTTTTATTTAATACCAAGGGAGCGTTGAAATTTCTGCCATGGCGTAGCCGGCTTCGGTTTGAGCACCCACGCGAGAAAGATAATGAGCACGATCGCCGCCAGAACCGTGGTGTATTGAATGGCTTTTGATCGCCTGACCTCGGTCCGCCACCAGGAAACCGCCTGTTTGGTACTGTCGGTCCCCTTGCGCAGCCAGCCCTGCACCTCCGCCACTGCAATGGAGGTCCCCAGTTTGGCGCGAACACGATTAAGACCTACGCCGGCAAAAGGCAGGCTCACGGGTGTCAGCAAGTGGGCATTGTCCGCAGCCGCCGCTTCCTGCGTAAGGCCCCGCTGTTTCAGGGTGTAGCCGCCTGCCTCGTCCGCGCGCGGGATACGGTAGAGCCGGACCTTGCCGGAGATGCCTTTGAGTTCGGTATAACCTACCTCTTCGCTCGGCACTTCGGAACGCGTCATGGACAGGAAGACCGATTCGGAAAAATAGATCTCGCCTGCGCCGGCCTTGCCTTCGATCCGCGCAGCGATATTGACCGCCTCACCGAACACATCCCCGTCCTCAATACGGACCTCGCCCACGTTGACAGCGCTGCGTATCGTGAAGCAATCGGCGGGGTCGATCAGGGCATCGGACTCGACAAGCCGGTCATGAATGGCCATCGAGCAGAGCAACGCGTCGGTAGGAGACCTGAAGGTCAGAAGATAAGCGTCACCAATGGTCTTGACCACCCGTCCCCGATACACCCGCACAAGCGGACGCACGACGTCATCAAAACGCCGCAGCATGCGCACGTTCTCCTCCCGGGTCTGGGACGACGTGCGCGGAGTGAACCCTGCGATATCGATAAACACAATCGCGAGATTTTCTGTTTTCATGATTATGAGCGATTCAAGACAGTTCCGTTATTTTACCGGAGGGGGATAACTCGATTACGCCCGATTGCTCGGACGCCGGGAAATCTTGTCCCACGTTGCTTCATCGATCTGATCAGCATACGCATTGATCGGAAAGTCTTTGCCGCAGCCCGTGCAGCGAAAGGTGACCGTCTTTCAACAGAACCTGAGCTCGACGTGTTTATCGCAGTTTTTACACTTCATGAGTCCCTCGGGTGGTCATGATACATGATTCACGATGCACGTAATGGAAGAGTGTGTGTCTTCTGTCTTCTGTCTTCTGTCTTCTGTCTTCTGTCTTCTGTCTTCTGATCCCCTACTCCACAATATCCAGATTGATCGACAATTCCCGCAGCTGGGCAGCTGACACGCGCGACGGCGCCTCGGTCATCACGCAGATAGCTTTCTGGGTCTTGGGGAACGCGATCACGTCGCGGATGGAGGTCGCACCGGTCAATATCGCGGTCAACCGGTCGAGGCCGAAGGCGAGCCCGCCGTGGGGCGGTGCACCGAACTCGAGCGCTTCTAGTAAAAACCCGAATTTCTTTCGCGCGTCCTCTTCCGCGATGTTCAGAAGCCCGAACATCTTTGACTGGACCTCCGAGCGGTGAATGCGGATGCTGCCGCCGCCGATCTCCGAACCGTTCAGCACAATGTCGTAGGCCTTGGCCCGGACCTTGAGCGGGTCCGTGGACATAAACTCGATATCTTCATCCCTGGGTGCGGTGAACGGATGATGCATGGCGTCATGCCGTTTCTCTTCCGGGTTCCACTCCACAAGCGGGAAATCCGTGACCCAGAGAAAGTTGAATTTGTTTTCGTCGATAAGGCTCAGTCTCTTGCCCATCTGCAGGCGCAGGTATCCAAGCGTTTCCGCCACGATTTTCGGACTGTCCGCAATAAACATCATGAGGTCGCCTGGTTTTGCATTCAGCCGCACGGCGATCTCTTTGACCTGGCCTTCTTTGAAGAACTTCGCAATGGGAGATTCGAAACCCGTCTCGGTCACTTTGATCCAGGCCAACCCCTTTGCACCGAAGATCTTCGCTTCGTTCGTCAGGTCGTCCACATCTTTGCGGGACAGGCCGGCCATGCCCGGCGCTGCAAACCCCTTCACCTTGCCACCGAGTTCGATCGCCTGGAGGAACACTTTGAAGTCCGATGCCTTCGCAATGTCGGAGACGTCCTTAAGCTCAAGTCCGAAACGCGTATCCGGCTTGTCCGATCCGTAGCGGTCCATGGCCTCATGGTACGGCAATCGCAGGAACGGCCTGCTGAGTTCGATCCCCTTGACCGCTTTGAAAACCTCGGCAAGAAGCTCTTCCATCAGCGACATGACATCGTCCTCAGTAACAAAGGACATCTCAAGGTCAATCTGGGTGAACTCGGGCTGACGGTCCGCGCGCAGGTCTTCGTCGCGGAAGCACTTGACGATCTGGTAGTAGCGCTCGAAGCCCGCCACCATCAGGATCTGCTTGAACAGCTGCGGCGACTGCGGGAGCGCGTAGAACATACCTTCGTTCACGCGGCTCGGGACCAGATAGTCCCGCGCGCCTTCGGGCGTGCTTTTGGTCAGGAACGGGGTTTCGACGTCAATAAAGCCGTTCTTGTCGAGGAACTGCCGCACGGTCCTCGTGATCGTGTGGCGCGTGATCAACACCTTCTGGAGACTCGGCCGTCTGAGGTCGAGGTAGCGGTACTTGAGCCTGATGCTCTCCGCCACATCGGTCTCGTCCTCGATCATGAATGGCAGAGGTTTGGACGTGTTCAGGACAACGAGCTCATTCACCAGCAGCTCGATCTCACCTGTCGGCAGTTTGGGGTTCACGGTAGTGCCCGGACGGGGAGCGACCTTGCCGATGACGCCGATCACAAACTCGCTCCTGATATCGTGCGCCAGTTTGTGTGCATCAGCTGAAGTCTCGGGATTGATGACCACCTGGGTGATGCCCGTGCGGTCGCGAAGGTCGATAAACACCAGACCGCCGTGGTCCCTCCTCGTGTGCACCCAACCCATGAGCGTAACATTCCTGCCCACGTCCTTGGCCGCAAGTTCCCCGCACGTATGCGTCTTTTTCATTGCTTTCACTGTTCAATACCCCTTTGTGGTCATGATGCGAAACAGGCTGGATAATAGCACCTCGTACGGCGGAAAGTCAAGAACGGGTTATGTGCCGCAAATTTCTTGACAATACAGGCGCAGTCACTATACTTAAACAATACCACGATGGAAACAGTGCGCTTCGAGGGTGAAGAGATGACATTAGACAAAGATATGAAGATCCTTATCGCTGATGATATGCCCTCCATGCGGTCCACGGTGAAGGACATCCTCAAGCAGCTGGGGTTCACGCATATTTCTGAAGCAACGGACGGGCTTGATGCATTGTCGCACCTTAAAGCCAAAAAGTACGACATATTATTGTCTGACTGGAATATGCCGAATATGGACGGCATAACGCTGGTCAGGATGATACGTGAGGATGCCGCATTAAAAGATTTGATTGTTATCATGATCACCGCCGAAGCGGATAAGGAGCATGTCCTGAACGCGATCAAGGTGGGAATCAGCGACTATATTGTAAAACCCTTCACCGCCGATGTTCTGCAACATAAGCTTGAAACGATCCTGGCGAAGAGACATCAGGCAGACAAGACATCGTAACAGATCGGTTGGCTTGGTTAAGAACCAGAAAATACAAGACGTTGTCCCGTTGTCCCATAGAGTTCGGGCAGTTCTTCCCTACCTGCTGGTTGCTTTGAAGTTGCTTCATCAACGCGATATTCGCAATCTGCCTGATTGAAATACGCAGAACTTACCGTGCAGCTTATCGCCATGCTCGTCAATGATGGTTTTCACAACTTCGACTTTTTCGCTTCCTTTCGCATCTTCAAGCCTGAGGATCAACACCCCGGCATGCAATCGGCCTGATTTGAATACAAGCTCGCCGAAATCCTTGTCCATAGTAACGATCATGCGTGACTCGGAAACGGCTGTTTTCAAGATCATACCGTCTTCCGCCTTCGGATCAATGTCGCGCATGGCCTTTGTATCATAGCCCTGTTCCTTAAGCCACGTTTCCACTTGCTTACTGACACCGATATCGACGAGGAATTTTAATGTTTGACGAGGCATCTCGCTACCTCGCATTCACGGCGTAAATCCGTTCTGCGTTCGCGAGTTCGGCGGCATATAAGAGGACCGCGTGAATGTCCTCCCGTTCGAGTTCAGGATATTCATTAAGCAATTCCTCGACAGTAACTCCTCCGGCGAGCGCTTTTAAAACCTGCTCAATGGTTATCCGCAATCCCCGGATCGTCGGTTTTCCAACCATGACCTTCGAATCGACGGTGATGCGCTTCAAAAGGTCTTCTGTTTTCCGTTTCGGCATCGCTGCTACCTCCTTATCATTGAATCCGGAACGAGAACATTATAACACTTATCTTCAAAACTTTTACCTTTCCACACCTCTTATTCCCCCTCCTATTTTAGGAGGGGGCTAGGGGGTGGTCAGACCTCATGCTTAAGCGCCCTCAATATCCTTTCACCAACAGCATCCAGATTATCGTAAACATCCGTGTTCAAAAAACGCAGTACCTCGATATTCAAAGCGTTTAGATACGCGGTTCTTTGCCGATCATACTCAGCCGCTTCATCGGTGAAATGTGAATCGCCATCAAGTTCAATGGCCAGCTTTTCCGAGGAACAGTAAAAATCAAGGACATACACCCCGACGCTATGCTGTCTCCGGAACTTGTAACCTCCGAGATTGCTGTGCTGCAACATGCTCCAGAGCAGTTTCTCCGCCGAAGTGGCATTGTTCCGCAGCTCTTTTCGGCGGGATTTTAGCACGGGCCGGTTATGGATCATTGAGGCTTGTCCTTGTGATTGATGATGGTCATAAGCACCACCCCCAGCCCCCTCCTTAACAAAGGCGGGGGTTTTTATTAACCTCCCCTCCTAACTTAGGAGGGGTCGGGGGTGGTAAGGTTTCGATAGGTATTATTTTTTCGAACTCCTGCGCTTAACAGGCTCCGGCCCCGGCAGCAAACTCGTGTACTTGTGGTACAACTCGAAAAGGAACGCCACCCGCTCGGCATCGGAGGAGAAAGTCTTCTTCCCATAGGCGGCATCAACCCGATGCGCGCGAAGTCGGAGACGACCACATAATGAGGAAGATCGCGTTCTGCCAGCCCCTCGAAATATTCCAACGCCTGTTTGTACGCGGAATCAAGGTCGCAGCCTCGGGATTTGTGCTCCGCGATCAGGGTGCCGCGCCAGAAGAGGTCGATGAAACCGCTGCCTCCGCCCCTTTCCTCAAAGCGCTTTCGCGCACGCTTAACCGGCTCCTCAAAACTCGCCAGCCGTCTGCGGGACACGCCGAAAACAGCAAAGAACTCATTCCAAAAGGTTTGAGCCTCGGCACTTTCGGAACGTTCACCTTCCCACTCCCGGGAGAAGGCAAGCGCGCGGTCTTTGATTTCATTCAGTGATAGCGGCATGGTGAACCGAGAATAGTATAGATTTTATGAAAACGCAACGATAAATCACTTCCGGCGCATGACACGCGAATTGCGTTCAGGGAAGATAGAAATCGCATGACCCGTGAGGGGTGGTTATGCTATAGTAACCATCATGCGCGCACTCCTTACGTTCACCATCCTCATCATCGGCATCATCCTCTTCGCAAGCCCGGCCCACAGCCAGCAGAAAACCGTCATCTTCACCCTCCCCACCACTACAACGCACAACGGCCTCCGAACGACGATTCCTCTTGCAAAGAAAAATATGCCGAAACTGGGCCTGGCCCTGGCCGGCGGCGGCGCAAAAGCGGCGGCGGCAATCGGTGTGCTGAAAGTGCTGGAGCGGGAAGGCATTCCGATCGCCGCGATCGCGGGCACGAGCATGGGCGCGGGCGTGGGATCGCTCTATGCCGCGGGCTACAGCCCCGACGACATAGAAAAGATCTTCCTTGCGAACGATTGGAACGACATGTACCGGGACACGCCCGCGCGGGCGTTCCTCACGCAGGAGCAGAAGGAGGCGGGCAGCCGCCATCTGCTCGCGTTTACCTTTCATCGCGGCCGTTTTATCCCGCCGAGCGGACTTACCGCGGCCCAGAAACTGACCAATTTGTGGATGGCAAAGACCCTCGCCGCCTCCTTTGAGGCCGACTTCGACTTCGACCGGCTCAGGGTCCCTTTCCGTGCCGTGGCCACCGACATCGAGACCGGCGAGGCCGTGGTCCTGGGACACGGCCTGCTGCACGAGGCCGCGCGGGCAAGCGCGGCGATCCCCGTCGTGTTCCAGCCGGTCGAGCTTAACGGCCGCCTGCTCGTGGACGGCGGTCTGGTCAACAACCTGCCCGTGGATGTCGCGCGGTCCATGGGTATGGACATGGTGATCGCCGTGGACACTTCCCGGAAGCTCGAAAAACGTGACCGCCTGACGACAGCCATGGACATCCTGAGCCAGTCGATCTCCGTGGAGGTCTATCGTGAGTCAGTGCGAAAGGTCGCGCTCGCGGACCTGGCGATCCTGCCGGACACGTCGGAGTATACCTTCACGGATTTTCCTTCGATCAGCGCGATCATTCGTAAAGGCGAGGAAGCGACGCAGGCGGCAATGCCCCGCATCCGGGAACTGTTGCGCGCGAAAAGCCGGGCGAATACCGGGGAAACCCGGTTCCCCATCTCGGAGCTCCAGATCCGCGGAAATTCCCACGTCCCCGCATCCGCGCTTCGGGAGGCCATGGCCCCGGTGATGGCGCCCCGGGAACCGACGGGGAATGATATCCTCGCTGCGCTGGCCGCAATCGAGACCCTCGGAGGATTTTCAGATGTCTCCCTGGAACTAACACCGCAGGGGGATGCCAACAGCGCCGTGCTCATTGTTACCGAGAACCCGTTGGTGACCGCGATCACCTTCTCCGGGAACACGGTCATCTCGACCTATGAACTGATCGCCGCGCTCAAATGGCAGATCAACCGGCCGTTACAGGCCGGTCGCTTGTCGGAAGACCTGGATGGCATCATAAAGAGATGCCGGGACAAAGGATATCTGCTGGCGCATGTGGAACGTGCGGCCATGAAGCCGGACAACAGCACGCTGGAGATCACCCTGTACGAGGGGCGGGTGGACGCGATCACCCTGGAAGGACAGAAAAAAACCAAGCCATCGCTCATCCTGCGGGAAATCCGGACCAGCGTAGGCAGGCCCCTGAACCTCGAAACCATTGCCTACGATATTCAGCACCTCTATGCCCTCGACTATTTTGAATCACTGGACATTGCACTCGATAAAAGCCCGACCGGCGGCGTCGTGCTGCGCTTCAGGGTGCGGGAGAAGCCCACGAGTACGGTCAGGCTGGGGCTCCGATACGATCTGGAGGACGGATTCACCGGTCTCACCGACCTGGTCGTTGACAATGTTACCGGCAGGGGCATCAAGCTCTACCTGAATACCAGATACGGCAACTATACCGACCTGACCCTCGGGTACCATTCCCCGGTCCTGCTCAGCTCCTATTTCGTGCACACGCTCCAGACCTTTTACCGGCAGCGAAATTATTTTCTTTACGAGAACGGGCGCCGGAGCGGAGAACTGGACATCACCCGCATCGGCGGCGAATTCGCTTTCGGGTACGAGTGGTTCCGGTTCGGCGACACCTATCTGCGGTACCGGTACACATCCGACAAGACCGTGGGCCCCTTTGGCGAACTGCCCAGCGGCTTTCGGGAGCAAACGGAAAGTCTGGCATTTCTCTCGACCGTGGACACGCGGGACAGCAGCGTTTTCGCCCACCGGGGCATGCTGTTCAAGACTTCGTACGAGACGGCCCGGCCTCCGCTCGGCACCCATGATGATTTTACCAAAACAAGCATCTTCACCCAGGGGAATATCCCTGTTGCCGAACATCATACGCTGATCCTCGAAGGATCTGTCGGCATCGGCAGCGGCGCGATCCCCTATCCGGACAGATACGGGATCGGCGGCGCTGATTATCTCCTGGGACTCCCGCTGCTCGGCTATGCGAGACGAGAGTTTACCGGTTCACAGGAAATGGGGTTGTCCGCTACGTGGCGGTGGAAGTTCAAGGAATACCAGCTCAAGGCGATAAAAGCGGCGTATGCCAGCGTTACCGGTCAGGCGGCGAATGTCTGGGAGAACAGAAGCGGGATGACGGTCAGAGATCTGCGGAACGGCGCGGGCGTCGGTCTTTCCGCGGACACAATCGTGGGACCGATACGGCTCGATGCGGGCTTCGGGGAAGACCGCAGGTATGCGGTCTATTTCTCGGCGGGATTTGATTTTTAGGCTGCTGCACGTTAAAAGGAACCCTGCCTGAGCAGTAGGGCGCGTTTGGGAAACGCGCCCTACGAATTCGGAAGCATCTTGTAGGGACCGTTCCGCCGAATGGTCCGCACAGTCTGTCATTCTGAGCGAAGCGAAGAATCTCGTTGGTTCATGCCGTTGCCAGACCCTTCGCTTCGCTCAGGGAGACGCTATTTGACGTTGTACGAGTGCATCAACCTTTGAATTTTGAATCTTGAATTTTTTTAATAATGCATTTTAATTACGCTGCCGGTCAAGCACGCAGCGCACGCGGCGCACCAGTTCAAGGGGGGACACCGGCTTCATCACCAGGTCCAGGCCCTCATCAAGGATGCCTCTGGTGTTTATGACCTCCCGGGTATAGCCGCTGGTGAACAAGGCGGGGATGTCGGGACGGATTTTTCGCATCTCCTGAAACGCCTCTTTGCCGTTCATCTTCGGCATGACCACATCCGAGAGCACGAGATCGATGCCTTGGTGCTCCCGGAACAGGGCAACGGCTTCCTCCCCGTCCGACGCTTCAAGGACCGCATACCCGAATGATCGCAGCACGGACGTGGTGAGCCTTCTCAACATCTCGTCGTCTTCCGCAACAAGGATGGTCTCGCTGCCTCCGGCAACCTCCTGCTCGGGAACCGGCGGCTTCCGGTCCTCAACCGTGTCACGGGAAACCGGCAGATAGATTTTAAAGGTCGTGCCGATTTTTTTTTCGCTGTACACATGGATGTATCCCTTGTGCTGCTTGACAATGCCATAGACAATGGAAAGCCCGAGCCCGGTCCCCCTGCCCTCTCCCTTCGTGGTGAAAAACGGTTCAAAGATCCTCGCGCGCGTTTGTTCGTCCATGCCGGATCCGGAATCGCTGACACACAGGAGCGCATACCTGCCCGGTTTTCCATAGGGGTGCGCTTTGACAAACGCCTCACCCAGTTCCACGGTGCCCGATTCAATGATCAGGGTCCCGCCCTTCGGCATCACATCACGGGCATTGGTCGCCAGGTTCATCAGGACCTGTTCGATCTGTCCGCTGTCCGCAAGAACGATCGGGCCGTCTTTGTTCAGAACGGTTTTGAGCTCGATGTCCTCGCCGATCAGCCGTGCAAGAAAATTCAGGCTCTTTCTGACCACGTCGTTGAGCCTGAGCGGTTTGGGGTCAATGATCTGCTTTCTGCTGAAGGCGAGCAGGCTCTTTGTAAGATTTGTGGCGCGGTCCGCCGAGGCGATGATCTGGTCGATGTTGTGCCGGAGCGGATCGTCCGGCTTGACCCGCATCTGCAGAATGCTGCCGTAGCCGATGATCGCCGACAGGATGTTGTTGAAGTCATGGGAAATGCCGCCGGCAAGCTGGCCTACCGCCTCCATTTTCTGGGCATGGAAAAGCTGCTCTTCCAGTTTTTTGCGCTCCGAGATGTCGATCATGACCTCGACCACGCCCCCCGGTGTGCCGTCGGGGTTCGGGAAGGCAGCCTTGTTGAAGATGACATCATGAGCGGTCCCGTCCGCATAGACGACCGAACTCTCGTACATCTGCTGCGGCTCGCCCTGCTGGAGCAGCGCCATGTCCGCTTCATGATACATATCGGCAATGTGTTTTGGCGCGACATCGTCAATGGTCCTGTGGAGCAGCCGGTCTCCTGTTTTTCCCATGACCGCTTCGAAGGCCTTGTTGAAACCGAGGAACACCCCGTATGCATCCCGGTAGAACACGGGAGTCGGAATGGTGTCGATCATGACCTGGAGAAAATTGAGGTGCGACGTTAGGGCCTGTTCCGTCTTTTTACGAAGGGTAATGTCCCGGACCACGTGGATCAGACCGATCAGGTTGTTCCCGCTGTCAAAACGCGGGATCGCTCGAATCTCAATAAACTTGTTCAAATGGGGCTCGAAAACCTCGACATTTGTGGGGACATTGGTAACAAGACTCTGACAGCTTGCGCAGTCCGGCGGGGGACTCGCTGCACCATGGTACTTTTCGTAACACTTTACCGGAGATGCATGGAGGAACGGAAGGTCAAGCGCCTGTTCAGCCGCTTTGTTCGCGCGGATAATGTTGAACTCCTTGTCGTGAATCGTGACCATGTCGGTAATGGTGTTGAACGTATCCTCCCAGTCCTGCTTTGACTGGAGCACCTGTTCCTCCAGCATTTTCTGGATGGTCAGGTCCTGCAGCGTTTCGATGACCGCTATGATCGAACCCGTGCTGTCGTGGATCGGCGAGGCATCGAACACAAGATAGCGGTCTCTGTTGTTCAGGTTCTTGAACCACCCCTCGCTGTGCAGTCCATCGGGGATCAGCACAGACCGCGAGTGCTCGGGGTACAGCTGCATCAGCCTGTCCGCATTTTTGTCCAGAATAATATCGGCAAGCACCGGCCGGTGCTGCGCATAGAACGGCTTCCATTGCTGGTTTGTCCCCACCATGACCGACCCGGGTACGCCGGTCAGCTCCTCGCACGCGCGGTTCCAGACCACCACCCGGTGGTCCGCGTCCAGAACAAACGTTGCGATTGCCGAACTCTGGAGCAGGTTCTCGCTGAACGCCCGTTGCTCCTCTGCGCGCTGGACCGCTTTGCGCAATTCAGCGTCCTTCCTGGCCTGTTCATCAATAAGTTTTTGCCGTTCGAATTCCGTCCCGATCCGCTGGGCGAGAATATGCAGGACGTATTTGTCCTCCTCCGAAAATTCATGCAGCGTTTCATCGAGCAGACAAACAACAGCGATCACCTGCCAGTTGCTGTCAAAGATCGGGAAGCCGCAGTAGGAAAAAGCGTTGAACTGGCGCAGGAAGTCGGCGCGGGGGAATTTGGTCACCACGTCGTGATAGACACGCAGTTCGCGGGCCTCACGGACCATGGCGCAGGGGGTGTGCTGAAGCGGGCTCGAACCCGCATGGGCGGTTACCGTTCCCTTGATGTAGGTGCTGAGATAGACCAGTTCATCGCCCTGGATCACGGACAGGTTGACGACAGGAACGTTCAGCAGCCCGCCGATGAGACCCGCAATATGCTTAAACACATCGATCGGTTCTCCGGTCAAAGCGATCCCGAGCTCCGCCAGGCGCTTCAGCCGAATCATGTGTCCGTCCGCCTGCAATCCCTTGTCCGATCTCAGCGCCCGAAATGCCGATCCAGGCAGTGATTCCTCTTCGATCCTGGCATGGCGCTTCATGTCATCGGCCCTTATCATCACGGCTGTGCATGGGCTGTTCGCGATGCCTCGGCCTGCATGAACGATTCCTCGATGACCATCAGCTGTTGTTTCACCTGTTCCGGCCCGAGGCCCCGCATAAGCATGGCCCGCTCCCGATTTCTGATATAGTGCTGTGCCTCCGGCGTAAGCAGGCGACCCTGACCCGAAGGGGTATGATCGGCAATGGCGGAGAACGGAGCGATGTTCCTGTTTGCGGCGAATACTCCCACGCTCCCCACCAGCAGGGTGAGGGAGCTGAGGGCGATAAACAATGTTTTATGTGTCCGTAGTCTTTTCAATCCAATCCCTTTCATTTCATGAATCGCGGAGTTTCCGCTCGTGCTTCCCCGATGTGCGCGAGGGCCTCATCGGACCGCAAGGGCAAGTTCACGGCCCCTGTTCGTGTCCCGCGCAGCAATTGATTCGCGCCTGGTGGCCGTCCGTGCGTCCGCCTGGCCGGTCTTGAACCATGCCAACAGTCCGTTCAACTCATGGGCGAGCTTTGCCAGGTCCGCCGAAGAGACATTGATCTGGGTAATGGACGCTTCCGAGGTCCGCGACACATTCGCGATATTTTCCATGGTGGCCGACACCTGTTCGGTGGCCGTGGACTGCTGCTCCGTGGCGGTGGCGATCATCTGGACCAGGTCCAGGCTCTGCTGCGAAGCCTTCACGATCTCGTCCAAAGAGCGCTCCGCATGCCCTGCGCGAGTCACGCTTTCCTCGACCTTCCTGCCTCCCTCGGCGATGCTTTTCATGGCCAGGTCCGTGTCCTGCTGGATCGTTTTGATCATGGCGGAGATTTCGCCGACCGCCGTGGTGGTTTTCTCCGCTAGCTTGCGCACCTCATCAGCGACCACCGAGAAGCCCCGGCCCTGCTCGCCCGCGCGCGCGGCCTCGATCGCCGCGTTCAGCGCAAGCAGGTTCGTCTGGTCGGCGATATACTTGATCACGCCGGTGATCTCCCCGATCTGTTTGCTGCTCTGGCTGAGCGCACTCATGGTTTTTCCCGATTCCTCAACGGTCTGCGCGATGCTCTTCATGTCGTTGACCGTGGCCTCGACCACACGCTTCCCCTCTGCCGCGAAATCCACCGAGGTGCGCGCTGCATCCGACGCCGACGACGCATTCTTCGCCACATCCATGATCGTCTGGGATATTTCCGTGATCGCCGCCGCGGACTGTTCAATCTGCTGGAACTGGTCGCGGAACCCGGTGCTGATTCCCGTGGTCGTGGATGATAATTCCTCGGAGCTGCTGGCAACGGTGTCGGACATGGTGTGCATCTTTCCGGCCATGTCTCCCAGCGTGTCCGCCATGCGGTTAAAGCTCCTGGTCATGGCGCCGATCTCGTCCTGGTTCGTGTTGTCTATCCGCGTGGAAAGGTCGCCTCCCGCGAGACGGTCCGCCATGGCGGCGGTCTCAGCGATCGGCCGGGTGATGGACCGTGCGAGCAACAGGCCGAGCAGGAGCGCCAGGACGACGCCGCTGACTATTGCCCCAACCAGGATCTTCGCCGCCAGCGACGCGGTCGCATGCGCACGGGTGCGCGCCTCGGCCACATGCTGCTGGTTCAGCTCCGTCAGGTTGTCAAGCGCGGACACGGCCGCGTTAAAGGACTCGTTCTCCACATCCAGTCCCTGGGTTTTCAACCGGGCGTATGCGCCCCGGTCCCCGGTCCGGCGGTACTCGCCCGCGATCCGGATGAATTCCTGCACATCCTTGTTCCATGCGGCCCAAATGGTGTTGAACTGGTTCCACAGTTCTTCCTCACCGCCCGCCCGGGGCAGCTCGGCATAGGCTTTTCTCGACGCCTCCGCCCGGGTAAGCGATTCCCCGATGACCTTCAGCTGCCGTTCCACCCGTTCCGACTCAAGGCCCGGGATGAGCAGGGTCCGCTCCCGCGCCTTGACGTTCTGCTGGGCCTCCCGGATCAGCAGGAGGTTCTGCATGCCCGGAAGTTTATGGTCCGCGATATCCGTGAGATGCGAGGTGATCCTGTTCACCACGAATAATCCCGTGATGCCCACCAGCAGGGTGATGGCGCTCAGCACACAGGCGGTTGCAACCAGTTTTGCTTTTATGGTCATCGTGTTCCCCATTGCTCTGCTCCTTCCGCGTGCGCCCGCTGCAGCCTGTCGCGGTATTTATTCAGGTGAAGAATAAGATTGTCGATCTCGTGTTTTGCAAAGCAGGTATCGGCGCCCGCATCGAGTAGGGTCCTTTTCTCGCCCGAGGACGCCGTATCGGTGAATACCACGATAATATACGTCGTGGAAATTGAGTCTTTGATCCGTCTGAGCCGCTGATAATAATCGAGTCCGGGCATCTGCATATCGAGGAGGACGATATCGTAGGTCCGCTTGCCGTCAAACGAAGGCATGAACGTATCACCGCGAACGATCAGGTCCACGGCATATCCCGCATCCTCCAGTTCCTGTTTCAGAAGGAACCCGTGGTTTTTTTCCACGTCGGCGATAAGAATGCTGGCCCGCGCCGGCTGCACGGCAATTTCCGTTTCCTGGTCCATGATCCGCTCCCGCATACTACCCGCTGACCGGCGAAGAGACGCCGCCTGCTCTGACGACATAGCGCTTGTCAGCCATAGTATTCCGCACTTCTTTCACCAGGCCCTCCAGCTCGCTGTATCGCTCTTTCAATTCAGCGATCGACGCCAGCGTATGGTCGGCGCGCTGCAGCCTTGTTTCGACGCACGCCAGGTCGGCGAGGAGTCTCCGCACATCCGTGACCTGCTGGGCCAGGACCCGGGCATCCTCGAGGGTCACATCGTTCCGCCTCAGAAGGCTGCGTGATTCATAATACACATTGTGCAGGGTTGAAAATATCCCGTCGCGGTCCCGTGACGTTTTCGCGATCGATGTGTCCGTGCTCGTATCCATTGCTCCACCTCCTGGTCATGGCTGGTTTTATACCCGGTCCTGCCGCGTTACACTGCGACGAGACGACCTTTGAGTTTGCTCAGGAGAAATATGGTCAATTGATAATTCGGGCCTTCCTCCTGTTTGACCTGATTATAAAAATCGCAGATCTCGCAATTTTTGTATTTCATGCCGAACGTGCCCTGGACCTGGCCGCCGCACAGGGTGCCGGCTATCATCCAGCAGGTCCTTCCGCTATTTTTCCCTTGATGCACGTCATGCAGCCGGTCATCGGTCGAAGCCGGGCAGATGCCCAGCGCCGCGGAATTTTCCCCGCCCCGTTCCCGTCCGCACTTCTTATGCTCCCAACAGTTCTTTTTCATACCGTGGTTCTCCTGTGAGAACGTCGTAGCCCCTCCTTAGACAAGGAGGGGTTGGGGTGGTCAATGCCTGATCGAATCCATGCCCGTTTTCGCTGCTGCGGCCAGGGGCGACCCCTGCTTTTGAATGGAACGCTCCATTCCCAGGCGCGTTGCTGAAAAACCAAGGGGGGTCGGTTCTTCCTCTTTTTTCACAAGGTTCATGAAATCGCACCGCCAGCAATTATGCAGTTTCTGCGCATACGTGCCCTGGACCTTTCCACCGCACAGGGAGCCGGCAATTGCCCAGCATGCCCTGCCCGCGCCGGTCCCGCCATGAGCGCCGTCCAGTTCCTTGTACATCGTTACCGGGCAGACACCGAGTTCTTTCGCTTTTGAACCGCCCTGTTCTCTTCCGCACTTTTTATGTTCCCAGCAATTCACTTTCATATCCGCCTCCCTGAAGGTTTCGATGTTTTGTTATCCATACTAAAGCAAGAGCCTTGCCACTCTGTAACCGTATGATTTTATGAACATGGTATTCAACACAAGGCAGGTATCTCGGGCAAACTGCCCTGGCCTCTGGACAGAATGCCCGATGCAAAACAAACGCGGGCAGCATCACTGAAATAGTGCGGACCGTTCGGGGAACGGTCCCTACGATTATATATAGTAGGGCGCGTTTCCCAAACGCGCCGCACCGAACTGAACCGCATAAATCCGAATTACGACAAATCTCATGGACAAGTCACGCTATTTGTTGTTACAATAGATTCAGCTTGAGAGAAATTTCCGGGGGTGTCGGCGATGAAGAAACAACTCGCTTTATTCGGCGAAATGGCATGCATCGTCATCCTCCTTGCTCTGCTTTCCCCTTCCGCTGCTCCCGCCGCCCCGCCGATCAAGATCGTGATGGACAACAACTATCCCCCGTACGTCTTTTTGAACAGCGACGGCAAACTGCAGGGCATCCTGATCGACCAGTGGAAGCTCTGGGAAATGAAAACGGGCAGACCGGTCGACATCCACGCCATGGACTGGCATGAAGCTCTTCGCCGTATGAAGACCGGGGAGTTCGATGTCATCGACACGGTTTTTAAGACCCCGGAGCGGTCGCACTGGCTCGACTTCACCAGGCCCTACGCCAGGCTGGAAGTCGCAGCGTTCTTCGATGAAGAAATTTCCGGCATTTCCGACGCGGCATCGCTAAGCGGTTTTGTGGTGGCCGTTAAAAAAGGAGATGCCGCAATCGACCTCCTTAAACAGAACGGCGTTGACACCCTGCTCCCCTTTTCCAGTTATGAAGCGATCATTCAATCTGCCAAAGAACACAAGATCACGGTGTTCGTCATGGACGCTCCCCCGGCGCACTATTTTCTGCATAAATTCGGGATTCACGGCCAGTTCAAAAAATCCCCGCCTCTGAACACCGGGGAATTCCATCGGGCCGTTTTAAAAGGCAATGCCGGGATGCTGAAACTGGTGGAAGACGGCTTCGATCTGATCTCTTCGGAAGAACGCGACAACATTGATGCCGCCTGGCATGGCTCGCCGCTGGCCAATGGCGTCTTTTTGCGATACTTCTTCATGACCGCGGGCGGTCTGGGCCTGCTGGTGTTGGCGCTGTTCACCTGGAACCGGGTTCTTAAAAAAGGAATAGACCGTCGCACGACAGAACTGAAAAACAGCGAGGAACGAATAGCCCTGGTCCTCAATTCCATTGCCGAAGGCATCTACGGCGTTGATCTCCAGGGAATCTGCACCTTTTGCAATCCCGCAGCGCTCCGTCTCCTGGGGTACAGCCGAACAGAGGATATCGTCGGCAAAAAAATCCATCCTCTCATTCATCATACGAAACCCGACGGCTCTCACTATCATTCGAAAGACTGCAAAGTGTACTGTTCCTACCGTGAAGGGAAGGGAATCCATGCGGATGATGAGGTGTTCTGGCGCTCGGACGGAACAAGCTTTCACGTGGAATACTGGGCTCAGCCGGTCATTCATGACGGCGTCCCCATGGGCGCGGTCACGGCCTTTGTGGACATCAGCGAGCGTCGTCAGGCGGAAGAGACGCTGCGCATAAGCGAAGAACGCTATCGGTCGCTGTTCGACAATATGCTCGAAGGTTTTGCCTATTGCCGCATGTTGTTTGAGAATGAAAAGCCGCTGGATTTTATTTATCTCGATGTCAACGCAGCATTCGAATCGCTGACCGGATTGAAGAACGTTGTCGGGAAACGGGTGACCGAAGTGATCCCGGGCATTCAGGGAAGTGATCCCGGACTGTTCGATATCTACGGCAGGGTCGCCTTGACCGGCAAGCCTGAACGGTTCGAGGTCAATGTGCTGGCCCTGAACACCTGGTTCTCTATTTACGTTTACAGTCCGGTAAAAGAACATTTTGTCGCCGTCTTTGACGTCATCACAGCGCGGAAAAAGTCAGAAATGGCGCTCTACGAAAGCGAACAGCGCTTCCGGGACGTCCTGGAGAAGATCTCCCTGGTCGGCGTCATGCTCGATACGCAGGGCAGGGTCGTTCTGTGCAATGATTTTCTCCTTGCTCTGACCGGCTGGAGCCGCGACGAGGTGCTGCATAAGAACTGGTTTGAGATGTTCCTCCCGCCCGAGGTCCGCTCCGAGGTTGAAGACGGGATCTTCGTCACCTCCATCCAACAGGGGGAGATCCCGGTCCATTATGAAAACCCCATCGTCACCCGCGACGGCGCGCGCAAACTTATTGCATGGAGCAACATCGTGCTCCGCGACAAATCAGGCGCGGTCACGGGCGTGGCCAGCATCGGCCAGGACATCACCGAGCAAAAGCGGATGGAAAATGCGCTGAAACAAAGCGAAAACCTGCTCCAAATGATCATTAAGACGGAGCCTGACTGCCTCAAGATGACCGATGCGCAGGGCAACCTCATTATGATGAACCGCGCCGGACTGGATATGATAGAAGCGGACGATTTCGAAATGGTCAAAGGCCAGTGCGTGTGCCCCATGATCACCGACGAACATCGGCCGGCATTCATGGAATTGACGAAACAGATTTTTGAGGGAAAATCCGGGACGCTGGTGTTCGAGATGGTCGGGCTGAAGGGACGACATCTGTGGCTCGAGACCCGCGCCGTGCCGTTCCGCAATGAGAAGAACGAGATCGTGGCCCTGCTCGGCATCACGCGCGACGTAACCGAGCGCCGGAAGCTGGAAGAGCAGCTCCGGCAGTCGCAGAAGATGGAATCCATCGGCACGCTCGCCGGCGGCATCGCCCATGACTTCAACAACATCCTGTCAGCCATATCCGGGTACGGCCATCTTACCCTCATGAAGATGGCGCAGAACGACCCTTTCCGGCCGAACCTGCAGCAGATCCTGGAGGCTTCGGACCGCGCCGCGCATCTTACGAAAGACCTCCTTCTCTTCAGCAGAAAACAACCCATCGACAAAAAACCCGTTGATCTGAACGAGGGCATCCAGAAACTGAGCAAGTTCCTCGTGCGGGTGATCGGAGAGGACATTACCTTCAAGACCATGCTGGCCGGTGGCGTTATCCCGGTCCTTGCCGACGCATTTCAGATCGACCAGGTCCTGATGAACCTCGCGACGAATGCGCGGGACGCCATGCGGAACGGCGGCAATTTTTCCATTGCAACGGACACGGTCCGGCTGAACGAGGAATTCACCTTCTCTCACGGCCTCGGGACTCCCGGCGAGTATGCCGTGATCAGCGTGTCGGACACCGGCGAGGGAATGAACGAGGAAACGCTGCAGAGGATCTTTGAACCATTTTTTACGACAAAAGAGGTGGGCCAAGGCACCGGGCTCGGCTTGTCCGTCGTGTACGGGATCGTGAAGCAGCATGAAGGAGCGATAACCGTTTACAGCGAACGCGGCCATGGCACGATCTTCCGGATATACCTTCCTCTCCTCGTCGACACCCCGGCGGACAAAGTGGCCGTTGTCGATGAGGATAAACTGGTGGGAGGCATGGAAACCATCCTTCTCGCAGAAGACGACAAGACCGTACGGGAAATGACCACCCTGCTGCTGCAGGACTTCGGCTACAAGGTCATCACAGCCGTCGATGGACAGGATGCGGTGAAGCAATTCTCGGAGAACAGTGACCGCATCAACCTGCTGCTGTTCGATCTGATCATGCCGGAAAAAACGGGCAAGGACGCTTATGATGAAATAAGGAAGATGCGGCCCGATATTAAAATCATCTTTGCAAGCGGATACGATCCCGACATGGTGCGTCAGAAGGCCCTGCTCGAACAGAACGTGCCGGTGGTGTATAAACCGGTGTCCATGGCGGCCTTGCTCAAAAAGATCAGGAGCGTGTTGGACAATGGCAATTCACGGCAGTAGTGCAAACAAAATCATATATGTTACATCCCCCGGAGGGGTCCCCCTCACAGCCTGCATTCGCGCTATGCACTCATAATCGCTGGCCGGTGGGGAGAGGAAGTAATTTTGCTAGTCTCGTAAAAAGTCGATAATTCTTTTTTCATGTCATGCCGGCTTGTCCGGAATCGTTTTATATCAGTACGTTATAAAAAGCTGCGATTCCCGAAAAGCGGGAATGACGACTTTTTATGGGTACCTCAATTTACAAACCACGCGGGCACAGGAGTATCAGGTGAAGAAAAGAACTGTCCTTGTTCTGGTGGCCGGATTCGTCGGTTTGTGCGTCTATCTTTTTTTCGTCGTTTACGGCGAGGCTGAGAAAACCGCGATCAGGCAATTGAATGATGAACAGAAGATCCATGCGGAGCAGGCGGCGCATGGTGTCGAGGATTTCTTTGCGACCTGGACAGGCATCCTGAATTCGTTTGCGAAAATGGACGCGATCATCACTGTTGACGCCGCGGGCAAACGCACCATGGCGCTGCTCTATGACGCGCACCATGAGCAGATCCGGTCTATTACCCGGGTGGATGAAACAGGCAGGATCCTTCACACGGCCCCCCACAGCAGCGTTATCGGAAGCGATATCTCCGGACAACGGCATATGCGGGAGATTCTGCGGGACCACAACCCCGTGGTGAGCGATGTGTTCACCACCGTCCAGGGCTTCACGGCGATCGCACTCCATGTGCCGGTGTTCAAGGGGGCAACGTTCAAGGGCACGATCGCAATCGTCATTGATTTTAAAAACCTCGCAAAGCGTTATCTGGAAGTGATTAAAATCGGCAAAACAGGCTACGCCTGGGTCGTCAGCCGCGATGGGACGACCCTCTTCAGCCCGGTCCCCGGCTTCACCGGCCAATCGGTTTTCGATACCGCAAAGGACTTTCCTTCGGCGATTTCCATGGTGAAGGAAATGCTGCAGGGCCGCGGAGGGACCGCCGTCTATACGTTCGACAAGATCGGTGATCAAGCAGTCCCGCCGGTGAAAAAATATGCGGTCTACCTGCCCATCCACATCGCCAACAGTTTCTGGTCGATCGTCGTGGCATCGTCCGAGGACGAGGTCCTTTCCTCCCTCACCTCATTCAGAAATAAGCTGCTCCTGGTTATCGGCATGCTGCTTTTCGGCGGGGTCCTCTTTTCCCTGCTCGGCGCAAAAGCATGGCTGATCGTGGCGGAGGAGGAGAAGCGAAAAAAGGCGGAGGAGGAGCTTCGCGCGAGGGAAGCGCAGCTTTCCGTGATCTATGACGGTATTTACGATATTGCATTCGTTGTCCGCGTGGAACCGGGCAATCGTTTCCGGTTCATTTCGGTCAATCGGCGATTCCTGGAAGCGACCGGATTGCGGGACGATCAGATTGTCGGCAAAACAATCGACGAGGTGATTCCCGGACAGTCCGCCGCGCTGGTCGTCCAAAAATACAGCGAGGCGGTCCGAACCGGCCGGTCACTTCAATGGGAGGAAGTTACCGTCTACCCCGCGGGAGAAAAGACCGCTGAAGTCTCGATCTCCCCCGTATTTGATGCGCAGGGGGTGTGCACGCAATTAATCGGCATGGCGCATGACATCTCCGAACGCAAGCGGGGCGAGGAAGCGCTGCGGAATTCAGAGCAAAAATTCATGAAGGCCTTTCATGCCACTCCCGATGCGATCGTCATCAGTAGAGCGGCCGACGGGCTTTTGATGGAAGTCAACGAGATGTTTCTACGCATGACCGGATATTCGCGAGAAGAGGTCTTGCACAAATCAACGATAGACCTTAATTTCTGGGTCGACCCCGCAGAACGTGACCGCTATATCGCCACGATAAAGGAACACGGCAGGGTCCGAGACAGGGAAGCGCGATTTCAAACACGGACAGGCACGCTCCTGGACAGTCTTCTATCCGGTGAGAGCATACAGCTGAATGATGAACTTTGCCTGCTGTCCATCATACGCGACGTGACCGAGCGAAAAAAGATTGAACGGGAACTGGAAAAACATCGGCTGCACCTGGAAGAACTGGTGAACGAACGAACGGCGGAGTTGAAGACCAAGATCGATGAGATCGAGCGCATGAACAGTCTCTTTGTCGACCGCGAGCTCCGGATGGTGGAGTTGAAAGAGAAAATAAGGGAGCTCGAGTCCGGAACACCGTAGTCCAGAACCGGTCGGTACGACAGCGTGAGAAAGGGACAAGAGAATGAGTTCCAAGGCTATCAAGTATCTTAAAGACTCAAACATAGCCATTGTATTTGCGGCATTTGCACTGGTGGCGGAGATCATTACGGCCATCATCGTCTCGATCATGAGCATCCTGTTCCATGGCCGGATCGGCAATGATTTCCTGATCACCGGGGCGATCGCGGCATTTGTCGCCACCCTGGGCACGACGCAAGTCACCTACTATCTGCTGAAAGAACTGCGTGAAGGCGACCGGATCACCGAGATGTTGACCTTCAACAGCAAGATCCTGAACACCTCTTCTATCGGCATCTTCACCTACGATGCCTCGGGCCAGTGCATTTTCGCCAATGAAGCCGCTGCCGTGATATTGGGAGCAACAGTTGACGACCTGTTGCTGCAAAACTTTCATCAGATCCGGTCATGGAAAGAGTCGGGAATATATGAACTCGCTCTCAGGGCTCTCAACACGAACAACGAACAACAGGCTGAGGTTCACGTGGTGACGACCGCGGGAAAGGATGTCTGGCTGAACCTGAGATTCTCCTCATTTCAAGCCAAAGGCGAGAAACACCTGCTGGTGTTCTGCCATGATATCAGCGAACGCAACAAGGCGGAGAGGGAGGTCAGTCAAAGCGAAGAACGTTCGCGCCAGCAACGCAATGCGATAGCGATCCTGGCGGTCGACAACGCGATCGCTTCCGGCGACATTCCGGCGGCGGCGCGCAAACTCACCGAGACGATAGCAGCGGCCGCGCGGGTCGAACGAGCAAGCGTATGGCTTCTATCCGAAACAAGGAGAGAACTGCGATGTGTTTCTCTTTTTGAAAAGAGCGCACAGAAGCACAGTAACGGGCTTGTCCTTCATGCAGCCGACTATCCCCGATACTTCGAGACGATCCTTGCGCAAAATGTGGTCAATGCACACGATGCGCGCACCGACCAGCGCACGCGCGAGTTCACAGAAGGATATCTGCTCCCCCTGGGCATCACCTCGATGCTCGACGCCGCGATCATCTCGGGGGGAGAACTGGCCGGGGTCGTCTGCCTGGAACACACCGGCGAAAAGCGCGAATGGAAATCCGATGAAGAGGCATTCGCCGGCACCATGGCATCGTTGCTGGCTCAGGCCCTTGGCAACGCAAAACGAAGACAAGCGGAGGACGAACTCCAGAAACACCGTGAACGCCTTGAAGAGCTGGTGAACGAGCGCACTGCCGAGCTGAAAACCAAAATTGCGGAGATCGAAAACATGAACAATGTGTTTGTAGATCGGGAGCTCAGGATGATAGAATTGAAGGCAAGGATAAAGGAACTCGAGTCCGAAAAAAAGTAGGCTGGAAGTGGAATGAAACTCGTGCTTGATCGTGTGCGGTAATGCAATGTTTGCGAGGAGACGACTGCAATGAACGAAAATATCCAGAAACCGGCCTCGTATCGGTATGATGCTCAGCTTCCTCCCGAATCAGCAATGCTGGAGGAACTGCTTAAAACCAGCGAAATACAAAAGCTGTTCGAGGCATATTACAACCTCATTGCGATTCCCATCTGCATCATCGACCTCAACGCCAATGTCCTTCTCTCCTCCCCCTGGCAGCGCATCTGCACCCAATTTCACCGTGTCAATCCAACGACAAGCGACCGCTGTATCGAGAGCGATACGCAGTTGGCGACCCAGCTTCAGAAAGGGACGGCCTGTTCCATTTATACCTGTAGAAACGGCCTGACGGACTGTGCTTCCCCGATCATCATCGAAGGAAAACATATCGCCAATGTCTTTACCGGTCAATTTCTGACGAGCAAGCCCGACGAATCCCGGTTCCGCAAACAAGCCGAAGAGTACGGGTTTGATGGTGCCGATTACCTCGCTGCTTTGCGCGAAGTTCCCATTGTTGATGCGGAAAGGATACCGCTTATTCATGATATGCTGGTCAGAATGACCCGTTTGATCACCAACCTCAGCATAGATCGCAAGCGGGCAGTCGAAAGTCAGTCAAGGCAATCCATTATTCTCGACGCCATTCCCCAGTCCGTGTTTTGGAAAGATCTCGAGGGCAGATACCTTGGCTGCAACCTGGCTTTTGCCCGGGCAGCGGGCCTCACCTGCCCGGAGGACATTGTCGGCAAAACCGATTTTGACATGCCGTGGCCCCGCGCCGAGGCCGAAGCCTACCGTGCAGATGATAAAGCCGTCATTGCCGCCAACCAGCCTCGGCTTCACATTGTCGAGCCCGTTCAACAGGCTGACGGATCGCGCATCGTAGTTGATACCTCAAAAATTCCGCTTGTTGATGCCGGCAATACCCCCTGTGGCGTAGTGGGTATTTATGAAGACATCACTGAGCGCAAACGGGCGGAGCAGGAATTGGCAAAGCATCGCGCGCAGCTTGAAGATCTGGTAAGCGAGCGCACATCCGAACTGAAAGCCAAGATCGCCGAAATCGAGCAAATGAACAATTTGTTTGTAGATCGGGAGCTAAGAATGATAGAATTGAAGGCGAGAATAAAGGAATTGGAAAGCAGGTAGAATTCAGCAGCCAGTAGCCAGAATCCTGAATAACGCCTCCACCTATCAACATATTTCTGAATGCTGAATTCTGGATTCTGCTTTTATTACAACAAGCGGTTGGACAAATAATGAAGAATGTCGTTAATAAATATTCTCTCGTCGCGCTCGTAGCCTTAGTATACTTTGTCGCAGCGAGGCTCGGCTTGATGCTGGCCTATCCGGGGACGAACGCGACACCGCTGTGGCTTCCCACGGGTATTGCCCTTTCAGCAATGCTCCTGTGGGGGAACCGTATGTGGCCCGGCATTGCGCTGGGTGCATTTGCCGCTAATTTCCTGCAACTGGGAGGGCTTGGCCTTTCAATGCCCGCAGCGTTTGCTGCAGCGCTCAGCACATCTGCCGGGAACACACTTGAGGCGCTCACTGGCGCATATCTCATCCACCGCTTTACGGGAACACGAAACCCCTTTGAACGCAGCGCCCACGTCTTCGCGTTTATCCTGTTCGGCGCATTGATCAGCACGACGGTAAGTTCGACCATGGGAACCGTGACATTATGCCTGAGCCTCTCTGACTAGAGCAATTTCCCTTCCATCTGGCTGACCTGGTGGTTGGGAGACGCGGCAGGCGCCATTATTCTGGTTCCGCTGGTGATGACGTTTAAACGATTCGATTCCGGTGGCTGGAAAATACGGCTAATGGCCGGAGATCTTCTGCTTTGGACGTCCATCTTCGCTGTTTGTTATACTATCTTTTCCCGCACCGTTCCGCTGAACTATCTGCTGTTTCCCATGCTCATCATTGCCGCTTTCCGTCTGGGCCAATTCGGCTCCGCTCTGGCAGTCGGCGTCATATCCATCGCCTCCACCTACGCAACAGTCAACGGGACCGGCCCGTTCTCGGCCATGAACCTGACCGGGGCGCTTCTGCTACAACAGGGATTTATCGGCAGCATTGCGACCGCAACCATGGTGCTGTCGGCAATCGTGGCTGAGCAGAAAATATCCGCGCTGAAGGTCCTGGAAAGCGAGAAACGGTCCCGCATGCTCATCGAGCAAGCCCCGATCGGCATCATTCTTTCCCGGGACGGCATCATCCTTGATGCGAACCGAGTCTCCGTGGAAATGTTCGGCTTCGCCGATATTCAGGAATTGCGGGGGACCGCGCTCAAGAACCGGTTCGCGCTGAAGAATACATCGGAAATCCCTGATCGAATAAGCGAACAGTCTCAGGGGCAATCTGCCGGCGCCGGATACGAGACCTTGGGGTTGCGCAAAGACGGATCACAATTCCCTTTCCATGTTTCAGTGAACAGAATCTTTTTAGCTGAAGGTCCGTTGACCATCAGGTTTTGCATCGATATCACCGAGCGCAAAAGGGCGGAGGAGGCATTACAACTTTCTGAGTTAAAATTCGGAACAATTTTCCGTGAAAATCCCGTTCCCCTGGCAGTGAGCGAGTTCGAGACCGGATGTTTCCTGGAGGTCAACGACGCGCTCCTTACGTTGATGCATGCCACGACGCCCGCGCAGATGCTCGGGCGGACCTCGATCGAGATCGGCATGGTAACGCCGGCTGAACGGGTTAAGATCATCGATGCGGTGCAGGCGACCGGCCGTACCGACAGACTTGAGATCGTCATGACCCGCCTGGACAGAAGACCGTTTGTTACAGAGTTAACCTCAACTTCCTACGAACTTGCAGGCAAGCGATATTTACTGACCTGCATCCTCGATATTACCGAGCGCAAGCAGGCCGAGGATGCGCTGATGGAGAGTGAGGAACGATTCCGAAATCTCTTCGAAACCGCCAATGACGCGATTCTTCTGCTGGATGGAAATACCTTCGTCGATTGCAATGCGAGGGCCGTTGAAATGTACGGCTGCGATGCCAGAAACGATCTGCTGAACCATACGCCGATGGAGTTTTCTCCGGCACAACAGCCGGATGGTCGCAATTCCATGGAAAAAGCTTCGGAGAATATAAACCTTGCGCTGAGCAACCGTCCTCAACGATTCTACTGGAAGCATCTCCGCAAAGACGGCACGCCGTTGGACGCTGAAGTTGCGTTAAACCGTGTTGAGATTTTGGGGCATACGTTTCTTCAGGCCATCGTACGAGACATCACCGAGCGAATAAAAGTTGAGCATGAACTGCAAAAACACCGGGAGCACCTCGAGGAACTGGTGAAAGTACGCACCGGCGACCTTCAAAAAAGCCAGCGGGCCCTGACGAACATTGTGGAGGATTTGAATCTCAACAAGGAAGAGCTAGTGGCGGCGAATAAAAAGCTCAAGGAGATCGACCACCTCAAATCACTGTTCATCGCCTCTATGAGCCATGAACTGCGCACGCCGCTCAATTCCATCATCGGCTTTACCGGCATCCTGCTCCAAGGCCTTGCAGGAGAACTGAACACGGAGCAGCGGAAGCAGCTCGGCATGGTGAAGGGCAGCTCCGAGCACCTCCTATCGCTCATCACCGACATCATCGATCTGAGCAAGATCGAGGCAGGCAAGATCGACCTGAGCATGGAAACGTTCGACCTGTCCGTGATCGTGCGCGAAGTCATGGGTTCGTTCCAGGTCATGGCCGAACGCAAAGCCTTGCTGCTGTCAGCTGAAATTCCTTCCGACCTCATGGTCGTAAGCGACAAGCGCAGAATACGACAGGTGCTGGTGAATCTCGTCGGTAATGCGGTGAAGTTCACGGAACAAGGCGGCGTGAGCGTCACAACGCAGGAACATGGTAATGTCCTGAAAGTTTCCGTACGGGATACCGGCATGGGAATCAGGCCGGAGGACCAGGAAAAACTCTTCAAATCGTTCAGTCAGGTGACCACGGTAGAGGCGCCGAAACATGAGGGCACGGGCCTGGGATTGTATCTTTCACGAAGGCTGATCACCCTTCTGGGCGGAGAGATCGGAGTGGAGAGCGATAGTGGGAAAGGAAGCGTATTTTTCTTTACGCTGCCGTTGGGGAAATAGTAAAAATTCAGAATCCAGAAGTCAGAATTCAGGAGTCAGCATAATAACAGGGGGTGGCATGAGCAGACTACCGGCGAAATAGTTTCAAGATCTGATCGTTCTCTTGAAGTGAGCCGTTATTATCTGATGGCACAGGACTATCAAAATCCACCCAAAATGGCAAGAATATTTCTCGCAAAGCACGCACCTGCACTCGCGCTATCGCACTCGTAAACGCTGGGCACAGGCAAAGGTCGCAAAGAAAGTCTAAACTTTGTCTATATTATAAAACAAAGCCTCTCCTGCTTTTCTTGGCGAACTTTGCGAGCTTCGCGAGAGACGCCTTTAGATTTTGGCTTCTCCGGGTTAGGCATCTATCTAGATGCAGCGTTTGGAAGAGGTCAGCAAACTGCTTGAAGCATATACATCAACTATTCTTGATAGTCTCGTAAAAAGTCGATATACACTCTTTTGATGTCATTCCGGCTTGTCCGGAATCGTTTCAAATCAGCATGTTGTAAAACACTACGATTCCCGACAAGCGGGAATGACGACTTTTTACTAATACATCATTCTTAATTCTTAATTCTGGATCCTGGATTCTGAATTCTTGCGAGGTTTCCCATGAAAAAGATTCTCGTTGTAGAAGATAACGAAAATAACCTATACTTGATCACGTTCATACTGGAGAAGCAGGGCCACAAGGTGATCGCGGCAAAAACCGGCGAAGCAGGCGTCGAAACGGCGCTGAAAGAACAGCCCGATCTCATCCTCATGGATATCCAGCTCCCGGGTATCGATGGGCTTGAAACCACCCGAAGGATCAGAGCGTCAACAACGGGTGGCAATGTCCCGATCATTGCACTCACCTCCTATGCGCTGGTGGGCGACAGGGAGCAGGTCATGACTGCCGGGTGCACCGGCTACATAGAAAAACCCATTAATCCCGAGACGATCATGGGAGAGATTGACAAGTATCTGGCAGGAAAAAAGTGAGAAAAAAGCGAACTCAGAATTCAGGAGTCAGAAGTCAGAATAACCGGGGAAAACCTTGTATGATGTTTATTCTATATTCCGCATTCTGCATTCTGTTTTCTGTCTTCTGTCTTCTGTCTTCTGAATTCTGACTCCTGAATTCGACCTTTTTGTCTGGAGGTTCTATGAAAGTTCTTGTCGTTGACGATACGCCCGAAAACGTGTATCTGCTGGACGCGCTGCTCAAAGGCCACGGCTATGAAGTAACCACAGCTGTGAACGGCATCCAGGCGCTGGAAAAGTTGAAACAAAACCCTGTAACACTCATCATTTCGGACATTCTCATGCCGAAGATGGACGGGTTTCAGCTCTGCCGCGCGGTTAAAGCCGATGATGCCTTGAAGAACATCCCCTTTATTTTTTATACCGCCACATATACGACGGAAAAGGACAGGGACTTCGCCTTGAGCCTCGGCGCGAGCAGGTTCATCCTGAAGCCGACGGACCCGGATGAATTCATCGGCATCATCCGGGAAGTTCTTGCTGAAAAGAAAACCGGATCGCTGAGCCCCGGCGAAATAACCATTGAAAAAGAGACCGAATATCTGAAAGAACACCAGAAACGTCTCGTCAAAAAACTTGAGGATAAAATCACCGAGCTTGAGCGCTCGGAGGAGCGGTACCGCAGCCTCATCTCCTGCGCCGCGGATGCCATCATAACGCTCGATGAATCCGGAATCATAACGTCATGGAATGACGCTGTCGGAAAGATCTTCCGCTATGACCACGATGAGGTGATCGGAAAGCACCTCTCGCTGCTGATCCCGGAAGAACACCTCGCGGAACAGGATGCTATCTTCACAGGACTGAAGGGTAAAACAGCATCGGAATGCCGCGATGCCGTTGGAAGGTCGAAAAACGGCGACCTCATCCCGATCGGGATATCATTCAGCCTGATGAAAGATAAACAGGGCAACATCCTCGGATTCTCGGCGATCATCAGGGACATGTCCGAACGCAAACGCGCGGAGCGTTCTTTGGCGGAGAAAGAAACCCGTCTGCGCATCCTCGTGGAAACCATCCCCGATTTGATCTGGCTGAAAGACGTCGATGGTGTCTATCTGTTCTGTAATAAGATGTTCGAACAGTTCTTTGGTGCCAGCGAAGCCGACATTATCGGCAAAACTGACTACGACTTTGTAAATAAGGAATTGGCCGACTTCTTCCGCGATCACGATAAGAAGGCCATGGATGCCGGCAAACCCAGCAGCAACATGGAATGGGTCGCCTTTGCCAGCGACGGCCATCGCGCCTTGCTGAACACCATCAAAACACCGATGCGCGATGCTGAGGGCAAGCTCCTCGGTGTGCTCGGCATCGGCCGGGACATCACCGAGTACCAAAAGCTCGAAGACCAGCTCCGTCAGGCGCAGAAGATGGAAGCCATCGGCACCCTTGCCGGCGGCATAGCCCATGATTTCAACAATATTCTATCGGCGATTATCGGCTTCGGACATATTACCATCATGAAAATGCCGAAGAACGACCCGCTACGGCTGAACGTAGAACACATGCTGGAATCCGCGGACCGGGCCGCCGCGCTTACCCAGAGTCTTCTCACCCTCAGCAGAAAGCAGGTTGCCGATCGAAAGCCGGTTGACCTGAATACGATCCTGAAAAAGGTGGAAAAGTTCCTTGCGCGGGTGATCGGCGAAGATGTGGAAGTTCATCTCTCCCTGGCCGAAGGCGCATTGACCATCATTGCCGATGCGGGTCAGCTGGAGCAGGTGTTCATGAACCTGGCAACGAATGCTCGGGATGCAATGCCGAACGGAGGTTCGTTCACGATCGGAACGTCGGTTATGGCATTGGACAACGAATTTGTGAAGGGCCAGGGGAATGGCAAACCGGGTAACTATGCCATGATCTCGGCAACCGACACCGGTGTGGGAATGGATGAGGAAACGAAGAAAAAGATTTTCGAACCGTTCTTCACGACCAAGGAAGTCGGAAAAGGCACGGGACTCGGACTTGCCATGGTGTACGGCATTGTCAAGCAGAATGATGGGCTCATCAACGTGTACAGTGAACCCGGACACGGCACAACCTTCCGGATGTATCTGCCGATCAGTGAATCAAGCACATCAACAAGTTCGACAGCCGTCCCGGAAGAAGCCCCCGTGGGCGGCACGGAAACCATCCTGCTGGCGGAAGACGATAAGACCCTGCGGGAGATGACCACGATGATCCTTGAGGACTTCGGCTATACCATCATCCAGGCTGTTGACGGCGAGGATGCGGTGATAAAGTTCGGCGAGAACAGGGACCGGATCCAGCTTTTACTGTTCGACCTGATCATGCCCAGAAAGTCCGGCAAGGACGCCTACGACGAGATTCGTTTGCAGCATCCCGACGCCAGGATCATCTTTGCGAGCGGTTACGACCCGGACATGGTACGCCAGAAAACGCTGCTCGAACAGAATGTTCCCGTGGTATACAAACCCGTGCCCATGGCCGTGCTCTTGAAAAAGATCAGGACCGTGCTGGATACCGGAAAAGCGTAGGTTGGCGGGAACAAAGCACCAGGCATTTCGCAAAAAGAGCAGCTGTGATACTCAAGCCACGCACATGATACCGTCGCTTTTCCTGTGAAGATGCAAAGACAGGCAACCATTCCTGCGGAACCTAAAGTTCTCTTGACACTCCTCAGCCTATAAAATATACTCGCCTCACAAACTAAGAGTTAGGGCATCGTTCTTGCTAGGCTAGTAAAAAACGGATTTCTGTGTTTTAAGACTTAGCTGCGGCTAGACAAGTACTGGTTAAAGAGGAGAACGTTTGTGGAATCTTTTTTGAAGGAAAATGCGAGCGCTTTTTTTGGCTTGCTAGGTGCTTTTCTCGGTGGTTTCCTATCGTTTTTTGCATCATGGGCGATAAAGAATCGTGAATACTCACTACGTATATGGGATAGACTGCTTGAGCGAAGAATCAAATCGCACGAAAATCTGATTGCCATTGCTGTTGAAATGAGAGTGATGGTGACTCTTGGCGGTAAAGAAGATGATGGTGAAATTGCGAGGTCCCCTCACGTGCTGTTTTCTAAAGAAGTATTTGAGGCGTGGCTCGCTCGATTTACTCAACGAACTCAGGAAGGCAGTACTTGGCTTACTACCAAAGCCAAACGAGAAGTAAATTTTGTCCAGGACTATCTTGTCACATTGCATGCTAGCCTCGCCGAGGTTCCCAGTGATAAATATTTGGCTGTGGGACAGGTGCTCCGACAAGATTTTATCAGCATCTCGTCAGAGCTAGAAAAGTCGGCGTATGACTATTTCGAAAATGAGATAAGCAAGAGAAAGCTTAGTCAACTGAGTGAGTGGCACAAGTATCCACGGCAACACACAGAGGCTCGATTAACGAGTACGGCACTAATATCAAAGTGGGATTCTGTACGAAAAGCGGCATCACATAAAACATAAGTGATCGTGCTAACAAACCATCAAGCCGATGCACACTTCGTTACACTTCGATAGTTCGGCCATATATAACGTTGAAAGGTATGCATATGTCCGATAATTCATCCAAAACGGAAGTAAATAACGCAGATGAAGCAAAACTCAAGGAGATGTTGCTTCGCGAAGAATTATTCGCAAAAAGGCGCGACGCTGGGATTCGAGGTCTGTTCAAGGATTTTGCACCAGTCGTCGCATCAGTCGGTGCGCTAATAGCGGCGACAGTAGCATTGTCTCTCGCAAGAACTGAAGCCCACAAACAAATCGAAGAGGTTTACCGTACCAAAGCTGAATACTTTTCTCAAAAGTCTGAGCTTATGCAAGTAGGTGAATTATTAACATCGCACCAGAAAGAAATACAAGCTGCCGAATCGAGGATGCAAAAACTGCAGAAACGTGAGAAATTGCTTATGCAGCAGGTTACTGCTGTTGAGAATTCCTTAACACAACCGGGCCAAAAGAAACCGTTAGTTGGTGTCAGCATAAACACTACTGAGGTTGATGGTGTCGCATATTTTATAGATATTGCGACTCAGCCTAGCAATGCGATTGCTTCGATTTACGTTGACTGTCGAGGCACTTTTGTTTATCCAGATAAGTTGCCAGAAATAGGAAAATGTTTGGTTCTTTCGAAGGAGCACTTGAACCAGACGACGCCTTGTCGCATCGGTCCATTCACTAAAGGTGCCGGTAGTTTGCGTAATGATCTATGGGTCGTCATTGACTTCGGTACGCGAAAAGAAATTCGTTTCGTAAACTTACAGAGAGAGTAAATATTTGTCATGCAGACTATGGGGGGCGGTCGGTATAACAAGGTGAAACTGATACCTGCCAGAACCTGTCGCGCTGATTTCAACCAGCCGGTCCACAGCGACGCGCAAAAGACGGCGCGTGACCGGCGTGGTTAGATTCCAGATGAATGGAGGATATTATGACTGTTGAACCTAGATATAAAACATTTTGGCCACGACTTGGCGCTGCCTTTCTGGACAGCGCTGCACTCGCACCGTTAGTTTGGGTTGACCAGGTGTTTTGGAATTTTACTTCATCCTCGTTCCTGATATTTCTTTGGGTGCTAACTTATCACGCGCTCTCAATTAGTTACGCAGTAGGGTTTCTCTATTATTTTGGGCAGACACCGGGGAAGATGGCGACAGGCGTCCTTATTTTAGATAATGGCGAGCGAAGGCTCACGCTGAGTCAGGCGATTCTTCGAAATATCGTTCAAGTTATTTTAGTGCCTATATTTATAATCGTAGTTTCCAACAATCTTCTCGCTGGTCGGCTTGCTAATCGGGGTCTTGGCGACTATCGATTCCTGATGTGGTTTGCTGTAGCAATGATGGTATGGGGTGTTCTAGAATTTATTACTATGCTATTTAGTTCCAAGCGAAGAGCAATTCACGATTTTATCGCAGGAACCGTGGTTGTGCAGCAGCCAATTGCTGAAAGAAACATCAACTACAAAAAAATACGATGGGCTCTGATAGTTCTCTTTGTTCTCAGTCTAATAATTCCAAGATTATTGCCTGAGCGGAATATACAAGTTGCGAACCAATTACTACCGTCGACTGAGATCAAGCAGCAGCCGGGTAGGTCGGGTAGAACGTCTTTTCTGAAACCCGACGCCTATTTGCCGGAACACACGCAGCAGCGCAAGGAAAGATGTCGGGTTTCGCTGAGCTCTGCCCGACCAACTGTGTTTTAAGACTTAGCTGCTGCTAGACAATCGCTGGTCAAAGGAGTTTTTGTGATATCAGTTTATTTCCATAAAGATGCATTCTTCAAAAGCAAGCACTCCCTTGCCGACTCAATTTTACGTCTTTCAGCCTGCGTAAAACCTAACCGCCCGATGGAAAGATTGAAGGGCGGCTTGTTTGGATCGGTTGACCCCAATAAAGTATTGCTATGGCATCTTAATCCTCCTCATCCTTATTCAGGTTCGATATGGTTCAGGGGATCATTCGTAGAAAAAAATGGGCACACCGAGCTATCGGGGAGATTTGGACGCGCCAAAGGCGGCGCCTTGGCGTCCACCAACGGTATTAACCAATTGACAAATCTGGCCGAATGGGCTTACAATGTAAGCACGTAGTGAAAGGATGATACTGTCATGAAAACCCATTTGATTCAAGTTGGAAATTCGCGAGGCATAAGGCTGCCAAAACCTCTTATCTCACAAGCCGGGCTGACCGATGAAGTGGAACTTCTCATAAGAGATGGCGCAATAGTAATAGCGAACGCATCTTCGCCTCGTGAAGGATGGGCTAAAGCGGCTAAAGCAATGCATGCTCGATCTGAGGATGCATTGCTTATGCCATCAAACCCTACCCATTTTGACGAAAAGGACTGGAAGTGGTAATGCCTGATACCGTGCGTCGTGGTGATGTGTTCTTGATCTCGCTAGATCCAGCCCGCGGCGAGGAAATACGAAAAACACGTCCTTGCGTCGTTATTTCTCCAGATGAACTCAACACTTACTTGCACACATTCATCGTCGCGCCCCTTACCACAGGAAGCCGTCAATATCCTTTCCGAATCTCATGCCGGTTTCAAGGTCGGGCGGGCCATATCGTTCTGGATCAGATTCGCACAGTTGATCGTGAGCGTCTGGTCAAAAAACTCGGCAAACTCCCTTCGTCTACACTTGCAAATGTTTTAGCAGTTTTGCAAGAGATGTTCGCGCACTAGTGAGCGCTTGATTTTAGCCTGGGCAGCTGCTGGGTCAGATCGACAGACAAAAGGTCAACGATATCTTCGGTTGGAATGATGAGCGGTATGTTGTTGCCTTGCTTCCGATAGGATATCCAGCGGAGTTTCCAGAAGAACGAATAAGGCTTGAACTCAAGGACATTGTGATTTAATCAGCCCGGCAGTCGAACCATCCTCGCTTCGCACGGCGGCTCACCTCATCGAAAGACTGCGAATGTGCTGCTGGAGTGCCGATATGGCGAGACGCTATGCCGGCGGCAGAGTGATCGTGAATGTCGCCCCATTCCCCTGCTCGGACGACACCGTGATATCCCCCCCATGATTGGTGAGGATCTTCCGGGTGATGGAAAGCCCGAGACCGGTGCCTCCCTGATCGGATTTCGTGGTAAAGAACGGTTCAAAGATTCTGTTCAGGTTCTCCTTTGGAATGCCGGCCCCGGAATCGCTGATGGTTATGGTCAGAACCCCGCCTTCCTTCCCCGTCCGGATGGTAAGAACGCCCTTGTCGTTCATGGCATCAAGCGCATTTGTCAGCAAAGAAAGAAATACCTGCCGCAGTTCTCCCTCGCTGCCGAATGCGCTGCAAGCCTCGGCACCATACTGCTTCCTCACTTCCACCTGGTTCAGCCTGCCCTGGAGTGCGATGATCTCGAGGGTCTGGTTTAGAATGGCATGGAGGTCACAGGTCTTTTTCTCCGCAACGCTCTTCCGGACAAAGAAAAGCATTCCCGTGGTGATCTTTTTGCAGCGGTCGACCTCTTCCATAACAATATTCAGATATTTTTTGAACAGCTCGGGATCGTACCGGTCCTGCTTCACACGGTTCATGAGCCCTTCTGCGCACCCCAGGATCGCGGCCAGGGGATTATTGATTTCATGGGCGATGCTTGCCGCCATCTGTCCGAGGGAAGCCAACCGCTCGCTCATGATGAACCGCATCTCTTTTTCCCGGTCCACAGTAACATCCCGGACAATGCAGATGGAGCCGCTGAATTCCCCTTCGAGTCCATAATAGGGGAAGTGCGACACGATCAGGGACAATTTCCCGTCCGGGGACGTTATCTCGATGTCGGCGGGCTCGCCCGTCTCCTGTAACGACTGATGCGGGCAGCGGTGATAGGGCACGGTGTCGTTGTGAAGGACTTCATGACATTTTCTGCCGAGGATCTCGGGGAAATCCATTCCGGAAAATACCGAGAACGCCTTGTTCGCCTTGACGATCCGATATTCCGCATCCGTGATGTAGATCGGGTCCTGAATGCTGTCAAAGGTGTCGCGCCATTCTTTCTGCGATTGACCGACGGTCGCGATCAGACCCTGCAGGTCCCGGACAAGGTCGTTCCGGTCCTTCTCCATGTTCTTCCGGGCGGTAATATCCCGGGCCACTTCAATGCCGGCTATGATGTTGCCCGTGGAATCACGAAGCGGCGAGGAGGTGATCTCGACGTAGATCATACCCTGTTCTGTGGGCGCGGTCCGCTCAACCGTATGGACCCTGCCGTCCAGATAGGACAAGGCGACGGGACAGCCTTCGCAGACCGATCCCCTGCGTTCGTAGGCCTCGTAGCAATACTCGCCAGGATGAGCGCCGACAAGTTTCTTATGGACTTCGTTCTGGTACAGGATGCGGTAATCCGTATCCTGTATGCTGATCCCGTCTCCGATGGCCGCAATGATCGCATCGGATTTTATTTTTTCCTCTTCCGCTTTTCTCAGGGCTTCCCGAAGCGCGCTCTCCGTCACCTCCGGCGTTTTCCCGTTTACGTTCTGTCTGCTTTTCATGCGATCACCGTGAGATAAAGCGCGGCCTGATTTTTCTTCACTCTTTCACTCCATACCCGGCCAGCTTGCGATACAGCGTTTTGGGATCTATGCCGAGCGCCTCGGCAGCCTTGTTCCTCTGCCCACCCGAGGCTTTCAGCACCTTCAGGATATGCCCGCGCTCCACATCTTCCAGCCGGGTGGCCCCGGTCAGTTGACCGGCGCCATGGTCAAATGGAAGATGGGATGGTTCTATCACATCGCCTGTTGACAGGAGGAAGACCCGGTGGACCACATTCTGCAGTTCCCGCACATTGCCGGGCCAGGGATACGCCATCAGCAGCGCGAGCGCTTCCCTGCTGAACCGTTTGTTCCGGAAGGCGTGGCTTTCCTCTTTGAAATGATCGATCAAGGGAGGGATGTCCTCGGTCCGTTCGCGCAAGGGAGCGATATGCAGCGTAAGGGTCGAGATCCGGTAGAACAGGTCCTGACGGAACGCCCCTTTGCTGATCTCGGCGTGCAGGTCCTTGTTCGTCGCGGCAAGGAACCTGACATCCACCTTCTGTTCACGTACGCCGCCCAGCCGGAAAAAACTCCCCGTCTCGATGACGCGCAGCAGTTTAACCTGCAACGCAAGGGGCATGTCGCCTATTTCATCAAGGAACAGGGTCCCGTTGTTCGCCACCTCCAGGAGCCCCGGCTTCCTTGCCTGGGCGCCCGTAAACGCGCCCTTTTCATAGCCGAATAGTTCGCTCTCGATCATGGTTTCGGGGATGGCGCCGCAGTTGATCGGAACAAACGGCCCCTCGCTTCGGAGGGACTCCTGATGCATACTCGTTGCGATAAGTTCCTTGCCCACGCCGCTTTCACCGGTGATGAGCACGGCGTAGTCCGACCGGGCGGCCTTCCGCAGGGTGTCCAGGAGGTCCAGCATCACCCGGCTTTTTGCGATGAGCGGACGGTTTTCCGTCTGGCGTTTGATCTGGGTTTTTAGGAGCAGGTTCTCGCTCCGCAGCTTTTTCTTTTCATAGGCCTTCTCAATGATGGGAAGCAGTTCCTCCATCTTGAAGGGTTTGGTAAGGTAATCATAGGCCCCGGACCGCATGGCCTCGACCGCCGTCGAAATCGACGTGTTCGCCGTCAGGATAACGACTTCCGCGCGGGAATCGAGAGATTTCATCTTCTGCAGAACTTCCATGCCGCTGACATGCGGCATATTCAGGTCCAGGAGCAGAACATCGTATTCGTTCTTTTCAAGAAGCTCCAGTGCCTTCTGCCCGTTCTCCGCCTCATCGACCTCGACGCCTTCGGTCGCGAGCTCGATCTTGAGGACCTGCCGAATGTTTTTCTCGTCATCGCAAATGAGCAGTTTCATGATTGGCTAAACTATAGCAGAAGCGTGAATTGTGTCAATGGTTTTTGAATGCGAATCAGGGGAAGGAAGTGCGGCGTTGAGAATCAAAAGCCAATTAGCGTTCCAGCTTGTAGAATCAGGGGGGGGGAAGACGACCGAATTTGCGGAAACTCAGCGCTTGGCCGCTTTCATCAGCCGCTCGTATTTTTCGGCGCCCACGCATTCTTTGGCAAAAGCGCACCATTCAACGCAGGACGTCCCCATGGGGCGGGAATTCAGCTTGCCGCATTTTTTGCAGAGGGAATCGGGCTCATCGGACCAGATCTCCATCTTCTCTCCGCACTGCTGGCACCGGATCTCTTCCGGCTTGGGAGTTCGTATTTCAGCGCTTCCTGGGCATCCTTCTTTAAACATGGTCTATGATACTCCCGCCGCCCGTCATCCGGTTATGATGCAGATCATAGGTCATTTCGGCGCAACATGATCCTTCACCACATCGGTGATCTGAATCTTGAAATTGTACGGGATGATCTGCCGGTCGATCTCGATGGGAATGAAGACATAAAATGACTTTCCTTTCAGTCCCTGCGCCGTATCATTGTCGAGCATGAACAACGGCTGGTTCTCATAGGCCTTTTTCTGCTGCGAATACACGACCAAACCAACCGGCATCAGCGCCTCCTGAATTGATTCGCCTGCCAACACCGTCTGCGGAGGCAACGCACTGTTTCTGTCCTGGAAACGAATGCCGGGATGGATGATCCGTGATCGGCGGTCCCGGACGTCCGTGTATTCCGCCTGGTCCCAGAGAATTTTTATGGTTTGCTCCGAACGGTTGTCGAATTTCATCTGTATGGCATTGTCCGTAACCGTGAACTGGATGGCCACGACCTTGTCCTGGAAACGAAGTTCATCCGCAGCAACGGGTCCCACTTGCCTGAACTTGAGATGATACCGCTCCGTGCTCAGCACAATCCGTTCAAGCTTCACGACTATGGTCTCCTTGTCCCGAATATCGCGGAGCAGGATGGTCCGGGGCGCGTAGGATTCCCTGCTGACCTCGACGTGCGCCTTTGCGCTCAGGTCCGGATCTTTCGGCACACTCACGCTTACGATCGCAGGCGAATGAAATGTCTGCTCCTTAAGGTCGACGCCGGAGACGATCCGGATGTCGGCGTCCGGGGGCACCGCGTCCACCCTGAAGTTCTTCTGGATAGCGCCGGAACAACCCGAAGCGAACATGACCGCAAGCGCCAACATTAAAGTTCTTTTCATAATTTTCTCCTCAGTGTCACGATACTAGCATATCACAATTAGGGTCTGACCGGGTTTGATTCACAACGTGCTACAGTTTCACCTCAATCTCCATTTCCTTGTCCCTGAGCAGGAAGCGTTTCCGCTTCACCAGAACTTTTACCGTTTGTTCATGTTTTTTATACTGGAGCGCAAGTTTTAAGTCTTCGACGCTGTGGATCTGATCGCTGTCAAGGGAGACGATGATGTCTCCTGTTTGCATGCCCGACCTTTGCGCCACGCTGTCTTTCCCAAAGCCAAGCACGCTGACCACGCCCTGCGTATCCTTGAGCATGACCATGAGTTTTGGAGCAAGAACACCGTCCAGCGCCTGCGGATAAACAATGTAATCAGCTACCCCCGGTTCCATATCAGAGTCAATCAGCACGGTGGCGTAGCTCAGCCCGTTTCTGCGGAACGCGCGTTTCGGGATGCCGGAGCCGAAGGCAATGTGCCCGCCGCCCGCCAGCACAATCATATGTCGATCAGGATTCTTCGCCAAAAACTCGGACAGCGTGCGGGCCATGGTTTCGTCCCAGATGATCTGCGCTTCGTAAAATGCGTCGAAGCTCCTTCCCTGTCGAGCCTCGTGCTGGTCAAACACGTCTTTGAGCCGTGCGCGGTACTCATCGTCCGAAAAATCCATCTGCGACGGGACCTCTTTTCGTTCGTCGTCAGTCAGTTCGTCCATGCCGCTTTTCGAGACCTTGTCCGTGATCTCGCGCCTGATATTCAGGCCCACGATCGGCGTTTTCTCCGCGCGCGCAAAATCGAGAATGGGTTTGTACAGGCTGTATTCGAACCCCCATCGCTTGAAATACTCCGATTGTTTGATGAAATCACGTTCATTGATGGCGCCGCTGACGTAGTCGTCAAGGACCTTCTGGGACGAGAGCGGGAACATTTCCATGCCCACAACGAGCTTCGGATCTTTTTTGAACAGACTCCTGATTATTTGGAGCTGGACATTGTGGTGCGCGAAACGATCGTGGAATTCGCCCACGTAAATGATCTGCTTGTCCGCTACGCTCTTGATCACATCGGACAAGACTTTCACACTTCTGAGGTCCACGGCCTGGGCCTCGGTCCTCAAATCCCACACCATCCCCAACTCGGCCTCGCTTGCCATCCGGGAAACATTCCTGCCCGAGACAAAGGTGAGGCTGCCGTACCTGCCGTAGCGTGACAGCAGGGGCAGGGCCGCAAGCGCTTCCGCTTTGGTCGTTGCATGGAAGATCGCCGCGGTTTTCTCCGCATTCCAGGGGTTGTTCCGGACCAGCACACTGAATCCCGGCGTGTCCACTGCCAGCGCGCCATACAGCCGCCCGATCAGCGGGTTGTCGGCGCCGAGGATGACGAGCGAAGACGTTTTCATGTCAGCATCTTTCACCTTTTCGGCTTCCCGGGCCTCGGCCCCCCGCTCCTTGAACCATGCCACGATATCATCGTAGTGCTCCTTGTTTGCGACGGGCAGCACAACCAGGGGTTTCTCGTCGCCGAGGGCGCGTGCAAGTGACGGGGGGGTTTCGAGAACGGTCGGCCTTCTGGCCAGATCGTATCCGCTGTCGATCACCATCTTTGATGGTTCTTCCTCCACGGTCAGGGTAAATTTCTTTTGAGCGGCCTCAAGCTTCAGCAGTTCCTTTTTCGTTCCTCCCCGCAGGTAAAAGATCTCGATCTGCAGGTCAAGAGAACGGACGCTCCCCTTCTGGTTCACCTCGAAACTGATCTCAAAAGCACTGTCGGCCCTGCGAACGTTGACATTCTCCACGATCAGATTCACGATCCCTTTTTCGTCCACCCATTGTTTGAAAAACGGGGCCAGGTCCTTCCTGGTCTGCAGTTCGAACGCGGCCCGCAGGTCGTCCCAGGATGCGCGCTGATGCTGATGTTGCCGGATAATGGCGGCCAGGGCGGCATTAAACTTTTCCTCGCCTATCTGCGTATGCAGCATGTGGAATACCATGGCGCCTTTGCCGTAGCCGATAGCCCGTGACGCGGGATCTTTTCGTCCCTTGAACTCGCGGAGGGAAATCTCGTTTCCCGCATGCACGTAAGCGCCATACTCGATCAACAGCTGTTTCCTGTAAAGAGCTCCCCTCCCCTGCTCCTCTTCCGCGGAAAGGTCCGCAAGATAGGTGGTCAGGCCCTCGGCCCAGTTGCCCTTCGCATAATCCACGTGGACCAGGTTCCTGAACCATTGATGCAGGACCCCGTGCGTCAGGGTGGCCCCGACGACCGGCTGGGACCTGACCGCGTCCTGGCCCAGGATGGTCACGGTTGCCATCGAAAGACCGCGCGGAAGAAAACCCTCCACGATCGAGTACCGCGCAAACGGATAGTTCGTGAACTTCGCGCCATACTGCTCAAGCAGTTTTTTTGCGTTCACCAGGTACGTCTTCGCAAGTTCTCGCTCTTCAGGATAAAAATATGCGTAAAGGTCGATGCCGTCCAAACGGTCGCGGAACACCTCGTACCGGTCCGATGCAACCACATGGATGCCGTCGCTGGGATGCTCAAAAAGAAAGCGGAACTCCGTGGTTTTGTCATGTTCCGATTTTTCGATCTTCTCCGCCTCGGACAGCGCTTCGTAACCCCGGGGGAGCGTCAGTCTGAGGTGATAGGTCGCCAGAGCATCGAGCTGCGGATACCATGCGCTGGAAAGGAAAACACCCTGCGCGTCGATCATGCTCTGACTCGATTTCGGGTCCGCGTCACGGGCGTTCTCGCCGTCCCTGAACTCGCCCTCGTACCGTATGGCAAGAACACCATCCTTGTCGGGGCTGACGGTCACTTTCCCCGGACTGGAGACCGTGGTTATATCCTGATCGTTCAGCGTCACGCTGACGATCGAAAGCTTGCCTATGGTAAAGACCATTGGCTGGCCGGCATTAACCTTCATGGTCGCAACACCGGAGATGCGGGAGGCCGTGACGTCAACAATGACGGAAAGATCATATTCCCGGACCTGAGGGACAACAGGTTCGCCGGCCTGTGCCTTGGAGGACAGCATAAAATGGAAGGTCATGAGGGAAGTCAGCAGGTATAACGTGATTTTTACTTTCATAAGTGGCCACATAATAACAGAAAATCAGCAAGAATGCCAGACCTGCGGCTAAAAAGGGTTTGTTCGTATGTTTGCGCCAAAAAACACGTATTTCTGCACAAAACAGACAAATAGACTTGAATTTGCCGGAAGAGATAACTATAATGTGTTCCAAGTTACAACTACTATGAGGGAGGCATTCTGAATATGGCTGTTAAAAAGGCCGCAAAAAAGAAACCTGCTGCAAAAAAACCTGCCTTGAAAAAAGCGACAAAAAAAATCATAAAGAAGGCCGCACCCTCCCGCCCGGGAAAAACAGCAAAAAAGGCCGTAAAAAAAACCGTTAAAAAAACCAGCACACCGGCCGCTGCATCCGCAGAGCCGAAAATGCCGCGTCTTTCTCCGGCGCTGCTGAAACGAAATGAACTGCTGAAAAAGATCCTGCTGAAAAAAAGAAACGAGGTCGTGGGCAGCCTTGAGCAGCAGATGGGGCGCAAACTGACCCGGGAAGCAGGCCAGAAAATCGACTCCGCCATGGACACTGCGGACCAATCAGCCCAGGACTTTGATCAGAGCATAGACTATTCCCTCTCGGAAATGAAATATGAGCAGTACAAGGACATTGCCGACGCCTTCCGCAAGTTGGAGAACCAGTCGTTCGGCCTCTGCGAGGAATGCGGGGAAGAGATCGACATCAAGCGCCTCGCGGTCAACCCCCTTGCCCGGTACTGCATCTCCTGCAAAACGAAAAAAGAGGCGCTTGAGCGCATCCAGAAGGAAGAGACCCGGTTCAAGGAGTAACGGCCCGTTAGCTGCGCTTAGAGCCTGCGCCGGCATGTCATACGCCGGGGGCCTGGGCTTAAAAAACGCCGCCGGTTTTTCTTGACAAAAAAGCCGCAATCCAGTATCTTATGCCTCTGATTTTCAAGGGGGCGGTGTAGCTCAGCTGGTAGAGCAGGGGAATCATAATCCCTGTGTCCGGGGTTCGAGTCCCTGCACCGCCACCATTTCTTTCCCCTCTGCAAAACAGATTGACTTGCCTTGCTCTTTCCTCTACACTTCATTTCATGCAAATCATGCGAACATGCCTTACGATTCAAAGAGATCTGCCACAATACCTAAATCAGTGATGGAGGAAGCATGGCGAAAACAATATTGAACTTCAAGGGAATGGCGTGCCCTATGCCGGTCATTAAACTGACCATGACAATCAGCAAAGCTGCGTCAGGTGATGTTTTTGAGATTACCAGCGATGACCCCGGGTTCGAACCGGACATCATTGCCTGGAGCAAGGCGACGGGCCATGCATTAGGCAATCTGACAAAATCGGACAAGGACATTATCGCGACAGTCACAAAAAAATAACAGCGGGGAGATGCCATGGACAACAGCGATCTTACAAATAAAATCCAGGAATTGGAAGGCCGTCTCGCAAAACTGGAACAGAAAGATAAACATCTGTCCATGCTGCTCTTCAGCGGAGATTTCGACCAGGTCATGGCGGCTTTCATCATCGCGTCCGGCGCCCTGGCCATGGGAAAAGAAGTATCACTGTTCGTAACATTCTGGGGACTGGATGCGATCAAAAAGCCGGGTATGAAAACCGCCGGCAGGGCGTTCCTCGAAAAAATGGTCCTCTTCATGAGGCCGAAAGGTCCGCTTAAACTCTCTACCTCCAAGATGAACTTCGGCGGGATCGGCCCGCGGCTCTTCAGGTACATGATGGGCAAAAAGAACGTCGAGTCCCTGCCGTCCCTTATCGCGCTGTCGCAGGAAATGGGCCTCAAGATCATCGCCTGCCAGATGACCATGAGCGTTATGGGGCTCAAGAAAGAGGACCTGATTGACGGCGTCGAGATCGGCGGCGTGGCGACCTTCATCGGAGATTCGTTCGATGCAAACACAACGCTGTTCATTTAGCTGACGTACGCGCAGGGCGGAGGACGTGAATCTGCATGTCCGCCGCATCGAACAAACGGCAATACTGCATGCCGCACCTGCCTTCTCCGCCGGCTCTCTTTTGATTTAGAGTCGCGATTATAAACCGTCTATGCTTTTAACCAGGATCAGAGAAACAATCAGAAAACATTCCATGCTGAACCAGGGCGACCGCGTGCTTGTCGCGGTCTCGGGCGGGCCGGATTCGGTCTGTCTCCTCCACGTTCTGCATGCTCTGGCAAAGGAACTCGATCTGAGCCTGCATGTGGCCCACCTCGATCATATGTTCCGGGGACAGGAATCCGCTGACGAGGCGCTGTTCGTCGCCGACCTTGCGAAAAAACTCGGGGTTCCGGCCACGATCGAACACGTCGACGTGCCCGCATTCTGCCTCGAGCGCGGATTGTCCTCCCAGGAAGGCGCGCGCGATATCCGCTACCGGTTTTTTCATCGGGTCGCCGATGAAACCGACGCCGACCGGATTGCAACGGGACATACGGCGAATGACCAGGCGGAGACCTTTTTGATGCGGCTCATCCGCGGCGCGGGCGTCTCGGGGCTCTCCTCCATCCCGCCGGTGCGCGAGAACATCATCAGACCGCTCATCAATGCCACACGCGAAGAAGTGCTGGAACATTTGCGGGCGATCAGCCAGGAGTTTAAAACCGATCCATCGAACGCTACACTGGTTTATACGCGAAACAGGATCAGGCTGGAAGTCCTGCCCATGCTGCGGCGGTTTAACCCCCGGATCGTGGAAACGCTCGCTGACGAGGCGAACCTTCTCCGCGACGAGAATGAGGCGGTAAACGCCTATCTTGATGCGATCGCGGAAACCGCGTTCGTACACGAAAATGACGTTGTCTCGGTAAAACGCGATGTTCTGGAATCCTTGCCGCCCGCGTTTCAACGCAGGCTGCTCCGAAAAGTCACGGGCCTCATATGCGGCGATCCGGTTGCGCTTTCCCAGGAGAGGATCGACGCCGCTCTGGCATTTATGGATACCGCCCAGACCGGCAGGACCATGAACCTGATCCACGACCTTGCCGTCACCCGCGAGTACAATCGGTTCATCTTCAGCAGAAAGGACGCCGCTGTCGGCTTCACTCACATGCTTGTTGCACCCGGCCTCACCATCCTTCCGTTGCATGGATGGGAGATAGAGGCAGAACTCGTGAACAGCGCGCAGGATTCTTACGCTGGGGGAAATTATCTCTGGCAGGCAACATTCGATTATGATAAAATAGCTTCTCCGTTGTCGTTCAGAAGCAGACATGCCGGCGACTGGTTCAGCCCCGCGGGCATGGACGGCAAACACAAAAAGCTCCAGGACTATTTCGTGGACGAAAAGGTGCCGCAGCGGAAACGGAACTCCATTCCCCTGCTCTGTTCGGGAGAGGACATCCTCTGGGTTGTGGGGATGAGAACGGATGAACGGTTTCTGGCAGGACCGGATACGCTAAAAAGGCTTCTGGTAACGGTGCGAAGCAGTTAGTAAAGAAGTATCTGTTGTCCCCATGAGTCGATAAAAATAAGGAATTAAATTCTGTCAAAACGGCAAGAAATTTTCTCGCAAAGACGCCAAGCTCGCAAAGAAAGGCAATATCTGTTAGTTTTAAACTAGGAGTTATTGATTTTCTTTGCGTCCTTTGCGTCTCGCCTAAAAGCGCCTACTTTTGGTTGCGAGAGATGCTTTTGTTTTCGAACTTTTGTTCCGACTTGTCACGGTTTAGGGAGGCACACCAATGGTAGGTATCGATTTCGGCAAACCGCTGTTCACACGGGAAGAGATCCAGAGAAAGATCCAGGAGATCGGGGCACGCGTCTCAACGGATTACGCTGACAAGGATGTGCTCGTTGTCGGCGTGCTCAAGGGCGCGCTTTTTTTCATGTCCGACCTCGCCCGGTCTCTCCGGATCTCCGTACGCATGGATTTCATCCACTGCACCAGTTCCTCCAAAAGCGGCGGGGCCAGCCCCGTGCGGATCCTTTCGGACATGCAGGAGGACATCCGGGGCAAGCACGTTCTACTGGTGGAAGACATCATGGATTCCGGCGTGACCATCTCGTATCTCAAACAAATGCTCCTGGACCGGGGGCCGGCCTCGCTCAAGATCTGCGTTCTCCTGGACAAGACCGAACGCAGAAAAGTGCCGATCGAGGCCGACTATGCCGGTTTCCGGATCCCGAACAAATATGTGGTGGGCTACGGCCTGGATTTCAAGGACCGTTACCGGAACCTGCCGTACATCGCAGTGCTTCCGATGGAAGAAAAGCAGGGCTGATCGCCGTATAAATTGTTGTCAGAACAGCCCGAATATGTTAGTATTCGTTCCACTGAAGATCGCGGATTGAATTACCCCGCTTATGCGTTTTCCAATCTTCCATCATCAGTTTTAACTATACTATGAAGCAGTACTATGGAGGTTTCCCTCAGTGAGTGCATTTTATAAAAACCTGGCGCTGATTCTCTTGTTCGTCGTGGTGTCGGTTCTCATCTTCAATCTGTTTAACCCGGTGAACCAGGCTGCGGTGCAGCTGCCTTTCAGCGACGTCATGGACAAGATCGCGAACAACGAGGTGAACGACGTCACGCTCAAGGGCGCCGAGATGTTCGGCAATTACAAGACCGGCAAATCCTTCAGGACCAACCTGCCTGACTACCCCGACCTCGTCAAGGACCTCCGCGCCAAGGGCGTAAAGATCAATGCGGAGCCCGTGAAGGAGTCCGCATGGTACAACTTCCTCGTGGTCTGGGCGCCGCTCATCCTCATGGCGCTCTGGTTCATGTTCATCATGCGCAACATGCAGATGGGCGGGAACAAGGCCATGTCCTTTGGAAAAAGCAAGGCCAAGCTCCTGAACGAAACTTCGAAGAAGGTGACCTTCAATGAAGTGGCCGGCATGGACGAAGCCAAGGTGGAGGTCCAGGAGATCATCGAAATCCTGAAGGACCCCCAGAAATTCCAGAAGCTCGGCGGCAAGATCCCGAAGGGCGTGCTGCTCATGGGCCCTCCGGGGACCGGCAAAACGCTCCTGGCGCGCGCCATCGCGGGCGAGGCAGGCGTGCCGTTCCTCTCGATCAGCGGTTCGGACTTTGTCGAGATGTTCGTGGGTGTGGGCGCTTCGCGCGTTCGCGACCTGTTCGAGCAGGGCAAGAAGAACGCGCCCTGCATCATCTTCATCGACGAGATCGACGCGGTCGGGCGGCACCGGGGCGCGGGCCTCGGCGGCGGCCATGACGAGCGCGAACAGACCCTGAACCAGCTGCTTGTTGAAATGGACGGTTTCGAAAGCAACGAGGGCGTGATCCTCGTGGCCGCCACGAACCGTCCCGACGTGCTCGACCCGGCGCTCCTCAGACCCGGCAGGTTCGACCGCCAGGTGGTGATCCCGCGGCCGGATCTCAACGGCAGGGTCGGCGTGCTGAAGGTGCATACGCAGAAGATCAAGCTCGCGCCGCATGTTGACCTCGAATCCATCGCGCGCGGCACTCCCGGCTTGTCCGGGGCCGAGCTCGCAAACCTCGTGAACGAGGCGGCGCTCCTTGCAGGACGAATGGGCAAAACACAGGTGGAGAACGACGATTTCGACCGCGCCAAGGACAAGATCCTGATGGGCCTTGAACGCAAAAGCATGCTTATCAGCGATGCGGAAAAAAAGAACACCGCCTACCACGAAGCCGGTCATACCATGGTCGCCCGGCTCATTCCCGGGACCGATCCGGTGCACAAGGTATCGATCATTCCCCGCGGCATGGCCTTGGGCGTTACGCTCCAACTGCCCACGGCCGACCGGTATTCGTACGACCGCGAGCATCTGTTGAACAACATCGCAATTCTGCTCGGCGGAAGAGCGGCTGAAGAGATCGCCCTCCAGCACATGACCACGGGCGCGGGCAACGATCTCGAGCGCGCAACCGGCCTCGCCCGGAAAATGGTCTGCGAATGGGGTATGAGCGACGCCATGGGCCCGCTTTCCTATGGGAAGAAAGAAGAGCAGATCTTCCTGGGCCGGGAGATCGCCCAGCACCGGGACTACAGCGAGAACACCGCCATTGAGATCGACCGTGAAGTAAAGCGGATCGTCATGGACAATTACCACCGCGCAAGGACCCTGATCCAGGAACGCGAATCCATTCTGCACAACCTCGCGAATGCCCTGCTCGAAAAAGAGACCCTCGACGCCGCGGACATCGACGCGATCGTCAACGCACAACCCGCAGCAGCGTAGGGGGCGCAATGGAACCGTTGGTCAGGATCGTCGGTGACGGGGCAGCCGCAGTGGCCATCCAGGGCCTGACACCCGAACACGCCTCCATCCTGCGCGATCTTATCCGGTCCCTCGACGGAGGGATATCCATCAGCATACGCACCACGGACAAGGGGCGCGAAGCGCTCCTGACCGGCGCCCTTGTCCGTCTGAAACAGCTTCCCGATATCTTCCGCTCCAATCCTCTTGTTCCTCCTCAGATGGCGCAGGCGACGACAGCCCTTCTTGACAAGTATCTGCGCACCGATTATTCCGTGGACTGCCGGGGGAAGGTCCTTGACCTCGGCAGCCGCACGCATATCATGGGGATCCTGAACGTGACCCCGGATTCTTTTTCCGATGGGGGACAGTATGCGGACATGGACCGGGCTCTGGCACATGCACGGGAAATGGGGGCACAGGGCGCGGACATCATCGACATCGGCGGCGAGTCCACCCGGCCCGGGTCCGAGCCGGTGCCCGAGGACGAAGAACTGCTCAGGATCGTGCCGCTGATCATGCGGCTCTCGGCCGAGCTTCCGATCCCCATTTCCGTGGATACCTATAAAGCAACGGTCGCTCAAAAAGCGCTGGAAGCGGGCGCTTCGATCGTGAACGATATCAGCGGCCTCCGGTTCTCGCCGGACATGGCCCGGGTGGTTGCGGATTATGACGCGGCCGTGGTCATCATGCATATCCAGGGCACGCCGCGCAATATGCAGCAGAACCCCGTCTACACCGATGTCGTCACCGAGGTCATGGCCTATTTGGAACAGAGCATCGAGATCGCACTCGCAGCCGGAGTCGACCAGGAAAAGATCATTATCGATCCGGGCATCGGCTTCGGGAAAACGCTGGAGCATAATCTTCTGCTCCTGAAACGGCTTGACGAGTTCAAAGCCCTCGGCAGGCCGATCCTGCTCGGCACGTCGAGAAAAAAATTCATCGGCACGGTCCTTAATATCCCGGTTGCGGAGCAGCGTATCCAGGGGACCGCCGCCACCCTGGCCCTCGGGATAGGAAAAGGAGCCCGCGTGCTCAGGGTCCATGATGTGGAGCGCATGTCGCAGGTGGCGCGGATGACGGATGCGGTCATCAGGAGCGCGTAGGTTGCGGGTTTACAGGGTTAAGCTTGAACCGAACGTCAACGACAAAGGCATTTCTCGCAAAGTCGCAAAGGACGCCAAGAAAAACTATAAATCTTGCCCTTAAAATAAAAAGGCCTTGGCCTTTCTTTGCGAGCTTAGCGTCTCGCTTAAAAGCGCTTACTTTTGATGGTCTCGTAAGAAGTCCCCACTGTTGTCATTGCGAGGAGCGGAGCGACGCGGCAATCTCGATTTATCAGACAGATACAAATAACGAGATTGCTTCGCTACGCTCGCAAAGACGGCTTTTTCGACTTCTTACGAATGCATCACTTTTGGTTGCGAGAAAACTTCTTGCTGTTTTGAGAAATTTTGGTTCATGAAAACAATTACACCCTATGTTCAATAACTTCACTCAAATACGCGAGGCCCTTGCCCACTACCGGTGGTTCGCCGATACCGTGGACATCGCGCTCGTGTACTACATTTTTTACCGGCTGCTCCTGATCATCAAGGGAACGCGCGCGTTCCAGATGCTCATGGGCATCGGGCTTATCGTGCTGACGCTCATCGCTTCCCAGGCGCTCGAGTTCTACACCCTCGACTGGCTCATCCAGAGTTTCTGGACCCAGATCGTACTCTCCATCGTCATCCTGTTCCAACCCGAGATCAGGCGCACCCTGGCGCAGGTCGGCGAGCGCCATCTTTTCAAATCCCTGTCCTCCATCGAAGGATCGAAGTTCATCGAGGAAACGGTCAAGGCGGCAGTTTCCATGGCCAACAAGCGGATCGGCGCGCTCATCGTTCTGGAACGCGAGACTGACCTTTCCACGCTTGTGGAAATGGGCACGGAGTTGGACGCGAAGGTGACCAAGGAAATACTGGTGAGCATTTTTCTTCCGTATTCGCCGATCCATGACGGCGCGGCGATCATTCGGCGCGGCAGGATCGGCGCGGCAGGCTGTTTCCTGCCGCTTACGCTTTCGTCGAATATTTCCAAGGCCCTCGGGACCCGCCACCGCGCGGCCGTGGGCCTTACCGAGGAGAGCGACGCCGTGGTGGTGGTCGTGTCCGAGGAGACCGGCGAGATCTCCGTGGTAACGCACGGCGCCATCGTCCACAACGCCGATGCGCCGGCGCTCAGAAAAACGCTGTCCGAATTATTCATCGCAAAGAGGAAACGATAACATGGACCTCAGAAAAATCCTCTTCGACAACTGGGGCATCAAGTTTATATCCCTTCTCCTTGCCGTGACCCTGTGGTTCTACGTCACCTCCAAGGGAAAGATGGAGATCGGCGTCACCGTTCCGATCGAAATGCAAAGCATCCCCCAGGGCATGGCGATCGTCGGTGATGTCACGGGATATGTCGAGGTGCGGCTGCAGGGGCAGGAGCGCGTTCTCCGCGACATCACTTCAGGGAAGCGGGTGGTCGTCATCCTTGACCTTTCACTCCTGAAGCCCGGTGAGAACACGCTGCACATCTCTCCTGACGACATCCGGCGTCCGGCGGGGGTGAACGTGACCCATATCTCGCCAGCAGAGATCCGCGTCAAGATCGAACCGCTCATGCGCAAGGCATTCCGCCTGAATCCTGTGCTTCATGGCACACCGGCAGCGGGATATACGGTCCGGACGATCATTGTCAAACCACAGCGGATCACGGTGGAAGGCCCGGCCGGTGTGACGAGCGCCCTGACCAAGCTCGAAACCCTGCCGATCGACATCCAGGACGCCCGCAGCACGCTCACGGTCGAACCCAAGATCGACTACCAGGGCAAACCCGTCAAATTGCTCGACAAGGACATCACGGTAAAAGTTGTACTGGAAAGGACCAGAAAATGAGAAAGCTTTTTGGAACAGACGGCATACGGGGCGTTGCAAACCAGGACCCCATGACCTCGGAGATGGCGCTCCGCATCGGACGGGCCGCGGCCCATGTATTCCGCGACTCCTCCCGGCGCCACCGGATCGTCATCGGCAAGGACACGCGTCTGTCGGGATACATGATCGAAAGCGCGCTCACCTCGGGGCTTTGCTCCATGGGCATCGACGTGCTGCTGGTCGGCCCGGTGCCGACCCCGGGCATCGCATTCCTGACGCGGAGCCTGCGGGCGGATGCGGGCGTCGTTATCTCGGCGTCCCACAATTCCTATGAGGACAACGGCATCAAATTCTTCGGCCGCGACGGGTTCAAACTCGCCGACGAAGTTGAGAACAAGATCGAGGAGCTGATCTTCTCCGGCGCCATAGATGCGGTCCGTCCCACTGCGGCCGAGATCGGCAAGGCAACGCGGGTAGACGACGCAATCGGGAGATACAATGAATTCGTGAAATCGTCCATCCCGCGCGGCCTGGATTTGTCCGGCATGCGCGTGGTCATGGACTCGGCCAACGGCGCCGCCTACAAGATCGGGCCGCACATTCTCTCCGAGCTCGGCGCAGAGGTCATCTCGCTCTACGACCAGCCGAACGGCACAAATATCAACCAGGGCTGCGGCTCGCTCCATCCCCAGGTCATCTGCCGCGCGGTGGTGGCGAACAAGGCCCGGGTCGGGATCGCTTTTGACGGCGACGCTGACCGCATCATCCTGTGCGATGAGCGGGGGATCGTTGTCGACGGCGACGCAACCATGGCGGTGTGCGCGCTCCAGATGATGAACGAAGGCCGGCTGAAACAGAACACGCTGGTCGCCACGGTCATGAGCAATCTGGGTCTGGAGCTTGCGATGCAGAAGGCCGGCGGCAAACTCATCCGCGCCGCGGTCGGCGACCGCTCGGTCATGGAAAAGATGATCGAAGGCGGGTACAACCTCGGCGGGGAGCAGTCGGGCCATATCATCTTCCTCGACAATAACACCACCGGAGACGGAATCATTTCAGCCCTCCAGGTGCTTGCGATCATGAAGCAGACCGGAAAGCCGCTGTCCGAGCTCGCGGCGTGCATGAAGACCTATCCCCAGGTCCTGGTGAATGTGAAGGTGAAGGAGCGACGCGACCTCGCCTCGATCCCCGAGATTGCGAAGCGGATGGCGGAGATCGAAAAGATGCTCGACAATACGGGCCGCATCCTGGTGCGTTATTCCGGCACCGAATCCAAAGTCCGCGTCATGATCGAGGGCGAGAACCAGAAAGAGATCAAGGCCCTTGCCGACGACCTGGCCGGCATCATCAAGCAAAAGCTGGGGTAAGGATCGGATTCAAAGTTCAAAATTCAAGATTCAAGATGCGCTATCGATAAGCTTCTCGTCCGATTAGAAAACACAGCGAAAACACAGCGAAACACAGAGTGACGTTGTTGCACTCGTTGCGTCGTGGATTACTGTGGAAAGCGCGTTTAACGGTAAGATCCTGTCTTTTTTAATTTACCTTTGCCTTCCAGCTCAAGGCGGTGTATATTTATACACCGTAAGGAGGTTCGTATGCCAACGATGCTCAGAAAGCAGATATATATTACCCCGCGCCAGGAACGCCTGCTCAAGACCAAGGCCTCGCAACTGCACATTTCGGAATCCGAGCTGATACGCGATGGAATCGACAAGGCGCTGCAAGCAGGGGCCAGCGCGGTCCATGACCCGAAGGGATGGGACGAGGAAAAACAATTCATCGCCTCGCTCATGAAAAAGCGCGCGGTCAAAGGAAGCCGAAAATGGACCCGCGAGGAGCTGCATGACCGGTAAACATCTGGTAGACACAAATCTGCTTGTCTATGCCTACGACAGAAGCGAACCGGAGAAGCAGGCGAAGGTTGTCGAGCTTCTGGACGAGCTGGTCAAAAACGGGGCCGGGATACTGAGTCCCCAGATTCTTTCTGAATTCTATACCGTGGTGACTCGTAAGCTTGCCGCTCCGCTCACCCCGCAGGAAGCCTATACAAGCATATCCAACTATATCCGGTCCTGGAACATCGTTGATTTGACAAGCCTCGTTGTCCTTGAGGCCGCCCGGGGCGTCAGAGACCACAAATTGCCATACTGGGATGCTCTTGTTTGGGCCACAGCGAAGATGAACCAGATTCCTATTGTCCTGAGCGAGGATTTTTCTCACAACTCGGTAATAGAAGGCGTGAGATTTACCAATCCGTTTAAAGGTAGAACTGCCGGCAGGCTCGCTGCCAAATAGTCATTAATAAGGAACCTCCCCTTCCTTCTATGCAAAAACCCGTCATCCCCTTCACGCTGGCGTACGTTGCAGGACTTCTGCTCGGGTATGGGTTTCTCTTCTTCCCCTATTCAATAAGTGTCGTTGTGGTCATGGTCGTTGTTGCGGGGACCGGTGTTTGGAAAACAAGAGAACTCGTTCTCGCAAACTTTATTCTGATCACTCTGGCCTGTTTCACAGGCATGTGCTTGTACCTCTTCTCAGCAGCATGGTTCCCAGCTAACCACTACACCCGCAAGTTCCCGGCTGACAAAACCCTTCATGCGCTGACCGGTTCTATCACCTCGCCTCTGGACCGGGACCCGGAACGGACCGGCTTTGTCCTGACCTTGGGCGACATTGATGGAACATCCGTCTCCGGCGTAATCCGCGTGAACGTGCGGGAAGCTTTACAATCAGCTGGTTACGGAGACATCGTCCGCATCAGAGGCAAACTGCTTGAGCCGGGTGGATTCAGAAATCCAGGGGGGTTCGACTACCCGGCATACCTTGCACAGCGCGGGATATATTACACTGCCGGCGTTGCAGGTTCCGACGATATCATGGTTGTGAAGCAGGGAAGCGGACTCCTCCGGACCATCCAGGACTGGCGCGAACAGATACGCCAGGCATTCCTCCAGGCGACTACGGGCCCGGGTTCGGCCATTCTCCAGGCCATGGTGCTCGGGGAGGAAGGCGGGCTTACGGATGAGATGCGGGACCGCTTCATGGCAGCCGGCGTAACCCATATCATTTCCATTTCAGGCTCGCACCTCGGCATGGTCGCGATCCTCTGCTTCGGCCTGATCAGAGGCCTGCTGTTCCTGCTGCCGATGCGATGGTACAACCTCCTGACCATTCATGCAGATCCGAAAAAAATCGCGGCCTGGCTCACGCTCCCGATCGTTATCCTTTATACCCTTCTTGCGGGAAGCCAGGTGGCAACGGTCCGGTCGCTCATCATGATCAGTGCGGCGCTGGCAGCGATACTTCTCGACCGGGAGAACGCGCTCATGCATTCGCTGGCTGTCGCAGCCCTGATTATTTTATGCATAAGCCCCCAGGCGCTCTTCGACATATCCTTTCAGCTGTCATATCTGTCCGTGATCGTCATCGGGTACGTGGTCGCACTCTGGACCGAGCTGCAGATACAAGCTGCAACACGACTTCAGAAGATCCGGAACGATCTCATCCTCCTGACAGCGATTTCGCTTTCCACGAGCATTGCGACCGCGCCGCTGGTCGCCCATTACTTCAACCAGGTCTCATGTGCAGGCATCATTTCGAACATGATCGTCGTGCCGTTCGCGGGCATGGTCGTGGTTCCGCTCGGATTGTTCTCCGGGATACTGTCCCTAGGCACGCATCACCTGCCATTCGCCGCCCTGAACCAGCTTGCGGCCGATCTGTTCATCAACGTGGTTTACTTCTTTTCGCACATTCCGTTTGCTGAGCTTCATCCACCCTCTCCCGGCGTGCTCGGGATGATCTGCATTGCTGTTTTTCTCTTCTCGTTCACCGGATATATTAAAGCGCGGCTGGTTTACCGGTTCAAACCGTTTGAAAGCTCTTTCCGTGTCTCCCCAGCGCATTTCGTGGGCATGGCAATCTCAGGCGGCGCGATGCTTCTTCTCATCCTTTTCACACATCTGCCGAACAAGGACGCGCGAATAACCTTCCTAGACGTGGGCCAGGGCGACTGCACGCTCATCGAACTTCCCTCGGGCAGGAACATCCTGATCGACGGTGGGGGCTCGTTCGACGACCGTTTTGATATCGGCAGGCGCGTGGTGGGGCCGTACCTCTGGAACCGCGGAATAGGACGTCTGGACCTCGTCATATTATCGCATCCGCATCCCGATCACCTGAACGGCCTGCGGGCCCTGGTACAAAAATTTTGGATCGCCGAGGTATGGGATAGCGGACTCGATAGCGGCCTGAAAGGTTACGGGGATTTTAAAAAGGACGTGATCAAGAGAAACATCCGCTACAGAGCGCTATCGGCGGATGATCCCCCCATCGTGTTTTATGAGACCGAACTCCGGGTGCTTCACCCTTCTCACGGATTCGTATCCCTTGCGCGAAAAGCGTATGACGCGGAAAACAATCGTTCCCTCGTGGTCCAGGTGAAATATCGTGATCAGGCATTTATTTTTTCCGGAGACATCGGCGCTGAAGCGGAGCAGGAGGTCGTGAAAAACGCGGCAATGCTGCCCTGCGATCTGCTTAAAGTCCCCCACCACGGCAGCAGAACGTCAAGCTCGGAAGCCTTTGTTGCGAAGGTGAATCCCCGAACAGCGGTGATAACCGTGGGCAAGGGGAATTGGTATCGCCATCCATCGGAAGAAGTTGTCGCGAGATACGAAGCAAACGGAACACGACTCTTCCGTACTGACCAGCAGGGCGCGATCGTGGTGTTCGCAAGGAAAAACGGCCTTTCCGTGCTGCCATGGAACGAGGCAATCCTTGCGCGGATCGCATTCAACAATCAGGTTTCATGGTGGGATACGGAGAAACGGAACTGGAAAAGTCTGCGGCTCAGGCTATCGGCGACTTGATGGGATACACTTTGAGGAAGCTCAAAAACTCCTTGGCGGTATGCGTGCAGTAGTTCCGCTTCGGCGAGATAATACTGAAGTTGCGGTGGAACTTCACATCCTTGAACGTCATGGCCTTGAGGATGCCGTGCTTGATCTGCTGACGTGCGGCCCAGGCAGAAACTATCGAGACTCCCACACCCTCTTCCACAGCGCTCTTGATGGACTCGGTGCTGCCGAGCACCAGCGCGATCTTCAGATGGTCCAGCTTGATCCCGTGGTCTTCCAGATGCTTTAAGATGATCTGGCGGGTGCCGGACCCCTCTTCGCGCAATATGAGCGGCTCCTTGGTCAGGTCCATGCCCGGGACGTTCCTGCGGTCGGCCCACGCATGCGCCGGGGACATGATCACGACCAGTTCATCGGAAAGCAGCGTATCAACAGCGAACCGCTGCTTGCTGACATCGCCCTCCACCAGGGCAACGTCGATCTCGCCGGCATTCAGCCGTTCCGTGATTGTCTTCGTGTTGCTGACCAGGAGGGAAATATTGACCTGGGGTATCTTTTTCTTGAATGCTGAAATAATGGAGGGAAGAAGGTAGTTGCCGATCGTGGAGCTTGCGCCGATGGAAAGTGAGCCCTTGATAGAACCGGTGATCTCGCTGATGTTCTTTTGCGCTTCCGCGTAGAGCGCGAGAATCTCCTTGGCGCGTTTGTAGAGGATCTCGCCCGCCGGGGTCAGGTTGATGGCGTTGCCCGATCGGTCGAACAGGCGGGTCTCGTAGAGTTCTTCCATGGCCTGGACCTGAAGACTCACTGCAGGCTGCGTGAGATGGATCAGCTCAGAAGCCTTGGAAAAGCTCTTGGTCTCCGCAACAGCGCAAAACACCCGTAATTTGTGATCTTCCATATATTGAAGCTAGTTATAAACCAAACACCTGTTCATGTCAAGCAGATATCAGCGCGTTGCATCACGGTTGCCGCGTTCCCGTGCTGGTCAGGCCGAGAATTATCTTGACTTTTCCGTGGTTATGGTTAAAATGCACGGGCTTTGTAAATTATTAACGGAGGTGAATTAACCATGGCAGAAATGAGTAAAACCGCAAAGGCCGCCACGAAAAAGGCCATTGTGAACCTCAACATCCCCCAGTGCTGCAATAAGCCCATGCAGGCGGCAAAGATGATGACTTCGACCGGCAAAGTGCGCGGCATGATGTGGATGTGCGACAAGTGCTGGAAAGAAAAAGCAATATAAGCAATTCGTTTATACACTCGGGATTTTTTGAAGGCGGTGAATCATTCACCGCCTTTTGTTTTTTCAGCGATTCAGGTTGAAGGTTGCAAGGCTGAAGGATGACGGTGGTAAAGGGATGCCTGATATTACCTTCAGCCTTCGGTCTATCCACCTGCATTGTTGCAAACATCTTTACTATTGCGCGCATCAATCGTTTATGTTATTCTTTCCCCCGGTATCCACTAGCATGCGACACCAAAAACTCTGATCAAAGGAGCGGATTCGTCCACCTACCCTATGGCACTCTTCCCTAAATCTATAGATTTTTTTGTGCAGTTCGACCGGGCGCTCGAGAACGTTTCTCGCGCAGCCAACCTGCTCGTCGACACTTTTAAGAACTACACCACCTTCGAAAACTTCGAGAAAAAAGCGAAGGCCATCTACGAGTTTGAGCAGGAAGGCGATATGCTCACCCACGACATCATGAAGGACCTGAACAAGACCTTCCTTACTCCCATCGACCGGGAAGACATTCACGCCCTCGCCGCCCGGATCGACGACGTGCTCGACCTTATCTGGGCCGCGGTGGACAGGATGGTGGTGTACAAGATCGACAAGCCGACTCAGGAAGTGATCTCCATTGCCGAGGATTTACAGATGACGGCGGATATCCTGAAAAAAGCCCTGACCGAGCTCCGCGCGAAACAATATTCCCGCGTTCAGGAACACTGCATCGAGATCAACCGGCTTGAGAACCGGATCGACCGCAAATACCGGGATGCTCTCGGCAAACTCGTCAACGACCAGAACGACCCCATTTACATCATCAAATGGAAGGATATCTACCAGCTCCTCGAGGACGCCTCGGACCGGGCGGAAGATATCGCCAACATCCTCGAGACCATCGTCCTGAAATATGCATGAAATCCTCATCCTGATCATTATTCTGGCCGTGATCTTCGATATTGCAAACGGCTGGCACGACTGCGCGAACGCGATTGCCACGGTGGTATCCACCAAAGTGCTCTCGCCCATGTCCGCCGTGATCCTCGCGGCTAGCATGAACATCATCGGGGCATTCCTCAGCACCGCGGTTGCGAAGACCGTGGGCAAAGGCATTGTTGATCCCCTGGCGGTCACCGATCTGGTCATCATCTCCGCCCTGCTCTCCGCAATTCTCTGGAACCTCATTACGATCCTGATGGGCCTTCCCGTAAGCTCCTCGCACGCCTTGTTCGGCGGGATAGCGGGTGCGGCCATGGCCCACGGCGGGGCGGGCATCCTGAACACCGGCGGCATCGTCAAAATTCTTATGTCGCTGCTCCTCTCCCCGGTCCTCGGCATCGTTTTCGGCTATCTGTTCATGAAACTGATTCTCCATCTGTTCGGCCACCTGGCGCCCGGTACGGTGGGCAAATACTTTGGCAGGCTTCAGATAGTTTCGTCCTCATTCATGGCGTTCGGCCACGGGTCCAATGATGCGCAGAAAGCAATGGGCATCATCACCATGGCGCTGATGAGCGGGGGTGTGATCACCTCTCTTGAAGTGCCGAAATGGGTAGTCCTGGTATGCGCTGTGGCAATGGGCAGCGGCACACTCTTTGGCGGATGGAAAATTATTAAGACCCTTGGCCACAAAATGCTGAAACTCGAACCCATTCACGGTTTCGCCGCGGAAACGTCGTCAACAGGCATCATCATCGCCGCGAGTTACTTCGGTCTGCCGGTCAGCACCACCCATGTGGTCTCCACAGCAATCCTCGGCGTGGGGGCGACGAAACGGCTCTCAGCAGTGCGCTGGGGCTTAGCAGGCAAGATCGTTATGGCCTGGGTCCTTACGCTTCCAGTCTGCATCGGCATGGCCTGGGGTATCCAGAAAATTCTGTCGCATTACCATGTCGGTTGACACGACGTTGTTTGAACAATTGTCCGGTTTCAGAAAAATTTTAAACCATGAGTAAAAACTTAAACATTCTTGTTGTTGATGACGACCCGGTCATTTGCAAAGTGATCTCCGAGTCGCTGGTCCCGAAAGGGTACCATGTGATGCTGGCGAAAGACGGCGTGGAGGCATTGAAGCTGGTTGACTCGCTGCATGAGACCATCGATATTCTTCTGACGGATGTGATCATGCCCCGCATGAACGGCTCGGAGCTTTCCCGGGTCATTCAGTCCTGGCATCCGAAGATCAAAGTTATTTTGATGTCGGGCTATCCTGAGGAAGACCTGGTGCGATTTGATATCGCGGGAAGCAATGTTACCTATATTCGAAAACCGTTTGCACAGAATGTTCTGTTGCAAGCGGTAGAAGACGTGCTTGGCGAGTAGAGCCTTTTCCGATCACTTCGATCTGTCCTGATCCGATCCGCAATTCCTTCGAACCGCCGCTGCTTTTTCTTCTCTTCCTCACCTCTGACGTGCATCTCCCTCTGTAGCCGTTCCTGCATGCAATGGTCCGCGGCGAACAGGGCTGACGTGTTACCCTGCCAGGAACAACGCAAGATAGATCAACGCAAGACACAAGACAGGCCAAAAGCGCGCGATGATCAGCTGCCGGGACTTGCTTCCCTTTTCCCTGGTCCGGATCAGATGGCCGAGAATGCCTGCCGAGCCAGCGGCGCCCAGCAGCACCAGAAACACCTGAAACGTCTTTACGGTCGCTGGTGACGCGGAAGCGCCGGGGAGGGTGGCACGTATCCCCAACTCATGCCCGAGGACCGTGAGAAATTGTCCGCCGAGCGTCAAAAGCCGATTGACATGATACCCGGCCTCGAACGCGAAGACCAGTGGCATGAGCACATACACGATCCGGTACCAGTCGTGTTCTCCGGCAACTCCCTTTTTCCCGAAGATGCTTTGCCCCGCTGCCCTGGTGTACAGTGCGGCAAACAGGAACGAACCGATCGACAGGAGCAGGGCGATGAACCAGGCTGTTGTCGTGCGGGCGGGGATGGACCCGAACCAGCCGGATTCCTGAATGCCGCGAAACAGCTGTGTGCCGATAAGCGCTATCCCCAGCACGCCGAACGCCTTGTCAGGCCGTTGTACGGACCAGAGGTCGTAGCCGGGGAGCCTCAGGTTCAGGACCGGAGACTGGTTGGGGCAGGTCTTGATGCAGGAGCCGCACAGCACGCAGTTCTGGTTTGAACTCAGGGAAAAAGGCCCTTCGAACATGGGGCACCCCTCGTGCTGATCGCTGCCGGTAAAGCAGTCGTGCTTTTTGCAGGTATTGTTGCAGATGCTGGAATGGGCGCGGAGCTCGATCATGGAACAGCTGGAAAGTACGCCCGACATGCCGCCCAGGGCGCAGAAATAGCGGCACCACGTATTCCTTGGAAACAAAAAACCGGTGATCGATGCGAGCGTTACAATGGAAATGATGAGGAGCGCCGTGCCCCGGGGGGAGCGGACCATGCCGGACGTGACCTCCACCCAGACGATCAGCGTCATGAGCACCGCGCTCAGCAGGAAGCCGTAATTCCGCACGAACAGGGGCACCTTCAGGTTCAGTCCGACAAAGCGTCGTATCATTCCGCTCAGGGCGCCGATAGGACACACACTGCACCAGATGCGGCCGGCAAAGAACGTGCTCGCCACCATGAAGGGCTCCCACACGGCCCAGGTAAGGATCAGTCCGATGTTGTGGTCAGGGGACTGCGGCCCGAGCAGGCCGAGGCCGATAACCAGGGCAATGAATGGCGCCGAGACAAAAAGCGCGGCACGGGGATAGAACCTGCTCTGAAACAGCTTCATGACCGGCTTGAAATTCAGCAGGTTGATGGTGAACTTTCCGGTCACCGGCGGCGGTGCTATGAACAGATCCTCCCGCATGAGCAGATCGCTTCCTGCGAGGCTGACAGCCCGGCGGATGACCACTCGCAGTTCTTCCGTGTTCCCGGGCCAGTCATAGACCATAAGCGACTTGTACGCCTCGTCGTCGATCCCCTGCACGTTCTTGTCCATCTCCCGGTTATACCGCTTGATCAGTTCGTCCACGATTATCCGGACATCCTTTTTCCGTTTCCGCAGCGGAGGCACCAGGAGGGTCTGGACAGAGATGAGGTCGTACAAGCGCTTGTCGAATGCCTGGGCATCTACGAGTGTTGCCGGATCAGCGCTGGTCGTGGCGATCAACCGGGCGTTCGAGCGGAGCACATCGGTTTCTCCCACTGCCACGAAACAGCTCCGTTCAATATAATCCGCGACCTGCTTCTGGACCTTTGGCAACAGATACTCAATGTTCTCGATGACGACCGTGCCATCATGTGCCATGGTCAGGAGCCCGAGCCGCCTGTCCGGCGCAAAGGGCAGCGCATTCTGCCCCCTGCCAAAGAGCGCTGCGAATTGTGACAGCGTAACAGCGAGCGGATCGTTATTATTACCCGCTGCGTTCGAGACAGTTTTTGCGTCCATGCCCATGAGCAGTCCCTGGCCGGTATTGCCCATCTCGTGGATCAGGCCTGCCACATCCTGCATCTCTACGCCCGGCTCTCCTGTTACCAGCACCGGCTTGCTGTTCCCCACGAGAGCATCAATTTCCGAAATAAGTTTCATGACCGCGACGCTGTTGCCGATAAGCATGGGGGCAGCGTGCATCATTTCCTCGGAGATGAACTGACGATACGCCTGCTCGGTGGAGTGCTCCTCCACGATCTGCACATATCCCCGCCCGAGCCGTTCCGCGAGGATCCGGGCGCAGGCCTTCGCCGCATCGGGATGAGAAAATACCGCTGTCAGAAAAGCGTCCCGCGGTATAAGAATGAGGCTCGTTCGCTCGATCGTTTCCACCGTGGCCGAGTGGGGCGCGTTCGTAAGAAGAGAAATTTCGCCGAAGCCTTCGCCCGGCCCGCGCTGCGCAAAGGTAACGTCGGCATCGCCGTCTTCCCGCCCGCGTACCCGCACTGAACCTGAAGCCACAACATAATAGTTTTCGCTCTTGTCGTCGCGCTTAAAAACGATCGTATGGGGCGGCAGGATCACGTTTTTCAGCACTGCTGCCAGCTCAGAAAGGGTCTCGTCCGGCAGGGATGCAAAGAGGGTTACCATCCGCAGGAGGTCAACGCGCTGGCTCTGCAAACATGCTTCCAGAGCGGCGCCCTCCACTCCGCCGTTTTCAACCACAATGCTTCCAAGGGGTTTGTAAATCCCCTTGCCCGCAAGTTCGGCCTGAATATCGAGCGCCCGATCTATGGGTATGCCCTTACCCCCATGGTTCCTGGATAGGTAAGAACCGATCGGCTGTACTTTATTTTTGTTGGTATCGTTCATGTGAACACATGGTGTCTGATGCTTGAAAACAAATCTACGTCAGGTGCTCAAGAGTTGGGAATAATAGTGTGAAGCATCGGACGCGACTTTCCTACATTTTATCATAGTTCACGCGGTATCGATGGATGGATGGAAAGGTTGGCTTGGATATAAAAGGTTAATTCATTGTTGGGAATAGTGACCAGCCTTGACATTAAAATGACGGCAGGAGCAGGTGAGCAGGGGATATTCGGGGGCGACTCTATCTTGTACCAATCGGAAGGCCATAGCTCTTCAACATCTCTTTAAAAACATCTCCGCGCCCTCACCTTGCAAACGCAATTCATGACTTCAACGGGTTGATTCGTGGCCGCTACAACTATCGGTGGCGGAAAAACGCCAGCCAATTTCTTCAAGCCCCAATGAGTGAAGCACGGCATTCAAGCGCTCGCTCGGGCGGCGGCGCGGCAGGTTCTTATAGACAGCGATGATCAATTCATTTTTCATTGAGTGTTCCCACCCCACCAGTTCGGTCACGTTGACCTGATAACCATGCGCCTCCAGGTGCAGGCAGCGCAGCACATTCGTGATCAGGCTGCCGAATTCCCGCGTGTGCAGAGGATGCCGCCAAATCTCGGTTAAACTGTTTTGGGCCAGCGCCTGGCCCTTGTTTTTCCTGAGCACCGCAGCCACCTCGGCCTGGCAGCAGGGCACCAGTACGATGCATTTGGCCAGTTTCTTCAGGGCAAATCGAATGGCGTCGTCTGTGGCGGTATCGCAGGCATGAAGTGCCGTCACCACATCAACCGTTGCCGGCAGGGAGTCGGACTCGATGGCTTCGGCCACGGACTGTTTCAGGAAGAACATGCCGGGAAACGCAAGCCGCTCTGCCAGAGCACGGGATTTCTCCACCAGGTCATCCCGCGCTTCAATGCCGAAGATCCGGGAGCCGCTGTCCTGCTGCTTAAAAAACAGGTCGTAGAGAATGAAGCCCAGATATGACTTGCCCGCTCCGTGATCGACCAGAGTCATGGCAGGGTGGTCCCGCTGGACTTCCTTTAAAAGCGGTTCGATGAATTGATACAGGTGATAAACCTGTTTGAGTTTTCTCCTGCTATCCTGATTCATCTGCCCGTCGCGGGTAAGGATATGCAGCTCTTTCAGCAGCTCAAGCGACTGGCCCGGTTTTATGTCGTGTTTTTCTGGCATTTTTGAACTGCAACTGCGCCCCTTATTCTTCTGTAACATTCTCCGCAACATCCTCGCCCGTGATCCGTTGGATATTTTTCAGACGCTTCCTGCGCTCTTCACGGACCACATACCAGTCCTGAATCAGCGTTTCAATCAGACCGATCAGCAGTTTCGCTTCGTCGGGGTCCGTATCAAGTATCTCCGCGCCTTCCTGTTCCATGTGGCTGCTGATCATCCCGTTTTTCCTGACCGCCTCGATGGCCTCCCAGGTCAGGGGGTCGACCGTGCCTTTGATCTGGCGGAATTCGTCATTGAGTGCCCCGGGCTGGACCTGCCAAAAGTCCCGCAGCATGGCCGACAAACACCGCCGCGCCAGGGCAGCTGCGACCTTGTTGCTGAATTCGAGTGCGAAACAGGCTTCCTGGTAATCCTCGAGGATGTTGGGGGGAAGAACGGTGGGAAAAGAACGGGCGCTTGAGTTCGGAATAAGCGCCCAGGTTTTAAGCTGCTTGCCGGTGTAGAAGCGGTTGCCGGAGACCTTGAGATCGTGGAGCGCACTGGTCAGGGTAAATTTCCTGCATTCGGGATTGGGACAAACCACGAAGGTGTTCACGAGCCTGCGCGGACCTTCAGCATTCTCGATCGAAAGGTCGGAAAAGGTTGTTTTCCACCCCTCTTCGGTCACGGTCTGGTCCCTGTTGCAGAACGGGCAATGCCAGAGATGTTCGCTCATGTTTTTCTCCTTGGTCTGTTGGTGGGCATTGCCCACCCTACGACAAGATTTTGTAGGGTGCGCATTGCACACCACACGCATCGCTTTTCATATCATTCCCCGCCATTTTCCATCAAGGCCAGGGATGCATCGCCGCACCAATCAAGTGGATAAATACCCTTCTTCACATGCCGGTGAAATGTGGAATGTGGCCAATCTATGACGCGTTGAACCAATCCGTGTTTCAGCGGATTGACATGAATATAGTCGAAATGACGCGCATAGTCCAGTTCATCCCGGATAGCATGCTCCCAGAACCTGCGTTGCCATACAGCGCTCTCATGGCGGTCAGTTCGGGATGATGACGTCGCGGCGTCTGCGTATTGGGGACATCGGCAGGAAAAACCTGCCTTGATCCGGCCCGTGCGTTTCGAGAAATCATGGTCCCCTGGCGGCAGTGTCCAGATGCAATGGAAATGGTCAGGCAATACCACCCAGGCGTCAACGGTGAAAGGCATGGATTTCCGCAAATCAGTAATCGATTCACGAAGCGCATGCAGTGCGTCAGGATTGGTCAGAAAAGGCCGGCGGTTGTGCGTGACCACCGTGAAGAAAAACACGCCGCCGGGAACATGGGCACGACGATAATTCGACATAGATTAAGTTGGAATATCAACGTAGGGTGCGCAATGCGCACCATTTTAATACACAACCGTTCAAATAGGGTGGTGGGCAGTGCCCACCCTGCCTGATAGACGACGAATAACAACGAAGTGTGCGTATCGTGCACCAATACCTTACCCCGCGAGCAAATCCTTCAGCTGCTTCTCCTCCCACTCCTTGGTGATGACCACGTCGCCGATCTTCTTCGGAAGAACAAACTTCACCTTGCCGCCTTCGGCTTTTTTGTCGATCTGCATAGTGTCCAGCAACTCAGTTACGCCGGGCTTTCTTTTTAATGCGGTGAGATCTGTCGGCAAACCATATGAGGTGATAAGCTTCTCCACCCGCTCGGGCACCGTGGCATCGCATACACCCGTCCGGTGCGCGAGCCGGGACGCGTACACCATGCCGATGGCAACTGCGTAGCCATGGCGCATGGTGTAGTTCTCCGCGGTTTCTATGGCATGGCCCACGGTATGGCCGAAGTTCAGGATGGCGCGAAGCCCGCCCTCTCGTTCGTCCTTGCTCACCACGTCAGCCTTGATCTCGCAGGAGCGCTGGATAACGTGGCTGAGCGCGTCAAGGTCGAGACCGAGGATCTTGTCGCGGTTTATTTCCAGATAATCGAAGAAGGCAGCATCATAGATCACACCATACTTGATGACCTCGGCCATACCGGAGAGAAATTCCTCTTTCGGCAGGGTGTTAAGTACCCCAAGATCCATCAGGACCTTCTTCGGCTGATAGAACGCGCCGATCATGTTCTTGCCCATGGGATGGTTCACGCCGGTCTTGCCGCCGACGCTGCTGTCCACCATGGCAAGCAATGTCGTCGGAATCTGGATAAACGGCACGCCACGCATGAACGTGGCCGCTGCAAAACCGGTGAGATCGCCGATCACGCCGCCGCCAAGCGCCACGAGCGCGGATTTTCGGTCAAATGCGTTCATCAGGAGCGCGGTGTAAATGGCATTGGCCCAGTCGAGGTTCTTGTGCTGCTCGCCATCGGGGATATCGATGTACATGGCCGTAAACCCAGCGGCCTTGAGACTGCCCATAACGCGCTGTCCGTGCAGCCGTTTGACCACCGGATTCGTGATGATCGCCATTTTCCCGCCGAGACCAAGCCCCGTTATCCGCTCGCCGGTCTGCGCGAGGTCCGCGTTGATCTCGATATCGTAGCTCCGGTCGCCGAGGCTGACGTTAACAGTATGCATGTCTGATCCTCATTTTTATTTCGCTGATCACGTCCGGGACCGACATCTCAGAAGTGTCGATGCACACATCAGCCTGTTCGTAGAATTTCGCGCGGCTTTCGAGAAGTTCCTTGATCTTTGCCTGGGGATCCGGCGTCTGCAGCAAGGGACGGTGGATTTCGTGTTTGATGCGGGTATGGATCACTTCGGGGCGGGCGGTGAGGCATACGACGAATCCCGATTGTTTGAACGCTTCACGGTTCATGTCCCAGATCACCGCTCCCCCGCCCGTGGACACGACCTGGTTCTCTCCCTGCATGACCAGCTGGATGATCTTTGCTTCGACCTCACGGAAATAGGGTTCGCCATGTTTCTGAAAGATCGTGGATATGGTCATCTGCTGGTCAACTTCGATGAGCTTGTCTGTGTCCACAAAGACATATCCGAGGTCGTCGGCCAGTCGGGTGCCGACGCTCGTTTTGCCTACGCCCATGAAACCCGTCAGAATGATGTTTTTGAACATGGTTGGTTCACCCCTCGCAGAGCACGCCCTACTTCTTCACCTGTTCTTCCTCAACTCCCATGCGGAACCTGGTCTGCTTCATATAGGAGGCGTAATTCCGCTTCATTTCGTCGATGCTGTCGCCGCCGAACTTTTCGATCATCGCGGCAGCGAGCTCGTAGGCGATCGTCGCTTCCGCCACCACACCGGCCGCAGCCACCGCGCACGTATCGGAACGCTCCACGCTCGCCTTGAACGGTTTTTTGCTCACCAGATCCACGGAGCGCAGGGGTTTGTACAGCGTGGGGATGGGCTTCATGGCCGCCCGTAGCGTAATATGCTCACCGTTGCTCATGCCGCCCTCGATGCCTCCGGCCATGTTCGTCTTCCGATAAAACCCTTCCTTCTTGTTCCAGAATATCTCGTCATGCACGAGCGAACCCGGGCGGTTCGCAACCCCGAACCCTGCGCCGATCTCCACTCCTTTGATCGCCTGGATGGACATGAGCGAGGCCGTCAGCCTGCTGTCGAGTTTCCGGTCCCAGTGGGTATGGCTGCCGAGTCCCGCGGGCACACCTGTCACGATCACCTCGAATACGCCGCCCAGGGAATCCCCGGACGTTTTGGCCCCATCGATCTTCTGCTTCATCCGCTGCTCCGCATCAGGGTCTGAACAGTGCAGCTCCGATGCCTCGGTTTTTTTCCTGAGATCGCGGGGAGACATCTTCGGGACCTTGGCATAGACCCCGCCGATGGAGAGCACATGGCTCATGATCTCAACGCCGAATTCCTCCAGCAGCCTCTTTGCCACAGCGCCCACAGCCACGCGCATGGCTGTTTCCCGCGCGCTCGACCGCTCGAGAATGTTCCGGATGTCGTTCGTTCCGTACTTCAAAGCCCCTGCCAAATCAGCGTGCCCGGGACGGGGACGGGTAAGCGGCGGCGCGGTATTCAGGAACATCGGGTCGGGGGACATTTTATCGCGCCAGTTTTCCCAGTCCTTGTTGCGGACCACCAGGCCGATCGGACTGCCCAGGGTTCTGCCCCAGCGGACACCTGTATAGATCTTGACCGTGTCCTTTTCGATCTTCATCCGGTTGCCGCGGCCATAGCCGACCTGCCTCCGGCAAAGATCGCGGTCGATGTCCGTGATCCTAATTAACAGACCCGCCGGCATCCCTTCGATGACTCCCATCAATAATTCGCCGTGAGACTCTCCAGCTGTTAAAAATCGTAACATTCCGCGCCTCCCCCTGAAATCCCTGCTATAATTTCCTCATTCCTCCGAACTGCCCAAGAATTAAGGAAAATATTGTAAAAACGCGCTCATCATAGCAAATTTACAGTAGAAGTGCAATTAAAAGTATGCTATATTCGGGGTATTTTCAGGGTATTTTTAGGGTATTTTGACAAAAAAATGGACTTATCAACAGTTGTTTTAGTCCGAATCGCGATTATCGGTCAAAAAAGGAAGAACATGATAGCGCTTCTCTGCTCGGTACAAGCTGAGGCGGAAATGCTTCTGGCAAAGACAGAAGTTACCGCCTCAACCACGCTCGGATCAAAATCGATCATCGAGGGAACGCTCGCAAACGAGCGGATCCGATTGTGCATAGGTGGCATGGGAAAGGTCAACGCAGCCCATGCCGCAACTCTGCTGCTTGCCCGTTATAATCCTGAGGCTATTATTGTTTTCGGGATCGGCGGCGCATATCCTTCATCCGGAGCCCAGATCGGCGACATCGCCCTTGCCAAGGAGGAAATTGCGGGCGATGAGGGAGTCCTGACCCTGGAAGGCTTCAAAGACACCGAACATATCGGCATTCCCCTCCTGAAAACCTCTACGGCTGAGATCTATTCCACCTATGCCGCATCCCCCCTCCTTATGAAGCAATCCCTGCAAACCCTGGTCTCGTACCAGGAAACAGGAGTCGGCAGGGTGCACTTCGGCACCTTTTTGACGCTATCCACCTGTACGGGAACCGAAGCGCGGGCAAGGGAACTTGAAGAGCGCTATCATTGTTTATGCGAGAACATGGAAGGCGCCGCAGCTGCGCAGGTTGCCACATTTCATGACATTCCCTGGCTCGAGGTGCGCGGGATCTCGAATATCGTCGAAAACCGGGATATTGCGAAGTGGGACATCCCCAAGGCCGCTCATGCCGTACAAACAGCTGTCATCCACATCCTTGAAGGGTGGACGCGGTGAATAAAACTCTGTCCATCGGATACTCACCCTGCCCGAACGATACGTTCATATTCTATGCGCTCATTCACCGTAAAGTGAGGGTCCCGGGCATCGATTTTCGCGAACAGCTCGAGGATGTCGAAACCCTGAACCGCATGGCCCGGGAAGGCACGCTGGATATTACCAAGATTTCGTATCATGCTCTGGGACATTTGCGGGAACACTATGCCCTGCTCCGCTCAGGAGGGGCGCTCGGAAGGGGCTGTGGACCGCTTATCGTCGCAAAACCCGGGACAACCCTGGACCAACTCAGGCAGGTGCCGATCGCCATCCCGGGGAAGCTCACCACGGCATATCTGCTGCTTCGCCTCTTCGATCCTCTGATAAGGAATGTAGTTGTCATTCCTTTTGACCGGATCATGGACGCTATTGTGCGGGGAGAGGTCATGGCCGGCCTCATCATCCACGAAAGTCGTTTCACCTATCCCCGCTACAAGCTCGAAAAGATGAAAGACCTCGGCGAATGGTGGGAACATTATTCAGGCATGCCAATCCCGTTAGGCGGCATCCTCGGGAAACGGTCCCTCGGACAAGACACCCTGCTCCGGGTGGAAGCCGCTATCCGTGAAAGCCTTGAGTATGCGCGATCGCATGCGGACGAGGTCAGGGAATATTGCAAGCAGCACAGCCAGGAAATGGACCATGAAGTCATGCAAAGCCATATTGATCTTTATGTCAACGACTTTTCCCTGGACCTGGGCAACGAAGGTCTTGCGGCAATTGAGCGGTTATTTAAAGAGGCAGAGAAGCTCGATATTTTCCCCTGTTCCGACAAACCCCTGCTGGCGGAAAATTTATAAATCCGTCCAGCCGTCGTTCTGAACGAAGTGAAGATCCGGCATGTCTAGCTGATTACAAAACCCTTCGTTTCTTTCATCGAGATAAGTAACTTGTTTGCGCAACCGGCTCAAGGACGTAGCCAATACATGATAACGATCAAACTCTTTGCGATACTGAAAGACAAAGCAGGCCGGGACGAACTAACGATCGACACTCGATCCATAACGGTATCTGATCTGCTCAAACAGGTGTCAAAAGAATTGCCCGCCGTATCCGACTTTCTCGCGAACAACAGAATCCTTGTCGCAATAAATCAGGAAGGAACCAAACCTGATGCAGTAGTCAAAGATGGGGATGAAGTGGCATTGATGCCGCCGTTTTCCGGAGGGAGTGGACGGATCCGTATCCAAAAAGAACCTTTTTCGCTGGAGAACGAGATAGTATTGCTGAAGCAATCATCCCCGTCCATCGGCGCAGTGGTAACCTTCCTCGGAACAACGCGGGATATTTCCAGAAACAAACAGGTTGCAAAACTCGAGTTCGAACATTATCCCGGCATGGCGGAAAAAAAACTGGGAGAGATCAGAGATCGGGCAATCAGGGACTATGGGGTACTCGACGTCACGATCATCCACCGGGTGGGAATTGTTCCGGTTGGAGAAAACATCGTTGTAATCGCCGTTGCGGCTGGACATCGCGATGAGGCTTTCACCGCCTGTCGTTTCTGCATAGATGAGCTGAAGAGGATAACGCCTATATGGAAAAAAGAAACCACCCCGGAGGGAGAAGTGTGGGTGGAGGAACATCCTTAGGTAGATACCAGATGACAGAAGGCAGAAGACAGAGGACAGACGCAAAATAATACGGATTCAATCTGGCATCTGAAATCTGTCTCCTGACTTCTGATGCTATTTCTTCGCCGCTTTCTTCCCGCTCCGCATGTAAACCACACAGGTTGTGCAATCGGCATCCTTGCGGCAGCGGGTGAGCTCCCAGCAGGGTTTGCTCTTGTCCGTGAACGCGGTGCAATGAACCCGCCGGTCATCGGGACAGTCCTTCACATCCCAGCAGGGCGCATAGTCGAGCAGTTTCTTGATCCCTTCAATGCTGATCTTCTTGGTGTGGATCAACTCCCGGATACAGCGAAGCCAGTTGATATCGTTCTCTGTGTAGAGCCGGTTCCTGCGTTCCCTCGTCGGAAGGATCAACCCGTGTTTTTCATACAACCTCAGGGTCTGTGCCGTGGTGCCAACCAGCTTGGCGGCAACTCCCATGGTATAGAGCGGTGCGTTCTTGTCCTTCAATACATCTGCGGTTTGAATTACCATAAGCCTTTGATCGTCTCCCATGTTGATACCATATAAGATGTCAGTATGGTTATTTTATTTGTGACCAGGAGTACTCCCATGATGATCAGGATCGCCCCACTCGTCATTTTGATCGCCTTGAAATGCTCCCGCACCTTGCTGAAGGTCGAGAGGAATGCGCTGATCGCAAGCGCCGAAAGAACAAAGGGAATGCCGAGACCAAGCGAATAGAACGACAGAAGTACCATGCCTCTTCCGATAGTTTCCGTCTGTGACGCCTCCAGCAAAACCGCACCCAGAAACGGACCGGTGCACGGGGTCCAGCCTGCTCCGAATATCATGCCGACAATGACCGTACCCAGATACCCCGCCGGTCGTGTCTTCAGGCTCAACTTTGCTTCCCGCTGGAGAAACGGGATGTTCACCACATCCATAACAAAGAAACCCAGAATGATGATAAAAACACCGCCCCCGATCCTGATAATATTCAGGTACTCGGTTAATAGCTGGCCCATCAGGCTGGCTGTCGCTCCCAGCAGAACAAATATGATGGAAAACCCCGCAACAAAAGCGAGGGAATGAAGCAGGGTCGTGTTTATATTCTTTCTCCGGGCATCCCGGCTCACCAGTTCATCAAAGCTGATGCCGGTAATGTATGAAACATAGGAAGGTATAAGCGGCAAAATACAAGGAGATGCAAATGACACCATGCCCATGAGCAGCGAGAAGAGCAGCGTGGAAAGCGTTAATCCGTGAGAAAAATCCATGAACGTGCTTCCCCCTTTTTGCGTGCGAGGTATCATACCAAAGCGGAACAACTTCAGTCAAGGAAAAGTTTTAGTATTTTCCATTTGACTTGTTCTCAATCTGCAGTTAGTAAGCATTCGCTCAATCGCTGCCATGAAAGCCCTCAATCATGACGCATGTTCTGTAATCACCGGCTCACGGCATTTTTTTATTGACAACAAATGCCATTTTCTTTATCCTTTCATTCCCACCCATCTTTAAACATACAGGAGGATAAAATAACATTATGTATATTGACCAAACATTACGGCATTTCATGGATAAACTGGCGAGCAAATCACCTGAACCCGGGGGCGGCAGCGTAGCTGCCCTGACCGGCGCACTCGGCGCAGCGCTCGTGAGCATGGTGTCCAATCTCACTCTCGGTAAAGAAAAATACAAGGATGTCCAGCCCCAAATAGAACAACTGCTCAAGGAATCTGAACAGGTGAGGATCGAGATGCAGGACCTGATCCAAAAAGACACTGAGGCGTATGGAGCACTCTCCGATGTCTACAAGATGCCGAAGAGTACCGACGCTGAAAAAGCGGCGCGCACGGCCAAAATGCAGGAAGCGCTCAAAAAAGCCTGTCAGGTCCCTTTTGACATCGGCCAAAAGTCACTTGAGGTTGCCAAACTTGCCGAGCGCGCGGCAGACATCGGGACTGTTCTGGCTGTCAGTGATGCCGGTGTAGCCGTGCTCCTTGCACAGGCTTGCGCCCAGAGCGCTGCGCTTAATGTCAAGATCAACGTCAACAGCATCAAAGATGAGGCGTTCAACAAGGACACCTGGACACAGATGCAGGACGTCCTGGCACAGGTGGCGGCGCTTGAGAAGACCGTGATGGCTACAACGTATAAAAAAATGGGTTAAGGAGATACTATATGTCCGCAAAATTATTGACGGGTAAAGAAGTAGCACAAAAGATGGACCAGGACATCCAAAAAGAAGTCCAGGAGCTCAAGGCAAAAGGCGTGAACCCGGCGCTTAAGATCATGATCGTCGGCGAAGCGGAAGATTCGGTCTTTTATGCCAATAGTGCAAAAAAAATGGCAGAGAAGAACGGCATTATATGCGATATAGAACAATTGCCGGGAACAATGAGCCAGGACGAATTTGTCAATATTTTGAAGAAGCGCAACGCCGACGCAAGCATTCACGGCATCATCGTGATGCGTCCCTTTCCCAAACAGATCAGCGAGGATGTTGTGAAGTATATTCTGGCGCCGGAGAAGGACATTGATTGCTTCAATCCCGTGAATGCGGGGAAAATCATGGCTGGAGACATGACGGGCTTCCCGCCCGCAACGCCCCAGGCAGTGATGGAAATGCTTCGTTTTTATGAAATACCGATGAAAGGCAAAGAAGCGGTGGTGATCGGCCGTTCCATGGTGGTCGGCAAACCCATGTCCATGCTTCTCCTCGGAGAGAATGCCACGGTAACCGTCTGCCATTCAAGAACGGAAAATCTTCCCGGCGTGTGCAAGCGCGCCGACATCCTCGTGGCCGCGATCGGCAAGGCAAAAATGATCACCACGGATTATATCAAACCCGGCGCAACGGTCATGGACGTGGGGATCAATCCTGAGGGTGACAAGTTCGTTGGTGATGTGAACACCGAATTGGCAAAGGAAGTGGCTGGAGCCATCACACCCGTGCCAGGCGGCGTCGGAACAGTCACGACGCGGGTGCTGCTTAAACATGTGGTAAAAGCCGCAAAGCTGCAGAACAACTAAACTAAATGGCAATAAAAAGGCCCCGGCGGATTTACACCACCGGGGCCTTTTCTTTTTTCATTCAGCATCAGCACGATAAACCTGTGCCAATGCAATACTAATTAGAATTTGTAGCTGAGAACGCCCTGGATCGCGTCAACATCATCAACCGACTTGCCGGCTGCCGAGGTTGTTGATGCGGTATTATAAGCAGCACCTGGCATAAATTTGCCGATGGTCCAATTCCAGGTCAAGGTATCATACAGCTTCCAGTTGATCTTCACATCAACCTCAGTTCCCAGTTCAGCTGATTTCGTTGTTCCACCCGTGGAATCACCGAGAGCAACCTTTTCAACTGCTGACAACATCCAGATGTCCAGGTTCATACTGAGGCTCGGCGAAATCACATAGTTTGCGCCTACACCAATCGCCTGGGTATTGGAGAAACCGGTATCCTTAGCCTTTGATGCGCCCTTCAGGAAATACTCATAGACAAGCGTATAATGCGGATCAGCATCAAGGAAGGTAACATAATTGTCTACGTTGGAATCTGTTGAGTTGCCATCACCGGAACCATTTGCTATCGTCGCATTTACAGTGAGCGCATCCATCGGCTTCATGTTTGCCTGCAGTACAATCTGGTTGCCGGCAAAGGTCAAATCCTTGCCTGTCGAGCTTGCACCAGTTGCAGTACCGTTCTGAAGATCAACCTCAGCCTTCAGATTCACCGGACCAATCTTGCCATTGTAGTTCAACCCGATATTCATAAAAGTCGTTTTCGTACCAGGATTCATATATATCGTTTTCGCTACAACCTCACCAAGTGTTCCTTTACCCTTGGGATCATTCATGTAAGTCAAATCCGCGCCAAACGTATTCGTATCATTCAGCTTGTATACATCGATAAGGGCATAGGCATCGGTGTCATCAGTCGAAGCCGCGATGTTTTCTTTTAATTTCAGATTCATGACTGCAAACGTATTGTCACCCATGGTATTGGTCACAAGCCAGGCATCGGAACCATACTTCATGCTCCGGAGGAACCAGCCGTTGCCAATCTGCAATAACTGATGACCGACCTTCACACTGACGGGCACACCCGGCAGGGCAAATTCCATCCATGCTTCGCGGAAGCCGAAGGTCTGGCTGTCAGCTTTAGCGCCATTTTTATCATTCACAATTGTTTGTCCCTGACGAGCTTCGAATGAATTTGCTGGTGCACCAGGAACAGAGCTGATCTCCTGACCCCATACTTCCCAGTCATTCTCGATCGTGATCCGGCCTTTTACATTCTCGGACTTTGCGTCAATATTGAGCCGGAGTCTCTCCTGGGTGGTTCTGTTCGCTGCTTTTCCATCAAGTGTCGTGTTGTTGAGAGAAAGGTTGCGGATATCCATACTGCCACTCATGTTGATTTCCGCGAATGCCAGGGAACTGATCACAGTTAACGCCAGAACTACCAGTATTGTCAGAAACTTCTTCATCGTTTTTCCTCCTTAGATTTTGGTTTACGCTGATTCTTTTCGGAATAGTATGACCGTACTCATGCTGTTTATTTATGAAACGATGTAACGTGTTCCTGATCTGAAGATGCGCTCAAAATCCTCCTTTCACAAAAGTGAGAAACCAAGAGCATTCATAAACGGTTCTGATCAACAGTATAAAACCTTCAGGATTGTATAACCGATTCATGGAAAGGGTCAATGTAACTATTTTTCCCATATCGCCAAAAAAAATATAGCAAAGATCAGCAGTCAAGTCAACGAATTTTTTGAGTTGATTCAAAACCTTGAATGATCAATACATTTAAAATTGTCGCTTTTGGCTCCTCATTTTACATAGAATAACATATATTTTTCACGCTTGAACCCAATACCCTGAAAATACCCTGGTCGGGGTATCGCCAATACCCTGAGTTCCCGAACATTTGCTGTTAGCTTTAGCGCAATGGTTCGCGTTCCTGGATTCTCCTTGCATTCATATTTGCTCCATGCTATAAAAACCTCCATGATGACTATCCCTGCATGTGAAAAACCGTCCGCGATGCCACGTCATAATTATGGTCGGCGACACGACATCTCCTACCGTGTGGGTCTGGTATTGCAGGTCCTGGGCGCAGGACTCCTTGCAGTTCTCTTCCCCCTGGAGAGTCCATTCTACTCCGCAGGGATAATGCTGTTCGAAACAGGAGTGCTGCTCTCAGGTATCTATGTGCCTATAGAGAGGTCGTGGGTCAGAAAAATCGTTCTGGGGTCTGTTGTACTGGGGTTCGTGCTGCAGATCATTGGCTTTAATGCAACCGCACAGCACGCAGGCACGATTATTATTGCGGGCATTGGATTTGTTTGTGCCGCCGCCGCGGGCATGATGAGCAAGGAGGCGTACGGTCTCGGTTACCGTGAGGGCGGGTTGCTCATGATGTTCGCTTTTCCTGTCCTTGTGCTCATCAATCTCATGAACAAGGAAAGCTTCCAATTCAACACCATCGGGTTTGCAATCCTTTTTCTTCTCTTGCTGTTCACCACTGGCAAAAAGTTAAGACAGCCTCTTATTTTCTCGTGCTCAACCACTATATACGGGACACTTGAGAAGAAACTCTAGCCAATTTTTTTGCGATGTTTTTTTCGTCCGGCTGAAATCTGCTTCAGGAAGGGAGTTCTTTGGCGGCCTTATCCAACCCCGCTGATGATTGCGGGGAGGGCACTTGTTTTCCGAGCTTCAGGAGCCCTTTTTCTATCAGACGCTTTGCCGACTCCACAGCCCGGGGGTCAAACTGCAAACCTGTCTCCCGGTCCAGTTCCAGCAGCACTTCCCCGCTTGAGATCATGCCTCGATACGGCCTTTCCGATACCATAGCATCGATCGTGTCCGCAACGTTGAGAATCCTCGCTGGCAGAGTGATCTCCTCACCGACAAGGCCCTGCGGATAACCTTTCCCATCATAACGTTCATGGTGCTGATAAATGGCATTGATGATGGCTGTTGAGAAACCGATCGGCTCCAGAATCCTGATGCCATGTCCCGGATGTTCCTTCATAATATTGAATTCCTCGCGGCTCAGACGTTCAGGCTTGCTGATGATCCGCTCGCTGATCCCGATCTTGCCCACATCATGCAGGATGGCGGCGATATGTATCTCCTCAAGATGCGACGGGCTCATCCCCAGATCCCGGGCGATCGCAACCGCATACTTTGCCACATTCGTGGAATGCCATCGAGTATACGGGTCTTTCGCTTCTACTGCTGCAACAAGGGCCTGTACCGTGCGAAAGTAGCTTTCACGCAGATCTTCAAAAAGTCCCGCATTCTCCATGGCAGTCACTGTCTGACTTGAAAGGATAAGGAGCACCTGGAGATCACTGGTGGTAAACGGAGGATCGGAGAACTTGCTTACATTGAGGGTGCCAAACACCTTGTTCTTGCCGATGAGCGGCACACACATTGCGGAAAGCGGCATATCATCATGATTTAGCACCGCCATTACCTCGGGATCAGAGTGTTTACCGTTCGAAATGAGAAGCGGCTTCCGGTGTTTGAGCACTAAACCCGATATGCCTTCGCCTTGTTTGCGCCTTGCCTTCAACGCCATATTCGTCGGCAGGCCGTGAGAGGCGCGAATAACAAGATCGCCGCTGGCATCGTCGATAAGCATAAGTGAAACCCGGTCCACGAAAAATTCCTGGACCAGAACTTCGGTGATTATTTTAAACAGGTGTGCAAGATCGATCTCGGTAACAAGCAGTTTGCTGATCTCGAATAAAGGAATCAGCGCCTTGAGCCTGATATTTTCCTTCTGCAGCCTGCTTCGGGTTACCGCCCTTTCCACCGTACTGAGCAATTCCTCCTGGGTGAACGGTTTCAGCACAAATCCGTCAACACCCCGCATGAGGGATTCGATAGCGGTGTCAAGTGTACCATGCCCGGTAATAAAGATCGTAACAAGATCCTGATGCATTTCCTTTGCACGTTCAAAAAACTCCAGGCCATCCATGCCAGGCATCCTGATGTCGGTGATCAGCAAATCCACGCTGTTGCGACCGAGTTCCTCAAGACCCAAAACCCCTGTCGCGGCAGTGGTTGCGTGGTATCCTTCCGCAGTAAGGATATGGTAACACAAATCCCGTATCATCTCCTCGTCGTCGACAACGAGTATTTTTTCACCTGACATAGTGCTCACACCTCTCAATAAGCCTCAAGCGTTCACCGTAATTAGGAACGTTCGATTCTCTATCCATGCCTGTCTCCAGAAAGCCAACGACTCGCGGGGAATATTTTTGATCACTCATACCGGCAAAAGGACACGGAAGGTTGATCCCTCCCCTACTTTGCTCTCAACCTCGATGCTACCGCCATGATTCTGAACGATCATATAACTGATGGAAAGCCCCAGACCCGTGCCCTCACCGTCAAGACGTGTAGTAAAGAAAGGATCAAATATTTTGTCCAGTTGCGCTTCAGGGATGCCGATTCCCGTGTCGATCAGTTCAACGAGCACACTGTCCTTCCCCCGATTGTTCTTTTCCTGGCGACACCTGATCGTGAGCGTGCCGCCTTTCGGCATGGCAAATATCGCATTATTGATGAGGTTCATGAAAACCTGCCTCATCTGATCCGCATCAATGGCAACCTCGGGAAGCCCTTCCTGGCAGTTCATGGTAATTTCCACGTTGCTCATGCGTGCCTGCCCTCTAACTAAGGTGAACGTATCCTGGACTATGCCGGCGATGTCCGCTTTGAAAAGCCGCGGCGGCTTACTGCGAGAGAAGTCAAGCAGGTGCCTGAGAATCTCCCGCGCACGAAGCGTCTCACGTTCTATCGTTTTCAGATGCTCTTTTTTGTCCGCCGGAATGTCGTCGGCTCTCAGCAACAAGCCGGTGTATCCGAGCACTCCGGTCAGAGGATTGTTCACCTCATACGCTATATTAGTGGCCAGTTCACCAATCGCCGCGAGTTTGGCGCTCTGCACGAGCTGTCGCTGAGAAACATGCAGGTTCTGGGTCATGGCATTGAACGATTCTCCCAATTCCCTGAATTCGCTCCCCTGAGCATCGGAGATGTCTACCCGGTGTTCAAGCTCTCCCCGCGATATTCTCCTTGTCGCCTCGAGAAGATTCTGCAGCCTCCGATCAAGGCTCTTCGCCAACGTATAAGCACTGATAAGTGCCAGAATGAAACTGATCAGCAATGTTGCAACCAATACACCTCTGACCTGCCGTATCGTAGCCATGGTTTCCTGAGTTTTTTGCTGCAGACGAACGTTGGCGGTAAACGCCATGCCTTGTGTCATATTAATGAGTTCCTGGCCGATATCCTGCGCCCTGCGGGCGAGTTCTTCGATCCTGTGTGGATTTGCCGAAACGGTCACCAGGCGACTGATAGCAAGCTTGTAATCATTCGCCATATCCTTCATGCCGAGAAGTCCCTGCGTCAGTTCAGGAGAATGATGACAACCCACGCATGAGTCCATGGTCTTGTCCATTTCCTGCACCTGGCCGATCAGCACATCAACATCTCCGCTGTCCCACAACTTATTCCGATAAATATGCGATTGCACCTGTTGAACATGGATGATCAGGTCTTCACGCAAAATCTCTACCTGGTGCAGCAAAACCAGTTTATCCATACGATGAGTGGTTTTCGTGATATAAAGCACCGCGATAATGCTTCCCACCAGGAAGATTGTCAGGAGCAGGCCGAAGCCCATGAGGATTCTTTTTTTCATCTAATAGGTTCTCTCATCGATTGGTATACCGGTATGTCTTGAGATCAATCGTGACTTCGCGCGCCAACCGATAAATATATGTGTAATCCGCATCGGTTGTCTCAGTAAAACCTCGTGCCCCGAATTTTCGAAGCACCTCGGCCCCCTCCTTGTCCCTATCCATAGACACCAAAATCTGTCGAAGTGATTTTTTAAGTTCGGGGTCGAGGTCTTTGCGAACAGCAAGACAGTTTTGTGGAACTGTGCCGGATGTAGCAAGGATAATCAGCTCTTTATCAATACGTGGGTTTTCTCGGACCATTTGGTCGTAAATGGTATTCTTCGCGGAACCGATATCCGCCTCTCTATTTAACACTGCCATAATTGCGGCGTCATGGCTGCCGGCAAAATAAGTTTCCCCCAGATAGGGGTGGGGGTTGGCGATTCCATTTTCTTTAAAATAAGCCAGGGGAAACAGATACCCTGCCATAGTTGCATACTCCACAAATGCAAAACGTTTTTTTCTCATGTCCGAGGCAGTGCGAATCTGACTGTCTTTACGGGTGAAAATATATCCGTGATAGGTAGACGTCCCGTCGAGATTTACCGGGCGTGCTATGGGTTCTACTCCGATTTGGCTGTGCGCAAGCGCATACGTAAAGCTGCCAAAGAACGCTCCATCAAGTTTTTCCTTGGAGAAGTGTTCAACTATATTCCCATAGCGGCTCAGGCTGGTGAAGTTTACACTTACCCCAAGTCTGTCCGACAGATATTGTTTTAGAAACTGATACCGTTCGCGCTGGCGAAACACGTTTTGTTCGGGAATAAGGCCAATCAGAATTTCCTGCTGGCCGACCGTTCTGTGTGGCTCTGCCTGCTGCTTCGTCTGTTTACAGGCACCCGTAAGCCCCGATAGTATGCTGAACATCACGATTAATAAAAATACCTTTCTCACAATCGTTCTCCAACTCCTTTCAGCACGCTTTGCTTCAGTAAACTCTTGGTAGCAACCGGCAGGTATACACTGAACACCGTCCCTTTACCGACCTCGCTTACCACCTCAATTCTGCCACCATGGTTCTGGACAATTCGGTAGCTGATGGACAATCCAAGACCCGTTCCATCCCCGGTCTCTTTTGTCGAAAAAAACGGCTCAAAAATCCTGTTCAGGTCCTCCGGTCGTATGCCGGTGCCCGTATCGGTGAACTCAACAAGGGCTTCGTTCTCCTGGACAACAGTAAGGCGTATCCGAAGTTCCCCCCCCCGCGGCATTGCCTGGAGCGCATTGTACACTATGTTAATAAATACCTGTTTGATCTCGTCATGGCTTATGTTCACGATTACCGGCGTATTCGGATATTCTTCTGACACGCGGACGGACAGCGTCTCCGTCACACCGTGCATAAGTGCCAATGTTTCGCTAAGTGGACTCGTCAGGTTTTCTTCCTGCATCCGAAATGTTTTTTGTCGGGAAAAATCGAGCAGGTTTCGAATAATCTTTCTTACCCGAAGCGTCTCCTGTTCCATCATGCCCAGCATCCGTTTAGGGACTTCCGGCAAATCGAGTGTTTTTAAGAGATGTGTTGTATAGCCGAGCACGCTCGTTAGAGGATTATTTATTTCGTGCGCTACATTCGCCGCAAGCTCCCCGATCGCTGCCATCTTCGTCGAATGAACCAGTTGTTCCTGTGCACTCTTCAACTCGTTCATTTTTCCCTTCAGATCGTCATAAAGAGCAGCATTTTGAAGGGCGGCTCCCGCCAGACTGGAATAAACCGTAAAAAGTCTCAGATCGTGCCGGTCAAATACCGTCCCACCCTTTTTATTAATGGCGGTAAATAAACCCGTCATGGTGTTCGATGACCAAAGAGGAACCGTCATGATACTCCTAATACCCTGTGACTGCATCAGGGAACTGTCCAGTCGAAAATCTGCCTGCGCATCAGCAATGAGAAGTGGCGTGCCATAGCAGGCAAACCAATTGTAGATACCTCCAGACTCCAGAGGCATTTCCATTTCCTTCAGCACGCGAGCTTTGTCTCCGAATACTTCAACATATTTAAGTTGGTGCGCCTGCTGATCAACAACCGCTATGGCCAACGTATCGGCTCTCACAAGGTCTTCAGCACGTGCGGCAATTTTCTCGAGCAACGCCCGCAAATCGAGACTCTCCATAAGGTCGAGTCCCGCCGTATGAAGTATAAAAAGATCTCTGTTCCCACGCGAAAGACTTGTCTCACGTTGCTGCAGCGCAAGAGCCATCTGATTGAACGTACGGCTAAGTTTGCTGATCTCGTCATTGCCCTTGTCTGGAAGCGGCGACTCCCAGTTCTGATGACTGAGTTTCTCAGCGTAGTCGCTAAGCTTGAGAATTGGCCTGGTTATACTGATGGCAATGATCTGACTAAAAACCATCCCGAGAAGAAGAATAGCTAAAAGAGTAACCACGCCTTTCCTCGCAAACCCGGTAAATTTTTTTTCATACCATTGGCCGGATATCCCGACGCGCACAAACCCCACCAGGTCGTTTCCCGCCTGCACCGGAAGCGTGAGGTCATAGGCTCCAGTTTCTTTAAAGAGAAACACCTGTTTGCCGCTCCGCATTACCTCTTTGCCGAGCGGAACATCCTCTCGAATAATTTTTTTGCCTGACTGGAGGGTATAAAAATATGAGTTGCTGCTGAAAAAAACTTCCGTCGAATTGCTTCCTACAAGCAGTTCTCCATTGTGACGATACACCATGAGATAGAGTAAATCACTGCTGGAAGATAGGCCATCATTGGCTTGGAATGCAGGTTCTATCTTCTTATAGATTTCCGATCTGTTTCCTGTAATGATATCATCGACTGTTAACGCAGCAAGTTCCCTGCCGATATAAAGCGCACGTCCCTGGATTTCAGCGTCGAAGGATTTTTTTCCTTCCCAGAAAAAAAAAGTTCCCGTTATAGTCGCGACCAGGATGAGTGCCACAACCATTAAGAGAGAAATTCTGCATCCCACCCCTCCCCACAAAGGGACAGCAACTTGACGCCAACGTTCTACAAAGTGGGATGCTATGTTTTTTATGTCAGCCATGAATGAGGCCCGTTACAAATGACTAAAATGATTTTTGCGTATTTTAACACAAATTCTTTTTTGTGTAAACGCAATAAAAAAGGCAAGGGATTCATCCCTTGCCTGTAGCTTGAACTATTATAAATTTATTACGCTACGTACATCGACAAAAGTATCAAGTGGCCATAAAAAAACCCAGACCAGAACACAGGTTCGTCGGTTAACAACCCTTACAACTTCGCAGTATCCTTAGCCTTTCCTTTTACGGCGTCAGCATTTTTTTTCTGACGTTCCACCAATTCTATGACAGCCATAGGGGCGGCATCTCCTGCCCGGGTTCGGGTAAGCACGATCCTTGTGTAGCCACCATTCCGAGTTGTAAATAATGGGGCTATATCAGCGAACAAACCTCTCACGACTGATTCGTCATGAATAAAACTTAGGGCTTGCCGTCGTGCATGCAAATCACCCCGTTTTGCCAACGTAATCATTTTCTCTGCCAACGGTCGCATTTCCTTGGCTTTGGCTACGGTAGTCTCAATCTTTTCGTTTTTAAACAGTGAGGTAACCAGCATTCTCAGCAATGCTTTCCTATGACTCGTATCTCTCCCAAACTGCCTTCCCGTACATCCATGTCTCATCGTGTTATCCTTATCACAATTATATTTTATGTTTCACTTGGCTTCTCTGCCAATAATCTTCTTGCCTCGGTTACAATCTTATCATCTACCTTGAGGCCGAGCCCAAGTCCCATCTCCAAAAGGATTTCCTTAATCTCATTTAGTGATTTTCTACCGAAGTTCTTTGTCTTGAGCATTTCGCTCTCTGTTTTCTGCACCATTTCCGCAATCGTTTCGATTCCTGCATTTTTTAGGCAGTTTGCGGCACGTACAGAAAGTTCAAGCTCATTGACACTTCGAAGAAGATTTTCATTGAATGACGGAACCTTTTTTATTTCTTCTTCCGTTACCAGAACCTCATCCTCTTCCTCCGGCAAGTGGATAAAAATGGACAAGTGATCCTTTAACAATTTAGCTGCATGTGCGACGGCATCATCCGGACGAATACTACCATCAGTCCATACTTCAAGCACGAGTTTGTCGTAATCCGTTTCCTGACCGACTCTAGCATTCTCAACTTTAAAAACAACCTTGCGTATTGGGGAAAAAATAGAATCGATGGGAATCACGCCAATCGGTTGGCCAGATTCCTTATTCCGATCAGAGGAAACATATCCTCGTCCCCTGCGCGCCCGCATTTCAATTTCCATTTTCCCGTTTTTGTCAATGGTTGCAATATGCAAATCAGGATTTAAAATCTCAACTTCTGCATCAGCTTCGATATCCTTGGCGGTTACCTCTCCCGGCCCTTTTGTCTTAAGCGTAAGAGTTTTTGGTTTGTCTGTATGGAGTTTCAAACGAACTTCCTTGAGATTTAAAATCAAGTCTGTCGTATCCTCTATAACCCCTGGAATGCTTGAGAATTCATGTTGGACACCTACAATCCTGAGAGATGTTATGGCTGATCCCTCAAGGGAAGATAGAAGAACTCGGCGCAAAGAGTTGCCTAAGGTCGTCCCAAAACCTCTTTCTAAGGGTTCTGCCGTGAACTTTCCATAGAAATCGGTTACTTTTTTAGGGTCATACTGAAGTTTTTTTGGCATTTGAAAGTCTTTGGCTTTTCTGAGCATGTACCCTCCATAACGGAGTAAAAAAACTTATAACGGAGCTGTCTGCATCAACTAGATGCACGTGCCAAATAGTATGTGGCACACAAACAGTCCACGGAGTTTCGCGATTTCGTATCGTTTTATGCTATTTTGAATAGAGTTCGACGACCAACTGCTCTTTAACCGATGGCATGGTACATTCATCCCTAGCAGGTATTGAAAGAACCTTGCCGCGGAATTGTGTCTTGTCAATCTCCAACCATGAGGGGAATCCTCTTTTCTCTACAGCCGTAAGAGTCTGCTGTATCTGAACAATACCCCTGCTTTTTTCACGAAGCTCTACGATGTCACCTGCCTTCAGCAAATAGGAAGGAATATTTACTTTCCTGCCATTTACCAGAAGATGGCCGTGACGAACTAATTGCCGAGCTTCTTTTTTTGAACCAGCAAAACCGACTCTCTGAACAACGTTGTCAAGCCTTCGCTCCAAAAGTTGCAGAAGGTTGTCACCAGTGACACCTTTCATCCGCTCGGCTTTTTCAAAATATCCGCGAAATTGACTTTCCAGCACGCCATAAAGTCGACGAATCTTCTGTTTTTCCCTGAGCTGAATACAATATTCGGACTGTTTTACTCTCGCTTGACCATGTTGTCCAGGCGGATAGCTTCTTCGGGTGATGCCACATTTATCTGTATAGCAACGTTCTGCTTTTAAGAAGAGTTTTGTCCCCTCTCTGCGGCAGAGTTTGCAGACTGATCCTATATACCGTGCCAAGTGATTCCTCCTGTTTATTGCCGTGTTTCTAAACCCTTCTCCGTTTCGGCGGTCTGCAGCCGTTATGCGGAATTGGCGTCACGTCCTTTATAGCGACTATCTCAAGTCCAGCAGCCTGAATAGACCGTATTGCTGATTCCCTGCCCGTTCCTGGACCTTTCACGAACACTTCAACTTGTCTCATACCATTCTCCATGGCCTTTTTGGCTGCTGATTCTGCTGCCAACTGAGCGGCAAAAGGGGTGCTTTTTCTTGATCCCTTAAAACCCTTGTTACCGGCACTTGACCATGTTATAACGTTCCCACCAGCATCTGTGATTGTCACGATCGTATTGTTGAACGATGCATGTATATGAGCTACACCGTTGGCGACATTCTTTTTTTCCTTGCCCTTCTTAGCCATCGTTCCTCCTCAACAACTGATACAAAGAGGCCTCCGTAAAAAACCAGATCCTCAATTAAGAACATATATTTCTACTTCTTAGCCAGAGTCTTCTTTTTGCCCCTACCAGACATTGCCGATTTTTTAGGTCCCTTGCGTGTCCGGGCATTAGTTTTCGTCCGCTGCCCCCGTGCTGGCAGGCCCTTCCGATGACGAAGTCCGCGATAACTCCCGACATCCATCAAGCGTTTGATGTGCATGGACACATCTCTGCGAAGGTCTCCTTCTACGGTGAAATCACGATCAAGAATGGCACGTATTTTAACGATGTCAGATTCCGTGATGTTTCCGCTTTTTGTTGTTGGATCAATTCCTGCCTCGGCGAGAATTTTCTTCGATGACGCCGTACCTATTCCGAAAATATAGGTGAGGCCAATCGCAATTTTTTTATCTTTGGGGAGATCTACCCCGGCAATTCGTGCCACTTTTCCTCCTCACGTCGGCACACCAGTAACCCCACCCGGTGCGAACAACAATGCATGTGTTTACTTTTTTAACGCACTTATTTGTGCGCAATCCCATTACTACCCTTGCCGCTGTTTATGGCGTGCATTCTCACAAATAACGCGCACGATCCCCTTGCGGCGGATTATCGAGCATTTAGGACAAATTTTCTTGACCGAGGAGCGAACTTTCATGATTATCTACTTCCATTCGTTATTTGTACAATCTAGCAGAGCAGTCATTACTTGAATCGATACGTAATTCTGCCTCGTGTCAGATCATACGGAGTAAGTTCTACTGTTACTTTATCTCCAGGCAATATTTTGATAAAATGCATTCTCATTTTACCCGAAATATGAGCCAGTATCTTATGTCCGTTCTCCATCTCCACCCGGAACATCGCATTCGGAAGAGTCTCCAGAACTGTGCCCTGAACTTCTATTGAATCCTCTTTCGCCATAACCTATTAAATCCCCTGATTTTGCCAGCAACAGCACGAAAGAACTATTTCTTGGTTAATATCCATGGCCCATCAGACGTTACAGCGATAGTATGTTCGAAGTGCGCTGAAAGGCTTCCGTCAACTGAGACTGCCGTCCAACCATCCTCCTTAACTACTGTTGCACCCTTGCCGATATTTACCATAGGTTCAATGGCAAACACCATGCCAGTCTTTATCCTCATCCCTTGCCCACGTTCGCCGAAATTTGGAATCTGTGGGTCTTCATGTAAGTTTCTTCCAATGCCATGTCCCACGAATTCCCTAACCACCGAATATTTATTATCTTCTACATACTCCTGTATGGCGTGGGATATATCGTACAATCTGTTACCTACTCTAGCCTGTTCGATGCCAAGATAGAGCGATTTTTCGGTCACTCGGACGAGTCTCTCTGCCTCGGGAGAGATGCCATCAACAGGAAGAGTTATGGCTGCATCTCCATAAAATCCATCCTTGATTGCCCCCACATCAATACTAATAATATCTCCGGCTTGTAAAATTACGTTCCTTGATGGAATGCCATGCACTACTTGACTGTTTAATGACGTACATAAGGTATTTCGATATCCGCGGTAACCCTTAAAAGCTGGCATTGCACCGGCTGACATGATTAATTTTTCTGCAAATTCATCGAGTGCAAGCGTACTAATACCTGGTCTAACTAAATCACGGATGCCTTCCAGTACATCTGCGACAATCAGGCACGCTTTGTGTATTTTCTCAATTTCCTCAAGGGATTTAAGAATTACCATGGATCCCTTTGTTACCGTCTCCCTTTAATAGACACGCCTTTTAAAAAGCCTCCATAGTGTCTCTGAATTAAATGTGACTCTATCTGGGATACCGTATCTAATGCGACACCAATGACAATCAAGAGTGATGTACCACCGAAGTAAAACGGCACATTAAAAAATTTATAAAAAATATCCGGCAATACACATACCGCGGCCAGATAAAGAGCACCGCCAAGGGTAATACGCGTCAACACGCGATAGAGATAATCAGAGGTCTTCTTCCCCGGCCTGATTCCAGGTATAAAACCGCCGTATTTTTTCAGGTTTTCTGCAATATCAACAGGGTTAAAGACAATAGCTGTATAAAAATACGCAAAGAATACTATCATTAAAACATAGACAGTTGTATACAGCGGCTTCCCGGGAGAAAGCTGCTGAGCTATTGACTGAATCCAACCTACCTGTGCGAAACCAGCAATTGTTGCAGGAAACAAAAGAATAGATGACGCAAAAATAGGAGGAATCACCCCTGCAGAATTAATCTTAAGTGGCAGGTGCGTACTCTGTCCTTTGTATATTTTTCTACCAACCATCCTCTGAGCATATTGCACGGAAATCTTTCTCTGCCCGCGCTCCATGATTACAATTGCTGCAATAACCGAGACTATCAACGCGATTATAATAAAGACCATGAAGTACTGGATTTCTCCCGACCGAACTAAACCAATAGTGTTGATTACGGCTCTCGGAAAACCCGCAACGATGCCTGCAAAAATAACGAGGGAAATACCATTTCCAATTCCCCGTTCCGTAATCTGTTCGCCGAGCCACATAATAAATGTGGTACCTGCCGTAAGCGTAATCATCGTGAGTAAGCGAAATGACCAGCCAGTCGACTCAACAAAAGCGCCATCGCCCATTTTCTCGATGCCCACGGCCATCCAGAATGACTGAAATCCAGCAATGACCACTGTACCATAGCGCGTGTACTCTGTGATTTTTTTGCGGCCAGCCTCACCCTCTTTTGCCAAAGCTTGCAGCCTGGGCACAACAACAGTAAGCAGTTGCAACACAATTGAAGCGGTAATATAGGGCATAATACCGAGAGCAAATATAGTCACTCTCGACAATGCTCCGCCCGAAAACATGTCGAAAAAACCCATCAATCCAGATGCAGCCTGATGTAAATATTGGCTAAGCGCCTCACCCCTTACCCCCGGTGTCGGGATATGCGCACCTATCCTGTATACTGCGAGCATCAGCAGCGTAAATACAACACGTTTTCTCAGTTCAGGGATATTAAATATGTTCTTTAAGCCGGCAAACAAGGATTATATTACCTCAACCTTCCCGCCAGCAGCCTGAATTTTTTCTGAAGCGCTCTTACTGAATTTATGTGCACGTACTGTCAACGCTTTCTTCAGTTCACCCATTCCGAGCACTTTGACTCCTGCTTTAACATTCTTTACCAAACCATGATGCTGAAGGACTTCCGGTGTAATGGGCTCTGATCCACCAATCTTTTCCAAGTCACTCAGGTTCACCACGGAATATTCCTCGCGAAATATATTTGTAAAACCCCTTTTAGGGATCCTGCGTTGCAAGGGCATCTGGCCGCCTTCGAAACCTGCTGGTTTTACACCGCCGGAGCGTGCCTTCTGACCCTTGTGGCCTTTTGTTGCAGTCTTACCGTGACCAGAACCAACTCCCCTTCCAACTCTTTTGGTTTTCTTTGTTGCACCTTGATTGGGCTTTAAGTCTTCTAGTCTCATAGTTTACTCGATGCCATCACAATTATTGGGATTTTTATATATTTGAACAAACTAAACAGTTTCCACTTTTACCAAATGAGAAACTTTCTTTACCATACCACGAATTTCCGGAGTATCCAGCCGTTCAACAGAATGGTTTAATTTCCTGAGCCCTAGCCCCGTCAGCACTACTTTATGCTTACCCGGACGTGCAATAGCACTCTTGACCAGTGTAATCTTAATTTTATGCGCATTGGCGTTTGACATTGGTTACCTTATTTCCTCCACAGTTTTACCCCTGAGCGCAGCCACCTGTGCCGCACTCCGGAGCCTAACCAATCCATTGATCGTGGCACTAACAACATTGTGCGGATTACTCGACCCGAGGGATTTGCAGAGAACATTATGTACACCCACAACCTCAAGTACCGCTCGACTTGCTCCACCAGCAATCAGTCCGGTACCAGCAGCTGCTGGCTTGAGAAGCACTTTGCCCGCACCGTAATGGCCAAGAATCTCATGGGGAATGGTATCACCTTTGAGTGACACTAACACCATGTTTTTCTTTGCCCGTTCGACCGCTTTTTTGATGGCTACCGGTGCCTCTGCAGCTTTGCCTTTGCCGACGCCAATTTTACCTTTTCCATCACCCACCACGACAAGTGCGCTAAAGTTGAACCGTTTGCCACCTTTGACCACTTTAGCAACACGGTTCAAATAGACCAACTTATCTTTTAGGCCATCACCTTCTTCAGTGTCTCTATTGTATCTCTCTGCCAAAGCCGCCTCCGAATGAATTCCGTTGAACTAAAACTGAAGCCCCTGCTCACGTGCCGCGTCGGCTAGTGCTTTTATGCAGCCATGATACTGAAATCCGCCGCGATCAAAAACAACATCTTTTATTTTTTTGCTCAACGCCTTCTGTGCGATACTCGCACCCACCTTTTTTGCCGCCTCGACATTGCCGCCATGCTTAATAGCAGCATTAATTTCCTTTTCAATCGTCGATGCAGCTACCAAAGTTTTACCGCTAACGTCATCGATAATCTGGACGTATATATTACTCAAGCTCTTATAGACGCTCAGTCTTGGCTTCACTGCAGTACCTACCACTTTTTTCCGTATTCTTGCATGCCTCTTGTTTCTTGATTTTATCTTGCTTTGCGCCACGTTCACTCTCCATCATGCTGACTTTAGACTCACGAAAACCCTTAACTCAAGCGTATAAAATGGGCCGGGGAATCTATTTTCCGCCCTTGCCTGCCTTGCCTTCTTTGCGGTTAATAACTTCTGTGCTGTATTTAATGCCTTTGCCCTTATAAGGCTCCGGCTTCTTCAAACTTCTCACGTTCGCCGCTACCTGACCGACAAGTTGTTTATCAACACCCTTGATGACAATTTGTGTTTGTTTGGCATCAACCGTAGCTTTAATTCCAGAGGGGAGAGGGTAAACAATGGGATGTGAAAATCCAAGAACGAGCATAAGGTTTGATCCCTGTACGGACGCCTTGAAGCCCACACCAGCAATATCGAGGGTTTTCTCATAGCCCTTACTGACACCCGTGACCATGTTAGAAATCAGGTTTCTGGTCAAACCGTGCAGTTCACGATACAGCTTTTGGTTCGATGGCCTCTCAACCACAAGCTGATTGTTCTCATTCTTAATTGTCAGCTTCGGGTTTACTCCCTGGCTTATCTCGCCCAAGGGACCTTTTATCGTTACTTTACCGCTCTCCAGCTTTGTTACAACACCGGATGGAATCTCTATAGGTTTTTTGCCAACCCTTGACATAACACTCCCATCTTAAATACGACAACGAATTCGAATAACGTTATTATTACCAAACGTGACAGAGAACTTCTCCGCCTACGTTATCTTTTTTTGCCTGTTTACCGGTTTGAATCCCCTTCGGCGTAGACATAATGGCCGTACCAAGTCCCCGCATGACGTTGGGAATAGCCTCATTTCCCGCATATACCCTGCATCCGGGTTTACTAATCCGTTTCAGACCCTGAATTACGGGAAGCTCTTCATCGGAATATTTAAGGTAAACCCGAATCATGCCTTGTCTGCGGTCTTTTACCAGTTTCACGCTTTTTACATATCCCTCGTCCTTCAGGATCTTAGCGATCTCCATTTTTAATTTGGAGGAAGGTATGTCGACTTTCTCATGCTTTGTTTTGCTAGCGTTGCGGATTCGCGTCAGCATATCCGCTATCGGATCGGTCATCATTTGTTCAAACCCCTTCTATTTACCAACTAGCTTTAATTACACCAGGGATTTCTCCCTTCAAAGCACCATTTCGGAAGCAAATACGACACATATTGAATGTTCTTAGATACCCACGTGATCGTCCACACAGAGGACATCGGTGATACGCCCTAACTTTAAATTTCTGAACCCTGTTCGCCTTTGCTATCAAGGACTTCTTTGCCATTGTTCCTCCCGAACTACTTCCTGAACGGCATACCGAGGTGAACCAGCAGAGCTCTGGCCTCTTCATCAGTATTCGCCGTTGTAACAATAGAGATGTCAAGACCATGAACCGCATCAATTTTATCGAATTCAATCTCTGGGAAAATAACCTGCTCTTTTATACCAATAGCGTAATTTCCTCTACCGTCAAAGGACTTAGCCGACACCCCTTTAAAATCCCTGATCCTCGGAAGTGCTGCACTAATGAACCTGTCGAGGAACTCGTACATACGCTCACGCCTTAGGGTAACCATGCAACCAATAGGCATGCCTTCACGAAGTTTAAAGGTAGCAATGGATTTCTTTGCACGGGTCACTACCGGCCTCTGGCCCGTGATTCGGCCAAGCTCATCCACTGCAAAATCAAGAGATTTGGCATTAGATATGGCTTCTCCCATACCAACATTCAGGACTACCTTAATAAGCTTCGGTGCCTGCATGGGATTTTTGTAGTTAAATTCCTTCATAAGGGCTGGAATAACAACATCAATATATTTCTGCCGAAGCCTCGGAGTCGGTATACGCTCAGTCACAGCCTTATCTGCAACTGATCCCGGTGCCGTTTCTACTGATCCAGCCTCTTTCTTTGCAGCTTTACCAGTGGAAGCCTTGGATTTGGCTGCAGCTTTTGGTGCCTTAACCGTTGCCTTTTTTTGTTCCCCATCCTTTGTTTCTTTTGTTTTATCTTTTTTGTCTGACATATTTCTTTTTTCCTATTTCACCAGTATTAACATTCGGCACTACGCAAGCGGAGCTTTCAATCTATAACATCATTACAGCTTCTGCATACTCTCACACGCACACCTTCACCCTGTGACTTGCGAACAACACTCGTTGGTTTGTCACATTTTGTGCAAATAAGCTTTACGTTAGCAGCCGAGATAGGACCTTCCTTCTCAAGAATTCCCCCCTGCTTAAGCTCCTGAGTCGGCCTCGTATGCCGTTTAATCATGTTCAGCTTCTCTATCAGGATTCTGTTAGCAGAAGGATACACAGCGATTACCCTACCCTTTTTACCTTTCTCCTTACCGGAGGTTACTATAACACTATCGTTTTTCTTAATCTGCATTTTATACATCCGATCCTATCAAGACATTAAACTACTGACAATCGACCTATAAAACTTCCGGTGCGAGCGAAATAATCTTCATAAAGTTTTTCTTGCGAAGTTCACGGGCAACCGGTCCGAATATTCTCGTCCCGATTGGCTCGTTTGCTGCATTGATCAGCACCGCAGCGTTCCGATCAAATTTAATGTACGATCCGTCCTGCCGACGCACCTCTTTTGTTGTACGAACGACTACTGCCTTGGCCACGGTGCCTTTTTTTACCTGACCTTCAGGTATAGCCATTTTTATGGCAACCACGATGATATCACCCAAACCGGCGTATCGCTTACGGGTACCACCGAGAACCTTAATGCACATCACTTTTTTTGCTCCGGAATTATCCGCTACATCCAGAACTGTCTGTTGCTGAATCATATTTCATCCCCACTTTGAAGGAGTAACTGTCCTGTTAACTGGTCTTTTCCACTATCTCAAGTACTTTCCATCGTTTTTCCTTGGACAACGGCCTGGTCTCGATGAATCGAACTACATCACCAATCTTGCACTCGTTCTTTTCATCATGGACCTTGAATTTTGTAGTACGCTTAATTGTTTTTGTATATTTGGTGTGCGCTATGCGCCTCGTTACGGCCAATACCACCGTTTTATCCATCTTGTCGCTGACAACACGCCCAATATAAGCCTTCTTCTTTTTAGACTCTTCCATATTTTTCCTTTAAAACGGTTTTGGCCTTAGCAATCTCTTTGCGCAACAACCGTAAGCGCATTGGATTCTCTATTTGCCCCATTGCCTGCTGAAATCTTAGGTTGAACAGTTCTTTCCTAAGGTCTGCAGCTTTATTTTGAAGTTCTTCATTCGATAAATCTCTCATATCGCGTGCACGAGCTATCATATTTCCGCCTCCCGGGAAACAAACTTCGTGGCTATCGGAAGTTTGTATGCTGCCAGGCGAAATGCCTCTCTTGCTACGGACTCATCGACTCCGCCCATCTCGTAGAGGACACGACCAGGCTTAATCACCGCAACCCAATATTCCGGAGCTCCCTTGCCTTTACCCATGCGCGTTTCTGCTGGTTTTTTGGTTATGGGTTTATCGGGGAATATGCGAATCCATATTTTACCCCCTCTTTTTACATACCGGGTCATTGCAATACGAGCAGCCTCAATTTGTCTGCTTGTGATCCATCCAGGTTCTTGTGCTTTTAGGCCGAACTCACCGTAGCTTACTTCTGCGCCACGGTAGGATGTTCCATTCATCCTGCCCTTATGCATTTTTCTATGTTTTACTCTTTTTGGTGCCAGCATAATAATTACAATCCTTTACCGCCGTAATAATCCCGCGCAATAATAGTTATTATTACGCAACAGCCTTGGGCTGCTGGAGTACGTCCCCTTTATAAATCCACACCTTGACGCCAATCTGACCCATGGTTGTCTTCGCTTCGAAAAATCCATACTGAATATCGGCTCGAAGTGTATGAAGCGGCACTCTTCCCTCGCGGTACCATTCAGTTCTCGCGATCTCACCACCAGCCAACCTACCTGCACACATGATCTTAATCCCCTGAGCGCCAAGCCTAAGCGCCGACGTCACAGATTTTTTCATGGCCCTACGAAAAGCAATTCTACGCTCCAGTTGAAGCGCAATATTTTCGGCTACCAGCTGAGCATCAAGCTCCGGCCTTCTGATTTCCTGAATATTTATATACATCTGCTTACCGCTTAGAGTCTCAAGGTCTTTTTTAAGCTTATCTACCTCAGCCCCTTTTTTCCCAATTATAATGCCAGGACGTGCCGTATGAATATTAATCTTGGCTTTCTGGCCAGCACGTTCAATTTCTATTTTGGACACTCCAGCATGCATGAGCCGCTCTTTCACAATCTTTCGGATTTTTATGTCCTCATGAAGAAGCGCTGCATAATTTTTTTTAGAAAACCAACGTGAATCCCACGTTTTTATGACACCGAGCCTAAACCCGATGGGATGAACTTTCTGACCCATAATGCCTCCACTAAAAATCTATGCTGAGAGTACCACCGTTATATGGCTTGACCTCTTCTTTATCTGGTTTCCTCTGCCCATGGCCCTAGCCCTGAGACGTTTCATAGTAACACCCTGATTCACAAACGCCTTTGTCACCTTGAGGGAATCCAAATCCCCTACCTTCTTTTGCTCAGCGTTTGCCACTGCGGAATCCAGGAGTTTTTTTACGATTCTTGCGGCATGCAAGGGAGTAAAACTAAGAATATTCAAAGCATCTCCCACCATCTTACCGCGGATAAGATCAATCACCTGTCTCGCCTTACGTGGTGTAATTCGTATATGTCTGGCTGTTGCGCTTGCTTCCATCTGTCTGTCCTCACTAGAATGCTTAGCCTATTCTTACTTCTACTTCGGTGCGCTTGCCTTCTCTGCTGCCTTGGAGCCGCCATGCCCCTTGAAGGTCCGTGTCGGCGAAAACTCGCCCAATTTATGCCCTACCATGTTCTCAGTAACATACACTGGTATAAATTTTTTGCCATTATGCACTGCCATGGTGTGTCCGACGAAATCCGGGGTAATTGTAGATCTCCGGGACCACGTTTTTAATATTTTTTTGTCTCCGGCTGCATTCATGGACTCAACCTTTTTCATGAGGCTTTCGTCGATAAAAGGGCCTTTTTTAACTGATCTCGGCACCGTACCCTCCGTTTTATTTCAGCTTACCTGCTCTTTGTTCTTCTTGTAATGATATATTTGCTGGTTATTTTGTTCTTTCTCGTTTTCTTTCCGTCAGGAAGTCCCCAAGGTGAACATCCGGGGCGACCGCCAGACGATTTGCCTTCTCCGCCACCAAGCGGATGGTCAACAGGATTCATGACTACGCCCCTTACCCTGGGACGCATGCCCATCCAACGAGCCCTGCCAGCCTTTCCAATACTCACATTTTCATGGTCCAGGTTGCCGACCTGTCCGATTGTGGCCATACATTCAGAGCGAACCCTACGCACTTCACCGGAGTTCAAGCGGAGCGTGGCATACTCACCCTCTCGCGCAAGGAGCTGAATTGAAGCACCCGCACTCCTACCCATCTGACCGCCCGCACCCTTCTTCAGTTCAACATTATGCAGTATTGTACCAACTGGTATAGCAGTCATCGGAAGTGCGTTCCCCGGCTTAATATCAGCATCGACTCCGGACATGACAATATCACCTACATTCAAACCAAGCGGAGCGATAATATATCGCTTTTCGCCGTCTTTATAGTGCAGGAGTGCAATCCTCGCGGTACGATTAGGATCGTATTCTATGTGAGCAACTGTCGCCGGCACACCGAACTTATCCCGCCTAAAATCTATTATTCTGTACTTTTTCTTATGCCAGCCACCACGGTATCGTACTGTAATTTTGCCGCGATTGTTTCTTCCACCGCTCTGGCTAAGATTGACAACCAGTGATTTCTCCGGCCTGCTTCGCGTCACTTCCTCAAACGTGGAACAAGTTTGAAAACGCCTTCCAGGAGATGTTGGATTATATGTTTTTACCGGCATTTATGCACCCTCAAATATTTCAATCTTTTCGCCCGGCTTGAGCGTTACATATGCTTTTTTCCAATCTGATCTTCGACCAAGCCGTTGTCCCATTCTCTTCTTTTTTCCTGCACTTTTAACGGTCGTAACATCTGCAACTTTTACCTTAAAAATGCCCTCAACTGCCTTTCGGACCTCAACTTTGTTCGCATCTGTCCTCACCTCAAAGGTAAGAACATTATTTTTTTCTTTGAGCCGCGTGCCCTTTTCGGTTATCCGAGGCACGCGTATAACATCATACAGATTCACCGTCATTTGCTGTATCCCTCCTGCATGGCGGTTAGGGCATCCTGTGTCGTGATAAGATACCTGTACTTGAGAAGGTCATACACATTAATATTTTCCATCCTCAGCACTTTAACCGAAGAAATATTCCGGGCTGCAAGCGTCAGGTTTTTATTTTCAGCTTTAATTAAAACAAGAGCATTTTCCTGAACACCTAAGTTTGCCAGTAACGATGTCATCAACTTGGTTTTTGGTTCCGCCAAACTCAACGAGTCGACGAGTATCAGTTTATTCTCATTGACTTTGGAAGAAAATGCATCGAGAAGTGCAGCTCTCTTTGCTTTTTTCGGCAAAGAATATGAATAATCCCTTGGTGTAGGCCCGAACACTGTACCACCATGCCGCCATAACGGTGACCGACTACTTCCCGCACGAGCCCTACCCGTACCTTTCTGTTTCCAAGGCTTTTTACCGCCACCGGATACCATCGCCTTATTTTTAGTTGATGCGGTTCCAGCTCTTTTGTTCGCGAGTTGGTTCACCACTGCGGCGTGAACAAGGTGCGGTCTAACTTCGGTTGAAAATACTTCCGAAAGCTCGACATCCTTCACTTTTTTATTATTTTTATCAACCATTACGACTGATGGCATCTCAATAACCCTCTATTCCTCTTAATCAGCCTTATAGATAAGAAGCAGTCCATTATCACCACCTGGCACTGCTCCACGTATGAACAACAGATTCTGATCAGGACGTACTTCCACGACTTCTAGATTCTTAATGGTCATGTTAACCGTACCCATATGTCCTGGAAGCTTTTTCCCAGGCCATACACGTGACGGATATGCACTCGCTCCAATGGAACCGGGAGCCCTATTGAACATCGAACCATGTCCTCCGGGTCCACCGGCAAAATTATGCCGTTTCATAACACCCGCAAAACCCTTACCCTTGGTAACACCACTTACCGCAATCAGCTCACCTTTTTTAAATATATCAACGGTGATTACCTGCCCCTGCTCAAACTCGCCGGTACGAAACTCGCGAAGAAAGCGGTGTGGCTGAACATTTGCCTTTTTATAGTGTCCAGCAGCTGCCTTCGTAATCCGTCCCTTTTTCTTTTCTTCTTCAAAAGAAAGTTGAACAGACTCATAGCCATCATGTTCAGCGGTCTTTTTCTGAATGACCGTGCATGGACCTGCCTGTACTACCGTAACAGGAATGAGCTCCCCACCACTGAAGTGCTGACTCATACCTATCTTTTTCCCAATAATACCCTTACTCATTTCATAGTCCCCTCACCCGTTAGCCGCACTCATATTTTATTAACATGTTCTGGCATCTGAGGTTGGCTTCCGAGCAACTACAGCTTAATTTCCACATCAACACCAGCAGCAAGATCGAGCTTCATAAGCGCATCTACTGTCTGCGGTGTAGGATCTAAAATGTCCATCAAACGCTTATGCGTCCTGATCTCGAACTGCTCACGTGACTTTTTGTCAACATGAGGAGACCGCAGAACTGTCCAGCGATTGATCTTGGTTGGTAGCGGAATTGGCCCAGATACCTTCGCTCCGGTCCTCTTGGCTGTATCCATTATTTCCACAGCTGACTGGTCAAGCAACCGATGGTCATACCCTTTTAATCGTATCCTGATCTTCTGTGTCACGTATGTTCCCTTCCCTATTACTCGATAATTTCAGTGATAACTCCGGCACCCACGGTCCTGCCGCCCTCGCGGATGGCGAACCGGAGACCCTTATCCATGGCGATCGGACCGATGAGTTCCACGCTGCAGGTCATGTTGTCGCCCGGCATCACCATCTCCACACCCTCAGCTAACGTCACCACTCCCGTCACATCCGTGGTCCGGAAATAAAACTGGGGACGGTACCCCTTGAAAAATGGGGTGTGACGGCCGCCTTCTTCTTTGGTAAGAATATACGCCTCGGCCTTGAACTTTGTATGGGGGGTGATGCTTCCCGGCTTTGCCAAAACCATGCCGCGCTCTACATCTTCTTTCTTAATTCCGCGGAGCAGTACTCCTACGTTGTCGCCGGCTTCACCCTGATCCAGAAGTTTCCGGAACATTTCAACACCCGTTACAACGGTTTTCTGTGTCGGCTTGATGCCCACAATCTCGATTTCTTCGCCAACCTTCACAATTCCGCGCTCGATCCTGCCTGTTACCACCGTGCCGCGACCGGCGATCGAGAACACATCTTCAACCGGCATAAGATAGGGTTTATCGATCTCTCGCTTGGGCTGGGGGATATAGCTGTCAACAGCCGCCATGAGTTCATGTATGCTCTTGTACTCTGGTGCGTTGATGTCCTTGCTCTCGCTCTGAAGGGCTTTTAAGGCGCTTCCCTTCACAATCGGGGTCTTGTCACCGGGAAATTGGTACTTGGACAGAAGCTCGCGGATTTCAAGCTCGACGAGTTCGATCAGTTCGGGGTCGTCTACCATATCAACTTTGTTCATGTAAACGACGATATAGGGCACGCCGACCTGACGGGCAAGCAGGATGTGCTCACGGGTCTGGGGCATCGGGCCGTCTGCGGCGGAAACCACGAGAATGGCGCCATCCATCTGGGCGGCTCCGGTGATCATGTTCTTGACGTAGTCGGCATGGCCCGGGCAATCGACATGGGCGTAATGACGGTTGTCGGTCTGGTATTCAACATGGGCCGTGGCAATGGTGATGCCGCGCTCACGCTCTTCAGGTGCCTTGTCAATCTGGTCATACGCCACAAAACTCGCGAAGTTCTTGAACGACAAAACCTTCGTAATGGCTGCCGTCAATGTTGTCTTGCCGTGGTCCACGTGGCCGATTGTGCCCACGTTCACATGTGGTTTTGTTCTTTCAAATTTTGCTTTTGCCATGCTGTCCGCCTCCTGTAGGGAAGTGAAAATTTTAATTTAAAAAGTATGATTACTTCTTAACGGCCTCGCCCTTAACCTTTGCAATGATCTGCTCAGAAATAGTCTTCGGTACCTCTTCATAGTGCGCAAACTGCATAGTGTACGTTGCTCGGCCTTGCGTCTTGGATCTTATATCAGTAGCATACCCAAACATCTCAGAGAGAGGCACCTGAGCTGTAATGACCCGCCCTGCTCCCCGCATATTCATTCCTTGTACGCGACCACGGCGAGAACTGAGGTCCCCTATGATGTCTCCCATATATTCCTCAGCACACACGACCTCGACTGCCATGATAGGTTCGAGCAGTACCGGGTTTGCCTTTGCTGCGCCTTCCTTGAAACCCATGGAGCCGGCTATTTTAAATGCCATTTCCGAAGAATCAACATCATGATAAGAACCATCTATGAGTGTAACTTTCATGTCAACCACGGGATAACCGGCTATCACGCCGTTCTCCATGGCCTCCTCGATACCCTTCTGTGTCGGCGCAACGTATTCCTTGGGAACCGATCCACCAACGGTCTTGTTTACGAACTCAAAACCTTTTCCCGGCTCCTGAGGCTCGAGTTCGAGAACCACATGGCCATATTGACCGCGTCCGCCGGACTGACGGATAAATTTGCCTTCCGCAACAACCTTCTTTTTAATCGTTTCGCGGTATGCAACCTGGGGTTTACCAACGTTCGCATCAACCTTAAACTCGCGCAAAAGGCGGTCAACGATGATTTCCAGGTGAAGCTCTCCCATGCCCGAGATGATGACCTGCCCGGTCTCCGTGTCAGTATGTACACGAAATGAGGGGTCTTCCTGCATAAGCTTCTGGAGCGAGAAACCCAACTTTTCCTGGTCTGCTTTGGTCTTGGGCTCAACAGCCACATGAATGACCGGTTCCGGGAAGATCATCGCTTCCAGGATCACGGGCTTATTTTCATCACAGATCGTATGTCCTGTAAGTGTGCTTTTAAGACCGACAGCTGCACAAATATCACCGGAGTAGATCTGCTCGATCTCTTCACGCTTGTTCGCGTGCATTTTAAGCAATCGGCCGACACGCTCTCTGGTGCCTTTGGTAGAGTTGTATACATACGACCCGGAAGTCAGCGTCCCGGAATAGACCCGTACGAATGTGAGCTGGCCAACAAAAGGATCGGTCATGATTTTGAACGCTATGCCTGCAAAAGGTTCGCTGTCAGATGCCGTGCGAATTACTTCCTCTCCCTTCGGACCAATGCCAGTTACCGGAGGGATGTCCAGCGGCGATGGGAGATAATCCACGACCGCATCAAGAAGAAGCTGCACGCCTTTATTCTTGAAAGCCGAACCACAGATCACAGGAAAAATGCTCATCGCGATCGTGCCCTTGCGAATAGCTGCCATGATTTCGGCTTCAGTCGGCACCTCTCCGTTCAGAAACTTTTCCATTACCGTTTCATCTGCGTCGGCAATCTTCTCTATCAGTTTATCTCGGTACTCCTGCGCCTTGGGCAAGAGGTCTGCGGGGATGTCCTCAACTTCGTACTTAGCTCCAAGAGTTTCGTCGTCAAAGAGTACAGCCTTCATCTTGACGAGGTCAATACATCCGCGGAACTTATCTTCAGCACCAATGGGCAGCTGGATCGGAACCGCGTTCGCACCGAGCCGGTCTATCATGGACTGAACACTCATATAAAAATCTGCGCCAATCCGATCCATTTTGTTCATGAATGCGATACGCGGAACCTGATACTTATCAGCCTGACGCCAAACCGTCTCGGACTGAGGCTCCACTCCGCTCACCGAGTCGAAGGCGGCTACTGCTCCATCAAGCACGCGGAGAGAACGCTCCACTTCAATTGTGAAATCCACGTGGCCAGGTGTGTCTATGATGTTGATTCTCTTGTCCCGCCAGAAACAGGTTGTTGCGGCAGATGTGATGGTAATACCACGTTCCTGCTCCTGAACCATCCAGTCCATGACTGCAGTGCCATCGTGCACTTCGCCGATTTTATAAGAAACACCGGTATAGTAAAGAATTCGCTCTGTCGTCGTCGTTTTTCCGGCGTCGATATGAGCCATAATTCCAATGTTTCGTGTATTTTCCAGTGAATACTGCCTAGCCAAAACTGCCTCCGCTCTTGATGAACAGCTTACCAGCGATAATGTGCGAAGGCTTTATTTGCCTCTGCCATACGATGGACGTCTTCCCTCTTTTTTACCGCAGCGCCAGTATTATTCGACGCATCAAGAATTTCACCTGCAAGCTTATCCACCATGGACTTCTCTGGTCTCGATGCAGCATAGAGCCGAAGCCATCGGTAAGCAAGAGATAACCTGCGTGGTTGCTTAACCTCGATCGGCACCTGGTACGATGCACCACCAACTCTCCGAGATTTCACCTCAAGCGTAGGCTTAACATTCTCAACGGCCTTTTTAAAGATGGCAATCGGATCACCCTTAGTCTTTTCCTGAATGCGCTCCAAAGCCTTATAACAGATAGCCTCAGCCGTGCTTTTCTTACCTTTACGCATAAGCACGTTCACGAACTTAGCCAGCATCTTGCTGTTATACTTTGGATCAGGTAAGGTTTCTCTTTTTACAACAACGCTTTTTCTCGGCATAATGTTTCCTAATTGATAGCGATAAATATAATTTTAACTTTCCAAACTACCCTTGCAGCTAAATATTAACCTTACTTTGGTGTTTTCGCTCCATACTTAGAGCGACCCTGTTTGCGGTTAGCCACTCCAACAGTATCTAAAGTTCCCCTGACGATGTGATATCTCACACCCGGCAAATCCTTAACCCTTCCGCCACGTATGAGCACAATAGAATGCTCTTGAAGATTATGACCCACGCCTGGTATATAGGTTGTAACTTCCATGCCATTTGTCAGTCTTACCCTAGCTACTTTTCTTAGAGCCGAGTTTGGCTTTTTTGGCGTCGTAGTATAAACTCTTATGCAAACTCCTCTTTTCTGCGGACAACTCTTAAGAGCTGGGCTCTTCGTTTTACTTGCCGCAAGCGACCTGCCCTTTCTAACTAGTTGACTGATTGTTGGCACGGGAATAACTCCTTAAAAAAACATTAACATAGCATCCTTGACAAACTGTTGAGTCAAAACCTGATGATTATATATTCCTCTTCATGAATTGTCAAGTTATTTTTTAGCATCAGTGAAAAATGGTTATGTTTACCTCAGCTACTTCAAAGCTACAGCATCCATTGCCACTGCTTTCACGCCAAATAAAGTATTTTGGCAAAGTCAGTCAATGCACGACATATTATTCCGATGACACGTCTTCCGGCATGACCTCAACATATGTATTGCGATACTCGGTCATACCTGTTCCAGCGGGAATGAGCCTCCCCATGATAACGTTTTCTTTTAAGCCCACAAGATCGTCTACCGCCCCGGTAATTGAAGCCTCGGTAAGCACCCGCGTAGTCTCCTGGAACGATGCAGCGGAAATAAAACTATCCGTTGTTAGAGACGCTTTGGTGATACCAAGAAGAATCGGTCGCGCCGTTGCCGGCTTGCCACCTTTGGCTATAACTGACTCATTTTCTCGAGCAAAGGCGAAGCGATCCACCTGCTCGCCAATGAGGAACGATGTATCTCCAGCATCGTCAATCCTCACCTTGCGAAGCATCTGGCGCACGATGACCTCGATGTGTTTATCATTGATGCTGACACCTTGAAGGCGATACACCTGCTGGACTTCATCCACAAGATACTTCTGAAGTTCCCGAGGGCCAAGCACATCAAGAATATCGTGAGGGTCCACCGGTCCATCCATGAGTGGTTCACCCGCCGTAACCCAGTCACCTTCGTGGACATTCACATGCTTGCCTTTGGGAATAAGGTATTCCTTCTCATTCCCCATGCCATCTTTTACGAGAATGCGGCGATTGCCCTTCACAAAACCACCAAACTCCACAGTGCCGTCAATCTGGCTAATGATAGCCTGCTCCTTCGGTTTCCTAGCCTCGAACAACTCGGCCACTCTGGGTAGACCGCCGGTAATATCTTTGGTCTTCGTTGTTTCACGCGGAATTTTTACCAGGATATCACCCGGGAATATCTCGTCGTTTTTGTTAACTAGAATGTGTGCACCAGCCGGCAATAGATACCGTGCAACTACATTGGATCCGGGCAACCTTGCGGTCTTGCCATGCTGGTCCTTAATCGAGATTCGCGGCCGTAGGTTCTGATTCGGATAATCAATGATCACTTTGCGAGATAGACCAGTGACCTCGTCCACTTCCTCTCGCATGGTAACACCTTCGATAATATCACCAAACGCTATCTTGCCTCCAATTTCAGTGAGAATCGGCAATGAATAAGGATCCCACTCAACAAGTTTCTGCCCGACAATAACCTTTTGACCATCCTGCACTTTAAGCCGTGCACCATAAATAATCGCGTATTTTTCCTTCTCGCGACCAGTGTCATCGTAAATGGCAATGCTGCCGCTACGCGACATGACAACATTGTCGCCTTCTTTATTCTTGACTGTATTCAGATTGAGATACTTAAGAATACCTGCGTTTTTTGCCTCTAGAACGGTTTGCTCCACCACCTTGCTTGCCGTACCACCTATATGGAAGGTCCTCATCGTCAACTGCGTTCCGGGTTCACCAATGGACTGGGCAGCAACGATACCGATTGCTTCGCCAATATCAACGAGTTTTCCGCGGCCAAGGTCCCGCCCGTAGCACATTTTGCACACACCACGCAGTGACTGACAGGTGAGCACCGAACGAATTTTAATGCGGTCAATACCGGCCTCTTCCACTCTTTTCACCAGATATTCATTTATCTCACGACGGGTACCAACGATCACATCCTTGGTGATGGGATCCCTGACGTCCTCAGCAGCAACCCGACCCAGAATACGCTCAGACAGTGGTTCAATGATCTCTCCGCCTTCAACAAGAGATCCAACGATGATTCCATCGGTTGTACCGCAATCATCCTGAGTGATGATTACGTCTTGCGAAACATCCACAAGTCTTCTCGTCAAGTAACCTGAGTTCGCCGTTTTGAGCGCTGTGTCGGCAAGACCTTTTCGAGCTCCATGGGTCGAGATAAAGTACTGAAGCACGGTGAGCCCTTCGCGAAAATTAGCGGTGATCGGGGTCTCGATAATCTCACCCGATGGCTTCGCCATAAGTCCACGCATACCCGCAAGCTGCCTGATCTGCTGCGTACTACCGCGTGCGCCGGAGTCGGCCATCATGAAAATATTATTAAATGACCTGGCTTCCTGAAGCTCGGACTTTTTCGCAGTGCCGATCTCTACTGCTTCCATGCCGAGTTCTGCCATCATTTCGTCGGCTATTTTTTCAGTTACGTTTGCCCAAATATCAATTTCTTTATTATAGCGTTCGCCATTCGTGATGAGGCCTTCCGTGTATTGATGATGTATCTCCATCACTTCTTTCTGTGCCTGGTCAATGAATTTCTGTTTTTTGCTCGGGATATGCATATCCGAAATACAGATAGAAATACCTGCAAGCATTGCGAACTTGAATCCCATTTCCTTAAGGTCATCGATTAAGACCACTGTGCGCCGAAGACCGAGCCTCCGATAACATTCGTCAATAAGCTTGGCCAGTTCTTTTTTATTCATTTCCTTATTTATTGAATTGAATGATATACCTTCCGGCAGGATTTCGCTGAAGAGAACTCTACCCGCTGTGGTCTCTTCAATCTTCCCATTTATCCGCACCCGTACACGGGCATGGATATCGACCATCCGCTGATCATAGGCAATACGCACTTCATCTCTGCCGGAGAATATTTTCCCCTCACCCTGAACTCCAGAACGGGCTTTGGTCAGGTAGTAGCAACCAAGAACAATGTCTTGGGACGGGACAGTAATTGGCCTGCCGTTCGCCGGCGAAAGAACGTTGTTGACCGAAAGCATGAGAACCCGTGCCTCGAGCTGGGCTTCAACGGAAAGCGGGATATGAACCGCCATTTGGTCGCCATCGAAATCCGCGTTGAACGCTGCGCACACAAGGGGGTGAAGTCGTATGGCTTTACCTTCTACAAGCACGGGATCAAAGGCTTGAATGCCAAGACGATGAAGCGTAGGAGCCCGATTGAGAAGCACAGGATGTTCTTGAATCACTTCTTCAAGCACATCCCACACCTCAGGCCGTTCTCGTTCGATCATTTTCTTTGCGCTTTTAATAGTTGTCGCATAACCCTTTTCCTCAAGTTTGTTGAAAATGAAGGGTTTGAACAACTCCAATGCCATTTTTTTAGGTAAACCACACTGGTGAAGTTTGAGGTCCGGACCTACAACGATAACTGAACGACCGGAGTAGTCCACGCGCTTCCCAAGAAGGTTCTGACGGAATCTGCCTTGTTTCCCCTTAAGCATGTCGGAGAGTGATTTAAGGGGCCGTTTGTTCGGACCGCGCAGAACCCTGCCACGACGACCATTATCAAAGAGTGCATCAACGGCTTCCTGAAGCATCCGCTTCTCATTCCGGATAATAACGGACGGCGCCTTAAGTTCTTCAAGCCGGTGGAGCCGATTATTCCTATTAATAACTCGACGATAAAGATCGTTCAGATCAGATGTAGCGAATCGTCCACCTTCTAGAGGAACTAGAGGTCTCAACTCTGGTGGAATAACAGGAATCACATCAAGAATCATCCATTCCGGCTTATTGCCAGACTTGCGAAAAGCTTCAATAACTTTGAGGCGCTTCGTTAGTTTTTTCTTCGTAGCCATGGAGGTGGCAGTCTCTATCTTTTTCCGAATCTCTTCAGATTCCACCTCAAGATCTACAGCCTTAAGCATCTCGCGTATGGCCTCGGCGCCCATGCCCGCTTTAAAACCAGTTGAACCATACTCCAGCTGAGCCTTACGGAACTTTTCTTCCGTCAGAAGTTCTTTTTGCTTCAGTGGTGTCTCTCCACAATCCACAACAACATAGCTTTCAAAATAGAGGACCTTCTCAAGCTGCCTGAGCGTCATATCGAGGAGCGTGCCGATACGACTTGGCAATCCCTTGAGGAACCAAATGTGAGCCACGGGAGACGAAAGTTCAATATGCCCCATGCGTTCACGCCGCACCTTTGACTGAATCACCTCAACACCGCATTTATCACAGACAATGCCGCGATGCTTCATCCTTTTGTATTTTCCACATAGACATTCCCAGTCCTTGATTGGACCGAAGATCTTGGCGCAGAAAAGACCATCCCGTTCGGGTTTGAAAGAACGATAGTTGATTGTCTCGGGTTTTTTAACTTCACCAAATGACCACTCCTTGATCCTGTCGGGAGAGGCAATCTTTATACGCATTGCATCAAAACTGATGTCTTTCGGCTTATCAAAAAGACTCATGACATCCGTTCTGGCTTTATTTTCCGTCATCCGCTTATCTTCCACAGTGGACCTCCCTTAATGCTCATGACCGTTGCACAGTTCAACTCTCATAAAACCGAGGGTTTCCCCATCGTTTCACACGGAAACTAATATTCGCTAACGTGCGGACGATATTTTTTCGAGCCCGATCACCCGTTCCTTCTCATGCTTGCGTTCAATAAGTTCGACATCCAGGCACAAACTCTGAAGTTCCTTGATAAGCACATAGAATGACTCAGGCAAACCAGGTTCAAGTGCATTCTCACCCTTCACAATGGCTTCGTATATTTTAGCCCTTCCGGATACATCGTCGGACTTAACCGTCAGAAACTCTTGGAGACAGTATGCCGCTCCATATGCTTGAAGCGCCCAGACTTCCATCTCACCGAGACGCTGACCTCCGAACTGTGCCTTGCCGCCGAGTGGCTGCTGGGTTACGAGAGAATAGGGCCCAATAGAGCGTGCATGCAGTTTGTCGTCGACAAGGTGATGCAGTTTAAGCATATACATATAGCCAACCGTAACCGGCTTGTCGAAAGGTTCGCCCGTACGACCATCGTGCAAAATAGATTGCCCGGTAAGGGGAAGTTTTGCTTCTTTAAGCAAATTACGAACTCGCTCTTCAGAAGCGCCGTCAAATACCGGCGTAGCCACATGTAAGCCAAGCGCGTGAGCAGCCCAACCGAGATGCGTTTCAAGAATCTGTCCCACGTTCATACGCGAAGGCACACCGAGGGGATTCAGCACAATCTCAACGGGCGTACCATCGGGAAGGTACGGCATGTCTTCTTCAGGAACAATCCGGGAAACCACACCTTTATTCCCGTGGCGTCCTGCCATTTTGTCGCCCACGGAAAGTTTGCGTTTCATGGCGATGTAAACCTTCACCAGTTTAACCACGCCTGGGGGAAGATCATCGCCACGCTTCAACCTGCCGATCTTCTCATCGTAAATTGTCTCTAAAATATTCAGCTGATTCTCTGCACCATCCATGATCTCCTGCAACTTTGCGGGGTATTCCGGTGCATCAACCTTGACCTTGGGAAGATCCTTCTCCGGCAGTTTGTCGAGGATCTCGGCAGTAATTTTCTTTCCTTTGGCTAATTCCGTCTTACCGGTTTTGGAGTTTACCAATTTGTCAGCAGTGGTCTTTCCACTTAAGTGCCGTCTGATGCGCTTGTTCCTGTCCTCTTTGACGGCGCGAACCTCTTCCTGATACTCTTTCTGCAACCTGGCAATTTCTTCGCCTTCCTGGGTTTTCAGTCGTTCGTTCTTATCTTCTCCCTTGCGCGAGAACACTTTGACGTCAATGACTGTACCCTCAATGCCAGGCGGAGCATAAAGCGAGGCATCACGCACATCTCCAGCCTTCTCTCCGAATATTGCCCGAAGAAGTTTTTCTTCAGGTGTAAGCTGGGTTTCGCCCTTGGGCGTAACTTTGCCGATGAGGATGTCCCCGGGCATTACTTCGGCGCCGATAAAGATAATTCCATTCTCATCAAGGTTCCGGAGTGTTTCCTCGCCGAGATTCGGAATGTCTCGGGTGATCTCTTCCTTGCCAAGTTTCGTATCCCGCGCCTCTATTTCGAATTCCTCAATATGGATCGAGGTGTAGCGGTCTTCCTTTACCAGTTTTTCACTGATAATGATTGCGTCTTCGTAATTGTAACCGCTCCAGGGCATGAATGCCACGAGCACATTCTGTCCGAGTGCGAGTTCACCGAGGTCGGTAGCGGGGCCATCGGAGATAATCTGTCCCTTTTTCACCTTATCACCGATACGCACAATCGGCTTCTGGTTCATGCAGGTATTCTGGTTTGAACGATGAAACTTCGTGAGCGGGTAGGTATCAATGACCGTCCGGCCCTTCAAGTCCTCGCCCTTCACTGTTATCCGGGTTGAATCAACAGCTTCTACCATACCTTCTCGTTTTGCCGACACAATCGCGCCTGAATCTCGTGCTGCAACGCGTTCCATGCCGGTGCCGACGATGGGCGCTTGCGGCCGGAGAAGTGGCACTGCCTGGCGCTGCATGTTCGAACCCATGAGTGCGCGGTTCGCATCATCGTTTTCGAGAAAGGGGATGAGCGCTGCGGAAACTGAAACGATCTGTTTGGGAGACACGTCCATGTACTGCACTTCCTCGGCACTTACCAGTTTGAATTCGCCGCCGACGCGCGCCGACACGCTATCAACGGCCAGTTTGCCGCGGCCATCAACCGGCGTATTCGCCTGGGCGATGACGTAGTTCTCGCCGTCAACAGCTGAAAGATATTCGATCTTATCAGTTACTTTGCTGCTCTTGACTTCTCGATATGGCGCTTCAATAAAACCATAGTCGTTCACGCGAGCATAGGTCGCAAGCGAAACGATGAGGCCGATGTTCGGACCTTCCGGGGTTTCGATGGGGCAAATTCTTCCATAATGAGTCGTATGCACATCGCGCACCTCAAACCCGGCGCGCTCCCGCGTAAGACCTCCGGGACCGAGGGCCGAAAGCCTGCGCTTGTGCGTAATCTCGGCCAGCGGATTCGTCTGGTCCATAAACTGCGACAACTGGCTTGAACCAAAAAATTCCTTAATAGCCGCGATTACCGGTTTGGGATTAATAATATCATGCGGCATCAGAGTATCGATGTCCTGCAAGCTCATACGTTCTTTGATAGCGCGCTCCATCCTTGCGAGACCAACGCGGATCTGATTCTCCAGAAGTTCGCCCACGGATCGTACACGGCGATTGCCGAGGTGATCAATATCATCGACTTCGCCCTTACCGGTACGAAGATTGACGAGGTAACGTATTACTTCAACGACATCCTGCGCCGTCAGCGTTGTTTTATCGATCGGGATATCGAGTTTGAGTTTTTTATTCAGTTTCAACCTGCCCACGGACGAAAGATCGTACCGTTTTGCATTGAAGAACATACCAGAGAAAAGGTTCCGCGCCATTTCTACGGTAGGCGGCTCGCCCGGCCGCATTTTGCGATAAATTTCAAGAAGCGCCTCATCAGACGACTGCACTTTATCAGAAAGAAGCGTATCGCGCATGGTAGAGATTACGTGAATCCCGTCCATGTAGATCACTTCCATTTTATCCACTTTGGTGGCAGCGAGTTTAGTCAGAAATGCTTCCGTGATCTTTTCATTCGCCGGCAGGAGCACTTCACCCGTTTCCGGGTCGATGACATCACGGAGAACAACACGGTCCACGAGATCCTCGCGCGATATGGGTATCTCGGTGATGCCTGCAGCTTCCATCTTCTTGATGGCTGCGCGTGTAATCTTGGCGCCTTCCTTGACGATCTGCTCTCTCGTGTTCTTGTCGGTGATCGTAGTGGCAGCCTTGAGCCCGGCCAGGACATCGGCATGTACACTCCGTGTGAAACCCTCTTTCTTTACCCGGATGTTCTCGATAGGATAATACATCCTAAGAAGATCCTCATTGGAGTAGCCGAAGGACTTCAGGAGGATCGTTGCGGGAATTTTTCGTCGACGATCGATCCGAACGTAAACGATATCTTTCACATCGAACTCGAAATCAAGCCAGGAACCGCGATAGGGTATAATGCGTGCGGAATAGAGGATCTTTCCGCTAGCGTGGGTCCTGCCCTTGTCATGCGTAAAAAACGCGCCGGGGGACCGATGGAGCTGACTCACCACCACCCTCTCCGTTCCATTCACAATGAATGTGCCCGTATCAGTCATGAGCGCGAGGTCTCCAACATAGACCTCCTGCTCTTTTATATCTTTCACCCGCTTTGTAGCAGTCTGTTCATCTTTTTCAAAGAACACGAGTCGGGTCTTGATCTTGAGCGGTGCGGCGTACGTGGCCCCGCGTTGCAGGCATTCCCAGATACTGTACTTGGGCTCACCCAGCGAATAACCGAGATAATCCACCATCGCAGTTTCATTGAAATCACTGATAGGAAACACGCTCTTGAAGGCGGCCTGAAGCCCTATATCTTTTCTCTTATCTGAAGCAACGTCCTTCTGGAGAAAAGAATCGTATGATCTTTTCTGTATCTCGATAAGATCGGGGATCTCCAGGATCGTGGGAATTCTCGAAAAATCCTTCCTCGCGCGGACAAGTTCTCTTTTTTCCTTAGACATTTTTGCACCCCTCTGCCAGCAATAACCGGCCTCGTAACACTTTGCAATGATCAAACAGTCATACGTGCTTAGGAAATCCGCCTCAACGACAGGCAATATCTAAAAACGCAAAAAGTCCTCTGCCCTCCGGACACTGCCGGAGGGCAAGGACTTGATAAAATCACGCTCACTGGTGCGCTACTTTACCTCGACGGTCGCGCCTGCCTCGGTGAGCTTCTTCTTCATGGTTTCCGCTTCTTCCTTCGTCACACCGGTCTTCACTGCTTTGGGTGCGCCTTCAACCAGGTCCTTCGCTTCCTTCAAGCCAAGTCCTGTAAGCTCACGCACAACCTTAATCACATTGATCTTCTGAGCACCGGCGGTCGCCAGAATCACATCAAACGCGGTTTTTTCTTCCGCTGCTGCCGCTGCCGCACCGGGTGCTGCTGCCGCTGCTACGGGAGCTGCTGCTGATACTCCCCACTTTTCTTCGAGCATCTTGCTCAATTCTGCTGCTTCAAGAACGGTCAAGCCGCTCAGTTCATCAACCAGTTTTGCTAAATCCGCCATGTTAAAATTCCTCCTGAAAGTGTATAATCTTTTTTAATTCGCCTTCGTCATAACGAGTGCGTTCACATATCCTACCCTTTGTCTGCTTTTGCCTTTATAACCCTGGCAATCTGACCGCCCGGGGCCGCAAGTACTCCAACGATCCTTGAAGCCGGCGCCTGGAGAAGCCCGACAATCTTCCCACGAAGTGCATTCAGTGACGGGAGTAACGCCAGTGCCTTGATGTCCGCTGGTTTCAGCAGTTTGCCATCGAGCACGCCAATCTTGAGTTGCAGCTTCTCCTGCGTTTTATTGAACTCGAAGAGCACCTTGGCGGGTGCGACGACATCATCATACCCGAGTGCAATACCAACGGGACCGATGAAGTGGTCTTTGAGTGGCGCAAGACCGGTGCCTTCAACTGCCTTCATTGCCAGCGTGTTCTTCACGACGCGGTATTCCACCTGCGACTTGCGCAGTTTTGCCCGAAGTTCGGTAATCTGCTCAACGTTAATTCCGCTGTAACCGGTGATGACCGCTGTCTTGGCGCGGGCAAATTTTTCGTGAAGCGCATCTATCGCTGCTTTTTTTTCTTCTTTATTCACTCTATCCTCCTTTCTTTCAAGTATTCCCGTGACGCCCGAGAATCTCAAAAGAAAGTGTCAAATTCAGCACGATCTTTCTCTAACCCGGGTCTCGGCAGGCCCCGCAAAGAATTAAATCTGAGGAAAGTTCCTTCCCCCGATGCCTGCTGTCTCGGACCGCACCTCTTCAGCAGAGGCCGACCTTTAGAATGCTTTTTACGCTATTAATTTCTCAACGAGGGCCGTATCCATCGCGATACCGGGTCCCATGGTTGTCGAAACAGACACGACTTGAAGATATTTACCCTTGCTCGACGAAGGTTTGGCCTTCAGGATGGATTCAAGTACAGCCTTGGCGTTATCCACCAGTTTACCTTCATCAAACGATGCCTTGCCCACCGGTACGTGGACGATACCAGCCTTCTCAACGCGATACTCAACCTTACCAGCTCTGATATCCTTAATAGCCTTGGTCACATCAAAGGTGACCGTACCGGTCTTGGGATTCGGCATCAGACCACGAGGACCGAGCACTTTGCCCAGCTTACCCACAAGGCCCATGATATCGGGCGTGGCGACAACCGTGTCAAAATCTGTCCAACCTTCTTTTTGGATCTTGTCAGCAAGGTCCTCAGCGCCAACATATTCCGCACCGGCATCCCTGGCTTCTTTATCTTTTTCACCCTTCGCGAATACCAGGATTCGGACCTTCTTCCCTGTGCCATGCGGAAGAACCACGGTGCCCCGAACCATCTGGTCTGCTTGTTTGGGATCAACGCCCAGCCGTACAGCCAGATCGACGGTTTCATCGAACTTGGTTCTTGCGGTTTTTTTCGCGAGTCCGATAGCCTCTTCGATACTGTATTGCTTTATCGGGTCCACCAATGCCGCTACTGCTTTATATTTCTTCCCTGCCATGCTTCCTCCTCGCGGTCCACGCGGCTGTTGTCAGCCTCCCGCATACGTAAATATCATTCAACATTCAAAATTGAAAATTCAACGATATCTTTATCATTGAATCTTGCAGTTTGATTCTTTAATCAGTGATTTCCAGCCCCATGCTCTTTGCCGAACCTTCGATCATGCGCATTGCGGATTCAACGCTTGCCGCATTAAGATCTGGCATCTTTGTCTGGGCAATTTCCTTGATCTGCGCCTTGGTCACCTTGCCTACCTTGTCCTTGTTCGGCACACCGGAACCCTTGACAATGCCCGCTGCCTTCTTGAGGAGTTCAGCAGCAGGCGGCGTTTTGGTAATAAAGGTGAACGACCGGTCAGAATAAACCGAGATAATGACGGGAACGATCGTATCTCCCATCTTCTGGGTCTTTGCATTGAATTGCTTGCAAAACTCCATGATATTCACACCATGTTGTCCGAGCGCGGGACCCACCGGTGGTGCCGGGTTTGCCTTGCCTGCCGGAACCTGAAGCTTGATTTTGCCTGTAATCTCTTTTGCCATCTATATACTCCTGTATGTATTTATTATTGTTATCGTGGTTACTATTCCGGAATACTATTTTTCGTCTTTTTCCCGTTCAACTTGCAAAAACTCCAGTTCCACTGGTGTAGAACGACCAAAAATGCTCACCATCACCCTCAGTCTACCATGCGCGGGATTAACATCCTCCACCGTCCCGATAAAGCTGCTGAACGGACCATCTATGACCCTGACCCGATCACCTTTTTGATATGCGTGCTTTGGCTGAGTCTGGGCAACTGCTCCCTCTTCCGCCTGCTTGAGAATATTCTTTACTTCATCGTCGGAAAGCGGTGTCGGATCCGTGGTACCACCGACGAAACCGGTCACCTTCGGAGTATCCTTCACAATGTGCCAGGTATTATCATCCATTTCCATTTCGACGAGAATATACCCTGGGAAGAATTTCCTCTGCGATTTGCGTTTTTTCCCCGCTTTAATCGAAAGCACTTCTTCAGTCGGAACAAGAACCTGGCCAATCCTCTCCTGCAGCCCCAACTTGGAGACTGTTTCGAGGATGCTGACCTTTACCTTGTTTTCAAATCCCGCATACGTATGGACCACATACCAGTTCATAGGCATAATTTATAGTTACTTAAAGGCAAGGGTCATCAACTTCCCCAACCCCATATCTACCACTCCCAAAAAAATGGCAGCAATGAGCACGGTAATAATCACCACCCAGGTAGACCCTATAACCTCCTTCTTTGTCGGAAACACAACTTTCTTGAGTTCCAGTTTAACGTCATGAAAAAATTCAGTGATCTTCTTGAGCATTTGACAGACCTCTTTCTGCACAGATTATATGGCAGGCCAGGAGGGACTCGAACCCCCAGCAGCCGGATTTGGAGTCCGGAGCTCTACCATTAGAGCTACTGGCCTATGGTCTACTCAGCAGCATCCCCGTGCGATCAGATTACGCTTTGGTTTCCTTATGTGTCGTTTGCTTCCGGCAGAACCGGCAATATTTGTCCAAGTTCAATTTGTCGGGGGTGTTCCTCTTGTTTTTGGTCGTTGAATAATTTTTCCGCTTGCATTCTCCGCAAGCGAGTAATACGATCTCACGCATGGTCTATTGCCTCACTCTTCTTTGATTTCGAAATCTGGATTTCGGAATTGCGATCCGCTATTATTAATTACTCGATAATTTCAGTGATAACTCCGGCACCCACGGTCCTGCCGCCCTCGCGGATGGCGAACCGGAGACCCTTATCCATGGCGATCGGACCGATGAGTTCCACGCTGCAGGTCATGTTGTCGCCCGGCATCACCATCTCCACACCCTCAGCTAACGTCACCACTCCCGTCACATCCGTGGTCCGGAAATAAAACTGGGGACGGTACCCCTTGAAAAATGGGGTGTGACGGCCGCCTTCTTCTTTGGTAAGAATATACGCCTCGGCCTTGAACTTTGTATGGGGGGTGATGCTTCCCGGCTTTGCCAAAACCATGCCGCGCTCTACATCTTCTTTCTTAATTCCGCGGAGCAGTACTCCTACGTTGTCGCCGGCTTCACCCTGATCCAGAAGTTTCCGGAACATTTCAACACCCGTTACAACGGTTTTCTGTGTCGGCTTGATGCCCACAATCTCGATTTCTTCGCCAACCTTCACAATTCCGCGCTCGATCCTGCCTGTTACCACCGTGCCGCGACCGGCGATCGAGAACACATCTTCAACCGGCATAAGATAGGGTTTATCGATCTCTCGCTTGGGCTGGGGGATATAGCTGTCAACAGCCGCCATGAGTTCATGTATGCTCTTGTACTCTGGTGCGTTGATGTCCTTGCTCTCGCTCTGAAGGGCTTTTAAGGCGCTTCCCTTCACAATCGGGGTCTTGTCACCGGGAAATTGGTACTTGGACAGAAGCTCGCGGATTTCAAGCTCGACGAGTTCGATCAGTTCGGGGTCGTCTACCATATCAACTTTGTTCATGTAAACGACGATATAGGGCACGCCGACCTGACGGGCAAGCAGGATGTGCTCACGGGTCTGGGGCATCGGGCCGTCTGCGGCGGAAACCACGAGAATGGCGCCATCCATCTGGGCGGCTCCGGTGATCATGTTCTTGACGTAGTCGGCATGGCCCGGGCAATCGACATGGGCGTAATGACGGTTGTCGGTCTGGTATTCAACATGGGCCGTGGCAATGGTGATGCCGCGCTCACGCTCTTCAGGTGCCTTGTCAATCTGGTCATACGCCACAAAACTCGCGAAGTTCTTGAACGACAAAACCTTCGTAATGGCTGCCGTCAATGTTGTCTTGCCGTGGTCCACGTGGCCGATTGTGCCCACGTTCACATGTGGTTTTGTTCTTTCAAATTTTGCTTTTGCCATGCTGTCCGCCTCCTGCTGGGGAAGTGTGCTTATTTAAAAAACTAGTTATTCTTTGTACTAAACCCGATATGACTGGAGCCCATGAGCGGGATTGAACCGCTGACCTCATCCTTACCAAGGATGTGCTCTACCAACTGAGCTACATGGGCGACTACCTAAATTTTAAATCCAATATTTCAAATTTAAAATTATTTTGTATGGAGCGGGAAACGGGATTCGAACCCGCGACCCCAAGCTTGGAAGGCTTGCGCTCTAGCCAGCTGAGCTATTCCCGCATACTGTTTCGGATTTTCTATTGATTTCACTCAACCCAAAATCCGTTTACTGCAATCACTCATGTCGTATGCAAAAGTGGTGGGGAGGGGAGGTTTCGAACCTCCGTAGGCTGACGCCGACAGATTTACAGTCTGTTCCCTTTGGCCACTCGGGCACCTCCCCGGGAATTGCTTCATGGTATTTTCTTTAAATTAAGTTACCGTTTTCTTTCGTCCAGTGTGAACCCTTATGGATACTGAAAATAATATATTTTGGAGCCACCGGAGGGACTCGAACCCACGACCTGCTGATTACAAATCAGCTACTCTACCAGCTGAGTTACGGTGGCAACACCACCCGGACACACTATGCCCCTGCACCACTCGTAAAAAACTCAATAATTTACCATGAGTTAGCAGAAAATAAACCGATGCCGCTCAAAGAATTGATATTATAAGAGATTATAGAGGAATTTGTCAAGCAAAAAGATTTAATGTTGTCTGTTCGTTATTATCACCGATTACGGCCAGATAAACAATCATTATTTTTGAATCCAATGATTGTAACATCATCCTTCGCTTTTTTAAATATCAGTGACTGAATAAATTTATCACACATGTCCTCGAGGTCATTATGGGAAACAACGATGTCTCTGATCTCGCTGTCATCCAAAACATCGACAATGCCGTCTGTTGTCAGAAGAAAGACATCTCCATCCCGCCAGCATACCGTGATTACGTCAGGATGATGGTTCATTCTGCCCAATGCGCGTGTGAGAATATTCATGTGCGGACTTTTTCGTGCTACTTCCTCGTTGATTTCACCCATTTTTATTGCTGCGGCTATCAGGGAATGGTCTTCTGTAAGTCGTTGGATTTCGCCATCGCGCACCAGATACGCCCTACTGTCGCCCGCATGAGCTATTATCACTTTATCTCCACAGACGCAGGCAAGCACAACGGTCGAGCCGAGCGCTTTCAGCTCCAGGACTGCCGTATTTGCCCGTTCAAACGCATCCGTGATTAGCGCGAACGAAATGCCCTGTTCGTTGTCGAAAGGTAAACCTGCACTTTTCAGGGACGTGACAATTACATCTACGGAAACCTGGCTTGCGGCCTTACCCTTTCCATCACCGAACATACCATCAGCTACTACCAAAATACCTTCGTCATTATCCACGAAATAGGAATCCTCGTTGACTTCCTTGCTAAAACCTTTTATAGACACGGATACTGTGCTTATTGCTTTATTGCGCATGTCTTCCCATAATAATATTTTCTTTCATAGTTTTTTTCAGTCAACGATCCGCGGTCAATTAAGAATATAGAAAGGTGACGTCTGTTTCAGACTATCAAAATACTCAACGCATTCAGATGCAATCTTGAATTCTGCTCTTGCTAACTTGTTTTTATATGTGTTGAAAACACTCTGCAACGAGTTATGATTGGAAATCGCAGTCGGCAAAAGGACCTGGTTGTAATCAACAGCGGAAAACATCTCGTGAAATATATCCTTCAAATGTCCGAAGAAATTCAAGTATTCCGCGTTGATGTCTCTGGGGACCTGGATGCGATCCAGCAAGAGCACGCCCCGCTCTTTTGTGAAATCTAGCATATAACAGTTGCCGATCCATTCATTATTCGCGAATATCCTGATATTAAAAAACTCCGGCGTCATAAGATGATGCTCGCTCAGGCTTAAACCCGCGCAGTCGCTGGAAATTCTTCCTTTGCAAAGATCAAGATAGTCCTTGGTTGGATAAAAACTGAGCGAGGCTACGAGCATATTCGTCCGGACAATGCGCTCCTGATATGAATATTTCGCATGAGTAACTTTACCCGGCGTGTGCAGCGTCCGCATTTTTTTCAGTGCCGGAGTCAGAAAGAGCTCTTCATAGAATTCTTTCAGCATTATAGTCTGGTACTTCATCGAACTAATGTAATCGGCCAATTGCGAAGCCGTGTCCTCTGAAAGTATCTTTTGTGCAAGTATATTAATCTTGTCCAGAACGTTAAAAGTGTTTTCTCTTGAGACATCCAGTTTCCAGCACCCGAACAACGCCATTTTCTGCAGCGGGGTAGCACCAAGTTTGGCGATCCTGGAAAATAGCTTTTGTCTGATAAGTCTGGTGGGGATACTCGACAAGCTTTCCACGTACTGCGGAATTCTGACAAAAAGAAGCTCAGCGCAGCCGTTTTGATGCAGAGCCAGCGCATCTTTGTGTTGTCCGGCAGCTGCCTGGAGTGCCTGCAAAACATCCCTATTTACGGGGTCAAAGAACACTCTCGCGGCAATAAGCCGCTTCAAACCTTCGTGCGGCAGAAACTTCAGTCTTTTCGTGCGTGAATAATGAAGTATCTCCTGCTTGATGAATTGTTGTGTGCTTAACACACATTCGAAGGTACTGGTCAAGGTTAGCGGCCTGGGGAATATTTTGCATGCTTTCTGGACCTCCATCGGCAGCGTGCTCAGCTCATCGATCATGTCATCCTGTTTTGCTATGGCCCCGATCCAGGGAATGCTCTGCTCAATGTGATGGAAGCTGTCAACAGGGTTCAGGTTAAGATGTTCCAGCTCCACAATATTGACATCCTGAATTTTATGTTCCTTAAGAACGTAAAAGTCCTTGGTAACCGGAAGTGCTGCTTTAAGAGCAGGAGGCTTTACTATCGAGACCCGCATTGCCACCGCGCGCATAATCTCGTAATCTTCGCCCAGCTTCAGTAGATTAACCTTTTTCGCATGCGCAACTGCTGCCGGTGTTTCCAGGTAATAGGGGATCTTTAAAGGCTCCGTGATCATTACATTCATTTTTTAAATTGCATTCAAAATCTATCTCCCGTATGCATCCATTGCTGTATAGATCCCTGTGATCGTGTCAAAAATTCCATAGGATATCGTCTGTTTCTGTAGCGGTTTCATCATATCAACAGCGCCGGGATTGATGATATATTTCGCTGATGCCTTCAGCTGAACTGGTTTCCTGACTTCGGGAATGAACGTCGACCCGGAGCTGTCAATAATTTCCGGCTGGTGCGTATGTCCGACAAAAAGAACTTTGTATTTGGAACCGATCAAATACGGCATAAGATCTCTGGCGTCATCATTGTCGCTGGAGCGAAGTTGTTTTGCATCATAGAGCGGGCTGATGTGGGTAAAGAGGAGTTTGCCGCGTTCCAGCCTCAGAGGCAGGTGTTCAAGATAACCCAGCGTGTTCAGGGAAACGATATTGTTCTCAGGAGCCCCTTTTGCGGTCTCCATGAGAACGCTGTCATGATTTCCAAAAACGCAGAGAACATTCCGTGCCTCCAGCATAATGACACAATGGTCGCTCCTCTCCCTGTCCGTGCTGATGATGTCGCCAAGGCAAATGATATCATCGACGCCAGTGGCCATGATTTGCAGAAGACATTTTGCTAAAGAAACAAAGTGCCCATGGATGTCGGATATTACCGCGATCTTCATGTTATTTTAACCTCCATTTAATAGATTGCGTCCCGTCAACATTCCTGGTTAGTTCTGCTTTTTTAGATCGCTCTGCCATGAAGGTGTGGATATTGTCCAATTCCCCCTGCGCGCCCTTCTGCGCCCGAAGGATGGCCTCGGTCGGCTGGAGTCGCTTGAACAGGGGGCAGTCCGGAACAAGCGCAAGCGCCGCCTGAAGAAAACGCATATCGGATTGAGAAAGTTCTTCTCCATCCCAAAGGTTGTACCGGATCTGGATGAGGCGATAGATGTCCTTTCGAGCGTCATCCGGTAAATCGTGGATAACCTGAAAGTCAGTGATCTCGTCGTTCCAATAGATCCCGCCGAGCGGTATCATGCAATTGATGATCTCGGCGTCACTTTTGTATATCAGAGACTTGAGATAATTCTTCGCGGCCTCGTTCAGCATGGCCCCTCCTTGATTATCGCGGCGTCACAAGGAGTAGAGCAAGAACCATGCCATGAAATTCAACTGTTCGGCTTGCGCATAATATCAATGCGTTGGGAATTGTTGGAGTTGAGTTGGCGGGTTGAGTTTGCGGAAAGAAAGAGGGTAGCAAAGATGAAGTCCGCCTATCTACTTCCCTCTTGACTGTACACATAGCAGTGTGTAATCATTTGTATAGAGGAGGCGCCCAATGGGCTACAAACCTGGCTCTTGATGACAAATTGCTTGAAGAGGCCCGCATCGTCGGCAAGCATACAACCAAAAAAGCGGTAGTGAACGAGGCGCTTCAGGAATATATCCAGCGCCGCAAACAGGCTGATATCGTCAACCTGCTCCACACCGTCGATTACGACCCCGGTTACAATTACAAGAAACAGCGTAAAAAACAATGAATGTACTTGTTGACACCTCAAACCGTTAGCGTTAAAGCGCTGCCACCGGTATCGCCCATGCATCACCTGTCAGGGGAAGCCATTGGTTGATAAGTAAGAGAAGTCCTATAGTTCGGTCAAGGTATATGAGGTTATCGTCCATTATTAAATCCAATTGCATAATAGCCGAACGCATGGTTTCTATCAAAACATGTCGCTTCCGCTGATGCATGATACGGCTCATAGGAAAAGCTCCGGATCAGCCGGAAATGGCGCGGAGATGAACTAATTCAAGAACGCGTCTGACATATCCTTTGTCAACAAATGAGATTCGACCCTGATATGATCGAACTCGTGGGACCAATAGCCTTCATCCGACAGGTTGTAATCAGAACTGGAAAGCCCTTTCCTTGCGAGCAATTCCGCATAGACCAGGTGGGAACTGACGCTGAAGTGGATCTCTCCGGTCATATTGCTTCTGAATAAATTGAAGGATGCCAGGGCATGCGACCGCTTCTCGCCCATGTCATCCCGCACCTCGATGCGGATTATGCTCTCCTGGTCGGCATGTTCAAACAAACGTCTATTCTGCTCGTACTTTTTGACAAACTTGTCCTGTACGACGTTCCTGATCTGCCTCTCCAGTTCGTCATCAGGCACGTTGATGTCGTGGTTCAGCAGATCACGTCCGATCGCGCCGGTTATGCTGATTGATGGTATGTTGATTTCGAGAATAAACCACCCCGCCGCGAGCAACGGGGTATTGAGAACCTTACCAAATCAGATTACGCCGCAAGCGGCGGGGAATTCAACCCGTAGTGACGATTCAATTGAGGTTTCCAAAGCTTCTATTTATATGTTTACCAGAATTTCCACCACGGTTTATGCTGCTTTTCTTCTGGTTTGATCTCTGGATCACGCTCCACATTTTGTCTCCTGAATACTCTTGTAGAATTATCCACAATAAAAGGATTAAATCTTAAAGATTTATGGCAATTGGGGCATTCCGAGAACAAACGCGGATCGTCCCATGCTTCGGGCGGGAGGGATTCCGCGTGGCTTTGATTTGGGGAAAGGTGGGCGTTAAGGCTTTTAATCGCATCGACAATTTTAATGGCTGGCTCAAACCTCTTGCCGCACCATTCGCATTTAGCGGTGAGTTGATCATCCCAGGCTTTACGGTCAAACCTGTAGAGCCGCAACAGTGTGACATACGGCTCATTCTCCTCCCAATTCGATCGCTTCAGAATGTATACAGTGCCATTATTGTCGCCTACCGCCACCCCGCCTGATGTACATGAAACCGCACGGATGACATATGCAACATAAAAACAGAGCAGCTCGCTTCCGGTCATAGTATCCCAGACTTTCACACTTTTCAATGATGCCGAGACAATGCGCATACCATCTGGTGAATATGCACAAAATTGTACTTCCTCCTTTTGACCTTTGAGTGTTAAAAGCTCTTGGCCGGTCTCTGCAGCCCAGACTTTTAGTGAATCGTCCTTTGATGCCGAGACAATGCGCCTGCCATCCGGTGAATATGAAAATAGCCCTGTATAGCCTTCAAGCGTAAAACGCTCTTGGCCGGTTTCTGCATCCCATACCTTTAAGGTTCTATCCTCTGAAGTCGAGACAATCCGCCTGCCATCGGGTGAATACTCACATGTTCTTACCCAGTCGATATGGCCTTTAAGTGTAATAAGTTCATGGCCGATTTCTGCATCCCAAATCTTTAGGGTTTTATCCTTTGACGCAGAGACAATGCGCCTGCCATCAGGTGAATATGCACATGTTCCTACCCAGTCTGTATGACCTTTGAGAATAAGAAGTTCATGGCCTGTATCGGCATCACAGATTTTCAAAGAATCGTCCTTTGATATCCAAACAATACGCCTACCATCCGGTGAATACGCACATGTCCTTACATTGTCTGCGTGGACTATACGGGTAAAAAGCTCACGGCCAGTCTCAGCAGACCAGACCTTTACGGTTTTGTCATCTGAAAAGTCCTCACCTGATGTAGAGACGATGCGCATACCATCTGGTGAAAATGCACAGAATTGTACCCCTTCGCTATGACCTTTGAGTGTGAATCGCCTTTGGCTGGTCTCAGCATCCCATACTTTCAGTGTTTCATCCTCTGAAGCCGAAACGATGAGTCTGGCATCAGGTGAATATGTACAGGAGTTTACCTTGCGTGTATGGCCCTCAAGAGGCGAAAGCTCATGACTGGTTTCGGCATCCCAAACCTTCAGGGTATTATCATCTGATGATGAGACAATGCGCTTACCATCTGGTGAAAATGCACAGAATCGTACCCCTTCGCTATGACCTTTGAGTGTAAATTGCTCTTGGCCGGTCTCAGCATCCCATACTTTCAGTGATTCGTCCTCTGAAGCTGAGATGATGAGCCTGCCATCAGGTGAATACGTACAGGAGTTTACCTTGCGTGTATGGCCTTTAAGGGAGGAAAGCTCATGACCAGTTTCAGCATCCCATACCTTCAGAATATTGTCATCTGATGATGAAACAATGTACCTGCCATCCGGTGAATATGCACAAGAGGTTACCTTGAATATTTGGCCTTTGAAAATAAAAAGTTCCTGGCCAGTCTTTGCATCCCATACTTTCAAAGTATCGTCCTTTGAAGCCGAGACAATACGACCTCCATCTGGTGAATATGCACAAGAGGTTGTATAGTTTGTATGACCTTTGAGAATGAGAAGCTCTTGGCCGATCTCAGCATCCCAGACCTTCAGGGTATTATCGTTTGAAGCTGAGACAATATGCCTGCCATCCGGTGAATACGCACAGGATCTTACTGCGTATTTATGACCTTTGAGCGTAAAAAGCTCTTGACCAGTCTCAGGATCCCAAACCTTCAGGGTATTGTCATCTGACGCTGAGACAATGCGCCTTCCATCCGGTGAATATGCACAGAAGTTTACCTTGCGCATATGGCCTTTGAGAGAGATAAGCTCTAAGCCGGTCTCAGTTTCCCAGACCTTCAGAGGATTTTCATCTGACGACAAGACATTGCGCCTCCCATCTGGTGAATTCACATCTGACGACGAAACAATGTGCCTACCATCTGGTGAATACGCACAGGAGGTTACTCTGCCTGTATGGCCTTTGAATGTTTGAATGCAGGCGGTAACACTCTGGGGTTTGTTCACCCAATTTAGCAAAGGCCTTGCGTGTTTCGCTGCCTTTTTGTATGGAGATGTATTATCAGGCCTATAGAATGCCTGCTGGAAAGTGTAACCGGGGCGGACTTTCAAGATATGAGCATTCTCGTGCACAAAGTCGGAGAATTCATTGAGGGTTTTTGATATCTCGAATTTTAAGGAGGCTTTCCCTTTCATCAAATCTTTCGTGGGTCCCACCGGGTGCCATTCCGCTTCCACCGAAAAGGGATTTACCTTCAGCCCATTTCCGCAGGCAGAGCAGTTAACTGTGCTATTGAGTCTGCTTTGTTTGACTTCACTTTTCGCAAGGCAGAAGGGGCAGAAAATTCCATATCTGCCCCCATGTAGCTTGGCAGTCACTATTGGCGGGCCGGGCTTTGCCCTGCCTGCGCCGATGGCATTGTAGTCGGCGATCAACCCCGCGGCCATTCCTGCGGTAAACTTCGCTTCTATGAACTCAAGATCTGTAAGCACTCTCTCGATTCCCTCAAAGTCCCTTGCCTTGGTCCTCTGATGCGCCAGTTCATCAATCGCGCGATTATATGGTTCTCTCCAGCGGGTCTCGAAGTAATCTGCCAGTATTTTGTGATAGGAGGCGCTATCCTCCGCGTATCTCTTCTTCGCATATTCAGCAAACTTTCTGTGATAGAAAGATATAATCGAAAAGCCTGTGGCGTCTTTTTCCGTAAGGTAAGGTTCCAGATCGAGGGAAAACCGCGACCATACAACTATCGGCAGTCTGCCGAGTTCTTTTATCTCATCACGATGATCTTCATGCGAGCTTTGAACGAAATGGTCCCAGTGTTCTTTGTCAAATACAAAAAGGTCCAGCAATTCGCTTTCCATCAGCCCCTGGTATTTACCGCTCAGCACATAGCCGCAGAACTTCTTAACGAAGAGAGCTCCGTGGGAACTTTGAAGCGCATTAAAATACTCCCCCAGCATCCCTTCGATATCCGGTTTTATCTCAATGTCTGTAGTGTATGACTGCCATGTCTTTGCCTTTTCAAAAGCAAGCTTGAGATACAGAGGTGTCCCGTTAGCAGTGAACTTGCTGATGACTTCATCTTTCTGTTCTTTCTTCAAGGTTCTCTTGATTGCTCCAAGCCATCTTTCAAGGACCTGCCGTCCATCCTTTTCAGACATGGGAATGACTTCATGTATCTCGGTCTGTGAAAGTTTCCCTTTTAATTCCGGCAGAGCCGATACAACAAACTTTACTTGCTCCTTTACTTCCTCCGGAAGCGCCTGCGGAATCCAGTCCAGAGATAGAGAGGCATAATCTGACGCGAGCTGATCAAGTGCATCAATAAAGATCGTCAACGGTTTTTCAGCGCTCGCAAGTGCAAAGCTTCTGGCGAGGATATCCCTCAGCCCATAAACTGTTGAGAATTTCTTTTCATCTTCCCCTTCTTTAAGAAGGGAGTTCATTTCAACGTTGTATGCTGTTGTGATTTGCTGAATCATCTGATAAAGAAGCTTGTAGGCTTCTGATGTACCGGATGTCGTCCCGGCAAAACGATAAACGATTACGCCACCTGGTTGCTTGCGCGTCAGAGCATCTTCTATGGCCTTTGCCATTATGCTCGTCTTGCCAGACCCTGAGGCGCCGATCAAAGACAATACCTTGTTGCTCTTGCTGCCTAGATAATGCTTTATCGCTGTAATGGCTTCATCCTGGCCGACAAAATGTTCTAAGCGGTCATTTTTAAACTTCTCATGGAGTTGTACCTCTTTTGTGATTTCATCAACTTCTTCGATCTCTGCAAGCTGCTGTTCAATGATGCGGCTCAAGTCAGCATATACTCGTGCGCCGAAAGCCTCAAGGTTGTTTATTTCACATCCGTTTTTCCACTCCGCTTCATATTCGTAGACGTGCTCTTTAGGCAAGCTTTCATCTTTTAACACACGCTTTAACGTCTCAATCTGTGTTTTGCAATAGGGATCCCGGACATTATCAGCGAGGTCTATGTAATCCTTTGCCTCGGGAGTTTCCGGCAGATTTCTTATGTTTCTGAGATACGCAAAAACATGCTCTTCCGGGTGCTCGGTTTCGGCAGGTGGATTTAGAGCCCCCCTGATTATCTCCTGGTGAGTTGCCGAGGCGAAATATTTTACACGCTGTTCTTCTGTAAAGTTCAGCCTGTCGACAGCATCCCTGAGTATTTTGCGAAGTCTGGCTTCAATTACTGCCCAGGCATTATATTCACGATATGTCTCTCCCCGTGGCTGAAGAACATACTCGGCAGGTATCGCATTGAGGTCTTCCCAATACCATTTATCGATGTCTTTTCTGTCCTCTTGAGATAGCTGAGCGTGTATCTGGACCATTTTACTCGAAGGGATCTTGCTGGGGATAGGCTGCCAGCCATACCGATCTCCCATGAGAATGATAAAGTTCGGCTTCGGCGAGAGTTTCTGACATCTAGCTATTTCATTCAGGCAAATATCTATGGTCTTGTGGTCAAGCTGGGCTTCTTCATTTACTCCCCAGCGTAGGTCAACCGCCTGAAAACTCGCTCCCTTGGTCTCGCAAAGCTTCTTCAGGTCCGGGAAAACCTTCTCCTGGAGTATCCGCCGCTCGGCCCGCATGTCGCTGAAGGTCGAGCTTACAAAAACTCTGAATGTCTTTTGAGATGACGGCATGGTCAGATCCCTTTAAACGGACTAAAATGATATTTCAAATCGGATATAACTCCAAAACCAAGCTCTTTGGCAAAATCAGATAGTAGCGGCATTTCGACAAAGTTATTTTGTCTTGACTATAATAATGGCAACCTTATTGTCGTTGAGTTTAACCTTTTTCGACACCCAAGTACTACCATCCTTATCTGTTGCTATAACCCCTTCTTTATCGACCTCAACAATACCATCTTTCCAAATACTGACAGTGACGTCTTGAGTAAACTTTAGTCCAGCATAAGTAAGACTTCCGCCATTTTTATTCATCACAAGCTTGATGTTGTACGACCCTAAAGCATCCAGAAAATATCGTCTATTCCCACTTCCTAAATCCATCGTCATTGGGATAGAGCTGTCGTTGCTAAGGGCTTTAGCGGACAAGCTGCCCTTATCATCCATCTGTAGCTGAAGGTTTTTAGCAACAGTTGACCCCGTATAGTCCGATTTATGATGATAAATATCTGAAGGCGAAACGGTTGGCGTACATCCGGCAAGTAAAAAGTAAATAAGGAATGATAGAATGCAAGAACGGCTGCCTAAAACTAATTTAGATTTATTCATCTGTCTCTCCTTTCTCAAGTTCAGATTTAATGCCCTATGGAATGTAATCGTACGACCTAATGACCACATATCTGACCTCCGCAACTTGCGCCCACGGGAATACGACTCGATCTAATGAGCACACCATTGCGAAAGGTATTACAAGTACAATCTCCGACAGTCAAAGAGCTTGATGGCGGTGCAGGATTATTGATCGCACGTCGTTTCTTCTTATGGACGGCTTGTTTATTTGTATCTGCCGGGGCTATATAGCGCCCTAACAACGCCTTCTCGAACCAGACACCACCGCTGTGTCTAGCCGCCTTCGTATCTATAACGAAATGGTGGCCTGCCGTTGCAAAAAAATGTCCCGCCTCCGCCGGGGTCACTAACGGAGATTCTTGCGAACCGTTTAAGTATATGAAAGTGGTGTAACCTATGTTTTCGAGCGCTTTTTTAACCTTTGCAGCGTGAGTTGCATCAACTTTGGTAAAGGATATGAATACACGCTGTGATTTAGAAACATCTTCCCAAACGTCTTTAAATGCTCCTGGGTCCCTGGAAATCTGGCCCGATAAGTTTTTTGCGGATTGCTGCTTATTATCTTTTATTCCGAGAAGAACGGACTCGATTTTTCCTCTAAAATCGCGCATCCATAAGGTTTTTGATTTTTTGGCTTCGGCAGCTGATGTAAAGCTATGAAGAGGTGCAAGAATAGGTCGCTCCCCTGGCTTTGCCGTGGCAGTCCACTGACGCGCAACATCAATGCCATGGGAATCTATTTTATCCGCCAGTGCATCCAATATTTCATTTTGAGGGGAATGTGGATCGAGTAGCTTCGCTGATACGGGTATAGCACTTAAGCCTATTACCAGGAATAACGTCAACATATATTTCATCGTCTTTTGGTGATTCCATAGAATCACGATACGCAACGACGCAGAAACGCCAATGAACTGCATGATCTTCTTTGTACAAATATTCGCCATGATCACCTCCGTCATATTGATACCGTTATGCAAAATTTGTGCAAATAATGCAGGTCAATGCCATGTTGCTCTAAAACTAGCTATTCCACCATAATTAAATTATGCAAATTTGGGTAGATACTTTTCAGAATTCTTTCAAATAAAAGTTGCAAAATCACCAACTGTCAGCCCTGCTGTTAGGACTGAAGATTTGAGACACCGCTTGCTACCGATAGTCTCCCGCCACAATGTTGGCAGAAAGAATTGCCGCGCGCGAGGCTTCTTTGCCACACTTGGAACAATAAGATATAGTCACCTCCCTTTTGGGTTTTATTAATCGCATTCACCAATGCGAATGTCGCCCCGTGCGCGAAGCAAGGCCCCCTTAGTCATGTAGTCAAAAGACATTTTCCCCTCAACGGCGCCTGCAACTGCATCGTCAACGTCAAATGAAACGCCCAAATTTACGTAACCTTCGGTTGCAGTGAGTATAAATTGGTTGTTTTTTTGTTCAAGCGCGAAACTCCCGGCCGAATCATCAGATGTGCGCGAGTGACTAACTTTCGGCGCGTCAGTCAGTCCTCTGCAAGCTTTACTGAATGTGAAAGTGGTTGACTGGTCTTTTTCTAAGGTCATTTTTGCATTAACGATGTATTTATCGCGTATTCTGTCGAATTCAAAATCCTGAATGATAAATATTCTCCCAAGCTTATCTCTGAAATCAGCTTTTCCTTTGAGTGTCATTATGTTTTCTTTATCTCTTGCTATGTCTATAGGGGTCCCGTTAAACATCAGCTTTTCTTCCTTGGGCTTGCCCTGGTTAATTGGGGGCGCCTTGAAAGATTCTATAGTCAAATGATCGCCCGGTTTGCTTCCTGACGATTTACTGAATTTAATCATTTTGCGGAGATCGGGTACACCTGTGCCAAGCACACTACCATCGTAAATAAACGACAAACTTTGCTCCGCTCGGTTTTGCGGCACGACATAATACAGTGTCATTTCCTTTGCGTAAGTGCTGCCCGTTTCCTGGGGCCAAAAACCGTATTTAGGCTCTACCTCCCGACCATCGCAGATAAGATGAGCTCCTCGTCTGATTTTTTTATACAGGGCTTTCTTCAAATCATCGCCGCTCATGTTAGAATCGGTGATGAATCCCTTATCGAAAAGGATATCCATAACAACCTCGATGTTGTCATGGCCTTTGAAGTTATAGAACACACCGCCAGCATTGATACTTTCCACAATCTTTACCGATCTGATACTTGCACCCGTCTTCGGTTTGGCTGCCATGCACGCTGACGGCTGCAGTGCAAAACTGATTAATATCAAGCCTAACAATAACTTTCTCATCTGGTTCTCCTTTTCAATTTATTCGTTTTAATAACACTCAATGAGTGCAAGACTTACTTGATGTTTTCCAATTTCTCATCCAGTGCCCTTTCACTTCTTTTCTACCCCTTCCCCAACATCCCTTCACCTTCCCTGAAGATCGCCGACAAGACCGCCTCGCATTCCCCGGCCAGCGTCTTGTCCCAATACTCCCGCGCCTGCGGCACCTCCTCGCGAAGCATTCGCTGAAACCGGGTGATGTCTTCCCGGAAGCTCCGGACTATGCCAAAGGTCTGTTCGGTATGGAACAGGAGGCGTTCCTGGCAAAGGCGTTCAAGCTCCCCGATCCGCCACGCAAGGGTTTCCTGGAAAGAATCGACAGCACTCTTGTCGAGCTGCTGCGATTTCATGATCGACTGGATCGCCTGCCGCGTGGCATGCACCACGTCATCCACTTTTTTCAGATGCCGCCAGCAGTCCGCTTTGACCACTGCCATGCTCTTTTCCGCTGCGTCATTCCGTGTGACGGGGAATCCATGGCCTGCATAATTGAACACGAACTTTAACTGCTCTACCTTCAGGCCGTCATCAGGGAAGATGGCGTTCAGCGTATTCAGGACCATCCTGAGTTCACGCGCGTTGCCGGGCCAGCCGTAAAGACCTAATTCATTCAACAGCGCGTCAGGCAGCTTCTCTCTTTTCCCTTTCGTGGTTTTGTTCCAGAAGAACTGCGCAAGGAGCGGGACATCGTCCTTGTGGTCGCGCAAAGCCGGGGTCCTGATAAGCAGGCCCCTCAAGCGATAGTAGAGGTCTTCACGGAACTGACCATCTCGCACCATTGCTTGCAAATCTCGGTTTGTCGCCGCGATAATGCGGGTCGATACCTTGATGTCTTCAACGCCACCGACGCGTTTGATGCATCCGTCCTCAAGCGCGCGCAGGATCTTTACCTGATGGTTCAGCTGCAGGTCGCCGATCTCATCCAGGAACAGGGTCCCCTTGTCAGCCAGTTCCCATAGTCCTTTTTTCAGCCTTGGTCCGGCCCCGGTATAGGAACCCGGCTCATAGCCGAACAGTTCGGACTCAAACAGTTCCTTTGGTATGGCGCCGCAGTTGATCGCGAAGAACCGGTCCGCCAGCCGTTGTTTGCTGTATTTATGGGTCTGCCTCGCTACGACCTCCTTGCCGGTCCCCGTGTCGCCCTGGATCAGGACCGGCGCGTCGTTTTGCGATGCGATCATGATCCACATGCGAACCTGGTCAGCCTCGGGAGATGCTCCAATGAATTCGTCTTTCAACCCGGGAGGTATTGCGCAGCGCGCTATGATCTCCTGCAGGAATCCGGATGTCTGATCTGCGGATGAGCAATATGTTTCCGTGTTACTGCGTACAGGCGCGGCAACGGGAATACGGTCGCCATCGTCCCATATTTCCCGGAATAGCTCCTGGTTGACACCGATGATAAATGCGTTTCGTTCTTTCTTGAGCTCGGCGTTCGCGAGCAAGGTATTGATCCCGCGTTTCAACTGGCCGACATCATTGTAGTTCCCATCGATCATCTGTACCTTGCCGTCGCCTCTGCCGAGGAGATACTCGGTAAGTCCTTTGTGTTTATTCTTTGTACCCCGGTCGATAATCATTTCTTTGAACTCGCGCATGTTGGCGAGGTCGCTCACGCGGACGAGGTGCACGGCAACAGGCAGTTCCCGCATAGCTTGTTCGAATGCCTGCGGACTGTCAACATCCAGCGTTCTCCGCTCGGGTGGTTTTATGGGTTTGGCGCTGGTAAAGCAGAGACAGGAAATCTTCATAGTCCCTCCTGATTGCAAGAATCCGACCAAGACAAGAGAGCGTAATTCAACGGTATGAACAATGAAATGAATTTCAGGGCTTTTGGATAGCGCCGTAGCAAAGAGAGTACCATTACCAGAACGAAGTCGTCAAGCAAAAGTAACCTCAACAAGCAGCGTTGATCCGCGAGCTGCGAATCGACACCATCGCACCGCAACAATTCACCCTCAAGAAGGAACTCAACGCTTGAACTCAACACACAGATGCACGCGTGTCGTCGTATTTGTCCTTTTTCCATGTTTTTGTCAGGTTGAGTTGTCATGGCATAACATCTGCAATTACAAGACAGCAAGCGTAGTTAGAACTTACAGACATCCTTGAAAGGAGAATCACATGAAAGTGGTAAGCATGACAAAGAAAACCTTTAGTTCTATCCTGGTCAGTGTTGGTGGCTTCATTATGTGGGCTGGTTGGCTTTCCTTTCTTTTGCGGTCGATGGTAAACGCGCCGCCGGAGTTTGGTGCGACATTTATCATGACCGCGATGGGGGTGGGCTGCATCTGGGGAGGAGCTGCACTCTGGTTTCGCTGGAAATTGCCGTTCGGAATATTTCTCACAGTCATCGGGGCTTTATTCGGGTCAATGTATTTCTTCCCCATGCCGCAAAGCGCAAGCAATCTTGCAACGAAGAATGCGGGCGCGATACTCGGCGTCCTTTCCCTTATCTGCGGAGTACTTTTTATTATCAATAGCAACCGAAACAGGGAAAGTTCTCTCGCCCCGGATGCCGGCTAAACAGATGAAGGAGAAACGAATGCTTATTGTCAGATTTCTCTTTGTGCTTGCGATGATTATGCTGGCCACTCAGACGGTGAACCTCGGGCATCTCAGGTTCTTTGAAAACAAGGCAGCAGCGCTCCATTCCCCTGAACGCCCATCTCCGGACGACGTGCAGGAGGCAAAAGCGGAAGAAGACCGGGAAATCGCAAAAGTGCATTACTACTGCGGCTGGGGCCTCATCTTCACGGTCTTCGGATACTTCATCTATGTAAAAGTTAACAGATTGCTCGGCCTATCCTTCCTCATCGCGGGGTTCTGCGAACTGATCGGGTATACCGGTCTCCTGATGCGGTATCCGCAAAGCTCCTTTGCCGGCCTTTTAAATGTCAAGCTTGCATACTCATTATTATCAATTGCCCTGCTTTTGTTTATTGCATACCTGATCGATGCTTTACAGGAAATGAATGCAGCGGATAAACAGGGTTGATTCAGATTACATCACGAGGTCAATGTATGACAATCTTCATTTGTATTGAACGCGCATACAATCGCCTTCTTCTCTGCGCTCTTTTCGCTCTTTTGACCGGATGCGGCAGCTGCGAGAAAACGCCTGGACCTGGAGGGAACTGGAGCGCAGGGGTGAATGGCGATATTCTTGAAATAGCCTACGGCAGCGGCACCAACTATCCGCAGTATGCCGCTTTACATCTGAACAGCGGGTATTTGAGAATGATATACGGAAAAGACGCTGGCTGGGGAACTTCCGTTGTGATCATGCCGTCGTTCTGGTCCGGCGGGAAGTACTATCAAGGCTCTGCAATGAACGCGACTGTGGACAAGGACGGAGCGGACCTGGTGGTAAAATTCGACGGAAGTATTTCCACCCTTGCGGTACGAGGCAGTATCCGTTTTTCACCGCCAACGGATAACAGCTTGAAGGCGATGGTCAAGGTCTCAACATCCGGTAATCTCGCGCTCGACAGCAGACCCGGCGAAGCCTTCAAGCCGGTCATGCTGTCATCCATGCATATTGCGCCGGACACATGGGATGCGCAGTCCGCATTTGTCAGTCACCAGACCTATTCGCTCCTGCAAATCGGATGGATCGTGACCACTTCGGTTGAGGAGAAGATCTTCGGACTTCACGGCGGAACTTCTTTCTGGAAGAAGAATGCTCCGACGATCGAGGTAGAGCTCAGTGATGCTCTGCCAATCACCGGGTGGGTAACACAGAGCGCTGATCCCAATGACGACAATGTCGGCTTCTGGTGTGCAGCCGACAAGATTCTCTCATCCTGGAGCTACACGATAACGGCAAAGTCAACGCAATGAGATGAGCCGTCAGACTAACCTGGTGCCTGCTTTGATTCGATGCACCTTTTCACCAACCAGTTCAAGCAATCGCGGTATCTGCCTGACTGCTTGGCGATCGTATTCTTTTATTGAATCAGGAAGGTCGCTCCAATCAACCAGATAGGGGCTGATATTGGCCGGTTTGTCTTCTGGACCCCGCCGCCATCCTGCGAGAAACCGTTCGGCATTCCAGCGGCAATGTTCCATCCTCGCCAGGATCTCGACCTCCTCCTTGCTGAACTCCCGGACTATCTCTGCAACCGCACCATCTGAGGCTCCGCGGCATCCTATGGCTCGCAGCTTGGTCCGCAGGTGATCCGCGGCCCAGCGATTGGAATCCTTCAGGCTGTGGTCAAGCTGATCCCAGGACACCGTGCTGCTGTCTTCAGCCTTCCCCTCGTTCCTGCGGTTTTTCACATACTCCTCGTGTACGACCCGCGCCAACCGGTCCACGTCTTCGTTCAGAAGCAGCGTACGGGTGCAGGTGCCGGTTGGCATTCCAAAAGGACGGGGGAGAGCGATGGTTCGCAAACCTCCGCTGTTCTCGTCGAGCAAGGTCCCGAGTCCCGCGTCATCCGACATCCGGACAAGAACCGGAGCGTCGAGGCCCTTCAGGCGTTCAGCAACTCCCAGCGCGCAGGACAACGCCCGGCCGTCATCGTCGAGCGCAACAACTACGCTGGTGACGGATTCCACGTCTTTCGCCCAGACACTAACCTTCTCAAGCATCTGAAGGTCATCCACGTCTGCTGTGATGAACGCAGCGTCGCAGGTTTGGGCAAACTGCGGATAGGACCCGAGAAAAACTCTTTTCCTCGCATCGGCATCAGTGTCGATGATCGTAATGCGTGGTTTTCTGTTGTTTGCAAAATGACCGGTCCGTGCCATGTGGAGAGAGATGCTTTCTCCCATAGAGCCGAATCCTATGATAACAAGGTGGACAGTTTTGCTACTGTTCGCTGAGACCTGCCCCCGGTCCGGAGGCCATGACGCGAACAGGATCCGGGCGCTGTTCTGGTAGATATTGAAAAGCTCGGCGTCGAAACCGTCATTGAAGTCGGAGAATACGCGGTGGTGCGCAAGAAGATCGCAAAGCCTGAGATCGATAATATGCACGTAGCAACACACAGAGGCTGCATCGTGCCTCGGCTTTGCCACAACGACTTGATGCGCCTGAATAGCGATCTCCGCGTTTGTGCCGTCGTCCCCGCATATTGCTACAATGTGCGAGGCATGGGCAATGCGGGCCTTCTTGAGAACTGATTGCTCAGTGGCATCACCCACCAGTACGATGATCCCCAGATCCCGGCAGGTGGCGATCCCCCGGTTATCCGCGTTGCGCTCAATCACCACGACCTTGTCACCTTGCTGACGGAAATCGCACGCATACGCCAGCCCCTTGCGCCCGAGCCCGCAGATGACGACGTGATTGCGATAAAACCGCAGACGCATCAGGGTCAGTTGTTCCCCGAAAACGGTAAAAAGCGCCGCAAGTGCGGCGTACATGGAGATCGCGGGCGCGATAAAACGCGCTGCCTCAAGTTGCCAGGAGCGGATCGGCCCGTTGGTGATCATGCTGTCGTCCAGGACGAAGAGTTGGAAGGCGCGGAAAAAGGGATCCGTGAGAGAGCGTCGTTCGCCAGTCAACGCAAACTGTGTTGCTGCGCCGATCACGCCGAGAGCATACGTTGTCAAGGCCAGTAGCCCGATTATCGTCCATTGATGCTCGCGGAGGAATTCTCGGAGACGATGTGTGAAGATATCAGTTGCCGTCTTTTTCATATGTCGGAGACCAATAACCTTTCGTGGTTAACAAGTTGTACTTCTAGATTTTATCCCTTTTTCCAAAACTGCCATCGTGGCTGTTTGGGCCGATTGTCGACAATAAATGGATTGAACCTCAGTGGCTTGTGGCAATTTGGACATTCAGAGTGGAGGCGGGGATCTTCCCATGCCTCACGGGGAAGTCTCAGGCATGGCGAATCAGAAGGAGTGAGGCCTGCTTTTTGTGCAATATCGCTAACGGCATCAATCATACCGGCATTAGGGGCAAATTTTATCTCGCAACATTGGCACTGAACGGAAGAGTCGTTTTCCCATTGTTTTTGATTGAACGACCAGACATGTACGGGAGTAAGTAGCGGAACCTCGGCTTCTTCATCGCCCATTAGCTTTAGGATGTAAATATGGCCCATATCATCACCTGCAACAATACTTCCTTCACATCCAGCATCGATTGTTACACAAGGATGAGGTATCACGAAAAATACATACAACATTCCAGTATTAATGTTCCATATTTTGAAGGTACAGTGATTAGAACCTGTGATAATGCGTTTCCCATCAGAATTTATCGTGCAGGATGTAATCTGATCCATATGGCCTATCCGAGTGGGAAGTTCAGCTCCAGTTTCCATATCCCAAACCATAATTGTATTATTATGAGACTTAGAAGTATGGTTCTTTCCACGAGGCATCTGATAGCCTCTATCCCAAAGGATACCTTGCGTGCCAGAAGAACCCGAAACAACTCTCTTCCCGTCAGGGCTAATCGCACATGATGTGATCCAGTCTGTTCTACTTTTCAACGTGGCCAACTCGGTCCCTGCCTTCATGTCCCATACTTTGAGAGTATTGTCATAAGACCCGGAAACTATACGCTTACCATCAGGACTAATTACACAAGACGTGATCCAATCTTTGTGACCTTTAAGAGTAGAAAGCTCTTTTCCTGTCTCAATGTCCCATATCTTGAGGATATTTCCCCAATAACCAGTTACAATGCATCTACCATCGGGGCTAATTGCACAAGCTGTGATTCGATCTTTGTGACCTTTAAGAGTGGAAAGCTCTTTCCCTTTCTCAATATCCCATATCTTGATTGTATTATCATAAGAACCAGACACGACGCGCTTCCCATCAGGACTTATCACGCAAGATGTGATCCGATCTGCATGGCCCCTGAGAGTTGTAAGCTCAACCCCGTTCTTGATGTCCCATACCTTAAGAGTATTGTCCCAAGAACCAGAAACAACGCGCTTCCCATCAGGGCTTATCGCACAAGATGTTACCTGATCTTTATGATTTTTAAAAGTGGCGCGCTCATCCCCGATTTCTATATTCCATATCTTGATAGCACCGTCAAAAGAACCTGAAACGATGTGTTTCCCATCAGGACTTATCGCACAAGTTTTTACCCAACCAATATGGCCAGTTAGAGTGGCAAGTTCTGCCCCCGTCTTCATGTCCCATACCTTGAGCGTTTTATCATCAGATCCAGAAACAATGCGCTGACCATCAGTACTTATCGCGCAGGATTGCACGTCTTTAGTATGACCTTTTAGGGTGGCAAGTTCTGCCCCCGTCTCCATATCCCATACCTTGAGAGTGTTGTCTGCAGATCCAGAAACAATGCGCAGACCATCAGAACTTATTACACAGGATTTTACCCAACCAACATGGCCTTTAAGTGTGGCAAGTTCTGCTCCTGTCTCCATATCCCATACTTTGAGAGTGTTGTCTGCAGATCCAGAAACGATACGTTTACCATTAGAACTTATCGCGCAGGATAGGATACTCCAAGAATGGCCCCTGAGAGTTGTAAGCTCAACCCCGTTCTTGATGTCCCATACCTTAAGAGTATTGTCCCAAGAACCAGAAACAACGCGCTTCCCATCAGGGCTTATCGCGCAGCAATCAACCGAAAAGTCATGGCCTTTGAGGGTGATAAGTTCTGCCCCCGTCTCTGTGTTCCATAACTTGAGGGTGGTGTCTCCAGACGCAGAAACAATGCGTTTTCCATCAGAACTTATCGAGCAGAATGTAACACGATCGGTATGGCCCTTAAGAATAGTAAGCTCTAACCCGGTCTTCACATCCCATATCTTGAGAAAGTTGCCGCCGGAACAAGATACTATGCGTTTTCCATCTGGGCTTATCGCACAGCAAGCTACCGGACCATCGTGGCCTTCAAGGGTCATAATACATGGATCAATAAGCTGCAGCTTATTGATCCACTTGAACCATGGCTTTTTTCTCCTCCCCGATGTCCACATTAAATCAGCCGCCTTGTATGGCTCTGTCTCGACTAGCTGATTCATAGCCTGCTGAAACGTGAGTTCTGGATATTGTCTCAGTACATGGGCTTCCTTTGTGAAGTATCTCTTAAATTCCATGACACGTTTCATGCCATCCCATTTTTCATCCAAAGCCATCGCTTTAATATAATCATTTATAAGATCGTATGTCATCCCCGCGCCGCACTTTGCCTCAACAAACTCCAAGTCAGTTAGCACCCTTTCAATGCCACCCGTGTCCTTTGCCTTTGTCCTCTGGTGTGGCAGTTCATCAAGCGCCCGGAGATACGGCTCTTTCCACCGGCCTTCAAGGTAGAAAGCTATGTCTTTATGGTATCGATCCCTTGCCATTACAACATCAAGATACCGGGTTCCAACTGCCTCCCTCAACTGCCCATGGAAGAAATCAATTACTCCTGATCTTTCAAACAAATATGCACTAAATGCCCGGTAGAGCCGCGCCCAGAGCATGTCAGGCAATTTTGTGGCTTCTGCCTCGCAAACAATTCTTGGAGCATAACCTTTAAGTAGAGCTTGCAACTCCTCTGCTGTCATACCCTGCCTTCCACAGGCGATATATGACATGCAGTCTTTCACAAGTGCCGGCGTGAAATCTCCCTCAATCCGTTCAAGCACCTGGGCAAACAATGCCGGGATGTCATCGGGTAGAGCCTTTACCCTCTCTGCCACTTTTTCGAACTGCCCAAATACCCGCAACTCCTCAAGAGCAACCTGTATGTAAAGAGGATTGCCCGTCTTCACTTTGGAGAAAAATGATCTGGTCACTGTCGGGTTTGGAAATTCCTTCTTGATCTCTTTCAAATATCCCGTGACATATTCTTCTATCTCAGGCTCATGCAATCCCCTGATCTCTTCAACATTCGGTGGTTGTCTTCTTGCCATCAAGGCTCTGCATGCCTCTCCCTGAAGAGTGCTGATGACGATTTTTATCTTTCCCGGAAGAACCTGAGGCAACCACGACATCGTATGGGCATTATCTGTTTTTTCCAGCTGGTTTACCGCGTCGAGAACAATAAGAATCTTGTTCTGCTCAGCAGCTTTCGTCAGCAACTCGGGAAAGGTCGTAAAGAGTACCTTGATGTCTTCCGTGGCCTCATCAGTTATACCAAGGGAACGATTGAGGTGGGTACAAAGTCTTCTGAGTGTCAGCCGTAGGCTGGTGGAACCAGGCGAAGCTCCGACAAAGTGCGGGAGGATCAACCAGTCAGCGTGATTATGCAAGACTTCTTCACTGAACCTTCCCATCAAAGCCGATTTTCCGCAGCCGGGCTCACCGGCAACGATTAAGACCGACGGTCCATCCGCTTTATCGCAGAAGGCATGCATCCTGTCCAGCGCATCTCTGCGTCCCACAAATCTACGAGTGCGGTCTGCGATGAATAGCTCGTGGTACTCCGCCTCTTTTTTGAGCCAGTCTTCTTCAGCCTCTACGGTATCAACCTCTGCATCAATGCGCTTCCACAGAACTTCCAGCACGTGCTGCCCGAATGCCTCAATGCTGTCATAGTCAAAGCAAGGAAGGCCTTCATCTCTTATCGACTTTTTCAACATTGCAAGTTTGCCTGTCAGTGAGGGGTCACTATCGAAAAAATCATTTCGCTTGTCATCGGCAAGTTTTTCGGTGAGTGATTCATTGCGGAAAAAGAAGAAGCTTCTGTCTCGCTGGTAGGAAGAGTACTGAGCAAATGCTGTCCGGATGACTTCTTCTTCATCTTTTGAAATCTCCGGCCTTAAAAGATGCTTTCTCTTGTCAGCGTCCCACGGGTAGCAGCGAACGAGCGCACTCGTCTGCTCGTTCGAGAGAGCCCTGCCTTCCAGCTTACCTTCTAGGATGCTTCTGAGATCAATGATCTGTGTTGGAAGGTCATTATGCAGGACGCCGTGGAAGATTTCCTGTGCGGTGATGGAATGGTGATGCTTGTCAGGAATATATCCGTATCGCTGGCCCAGCAAACCGAGGAAATACGGACGGCAGGAGTCTATCTCATCGAGACAGATATCAAGTGCTTTGCCTTCCTGAGCATCCTGTTCCGTGACTCCCCAGCGCAGGTCAACATCGATTAGATGAATGTGTTTTTTTCGGCATCGCTCCTTCAGTTCCGGAAAGACGACCCGAACAAGATGGTCCCGCTCCACGAACATATCGCGGAAGGTGGAGGAAATGAAAATCCGTATCGTTTTCCAATTCGCCATTCTGTGGCTTGCCTTTGTCTATTAATAAATCATGTCAGGAGAACTGGCTCCGAAATACATTTTTAATATGGATCAAGCGGTTCTTAAATCGGGTTGCAAGCTCGTCCTGTCCGCACTTAGCCGCAAGCTCGATCGCATCATAATACGCGTCCTTTGCAGTCGCATAGTATTGTCTGTAGTTCTGCTCCGAGTCATACATCTTATCGTAAGCGTCTTCAGCAATAGCTTCCAGTTCTTTCAGCTGCGCCTCATCGTATTCGGTATAGTCGGGCGTAAGGGTCATCTCAATGCTTTTCCGTATTCATTTTCACTGGGGTTCTTGCCCGGCACCCGCCTCATGTCCCAGTGCATTGGCGACGAACCGGTATAAGCGTTCAAATGCGTCAGGGCCATGTTGAATGCACTGCATCTGCTTGAGGGTCCTGGGCAATTTATTGGCCTGGACACCGTCAACATAAGAAAAGATCCTCCCGTTAGGCTTGGTTTCATTCAAGATGTCGATATAAAAGGTTTCCCTCTCATATTCAACCCATTTCGAGTTGAGGTTTTCGGCAGAGGTACCTACGGCAACCAGCACCTGCGCCGCGTCCAGGGCGTTATCGATCGCCCCCTTGTATGATGCGACGCCCAATGCCTCAAGCGTTCTCTCGCTGAAAAAGACCGTCAACCCGCGTCCGGTAAAGTATTCATACAGCTCCTGGGCAAGAAGAGAATCACGCGTGGGGTTGCCATCCTTGTCGAGGTTCTTGAAGCTGAGGAATACCTGGTAACCCTGTCCCGGAGTCGAGGACGCGACAGCGATTGGTTTAGCTACATCCCATTCCATCATTTTGATCCGCGCATGTTCGACGAACTTGACGACCGCATCCGCCAGCTGATAGTTGATGAGGCACAACCTGATCGTCGTCAGCGTGGTACTGGGGTTCTCTTTGTAATAATCGTACGCCGCCGCCACATACGCCGCCGCGCACCTGTCAACGGCAAGCGCGTGGACACCTGAGCCGACAGCGGGGAAGGACACGGACTTCCAGCCTTTCTTGCCGGCAACTTCGAAAGCGGACATAAGGGCCTTTTTTAAAAGGATATATCCGCTTAGCTCCCCCGCCTTGGGCGAGACGGCATGAATGACGCCCTTATAGGGAAGGTCGCCCGCAGTGGTCAGAACAATCTCCCCTGAAGGGATAAGGCCTCTTTCCCGAGTTATGCTTCCGATCTCAGTCTTTAACCTATGACCGGCCGCATCGGCAATAGTGGCTGCAATTCCGAGATCGTACGCGAGATCATTGGTCGCGGAACTCACGATGCCATCGACCTTCTCTTTCAGAATGTCGTGGTTGACTACCGTGAATGTTCTGTTACCTGGAAAATCCAGGGTTATGATCGGCTTAGCCGGCATTTAGACCTCGTTGCTTTCAATATACGCCATGTGCTTTACCTTCATTATGTTACTTACGCTCTTACGAGTGAATAGCCTTTATCCTTTAGAACAGGAATAATGGTGTCAACAATTGCGGCATCAAAGTCCTTCTCTGCATCCGGCATGTTGTGAAATGGGGCGACGTCCATATGCAGTCTCAGTTCGTCCCTTGAGGTCTCTGCCCATGCATACCCTTTGATCAGGTGATTCCGCAGCCATATATCATGTTCGATGATCATCAGCTCGGCACGCTCTTCGTCAGTAAATTTAAGAACCTCTTTTCCCGCTTCGCCTTCAGCAGTAGACCGATTGACTACGTAACCTATATTCCGCAGCTTTGCCTCTGTCAATTTTGCCGTAAGCCTGTTATCGTCCTTTCCCTGCTCTGTCAACTTTGAGTATTCTGTCAAACGGTCATGTTCCATTTTAGCCCTGCTGGTCGGAGCGCCATACTTCCAGCCTTGTTTTGTCTTTAACGTTCGCCAGGCTTCGTGGCAAGCTTCAGCCAAAGCTTCCTTTAGCAGCGAATCTAACTGACCCTGTCGCACATGGCCGAGGAAATCATCAGTAACATGCAGGCGAAGGAGGTCGGGATTGGGAAGTGACGCGCCCCCGAAGCTGCCTGCGTCTGCGAGGTTGCTCATGCTGATGACGGACTCAAGCGAGCGAGCGCCGTGTTTGAACTTCTCGACCCGCAGGAAACCGCGCACGACATCCGATCCGATCAAGGCTTTTTTGTCCGACCCGATAAGCTGCGGGCGCTGTCTTTCGATAATACTGCGGAGCAACATTGCACGCCGTATAAGGTGGGCAGGCTCTCTATTGGCCAGTTCCTCTTGCGGAACGTCGCCAGCCTTTTCTCCATCGTTGAGCTTTTCAACGGGGTTCGGTCCCTTTACATTGACGAATCCACGCAAACGGCTGACAAAATCAGGCCCCTTGACCATCTTGAAGCCGTTCTTTGTTTTATCGTCTTTGTCCTCCGACCGGTCAAATGCCTCAAAGGTCGATTTTGTGCCTCCAGCGAATACGAAGATAGCTTTGCCAAAGGGGTGGGTAAGGCTGCCCGAACGAAACTCAGCATCCTGCATAGGCGCGAGGAACTCCTTGAGCCATGCCAAATCATCAGAGTCGAACTCATCCCAGAATACAAGCGGGACTTGGCCTTTGATGGAAGCATCGCGGACAACGTGGAAAGCGTCATGAAGGTTTTCCAGCTTGCCACCGAATTGCGACAAGTTGAATTCGAGCGGCTTTTTGTCCTTCCCGAACAATTCCTTGGCCAACTGCTTTATGGCAAAAGACTTACCGGACCCCGGAGGTCCGAAAACCGCTAGGGAAAGCGGGCGGGCGTCTTTAACGTTTTTCCGATATTGGGAAATGAGGTTCCCGACGCTGTTAATTCGCTCGATCTCCTCCCTGTCAGCGGTTATATAATCTCCGTAACACGCCATCGGCGCATATCTCAGCGCTTTTTCTGCCCCGTCGTAGATAACCTCCAATGCTTTCGCAGCCACATATTCGAAGCCGGAGCCGGTCACGTCCTGAAGCAGGTCGGAGCAGAACGTCTGACAGTCAGCCCCTTTCAGTAATTCATGGTTGAATGCGGACGCGAAGGTATCTTCCGGCTTTTCTTTAGCATCGGCGGCTGTATGAAAAGCGTTTTTAATCGCTTCATGAGCAGTGTCTGTATTGAAGGGATCTTTCTCTTTTCCACCTCCGAGCTCATGACTCACCCTTGCCGCAGCCAAAGCGCGGCCCAGTGCCCCAAAAAGCGGATAGTCCTCAGGCCTCAGCATATGGCGCACGACAGAGGCGGTAATCATGGACATCGCGCCGAAAACAGTACCGGGCCTCTTTGCCCTGAACGAGCCCTCATGCTCGCGGGGATGGTACAAAAAGTGTTCCAGCGAAACATGCTCTCTTGTTTCTACTTTTGGTTTATTTTCAGCATTCTGAAATTTCAGCATCCTTCGGGAGAAACTGGCCGCACCCTCAAGACCGAACTGAACAACCACCCGTTCACATTTGGCAAGGTCTGTTGCAGAAAGACCGTGCTTAAACTCTTTAAGAGTGTCCTCTATGGTGCGATCCCATGACAGCCCCTCGGATATTGCCGCGCCGCGCTCTCTAAGGGTCCGCACCGACAAAACAACGGTCAGTCGGTCAGCATGATTCTTTATCAGGTAGCTCAGTAAAGAGGTATCTACCATCAGCGAGGATGTTTTCAGAACTATTCTGTCCGGCGAATCCTTTGCACCAGCATTAAGAAACTTCTCCAAATTCGCTATATTATTGAATCCGCCCATCCCAAGGTTGTCCAGCACAAGGATACACTGGCCCTCCGGATGCTTCGGTAACTGCAGTTCTGCTTTTTCGGAAGTCTTTTCACAGCCCAGAAGCTCATGTATCCGCCATACCTTATCCTTGCTTTCAGACTCCTTTTCATAGGGTGCCCAGACCTGGTAGACTTTGGGTGCCGAGGATTCTTTTGCGCAAAGGTTTTCATCGTTGGCATCGGGCCAGTCCGAATCCCCGAGGTCACTGACGGCCAGATGTATGATGTCCTTTAGATACGTGGCGCCGCCCGGCCTCTGGCGAAGCATGGTCTTTGATGGCAATTGGTGATGGACAGCAGGCGACGCCAGATAGTGGACGATGTTGTTGTCACATACATGGTCACCGGCTACGATAAGTTTGCTCATGGGTTTAGGCCTCCAAATGTTGTTGTGAAGATGATCACACCGCTTGTGACCAGGGGCAGTTACCTTTTTTCTCAAGCTATTTTCAGATATTTATTGACATTTAACAACATGATACTTTTACATCACTAGCACACTTCGTTCCCATAGACATTTTTCATGGGTCACAAACAAACCAGCTGAGCCACTTATTTATCAATAAAGCATCTGATCATATAATAAATTAGAAATGGTAGATTTACGAGCAAAAGCCACGGATATTGTATACTGAATATAAGGGTGAACGTGATATACATAGTAACAAACCAAGCTTTTGCTGGTGAAAGTTTCATGTTGTTCATCCGTGCACTATCTAGCTGCTCCTGAATGTAAATCGTACTTGGATGCTGTGCTCCCAGTACTTCTTGATTAATGGCCAATGCTCTGCGATAAAATGGTATTGCATCTTGATAATTACCGTTACTATCTAAACAACATGCAAGATTATTTAGACTCATCGCTGTAAGTGGATGCTTCATTCCAAGAACCTTTTCTCTGACAGCTAACACTTCACGCATAAGTGGTTCAGCTCCTTCATTATCATTTTTTTTATATAGAACTGCAGCTATATTATTAAGTACAGTAACCGTATTTGGATGGTATTTCCCTAGCATCTTCACATAAATTGCCATTGCTTTACGATATAGAAGCTCTGCTCCATTAAAATCGCCTTTTCTTTCGAGCACACGTGCTAAATTATTATAGCTTTCTGCTGTATCTGGATGTTCACTGCCTAGCATCTTTTCTCTGATGACCAATGCACGACGTATATAAAGCTCTTCTCCGGCATCATCTCCTTTTCCTCTTAACATCAATGCCAATCTGTTAAGACTTTCTGCTGTCAATGGATGTTCTTTGCCAAGGGCCGTTTCTCTAATAGCCAATGCCCTGCGATATAGAGGCTCTGCTCCATCATATCTGGCACCAAGCCTAAGAAATACAGCCACATCATTCAACCTGTTAGCGAGTTCTTCTTCAGATGACGACATTTTTTCATATTTCTTGAGCATGGCGTCGTATTCCGCAACCATGTCAAACTGCTCGTCCAAGGACAGCCAGTATCCTGTCAATTCATACTGTTTGGTTTGCGTATTAAATTTCAGAAACATCTCCATATCTGTAATACTGGCTTTCAAGCTTGTCCAAGCCTCTGCCTGCTGAAGCTGCCACGGCAGCTCATCCACCTTCCTGTCGTCAAGCGCACATTTCTCAAAATAGCCTGCAAGGCGCATATACGCTGCCTTCTTCACCGCCTCATCCGGGAGATATTTCCTCTCCACCGCTATCCTCAAGTAGTCATGGAAAAAGTTCAAAAGTCCTGCCCGACTGACGAGGGAATCTTCGAGAGCCAGAAAGAGCGGCGACCAATGTGCACGAGGCATGGGTTTTCCATTGGTACCGAGTAGATCAAGAAGTTCCGTTTCGTACAGCCCCATGCGCGCCGCCCAAATTAGAGTCAACGCCTCTTTGACCAGCCCCTGCCTATCTCTCTCGTAATGCTCCTCAAGCCTCTCAAGCATCAGACCAAAGAGCCCATCAACTGTCCGCGCCTGTAGATAGTGAGCAATTTTCTCATTGAGCTTCTCGTATACACCAAACACCTTCAGTTCTTCAAGAAGCGTTCTAAGATACAGCGGATTCGATGCTTGTTCTTCATTGACTATCATCCCTATCTGGGCTTTGTCTAGCTTTCGTCCTGCATGTTCCAGATATTTGTTTATATACTCCGCCTGCTCGCCCCTATTCATCGGCAGAACGGCCAGCTCCATCCAGTCTCGTTTCTTGAGCTCGTCCATGCTCCGCCCCGGAAGCGTGGATAGTATCAATCGCACATTTGCAGGTATGAACGATGGAAGCCACCCGAGGTCCAGCGCGTTGTCTTTGTCTTCGAGCTGGTTCAATGCATCGAGGACGAGGATCAAATTGCCCTTTCCTGCCGCCTTTGCTAGCCAGAGGGGAAATGCCTCAATCACCTTTTTCGGGTCTGTGGGGATTTCCCCCTCACCCCCCATAAAATCCCCCCTTGGCAGGGGGGACAAAGAGGGGTCTGTCGGATCGTACCTTTCTCGAATCTCCTCCATTATCCGCCTGAGCATAGCAACATGATCCGCGCTGTCCGGCGTACCGCCTATGTAGTGGCATATGGTGAAATCTTTGGGATGTTTTTCCCGGTATATATCCGTCCAGTTGGCCAGGAGCGCGGACTTGCCGGAGCCCGATTCTCCGAGGAGAACCTGCGGCAATCCGTCCGATAATACATGGGCATCAAGCGTGTCAAAGTATTCCTGCCGCCCGATATAAACCTTTCTCCTTGCTTCAGCAAACGCCTCGTGGTCCATCCGCTCGCGTTCAAGCCTGGACGGAACCTCGCTTGCAGGAAACTTTTTGTCTATCGCGCTCCAAAGATCTTCCAGCACGAACTGCCCGAGGGTCTTCGCATCAGGATAGCCCTCCCTGACCATACAACCGCTATCCATTATCTTTTTCTTAAGAACCGTCAGTTTATCTTTCGCAGCCTCCAACTCATGCTCATAGCCCTTTTCCCGAGCAAGCCCCTCTTCAACCTTGAGCGAGATATCTTTATCACGAAAATAGAAATATGACAGGGACTTCATTTCCAGGTCGTTCAGCACACCGTGGATTATCTCAAGCTCCGTAACGCTCTTGTCCCCGTGTTCACCAATCCATGCCTGCGTCTTGAGCAGTTCAGCGTCAATGCTGCCGGGGCCCCAGCCGTATCGTTCGCCGAGCATACCGACAAAATAGGGGTGGCAGCGTTCGATCATCGCAAGACAAATAGGCAGCACTTCTCCCTTTTTCGACTGCTCTTCAGTAATGCCCCACCGGAGGTCAACGCCGTCGAACTCCACATAGCGCTCCCGACATCTGCGCCTGAGCTCAGGGAAGACATACAAGGCAAGCTCGTCCCGTTCCGCCATCATGTCGCGGAAAGTTGAGGAGATGAAGACGCGGACTACGCGGTCGTTTTTTTTGTTGATGATTTTCTCTGTCATACACCTGCTCCCATCGATACTCAGCGATAATCTGCGTCCATTTACTTCTCCACTTTCGCGATCCTGTACCCAGCCGCAGCCAGTATCTTCGGTATCCCCCGCACCATGTCGCGGTCAGATTCCTTGTCCGCTTCGCTTAACTGAGTATACGGAACCAGACAGTTATGAATCTTGTTCGGCTTATCAATTACCGTCCCGAGCTTCCACCCGTCGCGTAGTTTCCCGTCCATCCATGCCTTATGCGCAGCCTCGGCAAGGCATTCCATTGTTTCTTTATCTAGATCTTCCATATCACTCCTTCTATTTCACGCCGGTTTCTGCAATTCATGGTATCCAACGACCGCATGCCACTCGGCATTCTCACTCAGCATGAGCGCCTCTGCTTCATGTAATACCTGTAAAAGAGTTTTTGAATCATTCGCAGCAGCAAGCCTGTTCTCCAGAACAGCCAAATACTTGGCCATTTGCTGAGATCGGCGTGAGAGTTTATTGTGCTCAAAGTGCGCCCGCAGGCCGCTGAAAGCTGCTCCGAGCGCCGGAAGTCCAATGGATGCAAAGGTCAATGCTGGGCTGAACATGTGACCTCCCAGGTGAAAATAATGGGCGATTGCTGCGGCAAAGGTCAATAAAAACAGAATTTCACCAGTCAGGGACAGCCGGTGATGTTTCTTCATCTGCCTGGCTATATTGCCCTTTTGATATCCTCTTTGATCTTCAAGCCATGCAGTTCGAAGAAAGAGTTTCAACTGTTCCAATGATTCGATATTGTCCTGCTGCGATTCTCCGGACTTTTCCCATTGGTTCCAAATCCTGCGCATATACGAAAACGCCCAATGGTCATTCTCATTCGCATGATACAAGTCGTGGCGTGAAAACCCGGAAGAAACTTCTTCACCCGCAAACGCCATAAACAGAGCACAGCGAAGACGCTCGGCAAGGAACCGGTAGTCGAGCCAGCGCCGGTGCCAGCCGATCGCATTGCCATAGATGAGAATGAATATGATCCCCGCTATTGATATAATCTCGATCAGGATTGCTTCGTGAGGTACTGCTTTGAACAGATTTTCAGCAGCAGCGCACAAAATCGCGGTTGCGGCCAGAAAATAAACGAGAAGAGAACCTGTTTTGTAATGGAATTGGTATTTTTCGGCGAGGACATCGGCCCTTACAAAAGAAGAGAGAAAGATATTGCAAACGTGTGAGAAGCGGGCTTTGGCGGATGAGTCTTGTTCCGTGTACACAGCTTCAAAATATTTCAGCAGGTTTGTCCGAGTTGTGTGAATGAGTGCGTCCGTATGCTTTGAATTTAAGAGCTCATGCTCATAGATGACGCGGTGGTCTGTTATGGACACGTCTGGTCTCCCTATGAGCGCTGCCTGCGGATTTACCAGCCATCAGCAGTCGAAACCAAGAGTACATACAATTATACGACAAAACCGTTATTGATTAATAGCGTATCGCTTTCGACTCGATTATTGTTTAACCGTATTATCTTGTCAAGAACTATATTGCAATAAAATGGGTTTCAGTTAATCAAGACGGATGATATTTAACGAGGCAGGTTAGTTGGCGGGAACTATTTTTTGGAAAACGCTATTTATCGCAATGCCCGTCGCTGCCGCAACGCTTCATAAAGAAGAATTCCGGCGGCCACAGAAACATTCAGCGAATTTATCCGACCCATCAGCGGAAGTGAAACAACATAGTCGCAGCGCTCACGTACCAATCTTCTGACCCCTTTATCTTCTCCGCCGAGCACAAGCGCAGTTGGACGCACAAAATCCGCGTCCCAATATACGCTGTCGCCTCCGGCTTCGGCAGCCGCAACCCATATCCCTGACTTTTTCAGATCTTCCAGGGTATTCACAATATTTACGACCTTGACCACCGGCACATACTCAAGTGCGCCAGCTGCTGTCTTCGCAACGGTATCCGTCAGTCCCGCCGCTCGCCGCTCAGGGATGATCACCCCATGAACACCTGCGGCTTCGGATGTCCTCAGGATAGCGCCCAGGTTTCTCGGATCTTCCACACCGTCCAGAATCAAGAAAAGCGGCGTCTGTTTTTTTTCCGCGGGGATGGCAAGAATATCGTCGAGCACAGCGTACTCCCGTGCCGCAGCGAATGCGATTACGCCCTGATGCACAGTGTTCGGCGCTTCCCGATTCAAGGCATCACGGGACGTCATCCTGATCTCAATGCCATTGCTTTTAGCAAGCCGGATGATCTCAAGCATATCCCTATCCGCTTTTCGCTGATCCAGGACCAACAGTCTCTGAACAGGCCGGCCGGATTTCAACGCCTCGATCACGGGGTTGATGCCGAATATCTTATCTTTTTGCATTTCTATCACCTGCATGAGGCCCTGAGGAAGGATTCAACGTCATGGATGAAACCGAACGCGACAAGACAAGGTCAACAAAAAGAAGGAGTCTTTACACATTCATTTCACTGTGTGGGAAAATCCGCAACCAGTTCGGATCACTTAGGCTTCCAAACCGTGCCATCAGCCCGGTCAAAAAGTTCAACGCCGCCTTCATCAATAAGCTTTCTGAATTTGTCAGCTTCGGCCCAGTCTTTGCGCGCCCGTGCTTCATTGCGGAGATGAATGAGTTCTTCAATACGTTCAACAGAAAGCGTAACCTTGCCATCGGCCAACCTGCCCTCTCTGAACCACTCTTCAGGGCTGCGGAGAAAGATGCCGAGAGTTTTGCTTACATTATCAAATGAGGCGATCGCTGCTGAAAGAACAAGATATGCGCCAGCTTCATTCTTGTTGGCCGACTCTGCAAGAAACTTATTCACTTCTCGTACTAAATCATAAATGAGCCCGATGGCAAAGGCTGTATTGAAATCGTCATCCATTGCGTCTTCGAATGCCTTGGGCAGATTCAAGCTTTTCTCATACAGCGGATGGTCGCCGACTTCGACCACCTCCTCGGATTTGGCGGTGCCTGGTTTTTTCCCCGCAAGATACTTCAGGACACCTTCCTTCATCGTATAGAATCGGTCGAGTCCTGCCCGCGCGTCCTTTAGATTCGCATCGGAAAAATCAATAGGGCTGCGATAATGCGTGGAAAGAAGGAAAAGCCTCACCACTTCGGCATCATACTGATTCAGGATGTCGCGGATGGTAAAAAAATTCCCGAGTGACTTTGACATTTTTTCGGCATTAATATTCACAAAGCCATTATGCAGCCAGTAGTGCACAAACGGCTTGCCCGAGTAAGCTTCGCTCTGGGCGATTTCGTTCTCGTGATGCGGGAAGATCAGGTCTTTGCCGCCGGCGTGGATATCAAAGGTCTCACCGAGATGTTTGAACCCCATGGCCGTACATTCGATGTGCCAGCCCGGCCTCCCCGGCCCCCAGGGACTGTCCCATGCAGGCTCACCCGGCTTCGAGGATTTCCAGAGAGCGAAGTCCAGGGGATCGGCCTTGCGCTCGTCCACTTCCACGCGCGCGCCTGCCTTCAGGTCATCGAGGTTTCGCTTCGAAAGTTTGCCGTAGTCCTTGAAACTGGACACGCTAAAGTAAACGTCGCCATCGATCACATAAGCATGCCTGCGTTCCACCAGACCCTTGATGACCTCGACCATTTCACTGATATGCTCAGTTGCCTTTGGCTCGATGTCAGGCCTTCCGACGCCAAGGCGCTTCATGTCTTCCTGATACGCATCGATATACTTGCGCGCAACCTCGGCTGCGGAAATTCCTTCTTCTTTAGCGCGATTGATGATCTTATCGTCAACGTCGGTAAAATTCCTCACATACGTCACCGCAAACCCTTTGCGACGGAAATACCGCTGGATCAGGTCGAACGCGACCGCGCCGCGGGCGTGACCCAGGTGGGAAAAATCATACACCGTCACACCGCAGGCATACATGGCCACCTGATTGGCGCGGAGGGGAACAAACTCCTCTTTTTTCCCGCTCATTGTGTTGTAAAGTTTGATCATAAATACGGTACCTTCTTGTGAAAAGCTCCTCTCCGGACAAATGAGAGCGTTGATTCTATCCGGTGCAAGCAATGTTTGTCAAGCGGTTTTAATGATTAGCGGCTCTTCCGGCATTTGTGTCTAATTCATTTCAATCTTTTGATACGCTGACCCGCCGCGCCCATCCCGTGTAACCACGAGAATCGCGATGCCGCGATTTACAGGTTTCGACGCCGGAGGCTTCCAGGAATTCTCTGAATTACCGATCGTACGACTGGAGTCGAACAATCCATCTGTAACGAACCATGTGGTGATCAATTCCTCATTGTGTGTTGTAAAGCTTCCGTCTCTTGTGAGAATTTGATAGGTCTCAGCCGAACTTGTTGGATCGATCACGCGAAAGGGAGCGGTGGAACCCGGCATGGGGAACTCACCGGTGATCGGAACATCATTGAGATCCACCGACGTGATAACGGGATTCTGGTTCTTCTGCGTTTTACTGCTGGTAGATACGATCACCCTCAGAAAAGAGTTGACCGCCGGGCCATCGGGAATGCTGATACTATAGAACACCAGATATGCCACACCATTATATTGGTCCGCAGCGCTCCGATTGGCAAACATCCTGGTATCGTCAGGCATGGTGAGGGAAAAAGAGGCAACCGGGCCCGTGTACGTATTGTTGTTGCCGGGCAGCAGGGCAACAGTTCCCGATTGCATGCTGCTCACGTCGGGATTCGGACAACCTGGATTAACGCCGTTCCCCACTCCCGGATCAATACATCCCTGAACCGAATATTGTATGGTACGGCCTTGACCGTTCAGATCGCTCAGAACAGGTGTAAAGATCACCGTGTCTCCAGGATTGGCTTCGGGTTTGTCAGCGATTATGGTTAATAATCTCAGGCTGCCGAGGTCCGTGTATTTAGGAAAATCCGGCTGATTGCACCCGGTAATGACCGCGATCAGGCCAACTGCCAGAACAAGTCGGTTTGCTTGCAGGATCCTCATGTCAACACTCCCAACTTTCATCAAAACTCCATCTTTACGCCGAACGTCGGCAGGATCGGCAAGCCCGATACAACCGCCGATTGCTGATAATCGTAGGAATAATTTACCTCTTGGGGATTGGCTCTGTTCGTGACATTCTCGATATCGAGGTACCCGGTAAGGATCCAGGTATCGTAGATCCATTTTTTGTCCAAACGTATGTCTGCCTGAAAAAAGGCGCCCATACGTCGGGAATAGATATCGCCCCGGATTGGTGTGTAGGTGTCGTTGTCAATGTCGAAAATACCACCGACGATGGGAGTGTACAAATTGCCGGTCGAGTAGCGGACGCGGGTGGACAGCTTCCAGTTCCGTCCGAGCGCCACGTCACCGACCGCGGTGAGCAAATGCGTCTGGTCATAGGGAGACAGCGTTTCAGGCGTTTGGGCATCGCCCCGGGTGCTGCGCGAAAGGGTGTAGGAGATCCAGCCCTGCCAGCTCGAGGTCTTGTACTTGCCGAGGAACTCCATGCCGTAGCTGCGGCCATGCCCCGAGTTGTTGTAGTATTCAGGCTGAGATGGGGTGACGAATGCCGTCGATCGCGCAGTGATGTCGTATATGCGCTTATAGAAAAAATCATTCGAAATGGTCCAGCCTGTGGCAGCCCCGTCTCTGAAATCCTTTTCAAAGCCAAACGTATCATGGACGGCCCGTTGAGACTTCAGATTGGGGTTTCCATAGGTTGCATCGAGATTTCCCGGCTGGGGGGCCTGGTTATAAAGACCGCTCGCCGCGCGCAGGGTCCAACCGTGGTCCAGTGCATACTTCACTCCAACGCGAGGTTCAAGAATGTTCTCTTTGGTCAGGTTAAAATAACTCAGGCGCACGCCGGGCATAAAGCTCAAGCGTGAATCCGGAGCATGAAGCACATTCCTCCAGTAGAGTCCGAGAGTTCTGGTGTCATAGTGCTGAGAGACCGTTGCCAGATCTCCCGCGCTGCGCGTACTGGAAACCCCTCCCTGATTGTTAACCACCGGGAACTGGAAGCTCATAGTCGTCCAGTTGCTTTGCGCATCAATTCCCACATAACTCTTCCATGCATCATTGACCTGGTCTTCTAACTCCGCCCTTCCGGTCAGCACTGATTGGTCGATATGAAAATAGGTCTCGCCCAGATCAACATGGACAGCATCTTTCCCCATGCCCAGGCTGAAACGGCCGGTCATATTAGCGGAATACTGATGGGTCCACTCGGGAATGATCCGGAAAAAATGCGTGTCGAGATTGAAGCTGCCGCGAATGCTCGGGTCTTCATCCGCGGGTTGCTTCAGCAGGAAAGCAAACGTGTCCTGTGAACCTACGCCCACGATCTTCAAGGAGTCCGTTGGCGAGATGGTGTTCTTATACTCAAGAACAATGTCCCTGAACTCCGGGACCGCGGTCAGGCTGAAATTCTTGTTGTTGTTCCCGATCGCCGCCTTTAACGCAAATCCGATGTAGCTTTGCCGTACCCCGACCAGGAACGAAGAATGGTCATCGATCGGGCCCTCGACCATGCCTCCTGAGTTTAAGAGATCGACAAAGAGCATGCCGTGCATACGGTCCGTTTGCGGGTCTTTTACCGCGAGATTTACGAGTCCCGCGGTCGTCTGTCCGTACTCCGGCCCGAATCCTGCTGAAAGATAATCCACGTGATCGATGGCTTCGGGCAGTACCACCGACGACAGTCCGCCGAAGTGAAAGATGATGGGGACATTTTGATTGTCGATGAAGTAGCGCGTATCGTTCGGGGAAGATCCTTCGATGATGATCTGCGAACTGAACCCCGGCGAGCGGTTAACGCCGGGCAGATTCTGCACAGCTTTCACCGGATCCCCGTTCGCACCCGGGACGGTTGCGAACTGGGCCTGGGTAAGGGATTTGGTTTTTTCATCCCGTTTGTCGGTTTGACCGTACACAGTGGTTTCATAGGAAAGATAGGTCGTTCTCTCAAGATAAAATACGCGGGGCTTGATCACAACACCCGCTGCCAGTTCGTCCTCCTGCTCCAAACGGCGGAAACCGGATACCGACAACACCCACTTGAGCTTGCCTTCAGGAACTTCAATCGAAAACCTGCCTGCTTCATTGGTGACGGTTTTTATCGGTTTCTCGGGACTTGCTGCGGGGAAACAATAGATATTGACCCGGGAAAGCGGCCGTTTCGTTCCTTTTTCAAATAGGGTCCCTTGCAGGGTGATCGTAGGCAAGGAGACAACGACCTGTCCTGAATCAGGAGCCGGAGGGTCTTCTGCAAACACCGGCTTATTCCAGACACAGCATATGAGCACCATGCAAAGGATCAAACCAACCATGGAAGAGATGCCTGCTGTTGTTATGCGTGTATCAACGCTTACGAATCGATCCATGAGATATCGTTCCCTTTATCGCTCCAGTACAAACCGGTAGGTATACCGTATCCGTACCGCAACAGCTTTTTTCTGAATGTGCGCAGGGCTGAATTCAAATCCTTTTGCCGCTGACATTGCCGCTTTGCTCAGCTCCTGATTAGGAGCCTCGACAACGGTCACCTCGCGGACCTTGCCGATATCATCGATCAACAGGTCCATGACCACGGCACCCTGGATCCCCTTCTTTTTTGATTCAGGCGGATAGGGTATCCTGACTTCGGACTTGATCTCAGGCATATTGGTAACGAGATACTCTTCACTTGGGATGGGAAGAGCGTCCGCGTCTCCGGGTTTCAGTATTTCCTGGTCAGGCGCCTTGGCAACGGTGTTTCCCGCCTTCACCGCTTCACCCTGCTCAGATGTCACTGCTTTGGGACTGATGCCGAACACTTCGTGCGCGGGGACCTGCTTCGGTTCCACCCGTGGAGCAGTTATTTGAATAGGCGTCTGCGCGACTTTGGGAGATTCAATGACCACGATCTCCACCTCGCTGGTTTTCACGCGTTGTGAGTGAAATAGCATGAAAAGCACCGCAACAGCCAGAAAGCCATGAAGCGTAGAAGAAATGACCCACGGGTCTGTAATAGAAGCGATATTATTGTTTTTCAATCTGGATTGCAAAGTGTGTCATCCCCGCTGACTTGATCAGGTCGATGGCCTTCACCACATCTCCATGACGAGCATCCGCATCCGCGCTGATAAGGGCCTGTGTTTCCGGGTCCGAAGCCAGGGCGCGTTTGACCCGGGACAAAACGACCTCCGGAGAGGCCAGCTCGCCGTTGATCAGGAACTGCCCCTGACGGGTGACCGCCACCCCCAGTTTCGAAGTAAGTTTTTTATCCGCGCTCGCGGCCTTGGGAAGGTTAATGCCGATGCTGTCCTGCATCAGAAGCGGCGCCGTGACCATGAAAATAACGAGCAGGACGAGGACCACATCGACGAAGGGGGTCACGTTGATGGCAGAGATGGGACCGTTGTCGTCATCGCTATTTGAGGAAAAAGGATCGGATGCCATGGCAGATCAATTCCCCCTGATCTTGGAAAGATAGAGGTCTTTGAGCGCTTCCGATTTAACGACCAGGACCCTCAGTTTTCTTGAGAAAACGTTAAAAGCCACAACAGCCGGGATGGCGACAAAGAGGCCGACCGCGGTTGCAATAAGAGCTTCCGAAATCCCTGACATGATATCGGCCGCGCTGTTTTGGTGAGAACCCAGTGCTCCGAACGCCTGAATAATGCCGAGCACGGTGCCGAATAAACCGATAAACGGGGCATTCGCGCCCAGGGTGGCAAGTATGGTAAGCCCCTGCTCCAACCGGGCGCGCTCCAGGCTCAAATGGCTTTTGACTGCCCGGTCGACCTGGATCGGCTCATGCGATTGCGTTTGCATGAGCACGCGCGCAGTGCCTGCATGAAGGGTCTCCTCTTTTGCCGCCCATTCCTTGAACGGATCCCATTGGCTTGTGTCGATCCATTGGGAGATCTTCGTCATCTCAGCATCGAAATTTCTGGAAGGACCGCTTGCTTTGTTGAGAAGTCGAAACGATCGAAGCATGGTTGCAACAGACCATATGGACAGGATGAACAGCAGGACCAGAACGGACCGCGAAAGCCATTGTACGGCAACTATCCAGACAGGCATGACAAATACCTTCTTTCTTAAATGCGATCGACAACGGGGGTTTATTTATGCCCGTAGCATAAGGTGATGAAACACAGGTGCAGCCTGCGTGGCCAACACCACCAGATCGAATTGCACGCAACACCGCCGCCAAGTTCGTGAATTATATATCATCATCTGCCTGTGTCAAGATGAAATTGGCCACCCGGCTGTTTGCCATGGCGTCTCCCTCGTTGTATAACAATATCACAACGAAATAGAAACGTCCCTGCATAACAATATGCAGGGACGGTAATAGCATTGTGCAGGAATTGGTCATGCTACGCCCGGACGATGGATTGACCTTCTAATTAAGATGCACCACGGCCATTATGGCCATTTCAGTCGCCAGGGAGAAGTGTTCGATCGATAAGCACGGACAGGGATCGAGAATCAGTTTGCTATATTCCGGACCTGACCTGTTCTGGCCTTTTCTAATGTTTTTTCAAGGCCGAGCCGAGTATGTGAAAACCCTAAGTCGCTTGCTTCTTCCTCTTTCTTGACGACATTCATGAAATCGCATCTCCAGCAATTGTTCAACTTCTGCGCGTAGGAACCCTGTATTTTTCCGCCGCAAAGCGAACCTGCCACTACCCAGCATGCCCTGCCGGCTAATCTCCCGCCGTGGGCGCCCTCGAACTCTTGAAACGTGGTGACCGGACAGACGCCCAGTTCTTTTGACCTGCTGCCTCCGGGTTCCCTTCCGCAGTTTTTAAATTCCCAGCAATTCTTCTTCTGTTCCATAATTCTCCCCCCCCTGAAACATTATTGATGACATTCTGAAATCTTCTATCGGTGGTAACATGCTTTCCGCACTCTCACGGGCGGTACTTTCTCAGAAATTGAAGTTGAAGTAAAGTGAATAATACCGGTACTCGATTTTTATTATTTGATGTCGAAGGGTATTGTATCCAGGGGAAGATGTTCTGTCCATACCCCGGGCAGGGTATTTTTCTGGTATGCTCCGCATAGCAGCGCGCTTCGTACCATGCTATAGTAACGTTATATTATATAGAAAACAGCAAAGGAATCTTTTTATGAAAAAACAATCCCGCTTTGTGGTCCACGAACACCGTTCCAAAAGACTCCACTACGACTTCCGGCTGGAGATCGATGGTGTGCTCAAGTCATGGGCGATCCCCAAAGGACCCTCCATGAACCCTGCGGACAAGCGTCTGGCGGTGATGGTGCCGGACCATCCGTGGAGTACATAGATTTTGAAGGGATCATCCCTGAAGGCAGCTACGGCGCCGGGCCTGTGATAGTCTGGGATACGGGGATTTTTCTGCTGCATGAAACTGACGAACCAGGGAAAGCCCTGTTGAACGGCAAACTAAGTTTCGAGCTTTCCGGAAAGAAGCTCAAAGGCGCCTTCGCTCTTGCTCAAATGAAAGGCCTGCCCAAGGGCACGGGCAAAGAGTGGCTGCTCATGAAAAAACAGGGCACGCACGCTCAAAGCCATTTCGTGATCGCGACAGAACTCACCCCGGAAAAACTTGCCACGCTCAAAGATCGGGTGCCGCCGTGCGAAACGGATTGAGTGTCTTGTTGATCACCAGCCCTTTTCAAGCCTGTCGGCAAGCATCGCAGGAAGACCCGCAGCTCTGACCTTTTCCTGACAGGTTTTAACATCGTACTCCACCCGGTAAAAAACCACGCGTTTCTCTTCCGTATCATATACTATGAATCCAGCCCGTGGATTACGGTCCCTGGGCTGGCCAACACTGCCGGGATTAACGAGATACGTCTTTGCATCGGCAAGAGACAGATCCTCGCCCTGCTCCAGTGATATTTTCCCGAGGGAATAGCTGAAAGCAACCGGCGCATGGGTGTGGCCAAAAAAACCAATGCGGGGTTGAGATGAGAGGCCGGACATCATGCGAATATTTTTCTCCGCATCGTGAAGCGTGATGATGTAGCGGTGGATATCATGGATGGAGCCGTGGAACATCAAAAAATTATTCTCAGCAATCTCTCTCGGCAGCGTTCTGAGAAGATCTCTGTTTGATTCCGTCAGTTGCTCTCTGGTCCAGAGAACCGATTCTCGTGCAGCCGCACTAAAGGTATCGGGTTCTTCCAAACCGCATGCGCAGGCATCATGATTACCCAGGACACAGCGTATACCCTCCTTTCGCACGATGTCCACACACTCGTTGGGGTTTGCATTATATCCAACGATATCGCCGAGACAGAACAAGGAGTCAACGTGATGAGAGGATAGCTTGCCCAGAACTGCTATTAATGATTCCAGATTGGAGTGAATATCCGATATGATGGCGTAGCGCATTATGGATTAATTATAGCAGGGGGAGGAAACGAATCGAGGCATGGATAACGTCTCTTATCTCTCGGCCAAATCCCTCGCGAGCAAGACTTCGCACGCATAGGATATCGTTATCTGGCAGTGGTAATTTACCTGGTATGTTATACGGACAGCCCGAATGCCGTCCGAAGCCTGGCACTGAGAACCTCGCAGCGGTTAGGCCACAACGGTGTGAACATCTGAGGGAAGTCTGCTCAGAATCAACTCTTTAAGTTGAACTTTCCTGCTGGCATTGTCAATATCGATGCCGACCAAGGTTCCCGCGGCGTCGTAATCAAGGACGACACCTTCCGAAATTTCTTTACTCTCCACACTTGTTTTTTCCGAAAGATCGATATAAAGCGAATCGGTCTCCGGATAATAATTCAGTTTCATGGTTTATACCCCCTGTCCGGAAAAGCATTGTGTATTGTTCTTTTATCTTCCAAGGTAATGACTCGTAAAGGACCGCTTTCATCGAACGTGGACAGGAAAGGCAAATTAAGCCTGCTACGTCGCAAGAAATGGTTTGCCGAAATGACTTGCCATGCTTTTTGTCAAGGATCGAGAAGTGACCCTTATGCCCTAAGCCTCCAGGTTAGCGTGAATGTCCGATATAATGGCGTAACGCATGCTGAGTTAAGTATAGCAGGAGGGGGAAACGGAGCGGGGCAATTTCTTTTCCGCATGTAGCGCACCCGGTACCCTGGACACAAGATAAAACTTACGCAGCTGCCTTCAATTGAAACTCGTCGAAGGCCTGACGTGGGCTTTTAAACCCAAGTTTCTCAACGTGCCAGTACATATTGTATCGA
>Ga0334722_10000022_pt1 | contig 246055 bp, 441 predicted proteins | sample C3_bottom_MG_FD_207210 | JGI IMG/M metagenome (GOLD analysis project Ga0334722, IMG submission 207210) | Sediment microbial communities from Yellowstone Lake, YNP, Wyoming, USA - C3_bottom | ecosystem: Environmental > Aquatic > Freshwater > Lake > Sediment | place: USA: Wyoming | collected... | reverse complement strand
CGAATAGCGGTCTCAACGAATCTCGTCGCGCTGGCGGCATGACACCGTTCATCAATCCGAATAGCGGTCTCAACGAATCTCGTCGCGCTGGCGGCATGACACCGTTCATCAATCCGAATAGCGGTCTCAACGAATCTCGTCGCGCTGGCGGCATGACACCGTTCATCAATCCGAATAGCGGTCTTGGCGCAGTCGATCCTGGCGGAAAGCCGCTTCCTCGTCCTGGCCCCGGTTATTCGTGGCATCCACAACAGCTTTCGTGTGCAAATGCTCTCAGTCTCGCGCAATCTTCTCTTCAGATCGCGAACGACTGGTATCAGCACGGCGGTGGCCAACTTGATTACGAAACGCAAGCGCGCGCGAGTTTCAGCGCGTCGTGGCAAGCCTCGTTCAACGCCATCCGGGCGGCCGGGACCGCGATGGGTCGCCAATTTATCGTCGAAGCGCCGCCCGCACAGAACGCTCAGGTCAACGATTGGCAAGTGGCTGCGCGGAATTTGCTCACGTACGCTTCGACCGTAACCCAGCAACTCAGTCTGTTTTGCCGTCAACAGCAGCAGACGCACACGCTCGCGCCGCAAAACATCATCACGCATCCGATCATAGGCGCAAGCGCAGTGTCGAAGACGATGGCGCCGCTCAACAGCTCGAACACGTTTGGCACGTGGCGTGGGAAAAAGCTGAATCTGGTCGGCACCGTTCCGTACGATGCTCCGCACAAGATTCACAACTCCATCCCCTACGGCGGAGCGCAAGGCATTCACGATCGATTCTCGACGACGGGATTCGGACAAGCTCCTGTCAAGCCGGCAGGAGTTTCCGACGCAGCGTTTGCAGCAGCCAACGCGCTCAACGACTACCTCGGAACGAAGGGTTGCGATTGCTCGCCCGCGCTCCTTAGTTTGTCGCTCGCGTTTCAGCGCGCGTACAAGAACCCAAACGGCGACGGCGCGTACGGGCCGAGAACCCACGGCGAGCTCGCGGAAGCGCTTGGTTCGTTTCCGAATGGGCCACCAAAGGGATGTTACGTCACCAACAAGAACAACTGCACTCCGGTGCCGCCTCCGGAGCCGGTGACGCCGCCGACACCTCCCGTTGTCGTTCCGCCCGCTCCGCCTGTTACGCCACCACCAAACGGCAGCGGTCCGCCCGTTACGCCGACGACAACTACGACGCCTGCGGCGGCGGGCATGAACCCGATTGTGTACGTCGCGATCGGAGGAGCCGTGCTTGCGGCGCTTGGCATCGCGTACTTCGCGACACGTCCGCCGAAGACGGCGCAAGAAATCATGGAAGAACACGCGCGCCTCAATCCGAGACGCATGCCTGGCGCGCCTGGATCGATGCTTCGTCATTGGCCGTAACGATTCGAGCCTTCCGAAACAAATTTCGACACTGTTCCTGATTACGGAGAAACGTCATGCAATACAAGGTTCAGCAGAACGACACACCGAAGACCATCGCGTGGCGCTTCACTCGCAATCCGGGGCGCTTCGTCGAGCTCATTCTTGCCAATCCGCAGAAGCCGCGCGTCTTGAATACGTTTCAAGCGTTGACGGTTGGCGAGATGCTCAATCTTCCCGCGTCCTGGACGGCGGGACGTCTCAAAGGACTCGGTCAGGGCGACGGCTGCCCTGAAGGGTTCATGGACGACGGCCAAGGAGGCTGCACGCAAGGAGTGCTTCCGTCCGGAAACACGGTGGTCGCCGAGGGCGACGGCGGAGGCAGCTACCACGTCGTGAGCGGATGCCCATCGGGGCAGGTTCGCGACGTGAGTGGTACGTGCATTGACGTTCCGCCAGGTGGATTCAGCGGCGGATGCCCGCCAGGATTGAAAGCGGACAAAAATGGAAACTGTCTGAAGCCCGCATCGTCCGGTGGTGGCGGCGTGCCCCTTCCGCCACCGAAACCGCCCGGTCCGCTTCAGCCGGTTTCCGTCACGACCGGCGGCGGCATTCCGACTTGGGTTTGGTGGGTTGTCGGCGGTGCAGCCGTCGTCGCAGGCGGCGGGCTCGTTTACTACGCAACGAAGCAGAAGCCTGGCGCGCCGATGCGTCCGACGCCTCCGGGCGGAGCTCCGCACATGGGCCGTCCGCCCACCGGCGCGCGCGCCAACCCGCACAACTACTACCACCGCCACAACGCAGGCCACGCGCGCCTCGGACGCTAAGGAGAAGACCATGAATCCGTTTCAAAAACTTTTTGGCCTTGGCCAAGCTCCGACGGGCCTCGGTCAAGCGACAACGACCACCGTGACCACAAAGCCAGCCACCAACTGGACGCCGTGGATCATCGGCGGCGTCGCCGCGATCGGGCTCGGCGCGTTCGCGTATTACTACGCACAGCAGCACGGTTACGGCCTTTCGAACCCGACGCGCAAACTCTCGCTCGGCGAGTACCGCGCGTCCGTCGCGAACCTCCTCATGCGCCGCTACGGATTCTCGTTCGCGAAAATCCATGCATCCTTCACTGATCCGGAGATCGAGGGAAGACTCGAGCGTCTCTTCCGCCGCCGCCGCACGGTCGAATACGCCGCACTCAGCATTCATCGCGGCGTGCGTCGCAAGTTTTACAAGCCCTGGAAGAAGGCTGGTTACATGCCGCTTCGCGCCGATCTTCCGCCGGCTTACCAGGCGACGCCGCACCAATACGCCGCCGAGCGCTACTGAACTGAGAAGCTGAGAAGAGAGAGGCGCACCCATGAACGGCACCACAAATGTAGGTCTCGGCCAAATCCCGCCGGAAGTTGCGGCGTTACTGGGTTCGCTGGATGCGAATACGATTGCGGTCATTACTGCCAATGCGGCTGCATTCGCGGCTTATTGGCAAAAAGGCGTTCAGACGTGCAATCTCAATCAACAGCAACCGGCGATCATCGTTCAAGCAGCGGCTAATTTCGCTGCGAACATGAACGCTGATCCGTGCACGGGTGTGCCTGGACAACCTCCACCGCCGCCTCCGCCTCCTTCTCAGCAATGTCCGCCAGGTACAGCGCCGGAGTTGTGCGCGCTTCAGCCGTCGGCGAACGTTCTCTACTCGTTCATTCTCGCGAATTTTTCGCAAGCCGACATTCAGAAGTTCGTTCAGCGAGGAAATGCCTGCGGTCTTTTCCAAAAAGATTTGGCGACCGTTGCGCAAGCATGGACCAACTTTACCGGAAACACGAACTACGATCCGTGTCCGCAGGCGCCGCCACCACCCCCCGAGAACGTGATCCTGTGCCCCGACGGAACGACGCAAGTAGGAAATTGCGTCGGGCATATGATGACGCAACCGCAGCCACCACCACCTCCACCGCAGCCGCTTCCGCCTTTGCCGAAGCCGCCTGGCACCACCACCACGACCACCACGACGACCACGACCACGGCGGCGAAGCCGACGAATTGGCCGATGATCGCGCTCGCTGTGGCCGGCGTCGGCGCCGTAGGCGCCGCCATCTATTTCATGTCGAAGAAGAAGCCGGTGGGCGCTACGGAAAACCCTCGCCTCACCTATCCAGGCTACCGCTCGGCGCTCGCGAACCAACTCGTCAACGGATACGGAATCGATTGGGACACGGCGCACCGTATTCTCGATCTCGAGGTTCAGGGGCATCCGCTCGCGCTCATGCTCTTCAAGAACGACATTCCTCCGGTGCAGGCTGCGAAAAGAATTCACGACGAGCTCGAGGGGCGTCAAGGCAAGCCGCTTCGCCCTCGTCGGCCTAGCCCGCCGCCTCCGCAGCAACCGCCGCCGCAGCGCCATCGCGAGGGCTACGTCGATACGCGTCCTGGACGTCGATCGTATTTCAACAACGTACGAACAGCGCTCCTTTTTCAAGGGCTCGATTCCGGCACAGCAGATCGTGCCATTCACAGATATCGGCGAGATATCCACGATGCGTATAGTCGTGGCATTCCTTCCGGAGAAGTTGCTGCCGCCATCGAACATCAATTGCGCGAGACGCCCGTTGCACCGCGCACGTCGTATCACCGCCCGTGGGCCCACTAAGGAGATCGCCATGCGTCGAAATGTCAGAACGTGCAAAGCGAAGAATCACGCGCCCGCGCAGCTTCAAGCGGAGGTCGTTTACTATCAAAATAGAGAGAAGTCGTTCGATAATCGTATTTGGGACGTGCATTACTCCGCGCAGGCGAGAGATCACGTGACGCTCGGAACGCCTGACGCGCCTCTTTTTCTCATTATTCGTCACAACCAGGGGTAATCATGAATCCGAAAATCATCGTTCTCGCCTGCGGCAAGGGCGGCTGCTGCCCGCACATCGAGATCAACGAAGACGGCACTGTCGATTACGTTGATCAGGATGATGGCAAAAACCAGCGTGTTCATCTCTCTCGTGAACAAGCGAGAATGGCCGCTCTACGAATTCTCGCTGACAAGGAATAAGTCGTGAGCTTTCGTATCGGTCGCAAATATGCGCAACACGTGTCCCCGGAGCCGCAGAGGGCGCCCCGCGAATAGTGCCCAAATCACAGTCGAAGAATTATCGGTAAAGGAGTTAAGTCATGGCATTCCGTATCGGACGCAAATTCGCGTATCACACGTACCCCGAGCCGGATCGGACTGGCGGTTTGTTAGCCAATCGTCAGGAGGGATCTCTTACCGTCCCAGCAAACCAGGACGGAGGGTTGATCATTCAAACACCATTCGCTCCTTTCAACATCTTCGGCGTCATCATCAAGCCCGAAGCGGCGGGAGATTTTATCGTTTCGGTTTCGACGTTCATCCAGGCCGAAGGAACGGACTCGAGCGCAAGATTCCAGCTTATTGGACTCCAGGGGACGGCAGCCCTTCCGCTTCTTCTCGCTGGCAATGATCCACCTGTTGGATTTTACCAAGGGACACCTTTGGTGGCGGCTGGGGTCGGTCCGTTTACGCAAGTCGCAACGTCTCGAATTCTCCTAGACACAATCTCAGACAACATCGCGGCTCCGGCAACTGGGCTCGCGACGCCGCTTACGATGACGTCGCTTCCGGCATTCGGTGCCACATGTTGCGGCACGCCAACGTTGGCTCCTGCTCCTGTCGCGGCCTCGACGAACTTCCCTGCTGCTCGCGGCAAGGTGTGGTTCGGTATTCGTGTCGTCCACATTACCGGCTCGGATATCTTTTTTCCTACGAGTCCCGATCCGAGCGCAAATCCGCCCATCGGCCCGATCGGAACATTTTTCGCGCAAGAAGTCTGAAAGGAACACGTCATGGCATTTCGCATTGGTCGCAAATTCGCGTATCATACGTACCCTGAGCCGAACAACGCGGGCGCTATCGTCTCCAACCGTCAGGAAGGGACGTTGTTCCTGAACCAGTCGCCGCTCGAGATTCAGGCGACAGGTCCGTCTGCCCCCGCCTTCCCGTTCGACGTCATGGGTGTTGTCATCAAGCCTACTGCGGGTGGCATCGGTGATTTTACTGCCGTAGTTGCTGCGTATTTCTTTTCGACAATCACCGGAGCGGGGCCGTCGAGCGTTCGATTCCAACTCGTCGGCATTCAGGGTACTGCTGGTTCGCCGCTCCTCATCAACGGAGTCGATCCGGCCGTCGGGTTTTATCAAGCGCAACCTGGTTCACCTCCGACACAGCCCATCGTTTTCGGTGCAGGATTCAATCGCGTTCTGCTCGACACAGGCGGCACCCTCATCGCCCCGAACGCGCCGCTCGTAGAGCAAATCAACATGGCTGTACTTCCAGCCTCCAATCAAACGCAGAGTCTCCCACCGGCCGGTTCTCCTCCTGTTCCTCAGCCCAGAAACTTCCCTGCCGCCAGCGGCAAGGTGTGGTTCGGACTTCGTGTTTTCGCCATCACAGGGAACGACGTCACGTTCGGGTTCAGTCCGGCGGGCGCCACAGGCGGTCCCATCGCGACGTGTTTCGCACAAGAAGTTGGATAAAACGCGTGCGAGGAGTGAGTCATGGCATTTCGTATCGGACGTAAATTCGCGTACCACACGTATCCCGAACCGAACAACATCGGCGCCATCGTCTCCAATCGTCAGGAGGGGACGTTGTCCATCCCTGGACAACCAACGCTCCAATTTCTGGCCGGCGGCCCCTTCGATCTCATGGGGGTCGTTATCTCGCCTAAAGGTATCGGCGATTTTGCTGCTGTGGCAAACGCATACTTCTATGCGACGGATTCAGAAGTATTGTCGGCGGTTCGATTCCAGCTCATCGGAATTCAAGGCGGGCTCACGGTCAACGGAGTCGATCCAGCAGTCGGGTTTTACCAAGCAAATGATTTCCCGTTGATGCAACCCATTGTTGCTGGCGCGATGACAAGCGTCCTGCTCGATACGGGCGGTTTTCTTCCAGCTCCGAACTTGCCGCTCGCAGAGTCAATCAACATGGCTGCGCTTCCAGCTTTCAACGAGACGCGCAGTTTACCGCCCGCCGGTTCCCCACCCGTTGCCCATTCTACAAACTTCCCTGCCGCCAACGGCAAGGTGTGGTTCGGGCTTCGAATTTTTCTCATTACCGGAAGCGACATCACGCTCGGACCTAGCCCTTTTAGCCCTACGGGCGGCCCCATCGGGACGTTCTTCGCGCAAGAAGTGGGCTGAGCTCGAGCATGCCTGTTCTTGATCTTATTGCACTCGTTGGCGCGACTATCATTCTCACCTGGAGCCCGCTCTTCGGATTCCTGCACCGTCTCTACCCGAAGTTTTTCGAGTGTGCGATGTGTGTTGGATTCTGGATCGGGCTCATGGGTTCTTTTCTTCGCCGAGGATCGCTCACGAGCTTCATCGATCATGTCGCCATCGGGTTCGTAGTAAGCCTCCTCTCCTTCGCAACCTCCCTCACGCTCGAGCGTATTCAGCTCCCGCTTCTTTCCAAGCACGAGAAAAAATGAGCTCCCGACTTTCAACCACGCCTCTCCACGAAGCCAAGTGCGTTCTTTGCGACGCGCTTTTGGATGATTGCGTCTGCATGCTCGACGTCGCGCGACCGAGCATCTTCGGATCGCCCATCCTGGCGGCGGCGTGTGAACAAGGACGCGAGCTCGTGCGCTTCGATAGTTCGATCGATCTCAGCGGATGCGAGCTCGAGGAGGAGTGATGCCATGATCTACATGCCAAACCCTATCGCGGTTTCACACGCGTATCCGCGCTGGCAATCGCTTCAGTCGGATTTGACTCGCTACTACGAAGATTGCGTCACGTCGAAAAGCGCAAAAAGTCGTTTCATCGGCCGGCGTCGCAAGTCGTACTGCGCGGGCGTGGCGTGGAAGCGCATGTACATGGCGGGCCGGTACAAGGATTACAAGAAATACAAAGGAAAGAAGTCGCCGAAGCTGGCGCCGATGCGAAGAGCGGCGGAATACGCGCTCGCGAACCCGATCGCCCGCGATAGCGACTTCGCGGACTACGGCTACGGCGTCAACGAAAATCCTGGCGGCATGGTCGGAACCGTCGTCGGCCTCGGCATCGTCGCCGCGATCGGAGTAGGTATTTTCCTCTACTTCCGTTCGAAGAAGTCGGGAACACAAGCGGTCACGCTCCAGCCAGGCAGCATGGCGATTCACGGCCAGTTCGTCGGCGCTCAGGTCGCGCTTGGGCTCCCGCAAGGCACGTGGGCATGGGTCGAGCTCGCGGTAGACGGCCAGAAGCGTACGGATGTCATCGGTAGCGCGAACCCGGCCACGGTGAGCCTAATGAACAAGACCGGCGTCATCACGGCGACGTGGTCAGGATGGCCGCCGGCATCGTCCGGAAAAGATGCGCAAGGAAATCCGATTCCGTCGATGACGGGGCCCATCACGAATACGACGACGATTTCGTACGGGGCGTAATCGTGCCGAAGCTTTCTCCCGCGTCAAAGAGCCTTCTTGGAGCCGGACACTACGAAGTGTTTGCAACGGATGGACGTGTTCTGAATTTGTCGTGGGACGAGCTGCACGGTGACAACGGGTTCCTCAAAAAAGATTCTCGAGCGAAGTATCGATGGATTGCAGAACCTAGAAAATCGAATCCCATCTCCCCTCCCGCTCAAACCGCTTTGATCATCGGCGGTGTCCTCGTCGCGCTCGCTGCTGGCTACTACTTCACGGTCGGCGTACGCGGAGCGAAGGCGCTTCAGCCGGCTTCGCGCGACATCGCGATGACGGAAGCTGACAGCGGCAAATCTGTCACGCTCTATCCTGGCGATCGGCTTCTTGTGCGTTTGGGCGAAAATCCGAGCACGGGGTATCACTGGGATTTGCTCGTCAACGGGCCCATCGGCACCGTGAGCACGAGCGACACTTTTAGTGAGCCACCGAACACCGTAGGCGCGCCAGGCGTGCGCACGTTCGTTGTGACGCCCATGACGCCTGGAACGGTCGATCTCGAGTTTCGGATGTTGCCTCCAGGCGGCGGACCGCCGGATCAGACCGTGAAGTTTCATGTGACGGTCGCGAATCGATAGGAGCGATCATGGCGAGTAAAAGCTTTCGAATTCAAAAGAGACCGCGTCCGTACCGAGCTCCCGTCGATCCGGCCACGCTCCCGAAATGGGACGTCACGCCCGAAGGTCCGCCGCAACTTGTGACAGGAATGCTCAGTCCTGGCGCGAAGCTCGTTCATTCAGGACAGAGACGCGGAATCAAGTATGAGGTCTATTTCGAGCCGTTATCGAAACCCATACTATATCGCCGTTCTTCACCGCGCAGCCATGAAACACGCGTTATGCGAGAAGGCCCTCACTACGCTGCCGTCGTTTATTACCCGTACTATTCTCGAGACGTTGGTCGCGGTGTCGAAGCTGAACAAATCGGAATGAGCCGCACGATCGAGGGCGCTATCGCCAAAGCCGACGCGTACATCGAGAGCGTGTGGAAGCGTGAGCAGGATTCGCAGCGCGGCGGTCTTCCGGCGATGTTCGAGAACCCCATCTCCCCTCCCGCCAAAACCGCTTTGATCATTGGCGGCGTTGTCGCCGGCCTCGGCCTTCTCGGTTACATCGCGGTGGCGCGTACCAAGAAAGCTCTTGTTGCCGCGATCAATGCGCCAGCGGTTCCTGTCAAATCTTCAACGTCCACCGGCAAAACGTACCCGTACACGTTCCAATACCGAGGTATGACGGTCACGATGGATCAGGGTGTTCAAGGCGGAACCAACGGCGTCCCGCCAGGGTACTTCTCGTCCAATGTCCAGTTTCTATCAACCGCACCAGGCGGCGCGCTTGATTACGGCGACACTGCGTTGTCGGAAGATCAGGTCATCGCTGGCACGAAGGCGCGCATTGACAAGAAGCTCGATACGGGAGCGTGATGGAAAAAGATATTGACAGGATAAAACAGCGAATTGATTGGCTGAAAAGTCAAATCCGTCAAATCAATCACCGTATGCCGCGCTTGATGATACCGGAGCTCACACCGCCGAGTGCGAGAGGTCACGCGTTCAAGATGGAACAAGAGTTGGAAAGCTATCGCTCAGAGCTTTTCAAACGCGAATACGAGCTTCGTCGCTTGGAGAGGCGTGAGAACCCCCACGCCTGGACTAATCTCGAGATCGCTGCCGTCACCGTAGGCGGCGCAGCCTTTCTCGGCGGCCTCGCGTATTTCATCTTCCGCCCGAAAGCCGCATCCGCCGCCTCGGTCAACATTCCTGTCGTCACGGGTTCCGAGGGCAAGATCCAGCCGCTACCCTTCAAGCTCCGCTGGGGTCAGACCTATTACGTGAGCGCACCGTATGTGAACGGCAACATCGTCACGAACCCGCCGATGACGGACGAGCAACTCCAGATGTTGTGGCGGGGTGGCAGCGAATGGATCCCAGGTACCGCGACAAAAGATCTGTTGCCGATGCCGCCAGGAGCTCCTCCGGCATGGATGACGGAATGGAACGCGCAGGATCGCGCTCTTTTTACCGCGACGTACATGGGGCCCGACAACGCCGATCCGGATTTGGTTTGGCACTTCTTCGGACTTGCGCCCAGGGACCCGCGTTTGTGGGATCTCTACGCCGCCGACAGCCAGAAAAAGATTCCCGCTCGTGCCGACGACACTATCAGCATCACGCTTCCATTCGTACAAGGAAGTGGACAGCTCTGGTCTCCAAGCTTCAGTGGTGATGATGGTGTTTTGCGGCAAATACGTGTGCAGAACAATTCCGACAACACCATGACCGTCACGTTCCAGGTCATGAAACCAGGTCAGACGAAGCTCATGCTCACGGTGATGGGCGCGCATGGTGAGATTGTGCAGCCGACCGTGGAGTTCGTGCTCAACGTCGTCGCGATGGCGCCGCAGTCGTAAGGAGATCCAGATGGAACCCGAGCACGAAGATTTTTTCGAGAACCCGCTCTCTACTCCCGCTCGAGCTGCGCTCGTCATCACCGGCGTCGCCGCAGCCTTCGGCCTCGGACTCTTCTTTCTTTCGCGCCCAAAGACGGCAGCGGCGCAAGCAGCGGCCTCTTCATGGTCACGCGTCGGCGATCTGACGCTGCGCCCAGGCCAGCGTTACCGCATGAGCGTGATCCCGTCCACGACCGGCGGTTTCGACGCGGCGTCGCGGCAAGTGCAGGATCTTCTCGACATGCAGGGCGCGAACAACATTCAGAAGGGCAAACTCTGGCTCGATGGAGAGACACTTCCGAGTGATTGGCCGAAGGAAGATCTCGGCCCAGGGCGTAACCGTCTCGAGTTCGTCGTGCCGTCGGGAGTAGGCCCCATCGTGTTTCCGCCCGTCGCGGGCGTTCGTATCTATGTGGATTCCGCTTACCAGGCACCGCCAAGCTTGCCGCTGCCGGCAACGCCGCCTCCTCCACCTCCGCAAGTAACGCCGCCAAGCTGGCATCGGATCGCGTCCACGTACACATCGAACGGTTACCCGATGTACGCGGTGCCAGCGAACACGAACTTCGCGCTCATTTTGGCGGATACGCCCGCGAATCAAAATGTCATGCAAGCCATAGGTCAGGACGGTCGACTGACGAAATATTTCCAGATGTACGCGCTCGCTCCGGGACAAGGTGGCAACGGTCAAGCTCCGCCGAACGGTTGGCCGATGCAGGACGCGGGTTACCCGATGCTTCGAGCGGTATTCCAATCGACGGATACGCCTAGCAGCATGACTCTCAACGAAAGTGCCGGCGAGTCGATCTGGTCTTGGTCGTAACGCCATGCTTCCGATGCACGTTCAGTTTTTCGAAGTCGAAGAGTTCTACAAGGACGCCATCAAGAAATACAAAGAGGCAGCAACCCAGTTCGAGAAAGGCAGCGTAGCGCACGCCGCGTACGCTCTTGCTCTCGGATCGAAATCGTTCGGATCAGCAGAAGGGATTCTTCAGTATTCGCGTCTCTCGGGTCGGGAACAGGACAAGGCAAGCCTGTTGTCCCTAGAGACAGAGATGAGATTTCACGCAGCGATCAGCGCGATGAACAACAACCGAAACATCCGGTGAGCCATGAAGAAGCGGGTCACGTACATCGGCAAAGGCGTACCGGTTCTTCTGAGCCGTTCGCAGCTTCGTCGCGCAAATCCGATCGCGAAACCTGTGCACGTTGACTACTACCGTGGCGCAAAGATCGAAGTACGTCCAGGTCGGTCGTTCACGCCGCAGTACCGGCAAATGCATCAATTGCCTCACGCTTTTCGCGCAAAAGCGAACTTCGAAGCGATTATCGTCGGCTCTGGCTCCAACAAATTTTACGGAGCTACGATCGACGAAGCAACTCATGGAGCCATACGATTCATAGATTCGCACTCCATTCGTCGCGCGAATCCGCTCGCGCCGTCGGTCACGCCTCCCGTCGTTGACCAAGCGATTTTCCATCCCGACACGCTTTCAGCGCCGGCCAGAGCTGCACTCTGGATCGGCAGCATTGCCGCCATCGTGACGGGTGGCGGAGCGCTCCTTGCGTATCTGTGGCCGTTGCCGACTGAGCGCCTTTTCTACAAAGGAATCGTTTTCGACATACGCCGTTCGGGCGGCACATGGACGGCGAGGTACGCGTTCGGGAACGAAGGTTTTTCCGTCAACGGGACGACGCGCGACGATCTTTTGGCACATGTGCACGAGCAGATCGATGCGCTTTTGCCGCAAGCTGCTAAGTAGGAGGGGAACATGGGATACTCGTACATCATCGAACCTGTCTTAGCCCAAGGTTCTTTCCCGATACCAGGAACCGAGCTCCGAGGTATTTTCGACGTGCTTGTCCTCTGCGCGTACGAGCTTCAGTTTCCGGCGAGCACCTATCCTGGTGTCACGGTTCTCCACGTGCCGCTTGATGATACGGATCACCCTACGCCGCAAGAAATCCGTCTTGCGATTCAAGCCGGCGAGAATGTCGCGGCGAGACTTCGGGCAGGAGCTCGAGTTTTAACGACGTGCGCAATGGGGAGAAACCGGTCCGGGCTCGTCACCGGAATTGCGCTCGAAACGCTTGGCGTTTCGGCCTACGACACCACACAGCTCATTCAGTCTAAGAGAAAAAACGCGCTGACCAACAGCGCTTTCGTTCGGATCCTGGAGCTGCACGATCGAGCGAAGAAGAAAGCTGCGTGAGTCGGATCCGGCCGTGAGGTAGAATCTCTCGATGGCCGACTTCGTCGATCTTCTTCATCAGGTTAGCGGATGGGTCGGCGGCGCCGGAGCCGCCGCGATCGGTGAAGTGTATCGTCGCTTCCGATCGGCTGAAAAAGTAGCGAAGGCGGCGAACGAAACAGCCGAGACCGCGCTCAAAGCCGCTACAGAGCTCAAGCCGATTGTCGCTGACACCCGCAAACTTTTCGTGGAAAACAGAACGGTGTTCGAACAAACAAGGCAGGGACTTCGTCTCGAGCTCGATCAGTTCCGCACCGAAGTGCAGAAGAGATTTCACGAAGTAGAAGAGCGTGAGATGCGTCTCTCGCGAGGTTCACGGCCGGACGTCATGTCCGTTGAAGAACTTCAACGACAGATCGATCAGCTTCGGAGTAGAATCGAAGAGGTGAAGAGCGAGGTCGGTCGCGAGCGTGATCAGAGATACTCAATCGAACGCGACATCAACGAATCGGCCAAAGACGAAGCGAAGTGGAAAGCCGAGCTCAATCGATCGCTCGGGTCTATCGAGACCCAACTGGAAATTCTGATGGAAGCTGCGAACCGGAGGACGTGATGGCATCTTCGACCATGAAAGCCGAAGTTCCGACGAGTGAGGTGAACGAGCAGCAGATCACCGGCGCTCGCAAGAAGGACGATCGTGACGAAGACGAATCGCCGGTCGAGGCCAACAAGAAGATGCGCGTCAAGACCCTCGAACGCGCGAACCGCGTCGCCGAGAAAGTCCGATCGATCTCATTTTCCAAAAAGAGTTAGAATCGTTGCCGTTCGGCAAGGAGATAACTCATGGATCCGCAAATCATCGTCACCCTCGTAAAGAACCATGCATGGTGGGCGCTCGCGGCGCTCGTCATTGGTTTCGCAGTTCGCGTTCTCAAAGACGATACCTCCATTCCCGTCACGATTCCGCCGCGCGCGCGCATCTGGATCGCGCTCGTCGGCGGTGTTGTTGCGGGGTCGTGTCAGCGACTCGCAACCGGTGCGAGCTGGAAAGACGCGCTCATGTGGGGTCTCTCGGCGGCGCTGGCTGCGATTCTCGGGCACGAATTCGTGATCGAAAGCGCGCGCAACGGCAAAGAGATCTCCGTGCCTGGCCTCATGAAGAATGTCGTCGAGGCGAAGAAGGCCGAAAACGCGGCTCCGCCTCCTCCGCCCGCGCCTCCGGACACGCCGAAGGATCCGCCCGCAACCGTTTCGTAACGTGCGCCTTTTTCACGGCACCTCGACGTACCGCTTCTCGATGGCGCCCATGACCATCAAAAAGATGGGCTTGTGGAGTCCGTTTCTCACGGACGTGTTTGTGTACGCCGCGTTCTACGCGTCCACGCGCGCAGCCAACGTCAGCGTGCTCGAAACGGAGCCCATCAGCGATCCCATCGTGCTCGAGGTCGAGGTCGACGAGAAAAACCTGGAGGCTGACGTACGTCCGTACGCCGTGCCGCCTCAATATTTGCTCGCCGAATGGTCAAAGCGACTCGGTCTCAAGCGAGCGATGGGTGAGGCGCGATGGAAGAAACTCGTCAAAGACGGAACAGTTCCGTACCCGCTGAACACGCGCGATTGGCAAACGACGCTCGCTGCTGTGCGATCGGTTCGGCACGTAGGTCGTTTGCCGGCCGATCAGATCGTGAAGGTTCATGAGCTCTCACGACAACCGAATCCCATCGAGGCGTGCGGCGACTGTTACCGCTACGCCTTCAGGACGGCTGTCGATTATCTCAAACACAACTCTCCGCCGCCGTTGATGGTGATCGCGCACGGTTGGGCTCGTCACCCCTCGGGACCTCTCGAGGGTCAAGATTACGCGCATGCTTGGGCCGAGCGCGGCGGCCTCGTCTACGATTGGCAAACCATCGAGCACAAGCGTCAACCGCCCATGACCGTCGAAGCGTTCTACGCGAAATACCAACCCCATCACATCGACACATTCACGCCTATCGGTCTGATGCGATGGACAGCGCGCTACGATCACTACGGTCCATTTGGTAAACCTTGGTGGGTTCGCAAAGTAGACAAGCCGAGGCATGTAAGATGAGAAATCGATTTGTTGCTATCGAAGAACCGATCGCGGGTGGGGGTGAGCCAAAAGTTGGGCCCTTCGCAACGGGAATGCTCTTCGGAGCTACTGTCATCGGCGCCGCGTGGGCCGTCGTTGCGTACATCGCATCCAAACAGCCTAAAGCTGCGTCAGCCGCTCCCGTCGTTCCGGCCGTTCCAGCGACGCAAGGCAATTGCTACGTTTGCCTGGAGCCTAATACCGGAACGATTCCTACGGGCGTCACGCAAATCGTTTCCGGAACGTACAGAGGCTATCCGTACTCCACGTACTTCATTAACAACGATTTCAAGTGGGGAGCCACGATCGATTACGGGAACGGCCACAACAACTACACCTACAACGAGTCCAGTGCGGCGGTAGCGCTAACGTCGCTCCAAAAGGACGCCGATGATCGGATCGCGGCCGGAACCACACAAGTGACGGTCTGATCGGCGTTTTCGGATCAAAAACGATGTTTCTTGCGGAACGGCAAGATGGTATCTTGTCGTCATGGCAACCACTGGAGAAACCGCGCTCGCTGTTGGTCTGACCGCCCTCGTTGTTGGAGGCGGTGTTTACTTTTGGCTGAAGCCGAAGACGGCGGCGGCAGCGTCGCTGCCGCCCACAGGAGGTTCGTGGGCACCCGCCACGCAGCTCGTCCAGGGCAAGATTTATCGCATCAGCGCCAACGTGCGTGAAGCGCTCGGGACGCAAGGCGTGACGCTGTTTAGCGATAAAGATCCCATCCCTGGCGATTGGCCGAAGGATGATCTGGCCGCCAATCGATACCGCGCCCAGGGCACGTGGACGCAGCCAACAATGGCGATCCCTCCGCTCCCGGCAGATGTGCAGTCGGTCGTTGGGCTTAAGGTCTACCAACAGGGCGGTTGAAATGACTGCGCGAAAATCCCCTGGTAAACGTAAGTGGTTCGTAATCACGAATACGATGGATCACGGACCGTACGACACACAGGCTGAGGCACGTGCGGTTGCAAAGCGTATCGGCGCTCCGATGAGCTCGATCCAGAAACACTACCCAAAACATCTCTCGAATCCGCACTACGACGTGCCGCCGCACCACCCGCTCGTTACGCGCGTAGAAAATTGGCTCAAACAAAATAGTCTCGATTACGACGCGCGTGTCTACACGCAAGCAGCCTGGCGCGCGCGGGGCGAACCATACGGCAACGACGCCGTCATCACGATCACGACCGAGGGGCCGCTTTACGAACTCCTCAACTGGGGATCGACCGAACGAGCGTACGTGGAGCAAGAGAAGTTCAAGAAATTTCTCAAGAGCCTCGGCTTCTACTACGAGCTCGGGCATCCGTGGTCAGTGCACCTTTACCCGCTGGCACGCGCGAACCCTGTCACGAACACCACGCTCACGCTCGCCCTCGCGACCACCGCTGCGGCGGTAGGGCTCGGGATGTACTTCCTTCTCAAGCCGAAGATGGCGGAAGCGGCGACGCCCGCGCCGCAACCGATCGTGCTGGAGAATACGCCACCTGGATGGAACGCGCCGCCGCAACGCCAACCGCCGCCTCCACCACCTCCACCCCAGACGCCGCCTATCGTGGTTCCGCAGCCACCGTCCCCAACGTGGCAACCCGTAGACTCGGCTCAGGCAGTTGTACTTCAAGAAGGCGCGACTTACCGCATTAGCGTGCCGGCCAACGATGACATCGCGAAACAGATCATTTTTGCCCACAACGCGGCAGCCGTGTCGGCCGATCCAACGTGGGATCCGTCGGATACCGGAGCCGATCGCGCACGCTTTACGCTGACGGTGCCTACGACGGGCGGAGACACTTCTTGTTCGTCTGGAACGCACGATGACGGTAATGGGAACTGCGTTCCAAATACCGTCACACTTCCGATCATTCCAGGTATTCGTGTATGGCAGCTCGTTCAGCCGCCTCCGCCACCACCAAGCGTATAGGGGAAAACTATGGCCAACAAGAAAATGGAAATCGATCGCATTGCCGGCGCGCTCGGCAACATGATCGGCGAATTCATCACGCAGGCCGCCTCGCGCGGGCTCGAGGGCGCCGCCGAGGGCGCAACGGAAGCGCTTCTCGATCACGTGCAGGAGCGCCTTCGTGGCGCCGACGAGAAGATTTCCACCGCGCGAAAACGCGTCCGCGCGCGCAAGAAGCCGGTACTGAAACGCCAGTTCGTTGAAGTCGAGGTCGTGGACGACGACTCAAGAAAGCACTGAAATGAGTGTCGGAGGCGTCGTCGCAGGGCTTGCTGTCGGAGCCGCCATTCTCGGAGCGTTGTACGTGACGGGAAGGGCGCCGGCACATCCCGCAACGTCGCCGCCGGAACCCGCCCTCAAACCGAGGGGCGGCGGCTACTACGTCCTTCTCTACAACTACCCGCTTCGTCATCGTGACCGAAGGCTCAAAGCGTTCAACGGGCCGTTCTCGTCACGGGCGGAAGCGAAGAAAAACGCGGACAGCGAAAAGGATACTTGGTATCCACAGATCAGAATGTTGCCGAATGATCCGTACACGTTGGGGCTCGAGCCAACGGCGAACCCTGTCCATTTGGACCAACCTATGTCGCGCGTCGAGTACGCAAACTTGATCGCAAAAAAGCGAGTAGGTTCGAACCCTATCTCGCAGAATGCCGAAATTGCAGTCTTTGGCATCGGCGCTGCTGCTCTTGTCGGCGCTCTCGCGTACGTCGTGACTCGCAAACCCACCGCGACGACATGATGACGAGCGCCATGATCATCGACTCCGATATTCTCGAGATGGGCGCGGAAACGCTCGAGATCGAGTATCGAAAGCAAGTCGATGTGTGCGCGTCGCTCGAGCTCGAAGACAAGCGAGCGCTCGTGCAAGCCCTGAGGCTTTGGGCGAACCGTACGCTCCAGAAAGTGGAGGAGTGATGGAGCATCCTCTCAGCAGGACGGCGCAGACCGAACGATACGGCGGGTACACCATTTTCCTCACATGGGTCGACGAGTCGATCAAAAGACAATGGCGCGCGGAGATTCTGGGGCACAAGTTCCCTCTCTACGACACGACCTACGATCGCGCGCTTGCCCGAGCTCAGGGCTACATCGATCACATTATCGCGCGTACGGAGGTTGATCCGCGTTTCGATCCACGTACTCGCGAAGGCGCGAACCCTGTTCGTTCAAAGCCCAAATACAAGCATCCGAACACGACACGCGAAGGGCGTATCGAGCGTGCGGTCTTCATTCTGCGAAACGCACCAGGCGCCATCGGAAACAAGATCGCGTTCCTCAAGAGCATGAACATGCCTGACGAGGAGATTACCGAAGCGCTCGACATTGCGAGCGGTGGTGCGATTTCAAAGCCATACATGAATCCAGCCGATCCGTACCACGGCGACACGCGCGGTCTCTGGACGCTTGCAGGAGTCGGCGTCACGGTCGGCTTGTTGGCGCTTCTCGTGTACGCGACGAAGCCAAAGTCCACGACGCCGTAGGTCATCCAATGCCGGCTATCCTTCCTGGATCGTACGCCGAGTATCAGTACAAGAGCGTTCCCTATGCCATTTGGTACGACGTCTCTTTCCACAAATGGTGCGTTGATCTCCGAAAAGTAGGACCCAAAGGTTCGGTGATTTGCAACGTCCAGAACGCGGCCGAAGCGGTACTCCTCGGGAAAAAGATCATCGAGAAGTTGCGGACACCGTTCCTTCCGCAACTGCGACCGAAGCCTGTTCACAAGATGCTTCCGCCGCCAGCGCCGGTACCGAAGCGTCTTCAAATGCCGGAGAGGTGGCACACGAAGCACGAAGCTGCGCGCCGCCAAGCCATTCAGCGCTATAAAACAGCCATCATCGAGCTTGATGCGGTCGGTCCGTTCCGTACTGAGGATCTGGCGCGCGTTGCCGGCCGATCAGATACGGCTGCGGCTGTTGTTGTTAGTACGTTCATCAAGCATGGTTACCTCGAGCGAGCCATGGTTGCCGATCCTGTTACCGAACAGGTTAAGAAACTCATCGAAGAACGTCATGGCCAAATCACGATGCGGGAAATTGTCGATCGTGGCGTCAGTCGTCAGGTCGCCAAATACCTCATCAAGCGGATGCGTCAACGTGGGTTGATTTCCGTACGGACGCCGCGACAAGTTCACAAGGGCGCCATTGGCGCTTCCCCAGCCATTCTCGAGCTTACGGCTGAAGGTCGTCGATGGATATCAGGCGAGGTTCGTTGGCAATTGAAGACGCGGAGCACGTACCCGTACGTTTACTACGCGATGACTGCGAAAGGTCGTCGATGGGCCCAATCCGAGAAAGATGAAGAAGGTCCACCTGCCGCGAACCCCATCTCGATGAATCCCGCGCTTGTCGGCGGCATTGTTCTAGGCATCGCCGGAATCGCGGCTATCGTTTTTGCTTCACGATCGTCCAAGTCGGCGCCCGCCTGTTCGTCTTGGAAATTCCCGACGTTTGCGAGCCTTCCGAAAGATGTTGTCGCGCGAACGATCGAGCTCCAACACGATATGTCGAAGTCAATTGGTTACCAGACGATCGAGGTCTGGCACGGAACGACGTATCGATTCAACGTGCGCATGCATCCGGCAAACGAAATCGTAAATGTCGAACATCGCGGGGCCGACGTCGAAGTTTGCACTTCGTGAATCGTTTTCGATCGATAACGATCGTAGTTGTTGATGGAAAATGAGCAAAGCGGTACAAGTGTAAGAACCGCATGACCACTCGAGGAAAAGATCACGTCGCGTTTGCGGCGGATACGTACCCGCTTCCTCGAATACCTGGTCCAACGGGGCCCACGGGTTCGACAGGACCGGCGGGAGGGCCGACCGGCGCCACCGGCGCGACGGGAGCAACGGGTGCGACAGGAGACACCGGCGCCACCGGCGCCACCGGCGCCACCGGCGCGACGGGAGCAACGGGAGCTACTGGTGCCACCGGCGCCACCGGCGCGACGGGAGCAACGGGCGCCACCGGCACCACCGGCGCGACGGGAGCAACGGGTGCGACAGGAGACACCGGCGCCACCGGCGCCACCGGCGCGACGGGAGCAACGGGAGCGACGGGTGCGACGGGCCCCATTAGCCCATCATTTTTTCGAATCATGTTGCTGATGGGAGGCTGACCAAGTGACCGATACGCTCAAAGTTCTCGGCCAAGTCGTTCCCGTCGCAGCGACGTTGACTGCATTGTACACAGTTCCCGCCGCGACCCAGACCGTTGTTTCGTCCTTCACCGTGTCTAACCACAACGCGACGTCGATCAAGTTTCGAATGTCCGTTGCCGTGGCAGGAGCGGCAGACGATCCGAAACAATATCTCTATTTTGATGTACTGCTCGCCGCAAACGCGTCCTTTGCGGCCACGCTTGGTATCACGCTCGCTACGACCGACGTGGTTCGTGTTCAATCCGACACGGCCGCTGTTTCCTTCAACTTGTTCGGCGATGAGGTGACGTGATGAGTCAGGAGTCGATGCTCGGATGAGCCAGAATTCGACGCTCGAGCCGGTGATGCTGTTCGATCAGAACGGCAACGCGCTCTCCGTGCAAAACGGTGCGGCTATCCCAGCGAGCACGCCGGGGCTCTTCGCTATGGGCAGCGACGGCACGAACGCGCAGCGAATGAAGATCTTTACGCCGAGCTACATGGCGAGCTCCAATGGAAGCACATCGACAGGCACCGCTGCTGCCACGACGACGAGCATTGCGTATTTGTTTCATCCTGCCGCCGTCGCGGAGCGTTACGAAATTTACCGCATCGATATGTCGTTCGGTGGTGGTGCAGGCGCGACAAGCAACGTTGTTTTTCGTGGCGCTTTCATTACGGCCGAAGCGGGCGCTCCCGGAGGCACATCGCAAACGATCAATCCTACCGATCGTGGCGACGCCGCTCTCGCAGCCGCGACAGTATTTCGTACAGGCGCGACGGGTGCCCCCACGCGTGTTGCCGGCGATCTCATTTCACTCAATTTTTCAGGATCAACGAGCAATAGCGGCGACTACATTTGGCGTGCAGAATCAGAAGGCAAGGCAATCGTCATTCGTAGCGGCGTCGCTGAAGGCTTCGAAATTCGCACTGTCGTCGGTACTGCGCTAGGCACCGCGCAACAGGTTTCCGTCACCTATTATTGGATAAAAACCTGAGGTGAAACGTGGCGAACCGAGGAACCTACTTTGCGGCAACGGGGGCTATTGCGGGCAGTGTTGTCGCCCAAAATCTCCTCAGCATCGAAAATCCAGTCGCGTCGCCTTCACGCGTGTTTCTTCGCCGCGTTCGCGCGCAAAGTGCGTCCACCGTAGCGACCATCGTATTTTGGTACAAGCTTACGCGCACTGTAGGAATGCCTACTCTTGGAGTTGTATTGCCGGCGGTTCTCCATACGACGAGTGATTTTGCTCCGCAAGCCATCGTGCGCTCGTCGCCGACAGCAGTGTCTACGGGTGATACAGCCACGCTGCTCACGCCAGGAGCTCTGATTACGGCTGCTGGCGACGCGCCAAGCACCATCTACCCAGTTTTTGACAGTGTTTCAGAGGATGATGCGATGATCCTCGATCCGGGTGAGGCTGCGGTCATTATCGCGATTGCGAATCTTGTCACGATTAATCATTTCATCGACATCATGTGGGGCGAAAGCTTCGCATGAGTCAGGATTCGACGCTCGAGCCGGTGATGCTGTTCGATCAGAACGGCAACGCGCTCGCGGTGGCAAACGGTGTTGCCGTTCCTGCAACGATCGTTGGCATACCGGCCATGGGCTCGGAATTAGGATCGGTGCTTTGAGTGACCCACGCGTCTTTGTTGGTTGGCGGAAGAAACCCGTACTGCGACGATAATTTTTCAAGAAGCTTGTTGAGCGTTTTGGCTCGATGCTGCGGCTTCTCCAGAAGAACGACGTGTTCTCTTCCGGTTAAACCTTCTTCGAAAATGTCTTCTGTGGAGATCCATTCGACGTAGGTCGCTACCCATCCCTGCGATGACGCGAGGACGGGCTTTCCGCCACGGTACGCAACACTTTTTCTCGCAGCCATGTTACCTCAGTTGCCGATCGAAGTAGGCGCGAGGGCTTGATCCTCCGTAAACTTTGCTTCGTGCCTGAATCCAGTGAAGATGTTTAAGAACGGCTTGTTTTGCCGTGTACGGACCTGAATCCATGAAATCTTGAAGGCTACTGAAATGAAATGTTCCGACGCCGTTGATGGTGTCGATGATGGCTTCTGCTGCATCGCTCCACGACTTTTCCGGCACGATCCGATACTCGAACGGAATTGCGACGTGGGGCCGAACAGGAACAACGGTAAGTCCGTGCTCCCCAAAGAAGTGGTTGACGGTAGAAACGAGCGCGTTGGCGTAGTTTTCGTAAATCTCGTCCGAGGCTTGCTGCTCGGCTGCATCTCTGGCCTTTTCGGCTTCTTCTTCCGTGAGCCCTTCTTCGATGGCTCCGTCGTATGCGGCTCCGCCTTCGTACGAGACTTCTTCCGATTCGGCTATCCACTCGCCCCACTGCTCAGGTCCAGGCACATCGAGCATATCGGCGAGCTCGTCGAGATCGGTGATGTCGGTACGCGTTGCAGAGAGCTGCGTGTAGCCAGCGCCCGTTGGGATAACGCGTCTTTTCACGATCATCGGCATGACGCGAGCGTATCACAAAACCATCTTCTGCCAGTACCATCCACGAAGCATCATCACCGCCATGGCGCCGGTCGTCCACGTAGACTCTTGCTTGGTTGTCGCAGAATAAAGGCTTCGATAGGACGTACATTCCGTGGCATGCGTCACGAGGTTTTTTCGCTGGCCGCTGATGGTGGCGTACTCTTGAGTGGGATTGGCAAAATAGAAAATGGTGCGGTACGGGAGATTTTTCCGCGCAAGTCCGAGGCATACACAATTCGGCAGCGGTGGGTACGGAGGCTCGTCGTAACCAGTAGTTTCGCGCTCAGGTGGTGCGGGCGACCAAGGACGAAGATCGGTGTTTCGTCTCGTTACGAGCTCTTCGGAATAGTGAGAACCAGGAGGGCCGGGAAGCGCAGGCAAAGCTTGGCCACGAATGCGCGCTTCCATCTGATCGCGGAGGCGCGTGATCTTGATGAAGGTCTCGTTCGCTAGATTGGCGTCAGGACGCCCCGCGTACCGATCGGGATGGATGTCCAAGCTAATGCGTCGATACGACGCTTGAAGCGCCTGGAGCTGCTCTTCTTTGGAGCCGTAGAGCGGCCCGAATACTTCACGCGATACATCTTCGATATCTCGAAAATGCGACATGGTGAAAGCGACGTCGGCGAGCCTAGCCATTACGCGCCGCCCTGCAAGAGAGCCTTGATGGCGCGCTCGCTGCAAGCGTCCATGTGATTTTGTCGGCAAATAGGGCAATCGAAACCTTGCCGGCGCAGATGGTATTCGGCGTTATTTGTTCGGCATCGTCCGCAGAGGCCGAGGTCCGAGACCCCGACGTACTCTTTCTTGTCGCCGTCCCTTACGCACGCTTTGCAAATGAACCTGTTGCGCTGGTAGTGCGGGCCGAGAATTTTCTCGAGGAAACGCTCCCAGAAATCCTTTCCCATACGCCGAGTCTACCAGGTCAGGGCGCGGGCTCCCAGAGCTGCCAGAAGACGTTCACGCCGGCATCAAGGACGTTCGTACTCTGAATCGTAAAGCTTATTCCGACGACGCGCGCGGACACGTAGGGCGCCCCAGACGGCACCCCTCCGCCGTCCTGCCACGTGAGCGAGATGCGCGTGTTCGCCGTGATGAGTGTGTTCAGGACAGTGGCGCCGTTTGTTGCCACGCCCTGCATCGCGTTCGCGCCCTCTTTGATGAGAATGCGCTGACCGGCGTTCTTCATCACGAAGTCGCCGGTCAGACCGACCATGCGCCAGACCTCGCGACGCGAGTTGATGGCGCTCTTTGCGAGCTGCCAGCGGAAGTCCGGCGAGATGCTCTGCGCGAAGACGCCGCCCGCAGGGATGATGGCGTCAAAAATGGCGGCGAGCGGAACCGACAGGCCGTCACCCGCGACGCCAGCACCGGTGAGGTTCAGGATGGTGTCGCCGGCTATAAGAGCGGCCTCGTCTCCGACGTTGGTTCCGCGCGACTTGAAGAATGAGACGTTCTGTGCCCCGCCGTTGTTTCCATACTGCGAGAGACGAAGCGCAGCGCGGCCAGCGACATTGCTGCTGTACTGCATCCCCGCGCCGCTCGGAGTCGCAGGCGCGTAGGGTACGGGGCCCGTTTGGTTGATGTAAACGCGGAGGTTATTCGGATCAGAGTTGTCGACGATGAATTGCGGGTTGTCGATGAGCGCGGCACCTGTCGGGCTGAAGAACGCGACGGCATTCGGATCGCCGGAAGGGCCTGGGCTCGCGAAATGAGGCGTGGGGTAGTTGTCGGCAGCGAAGGCGACGTGCTGTCTGGCTCGTGTGGTCATGAGTTACTTACCGACCCATCCGACGTTCGTCGCAACGCCGGCCTCCTTGACCCACAATGTCGTGCCGGCACCGCCCGCCGTGTTCGAGTAGAGATCGCCAGGGCTACCAACGACAACGCCGTTGGGCGCCCCTGCCCCTGCTGACCATTTCGCGGTCGTTGCCGGGGTGAACCCGACGCGAAGCGTTCGTGCGTTGATTGAGTTGTCTGAGCGCTTGACCCAAAAGATTGGCGCCGCGAGGTTATCGTTGACGATGAAGCCGTCGAGACCGAACGGAGCGGCCGGTCCCCCGTCCTCGAACCCGCACAGGTAAAACGTGTTGTTGCCGTTGACGCCGTTGATGATGTCGAGCACCCCGAACGAGTTTGGTGTGTAGAAACCTAATCCACCGTCGGTGGGGCTCGGTCCAGTACCGAGCGCGTTCGGTCCGTATGTGACGTAGCCCTCGGACGTAACCGATGTTGGATCACCGTCGGCTTGCCACCGGCCAAGGCGATACACCGCGCCACGGTTGGTAGGCCCGAGGCGAAAATCATGAATTTGCGGTCGCTGAAAGGCGTCAACTTGGCCCGCCGTGAGCGCGGTGTTGTCGGTCAACACTCCGCCTGGACTGAAGAAGGCGACCGTATTCGGATCGCCTACGGGTGGAGGACCAGGAGGACCAGCAATGCGAGGTACTGGGTAACTGTCGGCAGCGAAAGCGACGTGGTATCTGGCGCGTATAGTCATGATTCAATATCCTGATCGTGAACGTGTTCGAAATCGCGGCGCCCGACTCGCCATGGTTCGACTGCGCCACCCGAGCGCGTCGATACGTCTTTTGGCCTCGTTCATGGCTTCAGACTTGTCGGGACCACACACGACGCCGCCAGAGCCAGGAAGAGTCATTTCGACAGCGCGGTAGTCGGCGCAGTACGTGGCCCGACCGTCGATGTCTTCACGGTGAACGTGAACGGGAACCCCGTGGTGGTCGAACGTTGTTTCGTAACGAACGGGATTCGCGAGATGGCGCGATCCGAGCCAACGTCGATCGACCTCGGCTTCGATCATGCGGCGAGCACCCGTCGATGTTCGTGCAGTCACCACGAGCTCGTGACCCGTAGGCGAAATGGCTCGCCCGTAATACAAATCACCTGGACAAGCGAGATCGCCCAGAGCTTTGCGCATTTCGGGATACTTGGTACATGGGTCGAGACGACTCAGACTGATCTCGACGTCAACGCCACCATGCTGGTAACGCTCGTATTCGAAGGGCTCGACAGGATTACGCTTCGGCGGGAGCGTCAAATCGGGCTGTATTTTGTAGCCTTCGTATTTGATTGCGTGCTCGACGCTGTAGCCGTGCGTGGTGTGCAGGTACTTCCATATTTCTTGTTCGGTACCGCGCGTCACGATTTTTCCGTCTCGTGACAGAATGTACCTACCGCTTGGAGAAGAGATGTAAGGATAGTCGCGTTTCGGATTGCTCGTCGCGTACGCTTTTTGTTTCAGGAAAAAATACGTTCCGCCGCCCAGGAGCCCTCCCAACGCGAGAAGCCCGAGCACCACGGGCCATGACTTCGAACTGCCTCCGGCGACGGGAAGTGACGTGTCGGACTCCGCATTGGGCTTCGGCGGAGGAGGCGGAGGGTCGGGCACCTGTTCGAAGACGGCGGCGTACTGCACGTCCGGCGTGTCCGCAGGCTTCCGACTTACGACTACGGGCGCACCGTGCCACGTGCCGAGGAATTTCCAGCTTTTGACGGTACCGCTTGAAGATCCCGGCGTAACCGAATCGATGCTGAAGGCGCCACCCGGAAGACCAGGAGGGGCGGACTCGAACTTTGTCTTGACGATGTCGACGGTCCACGTGGGAGATGTGACGATGCCGATTTGGTACACGCCGCCGTCCTTCAAAAGTCCGGAAGCGGAGATGTCGATCCACGCCATGCGGCGATGGTATCACGCAACGTAAATCGTTGCCGGATCGAAACATGATAGGCTTCGATCATGTACGTACCGAAGGGACTGAGCAACGCGTGGGGCTGGGACACGTCAGAAACATTAGATACGGCGAAAGCGAAAACGCTCGCTGCGCTCGGGTTCAAGTTCGGGGTTCGCTACGTTACGAACGGGAGCTCACCGCCAAGCATTACGGCGGCGGAGCTCGACGCCCTCACGTCAACGGGCCAAGGGATCATGTTGGTTCAGTTCGCGCGCAAATCGGGATGGAGCGCAGACACGGGACACGCTGACGGCGTCACGGCCGCACATGCCGCTCTTGCCATCGGGTATCCGCCTGGTGCGTGTCTTTGGTTTGATCTCAATCCGTGCTCAGCCGACGTCGCCATCGCGTATTGCAACGCCTGGTACCAAGGCGCGGTAAGCGGAGGAATGTATGGGAGCGCGCTTGGCGGGTATTTCGAGCCTGGTGTTCAGCTCACGTCGTCGCAGCTCTACAACAACTTGACTATCGCGCGATATTGGAGAAGTGGTGGACAAGTCCCCAACGTCGATCATCGCGGGTACCAACTCGTTCAAGCCTGGCCTGGAAACACTATTGTCGCGCCAGGAATCGTGATCGATTACGACATGAGTCAACCCGATTTTCTGGGAAGCGCTCCGGTTGCAGCGTTCAAGGGGACGTGATGAGCCGCTGGGAGCAAAAAGCAAATTCGCTTTGGGCCGGATGGGTCATCGCAACCGGCGGTCCGCCACCGAATCCGAACGCTGTTTACATCGTTCTTGCTCAGGCTGAGCACGAAACGAATTGCGGAGATGCTTGGGATCATTCCTGCAATTGGGGAGCTTGCAACCTTCGCGCGCTCAACGATGCGGAGCGCGCCGCGTTCGCCTCGGGCGATTTGAAAGTCGGAATGTGGCTCTATCCCGACGGGACGTGGGGAGAAGAGCACCGCTCGAACAGTATCGGTACAATTCGCGGAGATTCGGATCCAAATACGGGTGCGTTCAAAGTTTGGTTCTTCGCAGGGCCTACTGATGCCGCAGGTGCCGCGTACATGATTCGCGCAGGCATTCGAGGCGCACGTCGCATGTTCGACGATCTGGCATGCTCGCCGGAAACGTACGCGCAGACGCTCTATTTGGAAGAATGCTATTTCGGCGGCTTCCATCCCACGGCTGCCGAAGCGGCGAAAGGGATGCCGCATCCGAGAGTTTGTGGAAAAAGACCGCTGCCGCTCAACGCGGCCGAGGAGGCGAACGTCGCTGACTACGCAAACGCGATACGTAAGATTTTGCCGTCGGTCACAACAGGACTGACGAACTGGGTGCACCCCGGAGCGTACGGACAAGTGCCCGAGGCGGCAACCGGCGAAGTGGTGGGCGCACCGGACACGAATCCGTCCTTGCCGACGGGTCATGAAGTTCGGCACGAGCCCGATACGGGCGACGAGTAGCCATGCCGCTTCGCATCGTTCAGCAAGGCTCAGGAAGCTCGAGACCGCTTCTTCTCGTTTACCATTTGAACGCTCGTAACGACGACGCTCTTCGCCAAGCTTCGCCCTCGAACGCGCTCATCGTGAACGATACAACGGTGGGCTCGAGCTACGCGGATACGGCGCCGCTCGATCAGACGATCCAAACGCTCAAGCAGATGACGGGAGCCTCGAGCTTCTCGCCCATCATCATCGCCGGCTTTTCTGCGGGCGGCTTCGCAACCCGACGCATTCTCGAGCAGGGTGGTGATCCCGACGCTCTCGTAATCGCGGACGGAACGTACGCCACGGCGCCGGAAGGATGGGCCGCATGGCAGGCATACGCGGAGCGCGCCAAGCGCAAAGAGCGCGCGTTCGTAACGTCGAACACGAGCCTTCTTGTGCCGTCGTCGACGTGGCACGTCCTGAGCGCCATTGCGGGCGTTACGCTTCCTCTCGGAAATGTCGCAGGGCGGCCTTCGGATGCTCTGATGATTTCAGGAGCCGGTCCCGCGCATTACCAAGACGGTAATTTCGTTATTTATTCGTACCCCACGAACGACATGCCTGGGCACCAGTACCAGGGAGATATCGTTCTTCCAGCAATGCTGCGAGAAGCGTTTTCTCGAATTTCGGGAGGACGATCCGCAGCGCTTGCTTTCGCGGCTGTAGCAGGCGCCTTCGTGCTTGGAAGTTTCGCGTATTGGATGCATGCACGTCGATCTCAGTTTGCTTACGCCTCCGAGAATCCTGTTGCGGGCTCGACGTTCATCATCAGCGCGCCAGGTGAAGCCGTCACGGTTTCAACTACGGCGAGCATGCTCGAGGTCGCGCAGCGTCTCTCGAAAGATGGGCCCATCACGATTCGAGAGGTATTCCCGGACGGTGGAGGGCGCTGGATCGTGCCTCCGCCGGACTGCGTTCCGGAACCGGCAGCGCCACCTTCACCGGTTGCGCCGCCACCCGAAGAACCGTGGTGGCAACAGCAAGAGCGTCGACGGGAGCAGGAACGTAGAGAAGAGGACGCGTGGAGAGCGACGCACGGAGGCTGGAGTCGTCCGCAAATAGTTCCTCCACGTACCCGCCGCCGTGAGCGACGTGTTTGCCCGATGCCGAGCTCACTCATCATCGGTGGGATCGACGTCGTGGCAGAGATGAAACGGCTCATGAAAATTCCTATTTTGCATGGCATGCCGATCCCGAACATTTATGCGCGTAACCGCAGCGCCAAGCCTCGAAAGCTCGGACACGCCGAATTCGCTCGCCACATGATCATGATCGTGAATTACCCAGGAGTCGATCGGATCGATGTTCTCGAGACTCTTTCTCACGAGCTCGCTCACCTGCGCACCGGTCGCGAAACCAGGCCGTATCACGGTCGTCCGTGGAAAGAGAACTTTCAGAAAGTAGCCTACCAAGGCTACGGCGTTCGGTTCGAGGTACCCAACCGATTCCACGGAGAGATGTCGCGCGTCATGCGCGGCGGGCGCCGCAGCGTGGCGGAAGGAATGCCGTGCTGTGCTGATCTAGATCGCAATATCTAGCTGTCCGTCTGGCGGTACCTGAACATTGTGCCACGCGTTGATCGGCGCCGGCTGCCAGATGCTCCAGTATGTCCAGAACGCATGCCCGACGCTTTTTTGAACGGCGCGAGCGTGCGAAGACAGCATCCATCCATCTTCGACAGATTGCCAGTTGGTGCCGTTCCACATCCATATCGTGGCATAGATGTACGTGTCGTTGATGGAGCCGCCCACCACGTCGGTAGACATCGTGGGCGGCGGCTGCGTGGGTTGAACCGGTGTTTTGGTCGGCTGATTCGGCGCAGATTGCGCGGACGCAGCGCTCGATCTCTGCGTTGCAAACACAACGATCGCGCCGATGGCGAGAACCACTCCGCTGATGAGAAGAGCGGTTTTGGCGGGCGGCGACATCTCCATCGACTGCATTTGGAAATGTTCTCACATGCGGACGTCGCCGACAACGCTCATCGTACGAACGGCTTCTCGACGAACGTGACGCCGTCGGGCGCGTGTCGCTTGAGAAAACGCATCATGTCCGCACGACCAACAGGATTGAGAGAGTGAATCGTAATATCCTTCACCCACTTATTGTTCTCCGCCATGTAGAGAAGAACGTCGTACCCTGTTTTCTCCTTGAACGAGTCTCTTGGGATGCTGGCGTCTGCTGCGACGGCGTATGCTCGGTACCTAGATCGTGATCGAGTGACACGTGCCCAACGGAATGCTCTTCCAGTAACCGAACGCATTCGTCGTAGGTTTTCGCCCACAAATCGTAACCCCAAGGCGACATTCGGACATCATCGAGCCAGAGGCGCATTTCAAATCTCGAGCCCTTCGGAACGAAGTTTTGCGGTTCTGATCTCGAGTATTTTTGAGAGAAGAGCTACGGCGGGACGCCGGCCCTCTTTTTCAGCAACGGCGAGACGAGCTCGAGTTGCAGCGATACCCCATGCAAGCGACGGTCTTTTGTCGTCGCATTGTCCAAGACGGTAGAACCGGAGCACGTCGTGTTGGACGCTCTTCGGTACGAGCAACCAGTGTTTCAAACACATCAACTTCGTCGGTTTCGTCGGCACGTTGCAGCCAATGGCGTGACAGTGGTGCAGGCTCACGATTTTGATCTCCAGATCACGTACGCCAAAACGACAACGACCGCGAGAATTGACGCGCCCGCGAGCCAGGGTTCGAGGGTCTTCAACATTCCGGTTAGTCCCACCAAAGACGGACTATGGCGCCGCCTTTGAGATCGTTGATACCGGTCTCGTCTCTTCGATTTGGTGTTTCACGGATACGACGTCCGCCACCACTCTTGGGTAGATTCAGATGGAATTCGTCCGGACTGTTGGGACCGTTTAGGATGAAATTGGCGAGTGCAAAACGCTGCTCTTTGTTGATTGGCATCTTTACGAAGAGTGTGTCCGATTCTGCACCTGGCATACCAGGCGACGTTCGTATGTCGGCCACGATAACTTTGACTGCCCCAAGTTTGTAGAGGTCTTTGACGTATTTGGCGGCGTTTTCGGTTTTCTGAAACATGTTGACACCGAAAGCGTATGCATTCGGGTTGTCGTTGAGCCATTTCAGCGCTTCGGGTCGGCCCGTTGTTGCGACGGGTCCTTTGCCGGGTCGTGGAATGGTCCACGGATCGGGCGCGGCAGTCCTCAGCGCCGCTCGCGCTGGAGGCGACTTGAGAAACCACCAAGCAGCAGCGCCAGCAGTACCGAGAACGAGAAGTCGAACCAGCGGTTCCATACGCCGAGCGTATCACTCACTCGACTTCACCGACAACTTCCGCATCGATCAAGATCGGCAAGCCGCAGACGGTGCACCGATCCCATGGATGTTCGCTTTCCGCGACGTACTCCGGGACGATATACGTCTGTCCCTCGCAGGCGTCTGCTTCGGCTTTCTTTCGAATGCACGCTTTTCGTTCGATTCGTTTGAGCACAGCTCACTCCTCTAATTCGGTTCTGCTGCCAGAATCTCTTTCGCTTTTCGCATGGCGCTTCTCAGTCGCCTCAGATGCTCTCCTTCGAACCCGACCGTTGGCGAGACACACTGTTTGCATCGCTCCGCGTCGCCCATAATCGCCACAATCTCAGCGAGTACGGACCGCAATCAGCGATCACTCATCTTCGTACTTACGAACCCATGCCGCGACCGCTGCTTCTGTCGCGGACATTCCTGTTTCGACGAGCTGCTCGAAACGAACAACGCCTTTTTGCAAGCTCTTACGAATCCGTAACGGCACCAGATCTTTTTGCTTGATGCCTTTTTCTACGGTCGCTTCGATTTGTTCGACGTGGGCATCACACAGTTTGTTACGACGACCATCGCTCCAAATGGCCACTTGTGTCGCATCCGAATAGCAAAAATGATTGGTAAGATCTTTTGCCTCGCACATGCTCATGATTGCCTTCCTTTCCGAATGCGCGTCTTCCGATCTGCGTGCTCGAACATATCGATAGGAAGTACGGTAGGCTCGACATCTCGTTTTACATCGAACTGTACAGCGAGCTGCCCAAAGGCCGAATCGCCGTCGATGACTTCCGCGACGCGCCAGGTGATCCTACGATTCACGAAACGGAGAATACCTCGCACCAACCATGGGTAACGTACGATTTCTTTTTCGGTGAAGCGTACACGGTCGCCTGGTTGAAAATCCTCGCTCATCGATCGCCTCGGATCAATTCGCTCCAGGCATACTCACGGGAACGGCAGGCTGCCTTGCGCGCGACGCGCGCTCTGCGCAGAACGGACACCGATCGATGGCGTCGATGGCTCCAGCGCGCTCCTCGACACGCGCAAGCCTCCAGCCGTACGATTCGAGAAGCGGAACGCCGGCAACCCCGTCCACACACTGCTGAGAATCGCACTCGTCGCAAAGAATGATGGCGGCCATCGCGCGAACGTAGCCACGTGTCTTCCGTGACGCAAGACAATCGGGTACGTTCAGAGCATGCGTCCGAGACCGATGCGTCCGCGTACGATTTCGATGCATTCGAATCCGCGCCCGAACCCGATCGATCCAACTCTCGGTAAGATCGCGGCAGCATTCGTGATCGGTGGCGTCGCCGGCTGGGTTCTTGAAAACATGATGTGGTCCGGACGAAACTCGAAGCTTTTCGGTGGCAGGCCCATCCCGTTTCTTCCGGTGTATGCCTTCGGCACCGCTGCGGTCGTGGCCGCTGCGCCGCACCTCCAACAAGTACCTGTTCTTGCACGAGGCGCCATTTACGCCGCAGGACTTTCAGGCGTCGAGTACGTCGCATGCGCAGCGGATCGGTCGCTCGGGCCGCCCGCGTGGGACTATCAAGGTTCGTGCGTGGATTGGCCGCACGCGGCGATTTGGGGCTTGCTTGGGCTTACGGTAGAGAGGGTTTCGAATCCGCCAACGGAACCATCACAACCAATGAACGCAGATCCGACACGTCGCGTTGGCACCTCTGGCAACGTCGTCCCTCGGTAAATAGGGAGCCCAGCACTTCATCATCGTCACGCTTGCATTCGGAGCAAATGATGAGGCGTTCGGTACCTAGTGACGCAAACCAATGCTGTTGTTTGTAGCTGGGCATACGGGTTCAAACTTCATGATGTTCGGCGGATCTTGCGTGAAGCCGACGCCGACACGTACAGGCATCATACGACTTCCAACGCGAACGCCGTGTCTCTTCGCCCATCCCGCGTTCGTTTCGAGGATGTACTTCACAGGCTTGTCTACGCCACGAATTTCATCGCTTCGAGGAACGAGATTTTCGACGATGCCAACGACCACGCCGTGTCCGTCCATGAAGACGCCGTCGAGCGGGATGAAAGTGTTGCGCATCCAGAGGCTTCGCTTGCTAGACGTCGCGTATACGAAGAGCATCCCGCGATCTTCGGGCATGCTCTGTCGATGCATGAGTCCGCGTGCCTGATGCTGCGGCGTACGCACGACTTCGGTTTCGACGCTCGAACCATTGTCGAACGTGACGACGTAATCGGTCGGCTCGTACGGCATGCCGCTCGGGCCACCGATCGCCCGCCACCAAGTGTCGTACGTCGGGAAGCCGATGCTCTTGGGCTTGTCTGGCGGAGCGCCCAAGCCCACGCCGGCTACGCCCGCCTGCTCGGGGTTGAAGACTTCGGCGTCGTTGAAGTAACCCATCCCAAGAAAATTGTCGGCAGAGAGCTCGCGACGACCTCGAACCACCGCGCCCGCGCTAGGACCGGCGTTGCCTTCGATGGTTTGGAAGCTTCCGCTCCCAAGATTGGCTTCGACCACGCCGATGTGGCCCATGTAGGAAGCGACGGGGCCACGCTGCCAAACGGAGATCATGCCAGGCTGCACGAGCTCGGGATACCTCCGCAACGTATTCGCATCGATCCAGTCGACTTTTTTGTTCGACGCATTCTGGAACTGAAGCATCGTGTCCTTGGCGCCAGGTGATCCTTGAATCGGAGGCTTCACACTGAAGTCTTGCGCCGCTTCGTGGATCCAGGTCCCGGTGGCGACCGCGCACCAGTTGACGGGGTACGTGATGCCGTACGTTAGCAGCATGCGTTCGACACGGCCCGAGCCATCGACTTCGGTGACGCCGACGTCTTGCTGGGCTCGAGCGAGGACGTCGCGACCGAATCGTGAAGACGTAATTTGCTGTTTACGTGATTTTGCGAACAGGATGATGGCGCCAATGCCAGCAATGGCGGCACCGGCGGCGATGAGTTTGGTTTTCTTCGGGATCTCTTGCCAACGAGGGATGCGCGGCAGCGGATTTTCGCAGCCAATTGCCTTACCATTGAGAAACGCGTTGACGCATCGGCCGCGCTCATCAAGGACTCGCGCTGGATTCGGATTGCGAGGATTTGCAGTCGAAAAATCTTTCGCGTATTGTTTTGCTGCCCGAATCGCGTCTTCCGAAAGAACGTGCTGCGTGGCGTAGCCACCTATTTTGAACGTCTTCGGGAGCTCACCAGGCTGTTTTGTCCATCCGTACACGCACCACATCAGATGGTGCTTGAGATGGCATGGAGCGACTCTGACTTCGTACTTCGGCCACGAATCGCTAGTTGGCGTATACGGATTCGACCGTTCGCCGCTCTTGCGGCGTTTGGGCATCACGTCACCGCGTTGACGAAGTCATCGATCATACGTTTGGCGTTATCGAGCGCCTCGTCCGACGAGCTTCCGATCGCCGAAATCTGCTTCGTCTTCGCGCCAGGCCCAGGCGGCGTCCACTGGAAATCCGCCGACCATTTCGATGCGCCGCCGATGAAAATCGGCTTGAGGTGAATTGCGACACCCTTGTATGCGACGTCGCTCGGTTTGTCGCCGCGTGTTACGAGCCAGATGATGAGTCCGAGAACGACGGCGCCGCCACCAACCGCGATTCCAATCTTCGCGGGCTTGGAGAGATTCTTGAGGTGCTCGATGGTATTCGGCGTGTTGTAGCCGCCTACGCCGTGCGGGCTCCAAGAGACATTTTCGCGAAATGCCATTCCCTCGGAAGCGCAGCTCGCGCACCCAGCAGAGGCTCGGGCCTTGCGCGAAGAGCGTCGACGACGAGGATTGGCGAGCGCGTAGGGATGCATGAACAGATCTTAGCCGAGTTTTTTCGGATCCGAAACATTTTTCATTGTCGGAACGCAAGACGATCACGTGTAGTAAATCTGAGGCTCCTGCCCGAATATTGGATACTGTTCCTTGGGCTGCGGCATCAGAGGATCGACGGCTTTGGCGATGAAGTAGACGCCCGTGCCGACGAAGACCATCGAGAGTATGAGCATCCCCGCGCGAACGACGTCCGGGAGAGGGTTCTCGAGTGAAGGTTCTCCGACCTCGGCGCGTCCTTCCTCTTTTGCGTGTCGTTCGAAATACCTACGATCGACAACGGCGTAAAGAAGATGTCCGAGCCTTTTTCCTCCACTGGGTCGAAATTCGATAACCACGAATTTCGGCGTTTCTTTGACAATGGAGCCAGCGATTTTCTTGCTTCCGACAGCGACTTCTTCTCCGTGTGAGGTTCGGAGCTCTACGAAGAGAGAATCGTATGGAACCGAAACATGAGCCCCGACAACGATCTTTCCGCCGATGGTACTAATGAGTCGATCGATGTGCAGGCGCGCGCTCAAAACCGCTGCCGCGCAGCTCGTCGATTCGCACCGAAGAACGCCCGCATCCGCGAGCGGGTACACGTCCCGAACCGCGCGGATGTCGTAACACCACACGTGCCTCAGAGGTGTGTAGTACGCGGTGAAAGGCACGTTTCGGTAGTTGTACTGACCGCACGTGCCGCGTTGCGCGGGGTTCTTCCGCATCACGCATCCTGTGGCGGGAACGGCAGCGGAGGCAAGCGCGTAACGCCCGTATGGGCCTCGAGCGTGCCTTTGGGGCCGTCGTGAATGGGTGGCGGCGCAGGTGTCGTCGTGGCGGTCGCTGTAACGGGTCTGCAATCGCCTTCGTGATTCGGAGCGAGAACGCAGCGCCAACGACCGTTGATGGATTTGCCGCAGAGATTGTCCATGGGATTTTCCTCTTCGGGCATGATCTGCGCCTTGAGCTCTTCGGGCTGAAAACGCTTACGGCGTTCCGCGAGAATCCGATCGGCCATCTCGACCGCGAAGACGACGGGATCGGTCATCGGCTTTTCTTTGTCACGAAGGAACGCGAGCGCGTGGCCGATGTATTGATCCCATGCACGAGGTTCGTCGAGCACGACGTTCGACGTGCTGCTCGTACCCATCATGCCCTTCAGCGCGTTGATGTACGGAGCCATGTACTGCATGATGTCGCCGTCTTCGTTCATGGTTTGCAGATTCTAGCACGTGAACGATTTGCGTTGACGTGAAGAAATCGTCACCAACTACGATCCGTTCAACTTCCGCAACTCTTCGCCCATCCCTGCGATGTGCGCATGAGCGCGAGCTGAATCTCCAGCGGCGATGGCTTCTTCGGCATGGGCTGCGTGGAGTGAGATCGAAGCGATCAGTCGTTCTCGTGGAGAAAGACCGGTCTGAAATCTCATCATGAAATCCGAGACGTACCCTAGCGCGTGCTCGAACCAGGCGATCTCGTTCGGTGTCATGGGTGAATCGTAGGCGTCGTCCGTGACTTCGTCTACGTTTTCGATTATCCACGCTCCATGACGCGTGAACAGCTCGTGGAGCTCACAGGGGATGATGAGCTTCTCTTCGCGGACGGTTTCGACGACGCCATTCTCGGCGTCGCAGGACGATGCGGAAAGCCGCCAGTTGTCGTGTATGACCGCGAGAAGTGTCTCGAGATTCTCATGCGCGACGGCGGATCGTACGAGGAAGCATCGGAGTATTTCGAATTTAACACGGCCGGCGCGTGGGTTGGCGAACGAACGCCGATGTACCTATCGAGACCGGAAGAAGGATAATTAGTTATCTCCGGTGTAGGTCGCGTCGTTCATGACCTTCATGCGCGACGGATCGAAATTGTAGCGCGCAGCATGCTCGTGGCAGGCGACGAGCCACTTTGCGCTGGCCGTTGTACCATCGGGTCGACGGAATTTCATCGCAGGCTCGTACTTCCACCAGTGAAGTCGATCGCATTCGTCGATATCGCCAGAGATCAAAATCACGTCACCGATTGCTGCGGGCGCTTTTTTTCAGCCGCATCAGTCGTCCTCCTCACCATCGTCCTCGTCCGCATCGTCGAAATCTTCCTCGACCTCGTCATCCTCATCAGCCTCGTCGTCGTCTTCGTCCGCTTCGTCGTCCTCTTCCTCTTCTTCGACAGGATTCTCTTGCGGATACCTGTCGGCGATGAGATCGCGCGTCGCGCGAGCCACGCGCTGAAGGTCGCAGACGAAGAGCATGGCGTTTCGACCTTTGTTTTCTTTGAGCGCGTCGCTGAGCCCGAGAATATCGTCACGCATGCGCTTCATCAGCTTGCGAATTTCGCCCTTGGTCGGCTTGGCCATGAGGCCACGATACCATCTTATCGTTCGGCAAGAAATCTAGTTTCTTGCTCGTCGCCGGTGGAAGGATTTGCATGCGAAAAGAATAGCTTCTCGTGCATCGCTCTGGGCTTCGGCGACAATGCGTATCTTGCGCTCGAAAAGCCGAACCCACCGCGAAGGAACCCGTCCGCGCATTTGTAGCTCCTCAAGGCGCCCGATGGCGCGACCGAACGAGTGAACACCTGCATTGAACGATCGGATTGCCTCAGAGCGCTCACGATCTTCTTTCGCCGCGAGCCGTCGAAAGTACATCATGTCGAGCCACTCACGCGTTCGCTTGAAATGCTGCGCCGCGCCGGTGAGCTCGAGACTGGCTCGTCGGAGACTGTTCTCGAAGAACGGAGCGACAGGATTCTGTTCGTGTTTGCGTGCCGCCTCCGCGCCGCAATGGCCTTCAACGAGTTGGTTCGCAAGCGTAGCGGGCTTGACGCCGTACCCTGCCGCTTTGATCACCTCGTCTTCGTACTGATCGAAGAGAACAAGAGCTTCGAGAGGATTCATGCCGTAACGCGACTGAAGCGAATTGGCGACAGAGATGACGTAGCCAGCCGTTTCGAAGAGAACGCCGTTGGAGGGCCTGACCTCGCCAAGTTCTTCCGCATCAAGCACGAGAAGAGCGGTTTCGTCGGCGGGAACTCGTCTCAAGAAAAGTTGAATGACGTATACATCGTATCGATCGATAAGCCGTTTCGCTTCTTCAGGCGAAAGTCCTAGCTTCGTTTTCATCAAGACGGCAAGCTCGGCAACGTAAACCGAGATCAGAAAAAGCGGGACGTGCTCGCCGCGAAGTCGGATTGGATTACGCATATTTCGTCAAGAGCTCCTCGAAATAAACGTAGAGCGTTTTGGCGGCATCTTCGACGGTCACACCGCGTTCCTGCCATCCGATGACGGCGTCTTGGTACTCCTCGATGATTTCAACAGCGTCGTCAGGATGGAGATCGTAGCGATCGGTCAGGAGGTTGGCGACATCGATTACGTAGGTTTCGAAATACTGAACTGGATTCTTTTTTGTGACGACGATACTGATCGTGCTGTTGCAAGAACAATTTCGGAGCTCGAGCACTTCGACGCCATCGCCGACCACATCGTAGTTGGCCGCGACGAGTGGAAGTTTTTTCCATGCGGCTCGTGTGTAGGATTTGCCGCAGCAACTACAGATTTTGATGATGGGCGCAGTCATGGGAGCACGAGAAGCTTTCGTGCGGCGTCACGGTTGGTTTGGGTAGTCAAGCCGCGTTCTGCCAGGGCGTTATCGAGCGCGCAGCCAATTTCGTGATTGGGACGATTCGCATGACACAACGCACATCTGTCTTCGTGCGTCCATTCGAGAAGAAGTAGCGCGGTGCTCGTGTACTCCATGGCGTCAAGCTTGCGGCGCAGGTGTTGCGGTTACTGGATGGCGCACGCCTCCCAGGAGCGCAATCGCGAGAGGCACACCAAATCCAAGCCCTGCTGTCGTGAGAGCGGTTTTGCGCCATTTTTCGGAGAACGCGGCGACAAGAAGACCTGCGGCGCCGGTCGCGATCCAGCCCATGACGCCACCGCCGATCATGGCAAGGCCGCGCCAAACGGACGGCTCATTGCGCACGTACACGTAAACAGCGGTAGCGCCTACGACCGTTCCGGCGACGAGAGCGCTCGTCGCAACGACGGCCGTACCAACGGGCGAGGTCGGTGGCTCGATGGGGTTCGTTTTCTCGTAGAGGTACGGCGAGTACGTGTACGACTCGAGGGTACGGAACTGTTTCTTGTGTCGCTTCTTAGGCATTGATTGCTCACGTGGTTAGTGCGGCCCTGTTCCCACGTCTCCTGCGAGAATCATGGTCGAGATAGCGGCGGGTATGAATCCTACGATCGCGCCAGCGGCGGCGCCTACTCCAGCCGCAATATCACTATCGTTTACTTTACCCGCAACAAGAGCGCCGAGCGCGGAGAAGGTTGCGAGGCTACCGCCGAATAGCGCCCATTCGCCAGCGTTCGCCAGCTTGAGACCCGTGGAGCTGGCCACGTAGGGATCTTCGGTTTTTCTTTTGGAGACGCCCACGCGTACAAGGACGTACCCGACAACGACAGCCGATACGCTGCCGATAAGGGCAATCGTCGTGATTTTCTTCGCGGTATCCGTGAACGGATTTGGAGTCTCGTAGAGGTACGGCGAATGCGTATACGACTCGAGCGTGCGGAGCTGTTTCTTTTTGCGTTTCATTTGGGAACTCCACGGAAGATCCACGCCCAGAGCAAAGCGTTTCCACCAAATCCGGCTACGGCAGCCGCCTTGCCGGCCATTTGGTATTGGTTGCTGGTCGCGGCCACGACAGTACCGAAAATACCTGCGACGGGAAGCCCAACGTAAGCGCCGCCTGTGATGCGCTCCACGACGTACGCACTCGTCGGAGCGGTTGTATTTTCTGATCTCCATTGCGCGTAAGGATGGCGCAGCACAGAAATGACGCTGCCGACGGCCACGACGGCTCCCACGATCGCAACGCCGAGCGCGATGTTCTCGACGGTGGTGGTGACCTCGGAGCGGTCACCCGGAAGAGTCATGTCCTGAGTCATCTTCATGCCCGAGGCTGTGGAGCCGTCGTTGTTGAGAGCGCCCATCCAAACGCTTTGCTGAGCGGCGGCAACGGCAAGTCGCTCGTCGGCCACAGCTCGTAGCGAAAACGCGTCGGATCGGTGCGATCGTCCGGCGGCCAATCTTCCGGCAATTCGGAGAAGGAAATCGTGCGTCCCATGGAGACAACCGGTAAGGCTACCTGAACGTTGGTGGGAAGCGACAAACGGTAGACGACGTTCGATTTCAGCGTAATTCCGTTCGACAGATTCAGCGCGAACCACTTTGCGTTCGCGTAATACGCGTCGACCGCATCGTTGAAGCGCTTGATGATGCCACTCTCGTTGGTACGCGTGTAGATTCCAGCCTTCTGGCCATTGATCGCGTAGACGGCGATCCATTTCTCGGGATCGTCAGGATCCTGGCCGATGGTTGCGGTCACGCCACGGTAGGTGATGTGGTACGGCGCCTTTTGCGGAATGGTGCTTGGCGGAAGCGGTACGGGACCGGGACCGGGGAGAGGTTTTGCCGCTGAGGTCGCCTTGTTTCCGCTCATCGCGAGCGCGATACCGCCCGCGAGAAGTACGCCGCCGCCGATGAGCATGATGCCGATTTGCGCGCCGGGAGGGAGCTCCTTGAACTTGTCGACGATTTTCATCTTAGACCCAACTGCGAATAATTGTGGATCGTAGCCATTCATCTTCGTCAACTGGTCGATATTTCATGTACGTCGACTCGAGTTCTTCTGGCATCCATCCGCCCCACGCGTAAGCATGTATGAAACGAGCGCGATAAGTAGAGCCGTCCGCCAGTTCGACAAGAACAGTTCTGTCCGATCTCTCGTCTTCTACAGCTACGCCAAACTCTCCATCGCCCACCGTGTAATCAATGCGATAATCTCGCGTGAACTCGACCAGATCGCCACGCTTTACGTTTCGAGCGGGATTTGGTCGTCTCATTCTTGCCCCTGTGCGCGGGATGGCGGTTTTCACCGTCGCCGATATGATTGGTGCCGCAATCGATAGTCCGTAAATCAGCGCCGCGACGCCGCCAACGACAGCCACGGCAGTCGTCACCACCTTCAGCGTACGAATCAGATCGTTTTCGGGCGGTTTGTAATTCGGGCTTCGCGGATCGGTATCGAGAAGCGGCGGTAGCTCCGGCTCCGTAGGCGGGCACGAAAGTCCCATCAGGACTCGACGCCAGTTGTTGTAACGCGCTTCGAAATCTTGCCCTTCGTGGATGAGCTGGGTGTCACCGCAAAACGGCAGCTCCGGCATCTTTCCGGTGAACCAGTTGTTGAAAGCGATCAGGTCGAGCTTGAATGCCGTTTTCTGGTCGAGCGAGATGCGAGGACAATCTTCGATGTCCGACTTGAGCGACGTCCACGGCCCGATCAAGCGACGTTTGTAGCCGAGCACCGAGTCGACGTCGCAAACCGAGCCGCCGACGCCGCCAACGCCTGTTTGGAGATTGCTCATACGCGCCTCAGGAGTTTCGTATGCCGCACGAATCCTTCGTAACCGCTCTTGTCCCATCGGACGCGCGCCACTTCGGTTGGTACATTGTCGACGCGCTTAACCCACACCTTCGTGACAACGCCGAGCCAATCGCTACGGTTGTCGGCCCAGCCAACATGATCTCCTGGTTTCAATCCTGAACGCATGATTTTCCGCCGTACGGGATTCGCGACCAACACTTTCATGAAGCCGCGATCGTTGACGATCGCGTGCACAGCGAAGGCGGGCGCCATGTTCTGTTCGTAGGCTCTGGCGATGGCGGAGGTGTATACCTGAATGAGTCTAGCGGCCTGAGATCGCGTTGTACCTTGATACAGAAGAAGATTCAGGACTTGTTTTCTGTACTGAGCGTAACCGAGATCGGTCTCTGGAACCGGATTCGCCGCGACAACGCCGCGTGGAAATTGTTTGTACGGCTCCCAGTGCGTGCGCTCTGATTTTCGAACAATGGCGACGTTCGGCCATTTGTGCAGAAGACGGTCCACGAGACGATCGTACGAGCCTGTTTCTTCGTCCTCGTCTTCGGGGCCGACTTGCAAACCCGTAAACGAACCGTCGCTGAAGTATGCGCGGTACTTGTTCTCGTAACGCTCGATGTAGACAATAGGGCCGCCCGTGATCTCGCGGCGACCGGAAGCCGGATTCGACGAACGCGTGCGCGTCATCGCGAAATAGATGCCGTATCCGATGCCGATGCTTCCGAGAAGTGCGAGCGCTACGTACGCGGCGGTTGGGAAGCCTTTCTTGATCGTGACATCGGCAGCCTGAAACAAGTTGAGATCGGCGTCGCTGCCGATCACGGGTTGCGGCATATTGGAATAGTCAATCGGTTTGCTCTGCGCCGATTGCAGTCGGTTGTTTAGGTCTTGGAGATCTCCCTTTACGAGCTCGCCGCCAGTATGTCCGTCCCAATTTTTACGGATAGAACGAAGTACCGCGTCCCATTGTATTTGTGCAGGGATGAGGCGGTCGTCCAGCGGAACTGCTTTTGCGGCGAAAATGGCCGCCTCTGCTTTCGCGTGCGCGCCGTCGTACCGAAAAAGAAGAGCCTTCCAATCGGCCAGCCAATCTTGTTGCGCTGACGAATCCTTCGTCACCCATGAGGGCTCGAAGGCTTTGTACGCTTTACCGAGTTGGTCTAACGTGTAGTCTTTCGCTTTGATCAAATCGCGGAGCTCCGCGATGGAAGCGAAATTCGCGACCGTGCCTACGCCGGCAGTTTTTGGCGTATCGAGCGGGAAGAGACAAGGCTCACCCGTAGGAGTGACGCACGTGCCGCAATAGAGCGTCATGAATCCTTACCAATGGCGAGGGCCAAAGATAGTTGCAATTGCGCTTATTCCAAATAATGCCAAGAAGAACGTCATCCAAGGATGTTCACTAATCCACCCGCCCATGCCCTCCGGATTCGCGCGGTACATCTCCATCATCGCCGCGCTCGGCTGCATGTGGCGACCCGCGAGATTTATCGCGCGTACGTTGCTCGTTTGCATCGGGCGTCCCGCCTGCGCCGCTCGCTGGGCGGATACGCGAAGAATGCGGCCGACGAGAGTGTTGGCTTTGCTTCCACTCATTCGCGACGCGCCGGCTGGATCGGAAGTCCAACCTACGTCTTTTCCGTAGAAAGTGGGGCCTGCGGGTGTGCTCGCGACGACGATCCAGGAATCCATTTCTGCACCTCTTCGGGACAAAGTATCACAAGACCGAGACACGAGATCGATCGAAAACGCTGGTTATTTTTGCATGACAACTCTATCTTTCGCTCATGCGAAACATAGGGGAGCAACTCATGAAAATTCTCGAACGAAAATCCGGCAACCAAAACGCGGTGGACGTGGTCAAAAACCTCGACATCAAGGACGTTCAAGATGTCGAGTATATGCGTTTCAACATCGGGCTTCCGATGCAAGACGCGGACATTGCAAAAACGTTCGGTGAAGAGTTTGATCTCGGACAGGACTTTCGCCACGTTCCCGGCGGTGTCGACCACGCCGAGTCGTCCTTGGTCATGAACGGCATTCTTCAGCAGGACACCCTCGTCGTGGGGTTGCGCTTTCACGCGTTCGCCGATGCTGAGTCGTTTGTTGTTCGTGGCAAAACAACCGGCGGCAAGCCGGCGCTTTTTGAGTACGGGCTGCCGGCGTGGCGTGCGCTCGCGAGCATGGTGCACGCGTACGGCCTGCGCTTTCAGGTTTCCCAGCGATATCTGCTTGTGGATGATCCGCTCAGCCAGATTCTTTTCCTCAAGCAGCCAGAGAGCTTCAAGCGCGATCCGATGGAGGAGCGCGAAGTCGTCATCAAAAAACACGTTGAAGAGCTGAATGCCCGTCTTCAGCGATACGGAGCCGCCGAGCTCTTCGTTCCCGAAAGCTTCGTTACGAAGATTTCTCCCATCGACAAGCAGTTCGTCGGTATCGGCGCCACGGAGCCTTTCTACAAGCTTCCCAAAAAAGCGCTTCTCCCAGCAGGTATCCCGATGGGACTTCTTCTTAATGCGCACGACATGCAAGCACTTGGAGAAATGCAGTCTCATCTTTCGGCCTCGGAAGGAAAAGGCGGAGCATCCGTTCCTTCCGATGACGTCACCGTTTTTCGTGCGGGCCGCATTCGTCTCGATTTTGGACTCATGGGCTGCGTCGTCCCACGCGGAGACATGCTCAACCAACTTCTCGAGATGGAAGACGTGCTCGACGTGTGCGGACGAAGCACGAGCGCGCTCAACGAAATTCATCGCCAGCGTCGTACCAACGAACAATGATGCGTATTCTTCTTTTGACGGTTGTCGTAATCGTCGTCGGCGCATGCACGCCGCACCTCCCTCTGCGCGATTTTCTCTACTATTTCCCGCAGCACGCTTACGCGATCAATCCGACGCAGATGACGCCAAAAGGCATTCGTGTTGACGCTGGCGGTCCTATTAATTTGAAACGTATCGATCGCGTTGTTGACGCGGTCGAGGCGTGCGTCACGAAGACATTCGGAACCCCGCCGAAGTTACCTGACGTCTACAAGAGCGCGACGGGCGCTTCGTGCGTAGGGCTCACGTTCCCGCTACCTTTCGAGCGATCGAAGTTCGTCATTAAAATCGCTCGTGATTGGAAGTTGAGCGATGACGGAACGCAGCAATTGTTGCCGCTCGACGCCGGACATGGGTGTGAAGCAAAGGGACAGAAACCACCTTGCATGTGGCGCGCGATTATCGTCGACGAACCGTTGACGATCGTCGTACCTCCGTCGATGTATCTTCTCCCTGACGATTTGCTGAGATTGAACCTCGGATGTTTGAATCCTTGGTTCGAGCAAGCAATGGCTGTATGCGCGATGCCGCAAACCGGCGCGCTCGACGACGGAACGGGTGACTGATGAAAGACACAAAAAATGAATACGAACGAAAAAGGCGCGCGGCGAAAAGGGCCACAGATCTTGCGCATCGCCTACGACGCTCGGGACGGATGACGGAACGGGCCCTTGACGATTGGTAACTTCTTTCGTTTTCAAACGGCAAGTGATACATCTGGTGCATGCGCCGACACAGAGACGAAAGTATTCGCCGACCGGAAATTGATCTCGCGATAGCTCGAGCGAATTCCGCAGCATCTTCAGCAGCAGCCGAGCAGACGACGTTTGTATTTCGTCCAGGCGGGGCAGCATTCAAAAACGTCTACACGAGTTGGGCAGCGCTTGTCGCGGCGGCTGCGGCCGTTCAGGGGCCTCGTATCGTTGAATTCGATGACACGTTTATGGCGTGCGTGATCCCGGCAGGTGTCTGGAATTTCGGTCCCATTGAAGACGTGACGTTTTTCGGAGTGAACGCCGGGACTGTAGCTACGATCGCGGATGGCGCGACGTTGATCGGGTTCTGGCGAGGGCTCGATCTTCAAATCGTCTACCTCGGCACTGCGACAGCGTGTATCGCGGCCAAACCGCTTAGCCTTTACACGTTCGAGACATGCAACGTAGCAACTTTTGGGGGCCAGCCGTTTATTCGTAACTCGTCAGGGTTCTTCATCGGAATCGTCATGTTCGAGCTTGCGCAAGCCGGCGGTTTTGGGAGCGGCGTCGTGTTCGATAACGCGCTCGGCTTCATCCAGTTGCTTGCGTACGGTGACAGCTTCATTGGCGCAGGTGCTCTCAGCGGAGTGACCTTCTTCGTCAACAGCGCGTCGCCGTCCACGTCAATCAGCCTCACGCAACCAGGCATCGTCGGCGGCCTCGTACCCGGTGGCAACTATTTCCCCGAGAGCAAGCCGGTCAACACGATCGTCATCGATTCGACCGTGTTCGATCCGAGAGGAAATGTATTCAACACGTTCGCGCAGGCTGTCGGCTTCGCGGCGCAGTTTCAGGGACCACGCACCTTCGAGTTCCGAGGCGCCGCGCCCGTGATCGCGCCAGGCGCCTACAATCTCGGAGCGGATCCGGTTCGTTTTCAGGGCGATCGATGGATCACCACGACGCTCTCGATCGCGAACGGAGTAACGTTCGCCGGCACGGCTTCGATCGGGTTCGCGGACATCGGTATCAACTGGTTTGGTGCGGGCGCGACTCCGCTGATCGACGTAATCGATATTCGCACATTTATCTTCGACAACGTGAGCTTGAGCAACGTCGGCGCTGGCGCCACGGCTCCGTTCATTCGGTCGAGCGGAGCAGGGATCGCCGTCATCGACATGCTACGCGCCTCGCAGATTTTCCCGAGCGGTGGCGGTGGCGCGCAATTCGCGTCCACCACGCTCGGCGCGTTCACCGTCATCAACGCCTACGATGCGTCTGTCATCGGAATCAATTCGCTCGCGCAGAGCGGCGGCGGCTTCGTCGGCGTGAATCAAACAGATGGCGCGAACGTGAACCTGCCACAAGCCGGAATCCCTGGCGGACTTGTGGTTAATACAAATCTTTTTCTCAACGGAACCACGGATCGTATGAATGGGCCCGGTGGCGGCTCGCCTGCGCTTCAAGCAGGAACTACCACGCTTGTCGCAGGTGTTTCCCCTGCGATTTCTGCGATTATCACGGCAAGCAGCAAGATCGTTGGCTTCGAGCGAACAGACGTCGGAGCTGCCGCGACAACACGCTACGCAGCACTCTTCGTCGATCGCGTGATCGGTACCCCAGGCAGTTTCAAGATCACCGCGCTAAATGGCGCGGGCGTAGACGCCGCGAACGGCGCCGATGTGGACTGGATGATCGCGAACTAAGGATCAATCATGAAAATCTACCGTAATAACCAGCTCTGCGAGCTCCCCGACGGCAAACCGAACGACTTCTCGACGAAGGCGGAGGCGCAGAAATATCTCGATGGCGTACTCGACAAGACCGTCCAGATGGCGGTGCGTTTCACGCGCAATCCGCAAATTGAGGCGACGCTGCGGGCAGGATACGAGATTCGCTAATGGTTCGTCATAGAGATGAAAGTATTCGTCGTCCAGAGATCGACCTCGCGATTGCTCGCGCGAACGCTGCCCTGTCTGGCGGATCATCAGGCGGATCGGTAGCGCCTGTCATCGCGCCTGCGTTCGTCGTTGATCCGATCAACGGCAATGATGTCACCGGAACGGGCCTTCCCGGCAACCCCGTCAAGACAGCGGCGAGGCTTTACGCCATTTGGAGCGGTGTCGCCGGCAACAAGCCTACTATGATTCCGACAGGTGGTGTCTGCACCGTAACGTTTACGAGCGCGCCGCCGACCACTGATCCGATTGGTATTCTCGCCAATGTTTTTGTTCAGGGCGGACTCATCATAAAGGCTCCGGCATCTACGGTTGCGGCTGCCGACACGATCTTGGCGATCACGCATGTACTGAATCGCGGTCAGGGAACTGCGCAGCCGTGGACGATCACGGGTACAGGCATCGCGAACTACACGCCCTTCATCAACAGTATGATGAAGAACATCACGCGCGGCACCATCGAGTGGATTCCGGCGACCGATCCGGTAGCTGGCGTTTCGAACGCCAGACTCACACAAAACTTCAACGCGCTCGCGGCGCCCTCATTTTTCGCGGTTCCGGTTATCGGAGCTGCGCCACAAGCGGGCGACAGTTACCAAATTCTCACGTTGCCGACCGCCGTATTCGGAGCCGACACGTACACGCAGGGAGTGCCTAATCAGTTTGGCGAGGTCGTCTTCTACGGATGGGACTTTCTCACCGGCAGCTTCGGCACGTCGATTATCGACAGCGATGCTACTGGATTCATTGCGTTCTCCGAATGTCGAATCGGAACGAACATGCAATTTCGTGGAGTCGCCGCTCTCACGCTCAATTGTTGGTTCACGCGCGCACCAGAAATCAGTTCGCAGGGATCGTCTAGGTTTGAACCCTCTTTTCTAGGCGGAGGTTCCGTCGGTGGACTGATCATCAACGAGAACGGTTCGCTCGACGGTGACTTCTACATCAGCTTTGGCAACTTCAACAATGACGCGGGCGCACTCATCGTCAAAGGTCGCGCGACGCTTGGTACCGTCGGCTTGTTTTGCGAGTTTCCACTTCAAGGAAACGCCATCTTCGTGGACGCCGATGCAACTGTTACACAGAAAAGCATCTTCTATGGAGCAACCGTTCAATACGGTCTCTTGAGCACTACAGCACCGACGATTGGGCGCGCAATAAGCATTCAGCCCGGAGGACACTTCGACTATCTACCTCCAGCAACGTTGTCGCTCGGCTTCGCGACGACGACGCCGCTTGTTGTCGGCAACAACGTAAACAACGCATTTCTTGGTTTTTCGGCATCGATTTTTAGCGGTGGTTATACCGTTGCTCAGCTCAGCACGAATAACGCGATTTTCGATACTGCGACGGGCGCGTATCTTGGTCCCATCACAACGCCGAACTCTGGATTCCGTCAGATCGATCAGGTCATCGGTGGATCTGGATTGTTTGGTGACGGTTCCGATGGCTTTGCCCAGTTCGACGGTATTGCCGTGCCGGCAGGCTCGACGTTGCTAGCGGGCAATTACACACTCACGCGCGATGTTTTCTACACGAACTGTGATTTCGGCAACGGTCCCACGATGAACACCAACGGGTTCCGTATACGCTGCACAGGCCAGTTCTTGTTGAAGATCACGCCCGCGTCCGTCATCTTCTGCAACGGCGCAAATGCTGTTGCGAGCGTCGCAGGCGCAGGCGCACCGGCTGGTTCGCTTGCGGGCGGAACCAATGGAGGCGCGGGCGGAGTGGCAGGCGGCGGAGCAGGCGCGGCCGGCACGAACGTCACGCAGGGCATTCCGCACGCCGTATCCGCTCCAACTGGAGGCGCAGGCGGAGCTGGCGCAGGCGCGGCCGGTGCCGGCGGAACATACACTGCGGTCACAGGCGGTGGTGACGTGCGAGGTCTCCCTGAGATTGCGCATTGGGCAGTTCCTCAGATCACGGGTGCACCTCCGGCCCTCGCCCTCGTACCGTTGCAAGGCGGCGCAGGTGGAGGTGGCGGCGGAGGTGGCCCCATCGCCGCAGGCGGCGGTGGCGGTGGCGGCGCAGGTGTTGTGTGGATCGCCGCACGCATCCTCTCCGCTTTCGGCGGCATCTTTCAAGCTAAGGGTGGTGCTGGCGGTATTGGTGGCGCAGGTGCAGGCGGTGGCGGTGGCGGCGGAGGCGGCACAATCGTTCTCATCGGACCGCAGATCGCGATTGACGGCGTTGGGCTTGATGTCAGCGGCGGTGCCGGCGGCACCGGAGGAGCAGCAAGCGGTGCTGCGGGCTCCACGGGTAACGTGCTCCAGTTTTTCGTGACGTGAGGAGATTCTTGTGATCGAAATTCTCTACCAATGGCATCACAACGCGTTCGCTGACGATGCCGCTGCGGCAGCCAAGCTCATCGCTGTTCGCGTCGCGCAAGGTCATGCCAAGAACGACTATCAAGCCATCAAGCCACGTTCGGTGAAAGTGAAGTGCAACGGAAATCTCGTCGACACGTTCGACAACAGCACTGATGCACAACTGTTTGTTGATGAGCAGGTGAAGCAGTGTCCCGTATCCGTTCCTACGGCTTTTCTTCGCGGAGCAAACGAAGAAGACGTCGTACGCGCCTGGTATACGATCGAGTCCTAGCCGAGAAAGTGAGCCGCGATGACTCTTCGAGGAAGCCAGCGTGTCGGTTTTGCCGCGACCACCTACCCGATTCCGTCAAGCGTCGGCTCAGGAGGAACATCGTTTTTTCTTTCGCAACCTGTGTGGTTCGTTGATCCGCAGAACGTCTCCGGCCTTGCCAATGACAGCAACACGGGCGCGACCGCGCTCATGCCGCTCTTGACGAAAGCTGAGCTCCTGCGGCGCATCGGCGCCAAGAACGGCTCGATTCAGGTTCCCATGTCCGTCACGTTCCTGAGTGAAGAGCTTCCTGGGCAGGGAACGACAGACGAGATTGTGATCGATGTGGCGCTCTTCTCACTCGTGTGGACGATGCCGATGGCGGTGGTCGCGTCCGGGATGTTGACGGCGGCGACGCCGAAAAATCGCGCAGCCGGTGTTGCGGGACGTCAGACAGTGAGCGGCCCCAATATCAACACGAACGTCGGGCTTATCTTCGAGGACACGACGCTGTCGGCACAGTCCTTCATTCGCGCGAGCGCGGGCGGAACGACCGCTGTCATTTGCTCGCTCGTCCAGAACGTCAACCCGACTCCGATCAACCCGTTCGCGATCTTTGCGAACACCCAAGTTGATCCCGTCGCGACCAACACCTACCGCGTGCTTCGTCCGGGTCGCCTGAACATGGCGTTTGCGCAGGCCGTCAATGGGCTCGGAGGCGCGCTCGTCTTCGTGGACGCGGCGTTTCACGGGGATCCAGCATTCGCCGAACAATTCATCGGCATCTGTTGGACGGCGTTCTGTTCATTCGCCAACTTTTATCTTCCGCGTGCTGCGGAAGGCGCTGCGGGATCGGCGGCCAATTGTTTCGCTCCCGGTGGCGGTTTCGGCTCCGGCATAGGTACAACGATCCCATTCTACGAAGGCGGGGCTATACTGTCTTTCGTAGGCGGCACATTCTTCCTCGATGGGGATGTACTTCTTCAAGGCGCGAACAATCTGCAAAGTGACACCGCGTTCAGCTTGGCCTGTCTCGAAAATTTCTTCGTTGTTGGATTCCGTGCGCTAGGCCAAGGCGGCAACTACCGCGTGCAGAACGGCGACTACGGACCTCCGGTTCTGTGGGGCGACCGTATCTTCGTGTACCCGGAGACGAAGCTCTTCTGGCAGTACAACCGCACGGCCGTGCAGACGTTTTTGCTCGCGTCGCTACACATCGAAGCCAACGGGCCGATCAACGCGGGCGACATGGCTTTTGCGATCGATGTAGCCACGGGAAACAAGGCGGCAGCGCCATCTCAACGAGCGATCACGGCCGCGAACCTCGATACGCCCGTCGCGCTTGGCGGCTTCGCGCTAGGCGATTTGATCTTTGGGCCCACCGGCTCTGGGTACGCCGTGGGCTGCGAAAACGGCGCGATCCTTCGCGATCTGGCCTGAGAGGACATCATGTTCATCGAGCTCGTTTGCAACGGATCGCCGACCCACACCATCTTCCCCACGCAGGCAGCGGCCGACGAGGCGCTGGCGCGCGACACGCTTCGTGAGGAAAGAACGCAGTTCTACCCCGCGAAGAAATCGCGGCAGCTCGGCCCGCGCTCGTTCGATGTTCCGCTTCACTGGACGACGCGGGAAGTGCCGGATGAGTACGCAAAGCAGTTTTTGCCGAAGGGGCAGGATACAACGGAGCCGAAGGGCGCAGCGATGCTAGAACCGAAGCCCGAAGCAGTCGCCGCTGAATTGCCGGTCGAAGCGCCGGTTGATCCGCCGCCGAAGGCCAAAAAATCTTCGAAGAAAAATCCTAATCCGTAAGGACCGTACCCTCCGGCCACCTCGACACGAGAAGCCTTCCGTCCGTGTCGCGCGCATACGCGAACGCTGCCTTGTGCCACATCTCGCGCGTCTTCTGCATGCGCTGAAGTTTCTTGAGGTACTTTTCGACAAGATCGAAATGCAGCTCGCCTGTCTCGATAGCGGCTTCGCGCGCGAGCCACTGGGCCTCGTTGTACGCAGGAAGCTTTCTGTGAGCTTCGGTATAGACCGCTAAGGCTTCTCGAATGCGTTTCCAGTAGCCATCGTAGGGCACGCCTCGAGCGCGTGCGTTGTTCTGGAAATTTTCCCACATCTCGCGTTCGAAGCCGTAGTCGCTGCGAAGGTAGTAAAGCGTCGTATTGAGCTTCTCGTGAACCTCGCCGTACCCGTCGTAGTCGTGCCGAGCCATGTGGGACATGCGGTGCGTGAGGTCGCCGACGTGCTCGATGAGGACGTTCATGACGCCGCCGCCCATGGCGAGCTGCGCGCGCTCCATAGCCGCCTCAGGAGCGCCGCGTTGGGCATTCCCGAGCTCGACGAAGACTTGGACGACGTCTCCGGGAAGGCTCGAGACGGGAGCAGGGTTCGGTACGTACGCTTGCCGCGAAAACTGTTCGAGCGCTTCGCAGGGCACGAAGATGTGCTCGATGTGAGACCAGGCGAAGAAAAATGCCGGCCAGCCCCGGAAAGTCGATTTGTAGTACGAGATGGCCCAGTCCTTGGCCATCGTGAGTCCTTGCGACGGATGCGCGTCGTAACCGAGCTCTCGCGCGATGGGTCGGAGATCGACGTATTTGAGCATCGTGCGGCGCGAGATCTCTTTTGCGTCACGAATCATCTCGTTCAGGGCTTCGACTTCAGGACCGTGAAACTGCACGCAGCTCTTGTAGAAGCAATATCCGGTCGGGTTGGGCGCGCACCACATCACTACTTTACCTGCCAAACCTTCGGATCAATCGAGTCCGGCAACGTGCCGTAGCCGTACGGCATGCCGAGCACGACAGTCATGCGTGCGCGACTGGCGTCGTCTCCGTCACCCACCGATTGAAACTCGGACAAGTGGTTCATGTCGTTTTCGTCTCGCCATCCCTGGAACGGACCCATCACGGTAGCGCCCGTGTCGCTCCTGAGGACGGTTGCGGCGTACGACCGCAGCGTTTCGAACCCTGAAGGCGTTACGCTGATGAGATAGCGTCCGGCGCCGTGTAGGCCGCCGCCGATTTCGGGTGTAGCGAGTCGCGTGTAGGTCGTAGCGGCGCGCGCGTCGCGGCTGATAATGCGGCCGGCAACCTGAGCCAACGGATTGTCCGATCCGAAGATGCTCTGCCGAAACGTCCATACCAACGCAGCAATGGCGCCACCAGCAAGAATGTGCCCCAATTTTATGCCACTACTTTGCTCGGGCGGAACAGGGTTCGGGCAGCCGATCTCCTTGCCCGCAAGATACGCCGTGACGCAGCGACCATGCTCGTCGAGGACGCGAACGGGATTTGGATTTCGCAGATCATTTGGCGATCCCCACGATTGATCCCACGGGCGTCTCGAGAGCAGGTGCGCGTAATTTTTGATCGCCTCGAGCGCCTGACCGCGCTGGTGATACCCCATGAAATCTTCTTCGATCTTCGGATTCTCACCAGGCATCTTTTTGTAGGTGACTGGAATCCACGCATTTCGTTGCTTGTGGTAGCGAATGCGTACCTCGTAGATCGGCCAAGAGGATGTGTATGGGTTGCGCCGCACCATCTCGTCTGGGCAATGCGTGCGTTTGCCGTTGATGAACGCGCTGTAGCAGCTTCCGTGGATATCGATGACGAGCACCGGATTCGGATTGTTCGGCTCGGCCATCGATTGGATTTTCGCCCAATCATTGGCGTCGTCGACGGCAACCGTGTACACGCGATTCGCTACACTCACCTGCTTCATCTTGGGTTGCTCGCCGTAGCGTCGCTCGAGGCGCCAGACGTCCACGAGCCACGGTTTTGCTCCGACCTCCGCCGCAGTCGAAACTCGTAGCGTGGCCAGAGCTGCGACGGCGGCGTGTAGGGATTCGGTCTCATGACACAGAATCACTTCGAAGGGTTTGGTCGTGCCGGAGGATCGCACTCATCGATGGTCGCGGCGCCACGGTACGCCGGCCGAACGACGGAGTAACATCGGCCGCTCTCGTCGAGAATACGGATGGGATTTGGATTTCGCGGATCCATGTTCGTCGCGTGACGAATGGCCAAATCGATGGCTCGATCAATCGCTCTGTGTTTCACCTTCCACAAGGGTTCTCGGTTCCCATGGATGGAGCGCGGCTGCTCGCCGCCGACGATTCGTATTTTTGCGCGCTCTCCAGGGCGCTTTTCGAGCTCCCAGATTTGCCACTCGTCCGGATCTCCTGATTTGACTCGGTAGCCCCATGCGGGTGAAATCTTGTACTCGTAGACGGGCCACTTCAAGGACGGCGGCGTGTACGGATTTTTCTTGATGTGTTCGTCCCACCACGCGAGCTTGATCTCTTCCTCGAGCTCCGGAATGTACTGATCCTCGACCTCACCATCAACGAGCCAGATGACGCGGTAGCCGTCGCCTGACATCGAGAGCGCAATGTACTCGCCGTACTTGGCGCCCGCTTCGATCTCGTCGCGGCCGTCGTAGACGACGCCGAGTTTGTCCACGATGATTTGATGATGGCCGATCGGGAAGCCTTTTTCGTAACGCGGGTTCTCTTTCACGCGGTACAGGTGCCCGCCCACGGGTTTCTTGCCGATGTAGACGTGCCATACCCTTGCGCCAGGCTTGTAGCGTTCCGGATTGGCGGGGCCACCGTCCTTGATGAGATAGATCCGCGCAGGATCCACTCCGAATTCACGAACCACGAAATCGCGTGCATCGTCCGACGACATGGCGCCGACACGGACAAATGGTTCGTATTTGAATTTTGACGCCACGGCTCAATCTCCCGTATCGAGTACGGAACTCTCCCAATTGAGCTGAAAAAGCGGTTCACCGTCGGTCGCGTCGTCGATCATGAGCAATCCGTCGCTCTCGCCGTCGATGGTGACGTCATTGGGTTTCACGTTGGGTTTGAGAAATCCGCCATCCACGAGCGCTCGAACGATGTCATCGTATTCTGGATTTTGCTGTGCGAAAATCTGCATTCCGCGCGCACCCGTGTACTCCTCTTCGTCGGCTTCGACCTCGATGCTGCCGCAGTCGTACGAATTATTGACCGTGTACTCCGCATCGCATTCGCCGTCGTTGAACTGCTCGGGATCGTGGATTTCTTCTCCTGTTGCCGGATCGATACCGACGCAAGGGCATCCGTATTCGGAGCCGCACTCATCGGGACCGTGTCCGTGCACATCGAGGCATCGCACGCGGTACGTCACGATGAATTTGCGACCTGTGAGCGCGTGCGGCATCAGCAAGCTCCTTGAATCGAGAAAATGCACTTGCCTGCATTGTTGAAAACGCGAATGTCGTTCGGGTTGCGCGGTTCTTTGCTGTGAAGTTTGTTCGCGTAGTCAAAGGCGATTCTCTCGGCTTTACCGAGATCGCCAGAAAAACCTATTTCTTGAAATTTCGGTTTTCCCTCGGGCGTCCACGTGAGCATCGTGATTTTCCATTTGTATACGATGCGGCGACTCTGGTGACGGTCGATGTAGCTCTCGGCTGCTTCGACCTTGAGCTCGTAACGCGGCCAGCTTGGCGTGTACGGATTGGCTCGGTACGAAGGACACTCCACGCGCTCACCACCCACGAACGCGTGTACGCACCGTCCACGCTCATCGCGAACGAGCACCGCGTTCGGGTTGGAAGCTTCTCTTCGCGAATGCTCCCACGCTTCTTGTTCTGCGCCGGCAATGGCCCAGTCCCTCGTCGACATGAAACCGAGGGAACCACACCCGAACTCTTCGAACCGTGGAGCTTGCCCAGGAAGCTGCGTCATGAGTTGAATGCACCAGCGATCGGAACCGCGTTGACGAACACGAAATTCGTAGACGGGCCAGCCTGGCGTGCAGGGGTTCGATCGAACGGCGCCGCAAGACACTTCGATAGCGTTGTCAGGTGGTTGATGTTTGTACGCAACCACACAACGCCCAGCTTCGTCGAGTACGCGCGCATGATCACCGGCAATAGCGGCACCTTGGGCACGCCACTTGGCATGATCGATCGCATCTAAATGCTTCTCGAACTCGAATCCTTGATCGTCAGGCCAGTAGAAATGTGGCTGCTGACCGGGTGTAAACTGAGCCGCCTCTACTCGCCAGCCTTGTTTGCGCAGACCGGCGCTCGAATACACAGGGTAGTGGATGACTTTGTAATCAAAGTATTGTTCATCGGTTGATGAGGGTGTGTACGGATTCGATTTCCTCGACTCCATGATCGCCTGACACTCCTCGCACCATTCCGGCACTGCCATGTGACGGCGCGCGAGCGAAAGCGACGAGTGGCAGGTGAGTGTCGAGTGATCTTCGCAGACGGTACACCAGCGTAGCTCCGGATCCGACTCGATGCCGGCCGCGATTCCGTCGTAGAGCGTAATGATGGTGCCGCTCATGCGGTTGCGACGGCACTCGACGGCGCCCGCGTTCTTCGCGAGGATACGTGCACATTCTTGACTGCGTTTCATCGCGGCACCCGAAACCCTAGCCCGAGAGCTCGAGCTACCTTCTCTGGTCGTGTCGATCCTGGATCGAGCCGAATCTCACCTTCGCTGGATACGGCGTACCTCGCGTAGCCGCCGTTACCGTAGATGACGCCGAGCTCCACACCTGTCTCGCCCGCGAAATAGTCTTTCCAATAGATCGAATCTTCCGGCGAGAGATGGCGTGTGAACTTCCACGCCGTTACGAACGCGTGCGCTGTATTGCCGCTACGGTACCGTTCCCACATACGACGATCGTCTTTGAGCCAATCCTGGCCTTCCATCGCCGCGAGCTTGTCGAGCGCGTCGAGATCGTAGATGAAGACGCCGACGGGGTTTTCTTTCCATCCTAGTCCCAAAGGATCAACTACAGGACGGCGGCGGTAGCCGGACTGGTACACGAGGCGTTGGTCGCCGACGAACAAGCTGTGGCCGAAGACGATGAACTTCTTGCCATCCGATCCACGAACCATCATCGATTCGTCGGTAGCTTCAGCTTGTTGGCATGGATGACTTGTGTAGGGTTCGAAATCCCGTACGCGACCGAGCACGGTGATACGCTCGCCGTCGAACGTCGCCTGAAACGGATACGGCAGATCGCGAAGCTTCGCGATTGACGCACGCCACAGTTGTGCGTGTCGCTGACGTTCCGCGAGCGGCAGATCGTCGAAGTAGATCGGGTTCTGCTTCCTGCTGGCATGCGGGTTTGGCCGCGCGTCGCACGGAATTTCTTCCCACGACGGCGTAGGACGTTGTCCGATCAAGCCCCATTTCGGGTCGTGGCTCGGCGGCATCATCTTGTTACGCGCGGCGTAGAGGCATTGGCCGCGCTCATCGAACAAGCGAACCGGAATCGGACTGTTTCTCTCGCGCCTCGCTGCGTTTTGTATGGTAAATTTTGCTGTTTTTATGAGGTCGGCTCTAGAAGCGTGCCACGTGTACACCGCAGTCGTCGGTTTTTCGCCAGGCTCTTGTACGAGCTCGAGAAGAACCAGATACACGATCCCGTCGATCAGGCGACGGGTGATTCGGTATTCGATCACTGTCCACGGCGACGTGTAAGGGTTCGAACGGCGACGCATCGTCACCGATACTACCATCAACGAAAGCCGTTGACGTTGCGGAACGAAAACCGTTACTTCGTGACGTCTTCCTTCGCGAGCTTTGCGCGAACCGCCGCGTCCTTCGCCTCAAGCAGCTTGCGAAGCGCCACGGTGCGCTCCTGATTGCGCGGCAGCGTCGCGACGATCTGGTTCGCGAGCTCGCCGAACGGCTTGCTCACCTCAGCGAGATGTTCGGGAAGGTGTTCCCATACGAAGAATTGCAGAATGTGTTCGTTCATGATGTCTCCCGGTCGAGGATCGAGTGTCTCGAGCTTTACGGCGTCGAGCTGCCTTTACAACGGTCTCAATGTCTTGACGGTTTCCGACGCTGCGCTTTTTCTCATCGGCCATAAGCCGAGCGACGTCTCAGTGTCAGGCGCAACCTGGGTGTACCCGAGGTCGACGACCATGAAGAAGTGCTCGTTCTCGAGCTGCACTTTCATGAACTCGTCGTCGCTCGCGCCGAGGATGATTTTCGCGTGATCGCCCTTAAGCCATTCGCCGGCCGTAACGCAACGTTCGTATCGGTCGTCTTTCTCTTTTTCCAACGCCTCGAAGCGGGTGCGTTCTTCGTCGGTAAGCGTTCCGGCAACCTTTCGTGACAGGAGCTTCGCCTCGTCTCTGGTGGGCCATCTCTCGGGCAAAAATTCTTGCATGAGGTACTGGACGGCGTGACCACACTGCGCGCCGACTTTGCCAGCGGAGAGCTTCAAGCTCCTACGCACGACGATGTACATCACGTACGGGTCAGGATCGCGTTCAGTCATTTTCGTGGAACGGAGGGCGGTTAGGTGGTTTGGGCTGCGCTTTCCAACAGCGCGGGCAGAGCCGAGGCGCTTCGTTCGATTCGGCTTCGGAGGCGTACTCCGACGCACGAACCAAGAGATGAAATTCGCGTCCGCACGTCTGGCACATGCAGTCCATTACATGCGCAGAAGCATGGCGTATTCGATCGCTGTCGTGAGCGCCTGAAGTGCGTCGATGGTCGCGACAGCATTTGTACCCACGAGATCGTGTAGCTCTTCGAAATTTCGTTCGTCCTGACCGGCTCAGGGAGTCGTTGATGATCCGAACCGCTTCTTTGCCAGTCATCATCGCACCCTCACGGCAAGCGAGGTCTGCTCAGGTCTTTGATTCTTTGATCGAAAGTAGCGACGACTTTCTTTGGCTCGATGGATTTGATAATTCTTCGAGCTGCGGTCGGTTCGAAAATACCCAGATTGAACATGACGTCGAAGTCTCGTTGATCTTCCGGCCTGTCGGACAAAAACTTGGCCACAACAAGTAATTCCAACGGGAATACTTCTGCGTTGAATCCAGCTATTTTTGCACTCACCGGGAATTCGACTGCGCTTAACTCGGGCTCCGTAGCCGGGAAAAGCAAATCAATACGGATGCGCGGATCCGCGTGTTTCGGGAAAAAAGCGATGTAGTGAATACCTCGAAAAACGCTGTCAATCGTGAGACCTGCCTTACGGAGCGCGCGTAACCAATCGAGCCGATCCTCATCCAAAAGAAACGCGTCCAAATCCGACGTCTGACGTACGTACCCGTGGGCGCTCATCGCTAAGGCGCCGCCAATGGCATAGGATTTACGTACTTTTTTTGCCACCTTGAGAAAGGCGACAAGTAGCTCGCGTAATCTCGGATCGTACGGCCACGGCGGTTTCGCCATTCTTGCATTACGGACATGACGGGCGCGGAAAGTCAAGACGCGGTCACCACTCCGCGAACGCCGCGACGAGCTTCTCTTTGGTGAGATTCTGGAGATCCGCGCGTTTCATCGCGATGTCCTCGACGTAGGACGACGCCGCGATTTTTCCGTCGACCGCATCGATGTACATCGAGAACTTGCCTTCGTCCGTCGCGTAGAGCTTGGTCGGGATGCGTTCGTCGGCGAGCTCGCCACCACTTTCCTTGGCGAGTGCGGTGTCGATGCCGAGCGTGAAATAGTGCTTCTGTTCGTAGAGCTTCTTGACGCGCTTGACCCAGTCCTTGTACGGCTGCGGCTTGAAGCTCGAACCACGTCCTGTCGTCTTGTAGCCGAGGAGCGTGATGCGAAGACGGGCGTCGGCCGCTTTCTCGATAATCCGCTCCATCTTGTAGACGTCGGTGGAGCCCATGACGTACTGCACGGACGCTTGGCTTGTGTCGATGCCGTTCACCTCGAGAAGCGCGGCGAGCTGCTCGACGTCTTTTTCGTCATCGACCGAAAACGCGAATGCGCCGATCTTTTCCATGATCTTCGGCCACGCCATCGCATCGCGGAGCCACGCGAGATTCTTCGTCGTGAAATTCGCGACGATGCCACGGCTCTTGAATGCGTCGAGAATCTGGAGAAACTTCGGGTGAAGCGTCGGTTCGCCGCCGCCGATGGCAACTTCGAAGACGCGGAGCTGTCCGAGCGTTTCTGCAATGCGGTAGAACATGCCGACATCGGCGTGTTTGCCGCCGCCGGTCGAGCCCTGGTAGCAAAACGCGCAGTTGTAGGGACAGAAGTCGGTGATCTTGATGTCGACAAGCTCTGGCGCGGACGCCTTTGTGACTTCTTTTCTCGAAGTTGGCGTGTCGAACGAGAACCGAATCTTAGTACCGTCGTTGCGATCGAAGAGCGTCCAATAGCCGCCCTGTTCGTCTTTGCGCGCGACCATATCGCCTGCGCCGCCGTCCCGTGTGATGGGGAGCACGAAACCCTTACCGAGCTCGTGAGTCTCGTCGTCGTTGTCGTTGCCGCCGAGGATGACGACGTCGTCACGAAGGAAGAAGTCGCGGAAGTCCTCGAAGAACGCCTTGTCGACACCCGCGCCGTCCCACGCACGCGGGAGCACGTATTCCGACTGATGATCGACGTAGCCGCGAACCTGTTCGTCCCATGCGAATTCGTCGTCTTCCTTCACCGGACGCTCGACGCCTGGGATCCACTGCTCGAGCACCGCATCGGCGACGTCCTTGGAGACCTGGCCACGAATGGCGTGAAGGAGATGGATCGCGACGTACTGCCGCTTCGCTTCTTTCGAGGCAGCAGTCCAAAGATCCCAGCCGAATTCGCGCCCCTCGACGTCTTTGTCCTTCACGCGGTTCTTCGTGAAGATGATCGAGTGGGTCGAGCTCGAGTTCGTGGCGAGGCCGAGGCGGACGTTGTGGATTTTCATGGCTCGATTTGTATACCAGAGTTGTAGTGCAACGGCGACGAAAACGTGCTAGGTCACGACGATGAGTCGCGCATCTTGGGCGCCCACCTCGATCGAGTTTCACTTTGGCCCGATCCCGACGGCTTTCGCTATTGTTCGCTCTGCGGCGAAGACTGTCCACAGGGCGTCATTGGTGTTACGAATCCGCCTTCCCCGATCCAGAACAACGCGTACGTCTGCTCGCGATGCGTCGAGAAGATGGCCGCTTGTATCAAACCGTCGTAATGTCTCCGGCATGGGGCTAAGGGCCGCCTCGGCTCCCTGATCCGTTCGCTCGAAGTCTGGGTTGGAGGTGCGGGAGATGCTGCCGCCCGGAAGGCGTCGCTGGTACCGCGCACCGAACTGCAATGTTCGCAACAAATCAATCCCACGCGGCGGTATCGGTCCACCCGGAATTAGCTACCCGGAGAGGCGGCGCTTTCAAAATGAACATCTACCGAACATCCGCTGCTTTTGCCGGTCGCTGCGGTCGAGGGCACATGTACACCGCCAAAGCAATCGGCGGGTACTGCACGATCTTCCCATGCATCGGCATCCAGCAAGGTGGATGGTGGGAGCCCGAGCGGAAAATCGAGTCCGTCGAAGTAGGGATCGGCAGCCGGTGGCCGAATGCTTTTTTCGAACATCGCGGAAGATGAAGCAATGACGACCGTTCTCAAGCTCACACGCGGCGAAAAAAGTATCTTGGTAACCGAAGTGCCGTGTCGATTGTGCGGCGCGAAAGTGGGAGAGGCGTGCAGTATTCAAATAGCTGCGGCTTCAGCAAGCGCTCATGCGGGACGAATCGGTGACGCCTACGCTAAAATGGTCGACGCTGAAGAATGATCACATCTCTGTGAGATCGATCACCGGCGCGACCTCGAGTCCGAGCTTACGCGCCGCCCATGCGCGATGAATGCCGTCTTCAGGACGATTGCGTCGCGCAACAAGTGGCGGAACATCGGCGCCGCCCCCGATGAGCTCTGCAACGTGATCGATAAACGCCCATTCTTCCTGATCGTCTTCTTCGTCATCGGTCTCAATGGTGAAAAGAAATTTGTCGTACTTCTTCCACCGAACGGTGACGTATTCCGGCAAGCCAGGTTTTCCTCGATGACCCATGAGCGTGTCTTCGAGGTTGTCGAGAAAGTGCGGATACCAAGCGAAGCGCTCGAGCTTCACGAGCGAAGGTTTTTGCGGTGAAAGCCAGAGGCTCACGAACCGTGAATCTTCCCGTCGTCGCCGACGTAGAGATTGAATTCACCGAACTTTTCCGACACTTTCGTGAGCCGGTCGCCGACGTCGCCAAGTCCACGGTCCCAGAATCCTGTGCCATGGCCACCGCGCGTCAACCAAAAATCATGGCCCGCGTTGCCTGGAGCGTACCCGCCGTGTCCGCCGCTGTGTTGATACGCGAGATCGAGATCGTGCATGTTCATCGCCTGAAATCGCTCGCAGTCCTCGATCATCTTCTTGAGCGTGTCGCGGTGGATGTCGTGAATGCCGTAGTTCTGATCGAGCGGTACACCGCCCGCCGGTGTTGATTCGTCGTTCGTCGACCAGAGCGCGGCCGTGATGTACGCATCGGTGAAATTGTCGAGCGGCGGGATTTTTGTCGGAACTGGATCTTTGACAGGTACGGCGAGCGAGTACCGGTCGTTGACTTCGTCCGCGTCGAGCTCCTCCCACGTGTCATCGACTTCATCCCAGCCTTCGGAATCGCCGTAAATCTCCCATGCGTTCGCTCGCTCCATCGGATCATCGCTCTCGAATCTTCTGCCGAGCTCGACGAAACTGATCCCGACGGATCCTGCGGCCTCGGCAAGATTGCCCCAGTGAGGAATTTCTTGATCCAAAGGCACCGTGTAGACCCGCCACTTTTTTCCTTTACGGACAATCCATTCAAGCTCGTGCCAGGTTGTGGAGTCTCCCTGAACCTCGTAGACGAATCCGCCGTTGCCTGGCGGGCTGTCGAGGGTGCCTAGAAGTTTTTTGATTTCTGGGTTACGTCGCATGGGACGCCTCATGATACACGATGTAGCTCACGCTTGGGTTGTGTCGGCTGCCGTCCGTCCATCGCGTAACGTTGGAGAGAAGATCGAGTACAATGTCTAGCGCCCCAAACCGAATGCGATTCGGAATGAGGTACCACACGCCGCCAATGACACTTGCTGGCAACGCCCCGAACGCGGCCAACTCCGAGCCCGGAATGGCCTTGGGCCTGTCCTTGTGCGTAAGCAAAAGCTCTCGCGGTACAGCGACAACAACACCTGGTCGGCGAAAGGCCGGCAAGTACGGCAGCGGCGCGAAACCCGAAGCGTAGGATTCTGCTTGGCTTGCCTTGCCGAAGAATGTGAAACCTGTTTGCTCTTCGCCCAAGTTGTGCGCGTACAGGCTCTCGATACGTTTCTCGATGCGGATGAATTTCCACTCTTCCCAGGACATGCCACGGTAACCCCAAGCGGGATCATCAGGCACGTGCTCGAGAAGCGGAGCCGCCGGCACGCGATAGATTTTCACTTTGCTTCCGTACTTGATCTCCAGCTTTCCTCCGAGCGGCTCAATCTGCCATCCGAACCGGCTCTCGTCGATGCCGTAGCGACGAAAATACCAATAAAGTCCATCGCGAGCCTTGGCGTAGGTGACGGCGTCTGCGCCGGCATTGTTCGTCGTCTGGATCTTCCGACGCATTTCAGTCGAGCTCCGGCCCACCACGCATCCGCAGTCCGTCCACGATCTGCCGAATCTTGCGGTACCCATCCGCGCATTTGGCCATGTTTCTAGTAAGAGCCGCTGCGAAGCTCTCGTCGTGGTACGAAATGCGATCGGCGATGTGTGTCGCTTCGTGAATCGCGGCGGCGTAAAGCCATTTGAGATCGGGATTTTGCGAAGGGCGCCAAATCTCGTCGAGATTGTACATGTCCTTGTGAGGATTCAACATGATCCACGGCTCGGGCCGCCCGTCTTTGTCTTCCTCTTCCATCGCCGCTGCCGCCATATGGTTCGAGAACACGAACCCGACTCCGAACCGCGCTTCCGAACCAAGCTGCATGAGCACGTACCGGCAAAGCTCGGTCCACGTCTTGGCGAGCTTCAGGATGGTCGGCGTCATCGTCTCGGGGAAGAACTTCTTCGGAACGGTGAATCCTTCGATGTCGTTCATCAGGTAGAAGTCAGGCTCCCAAACGAGCTGCTTGATGGCAGCTTCGATGTGGTTCGGACCCGCGAATTTCTGATCGAGCATCGCGATGGCGGCGGGCGCGGCGGGGAGTCGTAGCTCACGACGCGACTCCTCTTCTCGACGCGCGTAGTCCCCGATCGTCGCAACGATTTCTTCGGTATCGGCCGTGGAAAGCGCCGTTGCGCTTGGCCCGATGCGCTCAAGAAGGCTGGCCGCGAGGCTTCGGGCTTTGAACTTGCCGGAACCCTCGTATTTCTTCCGAATGAGGCCCTTCTTTGCCTTGAGCGCGCTCATGTTGTCTTTGGCGATGCGCTCGGCGAGCCGATCCACCGCGTACGACACCGAACGATCTCGGAACCCGTCGCGGTTGGCGGTCAGAATTTCGACCGATGGTGCCGTGAGCTCGGCGATCAAGAACCCTGGAATCGCTCCGACGTACCTCGAAAACGCGTGACCATCCGTAATGAGTCCCATCGCAGGGAAGTACGCTTCGTCGCCGGAATGCACGACGTAGACTCCTGGCGGGGAGCTGAAGGCGCTTTGATAGGAGCGGAGGGCAGTGGCTTGCATGTTCTCGTCTCAATCGAGGAGGCCGGCTTTGTCCCATTGCACGAACTGAATGGCTTTTTCGACAGCTTCTTCTGGTGTTTCGCCGCTGCCTCGGAAGGCTTCATTTCCGTGCAACCGTCGCTTTTGTTTGCCTTTGCTACGTCGCGGAATGTCGATGGTGCAATCCCAGCCCCATGAATCGCTATGTCCGAAACGAAGTATGAACCTTGCGACGCTTACACCCGTTGCGTCTGGGAAGATATCCAGCACGCGGTGGATCAGTTTTTCGATGTGCTCTTCGGTGATCATTTCAGTCCAGCCATTTCGAGAGGCGGCGGATCATTTCTTCATGAGTGATGTTGATTTGTGACAGATCCGCAGAATTACCAATTTCAGGGAATACACCCCGTATGTCCCGCTCCTCATCGAACATGATCTCTCGATCGGCTTTTGCGGGTCTCGGATCGTCGGGATCGTAGCTGTCGTACTTTCCTAGAAATACGAAATCAGCGACGATGAGAACGTAATAACTGTCGTTCTCGTTTTCGATCTCGAACAGATGCGTGTCTACCGCCGTGGCAGCAGGTGCCAAGAGATTGAAAGGCGTACTGCCGTCCGAAGGCGTCACGAGCAAAGACGAGAACAGGAGCGTCTTCCCCGCCACAATCACGGGTACCGATCCCATCGTGTACGGCATCGATTTGACCTTGATCCAGCTCGCCGACGGGTAGAGCTCGGTCTTGAACCGTTTCTCGACTTCGCTCCTGTAGAGATGCGTCGGATACGAATCGAGCTCGTGCCAGCCGTAGTAACTCGCCCACGTTTCGTAAGCGTATGCTCGTTTGATAGGATCGGTACTCATGAACGCGTCCGCAAGTTCCATCCAGGGCATGCCGACGCTTCGTGCTGCGTCTCGCAAATCGCCCCAATCTGGGATCTCGGGATCGAGCAACACTCCATAGATCGTCCATTGCCCGTCCGGCGCATCGTACGTTCCAGGCTCCATACGACGATCATCGGGCGGCGGTTCGATCCATTCGAGCTCGAAATGGCCTGGCGAAGTTTCGTACACGCGCCCGCCGGCTTCCTCCGGAACGCCGATGTCGCCGATGGATCCGACAAGCTTGCCGTTCACGACGACTTCTCGCTCGCCTTCACGACAAACTCCCTGTGCTTGCGTTCCGATTCGGCGGCGCATGTAGCACACTGGTGACGCGCGATGTATTCGGCCATTTCGCCACCGAAGATCGCGATCACCAATTGAATCTGCTCGTTGAGCTCCTTGCGGTCTTCCTCTTCGAAATCGAATTCGCGGAGAAGCTCGAAAAGCTGACCAATCGCCTTCTCCGAGTTGGGGAGCGTGCCGTACGCCGCGCTCGCGGCGGCGCTCATGGGGATTTCTTTCCCGTCGACGGAAAGCTTGATCGTCATCTCAGCACGTGGTTTCGACCGCTCTGTTGGTGCTCGGGTCGCCCACAACAGAGAAGATGCATTTGCCTTTCTCGTCGGTCACCCGTGCCGGATTCGGGTTGCGGATGTTGAAGTTCGCGTACGCGGTGGCGAGCTTGCCCGCTTCGTACATCGCTGTGTTTTTGCTGTGCTCGATGCGCTCGAGCTTGGAGGTGATCGTGCGCGGTTTTTGCGGATCGTATTCGTTGGGCACCGCGAGAAGCGAACGGATGATCCAGTCGCCGTGCCGAACACGGATTGGGATTCCCATCGCATCCGTGATGCTCGTGTTTTTGTTGACGGGCGTGATCTTGAGCTCGTAGATGTCCCAATAGCTCGAGCGCGGAGTAGCTGGATTTGATTTCGGTTGGTTGAAAAACCAAATCGCTGCACCAATTTCGGCAAGGACAACGGCGCCTACCGAGACCCAGACCCATGTGGGCGTAGGAGCAGAAGGTTGGGGCGCCTGGCCGAGTCCGTGCGGAGTATTCATTGATCTTGATCCTCGCTCGAATCTACCACCGAATCATGAACCCTTGAGATACTTCCAGATCTTCTGTGCCCAGACGTAATACCCGAGAGAAGTAGGGTGGACGCCGTCCTGGTTGATGGGGACTTGCACTTCAGGAACCACAGGCACGCCAAGCGATTCGATGATTTTGCGTGCCGCAGCCAATGAGCTTTTGGTCATTGTATTCGGTTCGACCCACACCACTTGTGAGCCTAGTGATCGGATGCCGTCGCGGATGGTTTGGTAGTTGGTCACGTCAGGAGCCGAGCCATCGTTAGTCCCAAGTACAACAATGGATATCGTCGGCCGGAAGTCCGTCATCCAGTCGCCGCACTGACCGCACGCCGCAGCGTGCGTTGCCCACTGACGGGTATTGGTGCCCCCGTGGCCCTCCCATTTGAAAGGGATATTCTCGGCAGCAGCCATCTTCGCGAGCTCAGGCCCGAGCCCCACCGACAGCGAATCTCCGATAAGCGCCACGCGCGAATCGGGATGGAGAAGCGATGTTGCTTTGGGCCGAGTCAGGAAATAGAGAAGTCCGCCGACCGCAGCGCCCGCAGCAGCGAGAAGCGCGACGTTCTTCGCGCCTACGGGATTCTCGAGCGTCGCCTCTGGCGGATGCATCTCGACGCGATCGGCCGCTAGCATAGCCTTTCCGCTGTTGGGAAATGATCCAAGCTGCAACGTGCCTGTAGCTTCCGGTTTCCGATACGACGTGCCTTGCCGCACGCCCAGGATCCACCGCATGTACCCGTCTTCGACGTGCGGTCGTACAACGTATTCCGCGCCAGAAAGTCGCCCGCGACCAACGTACGTCTGCCCGATCGCGCGCCAGGCGACGTTGGTTCCGAAAATGAGGTTGTCCCGTGCCATCGTTTGCAGATGGTAACCGAATTTCGTTGCCAAAAACTAACATAGATCGTTGCCAAGAGTTCATGTAGGCTTTCTCGTAACGAGGCCCATCCATGTTCGACGACGAAAACCCCATCTCACCCCCCGTCAAAACCGCTCTTTGGATCACCGGTGCTGCCGCTGCTCTCGGCGGCCTCGTCTGGTTTTTCTCGAAGCCCGCAAAAGCCACTCTGGTCGGCGGCGGTTCCGGTGGCACGATGGCGTGGACGCAGGCCGCTTCAGGTACCGTCATGCCTGGCGATTACTTCGCCTTGGCATTCGACGCGCCCGCAGGCTGGACCGACGGGGATGTTGCCAAATTCAAGCTATCCATGGCCAGTCTCGGTTTCGATCAAGGGCAGTACGCCCAGGGCGCTCCGCTGCCTCCGCCCTACACGAGCGCACGCGGGGTCGCTTTTCAGGGCAAGTACATCGGTACGGCGCCTTATACAGTCGCTTCAGCGCTTCCTGCCGGAACGGCCGTAGCTGTGCTCGTGCTTCGTCCTGCCGCACCCAAGCTCTAAGAGGACATCATGTTCGACGACGAAAATCCCATTTCACCTCCCGTCAAAACTGCTCTTTGGATCACGGGCGCCGCTGCCGCTGTAGGTGGCCTCGTTTGGTGGTTCTCGAGACCGAAGGCTGCGGGGGCAACCGTCAAGCCTGCGCCTGCAACAACGCCCGCAGCGACGGGAACATGGGCGCGCGTTCCGAAGGGACAACCGCTGCTCTCGGGTCAAGTATACCGCTTCAGCATTCCTGATCTTTCGAAACTCGATCAAGGAACGGAGCAAGCGATTGCGGCGCCGTTTTCGGTCACGAAGACCAAGATGTACGCCGGTTCGCCGCCGATCAATCTCGTGGACGGCACTCCGCTTCCGGCAGATTGGCCGAAGGACGATCCGAACACGGGCCCGAGCGCAGCGAAGGTCGAAGCGACGGCCGACGACACCAAGCTCGGCGGCGCCGGTTTCGAAACGGCCAGCGCAACGCTCACGGCAACCACCGTTCCGTTCTGGCAGATGATCGGCCAGTCGTAGGCGCATGGCTCAATTCCAAGAAAATCCGATCTCACCTCCGCTCGCGACCGCTCTTTGGGTCGCGGGCGGCGCAGCCGTCGTTGGCGGGCTCGTGTGGTGGTTTTCGAGGTCGAAAGCGACAGTCGTTCCTGCTTCTACGCCGCAACCAACCCCTGTTTCTACAGGAGGCGGCAGAGGAGGCGGAACACCTGCTCCTGGTCCTAATGTCACGCCTGGCGGCGGCGAAGCAGGCACAAAAACAGCGCCGGTGGGCGGGGCGTGTCCAGAAGGATACGCACTCAACATGCTCGACGAATGCATGCCCGTTTCGGATCTCATTACCCTCTGAAAACGACTGCCCATGCGCAAAAACCCGATCTCCAATATCGGCGAGATCGAGCTCGTCGCCATCGTCGGCGGAATCGGAGAGCGTCGCGCGCTCCAACTGCTTCACGACATGGGCGGATTCGACGGTCTTTTGCGCGCAGGAACGGGCGAAATCGCGGCTTCGGTGGGCGAGGCCGCCGCCGTGCGCATCGTTTCTGCGCTCGAATTAGGTCGCAAAGCGCTCGAGCGCGCATCGCGTGCAGAGGGATACTCGTTTCCTGAAGCCGAAGCGGTGTACGCGTGGGCCAAGCCTCGGCTCGTCCCTCTTGATTTCGAAGAACTGTGGCTTTTGGCGCTCGACGGCCGCAATGTGCTTCGGTCGGCGTGCCGCATTGCTTCGGGTGGACTTCACGGTCTTCACGTGTCGGTACGCGATCCCTTGCGAATCGCGCTACGAGAAGCCGCGAGCGCGTTCATTCTCGTGCACAACCACCCGAGCGGCGATCCGACACCAAGTCCAGAAGACATCGATTTCACACGTCGCGTCCGGCGTGCGGGCGAGGAAGTCGGCGCGCCGCTCGTCGATCATGTCGTCGTCGCGCGTGACGGATACAAGTCGATGCATGAACTTGGTTTGCTGAGGGCTCGCGCGTCATGAGCGTGCATGACACCCACGAGCTGTGGCTTTGCCAAGACTGCACCATGTACGCCGTCAACGGCGATCTTTCGGGTATCGACGATCCGGAGCGTGTTCGCGAGATAGAGGAAGGCGCCGAGCGCCTCGGAACGCTCGGGCACATCTCACCGAACTGGGACAGCGAAACCGAAGAGGGCATCCGCGATTTCTCGAAACGTCCTTGCGACGCTTGCTGGACGCGGCTCGCGGGCGGACGCCATCGGTTTGTACTTTTCCCCAAGGGATGGACGCCAAGAAAGCGCGCCAAGTACCAAATGGGTCGGCTAGTGCGTCCCAACCCAACGCGACAAACCTTCGACGAGGTGTGGAGGCGTCTTCGCGAGCTCGATCGCGAGCTTCAAGCGCTCGCCGCGAGCCTCGAGATCAATGTCTTCTGCGGGCATCCATTCTTTTTCACCGGAGACGAAGCGACCGCGCGGAAGTTTTGTGCCGATCAACGTGACGCCACGCTTCGTCTCTTCCATGAAGCAGGCTGGACCGAAGAGGAATACGAACGTAGCGCGCTATCGCGCGCAAGACGGCGAGGCCGTGGGCGGAGGTACCGGTGAACGCTATTCCGCGCTACCGAAATCCGAAAGCAGCTCCGCCCAAGGTCATTGGCGATGAGAATGAGAGTCACTACGTCGGCGGCAAGAAAGTCATCGTCGAGAATGTCGAATACGAGCGACCGTTTCGCTTGATTGGTCAGCGTAGCAAAGAGTGGCAGTACGCGAACGTAGAACATAAAGCGTGGCGCCGTTCGTACCTCGTCAGCTTCGACGATCACACGAACTACGGCATTCTCGTCAACGCCGACGCCGAAGACGAGGCGCTCGACTACGCGGCAGATTTTGCGGAAGAAATGGGATGGGAGGGCTACTTCGCCGACAACATCGATGATCCGGATCCCGTCAACGCAGATCTTGGCGACGATGAAAACAATGATGATAGTGATGATGGCTACGAGTTCGTCGGCACGAGCGGACGCAAAGTGCGTAGCGATGAGGTCAAAATCTTCGAGGTGACAACGCCTCCGCCTGCGACGCCACTGAGAAAGCGCGTGACGTACCATGGCGGCCGTCCGGTGAAGTCGTGAACACCGTTCCGCGCTACCGTCGCAATCCCACGGATCCAAACGAGCGCTCTGTTTCGTTTGATCTGCACTTCGATCACGAAGACGTGATCGAAGCCAATGCCGACGAAAGATTCGGCCTAAAATATGGTGACGCGGCCGATCGACTTCGCGGCCAAAAAGACGGATGGCTAAACGCAGCGGGAGAGCTCACGCCAGAAGGGTGGGATCAGCTTGTTCAGGACGAGCTCATCATCGAAAACAATGCAATGCGATGGATGCGAAAAAACTTCCTTTATGCAAGAGATGACGGACACAGCAACGACGATCTGGTTGGCGAGGTTTGGTTCAACCTCAATAATCCGAAACAAGTTTCGATCATTTCGGTAGGAATCTACGAGCGCATTGATTTGTCAGACAATAGCTATAGTGATTTTCCGGATCAATCCTGGAACGGAGTAAGCTGGTTGGGTCTAAATGTTCTTGGCGGTGCTATCAACTTCGAAGCGGACGAGGCCATCAAAGAAGAAATTCGACAAGTCATTGATCGCAAGCGCGTCCTTTATACCGCGCACGGGATCAAAGGTCGTGGCGAAGGGCCGTATGGCTCTTACGCGAAAAAGAATCCCAAAACCGATCCGTTTCAGGTGCTCGAGGCCATGGCGAAGGTCTCGTGGCGCGTCCTCGGCCAGTGTTTCAAGCCCGACTGCTGTATCGCCGCCACGAAAATCGGCATCGAAGCGTTGAAGCCGTTTGGAATCGCGGGACGGCCCATGCCCACACGCACGGCGGCGATGAACGCGGCGTATTACGCGTGGGCGAGCGGCGCGGTCGCTCAGCCCGACCCCGAAAAAGCCCGCATTCTCATTATCGACGAATCGTGCGACGGCGGCACAGGATTCCCAGGTCATCTTGTCATCGTCGGTAAGACGAAGAGCATCCCGTTCCTTCTCGATTTGTCCGTTTTTCAGCTCCATCGACCACACAAAGGCATCTCCATTCCACCCGAAGGCTTCGTGGTCATGCTCCCGCCGAACTTCGAATTCAAAGGCGAGTGGCACGTCCCGATTCACGGTCCCGATGGCGCGGTCATCATCTACAGCGCGCACCCGAAAGCACCGGACTACACGAGCATGCCGGATTGGATGCTTCGTACGCCCGATCATTATCGTCGATTTGTGGAGATGACACAGGAGCTCGTGGCCGCGACGCGCGCGGAGCTCGAGAAATGACATCCGAAGCCATGGAAAACCCTACGGGACGCGTCTGGGCAGGCGTGGGCGCCGTCCTAGCGATGGCCGGAGGCGTCGTTGCGGGCGGCTTCGCGTCGTTTTCAGACGAGTACGGCGGTCCAGACAAGAGCAAGGGCATCCTGGGACACGCTCTTTCGTCCATTCTTGTCGGCGGTGGCACAGGCGTGCTCATCGGACTCCTTGCGACGAGAAATACCGTGACTCAAAACCCTGCTCAGCGCTGGGATCCTGCCGACTGGAACGCGACCGAGCATTCGCATGAGTATTTTCGGTTTGGCCAGGACGCTTGGAACATCGGCAAAGCCAAGATGATCCTGGCGAGCAAGCCGGAGCGCAAGCTCGTCACCTTCAAGGTTATCGATCTGCGACCGCTTGCTCCTCTCGTCGGCATCGATTGGAAACGAGTTGACCGCGATCTCGAGTTTCCGGTCGAAGATCAGGTAATCAAACTTCGCGTTCCACTCATCGTCATCGTGACGAAGTACGGCGCTCTACCAATCGACGGATGGCACCGTATCGGCAAAGCGATTCGGATGGGCGTTAAGACACTTCCGGCTGTCGTGCTGACGAAAGCCGAAGAAAAAGCAGTTCGACTTCCATGACATACTCCGCCGAAAGGTCTCGTCCGTGAAAGAAGTCATCGTCATGCAAGGCGTCTCCGGCTCCGGCAAAAGCACGCTCGCGAAACAAATCGCGGCGGCGGCCAAGGGGCAAGGGCATCGCACGCGTGTCGTGTCCGCCGATCATTTCTTCGAAACGCCTCAAGGATACAAATTCGACGTATCCAAACTAGGCGAAGCGCACGCCGAATGCCTTCGTAATTTTCTGGACGCCATCGAGTCCGGCATTCATGTGGTGGTCGTCGACAACACGAACACGTCGACCGTCGAGATCGCTCCCTACATGGCGCTCGCGGCGGCGTTTGGGTACATGTCGAAAGTGATCCGCGTGCGGTGCGACCCGGAAACGGCAGCGTCGCGCGGTCTTCACGGCGTTCCGCGAAGAACGATCGACGCCATGATGCGTCGCATCGACAGCGAACGGTACCCGCCGTGGTGGAAAATCGAGATCGTTAACGGAGTTGGGTGCAAATCATGAGGCGCCGTCGCGCACGCGCGCGAAATCCTTCTTTGGCAAACAGCGATCTCGTTTGCAAACCAGGTCTTCCTTCGGGAAGCACCGCCATTGATCTCATGCAGGGCAAACACGAGCTCTACGTTGACGTCGCGCGCGTCGTGGGCTCGATGATTTGCCGTGGAGCCCTTGTCGCGGGAGGGCTGTTTATTGCCGGACTTCGCGGAAAAGAGCTCATTTACTACACGGTTGCCGCGACGGGCGCCGTCGAGGTAGGCGTCTTGTCGTGGGCGGCGTACCAGACGCTTCGCGATGAAAAATAGAATAATTTTCGGACGACAAGTGATAGAAGTAATGGAATGAGCGCTCGTAGAGGAAGTCAGGGTGCAGGATTTGCGGCCTCTACGTATCCGCTTCCCTCTCCGTCCGGTGGTGGCCTTCTAGCCGGCAACGTCGTTGGACCTCTAGGCGCCAACCGCGTCGTCGAGCTGAGCGGCGACACGATCAACAAGATCGTGATGCTCGACTCGGGCGCGACGATCAAGCAGATGCAGGGCGGGACACCGGCGGCACCGCTAACCCGTACAGATCAATCTCGTCGGCTCCAACGGCGACTTCCCTTTGAACCCCATCGAAGTGTCGCCGGTTTGCGCGCAGATCAGTGTCGAGGAGCTGCTTAACTGATTGCCGGCAGAAACATAGTTTCGTTCTCGAACGGCAAGTGATAGATCTGATGCATGCGCCATCGAGATGAAAGCATCCGTCGTCCTGAAATCGACCTCGCCATCGCTCGAGCGAATAGCGCGATTGCCTCCTCTGCGGCTGAGCAGACGACCTTCGTATTTCGACCTGGCGGCGTAGCCAACAAGAACGTCTACACGGACTGGCCGACTCTCGCGGCGGCGTGTACAGCGGTCCAAGGGCCTCGCGTCATCGAAATCGACGGAGGCATCGTCAATCCCGTCCATATCCCTGCGGGAACGTGGAACTTCGGCAATCGTGACGACGTTACGCTCGTTGGAACGCCGGGTACCGCCCCGTTCAATTTCAACGTTACCACGCTCATCTTCGACGACGGCGCGCACCTTTCTGGCATTGGCGTTATCAGTCGCCTCAACATGACTCAAGCGGGCGCGACGCCCACTATCACCATCCCGACCGGAGCGAACTCGCTTCTCTACTTGGGTCAAGGCAGCATCACGACCTCGGGCACAGCGCCGTTTCTGCAAGCCGACGACGGCGGGTTTGCACTCGTCATTACTCACGATGGATTTCACGTGGGCACGGGCACAGCGCCCGTGTTCTTCGCGGACGGTGTTACCGCTTTCACAGTGCTCGCGTTTTTCATGCTCGATCTTTCGATGATCGATATGAATACGCTCGGGAAGACCGCTGCACTCTCGGCGCTCTCTGTACAGATCGGATCATCGGCCGCGCTCTTCGCAACGGCGCAAGCCGCAGCGCTTCCCGGTGGTACGGTTGTACCCATCATCAAATATCGCGCCCTGCTCGAGAGCGCGTACGCGGACAACGGCGCCGGAAGCGCGTTTCCTGGAGCTGTCTTTACACCGATCTGCGCAACGATCGCGATGACACCAGGAACCGGCCAATTTATTGATCTCCACGCCACCTGCATCATTGCCAAAGACGCGGCACCAGGCTCCGTCAACGTAGGACTTCAAGTCGCCGGACAACCCTTCCCGTTTGTTACGCGAACGCTTGGATTTGCGGCGCTCGAAGCGAAGGAGTTTTCGATTGTGGCCCGCGTTCCTGCCGCACAAATAACACCGCTGAACGTGCCCTACACGTTTGAATTCGTAGCGGACGCCTCGGCGGGCGGCGGAACGCTCGGCCCTACGGGCGCCACCATGATCGCATACCGCTCAAACGTCTAGCGACCTCGGTAATCCGTCACGTTGTTGCGCGCCGTAAGCCGATCTTCGCGATCGTGCGGTCTCGGACGAATGATCTCGCCCTCGAGCTCGTGTACAGCCTCAGAGGCGATAACACGCATCTCTTCGAGCGTCGTCACGTAGCAGCCGCACGAGTCGGCTGAACACTCTGCGTGGCAACCGTCGGCGTGGTCGAGGCCGGCAATGTGCCGAAGCGCAATCAAAGCAATTTCGAGATGTTCGTTAGAGCTCATGGTTCTCCGTTACTGTGATAGATTTTGCTCATGATTCGACATCACTCGTTCTCTAGCGTCGTTGCCTGTTTGGTGATCGCTGCCTGTTGCCCGACCCAGGCGCCGGCCGCTTCATGTGGCAAAACCACCGTCGAGATCACCAACGAAACTTCGAAGGACGCGGTAGTGTATCTCGCGTTTGGTGCCGATTCGGTCGTTTTGCCCTCATCGTTGGATTTCTGTACGGGATCGGGGCTCAACTGCACATTTCCTCTCGCGAACCATGGTGCGCGAACGGTGCCGACCAACGGTCAGTACATGAACGTCACCGTGTCGTTCAATGCAGCGGTCACGTGCGGTGTGACGAAGGCGGAGCTCAATGTCAACAATCCAAAGTGGTACAACATCCTCGATATCAGCTTGGTCGACGGCTTCAGCAGCGAGGTACTCATCGAGTCGACCGAGGGCGGAAAACGAACTCCACTCGGACCGGTGTGGGGAGCTACGAACAACGAGAAGGTTTTCGGCGTGTTTCCTTTGGGATGCGACATTTGTGTAGCTCGTCAAAAACCGTCGTGCGGAATGAAACCGGGAAGCGACGGCTGCAAAACCGGAACGCAGTACAAACCCGACGTCCCGTGCCAATTTCAAGGCGCTACGATGGGCGGAGCTGGCGCGGTGCGCGTTTCGCTTCTCGATGGGCAGCCGGCGGCTCGGTAAATTTCATTTGCTGTTCGCGAGCGATCCCGATCGCTGATCGTAACGGCTGGACCGTTTGACGGAACGAGCTTGCTTCGTAGCGTCAGCAGGTTGAAGCCGTCGTGAGGTAGCTCGTCATCTTCGAAACGAAGACCGTGTACCCTCAAAACTCCTCCGATTTTCTCGTCCTTTCAGCCATCGGTTAGCCCGTCGTCGCGCCACGGCTTGCAAGCATCGCGGACGCGTTTCTCGGTCTCCTCTTGCACCTCTTTGGCGACGAGCTCGATGTGCCCCATCATCCAGTACGCAAACATCTCCGCGATGCCGTCGTCGGGCACGCCGGAAGCGCGATGCATCTTGAGGTTTTCACGAAAATACTCGCGCGCTTGCTGTTTGGTGATCATTTGGCTAACTCCATTTCGTGGCACGTGCACGGATCGCATCGAGGGCAAACGTCGAAACCGTGATCGCACGGGAAGGCGATCGGCGCGAGCAGCACGCGCCTGTACCTGCATCCTTCCCGGTGCGTCCGAGCTTCGTCACACACACACGCGATGAGGCCGCAGTCGCATTTCTCGAAACTCATGGAATGTACCCATCGCCGTTGCACTTCATACAAGCCGCAGCATCGGGAAGCGAAACGCTGTTGCACTTTGGGCAGATGCGGTACCACATGCCACGTCGAGCTCGTCCGCAGACGCGCGCCGACGGCGCGAATTCCGTGACGTAGAAAACTTGTCCGTTGTTCGAGCGGTCACGCGCTTCGGCGATGGCCAAGTCGAACATCGAGAAACTCGGGTCATCGTCACGAAAACTGTCCCTAGAAACGCGGAACATCGCTTCACCTTCTTTTCGACTGTAAGCGTTCAATGAATCGTCGAGGGCAAAGAGAATGATCGCCGTCGCTTTTCCCGCAAACTCCGCAAACAGGCGTTGATTCGTCGAAGGAATGGAGCGAGCAAAGAGGGCAGAGCCACGCGATGATCTTTAGTCCATCAGGTGTAGGCGTCGAAATGGGTAACGGTGTGCCGTCCTCTAGCAAGCCACCGCATCGCGCGCAGAGGGTACCGTGTTCGGGATAATCCTCGGTCACTTCGCCTCGCACCCGCACGTCGTCCAGGAGGCGCGATTTGCGCCCACCCATCCCACGCTGACGGTGCATCGAAACGCAAGACCCGCGTCGAGGCACTCGTTCTTCTGCTCCATGGCCGAGATGTTTTTGCTCTTGTTTTCTTGCGCGGGAGGAAGCGCGAACATCGTAAAAAGAAATGCAGCGACAAGCATTACGCATACGAAAAAAGGCCAGTGCTTGATCCATGCGCGCATTACGACGCTCCCGTGTTTTCGCGTAGCATGTTCATGAAGAGCTCGCCCTGTCCGATGGCGTCCTCGAGCGCGACGTGCGTATGGGGCCTGTCTTTCGGAAACCAGCGCTTCGGCATGTTCTTTTTCGTGGAGTCGCGGTAGAGCATCTTGAGTATTGCCGAGGCGTACGTCTTGATGTCGAGCGCTGAGAAGCTGAATGGGCTCTCGAAGCCGAAGTATCGAATGTACCAATAGACAAAAAGAAAATCGAATCCTGCCGGGTAACCCACGAATACAGGCTTTTTGCCGAGCTTCTTGGACCACTCGACAAAGCGTCCCATCACTATCTTCGGATCGCGCGCGTCCTTGCGGCACGCGGCCCACGCTTCCGGATTCTTGTCCCAAAACTCACTCTTCGTGATCGGATCGGGTTTCGCGCCTGGAAGCTCGAGCAGATTTTCGGAGAACGTGCTCACGAGACCTTTCTCTGGCGTGAACGCCGCTGCGCCGAGGCTGAGCATGGAGTTTGGGCCAGGAATCGGGCCATCCGATTCGATGTCGACGCTGATGTAAATTTCTGTGCTCATATGCGCGCCATCTTGAAAATATTGAAACCTGAATTGATAAGGTTTTGTACGGGCAGAAACAGTGGTGACGGCGGCGCGGCGAACCAGCACCACTTCTCGCACTTGTCCGGTTCCTTGACCGTTGGCTCCTCGTCGTAGTTGTCGCCCTCTACATAAAGCGTCACGTAATGTTTATCCTCGACGGAGAAGATGTCATTCGTGAAGGTGAGCTTACGCGGCGAGGCGAGAGAAAGCCCCGTCTCTTCCTCGAGCTCGCGTGAGGCGCACTGAAACACGGTCTCGCCAAACTCGAGGTGGCCGCCAGGAAAGCTCCACGTTCCTGCTCCGTGGCTACCCTTGCGCTTGCCCATGAGCACGAGCGCGCCTCGGCGCACGATGACAGCGACGCCGACGCGAACAATGGGTTCTGGCACCGGCCGAAAATATCGACAGCCATCCATGGTGGAGGCTATCACGCGACCCTTTAACTCGGGCCGCTTCTCCATTTCTTCGAACGTAAGCATCCATGGATGCTCATCACGCCGCCGACCGCACGACGCACAGAACGTCATTCTCATGGCGCAATCCCAATATTCCAAGGCTCGTAGGTTTCGCCATTCTCGTCTGGGCCGTTCATTTCCCGCACCCAATCTTCGTAGCGACCGCCAAGCAATGCACGCGCGACCTGATCGATCACCCATTGCTTGTGGTGCTCGCCGTCGATGCCGCCGAACCGTTCGATCACTTCCAGCGCTCCGTATTCGATCATCGCAAATACTCCAAATTGTGATCGGGACTATGAAACCAGGTTTGCGTGACGCGGAAGCAGGCCACCTGAAGCGCCCATAGAGGCAGCATGGCATCGACGAACGCGCCGATCCTTCGTCGTTTCTGCTTACTCATTGGCAATCCTTGCGAGAATATCGCCATGGCATTTTTTCGGAGCACACCAACAACCAAGGACTTTGCCTTTGAGCTCTTGTTTGACGCGGGCGACAAGCTCGGGCTGGGCCAAGAGCCACACTTCGAATTTCTCGATAGCTTCTTCGCGTGAAGCGACTTTGAATTTTGCAAGACCGTACTCCAGATGCGTGAACGGATTACCGAAGTCCGATGGGCGACCGATGTAGACGTCGTGCGGCTGTTTGCAGTGCACGACGAAGCGCTTCTCCTCTGGGAAAAGAGGCTGCTGACTCATGACTCGGTAGCCTGCCGCACCAGGCCGTGCGGAAAGCAGATTGTTTCCTGCGGCTCCGGCCCCATCCAGTCGCAGTCGAGGCACATCCAGTACGCTCCGGGAACCGTTTCCCCGTCGTCGTTCTTCGTGCCTCCTCCGGCGAGCCCGAAGCCGAACGTGATTTCGCCGTTGCACTTCGGGCAATTCTTCGGATCTTCGATCATGATTTCTCATCCTCGCGTACAGCCTCTTCGATCAGCGGAACGATCTCACGAAAAACTTCGACCGCGTTACGATCGTAGTCATCTTGGAGATCAATCGATTGCCACATCCCCTTGTTGTCGACGTCCACTCCAAGGAACACGTAGACGACCAGCACACCGTCTTGCAGTCGCACGTTATGACCTGGCCAGCCTTCGCCTTCCATGCACGGAAAGCGCTCGTGAAGCATTTTGAGCAGAAGGAACATCGATCTCATTTGCGCACCACCTTGTCGTAGACCTCGGAGGACACGACGTCTTCTTCGCTCACGCCGAGCGAAGCTGCGCCGACGCGCTTAGCCTCTTCTTCTTCGCTTGCGACAACAATTTCGATACGCCCGTCAGGGGCGCCGATGTGGAAGACCTTCTCAACGCGGAGCTTTGGGCCGGTGTGCTTGATAACGACGCGCCGCTTTGGTTTCGCATCTTCGAGATTTTTGGCAGTCTTCGCTTTGTTTCTTCGAAAGAGGTTCGGGAAAAAGGTTTCGTGAATGAGGCCGAGAAACCATCGCAGAACGACGGCGGCAATCGCGAGCTTGATGATCAGGAAAATGAAGTCGGACAAACTGAAATCGAAGAACTGGATCATCACGCCTCGTCCTTCTGCCACCTGTCGTCGAACTCTTCGAGATGCTTGCCACCTACGAGATCGAGCGCGAATTCTCGAATCGCCTCGGCTTGCACGCGCATATCACGCGACGCGCGACAGAAGCCAAGCCGTTTCGCCTCGGCGCGGAGCGACTCGACACGCTTGTACGCGAGAATCACGATGTCGGAGCGTTCGGTCATGAGCGGCTCCGCGTTTTTGCTGGCCGACGATTCGGCTGATCAAGCCGAATAATTCCATACAGAACCGCTGCGCTGTAGAGCACGCGACGTCTTTGGTGAAACGTCAAACACACGAGCGCGTCTGTTATGCGATCGAGCGCGATCTGAGTGGATCGGCCCACCTCAACTCGTTTGCTAGCCGGTCGACTGACCAATGCTGCGCTCATTTCTCGTTTCCCACGCGTTGCATCTCCTGGCGCGTCTTGAACGCAAGGCCGGCAATCGTCTCGGGCGGGAGACGGCCCCACATTTCCTCGTACTCGTTGCCGCAGTTCAACCGCTCGTCCGGCCAGAGCTCGTCGGAAAGGCTGCGAAGATGAACATGGATCGTTTGGCACCGAAGGCAACGCTTGATCGTCCGTGCCTCGCTATCGAAAATGAGAGCGACGTGCCAGTAGAAGTCCTTCGGTTCGATGATTTCTTTGCACGCGCTGCACGCGTGCCGCTTGCGCGCCTGGCGCTTCGTTTCGTCATAGACGTCGTAGGTTTCCTCGGAGGAATGACACATCACTCACTCGTTTTTCCCGGAGCTCGCCGTTTCAGACGCACTCCGATTACTGTGCCGACGCCGAGCCCGAGACACCACAGCGCCGCAGGCAACAATCCATTGAAAGACTCGTTTACGCCAACGAGAAATGCAGCTCCCCACGCAATCGACAAGAGTCCAGAAACAACGGCGCGACGCTCGCTGATGAAAATAACGCCGAGCGCGTACAATGCTTCAATCGCCGTGCCGGAAAGAAATGCGAGTAGTGCGTGCTTGATCACGTTTTCTCCGAATTTCGCGGCTTACCATGCGGTACGTACGTCGGATGGTTGACGCATCCAATGCATGGTGCAGGGTCGGCATTTGGTCCAACCAAGTTATTTCGACAACCCGTGCAAAGAGAATCGAGAAACCGTACTTCGTTGATCCGTTCCGGAACGCGATACGGATTCATGAAAAATGTGTTCTTTGATGCGATTGTTGCCAACGCCGCAGCACGTCCGCAGGCGGTGGCTTGCACGAACCGAAACTCGTGAGGTTGCCGTTTTCCGCATCGCCGATCGCTTGCCCAGCGATCGTGCGCCAAAGTCGTGTAACGGCCTCGCGCTCGGTTGCGCCTTGCGCAACAACGTCAAATCGTCGCCACGCAGCAATCCAGAGCTTGCCTTCGCGGAACGTGTAGACCTCAGTACCGACGATGGCTTTGCGTTCTTCGGTCATCGGTCATCATCTGCGAGCGTGGACGACTCATTATCGATCGGACCTGGGCCTTCGAACCCTTCATCCCACGAGATGCCGCACGGACATGAAAAGTGCCCGCACCCCTCGCAGCATTCGGTCATTTGCGCGTGGTCGCACGAGATACCGTCAGGAAGAAATACGTTCACTTTACCTCCGACGAACGCGATACATGCCGCACTTCACAGCTTTTCGTACCACGTTCGCACATGCGACTGGAGCCACCGATAAATGAGCACGTATCGAGCGCGAAATGAATTGGGCACCCCTTCCAGTGCATTCCAACACCAGGTGATCGGGTGGCGCCTGATGCTGCTAGACAGAAAATGCATCCCGCCTCACTAATACCAATTGCGCCGCAGTCCGAAAGGAACACCAGAGCTTCCCTCAACCGTTTCGTCTCGGACTCGGCGGCCTTGAGCGCGCATGTCCCTCGCTCGACAAGCTCCGCGTACGCACGCCAGTGCGCGAGCGAAGGGCAGATGTTGTTGGGACGTTCTTCGTACGTTCGATCGCAGCCAGGACACCTCATCTTCATGGCAGCCTCCTGGAGCTCTGGATCGTCTCCGACACCGAAGGGATCGCCTCGGCTCCGTAGTATTTTCAAAAGTTCTTGAACTTCAGCTTTAGATCGAGTCGTCGTTTTGTCAGACACGCGAGCGTCACGCTCTCCGGGAGAAGCTTCGCCTACTTTCCCGAACGATACGTGTTCACCGGCGCGCTCGCGAAAGAGTCCGGTGGCGTCTCTGTCACCCGAAAAACGTTCGGTCGTCGATCCGTCTTTGCGCTTCATGACTTCCCCATCACGACTGCTTGGTGATCTCGTTTTCCCACTTCTTCGAGCATCGTGGGCACACGATCTTGAGCTTCAGATTGGGAACTTCGACATCGACATCCACGGTCGACGGAAGCATCCAGCCGCAGTCGCAAAGCCGCGCAAACATCTTCGGCGGGCCCGCAATGGCTGCTTCGACCGGACCGTGCAGCTCAGGTTTCGTTGGCCAAACAGCCGTCTCGTGCCTGTAGCCGACCGTGCCGACGTCGAAATAAGGCTTCGTCGGAGCTCGTCCGATGTTCTTGTCGGTTTCGCTTAAAGCCTGACTGATCGCCATCGCTTCGTGACTTCCCGCTTGCAAGCCCTGCATCTGAAACTCAGGACACCGTCGTACCCGCCGTCCTTGTCGAAGATGTAAATCGTTCGACCGATGCGCAGGACCGTTGTGTCGCTGCTCGGAAAGATCGAGAGCGGCAAGATCTCAAACGTCTTTCCGTCGCCGTGAACGAACATTTCGCCCGCGCTCACGAACGGTTTGATCCGGACATGGTACTTCACGATTCCTCGACGATAACCGCGCATTGAGCTCCGATCCCCAATCGAGCATCTCGGAGAAATCGTATTCCTTGTCTGGATCCGGACTCCAGTCTAGACATTCTGCGACGTCGAGATCCGACAACTCGACCTTCATGTCCGCCGGCTCGTCCATGCAGTTCGGGCAAACGCACGCCGGAGAGTGCCGGTTCGGTCCGTGATACGTGTCGATGCCAGGCTTCGGAGACACGCGAATCGTGATGTTCATCGTTTACCGTCCGATTTCGAAAACCTTCGATGCGGCTTATGTACGTATACACGTTTAGGCGGATACGGCTCGAATGTCGCGACCTCGCCTTCGCCCCATCGATCCCATGTCATCGCGATGAATCGCATGGAAGAGCCACGAAACCGACGCAGGCGCGCCTGAAGGCTTTTCTTACGCGACGGCTTCACGTACGCGAGGGCTTCGGCAAGCGTCAAAAAGGCGTCATTATTGATCTGTACGTCATGCCCAACAGGTTCATCGAGATAGAGGAGTTGATTGACTCTCTGCATTGTCTGGAGCGCCGAAACATCGACCTCTTTGCTTTTCGGCCAACCATTTTCATCCTTTTCTTCTGTCGGCACCATGACACGTGACTCGCCATCTGGGTAACGGTAGTGCCAGATGGCTCCGTCAACATTTGGAGCGGTGTAGATATCTGTAATTTCGACGATCGAACATGGAATTACGATTTTCTCCCACGGGACGGGATAAAAAACCTTCGTTGAGAAGTCGACGAAGACGATTTCGCGGCTCATCGAATGGCCTTTTTCGCGTACTCGAACGCCGCGATCATGCCTTCGATCGAGTGATCGAAGAACTTGTCTTCGGAATGATCCCCGTTTTGGTAAACGATGATCTTGATCGGTCCCGAAACCGTTCCCCACTCGAGATCGACTGTGGTGCCTTTGCGTATGTTCTTCGTTTGCACGATGCGTCTGCACCAACGACGCTCCTCTTTCTTGAAGTCGGGACACCAGTTTTCGTGCGTGATACCGTAGCTTTCGTGTTTTTCGGGCGCCAACTTTCGATCCTTCAGAAGCTCGATGTACTTCAGGTAGAGCAAATCCTCGCGCTTGAATGCCGCGATCTCCGCTTCGTGCCTCTTTCGTCCCTCTTCGCGTCGAATTCGACGCTCTTTCTCCTCATCAGAGACCCATTCGTCGATGACGAGAAGCTTATTGCCTTCACGCTTGAGCGTCGTGACGGCGTGCTCAACAAGAACCGCAGCTTTCTGATGCTTACAAACCTCGCAGACCCACCCCAAACGAACTTCCCCGTCGATGAGATGCTCGCCGAGGTCCCAATCGGGACCATCGCACGATGGGCAAGCGTCGTCATCCTCGAGCTCGTTACCGTTCGTTTCGAAGCAGCGGATGATACCGTTGGCTTCGATGGATGGTCGTTTCCTGTCGGCGTCCGCGTAGAATTTGTCGGTCTTCAGCTCGGGCCAGCCCATTTCGATGGGATCAGCGAAGTCGTAGAAGCGGTATTCGTACGGAGCCGCCCAGATGCAGCCGTTCACGACAAGAATCCTGCTGTCTTTATCGAATCTTGCCGATACCCAGCAGAACGCGATACCTTCTTTCGCCTCTTTCGGCAAATGATCGCGCCGCCTGCCCGTGTCGAGCTCGATGACGGTCTGTCCTTGATAATCTTCGCCACAAATCAAGTACGAATGTCCGTTCGGATGGTCTTCGATCCACGCCAAAGTGTACCAACAGTAGTTTCGTTTCACGTCACCGACTTCCGCACCGTCAGAGACGCGGTAGACCGTCCCTCGGCTGTAGCTCCAACAACCAGGTTTCGTTCCGTAGTTGCGTACAAGAAGCCTGTAGCGGCCTGATGGAGAAAACTTTTCGTGACGAGATTGTTCGTTCTCGTCTCGGTAGAAGTCTTCTTTGTCTTTCATCGAACTCGGAGCTCGCATTTGCGACGCGAGCGTCCCCACGGCACGCCGCGAACGTGATCGTCCGCGCGATGCTCGGCGTGCACCGTTCTCGTTGCGTCGCACATGCAACACTTCTCGATGACGTGCCCGTCCGGAATGACCATCCAGATGGGGCCGCGAAAAATGTGGAAACAGTGCTCGTGCTCTTTTTGCGATTTGATGGCTTGCAGGATTTTCCAGATGTGATCGTTCATGATTTCCTAGCTTCGTCCTTGTTGTGAGCTCGAGCCTTCTTGTTTCTTGATGACCTTCCGAACACCGACGTAGCTTCCGTACGTCCGATCGGGCTCTGCGAACGTCGTCGCTCGCAAGGCTTCAGGCGGAAGCATCTTGTCGGCGGGGAACGATCGTCCGTGTTGAGCTCGGCACGGGGGATGCTCTTTTCGTCTGCCTACGGGTGACGTCTTTTTCGTCGACTTGCTCACAATTTTCTCTTCGCTTTGACGAGTTCGATTCGGTGGAGAGTTTCTTCGTCGTCCAAAGCTTCGACCTCTGCGACAATGCGTAAACGATAAGCACGTGGCCTCGGCTCTCGCGCATCTTCTCTGGCGAGTACATCTTTACAATGCTTTTCGCTGAATCCGTCTGTCAGAGCTTCGATATGCGCCCACGACACACAACCATCTTCTGGAAGAAGATCACTCATCCGAACGGACTCTTCGTCGCCGTTATCCGAAATGAGAAGCAAATAGTTTTCTTCTGGGCCGTGAACGCCGAAGCCTACGCCATTGACGACGGTTCTCGTGCTCACGCGTGCGCCCCGATGTAAACGCGGCTTCCGTCGCCGAGCGTGGCGTCGTCAACACCAGCGCAACCGAACGCGTTGGCTTCCGTCCACATAGGCTGCATGTCGTCGTTTCCGTTTGGCACCCACGCCAGCCAATCCTCGTCGCCGCCATGCTGCGACAACTCTCGGAGCGCAGGCGGCGCTTTGTAGAATTCCCAAACGCAGATGACGTTCGGTGCGAGCTTCTGAAGAAAAGCGCCCACCGTGGTCGCCCAATAGCTGGCGGCCTCGAGAGCTTCCTTGCGTTCGTAGGTAAGTTCTTCGCTCATGATTTGTACCTATTCGGCGCCGTACTGTGCTCGCGCTCCAGCCAACCGATATCCCACATAAAGTGAAAATTCGATCCTTCCTGAAACGGATTGGAACCGCGTGTCTTGCCGGAGAGCGCCGCAGTTGCGCCGAGCGCTTCCGCTTTGTCTTCGAAATCTTCTCGTCTCATCTCTCTTCCCAACCGCCTTTCGCCGCAAGCGCGGACAGAAAAGCCTTGCGCGTTTCCGGATCGGAGAGCGAATCGCCGAAGATGCAGTCGAACTTCTCCGCGATGTAGGCGGCCTCGTAATGGTGAAGCGCGAGCGAAGTCGTCGAGAAATCGATGCCTTCCTCGTGCATGCGTCGACAGACCTTGATCATCTCGTTCATGAAGCCGGTGACCTCGATGAACTGGTGAAAGCCGCACGAAGCCGCCATGCCGTAGAACACGCACGACGCCTGCTCCATTTTCTGGAGAATTACTTCACGCTCTTCTTTCGAGTGCTCACTCATGGTTCTCTCCCGTGACGCAGACGTTCGGCGTACCAAAAATCGGACAGGTACTCCTTGAGTTTCTTGATTGCGCGCTCTCTTGTTCGAGAGTTGTACGAGAAGAGCGGCTTCTTGTCGTAATCCTGAACCTCAGTAATCTCCAAGCTGTTTTCGAGCGTAGCGAGCGCCACATCCCACTCGACATCAACAATGCTCGTGATTTCTCTGCACGTGGTTTCGTCGCACGTGCCGCGACCGCAGCGGTTGCAGAAGTATCCTTCCGCGTCCTCGAGCATACCGTGGTAGCTCATACGCGCCTCTTCTTCCGTTTCGCGAGCACGACAACAACAGGCTCTCGTCCCGTACAGATCGGACAGGCCATGCACCCGCAACGCACGTCTCTGTACTCTGGCTTGATCGAAATGGTGATTTGCGTGACGCGATTTTTCATGACTTATCCGGGATGACACATTGCGTGGCTTTTCTCCCACGCGGCGACGAGTTCCGCGCGCGGCGGCTCGCCGCAGAGAGATCGCTCGTCTTCCGCGTCGAAAATGCACTGCATCGCAATGCTGTGAAGCAACCGCTCGAAGGCTTCTTTCTCGGTCTTGCCCTGCGCAACGACGTCACGTCGTCGCCAGCACGCGACCCACATTTTTTCGCCTTCGCCGACGTCCTCGGTGAACGTCAGGATTTCGGTACCGATGATGGGCTTTGATTCGAGCATGGTTTCCCCGCAAGTCCTCGAGCCGTTTCCAGCATGAGAACGGCCATTTTCATGTGCGTGTGGGCCATCCACTCGTCGTCGGCTTCAGGCGTGGACGTGAACCAGCGCCAGAGACCGCGAACGAGGTAGATATGCATGTGCCGTAGCGAGCGCGCGCTGTCAAGAGTGCCTGAGTCTCGAACGAGCTCCTGCTTCGCAAGCTCAAGAATGTCGTCGAGGTTGCTCATGCTCGAGTCTTTCTCGTTCGCTTCGTTCGCTTGTTTCGTGCACGCCGACGTTTCGCGGGACGCGAGCTCCTGAAAATTCCAAGCGTCTGCGTACGCATCTCGGTTTGGCACTGTTCGCACTTCGCGATCGTTCGCTTGACCTTGTTCAATTCCAAAACGACCTGTTTCTGAATCTCGAACGGGTCTTCCCATTCGTTGAGCCACTCTTTGTCGGCGACCATGCGCTGCATCGCTTTCAGCGCGTGAAGGAGTGCAGGTCCGCCCAAGATGTCCGTTCCGTGCGACAACAAGAGCACTTGAATCGACGAGCGTGCGTCTTGGTAGTAGCGACCGGCGGCTCTATTGCTCTTGATCGACACGGCGCGCTCGATGGGCTTCATCATTCGAAGAACCATGGTTGCGCCGCCGTCGTGATCGAATGGACCTACTCCCCACGTTCCCATCGGTGTTCTCCTCTCACGTTGCGTCGGTCACTTTCTTGATCCAATCCCAGCAAGAGCCGCAGATCATGTGTCCGCGCATCGCGGGCTCGATGTACTTTTCCCATTCCTCGTCAGACACGCGAAACATCTTTGGCCACGTCACGCCGCAACGTCGACAAAGATTAGGATATTGAATCCACGGTACGCGGCCCTTCTCCTTAAGAATGGCTTCCCATTCTCTTTCTTGCTTCTGCGGGAGACCGTGCATGTAAACCGACATCGGAAGGTGATTCGTCTTGCCTTCCCTGACGAGACGTTCGCATCTCGTGCACACTTTCTTTTTGCACTTTCGAGCATGAGCTCGGTCAGCGGGTTCCCAGTGCGGAGGTTCTGTATTTCCAGGATCTCCAAGCCGAATGTAGAACGGGTAGAAGTGTTTGAGTGGACATCCGCATGAAATCTCTTGTCGACCACAGAAGGCGCATCTCTCCATGTCGCAGCCGCGTTGGTGCAGCTCACCCTCTTTGACGCCGCAGTCGTGGCATATTGCGCGGACGTCGATGACGCCGACGTGATCGTGATGGCGATGACGCTTCATGGCGTTACCTCGACTTGATGTGCACATTGAGCGGGATCTTGTCGAGCGTAGCGACGAGCGCTTCGTTCGCGCGCTTCGTTGTGTCGTCGAGCTTGGCCGAAACACGAGCATAGTGCGCGTGCGTGAGCCATTCCGCGTACGGCATGTTGCCGCGAACCTTGTTGCATTTTTTGCAGCAACTCAGAAGGTTCGCCTCCGTGCTTGGGCCGCCCTTTTCCCAAAGAACCAGATGGTCGACCGTGAGCGGGATGTTGTCGTTGCCGCAATATCTACAACGGTATTGATCTCTTTTGTAGACGCGCCACGACACGATCTGATCGATACTTCGTTGACTCTTGCGCACGATCGCTTTGTAGAACGTCGCACTCTCTTTCGATTCCTTGGCGAGAATCTCCGTCTCGAGCAAGTCGGTTTGACGAAGAAATGCCGTCCAATCCTCGACCGTCATATCGACGGCTTCGGGCTTGATGGTGAGACCGAGCCTCGGCGCGCCGTCGTACTCGCCAGGAAAAAAGAAGACGATGAGCTGCTCTTCTTTCTCGTCGAGATAGACGGCGCCGACCATGCCGATCGTGTCGCCCACGGAGAGAAGTTTGATGTCGGAGAATTTCATGGTGCTTTAATGTCCGTCTCGATCTTTAGGCGTCGAGCTGCCGTTGCGAGGGCGATTCTCGATCTTTAGGCATCGAGCTGCCGTTACGATTCTGCCCATGTAGTCTCGAGCTTCAAGGTGTCGAGCTACCTTTACAAGTGGCTTAGTCTCGAATTTCACGGCATCGAGCCGCCGCTGGTCCGTTGTCGTAGTAGTCCTCGACTTCGAAGGCGTCGAGCTACCTTTGCTGTCACGATTCTACAACTCCGAAGCTCTCCTATCTCGACTTCGAAGGCGTCGAGCAGCCTTTGCTGGAGACGGGACTCGTCTCGAATTTCTAGGTATCGAGCTACCTTTGAGAAATGGCCGCAAAGAAGTCTCGAGCTCAAGGCGTCGAGCTGCCTTTTCGGGAATCGTGAAGTCTCGATCTTCAATGGTGCCGAGCAACCTTTGCAAGAACCGCAGGGATTCAAGCTGTCTCGATCTTCTGGTGTCGAGCAACCGGCGAGCGCGTCTCGAACTAGAAGGTGTCGAGCAACCTTTGCAACATGCGACGCGGCCTTTGCAACATGCGACGCGGCGCCGTAGTGCGACCCGCGCGCCGGGTCTCGATCTCCCAGGTGTCGAGCAACCTTTGCAACTCCTTGACGTCGGGCAGCGGCCTTTGCGCCCCTACCTGTCTCGATCTCCCAGGTGTCGAGCAACCTTTGCAACAGCCCGGCGTGCGCGAGGTGGTACTTCGTTGGGTACTTGTCTCGATCTCCCAGGTGTCGAGCAACCTTTGCAACCGAAGTCGAAGAGAAGATCGCTGAGCTCAACCTAGAGTCTCGATCTCCCAGGTGTCGAGCAACCTTTGCAACCAGCCGACGTCGCGTCCTCGCGCGACTGATCGGCATCGTCTCGATCTCCCAGGTGTCGAGCAACCTTTGCAACAGCGCGACGCCTTAGGCTTCACACGCTAACGGGATGTCTCGATCTCCCAGGTGTCGAGCAACCTTTGCGACGCCGTAAACCCTTCTGGCACCAGTCTCGATCTCCCAGGTGTCGAGCAACCGTCTCGATCCGAACGGCGAGAGTCTCGATCTCCCAGGTGTCGAGCAACCTTTGCAACGATTCGTCCGGCCGAATGAAAGTCGTCCGTCAGCACGTCTCGATCTCCCAGGTGTCGAGCAACCTTTGCAACGCGGCGCATCGCGGCGCGTTGACGTTGCTTCGCCGAGTCTCGATCTCCCAGGTGTCGAGCAACCTTTGCAACCGCGCTCTCGCGTGCGGCGGTCTTCTCATTCGCCGTGTCTCGATCTCCCAGGTGTCGAGCAACCTTTGCAACGAGGTAGCGGAGGACGAGGCGGGCCGCCGAGGATTTGTCTCGATCTCCCAGGTGTCGAGCAACCTTTGCAACGCGTCGTCGACGCCGCAGACGATCAATTGGGTGCTGTCTCGATCTCCCAGGTGTCGAGCAACCTTTGCAACTCGCCGAGTGGCTCCGAGCACACGGTGTTCACGTAGTCTCGATCTCCCAGGTGTCGAGCAACCTTTGCAACTCCGCAATGCGACGGCGCGGATCTCGCGCTCCAACTGTCTCGATCTCCCAGGTGTCGAGCAACCTTTGCAACGATTTCGGACGCCAAATCGTCTTCACCGGTAGCACGTCTCGATCTCCCAGGTGTCGAGCAACCTTTGCAACTTGTCTCCCACAACCCCAATCATTCCTCGTCTTTCGGATCCTTGTTGCGAGCAGCGTTCTGTCTTTCGATTTTTGCCTCCTTCATTCTCTTTGCCCGAACCCATCTTGATTCGCGTACCACATTAGCATCCTTCGGATTTTCAGCCGCGCGAGCGGCTTCCGCCTTTTTCGCGGCGCGCCACCTCTCGAAAAGCACGATCGTCGCGTTGTCGTCCTGATCCCACGTCGCTCCGCACGCCGAACACGTGTGATCGATCTTCAAAGCTGCGTCGAACTCCTCGACCGCTCCGCATGCGTTGCAAATGTGCGTCGAATTTTCAGGAGAAACCTTCAACGCGTCTTCGCCGAAAACATTGCAGAGGCAGCCGCGAAGCTCACTGACGGCGGCGAGTTGCCGGTTCCGACGAGCAACGAGATTTTCTGCTCCTTCTTCGGTCGGTGCCCGTGTCGCGACCCCGCGCAGGTCGAAATCCTCGAGAAGAAGTGTCTTGTACTTCCGCCCGAGCTCGGCGGCGAAGCGTCGATAGATCTCGCGCCGATGCCGCAACGAACCGATGCGCTGTCCAGATTCGTATTCCCACAGATGGTGGTCGCGGTAGCGCCATGTTTCGATCATCGCGTACGCCTCGTCGTCACCTTCGAAGTGACGATCGCTCCACTTTCGAGCGAGCGCTGCGAGTCGCGCCTGCGAGCGCCATTGCGCGATGTGTGAAATCTCCTCTCGAAGCCAATCGGGAATGGTTACCTTTCCCAATATTTCGATGAGAGCAGCCCGCGCAAAGTTGAACTTTTCGTCACGAAGCGATCGGAGCTCGTCCGGCTTCTTCAATCCCGAAACAGCACGCGCGTCGAGGCGTAGCTCACCATGTTTTCCTTGATCGTCGCGCCACGCAGCGACACGGATCTCGTTGCCGATCGTTCGCCACCCGAGATCGATCGTCACCACGCCCGATTGCCCGCATTTTGTGCGTGCCGGAGTCTTGTCGGAGAGTTTCAGTGTGAAATCGACCGACCATTCTTCACGCGGGCCGTACTTTCGACGGCTCACGGTGATGCGTTGAATACTCGCGCCTTCTGGAATCGGTCTGTGCATGATCATCGGCCACGTCGCCCACACGGGATCGCGACCTTCGGAGGCGACCCGAAGCGACAGCATCGTGCGCGAGGCGCGCCTGCGGTCTCCGCGCTTCTTCGCGAACCACGCATTTTCGTTTACGGCGTCGACACGTGCGCGTGCATGGAAGCCGCTGAAAAGATCCTCGACGCTCATGCCGCCTTGAAGCTGTACGCTCACCTGACCTTCGCCCTCGAATCGAACGAATCTCGGGTCGTTGGGCTCCGAATCCTTGAAGAATGGAGCTTTTCGCGCTGCCATGTCGGCGGCTTCGATCAGCAAATAGGTGCCCCACGCACCGAAGTGAGGCCCCATTTCTCCGAGGCCCGAAAACGCACGCGCGCTGCGGCGCAATTCAGCCGCACGATCGTTGATGACGTCGATCTCGAGCTGAACTTGGGTGTCCGCGCGGAGCGCTTTGCGCTCGATCGCGAGAGCCTTCGTCGATTCTTTGTGTGATTTTCTCGCCGCCTTGACCCGATCACGCATATCTTCGGTCTCGGAACGTGATCTTGAGGCTGCACGCGCAACGCGCACCGCGAGCAAGGCAGCTTCGAGCTCCGCTCTTGTGGCCAGAACCGCCTGTTCCTTTCCGGAGAGATCGAATTTCGCAAGCACAGAACGCTGCGCATTGCGACGCCCACGCTCGATCTCGACAAGCGTATTGCGATAGTTGTGCGCGAGCCGCATCTGCGCTTCGACGATCTTGGTATTCACGGTAGGCGCAAGGAGACCGTACTTGTAGACGCGGGTACGGCCAGCGCTGATTTCGACGTTCTCTTCCACTTCCACATCTTCTGCTTCCATCACGATTCTCCTCGAAGAGCACTTTCGGCGTTGGAGAGCGACTGCAATTCGTGAATGAGAATCTTTCGATGGCGACGAATGTCGTTGAGGACTTCTTCACGCTCTTCTGACGTCGGCGTCCTGAGAAACCCTGCGATGTCGAGCTTGCCGTCGTCGAGGACGTGATGAAACCCGTCCGCGTAGGTGCCGGAGATGTGTCCGCGCGCGACGACGAAGGTCTTCTTTTCTGATTTTTCGCTTCGTTTTTTTCATTTCGCGCTCATACCTGGCGGATCCGCGTACAACTCCGGAGCCACCTTCTCGCACTCCACCTGAATGAAGTGGCAGAAATCATTGCCCGCGTCGCCGTCGAGCAGCTCTGCGAGCTCGATAAGCTCTTTTTTTGTGAGCTTGCTCGCGACGAGATTCGCTATCGCCTTGTAGCTTCGATTGGCCATTTCATTCTCGCTTCGATTTCGGCATCACGAACGTCGGGCGTATGATCCCGACGAACCGCGTGAAGGCTCGCGTGCCCAAGATCACTTCGACATCTGCCTCGCCGACGCTCTTTTTGGTGAGCAGCATCGACACGACACGCTGATGCGCTTTTTCGTGCGACGATAGAACAGCGTGTGCCATGTGGTAGGCGCGCTTCAGGACAATCGCCTCGGAGGAGGACAGTGGCGAGGCGTACATGTCCTCGAAATGAAGCGTGCGTCCACGATCGGGAACTTTCCACGGCGGAATCAAACAATCCTTTTCGACGAGCTCGGCAGCGATCTCGCGTGACTTGATCAAATCCGACGATGCGGGCGCTGCGCGCGTTCGGCCGTAGACCGAAATCTCCGCAGCGATGCCCGAGAGCAAGATCACGAGCAAGCACCAGAGCCCGTTCGGCGTGTCGGCGGAATGAATCGTGTAGCTCACGCGCCCGCCGTCTTTGTGCTCGACCGTCATGAGTTCCATTTTGTTAACGGCGCTGCACATCCACGCTGCAATCGTGTGTCCCGCTTCGTGCACGGCCGTTCGGCATTCAGGCGTGTCTAACGGTTTCGCTGATCTCGTTGTGCGTGACGTCTGACTTGGTTCACGCTTCGGCGTTTGCTTCTCTTGCGAGAAAACGAGCGCCGTAACAACAACGATGCACGCGAGAACGAGGAAGGTCGCGATCATTCGCTCACGGCTCCTCGAACTTGGTGACGACCTGCGACGGCTTCGGAACGACAATTTCACCCTTGATGATGAGGAGCTTGTTCTTGCCACCTTCCTTGAACCAGCATCCGCTGTCTTGCTCGGGTACCTTGTCGTAGAAACCGTGGAGCTTACCGTAATACGAGTCACCTTCGTTCTTCGAATCAGGAGTGATTCGCTTCGCCACTTCCTGCCAAGAAAGCGGACCCTCGATATGAATCGGGCCCTCGTATCCGTGAACAATGAAGTATCCAACCGCCATGAGTCACGAAGTCTCGCGAAAATGTTTCCCGATCGATCCGACGATGTTCTTGTACAGACTGACGTTGAAGCCAGGTCCGGACGGAAACGCGACGGCGAGGAGGGTAGCCATTTAGTTGCAATCGCTCGGGTGAACCGCAAGCGGCTTGCCGCATTTGCCGCACTGACCTGGCGGTACAGGCGTGTCGGAAAGCGTGAGCCCGTGCGCCTCTTCGAGAAGCTCCACCATCTGCGTCTTGTGCTTCGGGCAGAGGTATCTGCGGAATTGCTTGACCACGGCAGCGATTCCGTCAGCGAAGCCGGCGAGGTACGCCATGTTCGCATCTTCCCGATCAGCCGGAACGGGAGACGTACAAAGAAGGCACACGTCTTGATGAATGTTCGGCATCGTAGTTCCCTATTCCGAATTCTCTTCGAGAAGCTCCACCATCTGCGTCTTGTGCGCCGCCTTGAACGCCTTCTCCGCAAGCTCTCTCGGCAGGCGCATGATCGTTCCGTTCCGAATCGCGGTACCGTCGTAGCCGCGCGAACCTTTTGGGAAGCCTTGCGACTCGATGTCGAACGAAACGACCAAGAGTCGATGCTTCAAAGAAGCGCCGACGTAGCTCTTCACGGTCGGATCTTCTTTCCTTGCCACGTCGGGAAGCGATTCTTCGTTCCAGACGAGATTCGGAAGATCGTTTTCGATTTCGGTGAGCAAGTTCACTTGATTTCCAACTTGTCGAGCTCGACAAGCAATGTCTTGAGCGGCTCTTTTTTCGCCTGCGGCAGCTTGCGAACCTCGTACGCGATGTTTTCGAGGATCGGAGACCGCTTCTCTTGAAGCTGTTTGGACAAGAAATACAGATCAGCGCCCATGTCATGCTCCCTTGAACTTTTTCTCACCCTCAACACCACCGGAACGCTCATATGCACGCTCGAGCGCCCAGCGAAGCTCAAGAATATCCGTGCCGTCGTATCGAATGATATTCGGATGCTCGATGTTCATTGCTCTTGCTCGTTCGTTGTAGACGTATCGCTTGCGCTGGTGCTGCATCACGGTTCCATTCGTTGCCATACTTTCACTTCGTTGCGGAAAGTTCACTCGTTATGCGTGACATTTGCTGCTCATTAAGGGTGATTCACTTTCGCTTGGTGGGTTCGATCGCTGGCGGTCGTACGCTTTCGCTGTTTCTGGATCACTCGTTGCTTCCTGTTCCACGTTTACCTCTACCGCGCGTTACTCCGTCGAGGGGTATCCGGCGAGAGCTCCTTTGCCGGAACACGACACGAGTGACGAGCCCGAGCTTCTTCGAGCGTCAGGACGCGCCCCTCATTCACGCACGGCTTGCCTCCGTGATAGAAGCCGCGTCGAACGCTGTAAAGATCAGGCCACACCGGCAAACCTGCGAGCGTGCGCCAGACGATGTACAAATCTTCGAGAACGAGATCGGTCGCCTTTCGACGGCCTGCCTGCTCCGCGTTCACCGGAATGGGCTTGCCGTTGCGCAAAATCTGGTTTCCGTTCGGATCCATACGATACTTCTGCGGCATCGTGCTTCGCGAGTAGACCGCGTCGAGCCAGCGTTTCGTGTACTTCGTCTCCGTGCCGTACGGAATTCTGGTTTTCATGCACTCGGCACACTTCATTGTCAGTGCGCGAAACTCGGCTTTCGCTTCGACGCTCGCTTTTGAAGGACGCATCTCCTTGTGTGCATCGCAGACAGAGAACTTGACGGCATTCTTGCGCATCGCGATCATGCCCTGCCAGATACGCATCTTCAATTCGTCGTTGTAGGTGCCGGTCCCGTCACCTTGCGTACCGTCGGGCTTGTACTTCGGGGCGCCACTGCGGATCTCGCGCCCGCCCGTTCTTGGATCGCATGCGTTACCGCAGTAGCGCCAGAGTTGGCTCGGTTTCACGCAACGCTCGATCTGCACCATCGAAGCAATGTACGAAGAGACGACAGGTCCGAAGCCCCACACCTTGCTGAGAAAATGCTCGTAAATCGGAAGTTGCTCGAGCTGCACGAGCATCGCCGTCTCGAGACCCTTGGCTTCGGCCTTGAGACCGTTCGCGACGCGGGTGAGATCGTGACGATGAGTCTCTGGAACCGTACATTTGATGACGGTTTTTTCGCCATTCGGTTCGTAGTGATTTTTGTCCGTTACGGACTGAAGCCAACCGAGGTACGTACGCGTCCAACGCTTGTGCAGACGAACGAGTCGGTGGAGCTCGTCTTTCGGATTGTCGAGCTCGACAGGCTCGACAGGGCGGCGCTTACCGACTTCCTTCGCGACCTTGCTCGGCACGGGCGCGATGACGTTGTTCATGATCGTTTCGATCTTGCCGGTCGTCTTCTTCTTGGTAGTCATTTTGGTTTTCGCTTTCGATTTTGGTTTTACGTTCGTTGTCAGTGAATCGCGTTCGATGGTTTCTATTCGCTCGTTGCTTCGCTCAATCAGTTTCGAACGTTGGCTCTACATCGCTTACGCTATTCTTGAATCACTCGTTGATCATCGGTCGCCTTCGTTACACGATTGTCACTTTCTCCAGTCGCTCTTTTAGTGCCCACGCATTCGCTTCGGCTCGTTCACTAGCTGGGGCCAACTCGCTTTTTTTTGCTGGGGCGTTATCGCTCGATGGATGTACTTCGCGTTCGATGTGCAAACGTCAATGCTGCTGGGGATCGCTGACGAGGGTTCGCATTCGCTTCAGGAAGTTCGCCCATTGTGTGCGCATTCGCTTCACCTCGTTCACTAGCTGACTCGCTGGATGTACTTCGCATTCGATGGACTGGAATCGCGCACTGCTATTCGATCGCTTTCGCTGTGCAGTGATCGTTGAACGTATTTTGCGTTCGGTGGAGTCACGCATTTTGGTGACGACGCATTCGCTTCTTCTGCATCATCGCTTCGTTCGCTGTTCGCTGTTCGGGATGTCGCTTTCGCTGCCTACTCCGCGCTCGTTGTGCGAAATTCACTCGTTGTATGGGCGTTCACTGAACCGGCTCTTCCCCGAGCCTTCGAATCTGTTTCTCGAGCCTCTCGACGCGCGCCTCCAGAGCAGTGCAATTTACGCACGCTCTCGGCTTCTTCGCCTTTTCCGTAACTTCCATCAACGCTTTACCGGACTTTACAATTTGTGTCTTCGTGACCGGCATGCTGCCGTTGTCACGATAGAGTTTGTTGACCTCGAACTTGATCCCTTCGAAAAGATTCGAAGGAACGTTGTTGAGTACCCAAACGGCCGCTTCGTGATGGAGTCTCGCTGTGACGCTTTTCCCTAGCGCCGCCACGGCATCCGACCGCCTCTTGTACCAAGCGAGCGTTTGCGCAGGATGAAGCTCGCGCAACCAATCAGCTACAGTACCGCCGTGCTCCACCGCATACTTGTTCTCCCAAGCGTTGGCGATGGCGACAATTTCGACCGACGCAACGAGCGGCCCCACCGCCGCATCGTTGAGCATCTTTCGAAGACGGTGAGTGGTGTCTCTGAGAGTTTCTTTTTTCAGGATTCGCATTCGTTAGCTGTGCCTCGCGTTCGCTGATGCCGTATCACCAGTCAGTTCGGCCCGATCGTCTTCGATGTTCATTTCGGCTCCATTTTAGACGAAAGTCGCCAATGAGCGACCACCTCGACCTCTTCAATCGTGATGGTCGAATGACAACCCGGACACTCGAGCGTCGATCTTCTCGAAATTCGAAGTAGGCACTCTCGTAGAATTTCTTCGAACAAGAAGGACACTGAATGTCCGGTGGCGTACACCACGTCGCCATTACTTCTTCGCCGGCTCCTTCGGCTCATCACCGGGCTTCGCCGGCAGAAGCGCCGAGAGGCGCGCGTCCGTGTCGAGCATCTTCAAGGTCGGATCGACGCCGAACTTGACCCATTTACGCAACTCCTCGTCCTTGATCTCGCTCGGGTTGACGATCGAGCGCTCGGCTTCGAGCGACTTCTTCGCCGATCCGAGGCGCTGAGCGCACTTCTGAAGCGTCGTGTTCGCGACGTCTTCGCTATCGATGGTCGCGCGCATGCCCTCGTTACGGACCACGAGGAGCCCACGGTTGTACTGCTTGCGAAGGATGTTGCGCGCCGAACCGGCGCACCCTTGCACGGAGAGCACCTCTTCGGTGCCCATGCGCGGCTTCTTCCCGTAGCCGTAGATCGCCTTGGTGATGAGGTTCGCCGGCACCGGAATGCCAGGAAACTTCTTCGCCATCCAATCCAAGAAGTGAGCGATCCGTTCCGCCTTCGAGAGCTTCGGATCGAAGCGGTACTGCGTGATCGCCGTGAGGAGAGACCCCTCGCCGACCTTGCGGCGACCGGGGACGGCTCCGCCCGTTGCTTGGTGGTTACCCACCGACCTGCTCGTCTTTTCGTTCGTAAACATGATTTTCCCCTTTTTCTCCTTGTTCTTCATTTGTTGTCGCCCTTGTTGCCCCGGACGTCAAGCACTCGTTGTATTGCTCCAGCACTTTGTACGCTTCGATAACCTCTTCGAACGGCCCGCGTGTCTCCTCACGTCGTGTCACGTCGGGGTGAAGTACGCGAGCTCGAGCCTTCATCCTCTTTTTCGCATGCACGAGATCGACGGGCATGTTCGGTTTCGGCGGATTGACGATGAGAACTGCGCACGCATCGAGAACACGACGGCGACTCACCTGGCTCGACGAAATCTGAAACCCATCGACGCTCTTCGCCCGAATCTTCATGAACCGAATTCGGTTCTGGAACTCGTCGAGAAAAATGTTGAGATCGGCGCCGAGCTCGCGGCGGAACTGATCCGCATCAGTCGGATCACAATCGGAGAGCTGCTCGTTGACGTACGTAGAGAAGAAATCACGCGCAGCGCTGAAGAAACTTTTCCCGACGAGGTTCTTCGCCTTCTTTACGGAGCCGTTCTTCCAGCCCCTCTCTTGAACTTCTTCCGTCGTACGAAGCCTACTGACCTTCTTCCTCCGAACGACGCCTAGCTCTGTCTGGGCATCGGCCGCGTCCACCATGTCGTACGCCCTGAGCCGATTTTGGATGGCTTGCGCGAAGGCTGCCGCCTTGCCGTTCGACACCTTCTTTGCGTCGCGAAAAATACTGATCGCGACCGACAGCGGCATCCGATCGCGCTCGATGCGCTCCCACAATGGATCTCCAAAGACGCCGAGGTTGTAGAGAAGCTGACGACGCTCGAAACGGGCCGGGACACCCCCGAGAAGTTTCGACAAGACAAGCGACGAGCCGGCCCTTGGGTTCGAGCTTGTCTTGCGCTCGCTCTCGGGAGTCTTTATCCAAATCGCAGCTTCAATGTTCGCGAGGTCGCGTTCGGTACGCTCTTCTCCTCTGCGCCACAGTTGGATGAGCTCATCGCGACTCAAATGATCCAGATGCTCGGGCATTCTCATGGGAGCGCGGCTCATTTCTTCGCTCCGCTGTCAGCAATGGGCATCGCCGTAACTGCCGAAATCAGCGCGAGCCCGCTCTTCTGAGACGTAAGGCTGTGCCCGACGTCGCCGCCCGAAAGACGAATGAGCTTCGAAAGCGCAGCGAAGACGGTTTCGTTCTGATCGAGGAGTCTTGAAATCCCTGTCATCACGGCGACGACATCCTTTTCGATACTGTCGACCCTCTTGAGCTTGCCGTCCAGGTGATCGAATTTCGATTTGACCCTACCTTCCAACTGATCGATTTTCGATCGGGTACCCGAGATTTCCTCTCGGATCTGTTTCGTCGACGTGTTGAACGCTTGCACGATCGCCTGAAGAAGCCTGTCTCGATCTTCTTTGTCGAGCTTGCGATGATCACCGAGGGCATCGACAAGAGTCTTGAACCCGCCACCGAGCGAAATGCCACCATCGAGCTTGTCAACGAGTTTCTTTTCGAGGTTAGCGATCTTCGAGACGAACTCGTTGTCCGTGTCATCGAGCCACCCTTGAATTTTTTCCTCGAGCTCGACGCTCACTTTCGATTCGATACGCGCGAGAGCTTGCACGATGTCCGGACGGCTCGGTGTCTTCCTGCCTTCGAGCTCGTCAAGGAATTCGAACGCAGCCTTGGCGTCTGAAGCGAGGAGAAACCTCGATTGCGAAACCTTGAACTTGTCGAGGAACGAACGCCCCTTCTCCTTCGTCAAGAGCTTCAGACGATCGGTGATCTCTTTCGCGTCCTCGGGTTTCACGAATTCGGGGGAAGCGGCGGGCGGCGGGCGATCCGCCGTCGTCATCAGGCGCGTCAACGTCTCGTCGAGATGCGAAGAAAGGAGCTTCGCTAGAACATCGTTGCTCGGGAACGTCGTCGGAGATCGTGCTTCGAGTTTCTCGACACGATCGCCGAGCGTGCCGATGCGATCGTTCATCGATTCGAGCACAGTGATGAACTGATCGATCTTGTGGTTGAAGACGGCGAGGAGCTCGGAGTTCATTTGGCGCTGCTGCACTTCTTCGTGCGCACGTTGCTCCGCCTCTTCTTCGATTCGTAAATCGGCTTCGGGTCCGGGCTCGGTTTCTGCTTCGGAATCGACTTCCGGCTCGGACTCCGGCTCGGGCTCAATCTCGACGAGACCGCCCGCAACGTCGTCGTACTCGATCGGCATTTGCTCCAAGGGAGAAGAATTCGCGGTGCCAGGCCAGAGAAACGCGGCGACATCGACCTTCGCGAGCGCGTCGCCAGGAGAGGCGACGTACATGGGTTTGCCCTTGGGGTGCCCGATGCGTTCGACGAGCCCGCTGTCGAGGAGGCGCTTCAGAAATTCGCTGTGCCAGCGAATGCCGTTCGCCGCGCTTTGCTTGCCGAGGGTCGGAAAAAGCTCGAGACGGGAGAACTGGCCTCCGGCCACGAGCTTACTGACCGCGACTTGCGCGAGTTTTAGATCGGCACGCGTTTTCGACACAACGGTTTCCCCTTTTGAAACTTAGGTAACTCTCTGCGAAAATCGATGAACGATCAGTTCGCGCGAGGCCATCACGTTCCGACCCTTCTCGCTCCTCGACCATCCTCAGCCATTTTCTTCTCAACCTGGGCAATCGTCCCCTTTTGAACTGGTAGCCCAGCGATGATGCGCGCGATCGTCTCTCGTGAGAGCTCGAGCTTCGCGCTCGCGTCCTCGGTGCCGTTCATCGTTTTTGCGGCGACACCCGCGACGTACTTCCTCACGTCCTCGGGTGCCACGGTTCCTCTAGCCATGCTGAAAACCGTAAACCGTGTACCGTACCGTGTCAACCTTTTCTCGAAATCTTTTTCCGTGCCATCGGTTCTAGCTTGCGAAAATATGCATTATCGCAAACACTTTTCCGATGAGCGATCTCGTGCTTTCCACTCACACAGAGCTCGTCAATGAGGGCTCCGTGGCGCAGCGCTTGATTGCTGCGTTTCTGAACGGCCGCAGCCCGAACACATTGCGCGCGTACAGTCGCGATCTTGAAGACTTCCGAGCATTCCTCGAGCTTGCAGCCGTCGGCGACGCCGTCGACGAGCTTCTTCGGCGCGAAGCGGGCGCCGCGAACGAGCTTGTTCTCCGGTATCGCGCGCACATGCTCGAAAAAACATCGCAAGCCACTGAAAAACCATTGCAAGCTACAACAATAAACCGTCGCCTTGCCGCGATTCGATCCATCGTGAAACTCGCAAGAATGCTCGGCATGGTGAACTGGAACATCGAAATCGAAGGGCTCGATGTGCAGCCGTACCGCGATACGCGAGGCCCAGGCGAAGATAAAATCAAGAAAATGATCAACGCATTGAAGGAACGTACCGACTCGAAAGGCGTTCGCGATGCGGCGCTCGTTCGGCTACTTCATGATGTTGCATTTCGTCGCGGTGAGGTCGTGTCACTTCACCTCGAGCATTTAGACCTCGAAGAAGGTATCGTATGGGTGTTCGGGAAAGGGCGACATGCTCGTGAAAGGGTTACGCTTCCTGAGAAAACCAAGGACGCGTTACGTGCATGGCTCGTCGTTCGCGGAAATGAACCTGGGCCGTTGTTCATCGCTCTCGACCGCAACAGCTACGGCCACGCGCTTACCGGCTCCGCTGTGTATGCGATCATTAAAAATCTCGGCAAAAAAGCGGATGTCGGAAAGGTTCGGCCTCACGGTTTGCGCCATACCGCGATCACGACAGCACTCGACGAGACGAACGGTAACACAAGGAAAGTGCAGAAGTTCAGCCGCCATGCTGATGGGCGCACACTGTCAATTTACGACGACGCGCGCCAGGATTTCGCTGGTGAGATCGCGGATCTCGTAAGCCGGAAGGTGTAGACGGGCCGCGCAGCTCCTAAAATGGATTCTGCCGCGCTTTCGCCGCCCATTCACCCCTCGGAGCCTTCTTCGGGCGATCGTCGATCCTGGGGCATTTCAGGAAATCGACGGAACGTCGAAATGAGTGCGCAGCGTGAAAAAACGACGAAATATGAAACACTCTCGCAGATGTGGATGCGTTTTTGTGTTTTGACTGTTTGAAAATAACGAGTTAGATTGATCACTTGTGAAAATCATCTATCGCCTCCGCGCCGACGGAACGCCTCGGGGCCCCGACGATCCCACGCTCGTCAACGCTCGTCGCGGTTATCGACGTGAAAAGATTCGAAAATGCAACGTACTATCCCGAATCGAAGCTGATCATTTGCTCGGAATCTACACTTCCGACCGCGCGCTCGACTTCGTACGCAAGTGCTGCCCGTGCGGGCCATGCAGCGTTTGGCGACGTGATTTGAAGAAGAAAAGCACATAAATGCGTGTCATCATTGCCGGTTCTAGCTCGATTCGAGACCCTGCGCTCGTCGCGCGCGCCGTCGAAGAATCCGGTTTTGCACCCTCAACCGTGATTTCTGGTGCGCAGAAGTCGTACGATCCGGTGACGCGTACCTATTTTGGCGCCGATTACCTCGGCGAAAGGTGGGCGGAAGCTCGAAACATCCCCATCGAGCGCTTTCCTGCGCTCTGGCGATACGGTAAGGGAGCCGGAATGCACCGCAATTCCTCGATGGTGGCGCGCGCGCATGCGCTTATCGCGATTTGGGACGGATCGAGCCCAGGTACGCGCGACGTTCTTGCAAAAGCGCGCGCGGCGGAGCTCCAGGTCTTCGTTTTGCGCACGTAGCGTGTACCGATACAGGACACGATTTTCGACGTAACTGCTGGTTACACCGCAGATATCGTCGAAAATATCATTTTCGCGTTTCGAACCTCGAAGCTCCGGCGACGGGACGAAGGCCGCGATTTGCCCGGATCCGTCTGCCGACGCTCGCGATTCGCCGAAAACGAAGCAATTTCGATCGTTCAGGCCCAATCTCGAGCTTCGATTTGGCTTCGATCGAGGTCAAAATCACTCAAATCACCTCGGATCAAAACCTCGAAATCGCCCCGGTTAGCGCCCCTGGTAACGTACTAGGTACTCGCGGCGTACCCCCAGCTTCCTGCGGTATTCGAGGCAAAGTCGCGGATCCGACTCGGCGCGAAAGGCTCGCCGAGGTCGCGAATAGCCTCGACGTGTCCCGATACAGGAACACGAAAAGCGTACGAATGTCGATTTTCGGCCCAGATCCGTCGAAAGTTCACGGCTCAGCGTCGAATCGCGGATCATCTCGGAATTATCGAGGAAACGATGCGAGACGCGGAGCGCGCTGGAAACGCGCACAAATCGACGATCGTATCCTCGAAATCGTATAGAAATCATCGATTTCGACGAATGACTTCAGAAAATCGACGAAATCACTCAATTTTTCGACGAATGAGCCTCGAAATCGAAGCTCGAACCGCGAAGCGTACTACGCGAAGCTCGAAAAACTGCGAAGTACGGTTCGCATCCACGCGAAACGGTGCGAAACATTCTGCACACTTAGCCGTGACCCACTATCGGCACACGTATTGCAACGCAAGACAAGCCGATTTCCGTGGTTACATTGATAGTAGGCCCTCGGTGTGCGTGGGCCGGAAAGGGTGTACCTTGCGAAACGACTCGGCGCACGCCCCGCGCGCGGCTTCCCGCGCGGACGCTACTGGACGATCCACGGATCGCCTGGATGCGCCCGCGCGCGACCTTTGCGCGTGGGGGAAGGCCAGCGAAAACCCATGAATACGTACATTTTCAGCAACGGGCACGAGACGATCGAACACGGATCCCTCATGCTTGACCCGGATGTGGCCGAGCGCTTGACCGCGCGTGGCCCGCTCACGATCCGCGAGCGCTTCGCCGATGGTCGCGAGCGTGTGATTCTGGACGCGGGGAAGCCCCCCACGCCGAACGGCGCGCCCGCGCCGACCTCGGACGCCATCCCGCCCGCCGACGCGCCTACGCCGATCGTGGCGAAGGTGGCGAGCGTGGACGTCGCGCCCGCGCCGACCACTGAACAGAGCAGCGCCCGCCCCGTCTCGCCCGTCTCGACCTGGACGAACACCGTTCACGACGCGGACGCGGCGAAGCGGATCAACGCGCAGCAAGACGCGCTCCGCGCCGCTGGCGTGGACGTGAACGCGAGCGAGCAATTTTACGCCACGGGAACCCGCATGGCGTCGGAAGGCTACGCGAACCAAGACGCCCGCAAGGCGGAGCACAATGCCCTCATGTTCGTCCGTCACGCCGCCGACGCGCTCCGCGCGGCGGTCGAGTCGGAAGGGCGAACCGACGTCACCATGACGGCGCGCGATCTCGTGCGCGATCTCACGGTCAACGGATCGATCGCGATCCGTGGTCACAAACTCGGCGAGCAAGCGATTCGCGGGATCTTCTCTCGTCTCGGCGCCCCTGGCGTCGGGTACGCGCTCGGTCTTCGCGACCGCATTGCGGAGAGCGTGAGCACCGAGAAGGGCGCGGAAGCGCACGACAAGGCCGCGCGCGAGAAGGGCGAAGCGGTCGATACGGCGATCGTTCAGGCGCGTCGCGCCGCGAACACCGCCGAACGTCAAGCCGATCTCCGTCAGATCGCCGAGGTGCTCGCGTTCGAGTGCGAGCGCTCACCGGAGACCACGCTACGGCTTCGCATGCGCTCCGCGCTTCGCGACGTCTACGCCGTGGTAGCTCCGAGCTACGGTGAGGCCGACGCGCCTACCGTGCTCGGGTCGGTCGTCGCCGAGCTTCCGAGCGACGCGCGCGGGACGTACACCTACGATCCCGTCACTACCGCATGGGAGCTTCGCGCCCACGTGTGGACGTCTACGCCCGTCGCAGAGCAGGCAGTCGGCGAGCCGTTCACGGGGTACGCCTCGTTTCGCTCGCGCGACAACGGGACGAGCAGGCTACGGGGCGGGGGCGGCGTAACGCTGCTCCGCTGCCTGAACGCGAGCACGTATGAAGCCGTCGCAAGGGAGCTTTCGCGGATTCATCGCGGCGATATGACACGCGGACTGGACGTGCTCGTAAAGCACGCGAGGCTCGCGATTGACGCGCTTTGCGAAGCATGGGGGACGGCGCGTCAAGCTGAAATCGCGATCCCGATCGGCGTGCCGATCGACGTCGCGATCCCTGGATTCTGGCTCGATATGCTGAAACGTGACAAGCCGCTAGTTGGCGTGCTGCGCGGACGCAAAGAGGAGCGTGCGCAAGCGCTCACGGCGGCGTATTTCTCGGAGCGTCGCGACGCTAACCGCGTCGTGCGCGCCGACCTCGCGCAAGCGTGGACGCGGCACATTCAGGGCGAGGACGCGCTCACAAGGCGCGACGCGGAGAGCGCGATCGGATCGTGGCTCGCGAGCGGTCGCGTGCCGCGTTACGAGGCGCCCGAAGCGAAGTAGCAGCGCGCACGCGCTCGGGCGGGCCTACGGGCTCGCTTGGCGCGTGCCGCGCTCGCGCGGTGAGTCTTCGGGCTCGCCGCGCGAGCGCGGCGCACGTCGAAACGTGCGGCCGTGTGAAATCGTCAACTATCAAGGAAATTCGATCATGCGACCCGCGACCCGTGCGCGAGCGCCGCCCGCTCGACGTCTGCTAAAAATCTAAACTTGCGATCCGTCGCGACCTCCGCGCGCGCCCTGCGCGCTCGCGAGCTTGTGCCGCGATCCGACCCACGGATCCGCCCATTGTACGGATTTCCGGCGAGTCGGTGCGCGCGTAGCTCGTCGAGCTCGAACAGGAAACGTGCGCCCTGCGAGCGAAGATCCGCAAACCATGACGGACCGGGAGAGCTACGCCCTGTAGCTCGCGCGTCCGAGACGGGAGAGCTACGCCGTTTGCTCGCGGCGCGCTCCGTCGCTGGCCCGCGCTCTGCGGCCCCGCGTAGCTCTCTCGCCTTGGCCGCGCTCGCCTCGTGCGAAACGGGATACGTGTACTCTTTTATCGATTCGAGGCTCGCGGCTAGTGGGTATTGACACGTTTGCGTGTACTGCTTATGGTACACGGTGACCGAGGAAACCATCATCATCACAAGGGGAACGAACCATGCAACCGCAAGAGACGACAACGAACGGCGCTGCAACGAACGGCGCCACCGCGCCGGACACGGCGGACACGGCGACGACGCCCGCCACCGCGCCCGCCAAGCCGAAACGTACCTACACGAAAAAGAGCCTCGCGGAGCGCACCGCGAACGCCATCACCGACGGGATCGACGGGATCAAGGCGTCGATCGAAACCGCCGAAGCGTGGGCGAAGGAATCGAAAGACAAGGATACGGCGGCGATTCTCGCGTCGGCCGTCGATCAATGCAAGTCGGCCCTCGCGCTCCTCGTAGGCGTGGCGGACGTGCTTCGTGATTCGGCGCCCGCGTCGGCGAGCGTCGTCAATTACGAAGTCGGAACGCTCGTGCGAGTGTGCGCGAAGGATCTCGCCGTCATCGCGAAGCGTGTGATGCTCGCCGAGAGCGACCTCGGCGACCTCACGATCGTCATTGTCGATCGTCCGTGGATGCTCGTGAAAACGGGCGGCGGCGATCGGTTCAAGGTTCGCGTTTCGGAGATTCAGCCGATCGACGCGCCGAGCACGGCGACGACGCCGACGAACTGAAACGAAAATCGGGAGCGCGCCTCGCTTAGCTGCGTGGCGCGCTTCGATTTGCTAAAATCCTCAAGGCATCGGTCGGCGCGCGGACTCGCGTCGCGCGCCGACCCATGTTCTGGAGAAATCGAGGAATCGGAAAGGGGAACGTCCGATGCGAACCGTTCACAAATTTTGCGCGTGCCGTGGGTGCTGGCTCGACGTCACCGCGCCCGCTTCTGAAAATGGCAAATGTTGCCCGGATTGCGAGCGCTGCGGCTGCGCCGACTTTGAAAGTCCGCGCGGCATGGGCGAATGTCGCGCACATCCGATCGCGCCCGTTGCGTGCGAGGTCGCGTCGTGAGCGACACGTCGCTAGACTACGTGCAAGAAATCAAACGCACGCGGGCTGCGGGAGAATCGCTCGCCGCGATCCTTGAGGGGATCGGCCAAGTCGTATTCGATGAAGAATCGGAAACTAAAGCGCCCGCGACGCGCAAAGTTTACCGAGAAATCCGGGCTCTTCTTTGGAAGGCTCACGCCATCGCTCGGAAAGAGGGGCTGTGATGAGAATCATTTCTCCGCGCAAGCGCGATCCCGTCACGCAACGAATCACCGAGCATACGATCGGTGTTTGCGTACGCTGCGGTGCGCACGTCACGCTTTCGGGATTCACGAATACGTGCGAGTGCGGAGCCGATTACAACGGAGCGGGAGAATTGCTCGCACCGCGTTCGCAATGGGGCGAGGAAACGGGCGAGAGCGTCGCCGACATTCTCATGGCGGATATCGATCCGTGGGGCGAAAAATGAATCGCAATACATACGCGCTCGACATATTCGTACAAGCGATCGTCGATGCGACGATTGCTTACGACGCGACGGGCGATCATCGTCACGACGGCTCGCCGGTTCCTGGCGACTGCATTCGTTGCAACGTGCTCGCGGCTTTGCCCGACTACGTTGCGAATCGCGTTCGCGAGGTCGCGTTCGAGGTGAAGTCGGAGGAACAAGCGCGTGTCGCGTGGCAGGCAGTACGAAGGCGCCTCATCGCAAATCCCGAGGTCTACAACATCATGGGAACAAACGAAATGCACGCTATCGACGCCGCACTTCTCGGGACGTAACCGACGTGCGTTTCGCGCGTCCTAGAAGCTCTGCGCGTAGGCCGCGCTCGCGGTCCGTTCCCCCGAACCTACGCGCGGGGCTTCTAGGACGTACGAAAAAAGGGGAACGGCAATGGCGAAAAAGGTAACGCCGACTGACGCCGACTGAAAAGGAAACGAAAATGGCACTCGACGAATTGATCGCAAAGGTTCAAAAACTACGGCGACTCGCCACGAATGCCGCCGCGACGGAACATGAAGCTGCCGCTGCTGCCGCTGCTGCCGACAGGCTCATTCAAGAGCACGGCTTGCAAGAGGCGCAGCTACAAGCCGACAGTGGTGAGGTCGGCGAAAGACCGGACGAAGATCGCGACGCATTCGCGCGGTGGGACGGTAGCGTGCCGCAATGGCAATTGTCGCTCGCGGTGCAACTCATTCGGCACTACAACTGCGCGTGTTACCGAACGCCAGGAAAGCGCGGGCGATGGGGCACGTCGCTTCACGTCATCGGTCGGCCGTCCGACGTCTCGACGGCGCGCTACATGTATTCGTGGCTCGTGCTCGAAATCGAGCGGCTCGCGAAACGCTTTTCCGGTCAAGGAAAAGCGTGGATCAATTCCTACAAGCACGGCGCATCACGAGGCGTGCTCGATGCCATGTACCACGCGAAGAAAACGGCACGCGAGGAAGCGCGCGCCGCTGCTCCGCAGAGCGCCGCACTCGCGATTTTCGATCGCAGGCAAAGCGAAGCCGAAGAGCGCTTGAAAGAGCTTCACGAAAAGTTGCGCAGCGGTGGACATTTCGGAGGGGCCAGCGACTTCGGCGCGTTCGCGCGCGGAAAAGTGGACGGCGCCAACATTCACACCGGGAGCCGCATGGGCGGCGGTAGCGGCGGACAATTGAAAAGCTGAAATGTTCCCGTTCTTGCGCACGTTCAAACCCATGCTCAAGCGGGCGCGCGGAACCGCATCCTACAAAGATGTTCGCCAACTCTTGCAGCTTTGGCTTCACGGCCAACACATGACGCGACTCGTGGAGGCTCAGAATCGGCGGCTCTACGAAGCCGCAAGAGAGCGAGATCGGCTCATTGCCGAGCTTCGGCGCGCGGACACGGAAATCGATCGATTGATAGAGGAGTCCGACCCATGAGCGACGTCGATGATTTTAGGGATCTTCGCCCAAAGGCCGAACCGGACTCTACGAGGGCAAGTACCACTGTCCGAACTGCAAAACGGAACTGAAGCAAATCGTTCCGTTCATGCCGAGCGGCGGGCCTGGATGGCATTGGTGGCGAGCGAAGCCGATTGAGGTTTCGAAATGAAATCTCGAGAATTCGTCCGCAAGCACGTCATCCCTGCGGGCGGTGTGCTCGACCGCAAAGACGGCGACCATCACATTTACCGTTTGCCGAACGGGCGAACGATTTTGATTCCGATGGGAGGCTCGCAATCGGAGATTGCGCCGTACCTCACCTCGAAATTACGGCGGCTCCTGCGGGAACCTGCGCCGGAAGGCCGATGAAAGGATCATTCACATGAAAGAAGGAATCTTCGTATTGAGCAAGACGATCACGAACCCCAAACCTGATCGTCGTTCGGAACGCGCGGCGCGCAAATGAAAATACGAGCCTTCTTCTTTTCCGCTCTCGCCGCCTGCGGCGACGCTTCTCCGATCATCGATTCAGACGCGGGCGCGGGCGATGGCGCGGCAAGCGGCGGCGACGGTTCGACCTCGGCCGATGGATCCGCCGACGCACACGGCGGCGAGGTCGGTACCGCGCTCGACGCGCAAACAACGGACGTGACGTCCGACACCGCGAACGTCAGCGATTCTTCGATGTGCATGCCGATTCCTCCGCGCGCGTGGAGCTGCAACGGCATGGTCGTCAGCGCGCCCACACGTTTCTGTTACGTGACCCCATCGGCCGGAGCGGACGGAAATGTTCCGACACCGATCCAATGTCAGTGCGCAGGTTCGTACAACTGTGCGTGCATCATGGCGCACTACACGTCCACGTGTACGGGAGTCGTCGGGTGCGTCGATGCAGGAATCAACAGAGACAACCCGATCGTGTCGTGCAGTAACTAAAGAGGCGAAAATGATCCGAGCCATCAAAATTGAATTGTACCGCGCCGAGGGCTTCGCCGATGAATGCGGCCCTGCTCCCGCAATCGAGGGTGAGCGCGTTTGGCAACGGGCCAACGAAACACTGATGCGTTGGTCGCATACCGCGCCGAAAAACGGCGGCTACGACAAATGCGATTTCAAAATCACGTTCGCTGACGGCGAAACGTACGAAGGCCGATTCGATCTGATGCACTGGTCGTGCGAGTTTCCGAATCTCGCCGGTCACGTACAATCGTTCTGTGAGTTTGCCTCGCTCCGTAGGAAACCGTCGCGCTACACGGTCGAAGAGTGGACAAACTACGGACGTCAAGAGCACGTAAGCGAGGCGGCGTCTGGCTTCGCCAAAATGCTCGACGACTACGAAATCGGCGACGAGCCCGTCAAGGTGGCGTCGTGAATCGCGTCGATCTCGGCGAGCGTATGCAACACTGGCATTCGTCCAGTGGCGATCCCGTCTACGCCGTAGGCTCATTCTACTTCGCAGGACAACGGTACCCGAAGCAAGAAATCGCCGAGGATGCCCTAGAGGGGCTCAAGCGCGATCTCGAAAAACAGTACCGTATGCTGCGCGGAGAAAAAGTATTCGCGCCTACGCTGCACGGCTCAACCAACGATCTGCGGAAATTCGCCGGTTACACCGATCGCGAGCTACGAGAAAACATTCGCGATCTGCGCGGCATCGTGCGCGACCTCGCCGCGTTCATCGTGACCGATTACCAGAGGGCACCATGAAAATCACATCTTGGGGAGAGGCGCGCAGCGTCGCAAAAGCGCTCTTCAGTTGGCTCGGAAAGCATTGTCCTGCGTGCGGCGCGCGTCACACAAAAATGTGCATCGATGGTGGTCGGTGCGTGATGTGCGGTCGCTCGCTCTGCGCCGTTCGCACGTTGACCGAAGCCGTTACGGAAACGGAAACACGTTTCGCTCCAAAGGTGAGCCCATGAGTTTTCCACTCGTAAAATGCCCGACGTGCGGTGAACTGCCGATCGCGACGAGTGAAACGATTCCCGGTTGCCTCGCGTTCCTAGAGAAGTGCGACGACAAAGGCAAAAAGACGCTCGAATATTCCGGCGAAACAAGGGTGAATTGGGACGGTCAGGAAGCGGATCGCGACATCCACGGTCGCGCAATTTTCTACTGCGACAAGTGCGAGCGCGATTTTGCCGCCGACATCGGCGACAGCAAGATTTTCGCGGAGTCACCGATTCGTGCTCGCTTCATGCACGACGACGCCGAGGTACTGAGGCACGCGCGAGCGATGATTCGCGATCTCTTTCACGGATGGCCCGTTAAAGAGCTAGGCGGCGACCCGAAAGAAGTCTGCGAGAAACTTTCGCGTCTTTTGGGCGAGACGTACGATTTCAATGTCGGAGACGTCGAAGACGTCGCGAAGAAAACGCCGAAAGCGAAGAAAACGGCAAGGGGGAGGAAATAGAAATGTCCTCCAAAGATCGCGTCCTCCTCGCCGAGACGTACAACACGACGATCGACCCAACGGGTCACTACATGAGCGAAAAACTCGACGGTGTACGCGCCATTTGGGACGGCTCCCATCTGCGCACGCGCGAACATTGGCACGTCATCGCGGCGCCCGCCGAGTTCGTCAATCGCTTTCCTCGCGGCGAAGTTCTCGACGGTGAGCTTTGCGGCCCCGATCGTGGCTACAAAGAATTTCAGCGCATCGTCGGAATCGTGAAATCCGACCGAGCAAGCTCGCGTGAATGGTCGAGCATTCGCTACATGGCGTTCGACGCGCCAGACGTGACGAATTTTTCGCACGGCGCGATCGGGAAGATTCCTTTCGAGGCACGCCTCTCGAATCTCGCGCGGCTCGTGAGCTACGTCGGCGCGGTGCATGTTCGCATGGTCGAGCAGACGCTTTGCCGTTCGCGAGCACATTTCGAGGAAACGTTCGAAAAGGTTCGCGACGCGGACGGCGAAGGGATCATGCTTCGACGCGCCCGATCGCTCTACGCCTGCGCGCGTTCGATGACGCTTCTCAAGGTCAAAGTTACGCACGACGCCGAGGCCGTCGTGACCGGCTACACGCAAGGCAAAGGATCGCGCGCGGGCGTCATCGGCGCGCTAGTCTGCAAGTTCCCTAACGGCGTCGAGTTCAACGTAGGGAGCGGGCTCGACGTAGACGAGTGCAAGAATCCTCCGAAGGTCGGTGCGCGCGTCACGATTCGATACGACGCGCTTTCGACTACAGGAAAGCCGCGCGCGCCGAGATTCATTGCGGTGCGCGATTATGAGTGACGCCCGTGAAAGGAATCAGCCACATCGTCGCCGATCTGTTGCAGCTTGCAATCGACGGTGAGTGGCTAGGGCAGGCCCGACAAGGCTGCCATTGTCACCCAGAGTATGTCGCCTGTTGCCCCGAGTGCCATGCGCTCGAAAGCGAAGGAGCGCACGAACCCGGCTGCAAACGCATGGCGCTCATCGCGGAGTCACAAGCCTTTCTCCGTGTCGAGAATCAGCTCGCGGAGGAGCGTGGAACAGAGGTGGTGTACGTGCCATGATCAAATTCCAGTTCGAAGTACCGTTTTACATCGAGCGCGACTCCGACGAAATCGAGTTGCTCGTGCGCGGCAACGTCAGCGCGTACCGACGCGCAATCACGAACCGACTTCCCGAGAACTGTTCGCCCGACGAAGGCGGCGAACCCGAAATCGTCGAGGTCGTCACGAACACGGGAAGCCCGTGGGACGGCGAACTTTCGGACACGGAGACCAAAGATGCCGAGGATAAGCTGCGGCTCGCCGCACAAGATTCAGAGCCCGACGAACCGGACGAACCGGACAACTACTACTAGGGACTTGACAGCCGACCTCGTAGTGTGTACCATTAGGGGGTCACGCTCAGTAAGGGGAACGAACCATGAGCCGAGTCGCGCGTTTCCGCGTCACCGGACGCCTTGACGACGCTAGCCGCGTGCAGGCGGGCACCGTCACGATCAGCCGAGACGCCCTACCCATGTTCGAGGTGCGTCCGCTGCGCCGTAGGCGCACCTACAGCCTCACGCTCGACGCCGTGGCCGACCTCGTGGTCAAGGCATGCGTCGCGTTCGAGCTTCGACAGAAGAGGCTCGCGAAGGCGGCGAAAAAAGCAGAACGGCGAAAGGCGGCGAAAAATGGATAAGAAAGCAGCGAGCGCTGACGCTGCGTTCGAAGCCGCCGCGCTCCGCGTCGAGGAATTACGACGCGAAAAAGGCATCGGTCTGGACGCAAGCTATTTCGCTTCTGAAATTCGAAAACTAAAATCGAGCGATGGCGACTGGCGCCGCGAGCTAGAGAAAGAAAAAAAATGAGCTTCGATCGAACCGCTCGGCTCGCGCTCGCCTCCGCGCTCTGCGACTTTCACAAATGCCCGTACACCGAGCGCGTGATCGACTCGCCGAAACACGATGACAAGGTTCTCTGCGGCTGCCGAAAGACCAATCCTCGGGTTCATGCTGTTGGACACAGCGAAGCTGTATCAGCCTCGTCGGTTCACCACATCAAACGCTATCTCAACACAGCGACAGCCGAAGAGTTCGAGAAGCAAATGGAGAGCGACAAGCTCGCCATGATCGCGCGGGCTCGAGAATTCGAATCGAACCTCCGAGAGAGCGCAGACATCGTTGACCGTACGCGCGAAGTCTGCGGAACGGATCGAAATCAAAAATGTTCTCGCTGCGGCGCGCCGATGCATATCCCTTGGCCTACCGACGTACAGGTTAGTCCAAAGAATTCGCGTCAAATCGCCGACGCCATCGCGGGGCTCTGCTCGGAGATCGATCAGCTTCGCAAAAACGGAGAATCAAAATGACCACTCTCGCGAAAATCCGCCGCCAAGTCGATGCGCTGCTTCCCGACAACGCGACGTTCACGAACCGATTCGAGATTCGCTCCGAGTCGAGCGACCGCGTTTACACCATCGCGCAAAGCAAGAGTGGTCGGTGGTGGGGCTGCTCGTGCTTCGGGTGGATCAAACACCGCAAGTGCAAACATTTGACGGCGCTCGGTCTGCCTGGCGGAAACAAACCGTACGAGGTACTGGCGAAATGAGCCTGAAACGAAAACCCGCTGCGTCACCTTTGCCGAAGCCGACATGTTTGGCGTCAAAATCGCCGAAGAAGAAGGCGAAAAAATCAGCACCGAAGAAATTCATCGTCGAGCTCACCGAGGCCGAAATCGTTCTCCTCACCGACGCGCTCGACTCGCATCGTTACTGGCAACTTTCAGACGACCACTACCGAAGGGACGGGTTCGTCATGGAGCCAGGATCAGACGACGACGAGAAAGCGGAAGAAATCAAAGATTGCGACGCCTTGGAGGCGAAGCTCGAAAAAGTACAGAAACCATGAGCGAAGATCACGAACAGTGGGCGGATTCTGACGGGCGCTGTCCGCGCTGCGGGGATCAAATCGGCCACGTCCGAGGTCACTACGCGGACGACTGTATCAAATCTCTCAGAGCGCAGGTCGCGCCGTCACACGTCTTCGTCTGTCTCTACCATCACCGATTCGGTACCGACTGCGGCGTCTACGACACGGCGGAGAACGCCTATCGCGGCGCGTGCATGACGGTACTAGACACTCTCAACGAAGAGATTCATTCGACGTTCGAAGAGAACGAGGACGTTCGGACCCAAATCGTCAATCACATCAAAGCCGGCCGGTACGGCGACGCGCTCGCGCTCTACGAAGAGTCAACCGACGAATCTTTCGAGATCGAAGATCGTCGATTGTTTCGTGATCTTACAGACGACGGCGTTAAGAACGCGGCGTCAGTGTGCCGTGAATGCGGCATCGTCAACGATCACAAGCTGCAATGCTCGCAACGTGAGCAAGGCGCACGTTTACCCGCCGTCTCGAACGAATCGGAGTCGAAAAAATGAAACGCAAGGGTCTTCACGATCTGCTCATTCGCGGCGCCGCCGCGCTCGAAACTCATGGCGACCTCAATGCTGCCGAGTTCGAACACGTCATCGAAGATTTGCGCGTCGCGGCTACCGAGTTCGAAACGGAAACGAAGGCGGAAAAAGCTCTACTCGCTCTCGTCGATACGATCAACGCTACAGGCGGACTCGTCGAGTTCGAAGACGGCGAACTTGCCCCCGCTGGCGACGAAGAATGGTGCGACCTCGCCGACGCCTATTTGGCCGCGTGCGAAGCGCTCGACGTCGAGCCCAAGATCGAATCGTACGAAAAGGTCGGCACGGGCAGATGAACACACAAGGCCCCTACGATCGCGATCCGCCGTGGAGTGAAGGGCCACCGCCCGAACCGGAGCGGTGCGCCAACTGCGGCACCGAACGCTTCGAGTCTGACGTGACGGGCTGCGGCGGTTGCGGTTTCACTTGGCAAGAGATCGACAATGCCGTGCGTATCGTTCGCGCGATCACGCGCGAGCTATGCATTACGCTCACGGACGAGCAACGCCACAAGGCGATCGATGCCACGCTCGGCGAGTTGGTCCCCGGAGTAACGATGAAAGCAACCACGAAAAAGAAGCGGACATTCGCGGACATCGACGCCGCGCGCAAGCGCTACGATCCCGAAGTCGAGGGCTACGGCAGCGCCGAGGATTGGACCGGCGCTTTCCATGCGCGCATGGGCTTCGAAGAAGCTCAGGAAATTCTCCACGGCGGCAACAAAACGCCTCGACAAATTCTCGGCATCGGCAAAAGCGCAACGTGGGCCGAGATCACAAAAGCGTACCGCGCGAAAGCGGTGGCGTGCCATCCCGATCGTATCGGCGTGACGGGCATGACGCTCGAAGGGGCGACCGAGGCGCTCAAGAAAGTCAACGCGGCGTACAGCGTGCTCGCGAGGGAGTTCGGGAAATGAATCTGGATTTCCACACCGCCGTCAGTGCTGAAATTCCGCGCGTGATCGTTTTCACCGTGGATGATAACGGCGATCAAGACAAGGTGATTGCGGAATTTCCGTTATCGCATAGCTCTGTCAGCGAAGCGGAAAATGCAGCGTTGGCATTCATTGCCGCCGCAACGGAGTCGGAGTCGTTATGAGCCGCGACACAATCCTGAAAGACAAAGACGGGAATCGTTACTCGTACGACAACCTATCGACTCAGAAATGGCTCGACGGTCACCGACCCGGCGCCCTCGCAGTCGTCGCGTGGTTGCGAGAAAAAGCGGTCGATCTCTTTCGTCAGGGCAAAGATGACGCGGCCGTCCAGTTGCGAAAGCTCGCCGAGGACGCGACCAAGGAAGTGATTCCGAAACTCGAAGCGCAAGCGAGTGAACACCTCGTCGAATTTCCGATCCAACTGGAGAAATCAAAATGATCATCGACGAAGCCAGCGCCAAGAAAGCGCGCGACGCCGCTCGCGAGGTCGAAAACTGGATCGAGAGCGTTCTTCACGCGCTCGAAGCGGGCGAAGTCGAGCGCGCACTGAAAGAGCTAGACAAGGCCCGCGCGTGCATTGGTCTCGCCGAAGTCGCGATCTACAAAATCTGCGACCCGACACTCGCCGTCGAAAATCGCGAGGCCGAAAAATGAACCGCACCGACATACTCTCGATCGTGGCGTCCGAGTCCGAAAAGGAGCACGCTCGCCTCGTCGAGAAGCGACGTGCCGGCGATCTGCTCTACGTACCGGATCCGAAATCCGTGTACGTGTGGGAGTTGAAAATCGATTCAGGAGGACACCGTGAAGAAGAAGATCAAGGCACTGCCGTTCATGATTCGACAGGGCGACGTCTTCGTCGAAGCGACTACCGACACCCTCGACGCGAGCAAAGAGATACCGCGCGACAATGGCGCTGTTGTGCTCGCGTACGGGGAGGTAACTGGTCATTCGCATCAGATTCGCTCCCCGAACGTCTGTCACCTCCGCGCCGAGGGCGTGAGCGCGTACACGGTGCTTCGAGTGACCGACGAGGGCGCACTGCTGGAGCACGAGGAGCACGCGCCGATCGCGCTGCCGCCCGGCACGTACCGCGTGTCGATCCAGCGCGAGTACAGCGAGCAGGAGGTCCGAAATGTCTCGGACTAACACCCTGACGAAGGAGCACCGGGCCCAACTCAAGCCTTGGGCCGACAAGTGGATCGCCAACGCGATGCGTACCTCGCCGATGGCCGGCGCGGATCGCGAGGCCATGCGGGTGGCGATGCGCGGTCTGTACCGTGCGGCGAAGATAGAGCCGGCTGAGCGCGAGATCTTCGTCGACTCACCGCTCACGGGTGCCATTGCTGCCAGCGTGGCGTCTGGAATCTGGTATTTGCGGGAGCATCCTCGCGAAGCGTTGGCCGTGTGCGGGTTTGCTCCTCGTGAGATCGATTGGCTCCGCGCGATCGGCCCCGCGTGCGCATTCCTCGTGTCGCACGGGATGGCGGCGGTACGGGTGGAGGCCCCGCCGACTGCCCGACTGGGAGCGGCGACCTTCGCGGCGACCGACGCGGCGACCTCCGCGGCGACCGACGCGGCGACCCGAGCGGCGACCTACGCGGCGATCCGAGCGGCGACCTACGCGGCGACCTACGCGGCGACCTACGAGGCGACCGACGCGGCGACCCGAGTGGCGACCTCCGCGGCGACCCGAGCGGCGACCTCCGCGGCGACCCGAGCGGCGACCTCCGCGGCGACCCGAGCGGCGACCTCCGCGGCGACCTTCGCGGCGACCGACGCGGCGACCGACGCGGCGACCCGAGCGGCGACCTACGCGGGAACCTCCGCGGCGACCGACGCGGCGACCCGAGTGGCGACCTCCGCGGCGACCTACGCGGCGACCGACGCGGCGACCCGAGCGGCGACCTACGCGGCGACCGACGCGGCGACCTACGCGGCGACCTACGCGGCGACCGACGCGGCGACCGACGCGGCGACCTACGCGGCGACCGACGCGGCGATCGACGCGGCGACCTACGCGGCGACCCCGACCCTAGTGAGGTATTTGGTGCGGTGCGCGAGCTATTGGGGATCGTATGGGGTCGGCGGCAACATGTGGAGCTCGTGGACCGCTTACCTCTCGTTTTTTCGACACGTCGCGAAGCTTGATCTGCCGCAATACGAGCTGTTTGCGCATTACGAGGCTGCGACGATCCACGGGGGACCTCGGTTCCAGCATCGGAGATTCTGGATCGTGAGTGACTTCCCGACCGTCTGTCGCAAGGACGATCGGAATCGCCCACACGCGGGCGACGGCCCGCACCTCGCCTGGCGCGACGGATGGGCGCTCTTCGCCGTCAACGGCGTACGTGTACCAGCCGAGATCATCGAGCATCCCGAACGGTTGACCGTCGAGCGCATCGACTCTGAGATGAACGTAGAGGTTCGCCGCATCATGCTCCAGCGCTATGGCGTCGGACGCTACGTCACGGACCGGGGCGCCGAAGTCGTGCACGAGGACACCGATCCGCTCGGGCATCCTCGCCGTCTGCTCCGCGTGCCGCGCAAGGATTCGGCGCCGATCCTCGTCGTCGAGCTGACGAACTCGACGCCGGAGCCGGACACAACGCATCGAAAACTCTACCACCTGCGCGTGCACCCGGAACTGAGGCCGCTCCTCGACAACGAAGGCACACTCGGCGATCCGCAGGCGCTCACCTGCCAGAACGCCGTCGCGTCGACGTTCGGGAAAACCGGCGCGGAGTACCGGCCTGAGGTGCAAACATGAACATCAAGCGCGGCGATGTGGTCACGCTCGTTTTTAGGCCGACGCGTTCGGGCAAATTCAAGCGCGCGACGTTCAGCGTCAACGCGGGACTTCCCGCTATCCTGATCGGCGAGCAATCGATCCGCATGGTGCTGGACGATCGCCAAAAGGACACCACGGGATTTTCACCCGCGCCGACACACCAGATCCTGTACGTGAACGCCGCGCGCCACGAGATCAAGGCCGAGGTGCGAAACCTCGGGCCCGACTGCGAGCGCCTCTCGGGCGTCGTCTTCCTGACCGACGACGCCGGCCGCGAGTGGCCCGTAGGAGCGACCTACCCATGAACGCAGCCAAAATGAGCGTGCGGCTTCGCGTCGACGAGCCACGGGAAGACGGTCCGGCGCGCCAAGAGAGGACGGGCGGTCATGGCGAATGACAACGCGCTCGCACTCGTTCCGACGAGCGGGAAGAAGGATGCGCTCGCCACTCCCGTGGAGGAGCTGCGCGGCCGGGTCGATGCCGTGCGCTACTCGCAGGGCGGCTTCACCGTGGGGAAGATCAAGGCGGCGGACGGCGTGGTGCAATTCGCGCCCCTGCCGGAGCGCCGCCAGTTTTTCCTTCGTGGAATACCTCACGAATGCAAACTCCACCCGTCCACGGGTTCCAGGCACACGGCGAAGCTCGGCGCCGCGCCGCTCCCGCCGCCGTCGTGGCTCCCGTGGAAAATCAGCCCGCCCTGAAACCCGCCCGCGGAGAACTCGAAGCTGTACGGCGCGAAATCCTTGTAGGACGACGGAGGAACCGGAGGGATTCATGGGACGAAGCGTGTACCGATTGGTTCCGCGGGCCGAGGCGGCGGTGACCCGTCCCGTCGCGCGCCCTTTGCAGACGCGCACTCGCTGCTATTCGCGCCGTCCCGCTCGTCCAATGCTCGAATTGCCATTGTCGCATCATGCCGGACAACGATTGCAATTGCTGCAAAGCACGATCGCCGTCGTCTACCGAGTTCGATCAAATCGAATGCTGGAGTGACCCATGATGAAATGGAACATCGACTGCGAAATCGCCAAGCTCGAACCGAGCACGGCGCCGGGAACGCAGATCAATCGCGTTCTCGCCGACGTCGCGAGCATGAAGAACTTCGGCGTCAAGCCAACACCTGCGCAGATCGATCGCGGTCACGGCAACATTTGGGTCGTCGCGCTCGGGTATTCGTACATGCCCAAAGCATTCTTCTACGGACACACAATCCGCGAAGCATTTCTCAAGGCGCGCAAAGCTGCCAAGCAAAGCAAGCTCGCGAAGCATACGCCGTGGGGAAGTCAGGCGTTCATCCCGAAAAAGAAAGTCGGGAAGCATCGCTCAAAAGAGGCACAAAAACGGCGCTCGGAGAAACGCGCTGTTCGAGTCGCCGGCACGCTCAAGGATATCAAATGAAAATCGATCAAGTTTGCTTCGTAAAGCTTCACGCAGACGGAGGCGCCGACGTGCGCTGCACCGTGCGCGGACTCGTATGGCCGACGTTCCCGAACGACGCTGGCGTCACAAACGAAGACGGAACGCAAAATCGCGAAAAATACGACGAGTTCAGTCGGGCGCGAGAGGCGTACTACCGAGAAATCAAGAATCTCGAAAAGCGCGTCGCTCACGTCATCGAAAGCGCATTGGGAAAAAGCGAAGGAGAAAACCAATGAGAGCATTTTGGACCGGAGACATCGTGTTTGGAATGGTGACGATCCCCGTCAAGCTCTACAGCGCGACGAAGGATCTCGCCCCGAAGTTCAACCAGCTTCACACCATTTGTGGAACGCGGATCAATCTGATCCGGCGCTGCGCATCCTGCGCGGTCGATGTGCCGTGGGAGGAGATTGGTAAGGGCTACGAGATCGGCGATGGCAAGTACGCTTTCTTCACGAAAGAAGAGCTTGCCGAAATGGATGGCGGCGAGGAGACGAAAGGCTCGATCGAAATCGTGCAGTTCGTCGATCCAAACGAGGTCGATTCCGCGTACTTCGAGAAAAGCTATTGGATCGCTCCGGGCGGAAAGAGTCCGAAGAGCGCTCGAGGTTTCGAGCTTTTGCGGATGGTTTTGGCGGACACGGGGCGCGCTGCGCTCGTGAAGATCAAATTACGGACAAAACCAAGGCTCGGTCTTTTGCGTGCAAGGGACGGATTTTTCGCCATCGAAACGATGCGCTACCCGGAAGAAATCGTGAGCTCGGAAACGCTGGCGCGACCCGATGTCAAAAACATCACCGAGCGTGAGCGTGAAATGGCCGAGAAGCTCGTGGACGAATTGACCTCGGCATTCGATCCCACAAAGCTCATCGATACCTACCGCGCTTCCGTCGAAGAAGCGGCGGACGCCAAGGCGGCGGCGGGCGATATCGTGGACGGCGCGGGCGATGGCGTGCCCTCTGCGGCGAAGGGGCCTGGGATCGCGAGCGTCGGCGTCGTCGATCTCGCCGAGCTTCTCATGCGGTCGCTGGAAAAGAAGAAGTCGGCATCGTGATTCCCATTTGGGGCAAATGTCCGTGGTGCCGCCGTGACGCTTCTACGTGCTGGACGATGCCGTGCCTCAAAATGTCACTCGCTCTCGGGAGCGACCGCGAAGAGGGCTTCCCTCCTCGCGACGACCTGATGATGTTTTGGGCATTTTGACGGGAACAGGAATCGATCGAAAAGGTGTCGTCCTCTGCCCACCGATTCACTCGTCGATCAAGGCTGGAGGCGAACCGTGATCGATCAACTACGCGCGGCGCACCGCGATCGATTCTTCCGCTTCATCAAAGAGTGCGGCGAGCTACTCGGGATCGATCAGAACGCAACGGCAAAGCTCGTCGAAGATCCGTGCTGGTTCTACTGCTTCGACGATGGGTTCACTCCTGCGGAAGCCGTCAAGAAATACAAAGAAGGCAACCCGAATTTTCAGTGAGGCGCAGTTTGTACTACCGCAACGAAAGCGGAACCCTGGATCGCATCCCGCTCGACCGGTGCAAGGATCGACGGCTGTACCGCGTCGATACACGAAACTTTGGGCCGATCGCCGTCTTTAGCAAAGACGTCCGAGGTTTCGTAGGGCTTCGCCGCAAGTTCGGTCTTCGGCTCGACGTCGAATACCACTGGGAGACGAGCCTCACTGTGGGTACGGCGATTCCGTGGGAAGAATTGCCGGACGAGTTACCGAATCACATCTCTACAGAGCAAAGCGAACCGGCCCGATGCAAGAATTGCAAGGTTCTCGTCGATTTTCGTAAGAACGATCCCGATCCGAAATCATTCTCGCCGTTCGGGACGTGGTTTCACCTCCAAGAAACGGCTTGTACGGATGTGTATCCGGCCAGCTACCAGAACCAACCGCTATTCGATTGGCTGAAATCGATGGAAGAGAAATACCTTGGCCCTCCGGGATGGAAACCGGAAGAGGACGACGGCAGCGATTGGAAGGAATTGGGGGAGTACGAGGACGAATGAGAATCTATTCACAACTCATCATCGAAGCGACCAAATGCGCACCCGAGGAAGCTCGCGAAATCGAGCAAACCATGCGCTATTTCCCAGGCTGCTCGACTCTCGATCACCTCACGCAAGGTGGGGCGAGGTCGCCGTCGCGTCGACTGACGGTATTGACAGCCTCTAGGCCGTGTATTACTAATGGGACACGTATGACGCGAGAGCAGCTAGAAGCCATCGTGAGCGCCAAAGACGGGCGCGAAACCACGGCCTACGCCGCGCTCACCCTGGCGACCGTGCTGGCGCCCGAGTGGACGCACAGTGTAAGGGTCAACGGTGAACAGGTCACGGTCGTCAAGCCGGCCGGTGAGCTGAGCGGCGGTGCGACGTTTCGAGCAAATTCGCGGCGAATGCATGGATGAGGGCTACGTAGATTTTTTCAACAGTCCGCGCTGTCTGCCTGCGCAGTTCACGATGCCGATCGTGGACATCGCGCCCGATGGCGCGCAAGCCGTTCGATCAAGAGAAAGAGGTGAGGTGATGACGCGATCCGGGGTACGTGGCCGAAGTGCGGGCGCCGACCATCCCGCCTACGACCATCGCGAGGAGGTTCGGCAATGGCGTGCAGCCGCCGCAGACTTACGCACGGAAGCGAACCGCGTGCGCACCGAAGCTGCGCAGTCAGCGGCCACGCTAGAACGAAGTGCGGAACGGCTGGACGTACGAGCCGATCACATCCACCGGCTCTGCACTGCGGGCTCGAAGGCGAAGTGCTGCAAGAGGTCGCGATGAGCACAACAAAGCCCGTCAACCTCGACGCCGCGCGGAAGCTCGCGAGCGAATCTGAAAGGCCGGTACGCTTATGAGCCGCCTTCGTACAATCCGCGCCACGAAAAACGATCAAGTGCTTCACATCGAAGCGCCTGGCTGCACCGTCAACGTGTACCTCGGTCTGCGCGACGAAAGCGGCGCGAGCGTAACAACCGTCGAAGTGCTGCCTGATCGCAAACCTGGAGCATGGGAGCTCGCGGGCTACCCGCCCGAACACAAGAGTGCGTGCGTGAGAGTGAGGGAAAAGAAAAGTGCAGCCTAAAGAACGCGAACGCCACATCAAACGGCTCGAAAATCAATTCGAGATTCATAGAAGCTACGCCGCCTACTGGCTCGCGCTCGCAACAACCGGCGCGATCGTGCGTAGTAACAAGCAGCGCGGCCGAGATCCTACGGAAGAAGAGCGCGCGAAAGGCATGACGATCGGATGGCGCAATCTCACACCGGAGGAGAAAATCGACGACGCGCTCCAAACGGCGGAAAGACACATCCATCACATGTCCGACCTCACAGACGCGCTCGGGAACCTTCGTCGCGAGGATGATGACGATGCGTAATTCGCAATCTGTCACGAATCTGACGTTTCGTACTCCGTACACGCAACACGCCGACCGCGACGGCCAATGGTGCGAGGTTTTGCGCGTCATCAGTGAGCCGGACGAAAATCACGACGCGGAGGCGCTGCCGATGTATGCCATCCGGTTCGAGGATGGTACGGAGATCGAAGCGTGGCCCGAGGAGCTGCACGAAGAATGAAACGCGATCCAAACCTCCTCTACGCGAACCTACTCGCGCTAGCGCTCGCTTTCGCGGCGCTGGCGGCGGCGTGCTCTCTAACCTCGGCGGTCGCGCGATGAACCGCGTCGAGCTCTACGACATTCTTTCAGACGGCGTGACCGTTTGGGTCAACGGAGAAGCTGGACTGCTCGGCCGCTTCGGCAAAAACGGAATCGACGTTCACCGACCCATGACCGAGCAGCAAGAGCACGGCGAGTGCCTCTACTGCACGCACAGCACGGTCACGCTCGACGACTGGCGTGTGTTTCAGTCGAAAATGGAAGAGCACTTCGGGATCATCATATCCGACAAGTACATGCCGAAAAGATTTCGGTGATGGTGGTCTCACCGTACAGAGAAACTCCGCAGGCGCGCGTCGTTCGAGAAATCGTTGCATGGATGCGCGAGTGCGCAAACAACACAGACCCGAGTATCCCACCGAACGACGTACTCATTCGCAGCGCTCGACTAACCGCAGATGCGATCGAACGAAGGTGGGGCGAGGTCGCCGTCGCGTCGACTGACGGTATTGACAGCCTCTAGGCCGTGTATTACTAATGGGACACGTATGACGCGAGAGCAGCTAGAAGCCATCGTGAGCGCCAAAGACGGGCGCGAAACCACGGCCTACGCCGCGCTCACGGCCGGCCGACGACCGATCCGCAGCTCCCGTGCGCTACGCTGAACGCGACAAGACCTTGCTCGAAAACTCGTCGCGGTTACCCTCACTAGTGACGCTCTACAAGGTGTTGAGATGATGCGGTTGATCGTTCGGACCACTGGCGGTGAAGAGGTCGCGGCACTTCGCGACGACGATGGGATTGTGACCTTGGAGCGCGCGACGCCACGACTGGAACCCGAGCTCAAGACGTGGCTGGCGCACGGCCTGGTCGAGCTTGTCGAAACCCACACGAAGTTCGGGAAGAGACCTCGTCGAACAATGCCTGGGGATGCGACCTTCGTCGGGCGCGTTGCAGCCTGCCTCGCGCGCCACGGGTTTGAGCCCTCGTTCGAGTCGCCCGAGCGTGGCGACCGTGCTGGCGCCCGAGTGGACGCACAGTGTAAGGGTCAACGGTGAACAGGTCACGGTCGTCAAGCCGGCCGGTGAGCTGAGCGGCGACGCTTTCGGAAAACGTCCCGAATTACAGGCGCGGCTCGACAACCTTTTGAATCAACTTGCCGAAGCAACCTAACCGCAAAGCTTCGCGAGGGTTATACGTCAGGAATCGTTGGACTAGATGGCGTCGGCAGTTGGTCGCTTGACGTTTCCGCAAACAAACGCGGCTTCTGAGGGAAAAATCATGGGCACACGAGGTCTCACGGCCGTCATGGCGGACGGCACGTACAGAATCGCGCAGTATGGGCAATGGGATCACTACCCCAGCGGCCAGGGCGTGGTTGCGCTCGAGTTCGCACGTGCCCATCTCTCGAATGACGAGGGTCGGGAAGCGTTCAAGAAAAAGCTCGAGCAAGTTCGATTCGTCTCGGACGAAGAGCACAAGGAATTCTGGAAAACGATTCCGGGCGTCAACGGTGAATTCGTCACGTTTCCTCAAGCAGATCAGTTCGACGAAAAGTGGCCTTACTTCTCGCGCGACCACGGGGCGAAGATTCTGGAGCTCGTCCACGAAGCCACGGGTAAAGTGCTCACAAGAGACCAAATCACCTTCGCAAGCGAATCGCTTTACTGCGAATGGGCATACGTTCTCGATCTCGACAAGAAAACGCTCGAAGCGTACCAGGGATTCAACAAGAAACCGCTGCCCGCTGGCGAACGGTTCGCCGACTTTCCGATCGAAGAAACGTCGGTCGGGACGTACTTTCCTGTGCGTCACCGCGCCACGTTCTCGCTCGACAAGTTGCCGACGAAGAAAGAATTCCTATCGGTGCTCCGTGACGAGGAGGAGGAGGAGGAGTCTAAGGATCTCGACGCCGTAGAGGCTCCGCCTGTGCTCGTCACGAAAAAACCGAAAGCGCTGCCAGCCGCGAAGAAATCGAAAAAGAAGAAGGCGTCATAATGCCGAGACCTCCACGCAAAGATCGAAACACCGTGGGCAGCCGGAACCTATCGTTCCGACTGACCCAGTACGAGTACGAGCTGCTGTTGCTGTGCGTGCAGCACAAGAACGACCAGATGCGGCGCATGGATCTCCCACCGCTCATGAGTCCGACGACGTTCGTGAGGGCGCTCATCGTGCAGGAGGCCGAACGGTTACTTCCGCCTAAAGAAGTAGCTGCAAGGACAAAGAAGTGATCACTCCCGCCGTCTCCGCTCTCCTTCTCGCGCTCGGCGAGAAAATCGACACGCTCACAAAAGAAGCGGAAATTCGAGAAAAGCAACTTCGCGAAACCGAGCCGTATCGCCAGAAATACGAAGATCAGGAAATACAGGTACGCACGCTACGAATGCAAATCGATGAACAGGCGAAGCGAATTCGATCCGATTCGCAACTCTTGGCTACGACCTCGAAACGAAAGGCAAAGCGATGAACGCCGTCAAAAAGCTCATCACAACCGTCACGATCGAAACCGAAATCGATCCCCTTTGGGTGCCGTACCTCACTCAAAATACGGATATCTTCGGCTACAATTACTGCGGCTATTGGATGATGGGAATGGAGCGCACGCAGGATCGTGGTTGGCTCTGTTTCGAGCACGACGATGGCGCGATCTACAGAAGCGCGCGCGATGTCGCGGAACGGCACCCCGAATACGAAGCCATCCTCAAAGCATGGCGTGAGGGCAAACCTCTTCCCGACAAGTGGTTTCGTCTCGATAAGGCCGCCGCCATCAAGGCGTGGCACGAGGGCGTGAAGCGGTGGGGCGTCGAGTGGTACGAAGGCGTCGACTCCATACGTGAGGACGTTGTCGTGCAGCTCGCACTCCTCGGCGAAATTCGGTACGGGTGAATCATGAAATCGCCGCCGGACCGACCTCGATCACAGTTTGCGAAGAACGTCAGAGAGTTTTCGGTAACCGATCTGCTTGTCCTATGCGAAAACCTCGCGAGAGACATGGCGTACTTTGCGTTCCCTGACGAGCGCAGTCTCTTACTACGCCGTGCAAACATCTATCGCGCGCTGACGCGAATGCTTCGCGACATCAGTTTAGATGCCGTCGCATCTTCACGTCACACGTCAACACTTTCGACCAAAGAGGCGACGCGCCTAGAGAAGATGAGGCGCAGATGAACGTCATCGATACGATGGGTACAGTTCATCAACCTCTACCGCCGAGCGCGGAAGATGTGCTCGAGGAACGTGTGCGCCAGATTCTCGATAAGGTGCAGAAAACACTCGGTCATCAGTTCATCATCGGCCGCAGATGGCCTATGCGTGTCATCGCGCGGTGCTCGCGATGCGATCAAATTGCCATCGCTTACGAGTCTAAAGGATGGTTCAAGAAAACGCTTCACGTCGAAGGCGTTCCTGTTCGTTGGGCCTGCGGATTCATGATCAATCCTTTTTGGCCGCTTCCTCCACCAGCAGGATGGTCGCCATTGTTTAGTCCTTACCGATAGGAGTAGGAGACAATGAAAATCTGGAACGTCGTGGTTTCCGTTGTCGCGCTCGTCGAAGCGGATACCGAAGAGAACGCCATCAATCGTCTTCGTCACGAAATCGACAAACGTGGGCTCGTGCCCATGGTGGACGACGACATGGGCGACAAGTACGCGAGCGCGTTCGAATCCGAACCTGGCTACGAAGCCGACGTGAAGACGTAATCGATGCAATATTTCATCTGCTTCGAGGCGAGGCGTCCATCTTCTCCTTGGATTGCGCGACCTAGTTTGTACGCATCGATTTCCACACGTAGATTCGGGCCGTTCGCTACAAGAAAGATCGCGCGTCGAAAATGTGTAGAGCTACGTAACTGTGCCGATCTCGTTGATTCCGTAGGCGTCGAACCAAAGCCGAAAGGTGGACACATGCGCGTCAAAGCAAAATTGGAACTGACGGTTTGGTACGACGGCGGTCATCCATCGGACGCCAAAGAACTGTTGAACGATCTCGTCGCCCATGCCGTCAGCAACGGTTTGCTGAGTGGGGACGGTCCGGCCATCGTCGATACCTTTCATCACGAGGTATCTACAGAGGTGGAAGAGCCATGAGGCGAGGCTACCGCAACGGATTTTTGCTCGACAAACACGGCAACACCGTCGCCATAAATCTCGGCTCGGATCAGTGCGCCGAACACGAATGGGGAATCAAGAATATTCGTCGAGCCTTCGAGATGCAGGACGAACCCTACGGGCTCGACCGACGCATCGTTCGCAAAGTGCCTGACGATCTTCGGTGGTATGCCGGCGAAAGAAACTACCGCGCGAAATGGCGCGACCCGTACACGAAAAAGAAATTTTCGGGCGTGTGGTACGAGCACAGGTACGAGAAGACGGAGCCGAGCGATCGAGAAATCGTTCTGTGCGGAGAAGACAAAGAAAATCCTCTCGCGACGGGCTGGAGCGAGGGTGATTTCGGCGCGTTCGCGATCGATGACGAGGAGAAAAAGATCAGACGTCTTCGCGAAATCTATGACGCGCTCATGCGCCTCGACGCGGCGATATGGCTCGGTGGTGGTGGCGTGTTTCAGAACGCAGGATTCGCCATCGGCATCGTTTCGCGTCTCGAAAAATCCGTCACGGACAACTGGTACACGATCGACAAGGATCGGGACGAGATCAAAAAAGAAGTCGAGGCCACCGGCATCGAAGCCGAGCTCAGAAAAGCGGGAAAGGGCTGGTTCGCTCTCAGTCCGCGACGAGAAAAAGGGAAGCTCACCTTCTGGCTCAATCCGATGGATCAGCAAAACAACAATTCGGCGTGGGTCACGCTGGACGATCTCCGGGCGTGGATTCGTGGCGAAGGACCGATTCCGAAGAAAAACAGATCCGGGAAAAACAATGGCGACAAAAGATAAAACGATCATTCGCGAACCGCAGGTGCTCGTCTTCAATGAGAAGCACGGCGAACGGTACTTTCATGTGCCGAACGATGAAACGCTCTTCGCTGTAGCACTTCACGTACTCACGGAACGCAACGCGGAAGGCTATTGGTACTACAAACCGGAACCAAAAGAAAAACCCGAAGCACCGGACGTTACTGAGGAGCAGATCGCGACGCTCCCGAAAAGCCTTCAACCGGCAGCAGCGCAAAAGCTTCGCGAGTACAAGCGCGCGCTGCGCGACTACCAAGATAGCGTCGAGGACTACGAGTCCATCGAGAAAGCGTTGCGCGACAAGGACGGTCGCGTGGCGTGGGAGTGTATTCGCGATCGTGGTGACCACGAAGGCTACAGCCTCGAGCGCTACGAGAAGATCGAATCATGATCTTGCCAAAGACTGATGCAAAACCAGACGGTCGTACTGAAAGCCGTCGCCGACGTCTGTTGTGCGAACTTAAAATAGGAAAAACGCAGAACGGTCGCATGTTGAAACCGATCGCCATTCTCAAACGTGCACAGGAATTATTGGAACTTGGCGAACCAATTGAGCGCGCTCGCACTCCTTTCAATCCGCAGCAATCCACTCCCGAGCTGATTATTCTCGTAAAGCGAGTCCACGAAGCATACGGATTTCGCCGCGAAACATATCGTTTCGTCGGAATTGGCGACAACATCCTCCGCGCCGCTGGAGTCATACAATGAGGACGGTACCCACCCTCAAACAAGCCGAGAAGGCCCTCGGTGAGCCTGCGAGTGCCTGGAAGGCGCGTTGCTTCGAAATCGCCTCGCGCATCGTTGCCGCCGGTCTCGTCGAAGGCGTCGCCGTCTACGGGCACTGGCGCGGCCCTGTGGCGAAGGGAACGACGTTCGCGGGGCGCGGAACCGGCTTCGTGCAGCACGGATGGGTGCTCCTGCCGGACGGTAAGGTGCTCGACCCGACGCGATGGTGCTTCGAAGGAGGCGAGCCCTACCTTTACATCGGCCCGTCCGATCATTACGACGAAGGCGGGAACAATTTCCGTGAGGACACCGACCCCTACCCGCCCGAGTACGATTCGTTCGAACCGCAACTCGATTTTACGCAAAAGATTTTGCCATCGGATGCGTGGAACTTCGTCGAGAAGATTCTCAGGCTCGACCACATTCCCGAAGATTGGGAACCTGGAACCGTAACCATCGATCAAGCGCGCTGGCTTGCGAAACGAAGTCCGAAAACACTCGGCCCGCACGTCCTTGCCATCTACCGCGCGTTGTTCGCGCTGAACATGGGCGCGCTCGTTCCGCTCGACAATCGCAGAATGGTCGAACGAATTTACGACACGAAATTCGGCGAGGCGATCGATGAGTGAAAAACCAAAGAACGAACGCGGCGAGCTGTTTAGTCGCGCCGCAGGCAATTCCGATTACGAGGAATGGCTCCTCTACGCGGCCGTTGTCGCGCACAACGAAACGACGGGCGAAACGATTCCGAATATCCCGGAGGGCGGGCTCCGTATCGCCATGCAAGTGAACGGCATCGAGGTTTCACCACGGCATTTGCTTGCCGCGATACGGAGACACTTCGATAATCTCGGGGTAGAGCGCGACAAGGTGATCCGCAAGGCGGCGGCGAAACTCATCAAGGGTCGCGTCAGAAAACTCAATGCGACTTTCGAGCGCGTAGAGGAGCTTGTGCGCGATGATCTCGTCAAATTGTTTCCCGAGCTCAGTGAAGAAATTTACGAGAATGATCATGACTGAAGCTCAAGTTAGCGACGTCGTCACGCTTTCCGTCATCAACGGCGTACTCTTTCAGGCGCCCATCTACGAGCTGCACGCGACGCGCGCCGTCAACTACCTCGCCATCATCGATGTTGACGGCACATGCCCAGGCGGTCTCTCCCGCCGTTTCGCTTCGAAAGTGCGCGGTGAAGGACTCTTCGCGGTCGAGCAAATCGGTGTTCTCGACGCCCTCGAATTTGCAGCCGACAAGGCGCCATACTTCGCCGGAGGAAACAAAACGCGCAACCGTTGGTACGGTGTCGTCGTCGAGAAAACCGCCGAACACATGCGCGTCGAGAAGTGCAAGAGCGGGCCTACGGCGATCTTGCGAGCGCGCGAGCTACGCGCGGAGCGCGACAAGCCCGTGCCGTACCCCGCAAAAGAAACAATCTGAGACTTTTCTGATCATTGCCATGATTCCAAAGTGGACATGCACCTTCGGTCGAACACTTTGCGTTTGCCGGCTCCGAAAACGATCTCGGCTCGAGTGCGCATGCCGCGTTCTTCACGGAGACAGGGCAGGACGGTGTACGGCGTGCCACGCGAAGTTACGTAAGAACACATCACCGTCGAAGGTTCATGTCTTCAAAAGGAATCCTCGAGACAAATGAACAACGAGCAAACCATCAGCGCGCTTCGCCGACGAGCGATAGCCTGGGGTGGCGACATCGTTCAGGTAACGAACGAGATGTACGACAGGGTCAGCGGCATTGACCGTGACTACTGCATTGCCGACGGCCCGTACCGAAAAGACTTCTACGGAGCACCATTTACGAGTGGCTTGGGTATCCTGTGGAGCAAGAAAAAAATATACTGCACAAATAGTTCGGAATGGCCTGGAGTCGTCCACGAAATGGGACATGTTTTCACGTCCAAGAAAGATCCGAATCACGCCGATGATTGGGAATTTTTCGGATGGGAGTACGCAACGTTCTGGGTAGAGAAAAATCGTGATTATATTGTCGAAGACGGCGAATCGTTCGGATATCTAACCCGAACCAATCGTCGCAAAGTTCTCCAAGAACGCTTGACGCACGCCAAGAAAATCGGCTTGCTGAGGCACGGCATCCCGCAGGCCGTTCGGTAACGCAGTACAACCAGAAAGAGAAATCACATGGCCGCTGAAGCGAAAAAAAAGAAGGCTCCCGCCGTTCCCCCGCTCTTCAAGCGTTGGGTCACGGAAGACGAAGCGCTCATCGTGCGCCTCGACGTCGAGAAACCTGGACACGAGCTTGTGCTCACCGTCGAGGACGCCACCGCCGACGAGGACGAATCCGACGGGTGCATCGAGCTCGCGGCGGACATTCCGCAAATCGACGAGCTCATCGAGATCTTCACGAAAGCGAAGGAAATCACGCAGCGCTACAATCGCGGCGAGCCTGTCGAGTGTGACATCGAAGAAGAGGAAGAGGAGGAGGAGGAGGAGGAAATCGAGTTCATCGGCGGCGAAGACGGCGGGGAAGACGACGAAGACGAAGACGAGGACGACGACGAGGACGAGGACGAAGAAGACGACAAATGACTCGGTACATCGCCAAGATCGAAGTCGTCATCCGCGCTGATTCCAAAGAAGACGCCGATCGGATCGCAGACGAATTTTTCGAAGCTATCCACAAAGAAGTGCCCGACGAAATGTTATCGATCGGGCTCTTGCCGGCGACAGAATACTTTCCGGAATTACCATCGTGCTGCAAAGATGGTGGTGGCGGCTGCGTCATTCCATGAACTGTCCCGCGTGCAATTTGCCGAAGGTTCCGCTGGATCGCCTCTACCTGATGGGCGCGGTGACGGGTATCGCCATGGCGGAGGGCAAGAAACATTTCGGTAACTACGACGCGGCGCTAAGAAACGCGAAGTGGTGCGAATCACACCGCGCGGAACTTGCCGCTCTCGTCGGCATGGCAAAGAAAGCGATGAAACCGTGAAAAGCTACATCATCGAAGCAAGTTGGAAGGGTGCCGACTACGTTCTGCGCAGGAAACTCGTCATCGTCGCCGCCACGCATAACGGCGAAGGCAGCGGCTTCGACTTCGTAACGGGTCGCTACGATATCACCTGGAGCTTTCAGCAGCGTCCCGCCGCCGAGCGGCTCCTCAAGCGACTTCGTGACGCAGCGCCTCGCCGTGTGCGTGTGCGCCTCATCGACGCGAGCGAGCCCGATCGTCCGCCACGCGGCACGACCGAGGCGAGACGACGTGGGCGCGCGCGGCTCGCAGCGGCTCGCAAACGCAAAGCGCGTCTGATTTCCGACTGACAAAGGTTGACATTGTCGGATCGGAGATGTACTGATAACGGGACACGCGAGAAAACAGGAACCAAAGGAGTAAGCATGACCAAGGGGAAACAAGGTCGTGCCGTGCACTCGACCCGCAAGTCCGGGGAGTACCTCTACGCAATGGGTCCGGTGAAGGCCCTGAGCACGAGGCTCGATCGCATGGCCAAACGACTGAGCAAGCACATCGCCAGGATGAAAAGCTACAAGCTGCCCAACGCTTCCATTGTTGCCGCTGCGGAGCGCGCCCACAACAATCTGCTCGACACGATCCGGAGACTGGGCTTGGTACCGGCCAACTGGAGGCCGGCGAAGGGAACCCTTGGCGGCGCGGTCGTCGAAGAAGACGCACAGGTCATGATTCTCAAGAAGTGGAAGAGTCGTTACGACATGCTCGATCGTCTGAAGCCGATCAAGGTGATTTTGGTGCGTGGCGGAAATCTTCTTTGCGAAGTGAAGATCGGCGGCATACAAACCAAAATGCTCATTCCCAGGGTTCACGTGAAAGAAATGTCACCGCCTCCTCAGAAAAAGGCGAAGGTGAAGCCTGTCGAGATCAAGCCTGCCGAAACCAAAGTCGAAGCGTTGCCCGTCGAGGCCGAAGCCGTCGAAACCAAGCCTGCGGAAGAGGAAGCATCATGATTTCTCTGGAAGACGCTCGTTTGGTAGAGAATTCTTTGGCGTATCTCAAACGATCCGGATGGGTCGTGGAACTGGGATCCGATCAGGTGATCCTGAAACCTGATCCAAAATCCAAGCGATTTACCCGCTACGGCTTCAACGTCGATGCCAAGTTCTACTTCACGTCGCTGGACGCGGCGGGAGGCTGGGTACGCGGTTTTTCGGATTGCGAAACGTACGCCGCCATTGCCGAGCACGAAAAGTCGGTTCCGAGGCGCGGTAGGAAATCGTGAAAGAAACCACTCGTCTGTACGGCTGCGACGAAGTTCTCGGAGCAAACGGCTTTCGCGTGGACGTGCGCTCGAAGAACGAAAATCATCCGACGCGACCGTGCAAGAAACGACTTCGGCGCGCGCTGAAACGAAAACGACGTCGCGTCGTGACGGAGCTCGCGCGTCAAGATCCGGCGCGCGCAAGGAGTCAGTCATGAGGCCGAAACCTGCGCCGACGCCGTTGCCGCCCGGTCCCGTGTGCGAGCATGGACGAAACCCATGCTCTACGTGTGAACGAGAGGACATGATTTCGAGAATCGTTGTAGGTCTCTTCGTTCTATGCGGCTTCGCTGCAATCGGCACCATGGTAGTTGCAATCATTGCGTACTAGAGAGTCAGCCATGAGCGTCTACGGCATGAAAAAAGGACCAACCATCCTCGAATACCAAGGACGTCTTTACCAAATCATTCCACGGCAGGAAGAGCCGTTGACGGTGCACTACCTACCGAATTACAAGGGAGCGATCGGTACCAAACGTTTCGACGTCACCCGCCTCGACACCGCCTGCGGCATCAACGTCGATCAGACGGTCGCGGACGGCAGCATCGTGAAGCGCGCAAGTCATTTTGGAACCTGCGCCAAAGATCGCTCGACGCTCGCGGCATGTATCGAAACCTATTTCATGGAAAGACTACGAATATTGCCCGAGTTGTCGATCGCGATATATCAAAGGCCCTGTTTGCTCGCAATGCGGCAACCATCTTCCTCCGAAACGCGGAGAACCTGGATTCGGGAGGTACGCGTGAAGAAAATATCAAAACTGGAGCGCGAGCTTCGCGCGCAAGAAAGAAACGCAAGGGCGGACATTCGGGTTTTCTTTCAAGCAGCCATCAAGGCTCTGAACCGGAGCGACTACTATAGCGTCATTTCGAAAGCGGCCTTCGCCGTCGCGCGCGCCGGTGAAGCTCAGATGCTCAGCGAGCTGCCGCATTTTCTCGAACAGAGAGGTGTGAAAGGAGGCTGACCATGCACAACACCATCGTCAAAATGAAAGACGGCCGCCTCTTTTGCGGCCCGATCTGGCAATGGCAACCTCATCGCGGGTACTTTACGCTCGTGGACGAGGAAGGCGTGAACGACGGGAATCCGATTCACATCGATCTGTCCGAGGTCGAATCCGCGATCACAGAAGGACAGCGGACCGGGCCTGGCATCGTCGAAGATCGGGATGAGCTCGAACGAGCAAAGAGGGATGGATGGGTAAGCCAGTGAAGGCGATTCGAAAAGACGGCAAGGTCTACCGGATGCGACGAGGCAAGCTCGTCGAAGTTCCGCCAGAATGGGTCGGGCAGACCACCGCACGGCAGACCATCGACAAACGGCCAAGCAAAAGCATTCACAAGCTCCGAAAAATCGTCAAGTATGGCACGCGAGCTCGCAGTCGAAAGGTCGCGGCACGCGCGACCGAAGAGAAAGAAGCTCGCCAACAGGTCCAAGAAAAGGAATGACCCATGCCTACCGAAGTCAATCCCAAAGAAAAAGCGATGCGCGAGATGGAGCAGTTGGTTGCGACCGTCAAAATCGACACCCGCAAGCGAAAGAAGTGGTCGATCGTCTCGACCGAATCACTTCTCGAGTGGGCGAAGGAACACTCCATCGATGAGACGCTCACAATCGAGGCGCTCGCTACCCGATGGGCGCACGAAGCATATCCGCACATCCATGACGGAACGCCCGTTCGGATCAAGCCGGCGACTGAATCCGAAAAAGAGATGATCGCCGTTTGGAGCGGCAAGGAAGAAGAACCGGACTGCGAGCCGGTGGGGTTCTAAAGCAATGACCAAGCTCACCAAGGAAGAGGCTAAGAAATCGATCGTCGACGCGATCGTTTCGAATCAAGGCTGCAAGGCCACACAACTCGTGGTCTACCTGGAACAGTCCGGTGTGGATCTGTTGAGCCGAATCGAGCAAGACATCCCTACTCTCGTCGAAGAATTGGTGAAAGAGGGTGAGCTCATCGAAGTGGAATACTCGGTACCTACGCTCAACTGGAGAGCAAAGAGTTTTCTGCTTCCGAAAGGCTCATCGGTAACAATCCGTCGCATGTAAAAAAAATGTCGAAGGATTACCCCTACCCGCTGCGCATCAACTTGACCGCAGCCGAGCTCCGCGCGTTGGCGAATATTCTCGATTTAGCGTTCGTCGGCGATGACAGTGATTTGGCCGGCGTCGTGGGCGGACATCACGCGCAGCTCGCAGCGGCGAAACGAATGCGCATCAAAGTATGGAACGCGATCATGCTCGCGAAGGGATCGCAATGAAGGCCGTCGAAGGAAAGTGGTACATCGAAACAGACGTAGGGGTTCGCCTATACTGTCAAGGTATCGACGACAGGCGCGTACTACTTTCCTACCACGCCGACACGCCCATCGCGGTTGTGCCTACGTTCGAGGACTTCGCGCTCTTTTTCGAAGCGGAACCTAAGACCAAAGGAATATCAAATGCGGCACGCATTCGTAGGAAGCAACAATCCACAACTAAGCGCCTGTTGGGTCAACGACGACGAACAGGCCATCCGAATCGTGTCAAAGGCCATCAGAAATAACGAAGGTGATGTCAAGGCGACGGCGTTCGCGCTCAACATCGGCCGCACGACGCTCAATCGATGGATCTCTGAACATAAGGAACTTCGTAAGGTGCTCGCCGACGCAAGAGAGGAACGAGAGGAACGCAAGCAAGAGGAAAGAGAAAACTCCAGGTGAGCGCGATTCCGCCCGGAAGCAATCCGCTCGACTACTGCGCGTATTGCAAGAAACGCGTGCAGCGTAAGTGCGAGATGAAGGACGGGCGGGCCTACCATCCTGGATGTTGGCGAGTGGTGGTACGAAAAAGAGAATCGGCGAAGTTTAGAAATCAAGTGCATCCATACGGCGGATACGAAGCCTTCGGTTGCTCGTGTCGTGGATGCAAAGTGTGATGCTTTGCGAACGAAGAATCGGTGTGCTGCGATTTCGTGTGGGGGAATAAATGGACAAGGACGAGTTGATTCGATCTCTCCTGCTCGATCCGGTCTTCGACGACTACGCCGAGGCCATGGCCGAAGACGAACGATCGGCGGTGGCGTTAGGATTTTGCAGCCTCGGTTGCGATTGCGAACACTGCAACACGCTCGACGAAGAGCTGCGTGCAGGGCGATGAGTGCCATCGAAGCGTTCAATGACATGCTGAAGGCCGGAGTGGTCTTCGACTGGAAACTGGCGACAGACGTACAAGCCGAACCGCGTCTACGCTGCCTCGCCGACCCAGGGTCAAGTTTTGATCTGGGAGAACGGTAAGCCGACGCCCAAACCAGTGTTCAAATTTGCCGGGACCGAAGTATTAGAGCTAATCATCGGCGAGGACATCTGGAACTGCTTCGAAAAGAAGTCAAAAGCTCCGAACTGGAACGAAGACACGTACTGGCCAATCATCTAAAGGGGAAAGCCATGGGTTTGGACGTCTATCTCTATCGAATCACGCGACCCATTGCCGAGGTCGAAAAGCTCGAGACGCAGGCCGAAGCCAAGTCGGAGCAAATCGCCGCTGCCGTCCTCAAAGCGTTCGGCGCGTCGAAGTTCGAGGATCTGAAAGAAGACCAGCACAAATCCTACTTCGACGCCAAGAAAGAGGCATACGGGGCCGCTGGGCTCGACGAATATGGTGCAGCCATCGGGCTCGAGGAAAAGATCAAGGACATCGACTCGAAGGTTCATCCAGAGCACATGTTCAAGATCGGCTATCTGCGATCGTCCTACAACTCGGGCGGCATCAATCACGTTCTCGACGACGTGCTCGGAGAGGGTAAGAACCTCTACTACGTGTTCGAACCGAACGACGAGTACAGGTTCTCGCCCAACTGGGGAAAATGCCACAAGCGAGCCATCGAGATCCGTGACGCCTACGCGAAACACATCGCGGAGAACGGATCCTATTACGTCATCGAATCGTTCCCCAATTTGCTCGACCCGTCGTCATCTTCAGCGATCGACACCACAGAAAAAGCTCTCAAGGTTTTTCTGGCCGAGAAACGGAAGAAGCAAGAGTCGAAGATTCAGGACGAAGATTTCATGAGCTACTCGAACCGAGAAGGTACTTTCTGTTTCCGAAAAGAAGCCTTCCCCGTTCGCGGCATCATTCCTGGCGTCTCGAGATTCGGTGATCTACGCGGCGCCTACCTCGTCGTCGAGAACGACGAAGGATCGAAGTGGTACCGGCAAGCCACCGAAATCGTCGTCGAGATGTGCGAATGGGTTTTGTCGCAGGAGAAGCCGGAGGAGTTTTACCTGCATTGGAGTAGCTAGCCGTGAACGAGAAAACCTGTCCTCAGTGCGGCCACAGTCTCTCGACCCTTTGGTGCAAGGATCGAAAGCTCAAGAAAAGGTGCGGCGATTATCCCGACTGCGAATGGGAAGGAAAGCCGTACACGCCGCCCAAGAAACCCATTCGTACCGTCAAAACCATCAGCACCGATCAAGGCGGCTGGGAGTACGAAGGTTTCGACCAATACGGCCACACGTTCGTTTGCAGTCAAGGTTTCGGATCCAAAGAAGCTTGTGTGCGGGCCGCGAAAGAAGAGCTCCGAAAAATGAACTCAAGCTCATTGAACTCGAGTTACGGAAAATGCGTCGCCGTCATCTGGCCGCCCACTACGCAAATTCGAGGAATCAAGGTGACGTGATGGCGAAATGGCCCACTCTCGAACGAACCGTAGACGACGATGGTTGGAGCGAGCAGTACAACTGCTACTCAAAAACCGTCGGACCATTCCGCATGTCGGTGGCGTGGTCCACGGATCGTCAGAAACCAGGCTACGTCGTACGTGTGTGTGATCGGACGCTCAAAGAAAATGCGCCCGACGCTGCGACAGGAAAGCAGCAGGCGACGGCGCTGCTTCGAAAATATCTCATCAACACGCTCAAAGAGCTCGACGAAAAGAAAGACAAGCCATGAAACTGTGGCCCATCCTCCCATTTCTCCTCGGTTGCGGCGGCGAGGCATTTACGGCAGCCGAGGGCGACGCGGGCTCAAGCGACGCAGGCTCCGACGCCATCGGTCTCCCGCGCGACGCCTCGCCGACCTACGACGCGCAAGCGTGCCCTGCGGGGCAATGCCTTCCGGCCGCTCCTTCAGGCTGGCTCGGGCCGTTCGCAGTCGCGATCGGCGCGACGGTACCGACCGCGTGCGACACGGGCTACGAGGGCGGGAAATCGACGTCGGGGAGCGGGCTCCACGCGGGGCCGGCGGCGTGTGGATGCACGTGCGGGGTTCCGAGCGGGACGCAATGCTCCGCAACGGTGAACTTTCAAGGAACGACGTGCACAAACGGAAGCACCGCAACCGTTTCAAGTGGAACGTGCATGACCGGAGCGCCGCTCCAGGGCCAATCCAATCTCGTCATCAAAGCAGATACGACAGCGCAAGGTGGAAGCTGCTTGGTGACACCATCCGTGTCGAAGCCGACCGTCTCGTGGGACGAACGAGCTCTCTCGTGCGCGCCGTTCACGATGCCGACGTCGATGGGATGCGGCGGCTCCGATCTCTGTCTTCCGTCGCTTCGTACGCCGTTTCGCGCGTGCGTCCGTCACGATGGCGCGGGATCGTGCCCCGTTGGGCCGTACACGGAAAAGCATCTCGAATACGGTGGAATTACAGACGGCCGAGCGTGTACAACGTGTACGTGCGGGAATCCGACGAGCGTGACGTGCGGTGGGTCAATCGACGTGTTCGGTACTCAGGGCTGCACCGGAGGCGCCGGCTACACAACGAATAACTTCGGCCAGTGCGTCACGGTAACGAGCATTTACAACGTGGCGTACAAGTACAACGCCTCGTCGAGCGGCGGCTCGTGCGCGGCGTCGAGCGTGACGGCGACGGGCGACGTGCAGCCCGCAACACCCATCACATTCTGCTGCCTGCCGTGACACCATGACCCGCGACGAGGCACTACGATGAAACACACTGATGACGCTTATCTGGCCGGTATTCTTGACGGCGAAGGTTGCGTCATGATTTCTCGCAAAAAGAGTAAACGATCTCGCGGTGGATACGCTTTTGCACTTGTAGTTACGGTAACAAATACATGTCGTCCTTTATTGGATCATCTTTGCGCCGTGACCGGATTCGGCAATATCGCACCACATAGCGATTCGCGACCAAATATGAAACAAGCGTGGATTTGGTCCTTGTGGAGCAATCAGGCTAAATCAGTATTGTGTCGAGTTTTGCCTTTCTTGGTTGTAAAGAAATTACAGGCTGAACTTGCTATAAAATTCGCCGCAACAATTCGATCCGGAATCGGCTCTAAAGGACTGACAAAAGAAGAGCTTACTGAAAGAGCGCAAATGTACCGCACGATGCGTCTTCTCAATCGTCGAGGACCGAATAAAGACCCGATATGGATGAAAAACGCACGCAAGGGCGGCGTCAAGACTGACTACCGAACGCCGGAACAGAAGCTCAAGGAGCTCGCCGATGCGCTCGGCTACACGAAACCGCCGGAGACTGGTGGTGGCAGGTTGGCGGCATCGGTGGAAAGAAGCCGGTGAAAGATGCCGGAATGGCCCCGACGAAGGCCGAAGCGTTGCGACGTTTGCTGATGTCGTTTCGCAGCGGCAAGAAACTCAGGATCGCGGGCGAGCGTCAACGTGTACGGAGACGCTCAGTCGACAAATGAAAGCTTGGTGCTCGAGCAAGGTTGGGACGGCGAGGAGATGGATGCGCGATGACATTTTTTCCAAACGGCAACAGAATCTTGATCGTGTAATGCAAGATCGGTTACTCTTCCAAAAGCGAAAATCTTCGCAAAGGAAAAGAACCGATGAGAAACGTACTCAACAAGAGCCTGAACGAGATCTCGCAGGACGAAGAAGAAGAGGCGGCGAGCGACCACATCGATCTGAAGCTCGATGCGGTGTGGAAAGACATCGAGATCATGGGCCGCTTGTACCCGGCCGTCCCCGCAGACGATTGGGATGCTCTGACTCGTCAGCATCTCCAAGAGTTCACGTCCGATGAAGGGTTCCAGGCAGGGCTCACAAGAGACGAATTTCTGAGAGCGATGGGCGAGGCATACGACGCGATCGTTGCCGCTGCCGAAGAAGAGGAAGAAGAAGAGGAAGAAGAGGAAGCGAACTCGCCTCCACCACTCATTACGGTTCCGCCAACGACCACGACCCCCGCAAGCTCGTAATACTCTTCGAGCTCGTCAGGGGTCAGGAAGAAACATGACAGGCCCCAAGAAAAAATTCCTATCGCCTGACGAGCTCGAGGAGGCCGCGAACCAAATCGCGACCATTGCCAAAATCAGTGGAATCCGAGCCGTGCTCATCGGCGGCTACGCGATGCAGCTCTATGGATCCGATCGCCTGACAGGTGATGTCGACTTCGCGACCGAGCGGTTGCTTCCCGGCCTCCCGCACGTCAAGCCACTGACGTTCGGCGGAGAACAGACCGAGGCTCCGAACGGTGCGCCGGTCGATATCGTGGTCAGAGACGACGACTACACGAGTCTGTACGAGGCGGCGATTGTCGACCCGCTGCCGCACGATCCCAACGATCTCCTTCTCATCGTGCGGCCCGAGTACCTCGCCGCGATGAAGCTTGCGGCAGGTCGAAAGCGAGATTTTGACGATCTCGATACACTCATTACTTCCGATGAGTCGAGTCTCGACAAAGAGATTGCGCGACGCATCATCAAAAAACACATGGGAGCGTACGCTGCCAAAGAGTTCGATCGTATTACCGACGTCGCGGACGCAAAAGCGCATGAAGGAATTTCAGCAAGAAGAGCGCGACGAGCTCATAAAAGTCATCCAATTTTTCAACACGGAGAGATGATCATGGGTTACACGACGACGTTCAGTGGTCATTTCAATCTGGACAGGAAGCTCGAGCCAGAACACTCGGCCTATCTCAGGAAGTTCAGCGAAACGCGCAGGATGAAGCGTAACGCTGCCGCTGCCGAACAGTTCGAGGACCCGATCCGGAAATCCGCCAAGCTGCCCATCGGTAAGGACGGTGGTTTCTTTGTCAACGGAGGCGGATGGGCCGGACAAGAACGGGACGAATCCATTCTCGATTTCAACAACTCGCCTTCAGATCAGCCTGGCCTTTGGTGCCAATGGGTGCCGACGGACGATTTTTCGAGTCTCGAATGGAACGGCGCCGAGAAATTCTATTGCTACACCGAGTGGCTCGAATACCTCATCGACAACTTCCTGAAGCCCTGGGGCTACACGCTGAATGGCGAAGTCACCTGGCGAGGCGAGGAGCACAGCGACATCGGCCTTCTGCTGGTGACGAACAACGTCGTCACGACGCACGAAGGTTACGTCGAGATGGTGAAAGCGGCCAAGAATCCGGAAAACAAGCCCGAGCTCGTGGTACTCACGGCGACGTTCACGAAAAAGATGCTCGACTCGTACAAGAAAAGCGGGGACGAGCGTGACGCCATGGTCATCGCGAACATCGTCATCGAAGAATACAAGACCGAGAGAAAAACATGAGCGCATGCCACCTAGCGGATTGTCCGTATTGCAAAAACGATCGCCTCTTCAGTCCCGACGTGCTTGTTGCTCGCCTCGAAGCAGAGAACGCGCGGCTTCGCGAGGTGTTGGCGAAGATCGCGGACGAGCGTACGACGGCGTATTGCTCTCACTATGGTCTCGCCGTCCGTGTGCTTCGCGGCCATGCATCCGAGGCGCTCGGGCAACGGCCAGCAACTTCGGCGTCCGAAGAGAAACCGCGATGAGCGACGAAGCAAAAGCGGCGTTGGAAGAGATGATCGCGAACGGGCTCGCTGAGCGCTCGGCCGATGGTCGGATCACGTTGACGGAAAAAGGCGAGACGCGCGCAGCCGACCTCATCAAGCGGCAGTTCGTCGAGCAGCGAACGCGAGGCGGCGTCACGAAGGCGCTCGCCGACATCGACGCCGGGCTCACCGCGCTCATGAGAACCGGCGACGAGGCAGCAACGAAGCGCGCTGCCGGTGACGTATTCGAGTCGATCACCGACTTGCTCCGTGTGGCTACGTCGGTCACGACCTCGCAATACGCGACGATCGTTGCTGCGGCTCGGGAGGTTCGCGACGCATTCCGGCCGAGGCTGTCGTGAGCAATTCGCCCAGCTCTTCAATCCGGAAAAAAGAGTCGACATGAGCTACTTCGCCGTCATCGTCAAAATCGTGCAATGACGTACACGGCTGATTCTGTCCGCGCGTCCGTCTCCGCCAACGAGGAACGTCTTTTCGCTCCTTGGAAGATTGGTCGACCGGAAGGCTGGACAACAGACGCGCGCACGAAGAACGTCGTATGCCTCGGCTTTTGGCTCCGCGAAGAACTTACAAAAATGGGGCTTTCCGATAAGGATCGCATTACGCAGGAACAGTTTTTCCATAGGTGGAGCCGATCCGATTCGGATCTCTTCGCGCTCGTTGCGACCATCCTCAACGATGCCGCAGCAGGCAATATCGAACAAGGTCGCATACCGCATCATCGATGGGGGTGAGCCATGAACATCGACAATTTGGGTGGTGACACCACAGACGAATTCCGTATCGACGCAACCGACGTTAGCGGCGCTCCCGTTCGACGATGGACACGAAATTCGTTCGACGTATCGACGTTCATTGCCGACCAGGCTGTGGAACGGCTCGGGTTCGTTCGAGCCGAGGTGCGTAACCAATTCCAAGGCGACATCAGCGACGTTCTCTACGAAGTCACACTGAACCCGCCTTCGAAAAAACATTTTCGCGATGCATACCGGAAACGAGGGAGCCGCACTTGAGGTGCTCGTCAACGAATAGGAGAACAGAATGGCACTCTGGGATTGGGGCCGAACAGAGCCCAAATGGACGTTCGTCATCGACACAGACTCGTACGCCGGCAACTTCGAACGCGAGATGAGTAGCTTCATCGTCGGTCGGTGCGACGAGCATGGAGATCATCGTGGCGGTCCGTACCAAAAGATGTACAAAACGGACTTCAAAATCGGCGACTCTGGTACAGAGGATCCGTTCGAGGAGCTCGTCGAAGATCGCGTCGACGATCACGGCGACGACGCCATCGGCCGAGCGCCCATGGCCCTCGCGCCAACGCCTGGGTACTCGAATGACGGGCACGGCGCCGTCACTGAACTCGAACCTGGCGAAAAAGCAAAGTACGCAGCCTACAACTCCGTTGCGATCTTCCTCAGTCGAAAACCTACGGACAACGAGCTTCAGATACTCGTCGAACGCGCGAAAAAGTTCGAAATGCTGGCGCCCATCAAGAAATACGAAGAGCGGCCCAAGATCCTCGGTTTCCGTCTCGTCGAGGAGCGCACGGAGATCGTTTCACACGAGATCAAATAAGAAGGGCGCAAATCATGATCTGGGAAGAACGGCCAACTGAAACTCTTCCGCGCTACGGGGACGGAAGTGACTGGGGTTGCGCTCGAAAGGTCGTCATTCGATCCGGCAAACGTGTCGTATTTTGGGCGCCTGGCCATACGGGATGAAATCGGTAGGCGTCCAGGGCTACCACAGCGGCATGCTGGCCTGTCAAGACGGCGATCAGCGACATGAGTATTTGAGCCTGCATGACAAGGACAGCAAATGGGTCGACGGTACGCTCGCGAACCATCTTGCTGACAAAAACATTCGAAAAAAGATCGCCTCGCACCTCGGGTGCAGCGTCAAAGATCTTCCGGCGTTCAAACGCAGTCGAACCTATGTCCGATCCGACAGTGAAAAGAAATGAACATCATCTACGCGCGTGAGCCGTTCCCTAGCGACGTCGAGTCCACCATCTTTCTTGCCGGCCCGACGCCACGCGATAAATTTCCGAGCTGGCGATCGGAAGCCATTCGTCTGTTCCAGGAAATGGATTTCAAGGGTCACATCTTCGTTCCCGAGGATCGAACGGGAGATTACAAAGGCGACTACAACGATCAGATCGGATGGGAAGAAGAGGGTCTTCACCGCGCCGACTGCATCGTCTTCTGGGTGCCGCGCGAGATGTCGAAAATGCCGGCGCTCACGACCAACGACGAATGGGGTGCGTGGAAAAATTCCGGCAAGGTCGTGTTCGGCGCGCCGAACGAAGCCCAAAGTGTTCGCTACCAGGAAGCTTACGCTGCCAAGTTTGGCGTCCCGTCATTCAGAAATCTTCGTGACACCTTGCGAGCCGCCGTCGAACGCGTACAGCCAGGAGCTCGACGTGTCGGCGGCGAATGCCAAGTTCCGCTTTTCATCTGGAAGCTCGAGTCGTTTCAGGCGTGGTACCGAGCTCAGCAAGATGCCGGCAACCGTCTTGACGGCGCAAGAATTTGCTGGACGTTTCGTGTCGGCCCACAGAAAAATTTCGTATTTTCATGGGTCGCTCACGTTGACGTATTTGTGAAATCCGAGAACCGAAACAAGAAGAACGAATTCGTGTTCGGCCGAACCGATATCGCAACTGTTCTTTTATGGCATCCCGGAGCCAGCTTTCTCGATACCGAGATCGTACTCATCAAAGAATTCCGATCGCCCGCGCGGACGCCGGACGGATTCATTCACGAGCTCCCTGGAGGCTCCTCCAAATCTTCGAAGCCTGCGTTTCAGACCGCCGTCGAAGAGGTTTACGAAGAAGTCGGTCTCCTGCTTCGTCCATCTCGCCTCCGAGAAATCGGCACACGTCAGCTCGCCGGAACGCTTTCGTCCTTCAGTGGAACACTTCTCGCGGCCGAGCTCACGTGCGACGAAATGGTTCAACTGCGCAAGGACGCGGCATCCGGAAAGGTTCGCGGCGTCGAAAGCGATACCGAGCGTACGTACATCGAGATCGTTCGCGTCGCGGATTTGCTCAGGAGTCCGATGACAGACTGGTCGATGATGGGAATGGTCTTCGCTGCACTGGGTCATTTGTCATGAACAGGATTATGAGCAGCTACGCCGCACGACTCGCCGCAACCGTCGAACGCGGATCATTTAGCGGATGGGACGTGGTGCTCCCAGATGGCTGGAGTTTTTCGGATGGCGGGCACACTCGCATATGTGCTTCACGCGACAAAGCAGAAAACATACGGCTGAACAGCCCTATCGAACACTGCAAAACAGATTGCGATTGTTTTCAATCATGATCAAACTCATCATCCGTCCACGCGAAGCCCTATCGTGGCCCGAGTTTCTCAAGACGGCACCGCCAAAAAGCATCGCGCTCGACGGTTTCGTAACCGGCGGGCCTCGTTGGGACGAGCGAACACTCTACGCCAATTTCGATCATCACGACGGCGTGGTGCGCGAAGCCACCATGTCGACCGCCATGCAGGTCATGTTCGCCATCAAAGGCGGGCTCATGAATCGATTGGGCGGCGAAGCAACCGTGTGGATCAACGATCCCGACCAAGACACGTCCCTTGCAACCTGGCTCCTCAAAAATCACAGCCTCTTCGACAACGTACAAAGCCATCCACACATCAATCGTCTTCTCACGCTCAACGATCGCCTCGACATCACGGGCGGCGCATACCCGATGCGTCTCGATGACGAGGTGCTTGCGATGCATTCCTGGGCGTTCGAGCCCTACGCCGAGCTCCGTACGAGCGGATCGCTCGCAGTGGCGGACGAAACGTGTATGCGCAATTGCGTCGAAGCCATTCACGCTCGTCTCCAAGCGGTGCTCATGGGACAGGCTGGGCGACGTGAGCTTCGTCAAGACGTCACCGTGCTTCACGAGTCGCCACACGGATACGCGATTTTGGATGAAGTGGGAGGAAACGAAGCTCGTTACGTCATGTTCTCAAAAGGCATGAACGCGTTCGTGAGCCTCGTCGCACGACGGCCAGATGGTCGATTCGTTTATTCGGTCGGTCGTCGGTCGCGGTACATCGATTTTCCTCTCGACCGAATCTACAGAGCGTTGAACGAATGCGAGGACACCAACATCGATGCCTGGGGCGGCTCCGACATCATCGGTGGCTCTCCTCGCAAACTCGGAAGCTCTCTTTCATGGGAGCAGATTCGCGATGCCATCGATTCGGTTTTCGTCGCGCGATCATGATAGTCTTCGCGTATGCCGTCGCCCAACGACAGAACCGCGTTTGATTTCTTCGTCTCCAAAGGGCTGACGGACTTTCAGGCTGCCGGCGTCGTCGGGAATCTCGACCAAGAGTCCGGGATGAATCCAACGGCCGCGCAGGCGACCGGCCCTGGACGCGGGATCGGCCAATGGAGTTTGGGTCAACGTTGGAGCCAGGCGCAGGCTTACGCCGCTCAAACTGGACGGGATGTCTGGTCGCTCGATCTCCAGCTTGATTTTCTTTGGCAAGAGCTCGCAACCATTCCTAGCTACGGCCTCGCGGCGCTCAGATCGACCACAAACGTCGCCGACGCGACCATCGTCTTTCAGGACAAATTCGAGCGATGCGGCACGTGCAACACGCCGCGACGCGTCGCGCTCGCCGAGTCGGTTTTGAGGGCGTACGGTACGACGCCGGTAGGCATGTCGACCACGGGCAAGGCGCTTCTGTTCGTCGTGGGCGGCCTGGCGCTCGGGGCGGCCGGCGTGCTCGCGTACGGTGCGGTGGAGAAACGGATGTCCAGCAGAGCGTGGTCTTCGCCACCTGAGCATCCTGTGCGCCATGCGCGACGCCCACGACGTTTGCGACGTCGAGCGGCTTGAGGATCAAATGCACGGCGTCAAGTGGACAACTCCGTGGTTCAAAGACAGTCTCGATTTCGACCGGGAAGGCGTCCTGCGTGGGCGCCATCTACGAGCGTCTGCTCACAAAACGGCCTGGGGCTATTCGGTTTCAATTCAAATCGATGGCGAGACGGTTGGCTATCGCGGGGCGCAATACTCACGCACTCAGAATGATGCCAAGCGTTGGATTACACGTTTGATCGATCTATGGGTGTTTCATCTCGACAGAGGAACCCTTCTGCATGGGTGTCTCCGTGTCTCCCTTAAATCTTCCTATCGCCGAGGATCTCGCCCATCGTTTTCTTTCCGACGTGCTCGCGAATCTTGCCGATGTCGCCTTCGAGCTGACGCTTGATCTGCTCTATCTGATCCTTCTGCCTGCGAATCACTTCGTTGGATTCGTAGCTGCTCTCCAGGCTCGCACGCACTTTCGTAAGCTCCGTCTCGAGCTTCTTGGCCGCTTGATCGAGCTCGCCGATTTTACGAAGATCGCTTTCGTGAAGAAGTTTTAGGCGCGAAATCTCTTCGCTGAGCTCGCCGATGACGATCTCGCCGCCCTTGCGAAGTCGAAAATACGCCTGCTTGCCGATGTGCTCATGCATCACCGTTGTTGGTGGTGATTGGTACCCGTTCTGATTCATTGTAGACAAAACTTGTTCTGAAGTTTGAATTACTTCGTCAACGTCAAATCGTTCGACGACTTCCCAACCCTCCTTCGTCAAATCCATCAGATCAGGCGTAGGATAAAAGTAATTAGTCTTCGGAACGGCAGGAAGCGTTGCCCGAATGACGCGTTCGATGTTGCTCATGGTTTTCCCCTTCTAGTCGATCACCCCGTCCCCGTCGGATTCGTATTCGACGAGGTGCCACCGCACGTCCGAAAATCTGATGTACGTCATCACAAGAAGGCTTCGGCCGGGGCCGATGCGTGGCACCCTCGAGTCGTCCATCCCGAGCTCACGTTCGAGCGAGAGCTGCCCACGAACGTTCAGGGCCAGAACCTCGGCGTTGTACTTGCTCATCAGCGACAGAGCCTCTCCGCGCGATATCTGCCGTACCCGAAGGTTCGCGCCCGAGGCATTCATGTCGACCATAGTGAAATCGAAATGTTCGACCACAACGAGCGACGGCATACGCACAGGAGCGGGAGCGGGAGCGGGCACGGGCGGCTCTGGCTCGGTCTGCCGAAAAGGATCCTCTTCCTCTACCGGCGCGGCAGCTTCGCCGTCGTCGAGCATCGCCTCTTCGGCTTCATCCCAGGTGGTCATCGTCCGTCGCTCATGCTCGGTCGAATCGGACGTAGCCCTGCACCACGTGCGGCGAGGACAGCTTGTCTTTGCGGTTCCACCGAATCGCTGCTGCTCTCGCCCTCTGCCACGCGCCAAACGTGCCAATGATTTTTCCGCTCTTGGAAAAGAGGACGTAGATCATTTTCGGAGGAGCGGTCTTCTCTCGAATGTGCGCAACTTCCTGCATGGCTATTCCTCCGTCGAGAGCTCGATCGTCATCGGCTGACCGAATTTGATCTGTTCCGCGAAAAGCGTCTTCACGAAGAGAACGATGTCGACGTGGGCTTCCTTGCCAGACGCCTTATCAGAAAAAACTTGGCCATTGGCGCTCAGCTCGATACGCACGCGGCCGTCTGTATCAGGCTCGGATGCGTTCATCGATCGAATCTTGCCATGCAACTTGATCTTCATTTCTTGTTCCCCCTGATCGTCTGCACGTCGAGCCTTGGCGTTCCTGGCGTCTTTTCCTCGACGGCCTCGAGCTCGGCTTTGAGAAGAAGCGCGGGTCCGCGCTCGAGTTTCTCCGTGACTGAGATACGCAAATCACTCACAGCGTCCTTGTCAACCGTAAGAATCCGTCTCTCGATTTCTTCGCGCGGTACACCCACCCGTTCAAAAATCTGAATGGTTCTCGCGATCGGGTACGACCTCTCGAACGAGTTGATGTAACGAACATGGAAGCTGCCGACGTCGTACTCGCCCTCTTCTTTGAGCTTGGCTTTCAAAATATCGTCAAGCTCCCTCTGGCGCGCGTACATCATTTTTGCGAGCCGTGCGACCTCGGCGCGCTCCTTGGCGATCTGTGTGAGGTCGTTCGGGTCGACCACTTTCGTGATGTCGGCTTTTCCTTGGACGGCCTTCGCGTACGCGTCGCAACGTCTCCTGTGGTCGCAGTACGCGCAGTTTTCGTTGAGCCGAGGTTCCCAGGTCGTGTCGGATTCGGTCTGACGTCCGAGGGACACGACGTATCCGCGAGCGTCATCGATCTGCTGAGACGTACGCTCCGTTTTTTGGATGACATCGAAGCGCAGCATGTGGAATTCAAAAGTCACACGCTTGGCCCACGGATACAGATGGCGCGCGGCGATGCCGTACACACTCATCTGAAGATCGCTGTCGAGCTCGTTTCTTGAGTAGAGCTTTCGGTTCGACTTGAAATCTACAATCTTCAGAGCGTCGTCATCGACCTTGTCGACACGATCGATGTACCCATTCATTACAAATCCATCGACATCGACGTTGAATTCTTGCTCGGTGGCAAGGATGCTGAAATGATCAATCGGACCGCGCGAGCGCGCGTACATGCGAAGGATCTGGAGCCCTTCTTGATACATGGCTACATCGGTAAGCTTGCTCTCCTGCCACGCCTGCCGATAACACTCGACGAGCTGATCCATCGGGAAAAGTCCGGAGTATTCCTCGCGGATGATCCATTGATAGATGAGCTCGAGCGCGGCGTGTAGCGCGGTACCAAACGCGGCGGCTTCACCGCGCGGCGCGGTCTCTCCTTTGTTGACGTACCGGAAGTAAAAAGCGCGCGGGCATTGCTCGTAAAGCCGCAACCTTGAGACGCTAAGGTGCTCGTTACGAAAAACGGCGAGGTCGGACAGTTTCGCTGCCATTTGCGTCATCCCGATTCCGTTTGAAGTTGAGCGAGCCGCGATCGGCATTTGACGATAGCTTCTTCGTGCTCATGAATCTCGCGCCGAAGATCGTCCACCTCTTCGTGCAGATGCACGGCACATCGTTCCGCGCGCAGAACGGAATCACCACAGTCCACGGTGTCCGTGTGATCTGCAACGCGCGCTTTACACCCCGTTCTCATTCGCTACACGTGGTTCTGAAGAACGCGCCGACCATCCGGATCTCGAACGACCGAAACCGTAGGCTTCGTCGAGTGCGGCTCGGATACATTCAGCATGATGGTCGTCTCACCCGCTCGGCGCCCGTCCTTGTCTTCGGCCGGATAGAGCTCGACGACGATATCGTCCCTCGACCACGCGTAGTGATCGGGCCCGTCTCCATGTTTTTCTTTCGTGAAGACGTAGCCACGGTGTTCGTAGAACGCCCGTGTCTTTTCGATATCGGCACATCGGAGGATGAGGATCATTTTCAGATGTCCTTACGCTGCTAGTCCGAGTAAATGCCTGTACGCCGCCATCGTCCTGCGCACGTCTGCCATCGCGCGGTGCGAACCATCGTTCGGGATGTCATACGCCTTGCAAATCGTCTCGAGATTGATTCGATCGATGTGACCGCGAACACATAGGCTCCAAGCAATGCTTGCCGTGTCCAGTAGATATTTCGTATTCGGATACGGGATACCCTCGCGTTTGAACGCCTCTTTGAGAAAACCAACATCAAAAGACGGATTCTGTCCCACGACGATACATTCGTTGTCGCCTACGAGATCAGTGTAATCAACCAGGGCGAGCAGAATAGGATCGGCGTACTTCCACTCTTCCGCGCTGTATCTGTTGATCTCGAGCGCCTTGGATTCTGCGAGCTCCGGATGCTGCATACGACATTTGCGTTCAAACGATCCGACCTCGCGCGAGAAGTCATGTGTCACGCGTACGGCCGCGAGCTCGAGGATTTCTTGCACAGTCGGTTCAAGGCCGGAAGTCTCGCAGTCCACGAAAAGCAGATCCCGACGGTTCATCGGGATGTACAGGCCGCTCATCCCTCGGTTCCGTCAGCCGACATACCGACCGCTTCACGCGCGTCGAGAAGCATCTTGTAGCTCACGGTGATGGTTCTCTTGGCCGTCGGCTTAGCCTCCTGATGAATGATGAATTTCGTGAAGGGAAGAAGCGCGTTCTTCATCTTCTCTGTTCGGAGCCGCTCGGTCTCGAGCTCGGCACGGAGACCTTCGATTTCCAAGAAACTGCTCAGAACGGAACTATCGTTGTGCGTCACGACACCCTCGCAAATACCGTCGGCCCGCGCAGCTCGTTGATGAACTGGCGCCACGGCAGAAATACGTTTGTATCTCGATTCCAGAAACCCCACCCTTTGAACTTCGGTCCCGCCACAAAAAGCGACCAGGCATCACCATCCAGAAGATCAACACGGTGGAAATCCGTCGATCGGATGATGTTGATCGTTCCTGGACGCACAATGCGTGAACGCACGACATTGTCTTTGCCGCGCCGCTCTTCGATGTACCCGCCCGCGAGAATGATCGAAAATGCCCAACGCCAAGGATGGTTATGTAGCTCGCGCTCGTCGTCGCCACGATGGAAGTGGTGCAGGTACACACCGAGCTCTTTATTCGGCCATACGGCGTCCGGTTTCGGGGCGCCGCCGACTTCAAATGGCGAAGAGCCGTCCGGCATCTTCGGCGCGCCGATGATGTAGAACCGCGATAGGTACGGCGACGTGCCATTGCGGTCAGAGATGATGCGCGGGTTCTGGAGCTTCGAAGCGGCCCATTCGACAAGACGACGCATCACGGCTCGAGCCCTCGTTGCTTCAGCTTACGCATCACGCGGAGCAGAATCAGGTATCCAAGCAAGTCCTGCTCGGTGTCCTCGGCAGCGGTGACTCCGGCGCCGCGCGAGAGGCGCGAAATCTTGTCGTCGAGTCGTACACGAAGCTGCTCTTCAGGATCGGCTTTTGAAAAAATCCTAAGAGGCTGAGTTGCGGAATTACCGTAGTTTTTGTTCTTTTCGAGCAAGAGTGACTTGAGCATGTCGCACTCCTCGACGATGAGGGCCTGCGTGTTCGTCATCCCGTCCGTCATGGTTCCCCTTGCGCGCGATCCCACTCGCGCGCTGCGACGACGGTTCTATCTCGCTTGCACTACAAGTGTCAACCGTCCAGGCGTCCAGGCGTCCATCTGTTCGAGGATCATTTCCGCCTCGCACGAAAGGCATCTCTCCTCCGGATCCGCAGGATTTCCGTTACGATAGATGTTGCATCCCGAAAAACGCCGAACAGGTGCCCCCGTGACAGGATCCGGGAACCATGTGAACCGTTCACCATCGCATTTGAGGCCGACGCCGTCCCTGAGTCGCTCGAGAATGTACCGGTGCTGGTCCAGCGTCGCCAAAAGTCGAGGGAGCATGTTTCGCACAAGAACAATCAGATTCGCGTCGTTGTGCGCGGCCCCCGCCGCCACGATCTCGCTGCCGCCCTGGTAGAGACGGTCAATGCGACGCCGGAACTCTGAGCTTCCTGGCGGCGGGTCGGTCACCCACGGCGCTTTGGACGCGTCGAGCTCCAGTTGACGAAGCTCTTCGATCTCGGACTGACTCGTCGGAAATGGGCGGAAAACGCCTTCGGTCATGACGATCGCTTTCTGGCAACGAGAATCTCTTTCCATTGTTCCGGATCTGCTGCATTTGCGTCGCCGCTACGAATCGTCGCGCCGCATGATTCGCACTCCGTATCCATTATCGCCATCGTAACAAAAACCTGACGAGCGACGAGCGAAGCACAACTATCGCAGACTGCGCGAAAATTACTCATTCTGGCAACACCTTTCCCTGTCGTCCTCTACCGATATCGAGCGCGTCACGCATCGGCATCCCCTTCGTGACGACACGGTAATGCAGCGTGTTCTTTGGGATTCCGTATTCTGTCGCCCAGTCCACGAAACACTTGGTGACACCGTTGACGGTGTAAAACGTGTTGCTTCGTTTCTTTCGATTGGCTTCCGAGAGCGTTAGCCATCTTACGTTTCCTGGTTTGAAATCTTTGTCCTTATCCAGCAGGCAAAGCACGTGATCGTCAGAAGGTCTGTTTCCGAGATCGGCGAGAAATGCCACAAAGTTCTCTCGCCATTTCTTGCAAACGCCAATTCCTTTGCCACCGTAGTACGGATAGCTATCCGTTGTTTTCACGTAGCAGCGGTGCATCATCGTCCGCCACGCTTCGTATTCGGGTGTAGCGCTATCGTTTGCCGCGTGACCGTGCTTCGTATTACGTTTCTTCACACTCTCGACTTGAAGGCACCCACATGACTGCGTCTTGTTGTGACGAAGACTGCGCTCTACGAGAACCTTGATCGTTTTGCATTCGCATTTGACTCGAACCAATTTTCGGCCGAAGCCGTCGACTCCGGCATCGCCCAGAATCACGAGCCGACCGATGCGCTCGGCTTGCTTCGGAATTCTCACGTCGAGAGCTCTCGGATCGCTCGCTCGAGATTCGCGCGCGCCTGCTCTTCGAACCGATCGTGACACGCGTCCGTAAAGTAGATTCGAGGACGATCGAGAAAACTCTGAAGGATCTTCACGCGCCCCTTTCTGTAATCGTCGTCGGGTACGAAATTGTATTCTTTGCGGATGTTGGCGCTGTCTTGGTCGAATTCCTCTGGCGGAGCTCCGAGCGACGACAAGTCGACATCCAAAACCCACTGCGTGAGACGATCGTCTTCCGGGACGATGCCCGTGTGCTTTGTGGCGAGGATGATGCGCGCAGCCTGACCCGCGATCGTACGATCGATCCCGACGAGCGCGCACGCGCCGACGCAGACATCCGAACTCCTCTCTTCATTGTCTTTGCGTTTCGGATCGTAAATGACGTCGTGGAAAAACAGCGCAATCTGCATGAGATCTTCAGGCCGCTGAATCGTGTACGGAGCCACGAGCTCGTGAAGCGTTTTCGAGCACTTTAGGATGTGCTCGAGCGTGTGGTAGTGACGGTGCGGCTCTGTGTAATATTTGGCGAGAATTTCCCAGTACACGAATTCGGCCTCGGCGTCGTTTCCGTCGAGCCGACAAACAAGGTCGCGCCAAAATTCGGCGAGCTTCGTTCGTGTTTCGTTGATCATGATCCCTTCAAATCCAGCAGCGGCGGCCATCTCTTGATCGTCACCACAACCTGAATCAGTCTTCTACCCTTCTCCGGAAGGCTCCACGCGACCTCCTTCACGTAGCGCCATTGCGGTCTCGAATCTTCTTTATTTCCAACGAAGACCTGATCTCCGACGCAAGGCACCGCACGCTCGTTTTTCCAAACGCATAATTCTGGGCAATCGTGCCAACCGCCTGTTTCGCGGTCGCCGTCGAGGAAAATGATACGATATCTCATGACTCCACCAATTTCGCCGGTTCGCGCTCTACCAATCCGTTGGCCACGAGAACATGGAGAAGTATTTCCGTCATGAAGTTTTCATCGGATTCGTCCTCCGGATTCGACTCCATACACACTTGATTCCCAACCCATATACCGTTTTCGCGTAACTTCTTCGCCTTCGGCCGAACGAATTTGTCTCGGTTTAGCCCTGTCACTTTCGCGACGAGATCCGTGTCGGTACCCACAAAGAGCGCGGCGATGACAACTCGGGCCGTGTCCTTCTCGTCATTTGTGAGCTCGAACCGATTGGCGAATTCATCGATCTCGACACGCATCTTCGCGAGATCGTCGTCAGGAATCGTTCGATGGCTCATGGTTCTGTCCAGACCCAGTAATGAATCGCGTCAGGCGGCGTCGTCTCGATCGGTGTAACGGGCCGCGCGGGCGCGCCCATGGCAGCCGTGATGTTGCCGAGTTGCTTCCAATCCTCGCCCGTCGAACCCGGTGTCTGGATGCGCGCGCTCAGTATCCACAATCCGGTGGTTCCGTAGGGAAACGTGACGAATCCGCGTTCATGCTGATGGTGTTGAGCGCCAACAGGGCGGACTCCATCCCTCCAACGCTGTTGATGTGTTCCCGCGTATCGTAGCTGAGCCCGAATTTCCATTTCCCGCAGATGTCAAAAACGGGTTTCTCCCACGAAGACTTCTTGGCTTCCGCTCGCATCTTGTTCGCGAACTTCGTGTAGAGCGAACCAATCATTTTTCGTTCTCCGATCCGGACAGATCGATAACACCTCCGAACGCCGATTCGCGGACGTCTCTCGATTGAACGTCTGCTTCTTCCGACGGGGCGCCTTCGATCACTTCGTAGTTCTCGTCCGCGTCCTCGAGTCCGCAATTGCCGCGATGCGCGTGTCGTTTGCAGAACCAAATGTGATTCGCCTGAAAATCGTATTTCGGCGGCATCAGCGTGTCGTAACTCTTGCCTTCTTGAAGCATCTTGAGCCGGTAGAGACAAACGGGGGCCTCTGCGCATCCGGGTTGGGCGCAGAGCTCGCGCTCCTGTCGATCCGTAAGATGCTTCCAATCTTTCGATTCTTCGCCCGCGATGACGAGGTGCCACGCCATCCCAATAGCCGCGTCCGCGAAGGTAGGAAATTTCCCCGACCACAAGACGTGATCCTTGCGAAGAACGGTGAGAACCGCGTCTGGACATTTGAGCAACCCTCTGCCTTCGGTCCAGACGAAGTAGGGGCTATACTTCAGCGCGCCGTTGACGCTTTGAAAATCTCGCCCGAAGAAGATGCCGCTTCGATCGCTGAGTGCGAACCTCGCGTGAACGCGCCATTCGTCTCCGGACATGCCGCTCGTTTTAAAGCGAGGAACAAGGCTGATGTCGAGACAGGCGCCAAGAGCTGTGATGGTGACGCCATCCCAGTATTCGTCGTCGTGGTGCCGGCGGAGCTGGAGTATTTTCGGTTTGCTCATTGCAGTTTTCCTTCTTCTCGACGACGAGCCTTGACCAGTTCTTTCACGGCCGTGCGTAGGGCGCGAATGCGTCGAAGGTAGTCTCCCCACCCGACGCAATCGTCAATCCAGTTGTTCCAGCGTATCGCTTCGCGCAGTACGGCGCGCTCGGCTTTTACGACGCGTGACGCAGGTTTTTTCATAGCTCGTCCCATCCGTCTTGAACGGCTCCGGTTTCGGTCGTGGTTCCCGATCGAAGACGCTCGACCATTTCTTCGAACGTCTTCTCATCTTTTTCGATAACGAAGAAACGTCGTCCGAGCTTGCGGGCCGCCAAAGCTGTCGTGCCAGATCCAACGAACATGTCGACCACCCACTCACCAGATTGAGTGTATACCTCAATAGGTATTTCCATAACGCGTTGAGCTTTTTGCGCCGGATGAACTTTGCCGCGTAAAAGTTCGGTTATATCGGTCCAGACGTTGGTTCGTCTGTAATACTCGCTCTTTGCTGGATAGTCAGCGTTGAAACCTGGATACGGCCGCTTGGTTTCCAAAAGTGGAATATTGAAACATCGCGGGCGTTTTACGTCGCCGAGCGTGAACAGGGCTAGCTCCTCGCGAGTAAACAGAAAATTTGTAGCGGTGCCGTACGCTCTTTTTTTGGACCAGGTAATGAGGTTGGACAGTTTCAATTCGGACCGCCTCTCAACTTCTGGGATATATCGGAAAAAAGGTCTAAATCCTGGAGTGCCTATTCCGCCCCAGACCGCGAACATGCCTCCTGGCAAAAGCATGTCGCTCCACGTCCGCGTCCAGTCGATCATCCATTCGACGAAGTCTTCTTCCTTCTCGATAACGTGATCCCATTTCGCGGACAGTATTTTACCGTACGGCGGATCGGTCAGGATTAGCGGCACGCATCCCGTTATCTCCCGCACTCGAGCACGCGTCGCCGGCTCGCTCGCGTCAGCGAGAAGGGCGTAGCCACCGTCGAGCTTCACCGGCTCCACACTTCACTCTTTTCTGCGAGGTACGCGTCTTGGTGTTCTTCGCAGTGCTGGATCGTCATGTCGCACGCTCCGCAGCCGCATGTGCCTCGTTTGATCCAGACGGCTTTCTTTCCGCAATGCGGATCTTTTTTGCTCCAACCCCAATCCGTTCGCCAACAGACTTCGTTCGTGTCTTCTGGCAATCGTTCCCAGGTGTCGACGTCGTCGACGCGCGCGTCTTTCGTATCTTGCAGAATACTGACCAATTTTACGATGTGTTCGATAAAGTTCACGTCTTTCCCAGTTTCTTCTCGAGCTCCTCGAGCGCCGTCGTGATCGCCGCGATCCCGCCCTTGCCACCCATCGCCATCGGTACGCTCGCGAGTACGCAGGTGTTGACGAGCGGTTTGAACGTGCCGTGCTTCATGAAGCCTTCGATGCAGATGATGGCTCCCACCTTGCCGCCTTTGATTCTGGTAAGCAATGTGTCGACCGCGCGTGGGTTATTGTGATCGATCTCATGCCATTCGACGTTGATGCCGGTACGTTCGTAGATGGAGTCGAACTTTTCAGGAATCACCATTCCGCCCGCAAGAAGAACCGGCTTCGTGAGCTCTCTCAAGTTTGGGAACTCGGGCCAGTCGTAATTCGACGCAGCGACTTCTTCCTTCGGCTTTTTGGGCTCCGCCGCTTTCGCCTTTTGAATCTGTCGAACGTCGACAACGTTCTTCTCCGTATCTTTGTCGAACGCTGCCACCTTGCGCCGGTTCGTGTGAGCGATTCGTGACCAATCGCCCTCCGAATGAAACGCGAGACCTTTGATGAACTCTTTTACGCCGCCTTCGTTTTTGAGTGAGCCGAGAACAGGGATGCTCTTCGAGAGACGATCGCTGTAGAAATGATCTTCGGGAAGCCGATCGAGAAGGCCACGCACTTCCGCCACGACGGCCTGGAGGAGCGGTGAGAGGCGCGCGTGGTGCTGATCCTTGACTCCCGTTCGGAGCTCCTCAATCTCAACGAGAAGACGTTTGGCGGATTCGATGTCCTCGGGCTGCGCCTTGCGTACGACCTTCGGTGGCGGAACACGTTTCGGTTCCGGCGTCGACGTTGTGATCGGAAGCGGATCGACGATCGTCGCTACTTCCCTCAACACCTCACAAAGATTTTTTCGTACATCCGCGAGACGATCGATCCCATTTGGCGCCGGCACTTGTCCGAGCGCCACGAGAATCGCGTTGTTGACGTTTTGTTCTGCGGCTTGCCTGAATTCCGCTTCGTACGTCTCGAGCGCAGACTTCAGCTTGGAGAATTTCTCAACAACGGGCCGCACCTCGGATTCGATCTTCGAGGTGATCGCATCCGGTACCCTCATTGCGATCTCCGTCGACCCGTGAGTTTTTCGTGTAGCGAATTGCAGTGACGGGCCACAAGACGAAATTTACGAACCTCTTCGTCGTACCATTTGCTCGTCGTACGCTTGAACTGAAACATGATCACAAAGGCAACCACAATCAGGATAGACCAATAGGCGCTTGGTCTCAGAAACATCATCAAAGGCCAAGCGACAATGGCTGCCGCCGCTGCGACGAGCTCGGCGATCCCATACCAAAACATCTTCCGGAGTCGCTCGTACCTTTTGTCCAAGACATGATGCCACGCGAAATACAATTTTTCGTTACGGACACGACTCATGTTTTTCTCCGTCGACCGATTTCGCAGTCGCAGTAAACAGCGCCGTGACCTTCACCGCAGTCTCCGCTTTCTAGCCGACTCGGTTTTCCGCATGCGCACATCGGGAAATCGTCGGGATCGTCACCGTTATTCACGGCCCACATGCGGTTGGGTAAGATGCCGAATCCATGGCACTTCAAGCACGTCATTTGGCAACCTTGGTTTTGTATTCAGGTGCCGCGCCGAGCTCGATCCATTTTCCTACGGACCTGTCTGGATCAGACTTCTCTCGGTTTCCGAACGGAATGGCGTCCAGATCCCAATCCGAAGGCAGATAGCTCATTGGTCTCACATGGCTCGGCTCGAGACCGTCGATTCCTTCGTACATCATCATCTTCAGCAACCACGACGATTTCCGTTTCGAACGTTACTGTGTAGAGCTTTTTCATTTTCCCCCGTACACCAGTACGCGCGCGTCGATTCCGTGAAGCGCGCTCTGAATTTCAGGCTTCACGTCAGCCCATCGAAGGCCGCCGTTTCCGCATCCGAGCGCCGGCACCGCCACCGACTTGATTTGTTTCTCTTGGATAACCAGCCGAAGATCGTCGAGGCCAGAAACAATGGACTGAAGCCTCGAACTATCGCGCCAGTGCTGCTTGGTCGGAAAACTAATGATGATCGGCTTTTCGTAGCCGTCGACAACGTGCATCGTGCCAAGACGAACCTCTCCACGTTTGCACGCTTCGATGTAAATCTTGGACGGCGTCGGGAATCGCTTCTTGAACTCGAGCGCCAATCCCTTCCCCATCGTGCCGACGCAGTTGACAGGATCGACGAGCGCATCGGCGCCGGACTTGAAAATATCGCCTTGAACGAATTCGATCACGACGTCTCGCCTCCTTTCGCGGCCTCGTCGATGCAGTCGGGGCATCGTGAAAGAATGATCATGACGCCTTTGTGAACACCCGATTTGACGTAGTAGTTGCCTGACCACCATCCGGGAGGCTGCAAAAACCAAGTCGTTTTCTGCGGATCGCCTTTACCAGCCGTGCCTACCCGTACGTAACACGGCGCTTCTTTCCCGCATCCGTCGCACGGGGCTATTCGCAGTTCGGAACCAGCGGAGATACCTTTATGAACGGTCATGATTGATCCAGATGAAACCGTAGGTGTCGCTCAAGCACACTTACGCAGTCGTGTGATCCGCGACGCTGACCACGTCGGTATTCGTCATCCTTCGTGAGCTCTTCGGGAATGACTTGCGATTCGCAAATCCTAATCGCTTCCTGAAGAGCCCTGACGTACGCGAGGTGCTCGACGGCCGCGAGCTCCTGCTCACCCACGATCATCGTGCGCGTTTCTTTCCGCGCGCACGTTTCTTCGCCTTTCGCGGCTTCTTCATCTTCGTGATCTGCTTCTCGAGCTCCGCAACACGCGCGAGAAGTTTTTCCTTCTCGGGATCGGCGCAGTCAGGTTGCCCCGTGAGTTTGTCGACGGTCTTGGCGGCTTCGACTGCTTTCTTGAACTGCTCGATGATCTTCATCATCGAATCGAGTTGCTCTTTGGTCAGCGGAGAGAACGTCGGCGTTGGATCCATCGGAAACGGCTCGAACGGCGACGGCGGATGGAACGGTCTTGTCCGTCTCGGTTGTGGCGGTGGCCACTGCGGCTGCGGAATGAGCGGGTCGTAGTGATCAAACACCATGGATACAACGCACATAACTATTCTCCTCTCGCGCTATCGCGACGCTTCCTGCCGCAATTCTCACACCGGCCATCGTCCCCAGGTTTCCATTTGTCGCGCTGCTCCTTGGAGCAGCCGCAGAATGGTTCGAACCCGGAATCGCTCGGCGGAGGCCCGACGTAAACTTCGATGCTTACGCCGCTCTCGTCAGGATCGTCCCAAACGACATCAAACACTTCGAAGTTCGACATCCCGGACTTGCATCCGAGCTCTTTGTCGTCCCACGTTCCATACGAATCATCACCAAATTCCTGGCCAACAAACCTCACCTTGTCGCCTATGCGCGGGATCGCCGGTAACGTCGCCTTTCGGATTTCAACCGCTTCGCCGCGACGCGGATCGATGCACATGAACGAAACGTCGATCATTACTCACCTTCTCGCTCGTACACGATACCCGCAGCGAACGACGCGCTCGCGCCGAAGATAGTAAGGATCGAAACGATCAGCGCAACGGCGATCGGGACCTCGAACACAACGAAAACCGTCAAGGTCGTGAAAAACGACAGGGACGCAAGCATGCGGGAATTCTTGTAGAACCAGGCAGTCATGCAGGCACCTTGATGCTGTAACGATCTTTGCCGCTGCCGAAGCACGCCGTACACTCTTCGCTACGCCCGCCTCCCATGCAGCCAGTCATTCCCCACGACCGGCCTTCGCCTTTGCAAGTTCGGCACTTTGTTTCTTCATACTCGAACTTGTCGCCCCGCTCGTACGCTACAAGTATTTTTCTGATTTCGTCCGTGGTGTAGCGCCTTCTTTTCAGCGAAGAGACGAAGTGATCGCGATCGGTTGCTTTGTCCTCAGCAATCCTGCGATCGATTTCGGCGAGGAGTTTGTGCGCGAGATCACGGAGCGCGTCATCTGGTCCGGTTTCGATCCGTTGCCGAATATCCTCGAGATCGATCATCATAGTTTGCCCAGCTCTCGAGAAACATGCGACCACGCTTCTCCGGTAATAAGAGACGAGCTCACATTAAGCTCCGTCGCTATTTCCGTTTGACTTTCTCCGTTGGCTAAACGAAGAATAACTTTACGTACCTGATCTTCGCTGAGCTTTGCGATTGGATTCGTACCTCCTTGTAAGGCCGGAGGTAATTTGTTTCTGCCTTTGTTTCGACAATCTTCTGCGTTCTCCGCGTGCGTTCCGCCTAGTAAATGTGCCAGATTGCAACACGGAGGATTGTCACATTTGTGCATAACGACGACAGGGCGCTGTCCGTGCTCAATCTCAAAAATGATACGATGCGCAAGATTGCTACCAAAATATTCTTGGCTTAGGTCTCCGCCATAACAGCCGTAACCGGCCTCATTAATCATTCCTTGCCACAGCCAACAAGCATCCGGGCGCCCCTTTCGCACCAATTTCAGGAACCGTTCAATTATTTTCCCCTTAGTAAGTTTCGTTCTCGGTTTACGCTCGGCACCGCTTTCTTTTCGCTTGCCGTCCAACGCTATTCTTCGAGCATGCCCTTTACTAATGCCTAAATGTTTACCGATCTCAGTATACGTCGCCCCTCTTGACCGCATCACTGTAGCCAGCGACATGTCCTCTGCGGTAAGTCGCTGATTGCCTTTCCTGCGACCTATTACCGCGCTGACGTTCCGTATTCGCCCACGAGCGAGATCGTAAACAAGCGTGAGTGGCACCTGACACTTTTCCGCGACAACGACGCGTGTAAAGCTAGGATTGTTCTGGATGCATGCCAAAACGCGTTCAATCACATCTTTTGTATACTTTTTCATCGATCGTCATCAGGTCGTACCACACTGATGATACGTGCACCAGGAAATGAATCAACTAGAAGCCTAAGTGTAGACATCTCAGAAAAGCTCAATTCCAGCCTATCTTTTCCGGTTTTCTTTCTCACGATCCACAAATCTCCCAAATCTTCGCTCACGAGATGGATCTCCTCCACCGCCTTCTCGAGCGCCTCGATCGACTCGGGTGAGATTTCCTTCGCCGCCGTGAAGGCTGGAGGCTCGAGGATGCCGAGCTTCTTCCGCTCGACGGTCTCGACCCCCGTAAAGGCCGCCCTGGCGCGCTCAGCGGCCGTTTGGCGTGGCGGCGACGCTCCGAGCGCGAAAGCGCCGTTCGGTGGTTGCGGAGGCTGCTGGACGGATGGCCTCGCTCCTGGCGGGAGGGCGATGAGCGACGCGGCGGAGGGCGTTTTGAACGCTGGCATCACCGGAGGTTTGACGGCGACCTCGGCAGCGCTCCGTAGGGTACTCGTGTCGACCTTCGTTAGTTGTACGTCACCCTTGGCGGCGTCCGCCTTTAGCTTCGCCTTTTCCCACTCGATGCAGACCGTCTCGAGCCGAAGAACGCGTACTTCGTGCCTGCATTCGCCGCCTGCGGCGTAGTGAAGGCAACGTCTTCCTTTCGGATCGTTGGGATCGGTCTGATAATCCGGGCATGTGATACCAGGAGGCAGTTCGATGGCCATCTGTTCCCCTTTGTGACGGCTCTCGGTTGTAGTGCAAGTCGCGTTCGGGCGCTAGTTCCTTCGCGGTCTCACACCTGGTTGCAAGCGACTGGCTTCGGCAATCGCCGTTCGCGTCGCGATCGTGAAACTCTCCCATAGTGCGCGGTGACGCGCGTCTCGACCAAAGACGTCTTTTTCGTCTACCGGAATTTCGAGATCAGCCGCGATCGTCTCGGCTTCTGACCAGTCGCCTTCGATGATTGCCTCGATAATCATCTCACCAATGCCGGTTGCCTGAATCGTCACAGCCTTGATCTTTTCAAGCTCGACAATAAGAGTCGTGATCGTCCGGAGCCTGTGTTTGCGTTCCGCGCGATCGACCATGCACCACTTTCTCGAGCATGTAGCCGTGACGCAAGCCCACCATCTTCTCGAGCAAATCTTTGAGCGGACTGCTCATCGGGTATCCGTCGCGCTCCCTGACGGCACTGACGCAGCTCGAACGCAGGTGCAAACGAGGATGTTGTTTTCGACACGACCGGCGTGCTGCGGGTGGCTGCACTTGTCGTGACCCACTTGCACATTGCCGTGTGTTTCGTCGTGACAAAACGTGATCTGCGACACCGGCTTGTGGCTCTCGATGTACGAATTGGTCGTCAGTCCGACGAGGACGAAAAATCCGATCGTCACAATCGTGAAGAGAAATCTAGCTACGACGTACTCTGGACCATTCATCGCTTTGCGTTTTGTCTCTTCACGCTCCTCGATGAGTTTGCGTTTCGTCTCCGCATTTTCGCGGATCCGAGCACATACGACCTCGGTTTTGTTGACGCCGTCTTCGGCTGTTTCGCGAAATGGGTTCATTTGCTCTCCAGTGCCGATCGAATCTTCTCAATCATCTGATTTTGGCTCTCGTTCGGCGAGAACGTGATCGTTTTGCCGCCGACCGTTTGCGTGACAGGGCACTTGTAGACGCCCAGATACATCACCACACGCTGAACGATTTCCGCAATTCTCGTTTCTCTCCGTGCGCGTTCAGCGAGCTCGAGCGCCTCTTGCTTGCGCGAATGGACGTCGCTCATTCTTCGAACTTGTCGAGACTCGACTTGAGATCCGAAAGCCATTTGTTTCGGACTTTCGTTCGATCGAGCTCCTCTTTCCATTCTTTTTCGTGATACTCGACGTCGTGTTTTGCGTCTGCGATTTCTCGGTCGCGCCATTCTTTTGGTGAGTACCTACACTCCTTCACCTGGTAAGCCTTGCCCATCGACGTATCGATCTGCTCGACCATGAATTCCTTCATTCTCACATGATCGTTCGACGGCGGTTTCCAGGAGTTCACCTTATCGAGCATGCGTTGGTAGAGAGCATTTTTCTCCACGTACTCCTTCATATATTTCTTGTTCGATCGCTGCGTCGACTGATGCGACTCGAGCTCCATTTTACGAGCCTCGTCGAGCGTCATGCGTTCGGTCTCGGTGAGCCTCTTCTTTGCTTCTTCGAGCTGATCTCGGTGGTACGTGCTCGGTTCGAACTTTTCAGGGATCTCCGCGTCCATCGAATCGTCGCGCATCATGATGAGCGCGCCGAAGGCGCGCGCACACCGGAGAGCGAATTCTCGAAACGTGAGGTCGGGTTTACGCTCGATGATTTCCGTATATCCTGTAGGCATCACTTACCTCACTTTTTTCCACACGAGAAGACCGTGACCTTGTTCGCCTTCGCCCACGCGCGAATCTCTTCCTCGGTCGACTCCATGTCCGGTTCTGGCTGGTTCAAAAACTCGAGATCGCTTCGGCACGTCCAACAAAGCGCGACGGGCGTGGAGCCGGCGCCGCAGAGGTAGCAAGGGTGCGCGGTCACGATCACACCCATCCTGGAACGTTCATTTTTTCAGCGCTCCAGTCATGAAAGTCGAATGTCGCTTTCGATGGGAAAAGACCGATGCCCACATGCGCGACGGCGTTGTGCAGAAACCAAAGCGCGCGATCGGGAATCGCTGGAACCTTGAAATGAAGGATTCGGTATTGGTTTATGTTTGGCTCGCGGTGATTGAGCCATTGGCTTGTCAGCTCGTGAAACTCTACGGTCGCATGATCTGGCAACACGGCGAGTACAGGGTGCGCGACGCAGTTGTGAAGGAGCCAAAGGACGTGATGGCGTAGGCGCGGATAGGGTCGTTTGTCCTGCACGAATTTCTTGATACGCGCACGATACCGACCTTGCGCGCTTCCAAACGATTCGACCGGCGTTCTTTCGACGAAAGTCTCCAGGTCCGATTCGAGGGCAGACTTGAGCCCTACGTTCACCTTTGCTTCGCGTGCCGCTTCTTCTTCCATCCCCATCATTTTGAAGAAATGCCGGTCCATTTACTTCACCTCAAATCGGCTCGCGTCGTGCCAGTAGTCGCCCCCCGTGTCGTCCACGATGCGAATCATGCTCTCTTTCTCTTCGAGAATCTCGTAGACCTTGCCAACCGTGAGCGACGCTCCGAGATCTTTCACGTTGACGCACACGACTTCTCGTCGAGAATTGGGCATTTACTTGGCCGCCGATCGAAAGATGCTCATGATGGCGCGGGCGCGGCTTCTTGCTCTTTCGCGGCATCCTAGCTCGTTTCGATTCCACGCAACCTCAGCAGCTTTGCCTAGCGGGCCCTGACCGAACGTCACGTTGAGAAATGGCGACGTATCGATGAACGTGCGGAAATCAGCTTCTCCTTTGCGAGAGATGAATTCCACGATTTCCGGATCGGTCAAGAAAAGCGCCCGAGCGTGCATCTCGAGCTCGACGTCCTCGTGCCTTTTTGCCGCAGCAAAAGACTCTTGGGTTTCCCAATGCGCTCTACAAAGATCGCGACCCTTGAGCGGACCGTCCGCCCCCATAGCGTAACCAGGACAATTTTCTATACGGCACCACTTTTTAGGCGTGCCTGTTGCGACTCGCTCTATCTCTTTGATGACTTCCTTGACAGCCAACGTACGTTCGACGATGTCTTCCGCCGTAAGCATTTCGGGATGCATCTCTTTCACACGCCACGCGCTCAGGTCGTTGCAGTCTGTTTCGCTCGTTGGCAACTTCATCATTGGAAGCATGCCGAGCACCGCGCTTATGAGCGAAAAAGGATTCTTTTCTGACATCTGATCCTCTTTTCAACCCAGCTTCGAAAAGTAATCCGTCGCCTCCGCGAACTTCGCGAGCTGGCCAGCAAGGTACTCGTTCTGCGACGCGACGAGAAACTCGAGCTGTGTCGCTGCCCGATCGAAACGAAAACGAGGCCGATCTCGACCTGTTTCGGGACTACGTACGGTCTCCTTGAAATTCGAGAACGTCCGCGTCCAACGGGTTTTGTGTTCGTGCGCGTAGTAGTGGACGAGCGTCTCGAGCGTCTCTTCGTGCAAAGACACGCTGTAGGCCGTGTAGAGGCCGCCCTTGTAGTGCTCGTAGACGCCTAGCGGGAAGTCGATGAGAAGTTTTTGGCGATCGGTTTTCGGATCGATAACCTTCATGAGTTTCCCCTTCATGAGTTTCCCCTCCGACGACGCGCCGACGCGATTTTCATGCGCGTATCGAACTCGTACGACGCCATCTTCGCGGCCTCTTCGCGCCTGAGACCATTGCCGGTGTCTTTGCTGGCCAGCCAATCTTGATGCTTCATCCAGTAACCGTTGCCGAGCTCTACCCAACCCGAAGCTTCGATGAAATCTTGCTGCAAAATACGGTACTGCAACTCGACCGTGCGCATCCGATCGTAGAGCTCTTTCGTTTTCTTCTGGCTTGCCTTGACAACACCAGCCTGAACATCTCGTTTCTTCATGCTTCGTCCCCGAGAAGTACAGCATTGAGATTGGCAAGAGCTATGTCTCGAAGGGCGCGCGCTCCGTTGCATTTTTTGAGAAGATTTGTCGTCAACGGATGAAGTGACGCGTTCTTCGCGTACTGCTTCTTCGTGAATTTTGAGCGCGACCGTGTACTCGTCGATCGCTTCCGCGAGGTCGAAAGAAATCGTGCGCTCTTTTTTCTTTCGCGACGGCGTTCGTGTCATCCAAGTGCCAATTTTGCAATCTCGATGAGATGGCCGTGATTAGGTACATCGGGAGCCGATCGGCGAGCAACAATCGCTTGTAACGCATGCTCATAGTTGTCTGGTCCACGAACGATCGCGTCTTTCGCGATTCTTACGAGAAATTGCTCACATGTATATTGCACAGGACTGAGTGAGATAACCCTTAGCGCATTCTCGTAACGCAGGTTCCGTTTTGCATCGCCAGTAGACATCTCGGTGCGCACAATTTCGACGCTCGTAACGCTGTCCGGTGGTTCCGATGCTGTCCTGTATGGGCCATCGCTTCTGGCGGCGACACCTGATCGGGCGTCGTTGATTGCTCGCCTCCTGTATCCAATAAGATAACCTACAATAAAAGCGAGCCCACAGAGCATGGCGGTAATCTCTACCATCGTCAGTCCCTCACGAGCAGTCGCCGTCACCGACGCCCTTCTTGGGCTGCGGTCCGCGCACCTCTTTCACGCCGACCTTCAGGCTAAGCTGTTCGCCTGCCCACGCGACGCAAGCCGCGCAGATGCGCGCGCCTGATTCCTTAGCTTGCTCCGAAACAGCGACACGTTGATAGCGATCTCCACAGAAATCGCAGGTTCCCAATTCGGTGTCGCTCACCTGAACCTCCAGTTCACGCGATACGATCGGATCGTGTGCGAAAACACGAACCAATCCGTGCTGCCCATCACGTAGTCGCCGTCAACTTTCGTAACAACACCAGGAATCCACTTGCCGCTGTCTGCCGCGATCTCTACCTCATCGCCGATCTTTGGCATTTGCGGCGGATCGATGCTCTTCATCGTGAGCAGCCACACGCCTCGCATTGGGCAAACGGAAGCGTAAGCCGCCCGCAGGCGCCGCATCGCACCTTAGATCGATTGAGCGCGACCGAAATACGATCTTTCAGCGCAATCCACTCTTGGATCGTGAGCGTCGTTTTGGTCGTACCGATGAGGATGGTGATGGTCTTGTCAGCCATTTTGGTCGTTCGAGTTTCCAACTTTGTTTGCTCCTGCGCAACTCACCAATTGCGTTTGCACGCGCCCACTTTTTTACCGTCTTCCGTCGTCCCTGTTCCGAACCAATGATCGAACATGTCTCTCAGGAACGGCACGTCCGTCACCGGCAATCCAGAGGCGTCACCGATGAGTGAGTCGATCCCGCATCGGGGACAAATCGCGGTATCGTCTCGCCGAACCCATTCCTTGATCTCGGACGGCTTGCACGTCTTGCCACAAAAGAAACATCCGCACATCGAGCTCACCTCGATGTTGGGCTTGTTTCGGAAGCTCCGGTCGTGCGCGGATTTGAGCTCTTCGGGAGTCATGCTTCTTTTTCCGCTTTTGCCGCTTCCGTTGCTGCCCAGCACCCGTAGTCTTGGCAACCAACGAGCGGGCACAACGCGCCGTGCTCCTTCGGAATCAGATCAGGATCCTTCAGGTACAGAAACGCGAGTCTGCACGCCATGCCGAACGTGTTCCCGGAATGCTCTTCGTATTCGAGATCGGAGACCGCCAACTTCTGGAACTCGGAATCTTTCTTGTACGATCCGAGATTCGGTTTCGCGAACGTCGCGACCTGCTCTGGCGTTTTGCATGCCCGCGCAATCTTCGCCGCTTCTTTACACGAGAAGAGCTCGTACGGTCCGAATTCCGGCCCCCATTCCTGCCGACGCATGAAGAATTCGATTCGCTTCTGGAACGCTGCGGGAAGCTTGGCGACGTCGGTAGAAAATTCGCCGATCTTTTCGGCGAAGTCTTTTTGCTTCTTCGTCTTGGACTCTGCGACCTCGCGCTCGTGCCGAGCCTGATGCTCCGCTTCGGTCTCGTAGTAGTAGACGTACTCGACGAATCCGAGATGGGCGGACAGTTTGGCAATCCCTCGAACTTGGTATCCCAATCCTTTGCCGTAGAAACGAACCTTGTCGCCCTTCTTCGGTAACGGCGCGTCCGTGAGGTTGGTCAAGTAAATGAAGCCACTGTCCGCCATATAGAGCTCAATTCCGTCGTCATGCACCTTGACGCCCGAAACACCGTAATCTCGATACTGCGTATCGCTCTTCGACTTCTGAACGAGGCTGTCGTGCATTTCGTGATTCATGACTTGGGCGCCTTCAACGTCACGAGCTCTTTGAGCAGCTTCACGGCCTTGGTCGTGTTCTCGACCTTCATCTCCATGTAGATCGCGGTCGCGTACCGGAGATACTCGTCGTCTTCGTTTTTCGGGGCTTTGCCGGTCATCATCTCGATGAACGCACCTGCCGTCGCGCCTTTGAGTGTGACGCCTTTACTTAGTGCCATTTCCAACTCCTCCATCGATTTCGGCGAAAAACAATCAGCGCACCAGACGCCGGTAATCCTCGGATGCTGACAGTTCATTTGCCTTTATCGGATTCGGAACGATTTGTTTTGCAAGCATCGTCGTGCGGGTAGACGCCGCCATGTCCGGTAAAGAATACGCACGCACACGCTCCGCATGTCAGATCAAATCCGATGTTGGAGCACGCCTGGGTGAGCTCTTTCATGGTCAAACCTGGAAAGCCTTTCCCGTCGTCCGAGGCGTCTCTGAGGCTCATTTGCACCGTCACATTCTCTTCGGCTCGATAAACGCGTCTAGATCTTTCCGACTGATGAGTACCCGACCGCCTCTTCGGTACACAGGAAGAGCGTTCTTCTTTTTCCTGCGCCATCGCTCGATGGTACTTCTCGATACCTTCGCGTGATCGGCAGCTTCAGGAACCGTGAAATATGGATTTTTCGTTTTCATTTTTGACCAGTTTGACCAGATAGCAAAGCTACCGCTTTTCCGATCAACAGAATCTCATCGTCTACGCGCTTTCTTTGCCCGATGAGCTCGTCGCGCTTAGCCTCGAGCGCGTCTATGGCCACGAGTACGTCTACGACACGTTTGACGTCGGGAGGCTGAACCATCTCGAATGGACCTGGGTTTTCCTTTGCGTGGCCATTGGTCTTCGCCGCCGGAGACGTACGCTTGTACTTTCTCTTTGGCGCCGTTGGTACCGACTTGAGCATTTCTTTTTCGATGTTCTTTTTCAGCTCGACTCCCATCTGGATCGAACTGTAATCGCGCGACGAGTAGATGATGGCACCGCGATCGGCGAGTCGGCCTACCGATCTCGAAATGGTCTTCATCGGCAGCTTCGTCATCGCCATGAGTTTCTTCATGTCGGGCGGAGGCTTTCCGTACTGCTTGATGTGCGTACGAATGGCCTCGAGAACACTTTCGTCCTGTGTCATTTCGATGGTTCCTTCAGATAGGTGTCGACGGCTCGTTTTCTGGCATGAACCGCGATCTCGAGAATCATTTCAGCAAGTCTTTTGCGATCCGTTCCGAGCAAATTGCCGTCAACGACCATTTGCGCGATTCCCTGAATTTGCTCGAGCCCGTCATCAAGCCATTCGATCGCTCGTTGATTGAAATCTGGGCACTTGTCCGACAGGATGACGATCTGATCACTATCAGCGTGAATTCCACCAATCCTACAGGCGACTCGATGGCATCCTTCGCACAATCCAGTCAGGTACTTTTGCGGCCTCTGCTCGCAACTGAAGCACGGCGCGTCGGGCCCATAGGTCGAACTCAACTTATCGCGCATGCTTATGTTTTTCCGTCTTGTACCGTCTTTTGTCAAGACTAATCGTCGTCTGCCCAAGAGGAGTCATCGCAAGCTTGACGTCTCGAGCGCCCGAACGGCTGCGCGCCGACGTGTTTCTTCACGACCCATTTGCCGCCTCGCTTCTCGACGTGCTTCGCGCATATGTGGCAGAGCCCGCCGTCCGGTTCGATGCAATACGGCATCGGACCGTAAGAGGGCTCATAACCACAGAAGCCGACACGGTTCGCGGACCATGGGCCATCCGTGCGCTTGACGACTGCGTGGCAAGGATCATGACCGCCTTCGTAGTAAACGAAGACGACCTCTTCCCCTGCGTTGCAGACGTTCGCGCCTTTGCGCGACGTCGTTTTCACACTACTCCGTCTTAGCTTCTTCCGTCGACGTGGACTCCGACGCGATCTTCGTCATCGCCGCGAGCTCCTCTTTCGAGACCTTTGCTGCCTTGCCGTTCTTGGACGAAGTCTCGGCCTTTTTCGCGTTCTTGCTGCCCTTGGGGCGACCGCGCTTCTTGGGCGCTTCGGCTTTGGCAGCCTTGGCCTTGACCGGCTTCGCCTTCTTCACCGGCTTCGCGACCTTTGCCGCTTTGGCCTTCGAGGGTGCCGCCTTGCTGCCCTTGGCGCCCTTGGCGAAGTACGTCGTCGCACGCTTCTGTCCCGTCGTACGGAGCATCCCGTTGTCGAGCGCGTACTTGATCGGCCTCGGCATTTCCTTCGCGTCCACGTCGAGCTCGACACGGATCTGCTCGGCGCGGAGACCGTCAGGATGCTTGGCGCAAAGCTTGGCAATGGCATCGGCCATCGAGGCGATGTCTTCGTCGCTCCTGCGAGCGAGGCGACCGGAGCTCTTCTTCGCGGGAGCAGCGGTCTTCTTTGGTGCCGGCGCATTTTGCTTTTTGGGCGCTACCTGCGCCGACTTCACCGACTTCGCCGCCTTCACGTCGGGAATGACGATGATGTCGCTGCTACCGAGCTCGGCGACAATCTCTTCGAGCTTTTCACCACGGATGGCGTCGAGCACCGACTTTGCGAAGGAAGCCGCCAACTGATTCAACTTATTGCTGAGACTCATTTTTTTCTCCTATTGATCCGGAAACTTGATTTCGTACTGACGCCACGCCGCGTCGCAAAACGTCTTGATTTCTTCCCATTCCGCTCGGGTCAAGGCGGCTCGTGTCGGACATCTCTTGTTTGAACCGTGGCCGTTTGGACTGCGGACGTTGGCTTCTCACAAGTAAGTCGCACGACTCTCGTTGTCATCTCCTCCGCAACAACTTCGATATCTTTTTCTGGGTCGTAATTGTCGGTTTTGGGACCGATGTTTCGATAGGGGCTGTCCATGCGCGGATTCCTTTAGTCGAGGGCGGCGATCACGGCAATCACGACGGCAGTACCCATCGTCTTTTTTCGCGACTCCAAATCACGCTCCAGGCGTTGAGACGGTTGAGATCCGGACCCGCACCCTCATCGGCCGCCTTGCATTCTTCCCATTTTCCTGATTCACCACCGAATCGAAGCTCGATGGGTTTTCCGGTTTTGCAGCTTACCCAGCGCGAATACCAGCCAAACTAGATGCATTGCTCGACACCTGGCCAAATTCCCGTCCACGCATCGGGGCCGCCGTACTTTTTCACCTCGGCATCATATTTTTCCCACATCGCGTCGGTCGCGCCGTTGTTGTAAATGTCGGGATGTTTTTCTTCGAGGGTGCTCGAGTCCATACCGTTGACCGTATACACGCAGTGACACGAAATGAGCTGACCGCCACAAAGTATGCATCGCTCGACGTCACAACCAGACCCGTGAAGCTCGCCGGGTTTGGCCTTGCAGTCATGACAAATTTGAAGTTCCGTTCCTCTCGCCGTTTGCTCCGGCTTCGACGAAGGCGGCGTTCTCGTCATGCATATTTCCCCATGAGCTTGGTGCCGAGCTCTTTCAGGAATTTGTATCCATACGGACCATTCTCGAGCCCGCCGTCAAAGAACATCGGAAGCTGCTCGTTCTGAAAACGCGCGCTCGCGATGCCCCACGCGACCGCGAGCACGGAATCGGTGTCGCCACCCCACTCGATCGTTCGCTTCGCGATGCCAATCAGGCTCGTCTCCGTCGCGAGAAGCGTCATCACAGCACGCGCCGTGTTGATGCCAACTTCTGGAACCTTCACCGGACCTCCTTCCCAGGGCGCGATGAATCTCGGCACTATGGCAGGTAATTGCTTTTCTAGCCACTCGGGAAGACGGCTCAATGGTTCGTCCGTGTGAAGGGCGAAGTGACTCATCAGCGCCACGAGAATCGACGACTCCACGCCCTGCAACGTGTCGTGCGTGAGCTTCGCCTGGAGGTTGGCCATGTACCGCACATGAATGGGATCCGCGAGCACGCCGAGCGGCACCGAACGCATGGCCGCGCCGTTCTTGTCGGATTTTGGATCGATCCTCGCGATGAAGTCCGATCCGTCTTTGACCGTCTCAAGGAACGCTTGGAAACCTCGCGCATAGCCATCGCGCGGATCGCGCTTGAAACAGCGCACGAACGCTTCAGCGAAACGACTGGTGAGCACGAAGTAACCCTCTTCTTCGAGCAGCACCTCCGTCACACCGATCGACATCTGCGTGTCATCGCTGTAGCAGCCAGGCTTGAGCGAATGCGTCGGATGTTGGCCGTACGACTCGAACTTCAGCGCCTTGTCGTAGATGGCCTGGTCTCTCGGGAACTTGATGTATTCGGTCGCGAGACCGTAAGCATCGCCTTGCGCGATCCGAACGAGCATGAGTGGGTTCGGGTGTTTCATCAGTTTTCCAAATAACGAATTGTGGCCCGCCACTTGATGGAATCGAAAATTCCGTACTCGCCTCCGTCGCCATCGTCTCCGCTGTCCCAATCTCCGTTTTCTTCACGCTTCCAAGCGTTGAAGATGGCTTTCTGTTTGCGTGTCAAATCGATCGGCTCGATGAGGCATTCCTCGAAAAGACACGAAACAATCTGCTCGACGACCATGCCGAGCATGTAGGGCTCGTCCAGATCTCCCTCTGAAGCGTGAACCGCTTCGCCACGCCGCTTGAGCTCTTCGATGCATTCACGGACCGATACGCCGCCACGATGAATGAGTCGATTGAAGCACTGGCTGATGTTCGTGGTGTTCGCGTGTCCCATTTCAAATCCCGTGATGGAAAAGCCACGCAACGCCGAAAAGCAGCGTGGACGGCAAAAACATCCACATGAAGCTGCCGACGATGTTTTTCACGACAGGTCCGGGTCGGTTGACGTCTGGTTGATGCGTAACGAGATGTCGTACGACAAGATAAACGCCTGCGGCCATCGTGAACGAGAGTTGCGTCGCATGAATCGTTGGAGCGACGAACCAGCCCCACATGAAACGAAGAATAACGCCTCCGTTCCAGGCGGCGCTCAACGTCTGCATGATGATCGACCACGCGAGCTGCGACGAACAGCCGATCGGTTGTTCCAACCACGTGTCGAACGAATTTTTCTCAGTCATGTCTATCCATTTCACCGGCCGTCCGATCGGTTCCGTCTTCGCGGTAGGGACTGTTCACGCAGCCTTTTTCTTGTAGAACTGGTACGCAATCGCACCCATGATCGGCGCCAACATCCCGCCGAGCAACCATCCTGCCCATGACGGAAGAGGCAAGACGGGCTTGTAGCACGTGTGCAAATCTCGATTTTTCTTCCGATTCCTGACCTCTTGGTTGCGGCTCCGTACGAGCTTCTTCTTGAGTGTTCGGAGTGTCATGCCGTGCGCGTGCGCAGTCCATCCGAATTGCTTCTTCGTGAGCGCGACCCATCGTTCCGTATTTTCCTTGTCGAGAATCACTTTCTGAAAGTGCGCGTTGCAGACGACAAGAACGTCCTTCGAGAGACTTCCGAGCGTGAGTGCTCCGCCGCCGAGCGTCACGTACCCGCCTTTGGGGCCGCGCATCAGCATCAACTTGACGGGTTCGTTACAGGATTTGCAAACGCATTTTCGGAAGTCGAGCGACTCTTTTTCTGGTGCCGTCGGTGCCGCCAATGCCGCGTCGAAAACATCGGGCTTCTTTTCATCAGAAGTCATTCTTCTATCCTCGTTTCCGAGCATCCAGTAGAATCGTATTCATCGAAGACGACCTCGGCGACGGCGTACGGTGGCCCTTTGCGCCAAGATTCGTCCTGATCTGGATCGATCTTGATAGCGACCACAACCCTCGTGCCGACGTCGGTGCAGCGCCATCGACCGGTGGCTGTGAAAAATTCTGAGCCGATTTTGAAATCTTCTTTTTTCATGTGTCGATGGCGTTGCGCGCGTCCTCGGCTTCGCCCATAGCGCGCCTGATTGAATCTTTCACGTCTTGAGCGCAGAAATCGTCGTGCTCCTCGAGATTCTCAAGGGCGGCGGCTGCGGCGTAGAGCGCATCGACCGCGCGTATGAGCTCTCTTTTTGCGCGTTCGACATTCGAATCTTTCATTCCTTGTTCACCGGCGCGTTCCACCGTTTGGAATTTGAGGTGACGCCAATCAATACACCGTACGATCCTAGCCATACGGTAATGTCAAAAACGATAAGCCAAACGAACCACGGTGAAGATGTTCCGTAAACCGACGCGAACCACGCCGGAAACGCGCCAACCGCAATCGGAGCGAGTCCTGCTCCGAGCGCGAGATGCCATTGCCGAAAAATCATCGGTTTCGACGGTTGCGGCGCAGCCTTCGGCGGCTTCGTGACGACATTAAGAAGCTCTTCGACCTTGGTCTCGAGATCGGAGATGCGCGCGTCCATGCGCTCCGGTGTTTGCTCGCGGTAGGGCATCGGTGTCATCATCCAGACTGCTTCTTCTTCAGGATCCACGGATGTTTGTTCATCGTGGCGAGCTCTGGCAAATCACGCTCGGCGCTTCGTATCGACGAAATAACGAGCTGTGAAAATTGCTCCAATCGCGTCGTGTGATCTTGCACGATACCCACAGCTTCGATGAGCTCCGGCGAGGCATCCTTGTGCCTTGCTTGCGCCATCAGAAACGCAAATGCTTCTCGCGGCGTCATCCGGCCCAAACCCACCCTTCGTTCTTGTCGAGGACGTGGCCGCAGGTCTTGCACTTCTTCGCACGCACGAACGTCACGAGCTTCTTTCTCCTGAGGAGCCTGAGGACGCGTTGGCCCTCTTCGTCGGTCATCCCAACGTACGCCCGGAGCGTACGGAGCGTTATGGGCTGTTTCCTCTTCTTCAGTTCCTTCACCGAGCGTGTGAAGTGATCGTCAATCTGCCACATTTGATCGTGAAGACGAATCTCGCCCTGGCTCCACAAACGGTTCGTCGTGTCGCGTACGTCGTTGAACGACTCGCCGCGTTCAGAGAGGTTGATGCAGAGCTTTTTGGGCGAAATGCGGCCCCATTTACCGATTTCGCGTAGCACCAGGCGTTCGAGTCTCTCGACCATGACGTCACACTAACTCTTTGTCATTTTGTGTCAAGATTTTTCGCTCAACGAATACGCATGATCACACGCCCGAGCTCGCCGATGACGATCTGAGCGGTCGTATCTTGTTCGTACATCGTGCGCCATTTCTCACGATGTTCTTCGATGATTTTCACGATTTCAGCGCGGTCTCTGGCTTCGCCATCCTTGAGCACGCGACGAAGAAGAACGGCGAGACTATCGGTCAAATTTGCGTTGAACCGGACGTCGAATTCGTAGTCCTCGACGGCTTCTTCGTGCTCGCCTGGAGCGAAACCGAGCCCGTGCGCCGCTCCGGCCGATGGCGGCTCCCACGCACGCCTCAGCACCTTGTTGGCCTTTGCCCATCGCTTGGCCGTTTCCCCTGACCAGTCCGAATCACCAAACTCGTGATACTGGCCCTCGTGACCGAAACAGTAGATCAAGAGATCGTCCGACGCGGCCTCGGTCGCCAGCATCATGCAATGGCGGCACTGGTCCGGCGGTGTCGGGCCGATGTCAACTGGCTTACGGCATTGCGGACACGGACACGCCTTCGGTACCTCTTCCCAACCTTCGCCTCCATCATCGAAGTCGTACGAGTGCCAAAACTTCACCTCGTCCGCGTAGCTTTCGAAGCTCGGGATCGGCTTACCGCGCGGCCAGACGGGTTTGTCGCTCATTTCCTTTCCGACTTTTCTCGACGCGTACGCTCAGCGGCGTTGCTGCCGATCAACTCCAAGGTACGAAGCGCGTAAACTCGTCCATCGGGCTCGTGGAGGGATCGGCAGAGGGATTCGATGGCCATTCGTTCCTTGGCAATTCCAGCAGCCACGCCTTCGGCGGGTGTAAAATATGATATCGGCGGCCACATCAGCCCCGAGCACTTCTCACTTATTGCCGAATCTCTTTGAAGAGTCCCTGCCTTGCCTTGCCCAGCCTGGCCTCGCCCAGCCGCGCCCAGCCTGGCCAAGCCGTGCGATTTCATACAGCCGAAAGTCGTTTACGCGATCGTACTTTCGCCGCAGTGAGCTGAAGTTTTTGAAGATCAGCCATCTTCTCTGCTGTTTCTCGCTCTTTCGTTGTGGTAGCCATTTTCGCGGATACGTCCGCTCGTGCTGCGCTTCGTTCGAGTTTCTTGAGCGCGGCTTTTCGCTGACGATGCGAGCGATTGATCGTCTCTTTGTAATTTGCGCGTTGCACGCTACCGTAAGGACCAGGACGAAACTCAATTCCATGATCGTTTCGAACAATGTCGAAAGCTTGCGTGAGCAGGTCGCCGAACACGGCCGGATGGTATGGCCAACGATTCATGAAATCTTGTCGAGTGAATCGCTCTACTTTGAGCAACTCGTCAACCATTTCCATAACGATCGTGTCGATTTCATTCTTGTTCATGATTGTCCTCTTTTAAGAGTCCTTGCCTCGCCTGACCTTGCCCCGCCCAGCCGTGTCTTGCCTCGCCGCGCCACGCCAAGCCAAGATTTTCATTTGCATACTCTTTGAAGAGTCCTTGCCCTGCCTGGCCTGGCCATGCCGAGCCGAGCCGTGCCAAGCCTAGCCCCGGCATGCCGTGCCCGGCCCTGCCGCGCCTTGCTAGCTCAGTGACACCAACTCGAATCGCCCGTAACGCGGAGTCCAATCGCCGAGTCCGATGAGCAAGCCCGCATCTTCGAGAGCCTCTTGGATCTGCTCCTTCGTTGGGCCGCCCTCCGTGATCTCGATGTCGAACGCGAGTTGCCAATCGGGGAAGCGCGGGCGTGTTCGCATCACCGCCGACTGACCGATCTTGCATGACTTCGTGAAACGATGACGCTCGTCCTCGAACATCTTCTCGGGATCGCGCGACCCCTTGTATTCGAGCTTGTAACCGATAGCGCCGTCAGACGGCTCCGTTACTTGCACCAGCGCTTCGACTTGCTTACCGAGCTTTCGCTTCCGTGCGCCCTCGGTAAGCATTGCTTGAAGGTTGTCGGCAGGGATGCACGGCCCACACTTCTCATCGAAGTAGAAACCGCCGATGAACTCCGTGCGCTGGGATTCTAGAATGTCGTCATCTGCCTTTGACGTTTTTGCCTTCTTCACCGCCGAGGACAGCGCTTTCGAATGCGGATCGAGCGGATCGCGCAAACGACCGTTGTGCATGAGAAGCGGACGAATTCCTTTGATGACTGCTTTCAATTTTGTGATTTTCATGATGGTTCCTTACCCCTTAAAGAGTCCTTGCCTCGCCGCGCCCAGCCATGACTTGCCATGCCTAGCCAAACCAAGCCCAGCCGTTATTTCGTCTTCCCCGAACTCTCAATCGCTTCGCGCATCAATTCGTCGTAGTTGAACTTCTTTCCGAGCGCGTCGCGAATTCCAATCTGATCTTCCGATGATTTCAAAACTCTGTTGTTGTAAATCAGAATGAAAGAAGGAACTTTCGCTTGCTCACGCACATATTGACGGCCTAGTTCCGTAATACGCCAAAAGCCCGCGTGCGGATTGCCGTCGTCTTTGATCTCATCTTTTTCCTCGACGAGCCCAAACCAGCCCATTTTGGCGAAATCGCCGCCCATTCTTGAAAATCCGATAACGCTCGGGACGTGCACCCACTCTTCATCGAAGAAGTGCAGACGAATAAGAGCTTTCGCCATCGTGCGATTAATTTGTCTTTTGTAGACTTTGACATCTTGTTTGCAGCACGGGCACGGTACTTTCTTCTGCCACATAATCTTCCGCAGCCACGCGCGCGCTTCCTCGAGCGTCACATGGAGCGGCGGCGATGGCGGCAGCGTGTTGACGGGTTTCTTTTCGCGACGCGGATCGACCATCACCAATCTCCATAGGTGTAGTGTTCGTGCGATGCGTACGCGATACCGACGTATCCGCAGCCCTTCGGGCATGAGCCGTTGAGCCGAGGCCATCGTTTGCGCACTTCGGCGCTCGCAGGGCATCCCATGATGAACTCGACCTCGTCTGCGGCGGCCCAGCCCTCAATGAGTTTTCTGGCTTCGGTTTCGTTGAACATGACGCCGTGGTCACAAGCGTTCATTGTTTTCCCGTTTTTCTCGAGGCTCGCGCGCTGAGGTGTTTCGTCCGTCTCGTGATCGGTTGCGCGCATCACACGCCTTCTTTCTTGGTCTTTTGTTCGGCGAGCGCCGCGCTGGCGATCACACCGGCTTTCCAGTCACACTCGATCGGCGCACCTTTGAGATCGAGAATCGCCCGCAGCGCTTCGCGAAGCCGCATGTTCTCTTCGTCGCGTACCTGGTAGCCGTACAGCGCCAGCGCCTTTTGCCCTTCGATGGCTTCTAGGAGCCGCGCGTTCTCCGCCTCGAGCGCGGCGATGCGCCGCTCGTTGCAGGATCGGCACACGGCCGCCGAGTTACCGTGCTCGCAAATAACACTCATCGCTTCCACTCCTCGCTGGTCGACGTCTTCCGTAGCCCAACAGCGATACGCATTCGTGATTTGAAGTTGCGTTTCGAGAGCGACGCGACTTCTTTTGCGAAGGCGAGATCGGCGAGAACCTTCTCCCACTCATTCCTTACGGCGGACTGGAGGATGCGACTGACGGCGAGGGTTGTCTGCTCGACGCCCATCGCAAGTTTCAGATCTAGATCCTCAACCTTCGCTCGCTCCTTGGGCGTCATCGCTTCTCTCCGGTCACCGATCGGGCATCAGGATCGATGATCTCGCCCTGAAAAACCGATCCAATAAGCGCCACAAGCTCGGCGCGACCCTGGACGCCTCGAATGTTCGCGACGTCGAACGCCTCGATCGTGTACCGCTTCTTTTTTCGTTCTCCGGAAAGCAAAAGACCAATCGATCCATCCTCGTGAATGCGAAAGGAGCCGCTTCGTACCGGCACACCGAGATCGCGCACAAAGCCCGTGACCTTCTGAATGATGTCGACAATTGCATCCGCGCGGTAAACAAACCTCATCCCGGCACCGCCCCTGCGAACGGCCAATTTGCAGTGCACGGATACGATGAGCCTGGCGGGAAGATGCGCGGACGCGAGATGCGACCGCCGAGTTGACGCAACCATTCTTCGGCGTGCGCTTGACAAAGAAGTTTCGATGCGTGTGCGCGAGAAAGCTTCGATACGCGCAACGATTCCCGGCCCGAGCAAAGCGTGAAGCTGGTTTACTTCCGCTCTTGCCTCGTTGTACGCGCACGCCATGCACCCGAAGATTGTACCTTTGTGTTCGGGACACTCAGGCATCACGCGCCTTCTTTCTTGGTCGCCGATCGAGACGCTGTTGCGGGTCGGTGCCGGTCGAAACGTGCTTGGCATAAACAAGCCACTCGAAACCGCAACCTTGATAATCTTCGTCACCGTATGGGACTTTGCCGTACGTAACGCCTTTGCCATCCTTTGCGTCTACATAGGCATGCTTCTGATGAAAGTGAAGCCTGTCGCATTCGTTGCACGTACAGAGCTGAGGCAAATACCACCATTTCCATTTTTCGTCGCACGCCGGACATACGACCTCACGTATTTCCTTGAAAGCGAGGACGAGTTTCTTCGGTTGCAACGTCATGACGGGACCGACGACATCCTTCGCGCCATCATCTAACGGTGGCGCTGTCCGAAATGGGCCGCTCGCAGGTACGGTCGTGTTCGTTCGCAGCAGACTATTTTCCGACAGCTTTTTCTTCATCACGATGCGCAACCGGCCAATGCCATAGACAACCAATCCGAAAGTGGCGAAAACAACGATGAGATACTGCATCATGCTCGTGCTCATCACTTCACCTTCGATCGCCGGTCCGCGCCACCGACCGCGTACCCTGTTCCGTCGCAATGCGGGCACCAGCCCGCGAGATCGTAGAAATGCCTCGGTTTCACACCGAGCGCGTTTGCGAAGTCCTCCACACGCGGCATGCGACGCCGGCCGTGCTCCAAGTCGGATAGAAATGGCGGCGACAAGTTGAGCGTCTTCGCGAGCGCGCGAAGAGTGATCCCACGCTCTTCACGTAGCTCGCGGACGGCTTCACCAATTCGGATCATCGCAGGTCGGTCAACGCTGGCTGCGAACGGGAGACCGTTGCCATGTCTCATTTGCTCCTCCAATCCTGCTGACGAACGGCTTTCTTGCCGAGGACGCGACGCCGCTTGTTGCCGATACGTACAAGCTTCCGACGGTTCTTTCGCGCGGTTTTTTCAGACGCACCCCAATCTTTGATCGCCATGACCCCGACTCCGGCCTCTTCGCGCCCGCCGTGTCCTCTTCCCGGACCGTGCATATTGCGCTTGCCTTCTTTTCGCGTGCGGCTCATCGCGATTCTTCCGGGTCCGCCAGTCTAGTAAACCGTTGCCGTGGTCTCGGCGGCGCAACTCCCGTCACGCAGTAGTTACACCGCACATCGGGCGCTCCGCCGCAGCACCACGGCCGCGACGTGTTGCAGCCTTTGCAACGGTACGCCTTGCACGGCACCTCGCAGGTGCATTCACCAACGCGAGCTCGTGACCCGCCGACCGGGATCACGTAGCGGTATGAATCGTAAATCGGTTCGCGCGTTTGGTTGTGGAACATCACTCCCCCGTTTCCAGACCGGCAGACCGGTGCTCGGTCTCTTTGTAGATGTGCCGCGCGCTGAAAAGTGCGACGTCGAAAGCATCTTCCGTCGCGTCGTGACTCGGCATATCTGGTTCGGACAAGGCGTAGTTCTCGGAAGCGTCCGCAAGAATGAGCAGCATGGCGCGCACTTCGTCGCGCTCGCCCCTCGCCTGTTGTCGTTGGCTGATGATTTCCTGCCGCTCCGTGCGGATGCGTTCGAGCTCCACGTTCTGCGCTCGCACTTGCGCCTGAAGCGACCGGCGTACCTCCGCCTCGGCTTCGACCATCTCGATCAGTCCGTCGAGATCGGATGGCGACAATTCGATGTAGCGATCTTGGGCGCGCCACCTTCGCACCACTTCCGAGACGGTCGGATCGCTCATGTTTTCTCTCCGGTCGCCGCTCGGGATGGCCGCTTCGTGTCGGTGTCGACTGAGACGCTACACGCGGGGCATGGTGCCGTGAGCTGGCACGAGATGCCGCCGGTGCACGTTTGATCTACTGGGCGCCCGCAGAGCGTTCCGACTTTCCCGTATCCTCCGCACGTTGCGCACATTGCGCACTTCGATATCTTTGGTTTGCTCATCGTCCGTCACCTCACGCGCGCTTGCTGCCGGTGTAATCATCGCCGATGCGATCGGAGATGCGCCTCGAAAACGGTCGGCTCGGTGGCCCCTTCGCACGAGACAGCGGTGGATCCATGATTCGAAGGCATCGTCCGCATGTGACCTCTTCGGGCTTGCTCGTGAGGTAGGCGTCTTCGACGTCGCCGCGAAGATGGCAGCAAAGCGCCAACGCGCGCAGGTCAGGACAATTCTCGCGATCATCGTAGCGTTTGTGCGTTTTTTTGCGCGACTTCCGTCCCTTGTAGTCGACCATCATTCCGCCTTTCCAGAAGCGCGCCGTGGTTCGCACTCTTCGCAAGCACGGTGCTCGCGCCCGCAGTACCAACGATGATCGATCCGGCGGATCGTCCAGCGATGGCCGCACCATATGCCAAACAAAAAAATCATCGGCGAGAATGCAATTTCCCATACCAACATCACCCACCTTCTTTCTTAGGCTGAACGCGCGAGCTACCAGCGGCACCTTCGCCGTAGCGTTTGTCATGACGAACGATCCTTGCTCGTCGAAGGTGAGCCACGCGCGCTCCGGCCCGACAGTCGATTTTCTCATCGTTCTTCGCCTTCGTACTTGACGCGCCATTCCTGAATCGCTCGTCGAGCGTTATCCGCGTCTTCCTTGCCATAGCCTCTTTCGCGCGCCTTGTCCGAGAGATATTGATCTTTGAGAAATGCCGCGATCTCTTTGTCACTTACTTTCTCGCCGACGAGCGTCCAGAAGAAGTGCATCGCGATCTGACCGCCGTGACCGTAGTCTTCAGCGCACGCGACCATGCTCAGGACATCGTCCAGCGTGGTATCAACCCTTCGGCTCATGTGAGTCCCTCATCGAAATTGTCGCGCGCCTTCTGCAACAAAATCGCCTGACGATGCCCGAATTTGCTCTTGCCAGGCTCCTGCCACCAGACCTTGCCAGGTTGCTCACGCATGACGACCGGAATCCAGCCGCGATTTCTCAAATACTCGGCTTCGGCCGCGAGAAGATGCCCCATCACCTCTTTTGCTTCGCCGTAGACTCCGATAGGTCGTGACTGCGCGTGATTCTTGAGGAACCGTTCGTATTCTTCGCGCGTCAGCGTTACGCCGTCCGGTCTGGGAATGTTCTCAATGTCAACGCTCATGTTTTTCGATGCCTCATTCTTGAAGCCCGGAAGGAACTGCACGCCGCATGTCGGACCGATCGCTGGACGCCAAACCATTCCGCATTTCTGACAAGCGTGCGTGTGGTGCGTTTTCGTCGCGAACTCGCCCTCATCGACGTGGCGCACACCGCACGCCGGACACGTGAGGATCATCGGTACCGATCGCGGCGCGGCGTCTTTCGCTTCGCCGTCATCTGGTTTTGCGTTTTTCGCTGCTTCCTGTTTGTACGCTTCTACAGCTTGTTCCGACCAATCTCGTTCGCGCTCGAGCTCGCGTTCGGCGTCACGAACGTCAGCAATGAGGCAAGCGATGGCGTCCTCCGCCCACTCTATCCATACGCGCGTTTCGACGTCGGTAGCAGTACGCTGCGCAATCCCATCGGCCCTCGCAAGCCGTGCCGCAGAAGCTTCGTTCGTCGTCTTCGCGTTGCGTGGCCAGCACCTCGTATGCAACCCGCTCCATACCTTACGGCCGTTGCCTGCGGCATAAATCTCGAGATCGCACTTTAGCTGACCACACATGACACACGTGATTTCCGGATCGTCCGTGGGACAAATCGGAAGCGTGATGGTGGTGGAGTAGAACGGATTTTCTTTTTCCATCACGGATCTTTCCAGCCCAATATCCTCGACACGACAACGGTATCCGACCACCACGGCGTCACCGGTCCGGCAGAAAGATCGCCCGAAGCCATGAATTTGTTCAACTGCTTGATGGCCTCCAATATCCGTGGAAAATTTTCGGCCGAGTGGCGTATCAATTCACGATCGTATTCGCACGCGTTGGCCAGGGAGCAGAATCCAAACGCGGCGATGTTTTCGTGACGATGGATCTCGTGCTGCGACGGGCGCTTGAGTCCGAGCAAATACTCGCGTGTGGCGAGGATGCATTCCGTGAGGTAGGCGATGTTTTCGGCAGGTGTGGAGTGAATTTTCATCACGCGCCTTCTTCATTTTTCTCAATCGCGACTTGCGTCGCGGCTCGCGCAGATTCAGCCCAACCGAGCGCCTCGTTCGTGCGATGGCGCCACGTTTGGCCGGCGAGAGGTTCGTACGACAAGACGTAACCACGATCGAGCTCGTCGCGGAGATGAGTCTCGATCTTCTTGAGAAGATGCTCCGCTACGGTGAGTCCAGCGCGCGCTTTGTCACGCTCAGCGCGCGCTTCGTCCCGTTCGATTACCGAAAGACGAAGCAAAGAACGATGTGCGGCGAGCTCGCGCTCGAGATCGCCCGCCGCTTCGACCAAAGAAGCAAGTTGATCGTAGGCACGACCCGTGCGGCCCAAAAGGCGCTCGCGCTCAGCGAGCTCCCTCACGTGATGAACGATGGTTTCGACGTCTTTGTTCATTTTCGCGTGTAGCCAAGATCGGACAAGAAGCCCTGGCCCACCGGCGAACCGAGCCACTGGACGACGGTCGCGGCCACGGCCTCGTCCCTGTCGGTTGGATCCACGGGCCGTCCGGTTTGAACGGATCTTGTGTCGAGCAGGTGCGCAAGCACGGTTCCGTGCCTGTTATGCTCGTCCCAGGCTTTCGCAAAACGCTCCTCTTCGGGATTGTCCTTGAGTCGATACGTGTGGAGACCTTTGGTTTTCATCGTTTTTTCATTTTTTGAAGTTGTTGGACACGGTTCACTGGTGTGGTCGTCATCTACGACCTCCCCGGTCACATCGACGATGGGGCCGAACTTGCCATCGTTCGCGGTGTGGTACTCAAAGCGCACGTCTTTGACGTCCGGCCCGTCGAGAAAGCGGTACTCCCCACCGCCATCGCTCATGTACGCCAGGAAGTGGTTCGCGAGCCTGGCGTTCGCGAACCGGAACACGATGTCCGTCGTCTTCTTTTTCCGGTTCTGGTTACTTGGATGCGGCATCGCTCATCCTCATGGGGAACGCGCTGAATGAAACGGTCTGCTCGGCGTCGACCGTGAAGTCGTGGATCTTGCCAACCTCGTCCTCGACACGCACGTCGATCGACTCGCAGTTGTCGAGGTCCGACCAGTTGCGCTCGACCCAATCCTTTGCAGCGGCCGATGCGCAGTAGGCGCGAATGTTGGGGCCTGTCTCCGGGCGGTCGCCATCGTCGGGCGCCCACACGCGGAAGCCGTGAAGACGGATGCCGTGATCCTCGCGCGGCCGATCGTGGCTCATGCCGCACTCCAAATTGAAGAGCTTGGCGAATTGCTCACCACTGCACCGGATGCAGTACCGCCCGCGCCATGGTGTCGCGCGTGCACCGGGCAACGATGGCCGCACTCTCAGCGTCATCCCACATCGAAGCGTCCTCGACGTTCGGCACCCACGTAGCCGGCTGGGGGTTCGGCAGGCATCGCCCGTTCTCGCCGACCGGATAGCGGACGCCGACGAGAAAGTCCTGGTGCTCGCGAATCACGCCGTCGCCATTCTGGTATTGGAACTGCCGCGTCACCACGTGCCACTGCTTGGTCATCTGGTCCTCGCTTTCCGGCTGTTTGAACTGGTATTCACTTCGCTCCTGCCCTCCTGATCGCTCGCTCGGGCGAGTCGCCCTTCTTCAGTCGTCCGTGAATCGTAGTGCTGGAGATGCCGACGCGGCGAGCCCACTGCGCGATCGTGAGCTTCTCCCCTTCGATCGTCAGGTAACGATTCGTGCGCTTGTTGCTCGACTGGCGTGTAGTCGCCGTTCGGATCGATGCGGTCGATCTCGTGTTCGAGCGTCGGCAACACCCCCCATGTCGGCCACGAAGTTTCCGAATGATGGGCGCGGTTCGCCATCTCTCGGTGCGCGGCGCAGTACACCGTCGACTCTTGGCAGGGCGGCGCGCCGCACTTGATGCAGAGACCGGCGTCACGCCACGCCCTCTCGCGCGCCGAGCTATAGGCGATCTTCCCGAGACGCTGACGGCGCGCCTTCTTCAACTCGATCGAGCGGTCAAGGCACGGCGTGCAGCGCACTCCGGTGGCCGACCGTGGCGAGATGTCGGGCGAGCCGCATTGCTGGCAGAGCCCCTCGGCGTAGCGACGCTCTTTCACTGGCGTTCACTTCGCGTGCGAAACGACACCACTACACACGAACTGGTGTTCATCGCTTCGCATTCCGTGCGCGTGCGGCCTTGTTGTGCATCGCGCGATGCTTCGCGCAGCGTCTCGTCCCGCCGGCCACCGGCTCCGAACAGTTGATACAAAGCCCCTTCTCCTTCTTGCGCTCTCGGTGCGCGTACTGCATCGGCCATCGCGCCACGTAGTCGGGCATGGCTTCGCGATAGAAGCTCATCGCACACTCCGGGTTTCGGAAACTGGTCATCGCCACACAGTCACCAGCGCGAGCGTGGCGAGCGCAATACTACAAATACCAACAATGAGAACAACAAGCGAACGCTTCGATCGCGCGTAGATATCCGCGTCGGTGTGTTCGCACACGCCATCTGACGAGACGTTCCCGTGATCGACGATCCGTCCGCAATTGTTGCACGCGCTCGTGCCATGTCGAACACAACGGTGATTTTCTGGTGTCGGGCATGGCCCCTTGTGCCCAATCCACGGACTGCATGACCAGCACGGATTCGGTACCAAATCAGCGCACGAGCACGCTAGCTCCGCAGGCGTTCGGTAGGGAGCGTTCATGTCAATATCTCCGAACTTCCTTCTTTCGCAGCGTCGATCCGTTTCACGGCATCCCATCCCTCCGCAACAGCCTCTCTTCGCACGACCGGATCGCCGACGAGGGACTGGCCCGCAAGGGTAAGCAAGTACACGAGCGATTCGCGCGAGATGCCGAGGCTCACGGTCGGGACGCCGCAATCCGGACAAACGCTCGGGCGAGGGTGAAGGCACGCGCTCATTCGACGAACGTCACTTTCACGCCAATCTTGGCGAACAGTTTCTTGATCTTCGTTTCGCGACTTTTGTCGCTGATATCTTCGTCGTCGTTCGCGGTCATGAGATGATCGGCAAGATCGCTGTCTTCGACGTAACCTTCGCTTTCTTTGTACTCTTGCAACACGACGAGTGGTCCGAAAATTTTAACTACGGCTTTGTCGTCGTATTCGCAGACTCCGGAAGGTGTTCCGACATTCCTGATTTCTTTCGGCCTTAGCCCGCGAGCTCGACCGAAAAAACCGAGACAACACATTCGTCCTTTGTCATCGAGAAGACAACTAGAGCCAGAACCGCCGGTCGCGCCACGCAACCAAGTCTTCCGCTTGATCACGAGCTTCATCTTCAGGTTCTCGGTCTTTTTCATGGCTCCACCAGCGCGGAATCGATTTTCGGTTGGAACTTGTCGTAGCTCCAGTCCTTCATGAATTTGTTCATCTCGTCGTCGTCGGTCGTCGTGAAAATCTCTTCGAACGCCTGTTCGTACTCACCGGACGGGCGACGACTCACGCGGTATCGAATTTTGCACTTCTCTCCACGGATCACTTCCGCCAAATGTTTCGCGTCGAGGCGTCCAAGAACGTACGTACGGCGTTGGAGCTCCTCGAGCTCTGGAAGGTGATCCTGGCAGGTACCGATTTTCAATTGAATGCGATCAGGTTCGAAGTCGCGGTAATCGAGTCTCGCTCGACCTTTGAAAAGCTCGACAAGCCGTTCTCCGGCTTCTTTGCATTGCACGAACGCCGCGACGTTGTGCGAATACGTATCTTTCCGATCAGCACCACAGACGAAGCATGACGGAACCATGTCTTTCCCGATCTGGCGCGGACGAAAGTAGTCTCCGCCTTCCTCGGGACGCTTATCGGGCCGTCCTCGCGCCGGAGTGCCCTCGCGCGGGTGCTTGGTCCGTACGCCTTGAACCGAGAGCCACGAGTCCGGGATACGTTCGAGATCGTCGTTGAGGATGACACAACCTTTGCCACAGTCGGCGTCTCCGCAACGCCAGTGAGCGGCTCCACCTTGGCTCATAGGCGTCGTGCCAGATCGAAATCCACAGGATGGGCAGCCCCACTTCTGCATCTCGCTCACGGCGTAGGCGGGTACGATTTCCGGGTCTTGTTCGATCATGGTTTGACTCCTGCGGTGTCCAGAATTTCATCCCACCATGCCGACGTAGCTGCATGCTCAGCACGGCGAACCCAGATACGGATACCGAACCATACGAGAAGTATTGCAAGCGGCGTCACGCGAACGAATGTCGGTAACCCGATCAGACACGGCCCCGCTAGCATAGCTGCGGGGCTTACAAACCAATCGAACCACTCGATGCGATCGGTTCGCGCAACAGCAACTTCCATCTCTGCGCGGAGCTTTTCGCGTACAGCTTTCGTCATGGCGCCGACGCGCTCGGCATTGGTGCCGTAGAGCATTTGCAGAAGAGACGGTTGTCTCCACGAGGCTCAGCGACTTGCGCAGGGTGATTGCAGCGCATCGCGATGCCCGTCGCGCCGAACGCGAGCAGCTCGTCGCGACATAGGCCGTCAGGGACCGGGGTCACTTGAATCTTTTTCACTTCGAATGCCTGTACGCCGACGCACGTTCCGCCGCCGATTGCAGCGAGCATGACGATCGTGGCGAAGAGGCGCGTGAAATTGTGCGCGTAATTGCCGTTATCGGTCATCGAGTGTCGCTTTGTCTCCTCGCGTTCCTCGATAAGCTTGCGCTTGGTTTCGCCCGCTTGACGCAGCTTCTCTTTCGCGATCTCGGTCTCGTCGACAGGCGGGGCCGCGTTTTCTCTGTAGTCGTTGTTCATGCGCCTTTCCTTTCCACGAACGAAGCTTTCTCCACCGCAAGAAAAGCTTCTTTGAGCTCGTCGGTCATGCACCGATGATTGCATTTGGTGCACCACCAGAATTTGAAGTCGTCCGGGAGCGGCACGTAGACACCCATGATGCTGCGCGCGACGGCGCCTACTACACGACCCGGACCTTCGGACAATGCGAGGTATTCGGAGACGTGGCACCACTCACACGTTTCGGGTTTCGTCTGATTCATTTCGCTCCTCCGGAGGATGAAGCCGATGGAGCCGGTGTCGGCGCTGCATACGCGCCGTTTGAGCATCTAGAAATCTCGACGCCAATCGATTTCGCGGCGCGCTCGTAATCATTGCCCATGACCTGCACACGGTTGTACCAGCCTGAAATATGAACGAGCTGACCGTGATCTTCCCAATAGATCCCATCGGAATGCGGTTCGTTCGTGATAGAGCTATCGGAAATCTTCCAGCAGTTGATCGGGATACCGTCGAACCGGTACTGCACGACAACCCAGTTCGCGCCGAAGCTCTCCGCGTTGCATGATGAGCAACTGCGGCTCGTACCGGCGCAGCCAGCGACGAACAAAAACAACAGGAGAAATCGTTTCATTTTTCTTTCTCGCGACATCGGCAATTCGGGAGCGCGTAGTCGCACGTCGGGCACGGAGGACATCCCACCAACTGCGCGACAAGGGCCATAGTTTCTCGCGTCGGATTTGTTCTCGCTGCGACGAGAAGAAACTCGAGCGCTCGCGGGTGGCGGCTCACTTTCGTCCGCGATGCGGGTTCCTGGTCTTCTTCAGCCTGCGCCGAACTTTGTCAGCGTGACGCGCAAATCGGCGCGCTTCGTTCGGAGGCGGGAACGGCTCATCGCGGACGATCTTTCCGGTTCCCAGGTGCAGGAACTCGATCAAGATGTTCACTTCGCGTTTTCCTACGATTTCTTTTTTCATTTGGATCTCCGCTTCTCCATCCTCTTCTTCGCGGACTCGAGTCTTTTCACGGTCGACGTGATGGTCTTCAGCGATTGCATGATCTCGTCGTGGTCGTAGCTTTCTTCATCGAAGTCGTGGGTACCGTACTTGTTCGCGAACTTCACGTAGTCCCAAAGCCATTTCTTGAGATCACGTCCAAAATCGGTGGTTCGCTTGATCATGTCTTCAGCGCCTTACCCACGCCTCGTGCTCTTCGAGAAATTTGTTCCGCCACTTCTCGGAGAACGCGTACGCCTTGTCTTCGTTCTTCTCGATGAGCTTGTACTTCGGATCTTTGTGGTAGTCGTTTTTTCCTTCCGGTCGCTGTACGATTTTCTCGACAAATTTGCCTTTCCTGACGAGCAATCGTCCGCGCGTCGGGTACTCCTCACCGAACGACAGCGCAAACGTCAAGCGCGGCATCTTCTTGGAGAGCGTCTCCAAGAATGTTCCCGGTGGGGCCCACGGCGTGTTGAACATGTAGTCGGCTCGCTCGCCCTTGTGCCAAACGAGCTTCGTTTCGCTTGCACCCCATTTGACGCCCCATAGTTTTGCCTCGGCGTCGTAGCCGGCAGGATCGTATTCCTGCTTCATGATCTTGTCGGGAATGGGAACGAGCCGATGGAACGAAAAATCGATCACCTTCTCGTGGTATGGAACGTACGGCTTGCCTTTGGCCTCGCAGCGCTCACGCTCACGCTTCACGTCTACCAGATCGAATCTCGACATGGCGTAGTGCTGTGTTCCGCCACGCGCCTTCTCGACGAGCGCGGCGACGTCGGCGGCGGGGCCAAGAATCGTGAGCTTACAGGTGCACCAGTTCGGCATCACAATCTCCTAGAGCTATGCCGGCGTGCGGTTTGCCGGATCATGTGTAATCGAAGAACATCCCGAACATGCGTGGCTGTTCGCGTGTCGCATGTTTTTCTTGCCATTGCCGAATCGCCTCGCGTTCGAATTGTGTGAATTGATCTCCGTCGAGCGTGATGCGCAGTTCCTCTTTGTTTCGCCAGTTCGCATCCAATAGAACGACGTAGGCTGTCACCTATCCGCCTTACACATCGCGCATTTGTATTTCCGACATTCGCAGTAACGACCGTTCCGGTCGTGATCGCCTCGCAGGTGATTGCATGGGACGTCGTACACATCTTCGTATTCACGATCGACGTGTTCCACATACGTCGAGCACCGATCCGAAAGCGAATGCGGATGCGGATGATCGATCTTTGTCTGCATCACAATTTTTCGATCGGCTCGCGAGGTCCATTCACTCGCACATAAAGAAGATCCTCGGTCGGGTGAACATGGAATCGATGATGCTCAGTGAAGATCATCGTGTATTGCTTCCACCGAAACGCGAAGGCATTCTCGAAAGAGCAAATGCTGCCGTCTCGGTGCACGAACGTGACGTTGCGTTCGAAATCGCCCGCGCGGAGCCTGGCATCGAGATCACGGGCAAAACCGTGCGCGCTTTTTACGCCCGTCAAGTTTTGTACGGAGGAGGACTTGAGCGCCTTCGAGATTTTTTGGCGAAGAGATGTTTTCATTCTAGTCCATTCATCAGCACTGATTTGATTTTGCGCTCGCCATCTTCTCGCCACCATTTCTCGATTTCTCGATGATGTTCTCGAACAGATCGATGCCTGTTGGATCGAACAGGATATTTCAGGAGCCTCATTCGGCAACCGAACCCAAATCGCTTGAGCAGGTAATTCTCGATGAGGATCGCTTTTCCCTCATCTATCGCCCACCTCTTCGTACTCGTTCCCGGAATGCCGTAGTCCTTCCGGTGTCGTCTGCCTTTAGGAGCGACGATGTAGTGACCGAGCTCGTGAGCCAAATTCCTTCCGATACTGTCCTGGAGATCTGATCCGGACATGTGAAACAGATCTTTCGGCCGAAGTTCGATCTGAATCTCGTGCCTGACGTAGCGCCTGCTAATTCTGGTTGTCCTAGAATTCTCCGAGCCGAAGGCAACCTGAAGACCAAGATCTCTGGCGAAGACATACAGCTTGTTTAGGCTGTCCAGGCTGCCATTCAGTTTCACGGCCAACGTCTCCGAATTTCTCTGGCAAGGTACTCCCTTTTGAAGAAATCGATGTCGTAGCGGACGTCGGCGATGCTGTCCGGGTTGAGACCGCGTTCCTCGACCCACGATGCGATGTCGTTGGCGGCGGCTGCTCGCCTCAATGCGGCGTCGAAAATCTGGCCATCCATATACGCCGCCAGGAGCATACCGTGCACGTAATCTCGGATTTGATCCAACGGCAAACGACCGTCACTGATCCGTTGAGCGAGCTCGGCCGCCCGTTCGCCTAGATTTGGCAACGATTCGGTGTTCGTGTCTGCGGCAGCAGGATCTCGGAATTTTTCGGTGTTCACGGCTCCGCCTTCTCATCGTAAACGAATCCGACACCGGGAATCCATTTGACCGGTGTAAACCCATCGAGCGAACCATTACGCTCTTCGATGATATTTCGAACGATGTTACGCGCGCTGATGGCTTGCGTCATGGCGCGCGTTCGATCGATCAGGATTTCCTCATCGTCTTCGGATTCGAGTTGCGCGCGTCCGACAATTTCCTTCACGCCTTCCATGCAGTAGTTCACCGTTTCGGTGAGGCGCTTTTCGATGGCTTGGCGCTCTCGAGCGCGGACGTTGTGAAAGAGTGCGGTGAGTTTCGGCACCTTTCCGTCGCGGTAATCTGGCGCCAGGTGAGCCGCCATCTCGTTCATGAAGTCCTTCGCCGCCTGCTCGTCTTCGACATCGTCTTTTGTAGCCATAAATTCCCACGACATGTAACGATCGAAGGCTTTCGACCACTCATCGTATGTGTGCGACTGCGTTTGGTACTCGTTGGTGAAATCGACCAACCATGTATCGAGCGCAGCCTTGGCTTCTTTCACGAATTCCACTTGTGTGAACAACTTCTTTTCGTCCGTGAGCGGGTTGTAACTCATCACGGGCCTTCCTTTCGCCTGAATCACGAGCTGATTTTTGCCATGGATCAGGCAACCGAGCTTATGTGGGCCATCCTTGTGGTTCGGGCACCCCTTGCAGTCTTCTTCCGGTGGCCACGGCTTGCCGTCGCGCGGATCTCTCGGCTCGTAGTTCGAGCAGAACCGGTTCGGGTGATCGTCTTTTTCGTGACCGCAATTTTCGCAAGACGATTCTTCGGTCATCCTATTTTTCGTTTCTTCAGATCGCTGAGTCTCTTCTGCGCCACTTCGAGCTGTCGCTCGGCTCGCGCTTTTTCGATTTCCGCCTCTCCGTTGACAATGAAATCGAGAAGCTTTTTGTGCGCTTCGGCGTCTGTTCCCGATGTCCCTCGCGGAACCTTGTAGTTCTCGTCGTTCGGCCCGCTCTCGAACCCGCTCTTGATGAGCGATCGAAGATCCCACATCGAGTCGTGGCAAACGGGACACTCGTGGAGACTAATGTCATCCGTGTCGTGCCCTTTTGCCGCTTCCACCTCCACATGCACGCGCGTCGGGCATGCGAGGCACCAAAACGAGAGCTTAGGATCGTCGAGTTTGCTCATCGACGGCAGTATCCGCACTTGTTCATCTTGTGTCAAGATTTATCATCTGCCGAGCGCGTGACGGTCACCGTTTCTCGAGCCTCTTGCGCGCCTTGCAGTTGACGTCGCCGCTGCATTCGCGGCAAGCGCCGTATTTCTCGCAGCACGAATCGCAGAGCTCGGGAACGCCGGTGTTACTGTGCGTGTCTTCGACGCCGCAACTTCGACACGTCCATCTCGTGTACCCATGCCCTACGATCCTGGCGCCGCGCAAGTACCAGCACCGTGGGCATGTATGCTGCGCACGACGCTCGTCTCTGTCCTTGTCGAGATCGAACCGTTTTAGCCGGTTGCGCGTCGATTCGATTTCTCGTTTCGCCAAGACCGTACTGAATTGGAGCTTCATCAGATCGTACGGCATCGCGAAGCCCCTATCGCCCAAGCGCCTTACGGGCACGATCGCCACGATCGGCGATGTGCGTTTCTTCCACCGTATTGCGACTAAGCACCTCGCACGGAGCGTCGTTTCCGAGCGTCTCGTGGTAGTTCGACTCGTCGGCGTACCATTCGAGCGCAGTTCGCAGCTTCGTGATTTCGGCAGTCTTGCCGGCGTCCGCACAACCGTCAGCCACGCCCGTTTCGTACGCTTCCGACGCGACTATATCGAACATGGAGGCTAGCGGAGCTACGAGCGCGCTGAGTCCGTCCTTGTATCGAGCAAGCAACGTCTCCGCAGCCTCGACCCGCGCCTCGGCCGCTTCCGCGCGCAAGATGCAGGAATGGAGCTGATTGGTCAGCGAGTCGACCAGCGCCATCGCCGTTTCGAGTGACTCCATGGCGGCGGCGTAACTCATGGCAAATCCTTGGTCCCGGCGAACGCCCGTTTCACGAGCGCCTTGCCTTCGGACTCGTTCGCCTCGATCCACTCCAAGGCTTCGCGAAGCTGTTTTCGGTCGCAGTACGCACACGACAAGCCGCATCCTGGCTCCGGGCACATCGGACCGCGCAACCGAATCGCTTCGTCACGTTGTGTAACGAGCCTGGCCAGCAAAATTTGCTCTCGCCCTTCCGTGTAGAAACGATCACCTTCGTGTCCTTCCGCATGCGTCGGGACTCCCGTCGCTCGCAATGCTTCTACGTACGATCGGATCCGTGCGACCGTTCGTCGCGTCCATTGGATGTGCTTGTCCCGAACATCCTTCCGCTCTTTTTCGATAATCCCAGGAATCTTCGATTGAAGTATAGTCAACCGTTCTGTGGCGCCATCGTTGGCCTGCGCGCGACGATGCATTTCGGCGGCGCGCTTGTTGGCGTCGTCACGTTCTTTCGTGAGCTTGGCAAATTGCTCGTTGCGCTCACGTAATTCGGCTTCGTCGACTGCTACGCCTTGGAGTGCGCCTCTAGCTCGATCGCCTTTGTCGTTCTCGATGGGCGCAACCCATTCGTGTCCAGCGGCGTGCCCTTCGTACGTTTCCTTGTCCGCGTACCACGTGAGCGCGGAAGTCATCTTCATCGCAATTTTTGCCAGAATCGGAATGTGCTCGGTCGACGCCGCTTCGCGGGCCATACGAAGCTCGGCTTTCAGGTCGCCGATTTCAGCTCGAGCTCGAATCGCAGCTTCATACGCTGACTCCAGCTCGCAAAATACACACGATCCAGGATCGGTGTACTTGTGCTCTGCGCACGTGGTGGTCACCACTTACCTCCGCGAAGATCCGTGAGCTTCTGAAGCGTTTCGTTCATCACGCGCATGCGGTGCTTAAATTCGTCGCCAAGACCACCGACATCCTCGTACGACTTGCACGCGAGGCGCGCCTGGATCTCGAGCTCTTTCATTCGTTGCCGTTCCCACGCAAGCTGCTCTTGACGTTTTTCCACCTCGACGTATGGCTCGGCTTCATACGAAGCCCACCCAGAGGCCGGATGAGATCGCCACTCTTTGGCAGTGGCTTCCATCTCTTCGCGCGTTCCGACAAGATCATCGCCGCCATTTTCCGAACCCCAATGGCTGATGATGAGCCAAATTCCGAAACGCTCGCTCACGTCGCCACCAAAGCGCGCTCGATTCTGCGAATTGCAATCCTAGCTTGTTCGTACGCGCACGCGGCTGACGGAATACAGCCGCCGTCGGCGGGATCGGGACACGGATAATGGTATCGAATGTTCTCGAGCGGTTCGTACAGACCCTTGAGAACTTCGCGAAGTCTTTTGATCTCTTCGTCACGCTGGCGAAGAGTCTCGAGTTGCAATTCTTGAAACGGATCGGGCGGTTCGTGGCTCATGAGGTCTCCGTCTTCAGGTGGCCGGTGCCTTTGCATGGTTCGCACCACTGCTCGTCTCTCTTGTCACCGTAACGAACATTGAATCTGCATCCGGATCCGCCGCACGTTGTACACGTCTCGAATTTGGAACGATATGCACCAGATTCAATCTCGCCGGCAATCGTGATACCAGTTCCAGTCGCGTAATAATTGGCTCTCGCATACGCTGCGATCTCCCGCTCGGTCTTGGTACGCTCGTCAACGCGAATCGAGGCAATGCGCTGCTCCGCCTCGGCGAGCTCTAATGAGCTTCCCGACGGAAACTTGGACGCGACGCCGAGAAGCTGAAGAAGACGAAGCCAATCCGATCGCAAAACGGCGTACCGTGCGAGCGGCTCCGTCTCAGTGCTTTAGCCCATCCATTCGCCGTTGGCGTTTTTTTTGAACCCCATCGCTCTGGTAGTGTAATCGCGATTTCAAGACGATCCCTCAGGCGCTCCGCTTCCCACAGCGCGAGACAGAGATCGTCACCGCTTCCGTCAGGAAGTCCGATCGGTTCGGGACGTTCGCGACGATGATATGCAGATCGAACGGCCAATCCTTGGCGCTCGATGAGAGCACGGCCACATCGGAGCTCGTGAGGAGGCTTGAGCCGTCGCGAAGCGTCACGGTTCCTGCGCTTGCGGCCGACGTCCAGGTGACGAGAGCCAGTGCAAGCATTGCGATCCTGAAATTCATGATTCCTCCGCACCGTTGTGTTCAGTTTCTTCGTCCTGCGCCTCTTCTTTTGCGTCAAGACGCTCTCCGGCAAGACGCCCGATTTTGAGGAACAGTTCTCGCGGAAGCACCTCATAAGCAATCTGATGGAATTCGGCGTAGAAGGATTCTTTTCCTCCACGCTTTTCCTCTCGCTTTTCTTCTTGCTGCCTATTCTCCGTTTTGATGCGGATTCGGAGTTTACCCAACTCCGATTGAATCGCGAGGGAACGCTCTCTGAGCTGAACGACCTTACGCTCCTGTTGCCGATAATGCGACGGATCCATGTAACGGCCTGACGTATAGGCGGTTGCGCGCGCTTCGCTTAGCCGTACCTGGGTTCGACGGAGCTCGTCGTCGACCTGATGTTTTTCCAAGATTAGAGCCGCACGTTCTTGTTCGAGCGTCGATGCGCTAGTCTTCAAAATGACGGCAAGGGACGCCTCATGTTCTTTGTGGCGCTGGGCGCGCTCAGCGCTCTCTTCCCGTTCGATACGACGAATAGCAGAGGTCATCCGGCCAACATAAGCCATGGAGCCAACACGAATCTTGTAAGGCGGGATTCCTGCCTCCTTCATGGCAAGCCGCATCGAACTTAACGTGATCGGATGAGAGAACTTGATAGGAGGATAGACGCCGTCTGGACGAATAAAAACGAGAGCGCAGTCATCCCGATCCGCGAACGTCATCACGCGGATAGAACTGAACGTGTCGTCGGAATCGGTCTGATGACTCATCTCGGGACCAGCGCTCGTTTACGGAGCGCGTATTTCATCCATTCGACGTCGCAGAGTTTGTGGATGTTGCGCGCCTCTTCGAAGACGTACGAGTTATCGTATCGATCGGCCTTCTTCTTGACGGCAAGCGCGTACACTGCGGGCCTAAAAGCTCGCTGAAGCGCGCCATTGCACTCGTCGCAGAGATCGGGAGAGCAAACGACGCTCATCATCTCTTTGAAATCGTACATGTGGCCCGCGCACATGGGATTTTTACCGGCGAAGAATGGCGCGGGCTTCCCGCACGTGACGTGATTGTTGTCGACCAAACAGACATGATCGATTCGTTCGCAGATGGGGCAGGGCGGTACGTGAAGGAACATCCCGATCGGTTCGCCGGGTAGGATGTAATGCGGCTCGGCCAATTTACGAAGCGGCAGCACCTCCGGTACCGTCGGCATACGCGCGTGTCCTCTACCACGCTCGGCTCCGTTCGGTTCCCTGAAATATACTTTGTATTCTGCCGCTTCGGACGTCTTGTGGATGTTGCGCAAAATGTAGTCGTAAAGCCCTGCACCATCCTCGATGGGTGCCATAGGAAACGGTCGATATCCTATACTGGATTCGCTGAGCGACGCAGGGTCTACGACGCGGTGAACGTAGATTTGTATGTCTTGAACTTTCTCCGAAAATGCTGCCTTCACGGCATCGAAAACGAGCGTCGCTTCACCGCATGACCGAGCCACGCGCGATTGCTTCACCGATGGGTAGAACTTGGCGCTGCTGGGTCGCGACGTCGGAAGCCCATCGCGAACACGACGTACCGAACCGACCAAGAAATCATTTCGCTGGAAAGAATGATTCTTGAGAGCGATCTCTTGGCCCCATTTGGCTTCCGATCGAGGCAGCGTTACCGTCCTACCGACGCCGAGATACCATAGCCATTGACCGTCCACGCAAACCGGCACGTTCCAGATTTCTTCGTTGCAGTCGCATTTGACCGCGCCGCAGTCGCGGCACGGCAATCCGTCACGCATACGCTGAATAGGGCCGCGTTTTTCGTCATCGAGCTCGAGCTCTGGCCCCTTCGTTTCTACAGCGTACGCGCGAGCGACAGGTCGTTCGAAGTTCCAATTCCATTCGGACGGCGACGTTCGGTACGCATAGTTCCAGATTTTCTCGTGACAGTCGCACGGGGCGGCGCCGCATGCGGAGCATGGTTCGATGCCCAAACTGGGAGAAAGCGACGTATGCCAGCCATACTTGGCTGCGTCCACGGTGGATCGCGGAAGTATGAATTCTTTTTCCGTACGATGATCGATAATCGTACGTGTACGATGATCGACGATCGTTCGCGAATCATGAAGGAGGACGGCGCCGTCACGGCCCGTTCCTCGAATATGATCGAGCCCCGGCGTGGCTTTTGCGCACGCCACGCAGGCGACGCGGTTCTCTAGAGCGGCCAAGCTATGGAAAACGTCGCACCCGCAACCGGCGCACGCGTGCGGGACATCTTTTGCCTTGTGCAGCTCGGTCGAGGCGCGGAGGCGTCTGCTCGAAGCGGCGGAGCGGTGATCGACAACTCGGCGCGCGAAAGCGTCGCCCTTCTTGCCTTCATAGAACGAGCACGATCCGTCTTTGCCCATTCCTCGCGGGAATCCGCTCGCAGCGGCGCACAGACCACATACGAATCGCACGCCGCCGAGGTGTTCCTGCGGATGCTCGACCGGAGCTCTACAGCCTTCGCACGTCACGCTCATGATTTTCCCCTTGAACTGTGAAGCTCGCGCTCGGCGCTCCGTCGTCTTTCCCTTTAGAGGACTCGAACCTCGGTGGGCCATCAACGACAGAGCGTCGAGCACTTTCAGCGACATGCTGGCCTAGCGCGTCGCTAACGCGAACAGTATCCTCACTTAGTCATTTTATGTCAAGGTTTTTCACGGTCGATCGAGCCTAGTTCACAACCTTTTTTGTAGAAGCAGGAAGCCTAACAACATTCGAACCTTTCACGAACGCCACCATCCGCTCGTGCTCGACAGCGGCTTCGATCCAGGTTGAGGTGCGCCGGCATTCCACGCCAACACCCTTTCGGAAGACCATCGTTTCGAAAAGGACGGGTGGCCCGCGATCGGACCAATTGTGGTTGATCCCGAGAAACACGGTCGAAACTTCGAGACCTCTGCGAATTTTCGTTTTGGCAACGACCACCAACGGCGGATCTGCCTCCCACGCGGCGTTCATCCACATCGCGTACGCCAGGAAATCAGGCTCCGGCACAGGCTCGCGCTGAGCGTTCAGGATGTAGCGTCTCAAGATTTCTCCAGAATAGTCGCCATGTCGTCGCAGCACTTGCAGTTGAGCGAAAGTGGAGGCGGTTCGTGCTTTTCGGACGTGTGCTTCACGTAACACCTGACACATAACGTCTCGTCGCAGAATCGGCACATCCAATGAGGATCTGTCGTGAGGTGCCTGACGACGCGTTTGGCTTTGGCGCAGGAGGGGCAGCTCACAGTTTTTTGCGAAACGCCACTAGTTGCGCCTCGCCGATCTCTATCTCTACAATAATCGACGCCGCATGCCTCGGGAGCCACCGACCGTACGCCGCGTCGGCAATTTCCTCCGCGCGCTTCGCGATGTCCTCGGCGGTCCACGTACTCAATGTCTTCGTGAGCGCGTCGAGCGCATGCTGATAAAATGATCGCCACGCCCGAATACGGACTCCGTGAAGAACCATCTGGTTTTCCGGATCTTCAATCTCGGTCGGGCGCTCCGTTTCGCGGTAAGGACTCACTGTCGCTTGTACCCATCCGTATTTGGATCGTTGACGCTGTCGCGCAGGCCGCGCAGAAATTGGCCGATGGAACCGTCGTCATTCAGAAGATTGTCAATCTTCTCTTTGCGAATGAATTCGGCGACGACTTTCTCTTTGCCGTCGACGTGCATTTTGAAGGTGATGCGTGTCACGTTGGGCTTGATGGTGATTTTCACGTGTTCACCGCTTTTTTCGCTTTGGCTTCAATGGGTAAAGCTTGTCCATTTCCGCGAGATGCTTCTCGACGTCCTTGGCTGCGTTCTCTGCGGCGAGACACGCGGCCTCCATCGACGATGCGTTGCCTCGCGCATCGGCGCGGTAAAGAGGCGGCGCGCTGACTCTCGAAAGAGGCATCGCTAACTTTTCCGTATCCTGGATGCTGACGACGTGCCATCTCCATCGCTCGCACCGAAACGTCGCTGCGCGACGAACAACGCAAAGTACGCGACCAAATACGGCTTCGAGCTCAGTGGCGCCCCATCCGGCCGGTGGTTTCGATTTGATCCAGCGAATCATTTCAGATCGAAATTTCGAGAAACAAATTCCTGGCCTGTTCGCACGTTTTGGCCATCTTCTTGTACAGAGCTTTGGTGGAACCACCTTTTTCGGAAAGCGTGTTGTACTCAATCGACATCAAGTGACAAATGTCTGACGGTAGCGCGCCGCTGTCGAGCAGCATCTTCACGAGCGCGGACCGTTCTGTTTTGGCCCTTCGTTTCGTTTGTCATTTCTGCTTTTCCTCTCTTATGAAGCTCGAGTCCAAGCTTCAGAAGATCCGTACCGATGCCGGGCGGCTTGTCGCCATCTGAACAGATGACGTTATCCCATTGAAGATCGGGCGGGTCCTTGACGGCCCATGTCACGTATTCCGAAACAGGAATCTCGTGCCTCTCGGCCGAATCGTGTTCGCAGTTCCGTGGAGCACTCGTTGATGTGCCGGCGCCGCATTTGCTGCACGCTTCGCCGCTGCACATCGGACAATCCGATCCTGGACATTCAGGATCTTGGGGGTACGGAACGTGTGCGCCTCGTTCGATGCCGGTTGGTATGCCGTCGTCAGCCTGACATCGACGAAGCCACTCTATGATCCATTTGCGTTCCTCGAGCCGAGCAGCTTCTATATCGATCGTTGAGAAACCCATAATGTCAGCAGCGAGCCCAACACATTGGTCGCAGATATAGATCGATCCACCGTCGGGTTGCGCGCCTGCGATGATTTTGGATGTGTCTTCTTGCTTGGCCTGGCAAAACGAGCAGACGATTTCAGTCATGCGGCTCATTTCTTTTCTTCACGCCGTCGTTCCATGACAACAGAACGAACGAGCTCGTAGAGCTTCACCACGGCGTCATTGGCCGTCGTCCCATCGGCGTATCCGATGGTCTTCTCGCAATCTTCGACCCACGCCTCGTACGTACGGCGGCTCGCGCGACGAATGACGACCGATGACGAAGGCTCATCCATATACGTAAGCATTTGTTGGATATGAAGAATCTTGCGCTCGATGATGTCGTCGGGCGCTTTGAACGCCTTCTTCTGTTGAGCGATGAATCGAAGTTGATCACGGGCGTTCGCCACTTTCGCAGCGATCCATTCTGCGTGATTCTTTTTCACCCTGTCAGGATGAAAATTGGCGAACACCTGCACAATTTTGAGAAGCGTGGCGTTCTCGACCTTGAGTCGATTTAGCTCTGATTCGCCATTCTCAGCGCTCATCAACGACCTCAACGAGTCTGCCAGCACGAATGGAGCATCATAGCGAGCACGAAGACAGCAAATGTATACCAGCCAAACGAACTAACACCAATCACTTCGTGATTTTTGCAACGACATTCGGGCTCGCCGCACCGTGTTCGTTCGATCGTCAGGAAGATAAATAGGAACCGAACGATCAGGCGATCGATTTTTGCCAATACGTGTTTCATTGCAAATCGAGCGGGAGCTCCATCTGCGCTTTGGACGCTCCGCGACCTCGCGCCTTTTGAATGGGTACCTTGGCGCCGCCGTCGTGAATCGGCGCTTCGGTACGAAGACCGTACTTCGCGTCGTCGTCACGGTACACGGTGCTGAGCCCCGCCTTGTGACGCGCGGTACGGAAGCGTTCGTAACCGTCGATGCTGCCTTGCACCTTGACGAGCTGCTCGTGATGAATGTACGCGAGAAGGCATCGGAGAACATTGAAGGCGATTTCTCGGATGGTTGGACGACGCGTCGCTCGCAACCGCGAAAGCGTGTTGATGCAGGCGCGTACCGACGAGTGATGGGCCGCGTCGAACGATCGGAGCGCGGTTGCGAACCGCATCACCTTGTCCGGCGAAACCGGGTACGCGTACACGAGGGCCGACAACGCGTCAGCCGTCAGATTGCTCTTTTGGCCAGAAGCGATCCCGAACGTATCGACGAGCCAATCCCATCCCTTTTGATGGCGCTTGACGATCTCTCGGTACCTGTCGACCGTCAGCTTGGTGCCCTTGCAGTGTTCGAGTTTGTGAAGAGACGTGGCGAGCGCTTGCTTGCGTTTCGAATTTTCTTCGCCGTATCCCATCTGAAGAATATGCGCGACCGATCGGGAAGTCCCCGTGTCCGTCACGTCGATGCACTTCATCGAGAGACCGCGCGTCACCATCACGTCGACAGGAGCATTGGCCTCGATGATCGCGGTAAGGCGTGTATGCCCATCGATCAGGTTGTCTTTGACATTGAAGCCGATGCCCTGGTGCGTGACGAACCATCCGCCGTGACGAATCGTTTCGACGAGCGACGCGACAGCGGCCTTGCTGATGTTGCGGTTGCCCTTGGATTTCGCGAGGTATTTTTTCGCGATTTCGGGCGTGATCGTTTCGACAGCGGTGACGATTCCGTCACCCTTTTGTGTTCTGGCCATGATTTTCCCCTTGGTACGCGGGCCAGTGTCGTCACTATTTCATTTTGTGTCAAGTTTTCCGGTAGCCGCGCGTTTGTCGGCCGAAATCTGGCCAACCTAGCCTATGAGAGAGCTTACGGGATACTGCGCGGCGGAGGCGTTGTCGGTGCCGGCGCTATCAACGGCGCCGGTGGTGACGCCGGTGTAGCTGGCAACGATGCGCCGGGGCACGCAGGGCAATCCGCTTTACCCATGCCGCTGAGAAGCGAGGCGCCGATGACGGCGCCGATGGTCGACGCTCCCGCCATGAGTGGAGCGCGATTCTCGGGCTTGGCCTTGTCGGCGACAAGAAAACCAATGACGCCGCCGAGCCCTCCGCCGAAAGCTGCGCCAACCGCCGCCCACACCGTTTGGGTCATTGCCATACGAGCAGCATAACTGGACGGTCGTGCTCTGTCTACAAATCAACAAATAAGAAGAATTCCGCCAACAACGACAACTACCGCTATTGCGAAGGTAAAGATCGCTTGCCAGCCGTTCCATTCTTTTTGGTAGACGGGTTCCATTTTCGTCTATCTACGCTGCTCGAGCTCTTCTCAGTCCGCGCACAATCCTCGAGACCGAATGCCGGTGCATTCCCTCGTCACGCGCGACCGCGCTGTACGATTCCCCTGCGGCGACGCGCGCTTTTACGCGACGAACGCGCTCCCTTGAGGGGCGCCACGTACGGCCTCCCTTGGGCGCGGTTCCGCACATTTTCTTGTCCGCTTCGTTCTCTTCCGGGAGCTTCCACGCGAGGTTCGAAAGACGGTTGTTGGTGAGATCGTTGTCCGGCGTGTGAGCACCATGATGGCGCGGCGTCGGACGCGGGCCCACGAACGTCTCGAGTACCAGGTTGTGCAGCTTGCGTTTGCGGCGGACACCTACGTTGTCGTAGACCATGAGATCGACGTAGCCGCCGTTGTCCCGATGTCTGAGCGACAGGAGATAGCCTGTGCGGCGGCGACGGATGCGGCCGTCGTCGGAGGCTTCGTAACGGGAAAAACCTGGGATGGTGCGCCAGTGGATCACGTGAGTTCTTTTCTACGGCACATCTTTGAACGGCCATCCGTGTGCTGTTTCGATGGCGATCGAGTTTAAGGCTTCGATGCCGATGCCGACACTCTCCACTCGAAGCGCGCGATCGAACGCGATGTTGTCTTCGTCTTCCTTGATCGTTCCGCCGTTGAGTGCGTCGATGAATTTGCTGAGCCCTGCCGCCTCCGATACCGTCTCCGCGTCGAGCTCGAGACGTAGCGAACCGTTGACTCTTCGCACGTTGATTTTCATGGTTCAAGCTCCCCCTTCATTCCGCCGCACGCTTCCCAGAGATCTCGAACTCGGCCTCCTGCAAGCGTACGAATCTCGCGACTCGCGCTGAGGAGCGGAACGCTGCTTAGCGCCTCTCCTGGCCATCCGTTTTCGAACCTGAATTTTCCGTCACGAAAAACGAAGTGCTCGATCCAGCCGTCTTCGTTTTTGCAGAGGGAGGTGCGTCCACGGGCGTTTGCGCCGAGCTTTTCGACAAAGAGCGTCTCTGCTTTGCGAAGACTCTCGTTCAGTTCGTCGGTCGCTTCGTCGAGCTGCTGAGCAACCTCGCGCGCGCGCCGACCAAGATCGCGTCCGAGATCGCGGAACTTGGCCTTGGATGGATCGGGCTGTTGGTTGCGCGCCGTCTCTGTGGCGCCGAAGTAGCCGTCTCTCACTTGAACGCGGCCTCGTCGTTCGGAGCCGATGGATTTGGAAATGTGATTAAGTTTCGATGAATTACGCATTCAAACTGGCCTTCTTGGATCGTTTGTTCTCTTGCGGATGATCGCTTCTATGCCCTTTTTAGCTCTTTCCTCGGCTTCCGATTCGTCGCCCACCCAGAAAAATATCATGTCTGGACCGTATTCTTTTCCTGGATCGACAGCATACATAATCGGTTTTCCGCTACGACCGTGAGTTACGCCGAGCGCGTACCAATCTTCATCATCAAGACGTTCGCCAGCGAGCCGATCCATGATGCCATCCGTAAAAGGCAAAAACTCCCTTGTGGAGTCACGATCGTTCCATTCGTCCCACAAGGGCTGCGGAATCGAATTGATGACGCGCTGAAGCTTGTCGGATTTATTGACGCCTTCGATCGGCCGAATCCCGCCGAGGCTCATTTTCTCGTCTTCCTCGTCATGTCCCTCATCGATCGACGCGTGAAAAGAATCCGTTAATTCTTCTTCATCGGCGAGCGCAATTCTACCTCTGAGGCCAAACTGCTTATCCATGACATCGATCACGCGTATGCGGAATCTTTTCTGCGCTGCATTCATGCTCGCGTCAGGAGCGTCGGACGTGACTGCGTCAATCAGCTCTTGAGCTTCGGCTAGCTTGATTCGCAGTTCTTCTATTTCGCTCATGTCTCGTCCGCCGTCAAAATACGGTACACGCGACTATTTGGGTAATACTCGTCAAAGAAAACCATGTCGTTCTGTTCGAACACCATCTTCGCGATCCCTGCCGCTACCGCTGGCGAGCGCGATACTCCGGCGTCGCAATGGACGATGATCGTTCCGACCGTTTCTTTGTGAGGCCGAACGAAATCGAATATTTCGCGCGCCATGACTTTGTCGAAAAATAAGAGATCGCGACCGCCAAGATCTCGTTGCTGTTTGACGAGCTCTTCCTCTACGCCTTCCGGCACATCCGGAATGTCGTCGAACAGAAGACGCAGTACGCCCATCGTTCGCTCGTTGATGGGTAGTTTGGCTTCTTTTGGATCACCAGGCGTTCGGATACTGATGATGAGGTGCCGCTCTTCGTGCGGTTTGACCGTTTCTATTTCGCGGCGCGGGTAGATGATGAATTTCATTTCGACTCTCCTCGAGAGCGGTACCAACGCCATACGCAGCGCGGCCAGAGTACGACATCAAAATAGAGTGAGACAAGAACGATGAAGACGACGCCAGTTTTGGTCGTCCACCCGCTGTTCCAATTCAACTCATGCGCGATGCGCGATGCTTCGCGCCACCAAGTTCGTGACTGCCAGAGCACGAACACTGCGCCGAGGAGCAGGTATACGTACAACCCGATGCGCCAATTCATTCTTCGTATTTCCTACCAGGCCAGTACACGAACGGTCCGCTTGCGCCACGATGCGCCTGACAGAAAAAACCAATCAACGTTCCGTACGTCGGTCGGATGGTTTTTCGATCGGCATCCGACACAGGCGCGAAATGCAAATCACCGGCACCGAGACAGGCCAGGTGTCCTATGGGCGCCCTCATCGTTTCCGAGTGACGTACGAGGAGCTCGTCGAGGGTAGTCACCTTGGTCTCGAAAGTGTTCTTGCGATGTTCGCGTACATCCGGTTTCTTTCGTGCGGATCCGGTACTCGATGAATGAGATCGATCGTGATCATGGCTGCCGTATGCGCGCGCCCACCAGCACTCTGATCGCGACCGTTGGGTGGCCTTCTCGGCGAACACGCGCTGCGTGCAGTCGTTTGGAGCCTCCGTGAAGCCACCACCACAAACGATCGAGAAAGCTTGCGGGCGGCGCGTGCGCCAACGTGCGCGGTTCTGCCATCGCTCGATACGGGTTCACAACTACTTCGCTTCTTTCCCTGGAAGCGTAACCGCCTCGGGACGCACATCGATGACGTCTTTCTTCACGCTTTCGCGAAGGTGCTCGAGCTCCTGCAAGAGACCTTCGACGCTTTCGCTGACGAGAATCGGATCTTCGGTCCAGCCTTCGACCTCACCGACGTCGTTGTAAAACGCCTCATGGATACCGAAGACTTGTTGGTCGTCTTCGTCGGGATGACGAAAAACACGGTAGTTCCAGCTCATGATATTTCTCTCGAGCGCTCCGTCACACGTTATGCGTCCATGTATAAGTTGTACAAGTACCTATTTGCTGTTGTCGAGAAACGAACCTACGACGCCGCGTACCGTATCTTTGTTCTTCGCGCCCAAGATATCCGCGATGGAAGCGAGTGTCGCGGCGATCTGAGGCTTCATCTCTTCTTTCTTTAGTCCGTATCTGCCTGATCTCGAAGCGAGAAGCATTTCGATTTCGTGCAGCTCTTCTTGAGCGAGCCGGAGCCATTCGATTTGCGCTTCGCGCTCGAGACCTTCTGCCGAAAGCGCGAGCGCATGCAGGTAGCGACTTCCGTTCTTTCGTTTTTGCGTGTCGTTGCTCACGGCAGTCTTGTTCCTTTCTGCCAACCTTCCCACACCTCTCGAAGAACCGTGCTCGGGCAGACCCATGCGCTCCCGAATTCCAACAAAAACACCATTCCTGCGTCCGACGCGCGCGCCTCATCTCCGTTCACGTCGTCAACCTTGGCGAGCCGAACCTCACCAACGATGTCCATGATATAGACCTCGTCGCCGACGTGAAGGTCTTCTCGTTTCGTGAGCTCCGGAAGCTGGTGGTAATCCACCGTCATGAGCGCCGCCGAAGCGCGCTTCACGTACGTGCCACGGGCCAGCATGTACGGCTTCGACAGCCGTCGGAATGGCGCTCGCTCGAGATCGCCGGACGAGCGGGCGTCCGTGCATCGCAGACAAACTTCGAATCGATTTTCCGCCATGAGCTCCGTCTATTTGTGCGTGCACTCCGAAAATGTTCGGCAATGACACGTATACCCGTCGGCGTCCGGCGTTTCTAGTTCCGGCCCACCAGGTTCGCCAGGTTTTGGAGTCGATGGCCGAAGAATTTCGAAATCACTTTGCTTGTACGGCCCGGTTTCGTCAACCCAAACATCCGTCGTTCCGTCGTGGGCGAACCGGCCGATCTTGCCTACACGACCCGAACCTTTGTGCCGGACAACATCACCTACGCGCATCCATTCGTCTGTCATGTGCGCCTCCGTGTTTCACGCGCTTCGCTTCAACTTGTTTTCCCACATCGCTTCATGAACTGTACGATCCCAAATCGACTCGTCATCGCGTCCGCGTCCGTACGTCTCGTAGGGCCAGTCCTCGACGCGGCGAAGCTCGGCCAGCATCCAACGCATCCCCTCGATGACATCGAAATCGTGTTTGTGCGTCACGTAGCGCGCGGTGAGGCTCGACTCGACGGCTTCCACATCATCCGACGGCATTCGGAGGAGTACGTCGACGACTTCCGCAAATCGATCATAGACCTCTTGTTGCTGGGGCGTGAGTTGGGGTTTCATTCGTGACCCTCCGCGCACGTGAGATAGTAACCGTCGCTGCCATTTTTGGTCGTGATCGTGTCGGGAAGTTTTTCGACTCCGGAAGACTTCGTCGCCATATACGCGAACCATGCCTTGTCGCGAAGCTTCTCCGTGTGCTCGTTCGATGATTTTTCGTACTTCTCTTCCGCTATAAGCCACGCGTTTCTGAGTTTCTCAGTTTCTTCCGAAGCGACGCCAGGGGACATATTGCTCACTCCCTCGTGCTCGCGTCCGCAAATTTTACACGTGAAGATCATACGTCCTCGAAGCCGCGCGATTCATTGGGCGATCGTTGTCCTTACGGGATACGCCTCGGATTCGACCCGCCAAGCGGACCAACAAGATACGAAAGATCCGGCCCGTGTTGGCGCCTGTTGTAGTCGATGCGCTTCGTGATCTTTCGACGCAAATCACGATCTTCTGGGAGCTCGATTTCGCCGTCCTTGTTCTTCGGCGGCACCTCGACGTCAGGAACGATCCCCTGCATCTCGAGCCAGGCTTCGCGGTGCGACTCGTCGCTGAAAACGAGCGTTACCGTCACGGCCATGTCGTACTTCGTTTTCTCAGTTTTCAAATCTTCGGCAATCGAGCCGAAACCACCCGTCATCGCTTCTGCGTGTTTCATCGAAAAATCTTTCTATCCGGTTCGGCCGAAACCAGGACGCACGGTTCGCGAGCGCAAGCGCTGTCATCGGCAGTGCGACGATGATGAGAAAACCGACGCCAAATCCGCCTAGATAGTTGAGCGCTGCGCACCATGCGCGAATCATTCGGGATACTCCATCCCGATTTCCGTGAACATTTTTCTCATTTCCTTCTCGTCCTTCGCGCGCTGCTCGAGTGAGGGGCACACGTGTCCTGTGCCATCACGTGTGCGAAGCGGGTACTGGCATTCTGGACACCACGAGGCGTCGTAGCAAGCCTTGCACGGCTTTGCCTTTTAGAGTCGCTTTGCCTTTTGATTCTGTGACTTGCCCATCAATTCCCTACCTGATGTTCACGCCGAAGACGGGCGATATGCGCTGCGATGCGAGCTGTCTTCTCCTCTGAAGAATGCTCGTGTGGCACACGACCGGCTTCGCAACGAGCGTCGATGTCGCCGAGGGCCGCGTATTCCGTCGGCAGAAGCGTCGTCCAGCGTCCGCAGTTGTTGCAGTAGTCGCTGTGTACCGCGCCGCATCCGCACTCAAACTTCTTGACAATGAAGCAACCGCAGCGAGGACAGGGCGTGTCGCTAATCATGGCTCGAACCTATGCCCGCCCTTCGTCACGAACGTGCGAATCAACTTCGCGTGATGTCGCTCCACCCATTGCTTCGCATCTTCCATCGTGATCGGAGAATCCAATCCGCTGAGCGTCACGACATGACTCTCGCTTTCTCCCTTTGAAGAATGCGTGATTCTGATGGCGCCGTTTTCGCGATGCAGTTGGTACACGATTTCGTACGGCTTGTCGGCACCGAGATCTTTACCGGCAGCACTCCAATAATCCGACGATAATCGCGTCCATTTGAGAAAACTTTCTTCTGACGAAGAGCGAGGGTTCTCATTGTCTGGACCATCGCGTCGAAATGAAAACGACGTATCGCCGCCGACGATGACGTAGTCGGCGAGCTTTACGTCGACCGGAAGCGTGCCCGCGAGCTTTCGGACAAGGCTCGCATCGGCATTCGTAGGGCTCGAATCGAACGACGCCGGTTTGTTGCGTGCGATGACGAAGAGATCTCCGCCTCCGGCTTCAGCAGCGTCCACAACTTCTTTCGGTGTGGGCGCGCGACCGCGCGAAAGCTCGCTGACGCCCATGTACGTGCCTTTGGCGTCCATGTGCACGAGGTAGAAGACGTCTCGACGATCCATCGACTCAGGCAAGGACGCGATCACATCGTGGATTCTTGAGGGACCGTCGATTTTCATGAGTCTTCACGCCGTTGCGGTAACCCTTTTCGGACGTAGTAATTCATGCACGCGACAGCCAAGTCCTGAATGAAGAGATCGTCGAACGTTCCTCCTCGCCCGGAGTTGTGCACAAGGTCTTCGACGACGCGGCGCCCAAGTATCTGACCGATGATTTCGGTATGCCGCTGCCACAGCCGCCAAGCCCGGCGCTCTTCGGCGAGAGCTGCGGGTTGAGTTGCGCACCGACGTTGCTTTTCATCATGATGATCTCCTGCTCGAATTATCCATCGCTTCGCAGCGAATGGAAATAGCTAAAATCATTCAATGAATCCGGCCTCTTCCAGAGGTCGTTGTAGTGCAGACGTAGTGCAAATCGTCGAGCGTCAGCTCCCTGCGTCGCTTCGTCGCAGCTCGGGCCTTCCGCTGAAGAAGCCGATGTGCACGCGAGCGTCTTTGCCGCAGTGAATGCATTTCGCCGTGCTCGTTCCGGCCATCGCGGCGCCGACGCCGATGAAGCCGGCCAGTAGGAGCATGAGCCCGAGCCCGATCGTCATCCATTCGGCGAGCACCACGAACGGCTCGCCGCTCGATCCGATCGAGATGAAGAAGGCGGCGAGCAGAAGCGCGCCACCGAAGACGATGTACGTGATCGCGAGCCAGGTCTGGTATGCGCGGAGCCCCATGCGGTTGATGGTAGCGACGCTCGCGAGTCGTCAGCTCATTTTTCCTTCATGCACGACCACTGGCTTTCGCCGATGCCTTCGCCGCGAATGCACGTGTAGTTTCCCGTCTGGCCGCAGCCGGCGACCGTCCACGAATGGTTGCCGATTTCTTTCACGTCAAGCTTGCTCGCGTCGCACTTCAGGTCGTTCGCGCTACGCGTTTTCAGCGACGATTTTTCGAGACCGAACGCGTCGCATCCGAAGACGGCGGTCGTGCAGGCCATCAACGCGCAGAGCAGGAGCGTTGCGAGGTCGAACTTCATGGTCCGGTACAAACCAATTCGCAGGCGTTCCCGCCACCAGGCGACGTGAAGCAAGCCTGCGGAAATTCGCATTGATCGAACTGCGTGCAGGCGCCGCCGGCCGCCGTAGCCTTGGTGCACGTGCGGAGCGAGCTGCACCACGACCCCGAGACGCAATCGGAGTCGGTCGAGCACGTTCCGCCGATGGGCGACGGGTTCGCGCACACGCCCGAGCTGTTGCAGTCACCACTCGCGCATTCGCTGTTCGGTTTGGACGCCGACGCTAGGTTCACGGTGCAGTGGCTCGCGCTGCATTGGCTTCCAAGCGGCAGACTTCCGACAAATGCTCCCTGACAGTTCGTCGAGCCCCAAAGCTCCGTGACCAACCCGCCGCCGCACGGAGCGTTCTGGATATCACTGAGGCACGCCGCCGCCTTCTGCGCGTCGAAGGTCATCGCGTGATACTGATTCACCTCGGCGGGCAAGCACTGGAAGCGGAGCGCGCTCGCGACGGCGCTCGATGCCGTGCACTGCGCCTGCGTCGTGATGTTGTTCGCGGAGAGGATCCCGACGTGCGGGATCTCCGTCGTCTTGCAACACCGGAAGTAGACGGAGCAGTACGCGGCCGGCAACTGCGCCACGAACGTGTCCGGCGTCAACGATGTCCCGCTGTCGTTTCCGCTTCCGCTGTCCTGCGTGCCGCTGTCGACCTCTCCGCCGCCTGGCGATGACGACGACGAGCACGCGACGGAAGCAACAGCAAGCGAGAGCAGAGCAACAATTCGACGCATGAAAACCTCCCCGAAAGGTCCACCGATGGATGGTCCTATAAGACCATTTCGACAGCGCCGCGCAATGGGTCTCGTGTCGGCGTGGCCGACGACGGGACCAAAGAAGCGCTGATCGCGATCGGAAAGCAGTTGCGGTCGACGCGCGACGCGATGCAGGTCTCCCAGGTGCAGCTCGCGAAGCGCATCCGCATGGATCCGACGAACCTCGCCAAGATCGAGCGCGGCACGAAGAACGTGACCATCGACACGCTCATGCGCATCGCGGCCGGGCTCGGGATCGAGCTTGTTGTGAAGTTTGTGGCACCGAAGCGAGCGCATCGCGATCATGTGTAGAGCGCTGCGTTGTCGTTGCTGGGATCGGGACAGATGCCGCGCTCCTTCGCCGTGTCGAGCGTCAGCAAGTACAGCTCGCGCTCGACGTTGATTCTTCGGTGCACACGCCCGACGACGGCCATCCGGCTCTTGCCGCCGGTGACGGCGATCAACGGGAAGACGAGCCGCTTTGCGAGCTTCGGAAAGACCGGCTCGGGCGGGATCGGCTTCACGAGCCGAAGACTCACGGCGACACCTCCTCCTTTACGTGACCGCACATCGGGCACGCGCCCGGAGCGGGATACTTTCCGGACACGAGGTCATCGAACGGCACGTCCACGAATCGCGCCACGCGGAACGCGAGCGTTGGGCTTACGACGCGGCCAGCGACGACGTGCGAAAGCGTGATCCCGAACAGCCTTAGCGAGCGGCGCCCATCCGCCGCACTTTGTCCGAAGAAAACGCAAAGCCGTGCGCACGTGATCTTGTTCTTCACGTGTGAGATCGCTCGCAATCATGTTGCGCTCGCGAAAACGTGATGCACATGCATTGCACATTGAAAAACGACGTAGTTCACGTTCGTTCCACGTCTTTCCAAAACTTCGATTCTACGCCGAGTTCGTGAAACGAATGCACGAGTACGGCGAGGTTGTGGCAAAGCGATTTGCAAAGCAGCTCGTTCACTTGCGCAACGAAAAGTTTCGAGCGAACGCGATCTCCGAACTTTCTTTTGATCATCGAAAACGTCGCCTCGACGTTCGATCGCGCGTGGTAGTGCGCGAGAAAATCGGGCCGTCGATAGTTGTAATAGTGAAAAAGCTCGTTCCAGAGCGGATGGCGCCCAGCCTTCGAGTTCTCCTTCATCGGGATGAAGGCTCGCGCGCCGACCTCATCGATTTTCTCGAGATTTTCGCGACTGAGATACGCTTTGTCCGCCACGACCTCGTCGACCGAGAACCGTTTTGCGGTCGTCTCGACGAGCCCAGCGAGGTGCCGCGCGTCGGCGGTGTCGACACCGAACGGGTTCGTGATCTTGACGCCCGTGATGACGTTGGTTTTGCAGCCGACGATTGCGTGCATCTTCACCCACGTGTGCTCTTTGCGCTCGCGCTCCCGGTCGCCGCCGTATTTGTGGTCGAACCAGCGCGCGAAATTGCTCGTGCTGAAGCCGGTCGAGTCCGGCGCGAACGTCGACTCGATCGATACGAGCGGCGACGCCGACTCCTCGACGAGCCCCGTCAAGATCGGCGTCAACTCCGGCTTCTCCATAGCGACGAAAAGCGTGTTGTAGTGCGGCGCCACGTCGATCAACTTCTTCGCCGCGCACTCGCGAATGTCCGTCGTCGCCCGCCGGCCCGAGACGGTCGTGTAGACCTTCATCGTCATGCCGAAAACGACGTCGGAAAGCGGCAAATAGCGGCGTCCAGGCCCTTTTTGCGCGGGCGTAGAAACGCCTTCGCAGAGCGCGCGGAGAAGCTTCTCGACTTCCGCCTTCTCGTTCTGCTGAGCCGCGTTGTAGCGCGGCCAATCCTGAGCGTAAGTGATGCGCAAGGTTTCTGACACGACCGTCGATCCATCGGGCGCGGTCACTTCGTGCCGCGCGTATTCGAGAGCCCACTGGTGCTTGCACTTCACCTGTCGCGTCTCGTGATCTGGACAACTGCACGTGCCCTTCTCGGGATCGACCACGTACTTCTCCTTCGACGTTTGCGAAGGAACGAGCCAAAAACGGCTCGTGAGCTTCTTGATCTTCGCGTTTTTCGCGAGCGCGAGCCCTCTTGCTTGGCGCGGATCGAGGATGGCTTGCTCCATGCCAATGTATATACTGGCTAGGTACATACTTGTCAAGGAGCGTGCGCCAACGTATCGTGCGCCCAGTAGATGACTACGCTCGTCGAGATCAAGATTTGGGGCTACCGATGTTCACGCTGTGGCCACGAGTGGGTGCCGCGTGGCTTCGTCCAGCCCGAGGCCGGCAAGAAGCCGAAGGAACCGAAGCCAGAAGACCGTCCGCGCGTCTGCGGGTCGTGCAAGAGCCCCTATTGGGACCGCCCGAGACGCTCGGAGGCGAAGAAGTGAGGGCCGATACCCGGTACCGGCCCTCGACCTCGGTCTTCATGTCCTACGCGTTCGACGTGCCGTCCGTCACCCACCACAAGCGGAGCAGCTCGGTGAGCGGACAGCGGAAATCGAGCGCGCGCAAGATGGAGATATCCATGCGCTTTTTCCAATCTGTGCGTTTTGACCTAGAAAAAGGCTTGCACCGATGGAACGCGCGGCGGATACTCCGCACGTCCTACACGGTGCAAACCGGCCGGACCACGCTCAGCCAGAGCATGATTGGGAAATCGGTGAACTGGCTGGGCGTTGCCTATTTTGTCGTCATGATCGGCACCTTGCGAGAGTCACGGAGCGGGCGGGTCGTTCGCGAGAAGAGCGGGACCAGCGGAAACCGTGCGCTCGACTTTGTTCAAGATCAAAACGGCATTCTTCGGAAAGCCGGCCTTGTCGGCGTTCTTCGAGACGCCGGAGATGCGCCCGCCGACCGCCTGGCCCTTCTTCGTGTCGAAGAGCGGCATCAACTCGTCGAGCGTGCACTTCTTCTTCGCGCGCACCACCGCCAAGAGCTTGCGCTGCGGTTTGCGCTTGTCGCCGGCCAGCAAGCCGCAGAACATCGTCCAGGCGGCGTCCGGCGCGGTGTTGACGATCGGCGACACCGTCGCGCCGTTCGCGTCGCGGGTGGCTTGATGGGCATCGCGGCGTGCGCGACGGCCTTGCCGCTCAACGAGCGCATCTTCGAGTTCGAGGAGCGCGTCGATGCTGGGGAGGACGGCGGTGCCGCCGCTCGGCATGATAAACGTGATGGGTTCTTTTCGCATGATTGGGATAACCATCGTGTACCCCACGCTGAAGCGTGTGGCAACCGTGATCAATCATGCGAATCACAGTTCAATCAAAAGGCAGGATCGAACGCTGCCTTGTGATTGGTCATCGACCGAGAACTAATAGGCAAAGCCGCCTTGCACGTGTACGATCCGTGGCCGCGATGCTTCGACGGTTTGGCGCCGCAACCGTCGCAAGGCTCATCCTCTAGATTTGTTGTCCACCAGTTGTCAGGCAACGGCATTGGTCAGCCCCTAGATGCGTGTCGCTTATGTGATTTGGCTCGATCAACTCGTAGGCGGGCCACCATACCTCTGGCGAGCACCAGTAGTCGCCGTTGTAAATGTTCCAATGTTCGACGTAGAGAAGGATGCCTCGGCGCGCGAGAGAACGTGCCGTCCGCTGCTCATCTGGGCGAGCAGCTAGGAAGCGGCTCACCCTAGCTTCCTTGAGGAACCGTCGTTGTCGTCGAGAGAATTTCACTTCGCAGCTCTCTCGGATTTCGCGAGCGCCGATTCTAGCGTCTCTTCGGGCGTCTCTCCCTTTGTTGGGAAATTGTGCCAGATACGCGCGCTGATTACGTCGCAGGCGTGGCAGAACGCGGCCATCTCGTTCATGACACGCTGGCTCGAACTGTAGTCATCGCCCTCGCCTTCGACGTACGCGAGTGCGTTCTGCTGCTCCGGCGTGAGCGCGAACTCGTACTCTGCGATCTTCTTCTCCCGGAACAACGCTCGTGCAGTTTTGGCCTTGAGATCGAAATCCTTCTTCCATGGTTTTTCCAGATCGTGGAGAAAAAGCACGAGCAACGCGTCAGGTAACTTGAATGGCAACGATCGCCATTCGGAAAGCGACGCGTAGAGCGCTGTGGCGATGTTCATGACCTCTAGGACGTGATCCAAATATCCGCCAGGCCACGCCTGATGATTGTGCGAAGAACCTGGCGCCTCGAGAAGTCGTTGCGCGTTGTCGCTTAGGAGGAGCAGACACTTCTCGCCGTTAGAGAAGTCCATCATGTCGAGAAGATCCGCCATCGATTTGTTCATGTCGATTCCTGCTCGCACGCCAACTCGCGCCATCGAGCGGATAGCATACGTGCGTAGCTCACGTGATGAAGGCCGTAATGCCCAAACGCGTATCCTTCATTCGCTTCGACGAGAAGCGTTCGTCCGTCCTTGGTGACGCCCCAGTCGAGGCAATAGGCATGGGGAGCTTTTTGCCCCATCGCCATCATGCCGGCCTCGACGATATCCTTCGAAGGAACGATTGACCAGTCCCCTTTGTAGCGCTGGCAGGCGAGCACTTCCTGCCGAAGAATACAGGCTCGGTATTCGGACACGAACTCTACAGGTTCCGCGCACCAGACCGGCGTGTCGTCGTGAATTGTGACGACGCGCATTTTTGATTCTATGTCCGCGCGCCAGATGAATCCTGTGAATTTTTTCTGCTCGATGGGCTTCACGAACGTCGGCGTGACCGTTGTTCTGACTTCACCGAGCGTGCTCTTCCAAATCTTGCGACCGAGAAATTCTGTCAACGGCTCCGGGTAATCGAGCGCTGGCGGCGAATATTTGCCGATCTTTCTGAGGGCGGCCCAGACGTCGCCGATGTAGCCCGCAACGCCGACCGTCGGTCCGAGATCCGTCATGTCTTGGATGTCGTCGACCCACTCGAACGACGCGGTCTCGACGCCGAGCGTCCAGAAACCACGGCGCGCAGCGTCCTGCATCTCGGTCTCTGGGAGACCTTCACGGTACCGCACGTAGAATTTCGTGGCTTCGATATCGCTCATGGAGTTTCTACGCGATCGTTGGCGATGCGTACTTCGTTCGCGATTTCATCTCTGCATCGGCGGAAGCTGTTCGTGACGCCGCAAGAGCCGCGTCGACGCGCGGGTTACGAATCCCACGCCGTACGTGATCTCTCACGGTTCCTCGCGATTGAGAATCGGACGAACCATATTTGCGAAATCGAGCAACCAGTTCGCGGCTGCGCCCACGCGGTCGTAACGGATGACGAGATCACCGTACTCGTCTTTTGCGTCAGCAACATCGATCAACTCTTGAAGAGCGTCAAGCGCCAGAAACGTCGGATCGGTTGGCGTTTCCCACGTCATCGCTCCGTCGTCATGGTTTCCGTCATGATCTTCTTTTAGCGCGCACCGCGTCGGGTTGCGTGTGGCTCTATCAATGATGGTCGATGTGCATTTTATTTTCTTGTATCCGCGATCTCCTAGTTTTTCGATCAGGCGTTGATCTTCGTGATCTTCCATCTTCTCGACTAAATCGTTGGCTTTATCGAGCACACCTTTGCACTCGCCGATGATTTCGCGAAGCTCTGCGCGAACTCTTGTTTCTGCTTCTTTGCACGCCTGCTTGAACTGCTGTTGCGTACTGCCGTCCGCTCCCCAATAGGGAAGCAGCGAAACCAATGCATTCTCCTCTTTATCGTGTCGTCCGTCGTGAGAGAAGGATTCGACTTTGCCGTCTGTGCAGCGGACGCAGCGCGCTTGCGGCTCTTTGGTTGAATCGAAATGGAAGCAGCACCAAATCAATCCGTTCTTGGACAGGTAGAACTTGCCTGGGACGAGATTGATTTTCATGTGGCCTCGGCGTCGCGATGATCACGATCTTCTTTTGTGCGCATACACGACGGGCCAAGCCAGTCGATGGGCGGCGAGCCGCCACGCGTCATGTGCTCGTCGAGATTGAACGCGAGTACGCTCGCTATCTTGAATTGATTGAGCTCGACGGCGAGACGAAACCGGCGAAGCTCTTCACCGGGATCGAATCCATCGAAGTCGCGATGAGCGTCGGTGCCTGGTGCACCCTTTCTGGTGGAAGCGACGGGCGTCTTCAGCGTCTTCATCGAACGGAACTCGGCGGCGTGGAGCGCTTGTTGACGCTTCTTGGTTTCGTCGAGATGGCGGGCGTGGTCGATCGATACGCGTTTCACCATTTCATGCCTCGTGGCTTTTCCTGATCTTGAAGTGCCAGTTCATCGCCGCCGGCTCGACAGGTTCGAAACCGGCGAGCCTCATGGCTCCCTTGAACTGGCCGTTTGTGATGTAGAAGTGATCGGCTTCGAAGTCGTGCTTCAGCCCGTACGACGAATGGTTCTCCCACACAGTTTTGGACGCCGTGTAGCTCGTGCGGATCCACGCCAGAAGAACGGCTTGCTCTTCTTCGGAGAGCAGGATGAACGTGTCGGGATCGTTGACTGCGGAGTCGTGGCTCGTCACGTCACCTTCTCCGGCTTCAGGAACGCCTCTAGCTCGCGTTCGCTGATCAAAACGTGCCCACGCTTGCCGTGACCCCGTCGATGCACAGGAAGGCCATCCTCGCCCCGCCGCCAGCGCATCACGGTGCTGCGGGACACCCCCGCCTTCGCGGCGGCCTCATCGATCGTCAGGTAACGGTCGCTCATCAGCTTGTACCGTACCTGGATGTCTCATTCTGTGTCAATTCGTTCAACATGGGAGAGGAAACTATCGGTAAAGAGGCTGTCGCACAAAATGACGCAGCAGTAATACGAACGATGTCGAGAGTATGGAGGATATGGAGGATAACATGGAGGATAGCGAGGTCTATCCTCCATAGTGAAGATGAGTGATTTCGCATTTCTAAGAGTGACTATGGAGGATATGGAGGCAAAAGCTGCGGTGTTTAACATCATAGGGAGAATTGTTGATGTTGTGGTCGGCAAGGCCCTTAAGGGCCTCTTGGCCATCAGATCTTCGTCTCTTCGTAACGGAGGGCGGCCCAGGTTTTGGCTCCATACACTCCATAACTGACGCAGAAATCTGAAATCGTTTGGTTTTTTGTATGGAGGATGGGATCATTTTGCCTCCATCTATCCTCCATACTCCTCCACAGTAAGCTTCTCCGGGTTTCTAGATGCATCAATTGATGCATCTACTGAATCTTCCCGTTGTGTTTCTGGAAATGAACAATTCGGACAGGGTAAAAATTACTGGCCGTCTTCTTTGCTCCGGGTTTTCCGAGCCCTTCCATCCGTCGAGCAAACTTCCTGGTCGAGACCGGCGCCTGGCCCGTGGACTGCGCCCATTGACGGTACGCGTCATAGAGATCAGAGGCCGACGTGAGCACCGGTCGGCCATTCTCCGGCTCCGACGACGTCTTCTGCTCGACGAAGCTAGCGACCGAGTCCGCCTCTTGACGCCACTTTTGCTTCGCCTCGTCGCTGCTCTTCGGGATGATGTAGTCGCCGCGCGCGAGCAGGTTCGCCGCACCCTCGAGCATCCATGAGATGACGCCCGCCGACTCGGCCGCGATGATCTTACCTGGCAGCTTCTTGTCCGCAGCAGAACCCTCGAACTTCCCGTTGAACGCGATGCAGCTAAGGCGTCGCCAGAACCCTAGCGTGAAGTCCGTCGTACCTGGGAGCTGGTTCGCGGCGAAAAGATGCCCCGCGATCGGTTTGAACATGAACGGCGGTTTGTTGATGTGTCTTCCAGTCATTGCGTCGCCGCTAATGAATGCCTTGAATGACTCGCTCTCCATGATTTCTTGCTCAGGAAGCTCGGAGAGAGCGTTGAGGCGTTTGCCAGCGAGCATGGCGCGACGGTACTCCTGTTTCCAGTCCTGCGGCGCTACTGCGGCAAGCACGTTCTTTGGGAACTGCGCCATGAGGATTTCGATGAACGTGCTCTTTCCGTTCGCTCCCTCGCCCGTCATAACAACCGCGATTTGGTAACGTGTCGCGATACCAAGAAAGCACGCGCCCAAAAATTCCTGAAGGAACCGGATCTTGTCTTCGGCGTCGTAGTCGCCACGAAAGGCGTCGTCCAAGAACGACTTCCACATGGGACACGGCGCGTCCTTTTGATACACGATGCGGAGCCCAGAGCGCGCGCGACGTTCAGGACCGTGCGGCTCGAGAATGACCTGCCCAGGTTCAACACGAACGAAACCGTTTATGAAACCGACGCCGGACGGCGCATTGTCGAAGAAGCCTCGCTCGAACGCTTTCGCGTTTGCGCACCGAATCGCGCCGCGAACCTGCTTATCTCCAAGACAAAGTACCTTTGGTTCAACATCTTCTCCAATGGGTATTCCAGCAAACTGCTGGACGTACTGATGAAGAATCTGCTCTTCGATTTCAACCCAGAGGCCGGAGTGCGGATGGTATTCGTAAAGCGTGCCTTCATCGAACTTGACGGGACCAAGCTCCCTCAAAAGATCGAGCAATCGACTTCCGAGCTCGACTTCATCGCCACGATCGAGATGGTTCGGAAAGGCGCCAAGACCAGGAGGCTGTTTTGGCGTTTTCTTTCCTTCGTTAAATGCGGTATCGAGAATGCGATTGATCTCTTCCGTCGACAGAGTGGATGCGCACTGTCCTGCCGCCTCACTCAAATTCAGGAATGTTTCCAACTCAATCGAAACGTCCGTACCTGCAATGACCGAAGAAACAAGCTCCGCTTGCTTACGAAGCGTGATCTCGAACATCTCAGGTTGCGCCGCTGCGATGGCGAGCCGAGCGCACTCAATGGCGCGCCGCGCGAGCTTAGCCAGGAGCTCGAGGTTGTCGCTTGGCTTGTATGGCGGCTTCTTTGGCTTAGCGTCCTTCGCCGGTTTACTCGAGTTGTTCGACTTCGTCCTCTCCGGCTTCGGCGGCTCGGAGAGCGTGATCCCGAATTGCTCCGCGAGCCACTGAATGGCTTCGCCTTCGCTGAGCATTTTTGACTCGACAACGAGATCGACGGCGCTGCGTGCACCCTCGCGCCCTTTGTTGGCGCAACGATTGTGGGAGCACTTGAAGCGGTTGTATTCGTCGAGGATCGCGATGCTTCCGCCGCGCGACTTCGATTCCTCGGTCCCACAGCCAGGGCACCTAATTGCATCACCGGTCTTGAGACCGAGACGCTCCATGACGTCGGCGATAGGACAGCCGTGGTTGACTTCTCCGTAGTGTTCGAAATAGCCCTTACCGGAAGACTCTTTTCGTGTCGATTTTTGTTGGGAAGGAAGACCCGGCCTTGTTCCCGTCTTCGACTCTTCTGGCGGGGGCGCCACCTTCGTGAGCTCGCGCTCGATCTTGATGATCGAATCGAGAGGAGCTCGCTCTACTTCCTCACCTGGAAGCCATATCGAGGTTCGACGATGAGGTCTAGAAACGCTGTCGGAGCCTTTTGTCTTTTTTGTACCGAAGAGCGGCATGAGCCGCTTCGCGTCGAACACTTTTTCGTCGATGTCGACGCCACCGCGCTTGAACGTACGAACGACCAGACCAATGATGTTCTGGAATAGGAGTTTCGTTTTCTCATCGTTCGGCAGCGCCTCAGTAGCAACAAATACGGCGCCACCGTTACCCGAGTGACCGATTGCGAGCGAAGTCTCGGATCCGAGGATGTGCGCGAAGCAATCGTAGATTTCGGCCGTGACCTCGTGCGCAATACGCATCTCCTCGACCGTTGACGAGATGCCGTCAGGTCGCTTGGCGTCGATGTCGATGTAGAGCACGCTACGCGAAAGGATATCGGTGTCTTTCGTGCTCTTCTTTTGCTCCATCGGTTGCCACTCGAGCGGGCTCTGCTTCGCTCGAAAGCGCACCTCCGGGTTGAGCCGGTTACCGATGATGTAGAGACCAGGCGAGGTTTTGTAGAGCGCGTAGAACGAACGAACCGAGTCTGTCGCGTTCGAACTCGACCAGACGTGAGGACTGACGGAGCGCCCGCGTTGCTCGGTTGCGTCGAAGGACTGGTATTCGCGCCAGTCGCCCTCTTTCAGACCAAGGACTCTGAACCAGCGCGCAAGATTAGCTTCGGCGCCCTCAAGCGCCGCGTACGCCAAACACGGGTCGAGAGGAAGCGGCTCATCGCATTGAATCTTTACGAACCATTCAGAATCCGCGTTGAGACGATCGACGAACGCTTGACGGATCGGCGCCTTGGGAAACGAAATCATCGCCCCTCCGCACGCACAGTCGCCCGCGCAGCTTCACCCACGGCCCGTTCCCCCTATTCGTCGATGTAAAGACCCGTCTCTTGGTATGTTTTCTTCCTCGCTTCAGCGCGTTTTTTGAGTGTCGGAATGTTGCCGTCGATGAGATCGATGAGTCTCGGATTCTTGTCCGGAAAATCTCTCAACAAACGTCCGAGTCGTTGCAGCGTTGCCGCTTTTGCCCTCTGCGGAAAAGCCAGGATCACACGCGAAAGTCGCGTGACGTCGAGACCCTCGTCCGCGAGCGACGTCGCGATCATGACCGGAAGCTTTCCGTCCTTCAGATCTTGGATGGCAGCTTTTCGCTTCTTTTTTCCGCTTCCACTCGTGAGGGCGACCGCTACAGCGCCGCGTGCGGAAATCATTTCTGCGAGCTCTTTCGTGTGCTCACGACGGCCCGTGAGAACGAGAACCGTTTCGCCTTTCTTGGCGTCGTCTGCTGCCCGATCGGCAATGAGCGCGTTGCGACTCAAATCCTCAACGAGTGTCCGTTCCATCTCGACGAGACGCTCTCGTTGCCACCGACCGAATCGCTTTTTCCAATCGAACGTCGACTCGTAGGCGCGCTTCGTGGGTTCCGGAATTGCGTATCTGAACGTCCATTCCGTTTCGACGAATTCGATCTGAGCTGGCATGAGAATGCCGGCCGCGATCAATTCTTTGGTCGTCCGCTCGACGAGGATGGGGCCGAAGCTCCACTCGATTAAAGGAGCTGCGCTGTCAGCCCTGAACGGAGTCGCGGTGAGTCCGCAACGGTAACGAGCAGGAACACGCGAAAGAATGCGTTGAAGGGTTTTGGAGGGCACGTGATGGCATTCATCGACGACGAGAAAGCCAAATTTTTTCGCCCAATCCGGCTCTTTCTCGAGCTTCATGATGAGAGAGTCGTCGATCGCGACCACGACGTCTCGATCGCCTTCATCGACGCCGCCGCCGAGAACGCCGGCTTGAATACCAAGCAATTTCTCGAGCTCTTTTGACCACTGATCGGCGAGGTCGCCCGTTGGCACAACCACAAGCGTCGTGATCGAGAGCGCCGCGACGGCGCCGATTCCTAATCTGGTTTTTCCCCCTCCGCAGGGCAAAATCGCAAGCCCTTGAATCTTCTTGAGAAGTGCCGCGACGCCCTCTTGCTGGTAGTCACGGAGATCGATCATGGACAACGTCCCGATCGACGTCCCGCGCGTGCGATCGTCTTCGACGACGTTGACCGTCATTTTGCTTTCGGCGAGCGCCTCCTTAACGATTCCGATCGATCCGCGTGGCACATGGATCGATCCGTCCGGCATCTCGATGAGGCACTCGACGCGCTCCGGCTCGCCGTTCGGCTGGAATCCCATGCGCTTCGCGCGGACGAACTTGTCGTTCGGGAAAGAGAGCGTCAACCGAAGGAGCTCGAGGGGTTTTGGATGCAGGCCGGAGAGAATGAGGTCGCCCGCGACGCGGGCGGGGACAGAGATGAGTTCGGCCACGGCTCATGCCTCCCCGTCACAAAGCGGAGAGGTCAGTACGCCGTCGCGCCGTCGCGCAACATGCATGTGTTCCCCTTTTGGTCTCTTCTTACGTCAGGCCACGCAAGAGAAGTTGCTCGTGGGCATACGCGCGTTCCTCAACGACAACGTCTTCGCTTGACGTTCGGTAAGGTTCGATCGCGAGCTCACCAACATACAACGTCCCGTTTTGAACACAAGCCGAAACGATCTCGTCATGAACTTTTTGTACGTGACGAAGAAGCTTCGCGCGCTCGACACGAACGTCCAACACGTTCGCGATCTGAACTTGTCGCGGTTCGTCGTCACACAGGCAAACCTGCACGGGTTCGCCATCGCAAATCGCGCAAATGGGACTCCCATCGACTCCCACTCCGCTGCCGTTGCACATTTTGCAAAGCCAGACGCAGGTGTCGCTGCATTCATCGCACCGAATTTCTAGCTTCTCGAATGACGTCTCGAGCCAGCCGCGAAAATCCGAAACGACGAGGCATACGGTTGTGGGTTCTTCCGCGATGAGGCCACCGAGAGCAACCCACGCGTTCATGCTCCGGCCTCCGTAAAAAAACCATTTTCATCGATCGGATCGATGCCTTGGTCGTTCATTTTCGCGGCGCGATGCCATTTGGTGAAATGGGCGGCAGCTTCGTCGGGTACGGCAGAAGAGCTCCCAGCTTCTCGGGCTCCGGCTGGGGCGGAGACAGGTGCAGGTGAAGGCGGATGCGAGGACGCCTCCTGCGGTCCCGAAATGGTTTCCACACTGATTCCTGCGGCGAGCGCTTTTGCGGCTTCACGCGCAGCAATGTCTGCCTTGCTTGGACGCCCGCGTTTCTTTTTCGGCGGTTCGGTAACGACCGGAACAGGAGCCGAAATCGCGACGGATACAACAGCGACCTCGCTAGCCATTTCGACTGTAGCCGACGTCTCGGCAGAAATGATGAGAGCTTTTGCTTTTTCCCACGGATCGGAACCCGCGTCCGATTTCTTCACGAGCTCAGTGTCGGGAAGCGCGGCGTTCTGTTCCGTGACAGCCGCTACAAGAAACCGATCGAGGAATTCGGGTCGATCGTTTTCTTTTCCGCCTTGTTCGATCCACGCCCACGCCGTACCTCGTTGAAGTGGTGTCATGCCCGAGACGTCGGTCAAAGAGACGCGGACGGCGCGAACCTGGAGCTCCATCGCGATCTTGGAAAAATTCTCGAACGGCATTTCGCCGAGAACGGATTCCGTGGTTGCGGCACCGAAATAGCAAAGCTCCGCGTGACCAACTTCTTTTGTGCACTGACGAAAGGTCGGGTCGGTGAATCCGCAACGATCTGCGCTTTTTGCGGCTCCCGACACCGTTTCGGATTTCACTGTGGGAGCGGGCGTAGACAGGTCGAAATTCATGGGTTTCCCAACGAGATCCTTGTCTCGATCGCCCGCCACCGCATCGACGAGCTGAGTGTTGGTAGCTTCACCTGTCACCAACACGGTCGGGTCGTCGCCGAGTTTTCGAGCTCCGGCTTGCGCCGCAGGAGCGACGTCCGCTGCGTGCTCGAACGGAATATCGACCGTGCGCTCCTCGGCGCTCGGCTTCGGAGAGTTGGGAGGCAACGGAACAAAATGTCCGTTGCCGCAATCCCAACCGTTCGGCAAAACGAATTGCGGCAAACCGCACGTCGAACAGATGGCTTTCTTACCGTTGACGTGCGTCGTGGTTTTCGAGGAAACACCGCCAACGGAGAGCTCGACGGTGACGGTGCCTGACTTGAAAATACCGTCAACCGAAGGAGGCGTTGCGGCCGGTGGCGTGTACACGGATCCTCCAGGGATCTCGTTCCCGTAAACCGTCCATCCGGCGCGTGGCTTGCGGCTGAAGATTTCGACGTACGGGCCGTCCACAAGCTTTTCCACAAGTTGAAAAAAGGCTTCCGGTTTCTCCGAGTGTTTTCCGATTGGCGCGCGGAAAATGGATCGGATTCCCTTGTCCTTGATGTGCGGGATCATTTTTCCACGCGTCGCTACGATGCACGTTTCGTGAGCACCACGTGTGTAGCGCCCCATCCCGAACGCGTCTTTTGCCTCTTTGTCGTCGGTGTCTTCGCCGACGGTTTTCGACCACACGATCTCGGTTTTCGGAACGAAACCCCACGCGCGACACACGGCATACGCCTCCTCGACCATCGATGATAGACGCCAGAGAAAGAGAATGGCGTCGGGCTCGAGCCCAGGAAGAGGAAAACGCTGAATCTCCCATACGTCGAGGCACGGATAGTTTTTCTCTGCGCCACGGGTATTGCCCGGCAGAGAATCTACAAACTTCCATGCAGGATCGCTGACCAAGACTCTGGCTTTCATCTGCTGCTCTCCTGGGCCTTTTGTCGTCTTATGCGCGCTGCTGTGGTGTTTTCAGGACGTGAACAGCTACGACATACGCCGACGAATCCGCTGCGACATGTCTTGTTGGCAACGAAATGTTCAATATCAACTGGCTGAACTACTCCACATCGAAAACACGCTTTTTCTTTTGACTCATCTTTTGATTTTAGAGAAAATTTTGCGCATTTTTGGAAAGTTCGTCGTCCCCATCGCTTACCGTCTCCGTCATCCTCGTCAACGAACTCTACAAGACTAATGATTTGGTTGTCGCGCGTGAGCAGATCTTCGGTTTTTAGATATGCCACTTTTCGTATATCGAGAGCAACAAAGGCAAACATGTCGACTGATTTGGCGTCGATTCTTGCGTAATGACGGCCTTTGCGTGTTCTGAATCGGTAGGAACATACCGGCGTACCATTAGAACGTCGCTTTTTTGGGTGCGTGTATTTTTTCAGAGTTCCCTTTACTTGGATACGAAGGAGATGGCCGTCGACGTCGACGACCACGTCATAAGGAAGCCCAGCGTCAGAAGTAAAAGCGTTGAAATCTTGCAAAATTAGATCTGCACAGGCGATATGTTCGGCAGCTTTTCCGATCTGTAGCTCGACAGATAGTTGATGAGCTTTTTCTTCTTTGACCGATCGCGCTTTTTTCTTGGAATAGAATTCCAAGATCTGAGCGCCGACATCGTCGGAAGCGGCCTGGAAGGCAGTCATTCACCAGCCTCGCGACGACTCCATCTGTGGTACGGCTTGAGCGTGCGACACGAATTGCACCGAGCGCACGGGGCGCCGCCGTCTTCACGGAACGACTCCGGATAGCGTTGCCAGATCTCACAATCCGGACAGCGACGTTGATCCGGCGGAGCAAGCACGATCCCGAGCGGCGCCGGTGTGCGCGGTAAATTAGGGAAATGACCTCCGACGGCGCACATGGTTCACCCGTTCATGTATCGGTTCGATGTCGCGAGGAACTGCTTTTTCCACGACCAGTCGTCGAGCACGTACTGTGCGAACTCTTGTTCGGTGATTGAGATCGTGTCCTTGATGCACATCTCGAGCATGCGGATCACTCGTGCGTAGGCGGCGGACTGATCCTGCGGCTCCTCGAGCATGACCATCTTGCGATACGAACGTCCGGCGCGAGCGTCCTCGAGCATCGAGTCTAACTCCTTGATGAAGGCGGTACGAAAACCAGCCTGGGCTTCGAGAAACATCTTGCGATGTCCCTCGAGATTCTTCTTGAGCTCCTTGAGAAGCTCTTCTTTCTTGACGGTGACGACGCTGAGTCCGTTTTCTTCGATCATGAATTTTTCCCCTTATAGCTCGTCCCATTGAGGCAAAGCCGGTGGCCGAAGCCAGTCAACGATGGCGTCAAGGTTGGTTGATTTCTGAATATCGTTCGGTATCGCTCGCAGAAATTGCTTTCCGTATCTCTTGTCGACCAATCGACGATCGAGGCAAACGACGACACCTTTGCACTCCATCGATCGAATCAGCCTTCCAAAACCTTGCTTGAAGGCGATAACGGCGTGAGGAAGGCTGTGATGAAAAAACCATTTCTCATCGCGTTCTGAAATCATGTCGAGAACAGGATCGTCGGGAGTTGGGAATGGGAGCCGATCGATCACGACAACGGATAGCGCCTCACCTGGAATATCGACACCGGCCCAGAACGATTCGGTACCGAGAAGCACGCTCGACACGTCTTCCTTGAACGCTTCGATGAGTTGCGTGCGTGGCATATCTCCCTGTTTGAAAAGCGTGATTCCCTGTTGTCGGCATGGAGTGATGAGGGAATCATGCGTGTAATTCAGGACCCGATTTGACGTGAAGAGAGCGAGCGTTCGACCGCGCGCGAGCTTGATGATGCGTTCGACATGTTTCGCAACCTCATCGCGAAACTCGAGAGATTGCGGCTCCGGCATCGTGGTTGGCACGATGAAAAGGCACTGTTTTTGCCAATTGAACGGACTCTCAGCGACAAGCGTTTCGTATACCTTCGCTCCCATTTCGTCGGCCACGTACGAAAAGTCGTTGTTGTCAGTCGCAAGCGTGGCGCTCGCCGCGACGACGGAGACAGGTGTCGGCTCAACGGCGGGAACGCCAGGCTCAATCTCGTCGGAGCATTCATCCTCGTCTTCGTGCGGCGGCGCGACGACTTTGCCAAAGAGATGGGGCCTGAGAATCTCGCTGGCGTAGACGAGCTTCGAGCAAATGGAGATATTCTGGAAGGAGTCCTCCTCCAAGAAAAAGACGCGATCTCCTTCTTGCTTCTCCATGGCGTCTTCGAGGCTCTTGACGATCTCTTCCGTGCGTTCGGCGTACGTCGTCTCTTCTTCGCCCATGTTGAGAAGCTCATGGTGCGCGTTCTTGAGCGCTTTTTTGAATTGCTCCCAGGCATCGAGCTCTTCTTTGTTGAAATGCAGTTTGAGGCGAGCCTTGTAACGCTCCTTGTCTTGCTTGAGGGTGCGCATCAAGGAGAAGAAAAGCAGCCCTGTTCGCGTGAGCGTGCTGGCGACGTTGGGGGCGCGTTGCCGGATACGTCTCTCGATTCGTTTGATGCTTCCTGGCGTGATTTTGAACCCGAAGAAGTCGCGCGCGATCTCCGGCATCTTGTGCGCCTCATCGGCGATCAGCACATGGAACGGCGGAAGGATGAGATCCTTTCCTTTATCCATGTAGAGACGAAGATGAGCGAAGAGCATGTGGTAGTTCGTAACGACGACGAGCGATTGTCTAGCTTTTGCGGCAGCGCGGTTGGAAAAACACGTCCTTTTATGCGCGCACCTCGATCGTTTGCAATCGTTTGCGGTTACGCTGAATCGGTGCCAAATGCTCTCGAGCGGCTCGAAGGGTAGATCGGACTTGTCGCCGGTCTCGACAAACTCGTCATCCTCGTCTGTGTGCGAAAATCCCTTGTACGATTCTTTTGCCCAATTGTAGAGAATCGGCAGTTGCCGACGCTCGTCTACGTTTTTAGCTCCGAGACGATCGGCAAGATCTTCGTTGTAGAGCGTTTTGTTTGTCGCGAGATCGGCCTCGAGACCGAGGTATTTGTCGGTGCAGAGGAAATTGTTGCGACCTTTGAGAAGCGCGAACGAAAACTCCCACGGTACGACGCTCTGGATGAAGGGCAGATCCTTGCTCGCGAGCTGCTCGGAAAGAGCGTTGTTCGCTGTCACGATCACGACAGGATTTCCTGTTCGTGCTGCGTGATAGGACGCAGGAACGGAGTACGAGAAGCTCTTTCCCGTTCCGCAGCCAGCTTCCGCAAGCAGGTGCCCCTTCCCGACGATCGCTGCATCGACCGCGCGCGCGAACGCTACTTGGCCAGGACGAACGAGGTAGTCTCGTTTTGTCCTAGCCAAATAGCCGTTCGCGCCGAACGTCGCGTCGATGTAGTCGTCGGGGCCGGGGACGATGATGCCATCCTCGTCCACGAGCTACCGCCTTTCAGGCGAACGGGTCTACTTCCGCAGGAGCGGGCGGAGGCGCCTCGGGCTTACCCTCGAGCTTGTCGACCATCGCGAGCGCGGCGGGAAGCGACTTGTTGAGCAGCTCCTTCACCTTCTCGATCTTGAATTCCGCTAGGAATTGGTTGACTTTCTCTCGCGGCAAGAGCTTCAAACGGTTCACGAGCGCTGCCGTGGTGTCCGTATCGATCGTCGGCTCACCTGGTGGGGCAGCAGCCGCCGCCGCCGCACCATTTGTCGTCGTACCGTTCGCGCCCTTGTAGCTGTTCATGTCCGTCGCGGCGGAGCCGGCGTCGTCTTCGTACATTTTCTTGAGATCGTGAAGCTTGAGCTTCGCAATTTCGGCGCGATCCTCGGCGCCGATCTGCGTATCGGGGAGGACGCGGTAGACCGTGTTCTTGTCGCCTTTCGCTCCGTTTCGTTTGACCTCGAAAAACCACCCCTCGAAACCATACTTTTCGCGAACACCCATGACGTCTTTGAACGTCGTTTTGTTCATCTCGATGATTTTGATTCGTTTTTCTGCGGGAACGTAAAAATTTGCCGTTGTACGAGGCGTAGATCGTTCCCCAGCCGCCTCGTGTGCCGCCGTGAACGGCTCATATCCGCCAGCCTTGGTGTAGTGGAGGAGACGCACCTCGGGATTACCGAGGAAGCACCCCACGACCTTGTCGCCGTCGTTCTCGAGCTTCACAAACAGCCCATCTCCGCCGGCAGCTTTTACTTGCTCCTCGGCGCTCTTCCATGCGTCTGCCATGGGATTCCCCTTCGTTAGATTTTTGGTGACGGAGCTCGACGCCTGTACGTCAGCTCGGCCGACCATGTAGCCACTGCACGTGCGAGAGGTCAACAAAATCGACACGACTTTTGGCGAAAGTTTGCAAGTGCGCGAACGGACAAAGGTCTTTTTTGTACACGGAGAACACGTTGGTGGACGGGTGATCAGTTAGTATCTTAATGCTTGACATGCGTATACGCTGGGCTACTACTCGAAATCGTGAAGCAATCGGCCCCCACGCACATCCGGCTGAGGTCGGACGAGGACGAGCGCGTCGAGCGCGTCCGTGCGGCCATCTCGAAAAAAATGGGTGGCGCGATGATCACGAAGGCGCACGCCATGCACGTTATGCTCGCGAAGGGGTACGAGGCGCTTGCGCCGGAGCTGGGACTGAAGCGATGAGTGACGAAAGCCTCAAAAACAAGCTGAACCAGCTTCTCCGTCTCGCGATTCTGAGACCGAACGAGGTCGAAAACGAGAGCCGGCAGAACGAGGCGCGTAACGCGGCATTCTTGTTATTCCAATTATGCCACGAAAAGGAAGTATCGATTCGGTTCACATTGCCAAGTAGCAAAGTGGAATCGGAGGCGCCAAAAGGCCGAGCTCCCGTACCGCGCGCGCGCCAACGATCGATTCGCGAGGAAGGACCGCCCATGTACGTGGTCACGAAGAAGGGCGGCACGTGCGTGGCGTGCGGAGCCAGATATTCGCCAGGAGAACGCGTCTGGTCGAAACGTGGTGTTGGGATGACCCACGAAACCTGCGGATGGCACGCGCTGCAATTCTGATGAAAACCGATCGACGTAAGATGTGGGATCGCGAGCGGACGAACCCAAAGAAGCGCAAGGCGCAAAATGAGCTCGAGGGAAGACTTCAACTTATCGAGTGCTACGCTGAAGAGGCGCAGAAGGTATTTTTGTGCGACGACGTAGTTGCGGCGCTTCACCAAATTGTCATGGTTTTACGCAAGCTTGAAGAGCGTACGCGTGATCTCGAGCTTTACCAAAAGAGTGAGGTCAAGCAACTGCGGAAGGGCTTGCGGCGAACATGAGCGCCGAAACGTGCCCCTCCCACGACGTGCTGCTCGTTGACTCGTACGGCGGGTTGGTTTGCGAAAAATGCTACCGCGAGCACGCCGTGAAAAACGGCTGTCGATGCGACGGAACGCTTATCTGCCCCGCATGCAGTGGCGCTGGTCTCGATCCGGCAACGCGGGAACCAAAATGTTCACCGGAATGCTCGACGCTCTGTCCGGTGTGCATCCCCGACGACTGATTTTTGGCTAGTCTTTACGATCGAAAACAGATACGGATTACACATGGCAACACGAAAATTTGGCGGTCCGAACGGCTATGGCCACGTTTCTGATCCTGTCGACCACAAGAAGACGAGCTTCCGTGTCATGCGTATGAAGCTCGCGACGGTATTTGCGGCACTCGCGACGCTGCCGCAAACGATCGACTTCAAGCCATTTGTTGTGGGCAACGGTGGCCCAGGCATTATCAACCAGAAGGCCACGAGCTCCTGCACCGGGCACGCGACAGGTGGCTCTGTCACAACACGCATGGCCATCGTCGGCGCGCCTGTGGAGCTCGTTTCGCCGATTGGCTCCTACGCGCTTTCGCGCGCTCTCGATCGCATCCCCAATGCTGACGGTTCGCTTCCGCCTCTCACGGATGATGGCGCGATGCCGAACCAGAACATGCGCGCCCTCGTAGAATTCGGTTGCCCGCCGGCTTCGGTGTGGGGCAACTACCCAGCCGATCCAGCGACCATCAATGACGAGCCCACCATTAAGGAGCTCGAGGCCGCCTCCGCGTTCGAGATGACTGGCTTCTACGCGATCGATTCGACAGGCGACCAGAAGATTCTCGACATCATGACGGCGCTCGCAGCGGGATTTCCTGTCTGCTTTGCCGTTCAAGTCGATTCGGATTTCGAAAATTACGTGAGCGGCGTCGTCGGCGCGCCGAACCCGAACGATATCCTCGGCGGCCACTACATTTACGCCGTAGGATATTCTTACGACGGCAAGGATCCGAAGTCGATTGAGGTCACGTTCGTGAATTCGTGGGATACGACATGGGGTGAGGGCGGTTTCGGGCGCGGTAACGCGGATTTCATCGCAGGCATGTCCGATCTTTACGTGATGGACGTTCACGCGAAAGCGGCTGATCAGGCGGCGTAATCGAGCATCAAGGGGAAATGGTAGACATGTGGAAAGCGCAAAAAATCCAATCAAAGATTGGTACGATCTACGTCGAGGCAGATAGGTGGTTCGACGCCCAGAGATACGCAATGCGTCACTTCGGATGCGATACGTCCGAAGTTCAACTTGTCGAAGTCGAAAAACCAGGTGACACTGGCCCTGTCTACCGCCTCAAATGGCAAGGAAGCGATTTCAACCATCCTCCTTCTAGGGAGATGATTGTGGAGACTCTACGACGATGAAATTTTCACTCGTATTTTTCGCTCTCCTCATTACGGGCTGCCCTCCGAGTCCTGTCAACCCGCAACCTGATGCGGACGCGGCCACAGTAGCCGACGCGGCGCCGCCTCAAACTCTTGACGCGACCCCTGTCCCTCCACAAGACGCGGCGCCACCAGCGCCAGACGCGACCATCGCGCAGGTTTGCGCAAATCTCGTGAAGCTCAACTGCTCCGAGGGTTGCAACGGCGGCGCGTGTTTCGACGGTGGTGGTGCAACATGCGTCTCGCTCCTGACGCATCTGAAGGCGACGCCTCAAATCACGGACCCGAAGTTTGATTGCGTGGCGAAGGCCGCTGACCAGGCTGCCGTACGAGTGTGTGGACCAGCATGGAAAGATGCGTGCGGAGCCCCCGCCACGCCTAAGAAGGGGAAATGAAGATGAGAGAAGAAAACGATACGTGCCGTTTGTGCGGATACGAGCTCAACGGTTGCGACAGCACCATGTGTCCACCATGCGAAGAAGAAAACGAAAGCGTTCTTCGTGAGATGGATTCCGAAGAAGAGTTCGGCAACGGAATCGGAGAAAACTGATCATGCTCGTCACCATCCCGATTCAAGCAGTTATCGAAGTCTCTGACGATCCGAACTCCTACGCGCAGGCGAAAGAGGCGAAAGCCAAAATAGAATTCCTTCTCAAACAATACAATCTCGTCATGGTGCTCACAGCTCAAGGCATTCGTGTACGGAACGTCATCGTCGAAGAGCCGCAACCGCAGGTACCCCAGCAGGCACAGGTTCCGCCTCAGTACGCTGCTACCAACGGCCGACGCTGAAGGGATCGAACCATGCCCTGGATTGAAGAGATTGCGAGCATTCGTGCGGAACGCGATGAGCTGCGCAACAAGCTATCAATGAAACCGGAGTCGGCGCTGAAAGCGTCGAAGTCGGCGAAGATCGTCAAATGCGCCAAGTGTCGAGAAGCTAATAGGCGAAGCGCAGAGCTCGACGCGCAGCTCGAGAAAATACGCGAGACGCTCTCCAAGCTTCGTGCCGAACGAGACGAGCTGCACGCTCAACTTGTATCGGAAAGCTCCGCGCGCGAAGAGGCGGAAGAGCGTGCCGAGGCAGCCATGGCAAAGCTGAGACATTTCGCGCAAGAGACGGGCGAATTTTCGGTACAATGAGCCATGGCCTCGAAAGCGAAATCGATTCCGTACCCGAATCCGGCGAGTGCAAGGCCGGTTAAGCCGGTTCAGAGCCTTTCAAAACCGGCGCTGATCGCGCTCGTGAAGCTCGTGATTGTGGGCAAAGTGCTCTGCACGGGCACGCCGAAACCATACGAAGAGGTTTGGGAGGCGGGGTACGCGTACCGCGTAGGTTTCGGCGCGCGAGGAAACAGGTTTTGCTTCGTGTTCAACGAGGACAAACGTAAGGAGATCCTGGTCGCGCTCGGACTGGGAGAATAACGATGACGCACAACGAATTGAAGGCCCTCACGAAGCTCGCCATCTTCACCAAGGCGTGCGCGCGCGACAAGCAGGCAAAGTGTTACGAACGGCTCTGCGAGCAGGGGTACGCCCGTCACCAGAAGACGAAGCGGCCAGGATGGAAATGCTTCAAGGCCACTCCGACGGGGCTCAAGGCGCTTCGGTCGGCCATCGCGCGACGTAGTAAGGACTGTTCTTGGCCGTGAAGATGTAGACGTGAGCACGATCTGTCTTTCGATGATCGTGAAGAATGAAGAGGCCGTCATTGAACGCTGCCTCGCTTCCGTTCGTCCGCTCATCCATTCATGGTGTATTGTCGACACGGGCTCGACGGACAAGACCAAAGAGCTTGTTAAGAAATCGCTCGAAGGTGTTTCGGGCGAACTTCACGAGCGTGCATGGAAAAACTTCGGTACCAATCGAACCGAAGCTCTCGAGCTTGCTAGGGGCAAAGCTGAATACGCGCTCGTGATCGACGCGGACGATGTTCTTAAAACTGAAGACAATTTCGTGATGCCGGGGCTCACGAAAGAAGCGTACGAACTTCGTGTTGAATACGCTCGCATGTCGTACTACCGAATGCACTTATTTCGTAACGACATAGGTTTCAGGTACGAAGGTGTTCTTCATGAATACGCGACCTGTGACAAGACGTTCAAACCTGGCCGCATTGGCGGCCTTGTCTACAACTGCATCGGTGGCGGAGGAAGATCTCTCGTCACTGAAAAGGAGAAGTACAGAAACGACGCAACAGTGTTGGAACGCGCGCTCCGAGAAGAGCCGGATAACGCGAGATACGTGTTTTATTTGGCGCAGAGCTGGAGAGACGCGGGAGATCCAGTTCGAGCTATCACGGTTTACGAACGTAGAGCGATGATGACGAACGGTTTCTATGAAGAGGCATTTGTTTCGCTTCTGGAAATCGCAAGACTCAAACAAAAAATTCACGCCTCAGAGCATGAGATTGTTGCGGCATACATGCGGGCATTTGAGCGCCTCCCTCATCGGATCGAGCCGCTTTTCGAGCTCGCCAGGTACTTCCGATCGAGCCTCCGATTCGCTGTGGCGTACGTTTACGCGAAAGCCTGTCTTGGTGTCCAGTTGCCGCCGGATATTTTGTTTGTTAGCAACTACGTGTACGAATGGGGAGCTCTCGACGAGTTCGCGATCAACGCTTATTACGTCAACGAGATTCAGCAAGCCATTGCTTCGAACCAGAGTTTGCTCGCTAATCCTAAGCTGCCTAACTCGGAGCGACCACGTATCGAAAAGAACCTCGAGCTCTCCGTGACGAAGTTTCTAAGTAGGTCAGCATGACTCCTGTGTTTGTTGGTGATTTGTCTGTAAACGATGCGGATATTCTCTCGAAACTCTCGTCCGGCGCGTCGCGAATCCTCGAGTTTGGCGTTGGTGGATCGACTCAAATTTTTGCACAGACTGCGCCCGAAGATGCTTCGATTATCTCCGTTGATACCGATACAGGATGGATATCGCGCACGGAAGAAAATCTCGTCAAACTGGACGCTTGCAGACGAGTGAAATTTCTGGCCTACGACAAAATGTTGGCTGAAATTGAAGGCCGACAATTTGACCTCATTTTCGATGATGGGCGCGACGACCTGCGGTTAGAATTTGCACGAATTGCCTGGGATCGACTAAACGTCGGTGGATTACTTGTTTTCCACGACACGAGACGAATTCAGGACATGGCAAACGTGCTTATTGTCGCCAATGAACACTACCTCGAAGTTGACACGATCGAGGTGAACGTATCGAACAGCAATCTCACAACGATTCGCAAAAAGGTCGCCGAACCGTATGTCAACTGGAATTACGTTGAGGGACGCGCGCCGTGGATGTGGGGCGACGGTCCGCCGCCCGACGGGTGGCCGACACGATAAGCCTTGATCGTGTTCGAAGAAATCGGTACTAAGCCAGACCCGTGAAACACGTACGTATCGATTGCCGCGTCTGCGGCCGTGAGCAAGAAGTCACCGCGTCCGAGGAAGACAACGCCCTCACTTTCGAAGAGGCGCGTAACCTTGGCTGGCGCGAGGCGGACGGGTTCGTGGTGAGCTCGTCGTTCGGATGGTTTTGTCCGGAGCACTCGAAATGGCGGTAATTCACGTTCTTCTCAAATATCCTGTCGAATTGCTCTCGGTCGCCATCGCTTTGTCGATGATTGTCTCGGGCTGCGAGGGCGTGAAGATTCGATGAACTTGGCATGGCGCGCGTTCGCCGTGTAGATTGATCGGATGACCGACTCTTCTTCGGACGAAACGTTTTCGTTTTCGCAACGATCAGGCGAATCTGTTGCCGATCGACAGGTAAGAATCTGGGAAGAGGCCCTCGCGGGCGGCCCTATGGGCTTCGGTGTCAGGTCGACGTTCTACGCGTCTTTCGTCAACGCTGGCCGAAATCCAGCGGGCATGATTGGTTCGACGCCCGTCGTGTCGATCGCATCGTGGCGCACAAGCTGCGCGATCACGCAGCAAGCGAACATGATCTGGGGCGGACGAGCGGGCGTTGGCCCTGCAATCAATGCCAGTGGAATCTACATCTATCTCGGGCTCGACGAGCGCTCGCTCATTTGGCTCCCAAACGACGGCAAGCTTCTCGTTCAAGGCGCAGACATCGCGTACTGGGCGAACACAGGCTCGGACGGGCATGTCGAAATGGTGCGTCGCGTACGCACGGATGGGTGGGTCGAGACGGCGGGCGGAGGCGGAGGTCCCGACGGCACAGGATGCTCGCTTCGGCTTCGTGCGCCAGGGTGTCTTGATCCTTACGGACGACGTTTTCACGGTGTTTGGCGTATCGCCATCGCGCCATTCTTGCCGCCCTCGCCGGACGCCGCGACGGGTGAAATCGTACGTGACGCAGCGCCAGATTCAGTGGGTTTGACGGGGCGAGCTCTGCGCGGAGAAATTCACGATGCCGCTTTCGATGTCGCGCATCCAGACGTGCTCGCGTCCATCGGCGGCCACCAGGCGTAGTTTTCAAACGACAACGAATCGAATTGTCGGATAGAATCTGCGCATGGGACGTTCACGGTCTGGCGATAGCTCGTCTTTTGCGGCGAGCACCTACCCTCTTCCATCAAGAACAAATGGTGGCGGACTGGGCAGCGGCGGCATTTTATGGAAGCCGGCTGGAGGTGGCGACGCAAAGACGTGGGCGGATGTGATGGGATTCGTGAACGCGACTGAATGCCCATTCCCGATTTTTATCGACGATCCTACTGCGAACGCACTTCAGATACCCGTCGGCACGTTCGAACTTCACGAGTGCTGGTTCTCGCAGCCGAGGCTCGGCGCCAACGACATCAATATCGTCAAGCTCGCCGACGGCGCGGTGCTCCGAAACCTCTCGAAGATCGAGGGCGCGATGCAACTCTCGGGTCAACCGACGACTGCGCCGTGTCTCGTGAACGATCCCGTCGGACCTGGCTCGCCAGCGATCTTCTCTGCTTTTTACGCCGCGCAGTACACGAACATCGGAACGCGACCGATGATCGACGCCGTCGGACCTGGCGCAGCCGTGTTCGTGATCGGCTTCAATTCTGGTTACAAGGTCGGCAATCCCGCAACGAGCATGTTCGGACTCAGCGCGGGCGCTTTCCTCATCGCAGCCGTCATCGACGAGACCGCGAATCTCGACCCCACGTTCGTGAGCGGTCCAGCCGGAACCACGCTCGCGTACCGACAAGAATCGGGTGGCGTTACGTTCGCGCAGCTCGGCACGCCGCCGCTCTTTGCCGGTACCGTGATCAACGTCGCGACGACGACTGTAGGAGGTAGCGGACCGACGGCGTTTCGCCCTACACCTGCGTTCGGACCCGTGCTCATCGGAACCATGTACTTCGATACGAGTATCGCGCCTCCTGGGGTGGGTCGTCCGATTTGGTTTGTGGACGTACCCGCGAGTCCGACGGGGTGGGTCGACGCTACGGGCGCACCGGCTTGAAAGACATGAAAATGAAACGACTTACACGCGCAGATTTGCTCATCGACTACGCGCTCCGTGGCGGAGGCGGAGGTGGAGCGCTGTTCGTGTTTCCAAACCGGATAGATCTCTCTGTTAACAATGCCAACGTCGACAACGCTCAGAGTGCCTCACCCGTGATGACGACGCGCACGGGAACTAGTGCCGTGGGCGCATACAATGGTGACGGGACCGGCAACAAGGCGATTTTCGGTATTCAGGGCTTCGACATGATGCCGCTCTCGGCGCTCGCGTCGCTTGAAATCACGTGGCATCAAAACGCGGCTGAAAATCCAGCGAACTATCTCGCGATGGAGGTCTATATGAACCTCGTCATTGAGCTAGGAGCTCCCGCGCCACCAGGTTTTCGAATTTTCGTCGTGGGGAACACCAACGCACCGCAGATCTGTTTTACGTCAACTTCGCTCGGCGGTGGGCGTTTCAACTACGTCTGGAACGCGACGCCACCCATCCCGCCAAACGGACCCAATGCCGTTCAGGTTGTCGGTCCTGTTTCGCCGGGAACGCTTGCGGGCGTCGCTCCGCTCAATGTCGTTCCGCCTGGAACGATATGGCAGTCGCAGGTCTTTTCGATCGCGGACATTCTTGCCGTGTATCCGAGTGCACGTCTTCGCGACGCCTCGAGTGGTGACGGTGGATTGCCAAAGACCACAGTGACGCCCGCAGTCATGCTTATCACAGGCGATTCAGGCAACACCATTATGGTGAGCCGTCTCATCGAACAGATAAAACTCAACGGCGCCATCATCTGAAGAGGAATTCGATGAGTCTCACAGAAGCGCAATATTCGGAACTTCGATATCTCGTCGATCTGGCGCTTGCGCGAGCGGGCGAGGACAGGGTTCTGTCGTTTGGGCCATTCGCTGATTTGTACGGCAACGGCGCACTCGGCAATATGACAGTCAACGTCATCACGCCAGGCTTCACAGGCGGCGACTACGAAAACTTCACGCTCGGGCCCGCTGGTTTGCTTACGCCGCCACTTGGCCAACCGATTGTGATTCGTGCGCGAGGTACGATCACGATTCAGGGAACGATCAACACAAACGGTTCGATTCCGCCGCTCAACGCTCCCGGCCTTCCGGCGGTACTCACGATCGGAGATCTCAACAACGCGGCCGGAGGTGGTGCCGGCGGAGGAGGAGGCGGTACGACTGGTAACGGTCAGCAGAGCTTCGGCGGAGGTGGTGGCGGAGGTGGTGGACCGAACATTGGTTACATCATCGGCACACCATCGAACTCCGGCAACAATGGCAGCGGCGGAGCGCCGACGATGGTAGGCGGCAACGGCACCGACGCAACGCCAGGCGTCGCAGGAGGTCCGTCGCCGTGGCTCCTTCAAGTGCTTCGCCTTCCGACGTGGCGCGTGTTTGCCGGCGGCGTCGGCGGCGCGAACGGACAGCAGGGAAACCAGGGCGGTCAAGGCGGCCCCAATGGCGGCAACCAAGGCGGCAACGGCGGCAATGGCGGAGCTGGAGGCAGTGGCGGAGCTGGAGGTGCAACCATTCTTCTCGTCGCACCGAGTCTAACGCTCGATCCGGCCGCGCAACTTCTCTCGAACGGCATCACCGGCTCAGTAGGCGGAGTGGGCTCCGTTGGACAGAACGCGGCCGGCGGTTCAGGCGGCGGCGGAGGTGGTGGAGGTGGAGGCGGAGGCGGAGGTCAGGGCGGTTGCGGCGGCCTGATTTATTTGCTCTCCGAAGCGATTTCCGACACGCGGCCGTGCGTAAAGAGTGTGCTTGGCGGAGGCACGAGCGCATTCGGCGGAGGCGGTGCCGGAGGCGTAGGCGATGGCGCAGGAGCGGCTGGCGGCAACGGCGGCAACGGGGCAACAGGCGCGGCAGGCTCCGTCGGCGTTGTCTTCGTGTATGTTTTGTGAATGTCGCCGAGCGATCGACCTACCCTGACGCTTTGTCTCGCGTGCGGAGGCGAATGGAGAATCGTTGAAGAAAAAAATGACGGTTCATACCAATCGGTTCGATGCCCGTGGTGCACGGACGGCGCGATGTCGCCGGAACAGGTGCGCAGATGGAACGAGAGAAAAAAATGAACATCGATCTGTTCCTTGTCATTCGATTTCTGCTAGAGGCGCTCCATGAAAATTCGTAAGATCGCTGCGTTCGTCATTCTCGCTGTTTCGTTTTCCACCGGCTGCGCAAGTACGTGGTTCGAAAATCTCAAAGCCGATCCCGTCGCGTACGTGACGCGGTTCGAGCAGCAGGTCGAGAACATCCTTTCGACCGCAGCCACGATCTTCAACGCGATCCGACCCTTCATTCCGGCCGAGAAAGTTTCGCAAATCGAACAAGACTACAACAAGTCTATTTTCGCGGTGAGACATGGGCTCGCTGCACTTGGTGATGCTGTGCAGGCGGCGGCCGACGCGCAGAACCCAAAACCAGATTTTTCGAAGCTCATCAACGACGTCATCGCCGCCGTTGGTCAGATGACCGCGATCATCGACGAATTCCGAACGGGAGGAACGCGCATCGGAGCGATGCCGCAAGTGCAGCACTATCCTTTGGGGTTCGAAGATCTCAAGACCATGAAGGCGTCGATCGACAAATACAAAAAATGAAGCCCGTCGCCTTCAACGTGTACGTGAGCTGGGCCGCGTACGCCGTTCTGGGACGAATGGCCGAGGCAGACGGTATTCTCGAGCTTCATCAGGCCGATGTGTACGCGGCGGCGCGCGAGATGTCTCGCGCATTTCCTCCCGACATTCGAAAGCTCTATCGCGGCGTACTCATGGAACCTGAGCTCGTCGCGTCCGGTGCCCTGGCGCACGATCCGCAGCTCAAATTCGTGAGTTTCAGCGAAGATCTCTCGGTGGCGTGTTGGTTCGCCGATCCGGCGTCATACGTAAGCGGATTTGTTCGACAGCAGCGACCAACAGCAGAGGGCTACATCATCGAGCACACGCCTAAATATCGTGGCGATATGCTTTTTCACCATTCGTGGGCAAATCGAATTTTGATGCCGGACGGGCGCATGGTTTCACTCTTGCGAATGGCGATGATGCATCCGCATTTCGGTGAAGAGCAGCTTCATCAGCTCGACTGGAACTTGAAAACGCAACGCGAAGTGATTTTGAAACCGATCGCGGAGGGCGTATCGGTGAAGTTTTGGAAGCTGTACGACTGCCCACCCACGAAGGAGCTCGACGCGAGTTATCTGCCGCCCGTGTTTCGTTGAGTATGCTTGCCCCCGCTCATCTTCTCGCTGCCGAGCTCGAAGATCTCGAGCGTCTCGCCCGGTTCGAGCAGATCAAGATTCCGGCGCGTCGCCGGCTAGAAAATGATGGACAGTACAAGTATCGCTTCGTGAATTTAATTTTGCGGACGTGGAAGCGACGAGGTAAATCTTCGGCGGGGCACTACGAATGAGCGCGTACCGCGACGTTCCTACGACCCACCCGCCACCGCCTCCGGCGCCGAAACGATGGAAGCGTTGGCTTGTGTGCCGGTGGCGCGGGCACGCCATGAGGGTTTCGCGCCTCGGACCCGACAACCGGCACCCGCCGCCGGAGCCGTTCACGGAGCCGTGCGGATGCTGCGACACGTATTGCGTGCGGTGCGGGCAGGCGTGGCTTCGTCACGCCGACGCGCGATCGGGTTCGGCGCCTTACGTGGACGGCTCCTTTTCGCTACGAAAAGGAGACAGACCCGTCCCTGGCTCTGGCCGAAGCGGAATCGGTTAGGTGTTGGTTGACAACTTTCGAGGGGCGGTTTATCATCTCGCCCATGAACTCCTGTCTATAGTGCAACGCAAGCCCCGCCGGTCGAGAACCCCATCACCCACTACGTGGTCGTGAGGGCCGATCTTCCGAGTGGAATTCAAGCAGCGATGTTGGTGCACGCCGCAGGCGAGAGCAGCCCAGGAGGGCTTGCCGCCGAGACGTACGCCGTCGCCCTCACCACGCGCGACGAAGCCGCGCTCGAGGCCGTCGCTCGTCGCCTGCGCTTGGTCGGCATCAAATTCGTCGAGATCCGCGAGCCCGACGCTCCGTGGAACAATCAGCTCATGGCGCTCGGTGTCGTGCCGGCGAGGAAGGAGGCCCTGAGACGCTATTTTAGCAGTCTCCCGCTTCTTCGATGATTGGTCGTACGTGGCTCCTATGTCCACGACGTCCAAAATCTCTCGAAAATCGTACGGGGCTGTAGCTCAGTGGTCAGAGCAACGGAGTAGTTAGTCCGTCGGTCGCACGTTCGAATCGTGCTGGCCCCAAATGCCGCGATAGCTCATCGGCAGAGCATCTCCAAGGCGCTCGCGTTTAGGAGAAGGCAGGTGGTTCAATTCCATCTCGCGGCACCGCCAAATCTGATATGGATTTGGTTACGCGTCAGTAGCTCAAAGGTGGAGCATTTAGGTGTATAGCCCTAAAAGGTCGCGAGTTCGATCCTCGTCTGGCGCACCAATCAACCTATCTCCTCTTCGATCTCGAGCTTCCTCGGGTTCCACACAACAAGGTGTTTGCGCCGCCGCGAACCGCCGGTCGTTCCCTTCTCCACGATAAAGCCGTCGTAACCGAGCACCTGCATCGCCTTCACGTACGCGTCGGCGTTGTACCGAAAGAGCTCGACGTAGAGCGACGTATAGGCGTCGAAGAGGGACGTCTGGTGTGAGAATTTTTGAAGCACACTTCTGATTTCTTCGCGCGATGGCGACTGGTAATCTTCGACTCGGTAGTTCGACAGGAACGTTTCCTGGTCATCGGGCTCAGCGAGCTCGTAGAGCGCGTACAGGGCCAATAGCGTCGGCTTCTGTTTCGGCAGCAAACGGAAGCCGTCGCGCATCGTGGCGCTGTAGACGACCGGATCTGAAACTTTGTACGTGTAGCTCGAGGCTTCCTCGGGATCGGTCGTCCAGTACATGCCAGCCCCTTGATCGTTCGGAGACGACAGGTGACGATCACGATCCCAGCGCAGATGCTCCCAATTCGTGACGCGCGGGCCGCCGTGGTACCAGATGATTGGCTTCATGTGCGGACGAACTCTCTCATGAACCGCTTAGCATCAATCACGACTCTTTCCGATCCCCAGTCGGGCCGCTCAAGCCATTTTCCACGAACGTAGCTCGCGCCGACCTCTTCGATTTCTATTCGACCTTTCCATCGGTTTCGTTTTTCTTGCCACACCTGTCCAGGCCGAACAGTTCCAAATCCTGGCGGCAGTTTGTTGAGGTACGTGATGCGCGACGGGACACCGTAACGCAAAATATCTACGGCCACATCGACCGCTTGCTTCTTCGATCGAGCACCCAGCTTCGTCGATTGAAGCGAACGTGGAGCACCCGGATCCCGTGTTGCATTCTTCGGAGTAGATCAGCGCGGGTTGGTGCCGAGACCCCCTCGGGTCGAAGAGCGGATCGCGATCCCAGGAATCAGCCCGAAAACCCATGTGGTAAAAAAGACGTCCGTAAGCGTTAATTCGTGCGACGAACAGATTTTTTCCGAGTCGACCAGGGTAAGCAACCTTCGAAGATCTTCGATCTTGCCATCCTTGGCCCCATTCCGGCAATTTCGTGATCGTCGCCGACCACGACGCCCCATACGCGCGTTCACCAGGGATCGCGAAGAGCCCGCCAACGATCTCGCCGGTCTCGGCGATTCGCGCGAGCTCATCATCGTCGAGGACGCGGTAGAGCGTCACGGGATCGAGAAACGTCGCAATGATCGATCGGCTGCCGTAGCGAGCTCGTGCGGCATTCGTAGCGTCCCGATCGACGACAATCCGGACGAGCGGATTCGATCGGTACCCGAACATCTCAACTCATCATCGAGTCGATGATCGTCTTCACGTCCACGACGGCGTCACGAAACGTCGGTACGCAATCCGGCTTTCGTCCCTCGTGTCCAGGGAGCACGTAACACCATTTTTTACTGCGCTTGTTTTTCAAAATGACCGTGCGAACGCCACGGTAATCGAACGTGTAGGGACTGATCGGTTCTTTTGCGACACGAACTGGATTCTCGTAATACAGACGCTTGTGAAGCTCCGGACGTCTCGCGGGCTTGTACCCCTTGCACTCGCACCAAGCGGCTAGGCAAGCGCCAGACTGGATGACGCGGTTTCCGTGCGCGTCTTGTGTATAGATCTGCGCATGCGTCGCCTTGTCGTGGCCGCACTCGCAGGTGGATGACTCGGTCTCGAGACGAGGGTTTCTTTTCGCCGCCCCACCCATGAGCGCCATTGCGCCGAAGAACCCGCCGACAGTGAGCGCGAGCATGGCCCCGGCAAAGAGAAGAACTTTTGTGCTCGGACGCGGAACCTCACTGGTACCCACCCAAGAAACGAGCTGAGGACAGTTCGGACCGACGCACGGAAGCTTCGAGACGATGGACTGCGCTTCTGGTGCTCCCGGTTGTCGCAAGAGTTTTAGCGCGTTGCCATCATGTGTTGCGAGCGGCGCGAATTCAGGCGTTGAAAGCAGCGTCGCAATGTCCATCATGTGGCCGTCGACATAACAGATGCGCGACACAAGAATGAGAATTTGAGAGTAGTCTATATGCGTATTTGGATGAGCCCATCCTCGTCCCTGGATGAGACGACATCCGCCGGACGCGCACGCCTCCCACGAGGCGCCACCGAACGAATTTCCGGCAAAATGCCAGCCGTAATTTTCGGCCGTGCCCGCCGCCTTTTGCAATAGGTCGTTGTCGATGACCCACAACTTGCCGACGGTGGCCGTAATGCCCTGCGGATTGCCTTGCTTGGCGAGCGCCTGATCGATGAGGCTCGAATGCAAGATCATGCGTCGTTTTGTCGACATGATCGCGACATCGGCCGTCGTTTGTGTCAGCGGGAAAGGCGGAAGTGTTACCGCGCGTTGCTGCCAAATGAGGTCAGCTATTTTCGGCGTCGGAAGTACACAGCCGAGCATGTCCGCGATGGTTTGCGCCAGCTTTGCCGAAACTGAGATACGGACGCCGTCAATCTTGAGCGCGTCCGCAAAGACGCGAAAAATGGCCTTATGACCGTTGGCCTCGCTCGTGACTTCGCCCCAGGTGATCGTAAAATCACCTTTCCGGATGCGATCGAGGATCCCGGCGTCGTACGCGGAAGAAAACAGATCTTCGGGCAAGTTTTCGAGCGGCATGCCGAAGATTCTACATCAGCAACGATTTTTGTTCGAGAACGAAAATGCTACCTGATCCAGACGCCTCGTTCCGCGTTTTCCCTAAATACTGTCCAATTCCCTGCCCAAGCAACCACACGCCGGCCGAGAACAGATTTGATCTCTTTGAGTAGAAAATCGTCATTCACGAGCACGTGATCGTCGCTCTCGTAATAAGACCATGCTTCACGCGTCATCCATACCGTAACGGTCGGGCCTAGCCGATGTAATCGGTCGAAATGATCATCGGGGTCGGGAACGTCGACAATGAGCGTCATCCCGTACGCCCCGACGCTCGTGCCTGCCTGGCTCCTTCGGAACGGGCATTCACTTGTGCTTCGCGGATGCGAACTCCTTGAACTTCCGCCCAAGGAATTTCTTCAGTCGCGGATTCGATTTCTGAATCCCGTCCCACATCGCGTACGCCGATCGCGAGTCCGGATTCATCTTGTGCTTCGCAGCCCACGCGTCGAATGTCGTGGCGCCCTCCAGGCTCTTGCACTCTTCGCACAAGCTGTAAACGACGTCGGCCGCGATCGGAGCGTAGCCAGGCGTCGTGAAGAACGGCGTGGACATACGACGACCTTGGTATTTCATCGTTACGTCCCACGCGACCATGTTCGCCATCGAGCCGGCTGGTTTTGCCGATCCGGATTTGGCCTCGATCGCGACGCCTTCTTTTGCAACCAGTTTCTCGAGCTCTGTTGTCATTTTGCGCCTCATATCAAACCTCTTGCCGCGAGCTCATCGCGTGTCTGTTGCTCCTGTTGCTGCCGTTCGTGTCGAGCTCGCATCACGGCGGAGCCTACCGCAAAAGTGGTTCCGAAGAGAACGACGGCGATGACAAGAAGATCGAGCCCTGTTTTCGTAGCCGCAGAGGGGGACGATGGCATCATTTCCGGCGAAGTCGGGTAGAAAAGCGTCACACCATGGTAGGCGCCCGGAATCTGATTCCCGTCCGCGTCCACTGTGTAAGAGTGGCACAACGTCATCGCTACGACGGGAATGCTGCCAAACCATTTTTTATGAATGGAGCCGATCGGATCGTTGCTATAAGCAAACGACGCTGCCCATCTCTGCATCTCTGGCGTAAGGCTAACTCCAGATTGACCTAGAGGTATTACTCCATGCGGGATCGGCGGGTTCGCGTTGATGTCGCAAATCGGCATGGATTTATTCTACCGCACCGCGTTCGCCAGGTCATCGCTAAACGCTACGGCTTGTACGGATGCTTCGCGCTCCACATCATCGCGGAGTCTAGACGCATCGAAGCCATTTCAGCGCGTTCCGGACCTTCACCGCCGACGTAATTACGCAATCCGGCGCCCGCGCGGATACTTTGGCGTGCCATGGCGTGCGCGACGCGCGCGCTGTTGCGGCGATGTTTTTGACGATCTTCGTCGGACATGTTCGGCGTCACGAGTCCATCGGCTTTCGAAATCTCGCGTACGACCTTGTCTCTCGGTGCGGAACAAGCGTTCTGCCAGCCGCCGTCTGCGAACAATCGAATGGCGCCGCACTCGTAGTGAATCTGCCAAATCGAAACGGCTTGTCCGCCATCGCACGTGCCAAGGTTCATGAGATCGACGGCTTCGTTGCCTTTCTTGCGCGCTTCGTTGACGGACAAGATGGGCTCGTGCTTTTTCGCGACGGCGCGTTTCAATACGTCGAGATTGCATCCCATCCCGCGCGCCATGCACATTGTCGCCCAAATCTGGCAGTAGCCTTGGTCGACGTAGTCACGGTAGCGATCCTCGAACCACGCGATGCGCGCAAGGACGATCGCTTCACGTGCACCGCTGCTGCCGTCCCAAATGCGCGGACGCTCGAGCGCGACCCACGCGATGTCACGAGCGATCTCGACGAGAAGCGTCGCTTTGCCTGCCATCGGCCCCTTGTTCCACTCTTGCATTGCTTCGAGAACGTAGGTGGCGAGCGCGCTGGTTCCCTCTGGCTCGATCTCTTCGGGCGAAACAAGAGCCGGAGGAATCGAAACCTCAGTCTCAGAAGAAGGCGCGGCGGACGGAATGTTCGTTGCGCTCGGCACAGGCGCTACGGGCAGATGAGACGGCTCCGAACGCGCGGGAATCCACGCGGCAAGAGCGACGATGATGGCGACCGGGGCCGCACCGAGAAAAAGGGCCGGTGTGTGTTTCATGGGGCGGCACTTTGGCCACGAATGCGGACGAAGGCAAGTCTTCACTTCATGAGTACGAAATCGCAAGACAATCTTTGATGAATTTGCGATAGTCAACAAATCGAGTTTCCGTTACTCTTCACGAAACGTTGATGAATCCAATTCGATTGGCAGAAATCAAATGAGTATTCGCGGACTCAAACACACTGGATTCGCTGCGGATACGTATCCGTTGCCTCCTCGTGGCGGCGGAAGCACTGGTCCAACCGGCCCTACCGGTCCGACAGGGCCGATGGGGGGTCCGACGGGCGCAACTGGGCCTACGGGCGCAACCGGAGCCACGGGCGCCGCAGGCGCGACGGGTGCAACCGGCGCCGCAGGCGCCACTGGAGCAACAGGCGCAGCGGGAGCAACCGGAGCCACGGGCGCCGCAGGCGCGACGGGTGCAACCGGCG